>Ga0207896_1000003_pt1 | contig 674046 bp, 649 predicted proteins | sample LinPmetageLP36_FD_184049 | JGI IMG/M metagenome (GOLD analysis project Ga0207896, IMG submission 184049) | Marine viral communities from the Pacific Ocean - LP-36 (SPAdes) | ecosystem: Environmental > Aquatic > Marine > Oceanic | place: Pacific Ocean | collected 2010-06-15 | reverse complement strand
CGGCCCGACGATGGCCTCCTCGCGTTCCTGGAAGGGCTCTGATTATGCCGAACCGCCGCATGGCCAAAGCCCGGAAATCAAACCTCCAGTGGAGGTCATGCGGCATAATCCCGGTTACGGCATTATGAGAATTATGCCGATATCGGCATAACGGTCACTGGTCAGGCCATAAGTCGCGCCTGAATCGTGATCTCAAGAACCGTTTTGGCAGTGCTGCTTATGCCGCCGAAGAGCTGGTAGCAGAGCTTTCCAGTGCCATATTGGGCGCGGAGCTTGGCCTTCCGGTCGGACATCTGGATAATCATGCAAGCTATATCGCCAGTTGGCTAAAGCTGCTCAAAAAGGATGATCGCGCTATACTGACAGCGGCGGCGCGTGCGGAAGAGGCGTCAAATCTGCTGTTGAGCCTTGGCGGTTATGTGCAACAAGAGCCTGGTGAATTATCCGATGCCGCATGATTGAGCAAAAAACTTGCAATCTTGCAAATGAAAGATTATTGTAAAATACATTCATTAGAAAGAAATGAAAATGACTAAACGGGTACTCGAAATAGAACGGAGCGATGATAGATTGCTAAGTTCTGCAATTGGTAGAATTGCAGAATTCTGGAACCTGAGCAATGTCAAATTAAGTGCGGTACTAGGTCTATCGGAAGCAACTATTTCCCGGCTTCGTTCCGGAAAAACATTTCTTGATCCTGCCTCCAAATCTTTTGAAGCCGGACAGTTTCTCTTGCGACTGTTCCGCAGTCTGGACGCGCTGATGGGCAGTGATGATGATGCAGCCAAATCCTGGCTGACATCGCATAATCTTGATCTCGAGGCACGTCCGATTGATCTCATCGACAGTTTCAAGGGACTTTTGACGGTATGTGACTATGTGGACGCCCACCGCGCTCGCGTCTGAATTTCGGCGCTACCGCAAAACCGTTTGGCGGGTGGTTGAAGCGCAGCACCGGATATCGACCAATCGCTTGGCGGAAACCTTCGAAGATCAGGCACGCCTTGAAGAGCTTGCCGAAGCAGCAAAACCGAACCTTCCGAAGTCTGCTCAGGGCCTCCACTATCTTCTCGCTTCACCCTTTCGATACGGTCATAAAAGCCCAAGCCGGTTCCGGCGGGCGAATGAGCGTCCCGGCATATTCTATGCCAGCGAGGCCGAAGCCACCGCGATTGCAGAGACTGCCTATTGGCGACTGCGTTTTTTCAGCCGATCACCGGATTTTGTGCCGGGGAACCGGACCAGCGAGCATCTGAGTTTTTCTGTCGCTGTTTCGACCTCACGCGCGGTTGATCTTTCCAGGCCACCTTTTGACGCGCAAGCATCAGACTTGACGCATCTGGATGACTACAAAGCCTGCCAGGAATTTGCCGATGTTGCTCGCAAAGCAGATGCGCAGCTCATTCGCACGGTTTCGGTGCGTGATCCGGATGCTGGATACAATAGCGCGATTTTTGATCCGTCCATATTCGCCGGGAAGACACCGGATTATCGCCAGACTTGGCATTTTCGGTTCGAGCAGGGGCGACTGAACGCCATTGCGGCTTTTCCGGGCGGAGAAAGTCATGCCTTTGAACCGGAGATTTTCGGGCTGCCAAGTTCGCCTGGACACTGATCCCATACTCTCCTGATGGTCGTCGGAGCATCTGACCGCTTTTTCTCCCCGCAAGAGAGGCCCTGGACCATCAGGGCTTTGACGCAACCCCGCGAGGACTGCGGCCCGTGTGGCCCGCGCCAGCCTTGTCTCGCGAGGTTCCCCGCCAGTCGGCGGTGCGCCATGCGCTCTGACGGTCCTTTCGGGCTCTTGCGGGATAAAGCGGCAAAGTGCCGCACATCTCCCGCATATCAGGAGAACATCATGGACAATTTATTCACTCGCAAACTTGCAGGCCTTGACCTTTCCGGTCTCACGATCAGCAATTCCCCATTCACATCTTCGGATTTTCCAGCTCAGGATGCTATCTCGCAGACGCTTGCAGCTGTTTGGTCGGATTTGTTTGCTGTCTTTACCGATACCGCTCTTGAAGCCGACGCTGAAGATCTCGCTTGGGGCTTCGTCAATCTCTTCCACCGCGCGGCGCAGCGCAAATCCAAGCAGCTTGACCGGGCATCGGATGAGGTCCGGGCATTGGTCGCCTCTGCTGATGGATCGGAAGTGCATACCAGCAACCTGGAAGAGCAAATTGAGCGCGCGCAAGCGGCAGAAGCCTCCATGGTCGCCTTTGAAGAAATGCGCGAAGTAGCAGCAGCGCTCTATCTCGATGAAACGCATAGCTCCTGGAAACCCGTTTCCAGTTCCCGCGCCACCCACGGGGCGATGCTGACCTCTGCCGTTATCCAGGGCCGCGATTTTCTGAAAGCACGCAGCCAGTCCAGGCGCAAAGCGCTGATGCCCGAAGGTACGCCGATTATATTTGCAGGTGGCCGCACCAAGCAGGATAGCACCGAAGATGCAAAGACCTTTGCGAACAATGTCTGGGCCACACTCGACAAGGTGCATAATTCCGTTGGTGACATGGTGCTGGTCCATGGCGGAGATGGCAAGGGTGCCGACCGTTTGGCTGCATCATGGGCTGAGCGTCGTGGCGTAGCGCAGCTTACCTTTTCTCTGGATCGCCGTCTGGGCGCACGCGCCGGATTCAAACGCAATGAACAGATGCTGGGTCTCGCACCTCGCTATGTGATCGCATTTCCCGGGAATGGCGTATTGGAACGTTTGGTCATAGAAGCCAAGAGACGGCGTATCACGGTCGTTGATCGGCGCGGGCCTCTTGGCGTCAGCCCCAAGACAAAGCCAGCCGATATGGACAGCTAGGCTGTCCGAGTCAGCACCGCTTTAGCGGCGCTGACTTTTCTCGCTGAGAGGAAAGGAGGCTCGGGTTTCCCTGAACCGGACACACGGTGTGATCGGCTAAAACAGAACCGGAGGTATTTATCATGGAACCGAGTGAATGGATGACGGACTATTTTGACAAACAGAAGAGCCGCAGCGCGCGTTTGATCCAGTCTTTTCAGCGCAACAAGCCAGCTATTCTTGATGCGCTGCGAGAGGCAAATATCGCGAGTGTTGAACTTAACTATGATGGCATGGGTGACAGCGGTTGTCTGGAAGCTGCTACGTACTATTCGAACGATAACAAGCCAGTCGATTGTTCCGATGCCAAAGTCGCAATTGAAACATTTGAGATCGGCTCAACAATGATCATGCGTAAATCCATGCCTCTGTCGGAAGCACTTGAAACCGTCGCTTATGATGCTCTGGAAATGCATCATCCGGGATGGGAAATCAATGAAGGGGCCTATGGCATCTTCAGGATTGAGGTCGAAGAAGGAACAATGGCGCTGTGCTGCAGTCTTCGTGCGACCGAATATTTTGAAACCGAAATTGGGGGAGAGGAATAATGTCGCATTGTCATTATCATGCGCTTTCTTCGGTCCGTAAATGGGGCGGCGAGGCAGGCGATTATCTGCCCCTACATCAATGGTTCGATAAATCGAAGGAGATACTAGCGGACCCGAGGCACCGGGCGCTCCGCCATCATGCTGAAGGTATATTCATGGCTGAATCACTCTTTGGTACGGTCATTGTTAACGCCGATGGCCGCGAGGTTCCGGTCCGCCTGATCGGCGAACAGCATGTCATGGAAGATTTGGGAACTATCCCCTCGTTTGCGGATTGGGCGCGGCTAATCGAACCACAGGCCTGGATGATGCGGGGGCAACCAAAGCTCGTCGCCATTGACGCGAGTATGGCGGCGTAAGTCTCGTTCTCGCGCAGCTTGCTACGTCCTAAGGATTGCCAGTGTTGCGGGCGCGTTCCCCATATATAACCGTAAAGTATGCCGTTAAACATTCTTGCATGAATCGCGATTGACTGATCCAATACGAGGGTATGTCAGTGTCTCCCGAAGACCAAATCAGCCGTGACCAAATCGGCTTTTTCGCGAACCTTCCTGAACCAGGTCAGCTGCATTGCAACCAGCTTTGTTACCGGCCGTGTTGCACCTTTCAGGTGCTGCCCGCACCACCCGGACAAAGCCGGTTTCCCTCCGGCGCTTGCGCGTCTTCGGTGCAATGCGGCTTCTCCCTGTTTCGGGCGTCAGTTCGCAAGCCGGAATGGTCCGGTTTGAAGATTAATATCAGGAGAAAACACATGACAAATATCGTAGTTTTGGTTGGACGTGTCACTCGCGATCCAGAAAGCCGGGAAACAAACGGCGGCACAACGGTTACCAATCTTTCAGTCGTAACCGACCGTCCGGCCCGCAACAGCGAAGGCAAGACCTACAAGGATGAAAAAGGCTTTACGGTCAAAGATGCAGAATTCCACCGCATCACCTGCTTCAACGGTCTGGGCAAAAACGTTGCCCAATATTGTACCAAGGGCCAGATGGTTTCGATCGAAGGGCGTCTGCACTATACGCAGTGGGAAGATGCCGACAAAATCAAACGTTACGGCTGCGAAATCCTTGCCGACAAGGTGGACTTTCTCACCCGCGGTGCATCCCAGGATAACAAGGATGCACCCGACATCGATGAATGATCCTTGATCTTCATGCTTAAACAATCAGGCCTCGCCGGTTTCCCGGCGGGGCCTTTTTTGTGTTCTTATGTGTGGAGATTGATATTAAGGCGTTTGAGCAGACCCTCCAATTTTGAGTGCGGCTAGAGCCTGCTCTTCATCCATTTTCCCAAGCGCAGTTCCTATGAGCTTGAGGCTTTTTGCGCTGAACGTTTCGACGCCGGTTCCCAAGAGTATCCGTCCAAGTTCGATTGCCGCTTTGGTCTCCAACTCTTGCTGTTTTGTGTCGAGTTTTGCGCGTTCGCTTTCAAGTTTTTTGAGCGCTGCCAGCGCACCTGTTTTTCTGGTCATGAGATTTCCTTTTTCTCAGTGTTGACCCCTTGAAACTCCGTAATTGCATATTGTCCCACCTGTAGGAAAATGATTTTTGCGAATGTAATCTGGATGTGGAATACGAATTTGGGGAGGGGTTGCTCACTTGAAGTCCAAGTATGATGCGCGAAGGGCCACCGCGTAAAGGACGACGGGGCCCCACCATTTTACCGCTCCGGCGGCTGGGCCGCCTTACGCGATAAAATCGTTTCCCCCATCGCCGCTTCGCGGCCGCCTGTTCCAGTCGGTCCTGTGACCCGGTAGCCCTCCACGCATCACGAGACTTGTCGTCATTTTGACAAATTTCAGGAGGTAAACATGACACAGGCAATTGATACGGTATATGATGCGCAAAGCTATTTTGCGGCAGTCGAAACAGCAGAACGAAGAGCTCTTCACAGCTTCTTTGATCAGCATGTCGTTGAGGACGACGATCAGGGTTATGTAGCCTTGGATGAAGGAGATTATAACGCGCTACCGACATGGGCAATGAACCGGGTTGTCCATACTGTCCATGGGGCGCTGCTGGATGAATTCTAAGGACGACACACAGGGCAGGGGCCGGAAACGGTCTCTGCCACTATTTTTGTTCGCTTCGGAAAGTGGTAGCGCCGAAAATGTCTTTCAAACCTAGCCCCCCGACCGTCGGCCTGAAAGACATTTTCTGCACTGTCGGTTGGCTTAAACCTAACAGGGAGAAATACAAGGTACTTTGCCGAAAGGCGATTCCATACAATCATTCCGGGAATCGAGTTGCTAACTATCAGGAATAAAGATTATTCAGAATTTCCGTATCGATTCTGGCCATTTGCGACCCGGGCTGGCGTTGATATGGAAAACACCCAAATCGGGTGACATAGGGGCAGCGGAATCCCCATTCTGCTGCCCTTATTTTTTGCTCGTGCTTTAGTTTGAAATTATAGCCATGGGGTAATTGTGGAGCGCTGATGTCAAGCATCAGCGCGCGTTTTTATCCATGCTATCCACGTGGCATAACGCCACATGATGTAATCGAGAAAATTCCTGGAAATTTACTGCCGAGCTGGGAACAAAAGAGTGCACACCGTACGCAGCTCGCTGCCTTGGATATCTTCATTGATATCAACTGTTTAAGTCCCAAAATCGACCGATGTAACAGACAAATCCTCTAAGACTTGGTGGGTTTTTTGCAAGTCTTAGTCCAATCACATCGCCGTAAATCATTGATAAACAGTGATATATAACTATTTGACTTAGACTTGTTCACGATTTATTCTTATCGGGCTTTTCGAAGGGTGAGCCAGGTTCTTGAACGTCAAGGAACCTGAGTATGACCAACCATATTTGTTTACAAACCTATCTTTCTTATCCGCTTGCACAGTGGGTCAGATCGGAAGCCAATGACCACGGTGAATGTGTCAGCGTCTTCATTCGTGATCTTGTCATGGCGGCATATATTGCGCAGGACGAGGGTGGGCATGATGCTCTGAAAGACCTCGACAAAGCCCGCGAGATCGTATTTGTATCTGTTGCGCTCGATGCCATTTTAACCGCTCATCCGGATAGCTCGCTTCGGCAAAAAACCCATGATGCCTATGCCCGCCGCCTACAGCGATTGGGGCTTGCTCCCTCCTCCTCGCATGGAGGTCATGATGAAGCGTAATATTGTAAATTTCACGCGCGGCAGCCAGCTACTTGGACATTTTGGTTTCATGTTTGCTAGCGGGCTTAAAGCCCCGCTGATCATTGCGGCTGTTCTCTTGGTCGGCATCTCCTATTGGATGGTGACATCGGGTCTTACTGACCATCAGCGCTACCTTGCCGGTATGAACCTTTATGCATCGCTTTACGGGTTCATGGAGTTTGATACGACCAAGCCGGTTAATCTTGATCTTGCGGGCGGCGCGAGCATGGAGATGGCGATTGCAGCGGTTCAAAACTTCCCTCCGGTCGTGCGCGCAATGGAAGCATTATGGACTGCGCTCCGGACGGCTTTGGCCATCTCCGCATTGCTGTTTCTGCCTGCCTTTATCCTTTTCTACTGGGTCGCAGAATATTTTGGTGGCCGGTCGAAAGAAAGTAAACATGAACGCGGCGCGCAGCTTGCAACATTGCCCCAGCTGCAAGCGGAAATCACGCGTCATAATGCGTCCGAACAAGGGCGTGAAATGAAAGCAGAACTGGGCTGGCGCTGGCGTTTAGCGGGGCAAGAAAACCTTGCTGCGGCGGGCTATTACCAGCCCTCCAAACTTGCAGGCGTTCGTTATCCGTGGCGGCTTGAACAGAGCCACGCAATGCTGATCGGAACCACCGGAACCGGTAAAACCGTTGCCCTGTTGGAGATGATTGACGAGGCCCGCAGAAAGGGACAGCGCGCTGTCATATTCGATCTGACCGGCGCCTTTATCGAACATTTCTATGACGCCTCGCGCGATGTCATATTGAACCCGCTTGATGCCCGCTGTCCGCAATGGAGCGTGTTCAATGATTGCAGCACTATTGCCGAATTTCATAGCGCTGCTGAAGCGATCGTACCGCAGGACGGAGGGGGTGAAGACCAGTTCTGGGTTATTGGTGCCCGCTCGCTATTTGTGCAATCCTGCATGCAACTGATGAAGGCGAGAACGCCCACCAACGAGGCGCTGGCCGAGAAGCTCATTACGGCTGACCTGACAGATGTGCACAAGCTTTTGAAAGGCACAGTAGCGGAGCAACTCACCGCGCCCAAAGCGGCCCGCATGGCAACCTCAATCCGGGCTGTGTTTAATGCCAATGCCGAGGCCCTAATGCTGCTGCCCAAACATGGCTCGCACTTTTCAATCCGCGACTGGATAAAAGATGAGTCCGCGCGCGGCGGGATCATATTTATATCCGCGCGTTATGTGGACATGAGTATCTGTTCCAAGCTGCTAACCTTGTGGATGGACACAGCGATGAATACCCTCATGTCGATGAGCCGGACATCCGATTTGCGGGTGTGGTTCATGATCGATGAGCTGGGCGCATTGCACCGGTTGCCAGCGCTGGAAAAAGGTTTGCAAACGGCCCGTAATTTTGGCGGTGCTATCGTCACCGGCATCCATGCATTTGCCAAACTCAAGGAGGTGTACGGTGAAAATATGGCGATGACATTGTCTTCGCTTGCGCGCACCAAATTGATCCTCGCGACCGCCGACCGGGAAACAGCAACATGGTGTTCGGACTTTATCGGTCACCGGCAGATACGCGACATGGAAGAAGGCTATAGTTACGGCTATAATAATGCCCGTGATGCCGTCAGTCTGACCCCTAGAAGGCAGATCGAGCCGCTTCTGCTGCCCGATCAGTTTATGAACTTGCCGCGCCTCAACGGCTATATCAAATTCCCCGATGGCTTCCCCGCAGCGCCGGTTAAACTGGCCCCGCAATCCTGGCCCAGCGTGGCCGAAGCATTTATTGCGCGGGCATTTGATGAACCCGATCAATCAGACGCATCTAGTGCCGAACCTCTGCTGTCTTCGAAGCCTGAAGGGAGAGCTAAAAATAGCCACGACGGGGAAACCGAACCCGCCGCAGATTCCGATGATAATGAAGAAGGCGTCAAACAATCTGCGACCGATCAGAAGGAATTTGTCTTTCGGGAAACCGAGGCAATAACGGATGCACAATTACCCGATGAGCCTGGAGATAAAATACTGAAGGATGGCACGGCGGATCCGACAACCGATGATCCAGACAAGCCATTGGTTGAAGGTGAGCGGGATAATATGCCCCATCCCAAAGATGACAAGCTGCAGCACCCTGATCTGCCCGTTCCATCCGATCCGGCAAACAAGACCCGGTCGCTCAGCGGTTCGCCGCGTGATGCTGGCCGCGACCTGCGTGAAGGCGCGGTGCGCGATGAGCCGGACCGCGATATCGGCGAATATGACATGTGAAACCTGCGCGGTGGAGGGCGCGTCTAAATGACGGGAATTGACTATGCTCTCCGCTTCCAATGTTCGCTCCGCGGGCGGCGCTGCAACCTATTTTGCGGCGGATAACTATTATACCAAAGCCGATGCCGACCGGTCCGGTCAGTGGATCGGAGAAGGAGCGGAGCGGTTAGGTTTAAAGGGCCAGGTGGACGCGAGCGGCTTTGAAGCTTTGCTGCGCGGTGAATTGCCAAATGGCGAGCGTGTTGGCAGCGATAAACAATATCACCGCGCCGGAACCGATCTTACTTTCTCGCTGCCCAAAAGCTGGTCGTTAATCGCTTTGGTGGGCGGCGATAAACGGATCATCGAAGCTTACCGGACAGCGGTGACCGAGGCGCTGCAATGGGCCGAGAAAAATATCGCAGAAACACGGGTTTTTTCTCGCGGCAAGATCAAGGCCGTTAGTACCGGCAATCTCGCGATCGGTCTGTTTCAACATGACACCAATCGCAATCAGGAACCCAATGTTCATTTTCACGCGGTTGTCGCCAATGTGACGCAAGGCCCGGACGCAAAATGGCGGGCGCTTCATAATGACAAACTATGGTCGAACAACACGCTCCTCAACAGCATGACGATGGCGCGCTTTCGTCTTGAAATCGAAAAGCTAGGCTATCAGCCCGCCCATCAAGGCAAACACGGTAATTTTGAAGCCGCAGGCATATCGCGCGAAGCGGTCATGGCCTTTTCTACGCGCCGACAGGAGGTGCTTGATGCGCGGCGGGGTCCAGGACTCGAAGCTGGCAAGATTGCCGCTCTAGCAACCCGCGCGCCCAAAGAAACTATCAAGGACAGGGATGCTTTGTCCGCAACATGGCAGGAAGCAGCACAGGCGATGGAGCTCGATCTTGGCGGATTGATCGACAAAGCCAATATTCGCGCAGCTGGTTTGGAGATTGATCAAAACCCCAATCTGTCGCTGGCGCAAAAAGGGATGATCTTCCTGCGCGCGTTTGCCGAAAGAATTCAGGGGTTTGGGCCAAAGCCCTCCGCTGATCCTTTGGTGCCAGCGCATATTCTCAAAAAGCCACGCGAAGAGATTGCCGCAGCGCAGGCGACCGCTTCGGCCATTCGCCATCTGAGCCAGCGCGAAGCAGCATTTGGGGTATATGATGTTTACAAGACTGCTTTGGATTTTGGCCTCCCGACCTCCATTGCCCATGTCGAACGCCGCGTCAGGGCGCTGGTCAGGGAAGGGGAACTTGTTCGGGGTAAAGGACGCGACCGCGATTTTGTCACCACGCGCGATGCTTTGCAGATCGAGCAGCGCATCATTGGACAGGTAGAAGCGGGCAGGGGCAAGTCAGAGCCTATTTTGTCGTCGGGCATGGCAGGCGATCAGCTGCAGGCGGTCGCGGGTCTCAATTTTGGGATGACACTTAACAAAGGTCAGGAATCCGCAGGGCGGATGATATTATCATCGTCCAATCGCATTCTCGCGGTGCAGGGTATCGCAGGGGCAGGCAAGAGCAGCCTTCTCAAACCCGTCTCACAGCTTCTTGGCGAGAATGGAAAAACGGTTATGGGTCTCGCCGTCCAAAATACGCTCGTCCAGATGCTCGAACGCGATACCGGGATTGCGTCGATGACCTTGGCGCGGTTCATTGGAAGTCACAAAAATCTTCTCCAGGAGGGAGCCGATAAAAAGGCTCTCACGGAAGCCAAAGCTACCATGAAAAACCATGTGCTGGTTCTCGACGAGGCCTCGATGGTCTCCAATGTCGAAAAAGAAAAGCTGGTCCGGCTCGCAAACCTGCTCGAGGTCGACCGTCTGGTGATGATCGGGGACAAGAAGCAGCTCGGCGCTGTCGATGCCGGCAAGCCCTTCGCGCTTGTGCAAGCCTCGGGCATTGATACCGCAAAAATGATCACCAATTTGCGCGCCCGCGATAAGACACTGCGCCGCGCACAATATTCAGCGCAGGCCGGAAATATCGGCGAGGCCATGTCCTATTTGAAAGACCATATTATCGAAACCAAAGAGGGCAGCGCCCTAATCGCTGCCGAACGCTGGTTGGAACTCTCTCCACAAGACCGGCAATCCACGGCCATTTATGCATCGGGGCGGGCGCTGCGCACAGCCGTCAATGAAGCGGTCCAGGCCGGGCTTAAACAAAACGGTGAACTGGGAAAACGCGGGTTAAAACTGGATACCTTCTCCCGCGTCAATAGCACCCGCGAGGAACTGCGTTACGTCCACAGCTACCAATCCGGCATGATGATCGAACTCAAAGCTGCTATTGGCAGCCAGCGCTTGGGCAAAGGGCAATATGATGTCGTCTCGGTTGATGAACGCGCGAAACAGCTTATTTTGAAGGATCGCAAGGGCAGGGAGCGGAACTTCCAAGTTGGCAAACTTCGCGCCAATGCATCTGAAGATCAGATCGCTCTATATGAAAAGAAACAGCTCGATATTTATGCGGGTGATAAAATCCGCTGGACCGACAGCGATCATAAACGCGGTTTATTCAACGCGGATCAGGCAAATATTACAGCAATCGATGCAGGGCATGTTCACTTGCGAACATCTTCCGGCATGGAGCATCGTCTGTCCCATAAAGATCCCATGCTAAAGCGTATTGATCTGGCTTACGCGCTCAATGCCCATATGGCACAGGGGCTGACTTCTGATCGCGGGATTGCGGTCATGGATAGCCGTGAACGCAATCTTTCCAACAAACAGACATTTCTGGTGACAATTACCAGATTGCGGGATGGCTTGACGCTCATCGTTAATAACCGCGAGAAACTGGAAACGGCAGTTGAGAAAAATGACGGCGCAAAAACATCGGCGCTCGAAGTGACCCAGCGTCTCGGCAAAGCCGCAGCGACTGGGCTTGCGAAAGGAAATGAAATTGCGCCCAAAGAACCGCAAAAGGACCAGCGAGAACTTGAGAAAGAGTATAGCAAGCCATTCGATATGGGGATCTAGGCTAGTTTAGAGTTATGATCTTCTCAAAGCGCGCGACCAAACCAAAGCACGCGGCCTGCGATATGGACCGTGCTGCGATCAATATCCTCCCAGGTCGGATAGGTCGGGTTATCGCTGGCAATCGTAATGAACGGGCTATCGGGTCTTAGTGCAATGCGCTTGACCACCAGCGTATCATCGATCCGCATAACATATACCCCATCGCGGAGCCGTGAACCATGGTCGGAAGCATCCACCAGAACGTCATCGCCGTCCGACAGAGTTGGTTCCATGGAATCGCCCATGACGCGGACAACCGAAAGGCTGGCGCCTCTAGCCGGGGTCAGTTTACGTAGCCAGCGTTCATCGAACGAAAAACGCGTTTTCCTATCCTCACTTGTCGCCACCGCGCCATGTCCTGCAGAAACATTGACATCGAGCACAGGGACTTCGACCATGCCGTCATTGCCAGTTGGGGGCGGCCCGCCCAAGAGTTGTTCGTCAATACCGTAAAAGCTTGCCAGCCTAAGCCTGTCCTCCGGGTCCAGCTTGCGCGGCGTGCCGCGCTTTATGAACTGCTGGATATAGGCTGCATTACGGCCAAGCATTTTTGAGAGGCCGGAATAATCATCCCCGTTTTCGCGGATCAGCCGGTCCAGAGTTTCTCGTACATCATCCATTTTGGTGCCTTTCGATCCCTAAATAGGATTTATCCTAGACAATATACAATCTTCCTACTAGGAACATAACAAGAACGCAAGGAATTTATGATTCGAGGAGGCCTCATGTGAAACTGTTGGATCGTATCGAGATGCACCTGAAGCAGACACATATGTCGCCGACGCGGTTTGGTAGACGGGCCGTGGGTGATCCGCGGTTTGTATTGGATTTGAGGGATGGACGTAGGCCGAGGGCTAGGACGTTGAAGAGGGTGGAGGATTATTTGCGGAAACAAGAAGATTTTAGCTCGGAATCACCACCACTTGGGCTCAACAATCGTTGATGCGGTTTATTCGATTCAGATCGAACGTGAGGCCTATAGGCAATTAGTGTACGGACACCTTCAAAATTTACTCAGATTATCGTGCCAAATATAGTTTCGCATTGATCTTCCAATACGGAGCCATTTGATTTAGCATGAAATTGGAAATGCGAAAACTGTACTACTGCTGAATACGCGGCTCTGGTCTTAAGGGTTAGTATTGTTTTCTTGCATTTCTAACATCAAAGGTTTTGGGACATATTGTAAACTTAGACATTGGCGAGAATTGGGGGTCGGCATGAAACGACTAGTCTTTTGTTTTGACGGGACTTGGAATAAGCTTGCCGCCGACTCACCGACTAATGTTGTGCTGTTGGCAGAGATGACCAAGCCGATCGCATCCGATGGTACGCCCCAGTTAATCTACTATGACGAAGGTATCGGTACCGCTAAGGATGAACGGTTTCGCGGTGGCGCATTTGGCAAGGGGATGATGGACAACATCCGGGATGCCTATCGCTTTTTGCTGTTCAATTACGAACCCGGCGATCATATTTTTGCTTTCGGTTTCTCCCGGGGGGGCTTCACGGCCCGCTCGTTTGTCGGTTTTATCCGACATGCCGGAATATTGAATGTCGATAGCGCCAAAGAAATCGAAGAAGCGATCGGACTTTATAAGGCAGTTTTCAAGGGTGACGGCGATGACTCGCTTGATGCGCTCAAATTCCGTTCCCAATATTCTTCACAAATCTGTGTGAGCGAGTGGGATAAGGACTGGCGGCAGGAGAATTGCAGCGATATGGACTGGCGCGATGTGCCTATCCTGCAAATCAAATATATCGGTGTTTGGGACACGGTGGCGGCGCTGGGCTGTCCCAAATTTATTCCTGGAGCCACCTGGATAAACCGAAAATTCAAGTTTCACGATGCCAAATTGACCAGCAAGGTGCAGGCGGCGCGCCATGCCGTGGCAATCGATGAGCGCCGTGTCTTGTTTGAGCCTGTCCTTTGGAACAACGTGGCGGATCTCAATACCGATCAAGACTGGTCGATGTATGATCCCCACGCCCCATATCAGCAAAAATGGTTTCCTGGCGTTCATGGTTCGGTCGGCGGCGGCGGTCCGGAGCGGGGGCTTTCAGATGCAACGCTAGCCTGGGTTTTGAAGGGTGCCAGAGCGCAAGGACTAGAAATTCGCAACGGTCCGGAATCTCGAGCTTATGAAATTTCCCCTAACCACTTGGCTCCCTTGCAGAACGATCCCGAGGTTGCGCGCAGCGCCAACTCGCTCATCGGCAAGTTGAAGAGCGCCATGCTTTCTTCGGACCGTGTCGGACCAAATGATATTGTCCTGGTCAGCGCAAGCGCTCGCCGCCGCTGGAACGCTGAACTCGGTGTAGGACGAGGTGCTGCTGCATACCGGCCAAAGACTTTGGACGCCGTTGCTTCTAGGATGACGGTATTGAGCATGGATGATGAGGGATCCGATGACCAAATTGCACTGGTCCATCCAGTAGTGCGTGGCGACACGCTGGGAAAACTGGCGGCAAAATATTTGGGTAAAAAGGACAGATATGACGAGATTTTCAATCTCAATCGGGATCAACTCGATGATCCCGATGACATATTCGTTGGGATGGCTATTAAGATTCCACCGGATCATATGAAGGGAAACGGAGCAGGAGGGGGAGATGATGTTACTGACTAGAACCACCATATTCGGTTTTTTGCTTTTGTTCCTTTCGGGCGCGGCGAGCGCTCAGGATCTGGAGATTACGAACATCAGGGTGGGGCAGGGTGATGCGACCCTGATTCAGGGGCCACCGGCCGCTGATGGCAGTCGCGTCAATATTCTCTTCGATGGAGGAGATGTCGCGGCTTATAATGGCGGCAAAGTTATTGGTGCGGTGCTATCCAAACATGGTGTCAAATCCCTCGATTATCTGATTGTGTCGCATTACGACGTCGATCACATTGGCGGAATTGTGTCTGGCCCTCACCATGGCGACAGCTTTCTTCTGGGCTGGAATAAGACGCCGGGCGCCATAGGCGATGACGACAATGATGGAAACGACGGTTGGGTCGGAGGAGCGGCCTCATTTGCACCGGACAAGGATGAGATCGGCCGCGGAGATGACATTCCCGTGCGCTTCTTCGTGGACCGCGGCGATACGCCTGCTGCGACCAGCCAAGCCTACAGAAAGTACAGGCTATTGGCCGAATCTATGGGCGAGCGTGTGTCGTTGAGCAACCAGGCTAGCGTCGATGGTTTTGAGATTGATCTAGGTTCCGGCTCAAAAATGACCGCGCTAGCCGGCAACGGATATGTCAGGAACCGTGGTAGCCGGGTTGCAAGGGTGAACACGGAGAATGAGCGCAGCCTCTCCTTTCTCGTCAGCTACAAGGATTTCCATTTTTTGATTTCAGGCGACATGATTGGCAGGACCTATGGCAGCGAAGATGCGAAAGTGGAAAGCGCGGTCGGAGATGTTATCCAAAATATGGGGATCATTGTCGATGTTCTGCATGTCGACCATCACGGTGGCAATAATGGCTCTGACAGCGTGTTTCTTGAAAAGATCAAACCGGTCATTGCAATCATATCTGCGGGCAACGACAATGACTATCACCATCCTCATGATGAAACCTTGCAGCGCCTAGAACAGGCAAAGGTATATAGGATCATTCAAACGGCATGGGGTGCCACCGAGAGCGTCGGAGATGAAGTGCGCCGGGTCCAGGCCATCTATCAAGGCGATGTTGTCGTCACTTCGGACGGCGATAATTACACCGTATCTACGAGCCGGACGTTCAAAGCCGATGATAATCCGCGCAGATGATTGAGTGAAATTATGCCAGTAGGAGCCAATATGTCCTCAATGAGCAAAGGTGCCATTATCTTGGGCGTTGTCGTCATATTGGCATTGGCAGCGCTATTCATCTTTGGTGTCGGCAAGATCGGGCCTGACGGTGGTAGCGTCGATGTCGACATGGACAAGAAAACGATTTCGTGGAAGTCCTTTGAGCGCAAAGAAGATTTGTTCGCCGAATTAAACAAACTGCAAAACGAGAAGCCGGAATTTTTGGCTGTCTGGCTGAGAACCAAAGGATATCTCAAAACCGATGATGCGGCCGCTTTGCGCGAATCCGGCTTTTTTAAGACCGACGATCCGCAGCTGATATCAAAATTTCAGGAAAAACTACCCGCTTTGCGGATTTCGCAGAATTCGGATGCCCTTTTCTCGGACATACGGAAAAGTGTGGATATTGCCAAAAATGACCTCGTCATTGCGAGATTAAGGACACTTTCTGAAACCGGTACGTCGCCGTTTCATTTCCTGGGAAACGCCTATCAGGCAGCTTCTCCGAGATCGGGCCAATATCAGCCCGAAAGAGGTTTCGCGTATGTCCGGCAAGGCAGCGAATTAGAGCGGCAACTTAATGGCAAGATTGGCCGTTTCTACAACGCTAATAGCAATCGTTCATTGGAGCTCAGAGTAAGATCCTCTGCGATTAGTCCCGAGGTTGATATTTGGTTTAATAGGTCACAATTTTGCAGGCTAGGCTTGACCCAAGGGATTGAATCGATTGAGGTTGGTCCTTCCGCTGTCTCCTACGGTAATTACGACCCAGAAATTGCGGATCGGCATTTTACGACATCGCCTTTATCCGCAAGAGAATGCGCAGCCGTCGAAGACGAAACTTCCTTGGCACCTTAAATCTCGGAGATAAGGAATTTGTTCTTTTCCTCAATTATCTACCTATTTTTTGTGCATGTAGCAGGCTGCGGGCCAAAATTCATTGATACAAGTATGCAGGCCGATGTATGATGAAAGATTGTATTTTTACATTTGGCGTGTTGGTATTGAATTGGGTGAGATGTTAGCGAAGCAATTCCTGCACGACAGAAGGTTTGCGCGCGATCAATGCTAGGAGCACCTGAGCGGGGCCGCTTGGATCTCTTCGGCCATGTTCCCAATTGAGTAATGTACCTTTTGCAACTCCAATGCTGCGGGCGAAGTCTGTTTGCGACAGGCCGGTTTTTTGCCGAATGTCAACGACATCGACGCTCGGTACTTCAATTTTGTGAACGCGAGCGCCTTTAGTCTGGCCTTCAGCGAAAGCTAAGGCTTCATTTAACCCTTTTCCAATAGTATCGAAAGCGCTCATTTCTTTTCTCCATATGCCGCAATGATTTTTTTGCTCAATGTAACAGCTGTTGCCTGTTCCGGTTTAGTCAAATTACCTTTTTCATTTTTCCCAAAGACCGTGATTAAAAAAATCGGCATATGCCTATCACCGAACACATATATCGTTCGAAAGCCGCCACTCTTTCCGCCTCCCTCTCTTGGGATACGCACTTTTCTCAATCCCCCGCCAAGCGGAGCGCCAGATTCAGGGTTCGCCGCAATGTAATCAATTGCTTCATGCCGCTCTGAATCGGACATTATCGCCTTTGCACGTTTCTGGAACTCAGGAAGCTCTACAACGGTTTGAAGGCTATTCATTGCAAGCCTTCTATACGTCATTGGCGTATATGTCAATGGCGTAGTAAACATACAAAGGCGATGTCGACCAATGTTGCTCTTTGTCGGCTAAACCGAAGACTGATCCAGCTTTGTTTATCGCCATTTTTGACCCTTTATCGATCCTCGGAGTTATGAATTTAAGTTCAGTGATTGCCGCAATGAGGCGCGTGCGACATCTTGAGGGCGAATGGACCCTATCTAGCTCACAATTTCCACCAGTGATCGGAACGATAAATTGTAGCTCCATTCTGCGGCGTCCATGAGCGTTTTTCCCACATGTTGTCTTTGTTGCCATCCAGCTTCACAGATTCGTGCATCACATCATATACGGCTGCGGAAATCCAAGTCGCGTGTGTATTGGGAAGATCACTAAGCTTCGCCGCCCAATTCGCGGAACGTCCAACCCATACGAGATCGTTATCGCCCCGTACACCGGTTCTGGCGACAAAGAGGTTCGACGTGTCCACCCCGCAAGTATGTTTCAGTTCGAACGTACTATTGGGATATTGCTTCTTTAGCGCGGGCTGAATGATATGTTGCCGAGCTGAGTGAATTTTCAAAGCAGTTTTTACGGCGCTGGTATTTTTGCTTTTGCCCAAATAGACCGCCATGATGCGGTCTCCATCATAAGCGGTTATCGTGCCGCCGAAATGTTTGATGATTTTCGCTGAACAATGAAGAAAGGTTTTGTACACTTCAGCTGCGAACCAATCCTTTTTCGATTTGACCATCGCGGTAGATTCCGAAAGATCGGCATACAGTACGGTGCCCTTCAGCTTGACTGCGTCGTTGCCGAGTTTGACGTCTGCCGGGGATGGTACAACTTGGCCGTCTCGCGTGGTCCATTTTGTTTCGAAGGTTTCGGCGACCTCCGCCTCGAGATCGTCCTTCAGGGACACGAACTCTCTCCAGTACGTTGTGCAACGTTCGCGCTATGCAAGCGCGCTTGGCATTCGGCCACTATTGCGCCTCCGGTCGCGGGAGTTATGCCACTCTCGATTCCTTGTTGCATTGCCCTCGAAATAGGGTTCTCGGCACCATTTGATTGTCGCATTTCAACCCTCCATTCTTTTGTGCTCGAAAACTGCAAAGATTCCAATCAGCACTACCGACACGATTGCGATGGGTGTCAGAATGGTCCAGTCGAGGTCCAGTCCGCTTGACACCAAAGACACCTCTGTTTCCTCTGATCCGTTTTTCATCTTGGCGGCGATAGTCCAATCCATCACGAACAACCCGGCCCATCCCAACAGCACATACGAAATCAACCTGCGCCATAAAAACGCCGGGTTTAGCAGCATCGTGAATATGAAAAATAGAAGTGCCGTTCCTCCAGTGGTTACGGCCCGCTCTATCTCCCCAAAGGGTAAAAAAGCGGTTGTTGTCCAGGCAATCGCCGCACATAGAACCGCTACCAGTAAGGATATGACGGTCCATAAAGCGAAGCTTTTCAAACCGTCTCGAGCGGGCTTCCAAGCCAATTGCTCTCGATGGCGAGACGATAACTCCCGCCTAATACGAAGGGCAGCCTTGCCATCGGCTACGAAGAGTTCGTTAAAGTTTTGCGCCGGAACTTTCCACGCATAGACCGCGTCAGTTTTTGCTCGCACAGTGGCCGACCGGGGCATACCTGCATCCAAGGCAGCCATTTCGCCGACTTGGTTGGGAGCAACACGTTTTGCGCGCCATTTCTTGTCGATTAAGATATCAACTTCACCGAACAAGAGGAAGTAAACGTCGTCGTCGTTCGCTCCCTGCAAGATCAAATCTTCACCCTTGCTAAAACCTTGGAAAGCCCCTCGATCGTACAACGTCGCCGCGACTTCGCCTTGGCCATCCACAACTGGATTTTCGCGAAGAATAGCGATTACTCGCTCCCGCCCCGTTTCTCCGTCGTAAAGCGCGGAATCTTGAGATGATTTTCTAGGTTGGAAAAGGTGTCTTAATTTCTCCGGCCAAGCCATTTTTCGACCTCCTCCATATTAGCGACTTTGAGGTGAAAACTGCTCACATTGCGCATGGCTCCGCCTTCCAGATCATGGGGATTGAAGCCATAGAATCTCAGATAATAGAACAACATTGCCTGTCTGATCTTGACCCTGAGAGCGCCTTTCCGCATCCGATATTCAGATTCCAATCTCTCGCGCCTAGGTTCCGGCATCGCTGGGTCCGCCGTGAGGACCAGCTGTATTGTAGATGTCCAATCAACATCGCGAGGAAGATCACCGCTGGGTGTATCAGCAAAGCCTTTGGCCTCCAGTCTGGAAAGCACAAAATCGGAATAACGTTGGTTGTCAAAATCAAACGCTCGCATATGCCAACGGTGACTGTCGCTTGCCAAGGCATGAGGAAGGATCGCTCGGAACCCTTCACTACCGGAACTGAGGGAAACGTATCTAGCCTTGAGACATTGCCGCTGTCGGATTGCCGCAAGGACGAGTTTAAACGTCTCCGGCGCAATCGGCCGTGAGTGAACAGCCACGGTATCAAATTCCGGGATGTTGACCGGCCAAATTTCGCTTTCTTCGCGATAGCCTTTGCTAAGCATTTCCAGTTGGGCAAGATATTCTGAAACATCGCCATCAGTCAGCTGGGGCGCAAAGGCCGTCCCGCGCACATAAGCTCTTTGCCGCGGATCATACGCAATGTTTGATGGGTAAGCATCGCTATATTCCCCGAGATCGACCGTAGACTGCTGCGGCGATATCTCGAACTGATCTTGGAGTTGCTTTCGCTGCAACTTTCCCTCCCATGCGAGCTGAAACTCGATGAACTGTTGCCGCTTCCGAACGTTCGCCTTTTGCTCTCCCAACGCTATGGTTCCTTTCTCAATCTTGACATACGCCTTTCTAGCATATTGACATTTTAAGGGATAGACCTATTTTATAGGATATCTCGATTCGTCGTGCGACGCGACACTTCTGCCTCGCACCAAAAACAGGATTTTGAATATGGCTTGGCAGTATGGGCAGGCGCAGCAGCGCATAAGAAAATTGATAGATGAAGCGCCGGAAATTGATGTGCGCCGTTTCGCGGACGAATATATGCCTCTTTACGAGGCGCGTAAGGCGGTATTGAAAGCGGCCAATGAGTCTGTCGCCCCGCCGCTGTTTGATCTTCAAAAAGGCAGAGCCGTTGTCGTCGATACAGTACAGATTTACATCGCGATCACGAACTATGATGATTACCGGATTGAAGAGGGCCGCGAGACCGAAGCCTCTCACGCCAAGGCCCTTCGCTTTTTGCACCTTTACTACAGCACATGTGACCGCGTGATCGAACAGACCGATGCTCAAAGAGTGGATTTTCACGGAAGCCGCATGCACGCAGTAGTGCTAAATCCGGATGGGGATGAAGGCCGTCACGACAGCCTACTGAAGGCCTTGAGTTTTATCCGCGATTTCCGCGTCGTCGCCGATCAGGCTAACCGGGAACTGGCTGAGAGCGATCTGGATGCGGTGTTTCGCATAGGCGTTGATATCGGTCCGTGCGTCGCGATTAATAATGGCAACGGGCTGGAGCAAGAACCAATGTTCCTCGGGAGTTCGGCCAATCATGCCGCGAAGCTCGCTTATGGCGATGAGCCCGGCATTTTCCTGTCGGACCGTGCTCGAGCTGTTTTGGATCAACCTGCGGTGGGCCCGCTCGAGACGCTGGTCAAGCTCGACGAGGACGTTTTCAGGGGTATTATCGACCTTCGTGACGAAGTTACAGCTTCGAGCGGTGTGCTGCGTGATCCCCAAGTGATCCTTAAAGAATGGCGCGACGAAATCACGGCCAAATCCGTTCCTGACCCGACGATACCCGACTTCGTGTTCCACTATAAGGAGCCGCCACTCAACGACATCAAGTTCGCTGATCTTATGCCCAGTTCCTCGATCAGAATGGGACTCGCTTCCCTCTTTGCGGACCTCACGGGCTATACCGCTTATATCGATAACGCGATTGCCGCCGGCAGCATCGCCGATGCAGTCAAAGCCTTGTATGTGGTTCGGCAGGAACTGCAAAATGTGGTGGAAGACGATTTTGGTGGGCGAAAGATCCGCTTCATCGGCGATTGTATTCACGGGGTGGTTGCTGAAGGATCTCGGACCGAAACGGAGCCGAACGAAACAGTAGCCATCAGCCTCGTGTGCGCTGGCGGCCTTCGGTCATCTTTTGCTATCTGCAAAGCCGAGCTACACGGTATTGGCGATCTTGGTCTTACAATTGGCATCGAGTTCGGTCCTACCCCGATCACGAGAATCGGGATTCGCGGCGAGCGTTCCGTGCGCTTGGCTTCGAGCATTGCCACAGCAACCTCTGAAAAGGTGCAGCGCGGTTGCGACGATGATCAGATCCAGCTTGGTCCGGAAGCCCAAAAGCTGATCCCGGTCGCGCTCGAAGATTTGATCGATGCGAATGGCACTGCCTGCGACCTCACTCACGATGATGTGATTACTGGTCTTTCGCTTGATACAACGGTTCCAGCGGCACCGGCGTATCACCGCGCACATTCGCCTGCCGATACGGGTGTGCCGAGGGCACACTTCACACCCAGATGAAACCGATTGCACTGTTGGTAGATACCTTGCCCAGTTGGGCAGAAATCAATGAGCAGAAGTCGGCAAAACTGGTGTTTACAGTAAGCCCCCCGAGCCGAAGTGGAGTTCCTGGAACGTGCGCCTACGATCTGGTGGTAACTGCAAACAAAGATGGAATCAGAGTCTCGGAACTTGTTCCCGGCACATGGCTTCCAGCGTTCTGCATCGAGCGGCACATTAACCCAGGTTCGACATTTTGCCTGTACCTCAATTCTGAACAGGATATTCAATCGCTCGGGCAAGCCCAGCATTGGTGGAACGGGCTTCAAGCTTATCTGCAACATCAGCAATATGCGGAGAAGTTTTGCCGCTGGCCGATTGAAGCGCAGATGAGCCATGGTCCTGCCGCCGAAATCCAGCTCAAAATGGAGGAAGTGGCAGCGGAATTCGGATGGAAGCAGGAAATTCTTGCTGCAATTTTTCGCAAAAAGGGCTGGCTTGGAGGGAAATTACCGCGCCTGACCAAAGACGGCGAACGACTGGCCAACGCTCGTTCGCCCTGTCCGCGTCAATGCACACGAAAACATCACCCCTACCGAAAGTCTGCCTGTCAGCGTAGCGCGTGTATGCCATCATGCTGCAAGCAACACCCGCCAATATTGCGCGTTGATTGTCCCGGTCGCTCCGGCGTGGAAAACCTGGTCAGGCTTGAATATTTGCGCAGGAAGGTTGACGCTCTAGTCATCGAAGAGCTGAAGGAGGAGGGTCGAAGCTGTTGCGGGAAGATGGAGGATTGTCCTTTGGCCAACATAAATTGAATTTTTTTACGGATCACCGCTCAGTATCTGGATGGTGGATAGATAACATATGTTCAACGCGAATTCAGCAATATTAGAGAATGCCTGCAGAGCTGGGCTATTAGCGCGCTGAAAATCTGGTGTTTGTTCCTAACAAATGCTTTCACAAGGAACACCGTCGCCATCGCCATCCAAGCGTCCCAGACCGCATTCATTCAAATAGTGATACGCCTCGCTACAGCTATTCATTTGGCCGCATTTCCATTTCGCCCCGCATGATCCACCTGATTGCGTCGGCGGTTCAAATAGCCGCGATGGCGATGAATATATGGGGCGCTGCGCGATTGGTGCGGGTTCAGGTTTATTCTCGCTAAGGAATCTTGAAGCAATCCAACAGTCTGCGGTCTCGGTTTTTGACCAACCTGACCGCGTTTCAATGACTGTTACTGTTTCCGCGTACGAGAAAGAACTAAGCTTTCCGTAATTTGTTCCCGGACCGGAGCGGCAATTAACCGATCCGGCGGTCACGTACATCGCTAAGTTCTCGGCAGAGTTTCCTGAATTCTGATCATATAGCGTCGAATCAGTGTCAGAGTATTGACCACCTGATCCGTCCTTCGAACATTGTCCAAGCACAATCAGTCCCAGAACCACGGCGATCGCCCATCCACATCCGTTGTTTTGATCTGGTTTTGCCATGCCGCGTCAAATACCCCCCTAGGACGACATCTACATTATTCTATCGACAGCAACTAATCGCCAAAATTGAGTGAGCCGCTTCAAATTCCATTCTCCCATTCCACAACATTTCGAATATAGCCATGCAAGGCGCATCAGTCATTTCATCCAGGATGAAACCAAACTCCAGAGCGGCCACCCAATAATCATCCATGCAAAAAAACAGATTTCTGCGCCAAACAGCAAATTTGCCATTCTTGTTTTCAAGGAGACCCGACTATCCATCACAGCGGTGCGCCTTCCAATATCTGGTCCACTTGAGTGCCCAACCACCTTTTACCATCGCGCACGATAGATCTCCGGATTTTGGTGACACACACCATGCTGCAGTGCGCTTGCCACCTGCGCCACCATCGGACCGGCATTTTAATGTGGGCCCAGAGACCAGAACATGACCCTCCCTTGACCGTCCAGAAGGATTGCCAACCAATTTCACTAGAGCGTCTCTTGCCGCCTCTGCAGTTGCCTTCGGGCAGGGGTGACCAGCTGAACAAGTTCCGTCCATTTCCCGTGCGGCAATGCCTGAGAGTCTAACTCTTGGACCTTCTGCACACCAGATTGGACCATCGCCATCCCAGACACGGGTAGGCGTGCATTCGAAGGATTGCCCGGCGCTAACGATGGTCGAACCCAATAGTAGTAATTCAATCAAACCCATGTTTCATCCGTAGATATCTTAACTTCATGAACGGAGATAATGACGGCATTGGCTGCAAACTCAAGTTGGAACATTGGATTGGCCGATTTTGACCAGTTAATTTCAAAATGACCGTGCTTACTATTTCCGCTATGATCCCAAAGAAGAGGGGGCTTGGTTCCGGGTGAACCAAGGACTTGGAGACAAATAATGACCGAGGATAAAAACAAGCAATCTGACGATCAACTAAACTGGCCCGGCTTGTCGGAGATTGACAAGGCGCTCGCAGAAAACCGTCTGACTGCCTATACATGGAAAAAGACGTGGGCTGACCCTTGGGGCCGTTTGAAGTTGATTTTGGTGTTTGCAGCGTTAGCGGCGTTTTTGATCTTCGTACTTGTCGATGAAAGTTTGATCACATTTTAGCTATTTCCATTCCTTAATATCGTCCGCTGCTTTCTCGCTCGCACCGCGCGCATTTCTCGTCTTCTGCTTCATCGCATCCTCGACGGTGCCGACCCTCGTCCTTCCGCGTGACTGAGCACCGGTAACTTCACCTTTGATAGCGTCTACATCCGGCGAACTTGCTGCAGACCCTGATCCACCGCCTCCGAGCGAGACACCACCACGGACACCTGAGGCGCTACCGACCCCTGTTCTTTGCACTGGAGCGAACTCAGGCAATGTGAGCTTGTCTTCAGTATCATCGTGAAGTCGGTCAGCATAGCCGGACACAAACCGCGTTTGTAGTTCCTGTCCTTCGGCGCTGAGTTGGAAGTTCACATCGTCAAAGCGAGCATTACCATAATAATCTCGATTGGTCTCCATCTCCGCCATGCCCCATTCACGGTAGGCCTGGCTTAGATTGAGCGATCCAGCCGCACTGTTGCTTTCATACCATGTGGCCTGATCTTCCAAGCGGCTTGCCAGTTCCTCAGACCTTCTGGCTTCAACGGTGTAGCTTTGCGCTTCGGTCAAAGATGAAGTCATACCCGATGCGCTGCTTGAGACGGCAGAACTACTACTGGAACTCACGCTTCGCACAAATCCATCACGGGTATTGGACCAGTTCCGGCTATCGGAAATCTGGTTCATGCTGCCCATAATCCGGTTGCGATCTTCCGAGGCGATCCCAATATCACTATCAGTCCAGCTCTTATTTCTCCCGCCCTTAAGACCGAGGTTCGCGCCCAATGCACCTTTCTCACCCTTCACTCCAAGCCCCGCATCGCCGTTCAAAAACCACGATACGCTAATGTCATCAGATGCTCTGCGTGACAGTCCATATTGCCGCTGCAAGTTCCTCGAAGCAGAATCCACTTCGTTGAAAGCTTTGTTGACGCTGTTGCTCTCGTTTGTACCGACCGCGGTTTCCGAAGAATTCCCCTGACTGTAGGTATTTCTGAGTTCGTTGAACCGTGTCACTGCCGAGCTAGTCGATTGCTGGGCAAGATTGGAGAATGTCTCACTTTGCGAGCGGCTACTGGATGCCAGCGTAGACAGCCTTGACGTAAAATCCTGACCTAAAGTCGGAGTGAACGGATAGGAAGAACTCGGAACGGTATCGAAGCTATTTTCAGGAAAGCTTGTAGTTTGCGTGCCGCTTGCACTGAATCCGCGTGTTTGGGTTGCCCCGTAAGAAATGTTCGGCGCGATCGATCCTTGCGCAAATTGCTTCGAGAAAACGCTCGAATTTTCAATATTGCTGTTGCCAAGCGACACATTGCCAGTGCTGGCTTCGCGTGCTGCCTCTTCTGCCGCATTTTGTGATGGATTGAGGTAAGATGTTGCTTGCCCAGATATTGCGAGCGCGCCTCTGGCGATGCCGCCAGCGAGAAACGGAATGGAGGCAACCAGATAACCGGCAAGAATGCCGATATCATTATTCACATCAACCATTCCCGAGAAGTTTGCGAGACTAAGACCTGTCCCGCCGGCTGCGCCGCCAACATCAGATGCGCCTTTAAACATCAGGATCATGTGCAAAATGACAAACAATGGCCCCCAAGCAGCAAGATAGAAGAAGCCTGTAATATAGCCCCGCAATGCCGTTGGTCCGGTTTTTGGCATCAGGAAAAGCGGGAACAGCACAGGAAACAGCGCATAGAATACCACCGTCAGTACGATGTTGAGAATGGGCACCCACTTCATCGCATTTTGGGCGATGGATGAGTATGTACGCTCGGTCTGGATGTCAGCACGGGTCTGGGCAAAAACATCAACGCTTGAAGTGCCGCTGGAGCCGGCCATTCCGTGCATCGCCTGTTTCATCGCGTTGATGGTCAGCACTTGCCGGAATATCTCGCTGGCGTTTTTGGAAACCCCGCTCAAATAACTATATGCAATAGGCAAATCAGCAAACAGCTTTGCTTTGGCAAGCGCTGCGGTTTGTTTAGGATAGAGTTGGCGGCCAAAGATGGTCCCCATCTCATCAATCATTGCGACCCACTGAGAATTCAGATCATTGTAAGCCGCGCGGCAAGTTATGATATTGGCGCTTACACTGTCATCGGGATTGCGTGTCAGGAACTTTTGCGCGCGCGCTGCGCTACCCGGTGCAATCACTGCCCAGATATCATCGCTTGCTGACAGTTCCTTCATTGAATAGCGACCGAGCAGTAGATCATAGAATACGCACTGACGAAAATGCTCGTCGAGATTGGCGGCAAATTCAGGATCAGAAATACGCAAACTGCGCGTCGCATCGAATAGCCGCGAGCCATAGATCATTCCATTTTTCGAATAATCCAGATCGGTCGGTAACCCGAATACTGTTTCCGAGGAGCGAACCAGATAATCGCCAACCTGACTGGTGAAGCTTGCCATCAGTGCAAGGCCTAATGGTACATTGGCAACTTCGGCTGGTGCCAGTGATGGATTGATGCGGTCAGTGACATGGACATCGAGGCGCGGCACCATCAAGCACATGTAGATCAGCGTTGCGCCTAAAAACCAGTGGAGCCATGCGCGCCAGTCCTGATTGAAGGCGACCACTATCACCGAAAATGCTAGCCCCATGACCATGGCGACCTGGATCAGGCTTTTGTATCCGCCCGCGCCGGTCCATGCCGCAACGGCGTTGAGGACATTGACGATATATTCGCCGCCGCCAATTGTGAATATCTCGACCATCTAAGCTGATACTCCGCTCAAGGTGTCAGCGAGCGGTTTTGAACCGCGCGCGACCAGTCGAGGGCTGCTGCCATGGAGGGTGACATGGAAGCGGAGAGCATATTTTCGATCATCGCAGTCTTTTCGATAATCTGCATGATCGCGCTGACCTTGGCCTGACTGTTAGATTGTCTATCCGCCAAGGCGTGGCGCACTTCGTTTATTTGACCCTGCCACATCGCGAGCTTGGCCTCGTCCGCGCCGATGAAGGTGGACATCGAACGTCCCGCTTCGCCAACAATCCGTTCGAGCACTGCAAAGAGCAGATCAACCGAGGCGATTTCAGCAAGCGTCTCGCGGTCATCGGTAGGCATGCCGCGACCATAAGCGGCCTGAACGGTCAGAATTTTATAGAGCGGCACCGATGCGACCTGCAGCAATTCCTTTTCGGCATTGCCGATCGCCGTGTCGGCGCGAATAGCTTCGACCATGCTGGTGATCAGCGCGGCCACGCGCGGGCGAATGGCTTTAGAGCTAGCAAGGCTCATATTGCGAAACGTTGGATCGAGGCATTGATCGGCTTCATCGCAATCAAACACCTTGATGGTCTGTCCCGATGTGCCGTCCAGCAATGCAGTTACTAATGTCGAGGAGGCATCGCCGGCGAACGGCACAAATTTTCCAGGAGATGCGTCTTTGGGCGGTACATATATAATAGTCCCGATGAGCGTCATCGCATATTCTGCGAGTTCGCGGTCAAAGCTGCCGCCAGGATTGAAGAAGGCGGATTTCTTGAGGGTATGCCATGTGTAGTTGCGCGCGACGCCAGGATTTACATCGGCGTAATCACTGCCAGCACCGGCGTTTGTGGAATCGCGCTGGCCTTTGGTACCGCAACCATGTTTGGCGGCTGCATAATCTGTGAATATGCCCTCTGAGTTGCCAATCGCCTCGCAGATTGCCTTGTCAGCTAAATCGCCCTTTGGCCAAATACCGCCCACCAACCCTTGCGCCATTTCGCAGCTGTTAATGTTGAGATTGTTCATGAGCTGCGCTTTTTGCGAAAACTCCTGCATGATCTTTGAGCATTCCGGGCACACCGTGTCGATGGCGAGGCTGAAAGCAAAACCGACAGCGTTGTTCGCCACGGCTTTGAGCATCGCGACAATTTCGCTGGCGTTGATGAAAGAAAACGAACCTGCAAAAATATCAATGCCGCCGCAGCCTGCTTTGGCAGAGGGTAACTGTAAGTTTGCAATATTGGTCGTCTTCTGGGGAAAGCGCGTCCAGACATTGCCGAGACTATAATAGCCCGCTGACTGGCCCTCGAATGCGGTTGGTCCAGTGACATTGGCCGCGCCGCCCATATCATCCATGAACCGGTCCATGCTGTCTCCAACATTGGCAGACACGGGAGCCGAAATAGATGTAGTGATTAGACTTGCAGCTGCGATCGCAGCTATTGCTTTTTTAATAATCATGTCCGGCTTCCTTTGATGTGAGCAAATAAATACGGTCCTGCAGCTCGTCGGCTGATATGATGCCGTAACCAATCGGGATGGCCCGGCTTTGCGCGCTATCCCACAGCACTAGAGCAGGGGTAATTTGGGGCTTCAATCCCATGCGCGCGCGTTGACCGGCCTCGACGGTGTAATTTTGGAAATGCCGTGATGGCCCGCCATCGGTTGAGATGGCGCGGACCGTCAGTTTCCATCGGTTAGAAACTGATTTTACGATTGGCGACATGACCTCACAGGCGCCGCAGCTCTGCGCGAAAAAATAGAACAGCCCGTATCGCTTTCCGAGGTTTGCCATGACGGTATCGCGCGAAGCGCTACGCGCGTCTTGCCACTGCCTTTTGGCGAGCGTCGAAACCGGGCGCTCGAGCGTATAATCCAGATCCGGCTGCTGCCAGATCGCGCGCTGCCAAACATCGGAGAAAAGTGACGCACGGTCGAGTTGTTCACGTTGGAAGCGTATATAAGCGATGACATTCTCGCGTGTTGGTTCGAGAATTGCTTTGGCTTTAAGCTCGCGCAATTCCTTCGTGACCGCATCGAGTTGCTCGCTTGCGCTTGACTGCGGTTCTGGCGGCAGCGCTTCCGTTTCAGGCGGTTTTGGTTTGGTGCAATAGAACCAGTAGCCTAGCTTGCGCTTCTCGCAGTAGAGTTCATCCGCGCTTGTCCGCAAAGCATTGGTTGCTGGGTCAATAGCTTTGGATGCAGCGACTTGCGCGAATGCTGGACTGAGAACGGCATCAACAAGAAACATGATTGCAAGGACAAGCACGGCCAAGCCGCCGAGCGCTACGGGCAGGGGAAGCGTAGAGCCAAAAATATATTTCATGGTCCTGATCTCTCGTAGAAGTTCTGAATTTTCTGCTGGATGTCATTGGCCGCTTCGAGCTCGTCGGGCAGGCGGGCCGCATCGGTAAATTCCGAATAGATTTCGGAAAAATTCATTCTTGAAAGATCAAGCTGCGCGAATTCCTCGATTGTGAAACCCAGGCATTGTTCGTCTTTCGCCCGAGACCAGGGTTTGGGAAGCTGCGCGCGGCCTTGCTCCTGCAAAATACGCGACAATTTGGATGTGAAGCAGCAATAAGCCTTTTTCTTGGTGATGCAGATGCCGAGGATTTTCTTTGAGCAATAGCTGCCGACATAGGCACACAGTCCATTTGCATCGCGTTGGTGAAGAAGGATCTCTTGCGTGTCGCAGCCCAGCGCAACTAGCAGGCTAATGCCGGGAATGAGCGGAAAGCCTTTGCCCTTGCAGCAATTAAGCACCCCGAAGACTTTTGAGCCGCACGTCTCGCGCTCGCCTTTGAAAAGCGTTAATGTGTCGGGATCAAATTGTCCGCGCGCATCGTCCATCGCGTGAAGCGCAACAGCGGCATCCTTGAACTCGTCATTCGCTTCGCGCTCAATCGTCTCACATGATCCGTCGATGCAATAGACATCGCCGTCACAAATATATTGGCTACCCGAGCCTTGCGTATCTGGAAGCGGGCAATCATAAACCCATTCGGTGGTCGAGCAGGGATTATCTTCGCTTAGACAATCCTCGCGGAGCAATTGGCAAGCCGGATTATTATCCAATTCCTCGCAATCATTGGCAGCGCGCCGGGCATTGCATTGATAGGCCCGCTCCCATGCCCAACAGGGTTTTGTGACCGGCACACCGTTTATGATGCGGGTTACAGGGTCGCTGTCGCTGCAAGTCTCGGCTGTTTGTTCGCAATCGGCATCTTCGGCAAAAGTCCGACAAGCGGCATCATTTTGGTTTTCCTGAATAATATTTTCAGATGATGTCGCGTAAGGCGTTTCTCCCGCGACAGGCGCGCTGCAGCTCATTTCAACATAGGGTTCGCCGGGTTCAACGCAGTATCGATCCTGTTCACGGTTTCCGCCCCATTGCAAACACGGTCCTGGACGTATTCCGGCCCTCCGGCATCCATTTGCGTTAAATATCTCGCAAGAAGGGACGCCGCCAAATTGGTAAGGACTGATATCGCTGCACAGATAATGATATTGGGTCCGCTGCTCGACCCTTACATTTAGATAGATGCTGCAACTCTCGTTTGTTTCTTCCAGCGCCACCCCGCTATTGCAGGTAGCCGTATAACGGCCCGGCGATCCTGGAGAGGGCGGTAGCGGAACGCAGCGCCCTTCCGCCCCGCCAATTTCCATACCGCTGGTATAGGCAAGTGGGTCTTCGTTGATCGAATTAGACCGCGCAGTGACCGCTTTGATTTCATCTATCTCAAACTTCGCGCGCCGGGCATTGGAGTCCTTTATCGCTTTCATACCCTCGTGGCTGCGCGCTGCGGCCCTTGCATCGCCTTCAATGCGTTCCGGATTATCGGCATAATCCGCCTCAGCAGGATTTGATGTGTATCCAGGAACACGCGCCGCATCGGGCTGCGTGCTTGCATTTGCGCGGGCGCGTCCCTGTTGTTGATTGGCAAAAGCTTTGCCTTCTTTCCTGGCCGCCTCGCGGTCCTGTGCCGCCAGTGGTGATCCGGCGGAGAAACTGATGACCGTGACAACGAGGGCAAGGCATTTAAGAAACTTCATCACTCAGCGCTCCTTCTTCAGGCGGGCAAGGTGCAGCGCGGCGAGACGCGATCCGGGACCAGCGCCGCCCGCAAATGTTTCGAGCGCATATTCTACGCTGACATTGCCCGTCATCCGGTCATGGGGCGGGACAGCGCCTGTGCAATTGAAACCATCGCAGAGCGTAAAATCGGATGAGGCCATTACGAAACTGGGCGCAGCCTTGATATCAAACGCCCGGAATAGTCTGGGATCAATACCGAGCGCGGATAATTGCTCGCCGTCCGAGGCCATAGCGGTCAGCATTTTTGTCAGCTGTTTGGCGCTGCCACCGGGGAAACCACGCAGCACCGTGACCCCGCCTGCCGCCGATGTGTCGCGAACGAGTTTTTTCAAAGACTGCGACGGCATCGACAAGCTTGCAAAGGCAATGAAACGCGGTGCGTCACCGAGTTTGGCCTGAGCCATTTTTGCATGATCCGAAATCATCCGGTCGAAATCGAAGACTTCATCCATGTTGTTTTCTTTGTTGTTTGCATGTTTCCGCTCGACAGTTTGCGTATATCGTTCGTGATTAGCCCGCGCCTGGTCTTGTGTCTGACGGGCGTCGCTACGCAAATCTTCGCTGCGCAAACGGACATTTTCCGCCAGTGCTTCTGCCTCGGCGGAATAGGTTTTGGCGGACGCCCGTATGGCTTCAATATCGAGTATGTCCGAGTTCACGCTTTGCGCAGCGGCAAAACCGGTGGACGCGGAGATCGTGAACAAAACCGAAAAGAGAACGAAGTTCTTCATAATGCGCAGCAATTCCGTTTGCGCCAGACTAGATAGCCCATGTCCTCGCCAATGGCGGGAATGACCTGTCCGGCAGATTGAAAGGTGGTAGAGGCTCCGATGGGCGGGCAGGCATAGCGGCCCTTTGTCGCCGGATTGGGATTGGTAGCCTGCAGGCGATATTGCTGCTTGCGCATGATCGGCATGAGATATTTGCCGCACAGGCCTTTGTTGCCCATGGTTCCCCAGGACACCAGCTGGCGGTGTAATTTATACGCAAAGCGCGACAAGACGAGCCGGGAGGCCTGGACATGGCCAATGCTCGCCGAGACATTGCCGTTCATCGGATACATTGAACCCTGACAGCCAGCACACCAGAAGAGTTCATCGCGCGGCAGATTGACCGTGGCAGAAACACAGTCGGCCGCGCACGCAGCGAGCGCCAGCGGATTGGCGAACAGAACTGCTTCTGGATTGATGATCGCGGTAAGTTCACTGTCTTGCCACAGCGGATCAATCTCGGAAATATAGAGAATGTCGACAGAACCTGCTTCGAGACAGAGAAAATCGGCGACAATCTCCATCCAGTAGATCAGCGGATAGGCATACCAATGGACATGCCAGCTAGAATAATATTGGCTGGCCCCGCCAATGGCCGATGGTCCCGAGATGGAACGATAGCCAATATCAAATCCGGGATCGATCTTGAGCCCGCCCAGATTGACAAAGCACCAGGGCTTCATGCTGACATCGGCAAGCCGCACCGGCTCCCAGAACCCCATGGCAATGCCGGGGCGCAAACCGCAAAGGCATACGGGCAGAGTGGGGTTTTTAGGATCAGGTCTGCTCGATGGCCAGATATCCAAAGCGCCAATTGACAGAGGAAACAGACAGGACCAGCAGATATCGGTGATCGGATTGACAAATTTGCCGGTGCAGCGGCCAGGGCCCGCATCGGCGCGCGCTGGCGCTGAGACAAGCAGGCTGAATGCCAGCACGAGCAAGAGCCATACGGGTTTTAATCTGAAGATTTTTCGAAACAATGTTTTCATTGGCTTCGCTCCTGCTCCCCGGAAAGCGCAAATTGGCGGATGCGCAGCATCCGGCCCTGTTGATCGACCATTGCGGGTAGCGCCTTGATGTCGAAATGCGCGGTCAGTTTTCCGCTCTGATCAAAATAGAAACGTCGTTGCCGCGCTTTCATAAGTTGAAGCGGTGCACCCTTTGTCAGAATGAGTTTTGCCGTCTTTGATTTTTGCGCAAATGCCCATTCGAGCTGCGCGGGGTCATCGCCGTCTAAAAAAATCAACGCCGCGCGCAATGGAACGGTATCGAGAGGATTGACCCTGGTTCCTTTGGCCCAGATCCTGCGCCCATCATGATCCAATATGTCGGCCTGCAATGTGATGGTTGGATCGAACAAGCGCGTGGTGGCTTTTGTCGCTCTCACCAATCCTGCAACTGGCTTGGGGCGGTTTACTCGCGCTATGGTGCGCGCTTTGAGTTTCTGGTTGAGCCGGTCAATGTCACCGTTCTTGTCCATGGTCTGAAGGCGCGACTGAATCTGTTCGAGTAAATCCGGTTCGATAATCGGGAAATGCGTACCCTGCTGGCCATAGTCGCGCGCCAATGCCGGTGACGACAGCAGGGCCGTAATGAGGAAAGGCAAAGATAGTCTGTTCACAATATTGCCCTCCCGGTGCCAATAATCCGGGGCGCGCAAATGAAACCAATCTCGCCATAGCGGCTATCAAAGCCATGTTTGTGGGACGTTCCGACATAATAGCAGCCGCCCGGAATGATGCCTACTGGACCTTTGGTAAGCGCTGCCCCTTTACGGGTTCTGGGTTTGGTTCGCGCCACAAGCCTATTGTTGATAAAGACATTTTTGCCGTCATGGCGAACCCGATCGCCCGGCATGCCCAATATCCGCTTTCCGAAGATCTGCGGTTTCGCGCCAAAGTGATTGATGAGTAGTTCTGAACGCGGTGGCTCGAAGAATATCAACGCGCCCCGAGAAGGGGTAAAATTCTTATCCAGCCAGAATGCCCAGTTGGGCAGGCTGGGACTGGCATTGATCAAGAGCGCATGGTTGTCGCTGAATTTGGCTATCGGCGCGTAGAGCAACGGGATCGCTGCCAGCATTGCCAGAACAAGCGGGCGTTTCAGGCGGGATATGAGAGCGCTCATTGCGGTTTCTCCCGGCTGTCGTTTTCCAGTTTTTGGGCGATTTTGACTTTAAGCTGCAACGTGGCATCGGGTGTATTTTTGGAGAGCACCGCTTCGGCAACCAAAATCACATGTCCGCTACGGCCCAAATCATCCACGGCCGCTTCTGTTGCGCTGAGATACCGGGCAATGGCCTCGCGCGTCACTTCGGGATCAGCATTGCCCTTTGCTTCTGCGTCAACGAAATCCCGCATGATCTCGGACATGCGGACCTGCACTATTTGTTGCTTGTTAGGTTCGATCAGACGCAAGCTGACCCAGATAATCCACAATATCGCAGCCGGGACCAGAAGAACCACGATGACTGATCGCGCGCTTGGCAGATGCTCTGGTGAAATTGCAAATTTGCTCATATCTTGCTCCTTTCGGGAAAGGCACCCGCTATCCGCCTGGTAAATCCTGGCATCCGAAGCGCCGCGATCAGAGCAGTAGACCCAAAGAATATGATTTTGAGGTCGCTGGAAAACGCCAATCTGCGCATTCCGTCCGCTTCGAGATAGCGGCAGCTCAAATTGTCCAGATGCGTGAACAGCCCGAGCAAATCCCAGCCCGATAACAGCAGGAAAAAGCACAGCGGCAGGCCGAGCGCCATCAATACCGAGCTGATCGCGAATAGCGATGTTTCCACCATGATGTGGCAAGAGGTTTGAAAAAACTGCTTTAGTGGGAACGGAGCGCGATTGCAGCGCCGGTCCTTGCTTGTCCCAAGGGAAAGATAAGAATCAAACAGCGTATCGGTTTTGTCAGGCATTGTGCTTGCCCTTCCGATTGTCGGCGCCAACACCGGACACGCGGGCGATCGCCTGTGCCAGAGAAGCACCCGCTTCCTGCTCAGCCTCGATCGCAGCATAAACATCGGGCGAAGAAGAATAGATGCAGGCGGAATAGGGATCGAGAACTAGCCGACCAACTGCTTCGCTATCCGGGCCTTTGATAAAGACCTCGCTATATTCTTCGCCCGAACGTTTTAAACTGCGGATCAGCGTTTCGGTGCGATCATCCATGTCGAGGCGGTCGTTCTTGCGGAAATCTGCAATGGTTTCCGGTTTTTGCTGTAGCACCAGCATCCAGTCGCTATTTTCGAGCGCTGCGGTTGCGCCATCGGATTTGTAATAATCATTGAGTGACTGCGTGGCGGTGGCCAGCGCGCCGCCATATTTGCGCGCCGTTCGCGCGTAGGTCTCAACAAACTCGCCCATCGAACCGCCTTTGAGCAAAGACCATGCTTCATCGATCAGAAGCAGTTTTTTGGTGCTGCGCGGGCTTTGGGTCATCGCCTGGCTGGTCATGAACATGATTGCGCACAAAATGACCGATCTTAGCTCTTCGCGCGTTGCCAGATCAGACATTTCAAATACGGTAAAATCATCATCGAGTGCGATACTGGCTTGGCCTTCGAAAAAGCCGCCATAGCTACCGCCGCTCATATAGGGACCGATGGCAACTCCCAGATCATCCGCGACAGGATTGGAAATGGCTGCGAACGCCGCTGCTACGTCATTGATGGTTCCGCCGCTGCCAAGCGCTTCCCAAACTGTAGTGACTGCCTGATCGATCAGACCGCGTTCGGTATCGGTAAGCCGGTCGCTGTGCCGCGCCATTTGGCCGACAATCGCTTTGATCATCGCGATGCAGTCGAGTTTATAATCATCGTCTTCGGCAGCGCGCACATCGTCAATCATCGAGAATGGATTGAGCGAGAAACCGGATTTGAGCGTAAACTCTACAAAACGACCGCCCTGTAATTTAACCGAATGTTCGAACGAGCGCCCGTCGTCAATCACAACAACTTTCGCGCCCGCACCGCGCAGGCTCGCGCACATTTCCTGGAGCAGCACCGATTTTCCGGAACCGGATTTTCCGCAGATCGCGACATTATGATTGCCGGCGTCATTTTCAAATGGCGACCAGTAAAATGGCTGCCCGCGCCTGCCGACCAGCAGCAGATGTGGCAATGGCCCGCCCAGAAACTCGCCCTGCAATGGCGCAATATGGGCCGCGCTGGTCGACAGCATGGTTTTGAGGCGCTTTAAACGTTTGAGATCATGGGCAAGACCATCCGCCAGCGTCATGGGCATGGCCGCGATCAGCCCGTGGAGCTGGAGAAAGCGCTCATCGGCCAAATCCCAACCAGCAGCCTTGTAGATAGCCTTGATCGAGCGTTCATGTGCATCGCCGAGGCCGAGTGGCGAATAGCTGGTTACGCCGTAAAACAATTGTACCAGTCTTTTGCCAGCCTGCAATTCTGCCTGGACATGGCTCCATTCGGCAGATTGCTGGGCGAGCTTGGGCAGAAACCGCGCGCTTTTGGATTGGCTGAGGCTGGTTGTGCGCATAAACTTGAAACCGGCTTTTGCCGAAGCGCCCTCGCGGTCGGGATAAACCAGACAAAGCATGGTCGCAGCCGGGCAGGGGAAGCGCAATTTGTCGGTGAACATGTCGCCGATTAGCCGCGCGCATTCCCACGGCGCCCATCGTTCGGGCATTTGCCGAACACCAAAATGCCGGATGTCAAAGGCATCGGGATAAATAGCGCCGATCTCCGGCGTGCCATCAGCGCTGCGCCCGATTTCCCGGAACCGTTCGGTGCGCAGGATCATCCGGTCATCTTCAACTTCGAGTTCAATATCACGGCGGATAGCTTGGCTGGCAATGTCGTCGAGCGGATTATATTCGGTGCGGTCTTCTTGCGGTGCCGTCGTAGGAGAGGTCAGATCATCAACGAGCGCGATAAGTTCCTGCGGTTCCATTTCATTTGCATCAATGCCAAGCGAGGTCAGCACGCCGATCAGTCCCTCGCGGCACTGCGCGAGTTCATTGTCGTCAACATTTGCGGTGTCTGGAACGCCCAGAGAGATAACCAGATTATGGCAGCGGGCATGAAACGGCGCATGGGCAGACCCGCTTTCCCAGACCAGATCATAAAGCCTTTTTGATCTATGGCGCGCCATTGCCTCATATACGCCGCCCTGCGCATAACGTTTGGCAAACCAGGGGGCGACGACCCGGCCAATGCGCGGGCTGGCAAAATGTAATATCTGCAGACACGCGCCTTCGGGCATGCCTTCGGAAAAAAACTGTCCTAGAATTTCGCCGGTACGTTCATCCGCGCCGATCAGCGGCGCGGCGGACAATATAAATCCTTTGGAGCGCGCGTTGCGATACAGCCGCGGTCCGGTATCAAAAACCCGGTATGGCAGCCAGTCTGACAGCATATCGAGCGCGATGCTTGGCTTTGCATGATCAGCGGTTTGGTGATCACCAAAGAGACCCGAAAGCAGCTTGGCGCGCGCAGATTGTATGGAGAAGTTCATCGTCCCTTCTCCTCGCTGGACAATCTGTTGCTCCCGCCTATCTTGGCAGCTTCGATGGCTTCGATGCTTGGCAGACCAACCTTGGGGAATGCCTCCAAAGCAGGGTGAGGGGTTCGACTTGCTGGGGGAGGGAGCCCATCGAACCCCTCGATTGCCGGCATGTTTGCACCGGCAATTGCCTCTCGCACGGTCAAGGGGTACGAACCACGCGAGGGCAAATTATATGAACTTTTGAGAAATGGGTCAGCGGCTTCAATCGATTCTGACGGCGTTTCGCTGGCGTTATCGTTTGCGCTAAGAGCGTCGCCGGAATTGTCTTTGGATGCTTGCTTGGCTTGATCTGCTATATCGCGCGCCATTTGCCGAGCGATATTTGTGTCTTGCCCGGTCAATGTGGCAGCCCAGTCAGGAGACCGCGCAACTACATGCACGCTGCGGGCTTCATGCAAATTGCCCGACGCATCGACAAATCCGGGAAAGACAATCTTGAGCACACGCTCGCCGGTCCGCACGGTTTGCGCCGCCGATATCAGACCTCGCCTGCCACTTGATGGAGATTGCTCAAGAATTGCCGCATTCGCCGCTGCATCAATTTGCGATGTTGGTGCGCAGCTACCGCCCGGTGCCTTGCAATCAAAACTGGCGCTAATATTGCTGCCCAGACTAGCGCAGGATGACAGTGAGACGCATGAAAGCGCTAAGAAGCCCAATGGAATGCGCGCGCCCGTCATTTTGCACCTTTTGCATTTGAGCCAAGGAACGCGCGGATTTCAGCAGCGCCGCGATACCCTTCGAGCACCGCGCCGTCGCTTGCACGCACCATGACCGGTGTCCCAGAAAAACCGTGGCTGCGTGCAAAGGCCTCATTGGCATCAAGACCCGAGGTGTCGCAGGGTTTTTGTGGCTTTAGAGTCTCTCCAGAATAGGCTTGATGCAGCGCCTTTGCAGGATCACGCGAACAAATCACCGCTTCAGCTAGTTTCCGGCTCGTTTCGCCTAGAATCGAAATTGGCCGCTCTTCGACGCGCACGCGTGCTTTTTTAAGTTCGGCCGTCAGCCGCTTGCAATAGCTGCAATGAAAATCGGAAAAGACTATGAGCTTGGGGCCGGATTTAGCACCCCAATGGATCGCCCCCGATGGCACCAGATCCGCAATGGGAATTTTGGAAGCGCGTTCTTTGGCGGGCTGTTTTGCAGCAGTTGGCGCGCTGCTATTTGCGCCTGCTGTTCCAGCGACCAGCAGTTCCGGATTAAGCTCCAGCAGTTTGGCTGCCGTCAGGTCCGCCCGGCTTTCCATATCGTATAGACGCCCGACAAATAGATAGCGCGCGCGTTCATCAATGTAGAATAATGTCTTTTCCGATACGACCTCGCACAAACCGCCAAAGCCCTTGCAGGTGAGGCTGGTAATGGGTGTTCTGGGGAGGCGCAGCTCAATTGCGGTTCGCACATCCTGAAGTACCGCTGCGGCATTAGCTGGAACCGAGATGAAGCTGGCAGCAACAAGGCCTGTGACGACCCCGCCGCTTGCGACTGCAAGCGCAATGGCGGCCGCCCGTGACTTGAAGGTCCGACCCTCGGTTTTGAAATTGGAAAAATTCACTTTTGTTCACTCCTTACATGGACGCCGTCGAGAAAGACGATCTCGACATCGATGCCTGTCGGCATCTCGACGACAGGTTGATATTGTTCGGCTCGTTCGATGAGATATTTGGAGACAGTATCGGCGGCATCGCCAGCGCCCTGGCCAAGACCGCCGGTCAATATGTCCGCGCCCGATAGGCTATCGCGTTTCCCGTTCGCGCCAATCTGACCGGAAAATATACCGTTGGCATTGGCCGAAAAGCCGCGCCCAAACCCGCCAACAATTCCGGCAAGCAAAGCCTGACTGACAAGACTGCCTTCGCGGCTGACAACGCGTCCGCGCACGCCGGATTTACCGGCAAAGCTGATAAAGCCTTTAACCTCGCTGACCGCGACACGCCCGCCGGGCTGATCGCAGGTCATACGCGCCAGCTTTACGTAGACTTTTTCGCTTGAGAGATCGCCGCGCGCCGCGCCGTTCACAATGCATCCAGTGATATTGGTGGTGAGCAACTTGCCATTTTTGACCACCGAACGGGCAGGGCCGGTAATACGCAATACTACCGGAAGCGGATCGCTCTGACTGGCAACGCCCACCGAGGCATCAACGCCGACGATGACTTTTGCCGGTGCGTAGCTGTTGGGCGGCAGATATTCCGGGCTGTCTTCCACCAGCAGCGGTGAAATTTCAGACGTGCGTTTTTTGGGAGATTTTGATCCTGGTGTTGCGCTGCCGAAGTTGAGAATTTTTACTGCGCCGGATGGAGAACCATCGGGTGAAATTTCTGTGCCATTTGGTGAGCCAAGCGACGCAGATTGACGGTTAAAATCTCCGCCTTGCGGACCATAGGTCGGCGGTGCCACGGGAGGCGGTGTCGCGGCTTTTTCTTCCAGCTGTGTTTTTAGACCCGCGTTTTCTGCTGAAATCGCATCGATGGCTGCTTGCCCGTTGGCGCGCATTTCGCTGTTTTCAAGTCGAAGAGCTTCTATTTGTTCTTCAATTTTTTCGGTTGGGAGCTGCGCTTCCTTGAGCGCCTTTTGATCCTGCGTGAGTTTATTGAGCCTGTTTTCATAAGCCGCGACAAACTCGCGCTGGGAGAGATTGCGGTTAACCAGACTGCCAGCGTCAATTGTAACTATGCCGTTATCGTCTTGAGCTGCATCATCGCCGTCACCGGCAAATAGAAACCAGGCACCTGCGATCAAAGCGAGACTGCCGATACCGGCAAGCAGCATATTTTGCCGCCGCGCGATCTGCTTGTTGAGACCCGTGCGTGCCTTACCCTGCTTTTCATCGGTATTTTGAACAGGGGCTTTTGTTTTGTTTTCGTTCATTGGACGGCCCCCCGCGTCGCGGTGACCACATATGCCGATGTGCTGGTTCCGCCTTTAAGTGTGTTTTGGGTTATGGAAATGGCGCGCGCGGATTTGGGGGCGAGTTCGGCTTCATTGAGCTTGATTTCTGTTTTTCCGCGATTGGTAAGAATAAACTGCTGAGCGTTAAAGCCAGCGCCGCGATATTCCGTAATAAGCTGTACTTCGATATCGCCCGTTCGAACCGGGCGCATCATGCGCTGATACACGCTGTAACCGGGGGGCGTAGCGCTCTCCGCCATGGCCTTTATCAAAGCGATGATGGTCTGGTCTTCGCTTCTCTCGTTTTCCCATGTCTCGGCCTCGGGTTTGGCTAGCGCGGGATTGGTAACAAAAAGCTGATGCGCTTCGACAGGAGCGGTGTGACATACGAATTTATAAACAAAACCCTGTTTGCTGGTGGCGAAGAAGCTTAGAGAGTTTGCGGCAAAGCTCGGCGGCACGGAAATATAAATATCGCCGCGCACCGGTTCGTGCGTTACGCCAAAATCATTATAAGGGTAGCCAGAAGCAATTTTGGAGACGCTGGAAAATTCATCGCCAACTAGCGCTATGCGGGTGAGTTCATCACGCGATAATGTGCAGTCTATCTTCGCATTGTCCGCCGCTTCGACAAACTGGTCAGCCAGTGCAGGGGTAGCGGCGAGAGAGGTGGCGGCGACAAGAAGCGCTGCTCCGAGCGTTTTGAGCCCGGTGTCCGGGTGTCTGGTCGCTCCCCAGCTAATGCTCGCCATGCCGCTGCCGAACAGACAGGCGGGCGCGAATGAAAACATACTGATCATGAGGCATCCTTTTGATTGGGCTGTTGATTGATCTTTTTGTCGGCATCGGTTGGGACCTGCGCAAAACCGGTCAGCGCAAGCCGAAGGCCGGAATATGTCCAGCTAAAGACAAATTTACGCTCCTCGCTAGCGATCACCTGCGCGCCGACAAACGTCTTGAGCGTTCCGGTCACTTCAGACTTGAGTTCTTTTGGGTCGATGACAAGCGAACGGATGACAAATGCCTGGGCAATATCGGAGCCGCGCTGCTCGGAAACGATTTTGACCAATTCTGATTTGAGGCGCCCATGGGCGCTGGGATCGGCTAGTTTGAGAATCTGCTCCATCCAGTAATCAAGCCCTTCGGGGCTGCGGTTGAGCAGCATGAGAGCGGTATCGCGGGTGACGAGCTCCAAATATTCACGGGACACGCCTGCGCTCGATAAAGTCAGCGATTGTCCGGTTACAGGTACCAGCACGATTTCACGCGGCTGCATTGATCCAGCTGCAATGGCGACCAGACTTGTCACTGCTAGTCCCGCAGCTAAGAGGGCTAGCCAGTTGCGCTGCCGGAGCAGGCGCTGCGCTGATTGATGTGCTATTTGAGCTTCCATCTACTCCTCCTTCAACCGGCCAGAAGTCGGCAGTGGGAGGGCGGCGTGGCTTTCAATCCCAGAAACGATCCGGGTAGATACCAGTAGACAGCATGGAGGAGCTGCGCGCTCGCACCGCCGGATTTTGCTTTTCGAAGGGCAAACCAGGCGACAAATGCTAAAGCAATTCCTACAAAAATATGCTGCGCTAATATGCCCCAGGCGAACGGGATGATCAGGCCAAGAAACTCGTCGATCGTCCAAAATCCGATGAGTTCGGGATCATCAAGCCGCCGGGGTAAAAGATATCTGTCAGCCATTTGTGCCGCCCTCCTTGCCCGTCGCAGTCGTTAAATGACTGCCGTGACAACAGAGGTGACGATGGGAACGCCTGTCCCGACGCCGATGCCGACGCCTACCGGCACAGCAATTTGCCCGAGGGAAAAACGCCCAGACGCTAATCCAATGAGACCGGCTGCCAGGCTAAGAACGGTAATGATCTTACCGCCAGAACCTTCTAGAAAGTCAGTAAATTTTGCCAGCGCTGGATCAAAGGTATTGTCCGCGCCTGCATAGGCAGCCGTTGCACAGAGAAGCGCTATAGCTGCTGGAATGAGGTAATCGGATGCGCGGCGGTTTGTTTGGGTAGTATTGATCATGGAAAATCACTTTCGCTTGAGAAACATGAAACAGCATATGTTCGCTGTATGTTCTATGTGCGTCAGTGACCCGCCTGTAGGAAAACAGGAAATGCCAAATTGGATGTATCCCAAGCTAAAAGCGACAATTTGGAAGGAAAATGGGCATAGCCGAACAGCGATTGCGCTAATCTGCCCGGAACTGTTCAGGCCAGCACAGCAGTTGTTCTCATTTAAACAGAAGCTGTTTTTAACAGAACAGGAAACCCGGATCAGTTGATTCGTAATTTCCTATTTGTTCTATTTATGTTCTTTTTGTTTTCCTACAGGTGCGCCTTCAAGATATAAGGTGATTCGTTCTCTTAAAGACAGGATGAATAACATGACCGAAACCAATGGAATTTCCGAAGCGCATATTAAGGCCGGTGTATCTAAGCTGCTCAATCAGGCAGCATCGACATCAGGCCGTTCTCAAGTGCGCATTGCTAGCGAGGCTCAAATAGACCGGGGCACGATGCGCCGTATTCTGGCAGGCAAGCGCGAAGCTACCGTAAGTGAAGCCTTGCGTATATTATATGGTAGCGGCGCATCGCCGCATGCCCATTTGCTTCTTTATCTGGCTTCAGATCAGGACAAGGCATCACGCTGGATGCAAACGGACCTAGCCTTGTTTTTTGAAGAACTGGTTCGCCATTTGCCAGATGTCCTAGAAACCCAGCTTGGTGATCACCTCCACGGTGTCAAACCGCATTGGGCGAAGGGGACTGCTCAACGCGTCGCGCGACTGCTCGCTGAGCACATGGACGACCTCGCCCGGAAGGATACGCTTCTGGGCGATGGCTTCGATCGCGCACATGGAGGCGGATATGCTTGATATTGAGCCAAATAAACTGCCAGATCCGCCTGCGGCACGTTTGCTCCGTCTGAAAGAAGTCCAGCACCGTGTCGGACTAGGACGATCAACCATCTATCGCTGGATGGACGATGGGAAATTTCCTAGGCCTCATTCAATAGGCGGTTACAGCGTCAGGTGGCTAGAAAGCGATATTAACGGATGGATCACCTCAAAGACATCGCTCGACGCTACAAGCTAGAGCTTTCGGAATTCCACAAATTTTTTTCCGTCGGATACTAAACGCGTTGTGTCGCTCACAAATAAACGGGATGGAGCAAACAGCGTGAACGATACAGTTGCTATAACATGTTTTGAGCACGCTGCCATTCACAGCAGTGACGCGTGCTGTCAAACTGATGGAACAGGCCTTCAATCGCTCCCGCTTTGACCAGCGCCTTGCGGTACAGCCATAGCGTCTTGGCATTGGGCACCGCGTCCTCAAGGCCAAGGCCAACAAACCGTATGAAGGAGAGCCGGTCCCGCAGCTGATATTCCATCGCATCGTCCGACAAATTGTAGAGCGCCTGCAACACCAAGGCCTTGAAGATCAGCACTTCATCCCAAGGCTTGCGGCCCGCCGCATTCTTGCGATCATCCGCCGTTTTGGGTAGACCGCTTTTCACCAGCGCCGCCTTCAGCTTCACGCGGAACAGCTCAAACGGCACCGCTGCCAATATCGCCACCAAAGGATCAGACTTTGCGTCCAGACCTTAATGCCGCTGCTGCAAATCAAAAAATCCCAGCTGGCCCATGATCCAAGTTCCCTCGCTGCCTCAGCATCCTTGAACCGGATTTTAATCCCCAAGGGAAGGGCCTGGTTTTCGAGGTGGCCCTCAAATGTCGAACCACCGTCTGCACGCACGGCTAAAACTGGTCCGGTCGGTATAGCCCAATGCTTCCGATATGGCCTCTTTCGACATTTTATCTTGCCCCAACATTTTTGTTGCTCGTTCTTTCAGATGATCATCCAACATCGTTCGAAATGAAGTTTGATTTGCCGTGAGCTTCGTTCCTTCGTCACTACGATGAAACCAAAACACTCCTTAAATCACAACATCAATTTGGTGACATAAGTGCTGACGGGGAACAACTCACAGACTATTCGGTGTCAGTACGAGCTCGGGATACGATAAGCGAGGCGAACTCGTTCTGCCGCATTGGGAGATTGATTGTTTCGGTCGCGACGAGTTGGCCGTTCTCGAAATGATGATATTCGCCGGCATCCTCGCTCTCCCCATGTTGCTCCTCGATCACTTCCGAATCGGAGCGAATGCCGAGACCCTGAAGCTTCATGCCAGCAAGGTCGGACCAAAAACGCGGCACGGCCGGAGCGGGAGCGGGTTTATCACACAGGCTGGCGGCCGCCAATTTCGCCTGATGCATAGCGTTATGGATCGTCTCGATCCGGACTTTGCCTCGCGCGAATTCATTCGGCCCCCGCGCGCAATCACCAATTGCATAAATGTGCTCATCCGACGTGCGCATTTCCTCATCCACCAGTATACCGTCATCGCACGTAAGTCCAGCCTTGAGTGCAAGGCTTTCCTGTGGCACCGCTCCAATTCCAATGATAACCAGCTGGGCGGGCAATCGAGTTCCATCGGCTAGCTCCAAAGCTTTTACCGAACCGGACTCGCCTTCGATCCGGGCGACCGCCTTTTCAAACAGGAAGTGTATGCCCGCCTTTTCCAGTCGTTGCGTCACTTGCGCCGCGACCGAAACCGATGCGACCCGAGCAAGGACGCGTGCACCCGCCTCGACCACCGTCACGGGTCTATTAAGGGTGGTAAATGCCGAGGCGACTTCAAGGCCAATCACCCCAGCGCCTACAACGACCGCTTCGGCCGACAAATTATCGCGCATCGCGCGCCGCAGCGCCGCAGCATCATCCAGGCTGCGCAAATAGAAAACACCTTTCAGATCCGCCCCCGGCACGTCGAGCCGACGCGGCGCGGCACCCGTGGCGAATACTAACCTATCATAAGGAATTTCCTCGCCAGTTTCGGTCACAATCACAGCACGTTTGCGGTCGATCAGGGCAACCTCCTGGCCCAGCCTGAGCACGATTTCATTTTCCTCAAGAGCGCTCGCTGGACGCAACGGAATGGGGCTGGGATCGTTATCGGATAGCAACCAGTTCTTCGAAAGCGGCGGACGTTGATAGGGATCGTGATGCTCGGTACCAAATACCGTGACATTCCCTGCGAAACCGTTCTGGCGCAGATTTAGCGCTAGATTGATCCCAGCAGTCCCGCTCCCAATGATTACAATTCTCTTAATTGATTGCATGAAGTATTTTCCTTGTACCTATAGTAAGTTTTTTGCCTGCGCGGTGGCGACCAACTGACTCCGCTTAGAGACACCGAAGCGTTCGAACAGCCGCTTGACATGCCATTTCGCGCCGCTTTCGCTGATCGAGAGTTGTGCTGCGATTTCCTTGTTCGTCATGCCCCGGGCAATATATTGGAGGACAAGATATTGCTTGCGGGTAAGCCGCCCTGCCAGAACCGGCACGAGGCCCTTATCTGAGGAGCCGACGCTCGGCTCCATCGAATGAAGCGCTTCGCCCTTACGCCCGATTGTATCGAAGAACTGTATCGTTTCTGGCACGATGCGAAGGAGCAGTGCCATCATCCACTCACGTGTCGTGCGGCAGCCATTCAGTGCTACGAGTTCTTCCGCTTCGCGAAAAGCACGTTCCGCGTCCCTAGTCGAACCCAGCAGGACAAGCGCCGTAGCGAGACAATATTGGGCGGCGGCCGCCGCACGCAAGTCGCCCATTGTGCCCGCCTCGCGCAACGCGAGACGGGCGTGCTGTTCAGCAAGCCCGAAACGCGACTTGCCGATCTCGATGAGCGCTCGCACACGGGCGAGGCGCGCATCCAACGCCTGGAGCTGGTTGGCCGAAAGGATCGCAGCGTTGGGCTTGGGCAGATTAACGTCTGCGTCCGCTCCGTCCTCCAGCAAGTGAAATTCGGCGAGATTGATTTCCGCCAGATAACGTAAGCGGGGCAATTGGCGGCGGTGAGCCGTGGCGCGGACCTTTTCCATCAGGGCAAATGCCTCAGTTGTTAGTCCCTTCAACGCCATCCGCCTTGCCGCAGCCTGGGTCACTCCGGCGAGCACATCCACCACCCCATATTCCATTGCGAAATTAATGGCGTCGTGTTCGAGCCCCTCTGGCATGACACCTTCTTTGATCTCCTCGCAAAGTTGATATTCGAACGCCTGCAGGAGATTTGACGCGAAAGGCGAACGTTCAACAGCGATATCAGAGCTCTCGCGCGATTGTTTTACGAGTGTACGAGCCCGTAGCATCTCGCCGCTCCGCATCGCCGCGAGCACGTTGGTGGCCGAAAGCCAACCCGAAGCGTAACGCTGACGCGCGTATCGATTGATTGAGAAAGCCTTCCGAGAAAGCTTCGACAGATCTTCGAATTGCCGCTCGCTCGCAGCGATAAATGCTAAGCAGGTATAAGCCGCGCCTGCGCCAACCTCGTTATCCTCTCCAAAACTATCGATCCATTGGTGGCATAGTCTGGTGCTTTCATCCAATTCATCATGTGTCGCCTTGCCAATAGCGAATACGAGTTCGGGCCAACCCCTGGGTTGGCCGTAGAGGTTCTGGCCGGCGTATTCAGTTGCGGCCATGCCTTCGAGCACTTCGTCTGACACCTGCGCCTGCTGGCTGAAATACATCGTCCAGGCATAGCCGAATGCCAAGGCTGGCAGGCGATTCAACTGGTCACGAGGAACCGAAGCGAACCATTCTCGTAGACCCGCAATTTCTCCCTGTCGTAATGCAATATCGATAAGCACGCCTGCGCTTACCCGGTGCGCCCAGCGATGGTCGTGGGCATCCAAAGCAGCAGTTATCGTCTCGCGGTATTCGCCTTGTCGCCAATGCCAGTAGGCGATGCGCTTCAACAAATAGGAAATTCGGTCTGGCATGAGTACGCGCAACTCCTCGCGCAGAAAATCGCGGAGCACCGGGAGCATTACTAACTTCTCCCCATCATTCGCCAGCCCTGCAACCAGCACACCATGGACAGCGCTCAGGCGCTTGAGCCAATGTTCTAGGTCCGAATTCGCTTTAAAAACATAGCGATAGCTTTCCGGTGTAACCGTTTGCAAGATTGAGGCGTTACGCAGAACTTCCCGTTCTTCGACGGTCAATTTGGCAAACACGTCGTTATGCAAGAAGTTCTGCACTTCTGGCCACTGTATGGGCGAAGATAATGGCTCGGCTCGGTCGACAGCGAAACGCAGCAATGCGGGCCAGCCGCCAGTCAGTTCCAAAGCGCGTTCAGTGGACCATGGCGCCCCCGATAGAAGGGCAAGTTCATCTATCTCGGCTTCGTTGAATGCTAAGCTTTCCGACCGCATTCTTACGACCCCGGGCAAAAGAGCGAGCCGTGACAAAAACTCCACGCCAATGGGGGCGAAGGCAAGTTTGACGCTGGAAGGCGTCTCGCAGATAATCCGCTCCGCCAAGTCAGCAAAAGCCGGTATAAATTCGTCGAAACACAACAAGATTGGCTGCTCGGTTTTCCAAAGCCGGGCGAACAGTACAGCCTCTCCCTCGTGCACGCCCTTTGTTTGCGGCGCATCCGGTCCCGACAACTGATCGAGGATGGCCTGCATCACACGTTCTACACACGAACCATCGCTGCCCTCCGCAGTTTCGAACTCAGCGAGGCTAAGGTAAGCTGCGTTCCCGGAACCTGCATCTTCTGCCATGATCGCCAACTGCGTCGATTTCCCAAAGCCGCTGGGTGCGCAGTAGACGAGCGCCTTCGCACCTTGATGGGCCTCATGCGAGAGGCGCTCGCGCCGGATGGCAGACTGAGCAAAAACGTGCCTGCGCTGGGCCATGCGTCTGTTGTATAACTGCAAGGTGGGGTCGAGCCCTTCTTGCCCGAGCGGCGTTTTCCCGTCGACCCCACCCGCTGTCATCATAATGATTCCTCTTAACTTCGGCGGCACCGACCGCTGCTTATCTGTCCCGGCAATTGAATTTGCCGTACCGGGAATGCGGATCAGGAGTGTCGTCAGAAGCGATAGGCAAGGCCAATATTGACGACAATTGGGTCCACGCCGACCTTGGCCTTGACTCGCGCGGGGCCAAGATTACCGCTGATATTTCCATTGAAAGGAATATAGCGGGTATCGAGGTTGAGCAATAGGCTCGAATTCAGAGCTACACGCGTTCCGACCTGCAGCGCGGGAGCCCAAGTGTCGCGCACATCGAATTCGGCAATTGCGCCGTCTTTCTCGTTTAGGAATAGCAGGCGCGCTACGCCTCCCCCTGCATAAAGAGAGACGTTACTCCCGATCGGCTGATGATATTGAAGCGACAACACCGCAGGTCCATAATCAGTCGAGCCGAGCGCAAGACCTCCGATAGAGCCGGTTCCTTGCAGCCTCGCGCTAGCAGGGATACCGCCGAACAGATTCACCGCAATCCGGTCAGACAGAAAATAGGATAGGTCGAAAGTGACCGTTTCGTCATTATTGATGGTGACGCCTGCTCCCGGCAGGTCACCCCCGCCAACCGAAACCTCGTCCAACTGCTCACTGGTCAAAACCTCTGACGCGGAAACAGCGACTACGAAATCCCCGCGTTTATACATGCCGCCATCTTGGGCTGAAGCCGCACTCCCCCACATGAGAGCCAGACCCAGAACACAACAGGATGTCGGGAATTTTACATTGAATGGATTCATTTCTTCTCTCCCAGATACAGTTATCTTGTCCGGGCCAGGCCCAGCTTCACTAATTTCTCCGGGCACCGCCGGAGTTTTCTTGAGACCGAGCGGCCTCAGGCAGCATTTGCGTCCAACGTACCGACCTTGCCCAAAATCATGTCGGCGGCGTTCTCTGCAATCATCATGGTCGGCGCATTGGTATTACCGGCCACGAGGCTGGGCATGATCGAGGCGTCCACGACCCGGAGGCCTGAGATACCCCGGACACGAAGCGAGGCGTCGACTACGGACTCCGCATCCGCACCCATTCGGCAGGTGCCCGTGGGATGGTAAATTGTTTCGGCAGTGTCGCGGATAAACGCGGCAATTTCATCGTCTGTCTGGACCGACGGCCCGGGATGCACCTCAGCAGCACTATGAGCGGCCATCGCCGGCGCATCCAGAATGCGCCGACCGATCTTGAATGCCGCGATTATTGTCTTGAGATCATCAGGATCGGCTAGGTATCCAGGCTGGATCAGCGGGTCGGCCATTGGATCAGATGATTTCAAGGAAATGTAACCGCGGCTTTTCGGCAGCAGATCGCAGATATGAAGCGTGTAACCATATCCGAAGGCAACTTTTCGCCCGTGATCTTTGAGATAAGTAGGCAGAAAGTGGAACTGAACATTAGGCCGATCTCGGTCAGGCGAAGACTGGACAAAACCACCTGCTTCCGCAACGTTGCTGGTAAGAAAGCCCCGCCGTGAAAAAATATACGACCACAGCCCCCCGAGGGCTCTTGGTATGAAGCTGGCTGCCACCCCGATCGGCTTGCGCGAATTTGCTGCGTTCATGATGGTGACGTCGAGGTGATCAGCCATGTTCTGACCGACCTCGGGTAAATCGTGTACGATCGGAATGCCATTATGGCGCAACACAGCACTATCCCCGATCCCCGACAGCATCAGCAATTGTGGAGAATTCACGGTGCCACCAGACAGTAGGACTTCACCACCCGGTTTGAGCTTCAACTTTTTCGACTCGCGCGCCTGGCGGTAAGCGACGCCAACGGTCGATTTGCCATTCATCAACACGCGCTCGGCGCGCGCATCGGTAATAATGTCCAAGTTCGCCCGCTCCTCGACCTGGCGCAAAAAGGCCTGCGCTGAACTCCATCGCCGACCGTTGCGCTGTGTCACTTGGTAATATCCGAGGCCTTCTTGGCTGTCCGCGTTGAAATCCGGATTGACCGGGAACTGGAGTTCCCGCCCCGCTTCGACGAAATCATCGCTGAGCGGGTTTACCGTGCGCAAATCGCCGACGCTCAATTCACCGCCCTGTCCGTGAAAACCTCCAGCCGGGTGACGTTCGTTGTCCTCCATGCGCCGGAAAAGTTCGCTCGCACGGTCCCACCCCCACAAAGCCGATCCTGCCGCTTCCTGCCAATATTGATAATCGTCTGGATGACCGCGAATATAGATCATCGCATTGATCGAGGACGAGCCACCAAGTGTCTTTCCTCTGGGCCAGAACAAGCGCCGCTTATTAAGATGATCCTGCGGCTCGGTTTCGAAAGCCCAGTTGAGTTTTTTGTTGTTGGCGAGAAGCGCGATTCCAATCGGCATGTGGATCAGCGGGCTTTTGTCCCTTGGGCCAGCCTCTAGCAGAGCCACCCGTTTCTTGCCATCGGCGGACAATCGGTTGGCGAGGACGCAACCGGCCGAACCGGCCCCGATTATTATGTAGTCATACATGGTTCGCTTGTTCCTTGCAGAATGTACGCATCAGCCCAGCACCCGGACTACGAGGTCGATCAAACGGCGTACGCGCGGCGTGTAGGGAGGATAGAGCCAAGAAAGGATTGAAAACCGATCTTCCAGGATGGCCCGCTCATGTGAGAATGAACGAAAGCCATACTCGCCGTGCGCGGCCCCTATCCCGGAATTGTTCACTCCGCCGAAAGGGAGGTTTGGATGGAGAAATTGGGCGACCGTGACATTGATTCCAATCCCGCCAGTCGAGGTGTTCGCGATCACGCGGTCGATTAATCCCCGGTCCTTCTCGAAGATATAGAGTGCCAGAGGTTTCGGCTGCGAATTGATCCTTGCAATGACGTCATCCAGATTATCGAACGGAATGAGCGGGAGCAGGGGTCCAAACAATTCCTTTTCGGCGATGTCCATGTCAGGGTTCATGCCTCTCAACACGGTCGGTGAAATGTAGTTTTCACTCGAGTCGAATTCGCCGCCGAAAGCGATCTCCCCGCCCTTCGTGCGTGCATCCTTTACGAGGGCGTGCAGCCGCTTGAAATGGCGGGCGTTGACGATCCGGCAATAGTCGGGGTTAGCCTTCAGATTACGATTGTCGTTCCCGTAGACCCTGCAGATTTCTGTGATGACAGCGTGCTCGAATTCTTGGGCAATACTGCTATGAACATAAACATGGTCGGGCGCGATGCAGGTCTGCCCGTTGTTTGCGAATTTACCCCAAACGATACTCTGTACCGCCTTGCGCATATTCGCCCCGGGGCCGACAATGGTCGGCGACTTCCCACCCAATTCAAGCGTTACCGAAGAAAGATTGCGCGCTGCTGCTGCCATCACAACCTTGCCAACTGCCGGACTACCGGTGAAGAAGATATGATCGAACGGCTGCTCTAAAAGGCTCTGGGAGGTTTCAATTCCGCCCTGGACGACAGCTACATGCAATGGTGAAAAGACCTCGCGCACGATGTCGGCGATTACGCCCGACGTGTGCGGTGTCAGTTCTGAGGGCTTGATCACGACGCTGTTTCCGGCCGCGATCGCTGAAACCAAAGGGGCTAGCGAAAGATTGACCGGGTAATTCCAGGGCGCGATAATGAGGCACACACCCTTGGCTTCCGGGCGAACCCGCGCCCGCGTGCCGACCATGCTCAATGTCAACGACGCGCGACGGGGTTTCATCCACTGCCTGAGATGTCGTTTCGCGTGCCGTATTTCTTGCAGGACCGGGAATATTTCGGTCAGCTTGACTTCCGATGCAGGCTTGCGGAAATCACGTTCGCAGGCCTCAGTGATCTGCGTTTCGTGCGCAAGCATAGCCTTACGCAACCTTTCAAGATCATCAAGCCGCGCATTTCGATTATACTGTGTCCGATGCGCCAGCTGGGTAGCCTTCATTTGTGCTAAAAGGTTGTCATATTCTCTAATCGCATTGCCCGGAGATCCAGCTGGTTTCAGAATTTCGGCAATTCCCATTAAATTAAGCTTTCATCTGAATTGTCGTCATTTAATCGCGCACAAGGACATAATCGCCCTTGGATGCTCCGCAATCGGGACAGCACCAGTCGTCTGGTATTTCTTCGAACCGAGTTCCCACCGCAAATCCCTCGTGCTGATCGCCTGTTGCCTCGTCATAGATATGCCCGCAGGTGATGCAGACCCACTTTCGAAATGGGGCCCCTGGAGCGGCGCTGGTCGTCGTGGAACCATCTGGGGTGATGGGCGTGCTTGCGCCAACTTCGGCGGCCTGCGATCCTCCATCAATCGGAGTAAAATCGATCTTGTCGCGCACAGCGCAGTCGGGACATGACCAGCTTTCCGGCACCTCGCTCCACGGCGTTCCAGGTCCGAAACCTTCATGAGGGTCGCCATCGGCCTCGTCATAAATATAACCGCAATCAGGGCACTGATATTTCGCCATCGATAAACCTCGTAATTTGTTCTGGAGAGCCATGGTGCGGATTGCACCGCTCGGTGGGACACCGCAGTGACCTTGGGCACAAAGCTTTCACAGCGTTCGACCCTACAAACCTGCACCGCCACTCGGTTGGGAAGAACGGCGCAGGGTGGGTGTGGGAAGAGACTCTACCCTGCGCCGAAAAGTTTTACGCAGCGTCCGCGAACTTTCTTTCGTAATATGCCCGTTTGCCCTTGCGTATCTGGATTTTACTCAGATCGCCGCCGGCCCAAGCGACGGTACGCTTGTCCATCACGGCCCGGTATGCAGCTGGGAATAGTGCGAGAAAAAACATCCCTGGATAGCCGAGCGGAAGCGCCGGCAAATCCTCAAAATTACGCAGCGACTGATAGGACCGCGTCGGATGCGCATGGTGATCCGAATGGCGCTGCAAATGAAACAGGATCAGGTTTGACATGATATGGTTCGCGTTCCACGAGTGCCGCGGCTGCTGGTGCTCATACCGGCCATTCGGCAACTTCTCGCGCAGCAGGCCGTAATGCTCGATATAATTCGCGCTCGTCAGCTGCCACCAGCCATACGCCATTTGAATCGGTAGGAAGACTAGCATGATCGTGCCAAATGCGGCGATCAGCGCACCATAAAGCAGGACGGTGACGACCATCGGCTGGAGAATCTCGTTTTTGAGAGTCCAGGGGCTACTGCCACAACGGGCGAGGCGTTCCTTTTCCAGATGCCAAGCGCGTTTGAATGCACCCGGAATTTCGCGCAGCGAGAAAATGTAAATATTCTCGCCCATTTGCGAAGTTGCGGGATCTAGCGGCGTCGCTACGTCGCGGTGATGCCCTTTGTTATGTTCGATGAAGAAGTGTCCGTAGCCGACAACGGCAAGCACAAGCTTTGCCATCCAGCGACTGAACGAAGATTTCTTATGTCCAAGTTCGTGGCCGGTGTTGAGTGCCAATCCGTTGACGACACCCAACGAGAGGGCCAGCGCAATAAATTCAAGCGCGCTGAGATCCTGGGTGGCAACCCACCATGCGCAGCCGATCAGCGCGGCGAAGTGTATTGGCACCGTAAGGTAGAGAAGCACGCGATAATATGTACTTTTTTCAAGTTTTTCTACCGCGCTTTCGGGCGGATTGGAGTAATCCTGACCAAATACAAAATCAAGCGCTGGAATAATTAAATACCACAGGATCAGAACCAGTCCATACCAGATGCTCCAGCCCGTTTCCGAAACGAGATAAAGGCCTACCAGAGGCGTTGCTGGCCAAAGAACGGAGAGTATCCATAGTGCTTTTTTCTTGTCGACATAGTTCAGTGCCGCATCGCCATCTAGATGCGACTTATTCAATGCGTGGCTCACCATCCGTTCTACCTTTCAAATGCATCCCTAGTCCATAAATGGATCGGACTTTTTCGAATTTCGTGTCCGATTCCTATCTGCAACAAGTAGACAGGCATATGAGGGGTATTCAACTACCTGATCGGGTAGTTTTAGGCGTTTTTCGATTGGATAGGCCGTTAAGGAGCGCCTCTGAGGAGCCGCGGGATAGGATTGTACCGGCTTAGGAGGCGCAAATAAGAATGAGGCGAGCGCGACGAAGCCGAGACAAGAGTCTTTGGTTTTGCCAAACGCCCTATGAAGCGCTTCGGGAAAGGCTATAATCGCAGGTAGAGAGTGTCTCCCCAGACACCCGATGTACACACCGCGCGCATATGGCATCGACGCAACGGTGAATATCTAATGCGCGACGCGCGCAACGCTGCCTACGCCTCTCAACGTTGCCCTGCTAGTTTAACATGACCAAATGACAAAGGGGATGTTGGCCAGAATTGTAAAAGCAATCATCGGACCTCATTCCCCAAGATCATGATGACCTTGCACCGTTCGGGTTTTGCGGGCATCAATTTTCGCGTCTCCGGCGAACGGAGTCGTTTGTTTGCAATTTACGCCTAACTAAGGAATTTTGAGTATGCCTTATTGGAAGTTAAATGGATGACTGCGCAATCAAGCCAGATGGACAGACGGGTGAGAAAATGCGGGTTCGACTTGTAACCCCCTATCAATTGACGCTCGGCATGGAGTTGCTGGAATGCAGCAGCGGGCGTTCGATCAGTCGAATGAAAGCCAATAGGCGGATTGCCAAAGCACCGGGAAATCCAAACCTTGATCCGCTGGCACTCATGGGCTTTATCGATCAAGGATTGTCCCAATCGTTGAAAGGACTGATTGCGGCTGAAATCGGAATTTCAACTTTTGATTTGCGGATCGGACTTTTATCAGGATCTTCGATGGGGGATGAATTGACGTTGACCGCCGAAGCGGTGATGGTTGGGAAAACATCTGCCACTGTAACAGGCAGTGTAACCAACTCGTCCAAAGATATCGTCGGAACAGCAACAGGCCTGTTTCGTTTGGGGAGCTTCCCGGGGGGCGCTCCGGCCGACTATAATTTGATCGGTGATTTCAGTCCTCAAGCAATGCCCGGACCAATGAGCACCAGTTTGGGTTTATCGGGCGCACCAGACTCTCCACAAATTGCAGCAGGAAATCGGGCCGTTTTGGGATGGGAAAGCGGAAATATTGTCCATGGCGGCGCCGTTGCTGCGGCGCTGATGTCTGCATGCCAGGGCCGTGTGGCAGGCGGTGAAAGTTCGATCGGCCAGCAGCTAGAGTCAATTGACATTCGTTATTTGCGTCCAGCCGTAGGTTCGCGCGATCTATTCACGAACAGTTGTTTTGAACGTGAAGGCAAAGCCGCGAGCTTTGTCCGCGCCAGCTGTTTCCATGAACCAGAGAAACCGCTAGCCACAGCGATAGCAACTTTTGTGCGCTAGCGGCATTTGAGCGCGCGCCTGAGCTTGTCCCCCGCATAGCCGCCATCGGCGAACACATGGCGCAGCCATAGGAAGCGATAGCGGATAGCTTTGAGGACATCGACGGCCCCGTCGCGGTCCTGAATATCGGCGGCATGGACCAGGATGAAGATCAGATAGCCACAAGTGTCAGTAACGATATGCCGTTTGCGGCCTTTGACCTTCTTGCCCGCGTCATAGCCGCAAACTCCTCCACTTTCCGTGGTTTTGACGCTCTGGCTGTCGATGACACCGCCACTGGGCGAGGCTTCGCGACCCTCGATTTCGCGCAGGTTCATAACCAGCACCATGTTGATCGCATCAAACAAACCCGTATCACGCCAGGCGTAGAAATAGCGCCGCACCGTCGACACCGGCGCAAAGCATTTTGGCAACAGTCGCCACGAACAACCGCTCGCCGCAATATAGAGCAACGCATTCACAACTTCGCGCATATCGGTCGTGCGAGGGCGGCCCCCGCTCTTGGCGGACGGGATAAACGGTGCTGTCAGTAGCCATTCCCGGTCCGTCATATCGCTTGGATATCGTAACCCTTCCCGGCTATGCTCACGCCGGGCAATACCAGTCCATGTCATCGTTCACTCCATCTCTTCGTAAAGACGGACTGAATCACAACATCCTGGTATTGCTCAACTACTTTCGGATCGGGCTCTAAACCCGCTGGTGGCAATCCGTTTACCGTCTCGGGAGTCGCAGGAATTCCCAGTCCCAATTTACGAGAGAGCTTGAACCAGAGCGTACCGATATTGGTGCGTCGATTAACCGGTTTCAGCATCTGGCAGCTAATGAACGGCGCAGATTCAGAAAGGGAATGGAATATCCATTTCACCCGGGGCTCGACGTTCCCTTGAGAGCCCGGCTGATCTTCACCTGCGTCGTGGCTGTAACCGCGATATGTCGAAGTTCGCTGATTTCCTGCGACACGATGCGCGTATCCGTTTGAAGTCTGAGTTCCGCAAGTTCGGCCAGCATAATCAATGACGGATTAATAGAAGGTTCCTTGACCCAATCCTCGCCGCCGTCGTATACTTAGGTGGATTGTCAAAGCAGCCTTGATGCTGCAGATACGGCTATCAGCACATGTAATGTCAACGCGTTTCGCCACTAAAGCGATAAGCGGTCCGAAGAACGAAACTTTCGAACTGGATCGTAAAATTAGGGAATTCCATGTCCGAAGCTAATAACGGATCGAAAAAACGGGTCAGGCTGTCAAAGGACATCTGGTTAAAGCACACGCTCAGTAAAATAGGTGAAGTTGGTGTCGCCGGTATTCAGATAGAATCATTAGCCAAGGAGCTGAATGTAACTAAAGGAAGCTTTTATTGGCATTTCCAGGACAGAGAGACGCTTCTCTGCGAGACGCTGTCATATTGGTATAACTCGGCGACCAAGGCCATTGGACTTGCGGGCAAACGCGACTTCGACGATCCATTGGATCGGCTGCGATATTTTTACACCCTTGCCCTGAACCGACGGCACGATGTTCCGGGCGGCTCCGTCGAACGGGCGCTGCAAGAATGGGCGCGGGTTTCCGAGATTGCTGCCGAAACCACCCGGCGCGTCAATCAGGACCGGATCAGCTTAATTTCCGATGCCTATATCGAACTGGGCAAGCGCGAGCATCAGGCGCGCCAGACGGCGACAATGGCGCTGGCTCAAATCATCGGACTGAACATCCTGTCACGCTCCCAGACGAAGCGGTGCCATGCCGAAGATACCAAGGCATTCCTCGCAGTATTCCTTCCGGTAACAGTAGGGCGGGAACCGCCCAAAACGGATTCCACCAGCACCACCGGAGCGACTGCTTCGACTGCGGGTTGAACCTTCGCCGAGCCCGGCCGGAGCCTTATTCGGGGGCACCGCGTGTCTGTTGCTGCGATGTGGAAGCTCCAAAAATCTAGGGGCCTCGCTACCCGCAAGAGTACGAGGCCCCAAAGGCATGGCGACGCAGGGCATGTTCATGCTCGTGCCCTGCGTCGACCGTTAGATCAGAACCTGAGTTCTACGCTTGCACCTACTTCACGCGGGCGTTCGTAGATGATGTAGGCGGCGAGCGGTCCAGGCGAGATTTGCTGGGCCACCGCTGCGTTGGTGAGATTCTTCGAGAAGATGCGGAAAGTAAGATCGTCATCCGGGCTAGTCCAACCGATCTCTGCCGACAGAAGTTCATAAGAATCCTGGCTGAAGATGTTGAGGTAATCGTAATATACCGCACTCGAATGGAAGAGGTTGCCACCGATGAAGGCTTCTCCATCGAACGCATCGAATGTGTAGCGTCCGCCCAGCGTCAGAGTGAACTCCGGGGTGCGGACTAGCTGATTACCAGAGACATCGGTGGATGAAACCATGTTTCCGCCGCCCGCCTGGGGAATGAATACCTGCGCGTTGGAAAATTCATCATATTTGGCATGAGTGTAGGCGATGGCCGCACGCAGATCCAAGCCGTCAATAGGTTCTGCCGTAAGCTCGAGCTCTCCACCATAGATCTCTGCGCTGGCCGCGTTCTGCAGAACGAACGAATTATTGGCCGCCCGCGCGGTCACTTGCAAGTTGTCATAGGTGTAATAGAAGGTCGCAAGGTTCGCCCGCAGCCACGGCAGTGGATCGGATTTTATGCCAAACTCGATCGCCTCGATCGTTTCCGGCTCGACCGCCACGTTCGAAGTGCCGAAAGTGTTGAAGGTGCCGCTTTTGAACCCGGTGCCATAGGTGGCGTAGATGTTCAGATCAGGCGAAGCTTCGTACTGGACGGCCACGCGGTAAGTGAATTTGTCGAAATCCTCCTCCGCATCCGTGAACAGCTGGTTGCCGTTGATACGCTGCGAGAACTTTCGCGTCTCCGTGGTGTAACGTCCGCCCAGCGTTACCGAGAGGCTCGGCGTCAGATCATAGGTGCCTTCGACAAAGGCCGCGATTGACGAATTCTCCACTTCCGGCTCGATCGTGATCGGCGTGACCGGGGTAGCGACGTCCCGGCGATTGATCAGGATAAGCGGCTGCTCACCCTCCAGCTGGTAATAATAGGCGCCAGCAGTCCAGCTGAGGGGACTACCATTGTCCGAAATAAGCCGCAGTTCCTGTGTGAACGTATCGGGTTTGACCCGCATGTTCGTTTCGCCGAGAAGAATATTGGTGCCATCGGAATCGGCGATCTGGTGCACGCGCGTACGCATGTAAGAGCTGGTCGATTCCAGAATGACCCCGCCCAGATCGAGCTGTCCCTTCAGCGCGATGTCCAGTCGGGTGAAGTCAGACAGGCCAGCCGTTCCGAAGGCGAAATTGGAGATTTCCCAGGGTTCGTCGGGAATGATCGCGCCGGCGAACTGCGCGCCCAGCGAGTTCCCCTCGAACGGCTGGGCAGTGGCCGCAATTTCTTCGTGCGTATCGACATATGCGACCGTCAGAATGAACTCGGCCTGGTCGCTCGGCTGGAACAGCAGCTTGGACCGGATCGACGCAATTTCGGTATCGCCGACAGCGCCGCCATTGAGCAGGTTCGTCGCGTATCCATCCTGATTGCGATAGAGAACGGCGAGATCGGCAGCGATTGTGTCGGTCAAGCCGCCGGTAACGTAGGCACGAATGTCGAAATTGTTTGCATCCTCGCGCAGGCGACCCCAGCTTCCCTTGATACGGGCGCGCGGTGTGAACTGAGGATCCGGGGTCACGACGTTGACCAGACCACCAGTGGCGTTGCGGCCGAACACCGTGCCCTGCGGCCCACGAAGAACCTCGACGCGGGAGATTTCGACAAGGTCGATCTGTGTCGAATAGGGATCGCCCTGGTAAACGCCGTCCACATAGACCGCGACGTTTGATTCATCGCCGACCGAAGTACCGCTCGAACCGACACCGCGAATGCTGGGCTGCATTACGTTCTGGTTGCGGCCGCCGTTGAACCCTGGCACGACCTGGTTGAGAGACCGGACCTGTTCAACGCCCGAGGTCGTCAGCACCTCAGTCGACAGGGCGGTTACTGCCACGGGGACTTTCTGCAGGCTTTCTTCCCGGCGCGTGGCGGTGACGATGATCATGCCGCCCGCGCCGTCAGCTTGCGCATCCGCCTTTAGCTGGGCCTCGCCCGCCTGGTCGGCCTCATCCGAGGTGGCACTCTGGGCATTGGCCGCAGCCGGACAGAGCAGGAAAGGCAGTATGGCTGCCGTTGTTAACAATGATTTCTTCATTTTTATCTCCCAGGTATAATAATATTTCGACTGTCTGTTTCTACGTTATTTTATTTGGAACTAACTTATTTCGAAGCATTTCGTTTCTGCATGAACTGCTTGGCCATCTCTCCCAGTCGTCTCTTGTCCGGCTTGCGGGCAGGAGTTTTCGGAAGTTCGTCAAGCACGACGACGGCTTGAGGAATCTTGTAACTGGTGAGACGTTCGGCGCAGTGGCTCAGCAAGACTTCTTCCGTCATGCCGGAGTCCGGCCCGGTGGCCACGAAGGCGATAGGCACCTCGCCCTTGCGATCGTCCGCCACGGAAACCACCGCAGCGTCCGAAACCTCGGGAAGCAGCGAAAGCACTTCCTCGATTTCGCTCGGATAGACATTGAACCCGGCGACGATCAGCATGTCTTTTTTGCGATCAACGACCGCCAGAAAGCCGTCCGGTGTCGTGAAACCGATATCACCGGTGGGGAGCCAGCCGTCTTCAGCCACGGGAGGTAGCCCCATGTAGCGGTCGATCACCCGTTCGCCCCGGATCAGTATCTCGCCATTCTCGTTTGCGGGCAGCCGCTTGCCGCTGCCGTCGAGCGCGGCGATGGCTACTTCTATGCCTGGCAGGGGAAGCCCGGTGGTGCCGTATTGATGCGTGCCGTCGAGTGGCTGCGCGGTGAGTGGGCCGCCTTCGGTCATGCCGAACGCCTCAAGGATCGGTAGGCCGGTCTTGGCCTCCCACCGCGACAGGGTTTGCCGGGAAAAGACCGAACCGCCTCCCGGGCACAGCCACAGGGCGGAAAGATCAGCTTCCGGGGCCGCAAGCAGGCCCTGATAGATCGCTGCCGGACCGCCGCTGAACACGCTGACCCGATGTTCCTCCATCAAACGCGCGACCAGATCCGGCTGAAAGCGGGGTACGATGATGAGGGGCGAGCGGCCATAGACCGGGTTGAAGCAGCCCATGTGTGTCCCCCACACATGGCTGATCGGGGCGACATTGAGCCACACCTCTTCCTGATCGCGCGTCGGCCATGCCGTATGCATCGCCTTGATGATGCTCATTTCCGATCGGTGGCTGCGCTGCACGCCCTTCGGCGTGCCAGTCGATCCGCCGGTGAACATGATGATGCAGGGACTGTCGCCCGTGATTTTCACCTCAGGCCGAGTGGGCTGGGTGTCGAGCAATTGCTCGATTGCAATGCCACCTTCGCCCACGGTAATCAGCTGCGCATGGGCATTGTCGGCGGCTTCCCCGGCAACGTTGGAGTTACGCTCACCAGCTAGGACCAGACCGGGCGGCGCTATCTCGAACAGTGCACCCAGTTCGCGCGGGGTATAGTCGGCGTTGACCGTCGAAATTTCCGCGCCGGCGCTTAGCGCGGCGTAGATGGCGACATTGGCCTCGATCGAATTCGGAATGCAGATCGCGACGCGCCCTGAAGGCGGGACAATCTGACTGATCCGCGCCGCGAGACCAGCCACCGCGGCGCCAAACTGCGCGTAAGAAAGGCTTCTGCCGCCTTCGACCAAGGCAAGCTGGTCCGGGCACGCCTCTACGGTGTCCCAGAACATGGTTACGACATCGGAATATTCTTTCCGCGTAAAAACAGGATCGCCTTCACTGAGGCGACGAAGTATCTCGGATCTGGTTTTCGATTTCTGCATAAAGTACCATCTTAGGAGGAAGCTGAGTTGAGGGCGGATTGAAACGCGCTTGCGAGTTTGCTAGGCGTTCAGTTGTTGCGGAAAAAACCCCGGACCTGTTCAAGGAACTGTTCCTCGCGTTCCAGTTGCACCCAATGGCCGCACTGACCAAATACGTGCATTTCCGAACGCTTGAGGTGCTCGTGCATACGTACCGCCACCTGCAGCGGGATCATCTTGTCTTCCCGCCCGTGAAGGATCAGCACCGGCACGGTGATCGCATCAAGCTGCTGCAGCGGGATGCCTTTCACGATGCGCGACCCCTTGGCATTCTGTTCCTCGCCGGGCTGCAGTTTGCGGATGGTTTCTTTACCGCTGGCGATCTCGGCGACGCGCAACCGCGCGGCGACGGCCTCGTCGGTGACGATCGACGGATCGTAGGGAAAGGCCTGCATCATTGCGCGCATGGCATCCATGCTGGGTTCGAAGGTCCGGCTGTTCGCCAGACCTTGGGTCTGCTCGAACTCGCCCGCTGGGGTCCCCATGAGAACGAGCGAGCGCACCTTGTCGGAGTGATTAGCCATCATCCCAAGCGCCAGCGCGCCGCCGAAACTGTTGCCAACTAGTATCACTCGATTGAGGCCCATGGCGTCGATGAAGCCCGCCAGATGCCGGGTCCACAGCTTGATCCCCGGTTTTTCGCCTTCGGGCAAAGGGCTGAAGCCAAATCCCACGATATCAGGGGCCAGAACCCTGTGCGTTTCGCCAAGGCGAGGCAGGATTCCTTGCCAATTCTGCCATGCCGTGACGCCCGGACCCGAACCGTGAAGGAGGATCACTGGATCGCCTTCACCGTGTTCATGATAATTCGTCTGGATACCGTCGACGTCTATCGAAGCCCCGATATCGGGGAGCCTCAGATTACTGGACATATCTCTCTCCACACCACGCAATTTGTCAAATTCTTGTGAAATATCTGTTGCGAGACCTTCGCAGAAATGTCAATACGTAAGAGTATGGTTTGCCAAAATGGGCATGAGCCAAAAATCAGAGGGTGAGAAATGGTGGAGATTCTATCGGGACAGACTGCGGTGATCACAGGGGCTGCTTCGGGCATCGGAGAAGCGGTGGCCCTGCGCTTCGTAGAAGAGGGGGCGAATGTGGTAGCCTTGGATCGCAATGCGGATGCGCTTGCCGACCTGGCGGATCGTTTAGGCGATCGGTGTGCGGTCGTGGCAGGCGATTGCACTGAGGCCGAGATCTGCAGACGCGGGGTCGCGCTCGCGCTGCAAAAATTCGGCAAGCTGGACTGCGTGGTCGCGAATGCAGGCGTGTACGATTGGTACAAGCGAATAGATCGGATGGGCACGGCCGATGTGGAGACCGCGTTCGAGGAACTGTTCCGCATCAATGTACTTTCGACCTTATTGATCGCACGATCCTCCGTCGAGGCGCTGCGGGAATCGGGTGGCTCCCTGATAGTGACCTGTTCGAACGCCAGTTTCAGGGCTGGCGGCGGCGGGACGCTCTATACCGCAAGTAAGTTTGCGCTGCGCGGCGTGGTCTATCAGCTGGCCTATGAATGGGCGCCGCATGTGCGCGTCAATGGAGTCGCTCCGGGCGGGACGGTGACCGGCCTGTCGGGTCTCGCAGCGCTGGAGAGTTCTTCGCGTCGGCTCGATTCTGAAGAACGGACCGTTGAAATGGTAGCGAAGGCATCGCCGCTAGGAAGAGCCGCCGCGGCAGATGATCATGCAGGGTGTTACGTGCTGCTTGCGTCCCGACGCGACGGCAAGAACCTCAACGGAACGATCCTAGTCAGCGACGGCGGGCTCAGTTCGAGAATGGGATAGGTGCATTGGCCAAGTTCAGAGCCCGTTTTCCAGCGCAGCGACCCTACGAAGCCCGCAGCATGACGGAGATTGCCTCCGCCGCCTCGACGATGCTCGGCAGGAGCGTGAGCAGCCTCTCCTCCGCCTCTTCGAAATTTTCGTCGGTGCACACCTCGGTGACCGAAACTGCCGCCATCAGCCGCCCGGTCCGATCCTCTATCGGCACCGCAAGACAGCGCAATTCGGAATATATCTCACCCCGGTCCATCGCCCAGCCTTGCCTGCGCACGTCGCCGATCTCCTTCCGCAAGGCATCGGCCTGCGAAATGGTGTTCTGCGTCAGAGGGACGAAATCGTCTGGAGCCAGATACTCCTCCAGCTGATCGTGAGCGAGCTGGGCAAGCAGCATCTTGCCGACCCCGGTGCAATAGGCCTCGAGTTCGGTCATCTCCTGCGAGGGGGTACGCGAATATCCAGCATCGGCCTTGACCAGGTAACGGACCAGATTGTTCCGGAAAACACCCAGATGCACCGTGTGCTTGCAGGTCTTGGCAAGATCCGCGATGATCGGACGGGTAGCGCTGGTGATGATGGAATCGAGATCCACGCGCGCTCCAAGTTCCAAGCTGGCGATGCCGAGCAGGTAGCGCCCCCGCCCGTGCCGCAGCACGTATTTGCGCGCCACCAGTGGCCGCAGCAACCGATGAGCGGTCGAAAGAGGTATTCCGGAAGTTTCGGATATTTCCCTCACCGTCAAAGGTGACGATGAAAGGCACTCAAGCAAGTCGAGCAATCGCTCGGCAACCGATGTACCCGCCTCTTCATTCATCTCGGCTCTTCCTCTCACAGGGTGAGGCTCTAGACCAAAAGGCACGGTTGTCAAGGCTGGTAGAATGGGGAAAGTTGGCCCAATGTTCTGATGAATGATCAATCCGAAAGCTTTCAGTAAACGGTAGATTTGCGAACTCATCCAATTTGTGGCTGATGATGCAATAGATCGTGGCTGGAAGGGGTGAGCCGATAAGTAACAGCTGCGCAATTTTGCGTTCATTTGGGAGAGTTTTAGGCAATGACAATTGAACCTTCGATCATCACTTCACTGGGCGATGAGCTTTACGATGCCCTGATCGCCGGTGAGACGATCCCCAATCTTCGGGACCGGAATCCGGATATAGATATCGTCGATGCTTACCGCGTTCAGGAACGCTTGATTGCGCGGCGGCTGGAGACCGGTGAGGAAATCATCGGCAAGAAGATCGGGGTTACGTCCAAGGTGGTCCAGGAGATGATCGGGGTATTTGAACCTGATTTCGGCCAGTTGACCGATGCCATGTTGGTTGCCGATGATGCCACAGTAGAGCGCAAGTCTCTCATCCAGCCAAAGGCCGAGGGAGAGATCGCCTTTATCCTGAAGCATGACCTGACAGGGCCCGGCGTGACGGCGGCAGATGTTCTTGAGGCGACCGAATATGTCACCGCCTGTTTCGAGATCGTCGACAGCCGCATTTGCGACTGGGACATCCGGATTCAGGATACTGTCGCCGACAATGCTTCATGCGGGATTTTCGCAATCGGCACGCAGCAGGTCGATCCGCGCGACATTGATCTTGCCAGCGTGAGCATGAAAATCGACTGCAATGGAACCGAGGTTGCGAGCGGCGTCGGGGCCGCGGTCCAGGGTTCGCCGCTCAACTCGGTCGCGTGGCTCGCCAATACGCTGGGTCGTCTCGGCATGCCGTTCAGGGCAGGCGAAATTATCCTTTCCGGGGCGCTTGGCCCGATGGTCGAAATCTCCGCCGGCGACACGCTGCTGCTCAGCCTTAGCGATGGTCTCGGAACCTGCCGCCTGACCTTCACCTAGGCCGCCCCTGGCGGGGGTAGAGGCCGACCGCAAGCGTTCAAGTACTCGCGAACAAGCTCAATTCAACTGAAAGAGGAAGAGATGGATAAAATCAAATGTGCAATAATCGGGCCGGGAAATATCGGCACCGATCTTCTATACAAACTGCTGCGTTCCGAGGTTCTCGAACCGGTCTGGATGGTGGGCATCGAACCCGGGTCCGAAGGTCTGGCCCGCGCGAAAGAACTGGGGCTCAAGACCACCGCAGAAGGGGTCGACGGGTTGGTTTCCCATGTGATTGAGGATGGGGTTCAGATCGCGTTCGATGCGACCTCGGCCTATGTTCATGCGGACAACAGTCGCAAGCTCAATGAACTTGGTGTCCTGATGATCGATCTGACGCCCGCTGCCATCGGCCCGCTGTGCGTCCCGCCGATTAATCTGAAAGACCTTGCGGGGCGCAAGACCATGAACGTCAACATGGTCACCTGCGCCGGGCAAGCCACGATCCCGATGGTCGCCGCGGTCAGCGGTGTGCAGGAGGTGGAGTATGCCGAAATCATCGCCACCGTCGCTTCGAAGTCGATTGGCATGGGCACGCGCAAGAATATCGACGAGTTCACCCGCACGACCTCGGCTGCGGTAGCAGAGGTTGGAGGGGCGGCGAAAGGCAAGGCGATCGTGATCGTGAACCCGGCGGAACCACCGCTTATGATGCGCGATACCGTCTATTGCGAAACCGTCGACGAACCCGACCAGGAAGCTATCACCGCCTCCGTCCACGAGATGATCGCGGCGGTACAGCAATACGTGCCCGGCTACCAGTTGAAAAACGGGCCGACTTTCGAAGGTCGCAAGGTGTCGATCTTCCTCAAGGTGGAGGGACTTGGCGATTTCCTTCCCAAATATGCCGGAAATCTCGACATCATGACAGCGGCCTCTGTCCGCACCGCCGAAATGTTCGCTCAGGACATTCTGGATGGCCAGCTTGAACTAGAACCCGTGATGGAGAACGCATAATGACGCTGGATGATCAGGTCAGAGGCCGCAAACTGAAGCTGCATGACATGTGCCTGCGCGATGGCATGCATTCGATGCGCCATCAAATCACCCTGGACCAGATGGTCGACATCGCTTCGGGACTCGACGATGCCGGAGTGCCCCTGATCCAGGTCACTCATGGTGACGGGCTGGGGGGATCGTCTCTCAACTACGGGCGCGGCCTGCATACGGATCGCGAGTATATTTCGGCAGTGGCCAAGGTCGTGAAGAATGCGACAATTTCGGTCCTTCACGTCCCGGGCATCGGCACACTGGATGAATTGCGGATGGCCGCCGATTGCGGGGCAGGGTGCGTCCATGTGGCCTCGCATTGCACCGAGGCCAACGTCACCGAACAACATATCGGCCTGGGGCGCGAACTCGGTCTTGATACGGTCGGCTTCCTGATGATGGCCCATATGACCTCGATAGATCATCTGTTCGAACAGGCATTGTTGATGGAAGGATACGGGGCGACGACGATCTATTGCGTGGATTCGGCCGGCTACATGCTGCCCGATGACGTGACGGCTCGCATAGGCGGGCTGCGCACAGCCTTGAAGGATGCGACAGAGATCGGTTTTCATGCCCATCACAATCTCGGCATGGGTGTGGCAAATTCGCTGGCGGCCGTGGCGGCGGGCGCGGATCGTATCGACGGTTCGGCGGCCGGGCTGGGTGCCGGGGCGGGCAATACGCCGCTGGAACTAATGGCCGCAGTCAGCGAACGGATGGGTATCAAGACTGGCGTCGACCTGTTCAAACTCATGGACGTAGCCGAAGACCGGGTGCTGCCGATTATGCCGCAGCCGCCCCGTGCAGACCGGGATTCTATCACCCTCGGCTTTGCGGGAGTCTATTCGACCTTCTTGTATCAGGCCAAGGAAGCAGAGCGGAAATACGGCCTGTCCGCGCGCGACATCCTAATTGAATTGGCTCGCAAGAAGATGATCGGCGGACAGGAAGACATGATCGAGGACACGGCGCTGTCGATGGCCAAGGAACGCGACTTGGTCTAGCCTTGGTTCGGTGATGAAAGGGGCCGGGTGGCGGCGCAATTCCGCCGCCCGGTCACTTCGCCCCGTTCCGCGCGGGGCGAGGCCTTCGCGCTTGCGCAGGCCCTGCCGCGAAATCTTCATTTTCTCATTGCGCGGAATTTCGGTTGCGATCGACAGGATCGTGGGAATTTCCATCGGGGAAAGCCGCCCGGAGAGAAACTCCTTGAGATGCTTGAGATCAAGCTGCTCGCCTCGTCGCAGACTAACGATCATCCTTGCAGTCTCATCTCGGTAATCCTCGGGCACGCCGATGACCGCCGCCTCCCGAACGGCGGGATGGCCCAGCATCGCGCGCTCCACGTCGGCAGGGTAGATATTGAAGCCGCCAGCGATGATCATGTCCTTCAGCCTGCCGTTAACGGCGGCAGGCCCGTCTTCGCTCATCGAACCGAGAACGCCGCTGCGGAAGAAACCGTCGACGAATTCCTACTCGCTCGCTTCCGGATTACGCGAGTATTCCTTCATCACCAGCGGGCCGCGCAGACAGATTTCGCTAACCGCCGCCCGCTGACGGGGATCGTCTGTCTTGCGGGTTTCCAATTCGGTGAAGGGCAGGCGAACATCGGTGCATTGCGCATGCGTGCGTTCGGGCGGCGAATAGTCGACCGCCCGAGCGGTTTCGCTCATGCCGTATAGGGTCGTGATCCAGTGGTCGGTCGCCTCCAGGAACCTCTCCTTCAGTTCTCCTGGTACCGGTCGCGCGCCGCACTGGACGCATTTCATGCCCGACCAGTCGATCGGCCGCTCACGGGGCACCTTCAGCAGGGCGATGGCCATGGTAGGGGCCAGCAGAAGGATGGTGATCTGTCGTTCTTCGACCAGTTCCAGGGCATTCATTGGATCGAAGTGCGGTAGAGAGACCAGTTCTTCGGCCGGTTGCATTGTGAAATTCTGGACCGGCTCGATCCCGCCCGCGTGGGTCGCCGGGGCTGCCGAAAGCATAACTTCCCTGCCGTGTTTGAGCTAAGGATACCAGCTGACCATTTAGGCCGAATTGTACTGCAGATTGTAAGGGGTGAGGACTGCGGCCTTGGGCGTGCCGGTGGTACCGCCCGTGAATTGGAGCAGGGCGGGCTGTGCGACGGGGTCGAACGTGATCCGATTCACTGATCCACCGGCCGTCAGTAGGTCGGCTATGGTCTGCAGGAACGATGCCATCTCAGATTCTTGCAGCGCGATTGCCTCGCGCGGACCCTGTGTGAAGGAACCGACCAGCAGGGGCACGGGACGGCTGATGCGTTCGCGTATCTGGAGAGACTTGGCGAGCGGCCCGGGCTCATCGAAGGTCACGATGGCTTTCAGGCCCCTATCGACACATTGCCTGGCTAGCCGATCGGCACTGTATAACGGATTGCGCCCGACATAGACCGCGCCGATATGGCATATCGCGAAACAGCTGAGCGTGAACACGGTATGGGGCAGACCCATATAATCTTTGCGTTCCCCCGGCTCGATACCCATTCGAGCGAGTACGGCCTCGATGCTTGACGCAAGTTCGACGACCTCGCCGTAAGAAAGCGACTACACCGCCAGCGCGAGACATGGCCGATGCGGCATTGCTGGCTGACATGATTAAATTCCACCTTTTGCCGATTGGGCTTGTCAGATAACAGTCATTTCCATACTTATGCGAATGGATATTTTGTAAGGGGTAATTGATTTGAAGAAGATGCTGGCTTGGGTCGTGAAGGAATATGGCAAGCCGGAGGATTTGGTGTTCGATCGGATTCCCGTTCCCTCGTTGGAACAAGGCGGTCCGAATCCGGTTGATACCCTGGTGAAGGTGGAGGCCGCAGCGCTCAATTTTGCTGACGAAATTGCTATCGCGGGCCGCTATCAGGACCGTATCGAGCCGCCGTTTGTCCCCGGTAACGAGCTTGCTGGAACAGTCGTGGAGACCAGCGCAGGCTCGCGGTTTCAGCCTGGAGACAGGGTTGCTTGTCAGGTTCGCAGCGGTGCCTTCGCGGAATATTGCGCGGTTGCATCAGACCGATTGATGGCGATCGGAGACATCGATGCTCGTGCCGCCGCTGCGCTTCCGGTTTCTTACACCACGGCGCATGTCGCCTTGTTTCAGAAAGGCAATCTGACTGCGGGCCAGACGGTCCTGATCCACGCTGCGAGTGGCGGTCTCGGGGTCGCAGCGACCCAGCTTGCCCGGTCCGCCGGAGCCCGCATCATTGCCACGGCTGGGTCGGAGGAAAAGCGCCGTTTCGCAATCGAAAATGGCGCGGACCATGTTATCGATTATCGCAAGCCGGATTGGTACAAAGAGGTCAAATCATTGTCTCCAAATGGCGTCGACATCGTGGTTGATCCGGTCGGCGGCGCAACTTCGGAACAGAGTTTGCGGCTGCTCGCCTGGCAGGGAAAACTGCTCATATGCGGCTTCGCGAGCGGCGAGATACCAGCGCTGAAGGCGAATTACATGCTGGTAAAATCAGCCAGCGTGCACGGCGTCTACTGGAGCTTTGACCGCGATCCCGACGAAATCCGCGCGATCCAGCAAGAACTGGTCGAGCTTTGTGCCGCAGGTGGGATTCGCCCGCTGATTCGAGATGTCTATCCAATGGGTGAAGTGGTCGCGGCGATGAAGGCGCTACGGTCGCGAGAGACAGTCGGCAAAGTTGTGCTGTCCTGGTAGCGCCATAGCCGCAGGAAAGCGCAAAAAAATAGGTAAGTCGGCGGCCCTAAATTGCCAAACCATACGCAAGGGTATTGACTCATTCCTGCCAATGCCTAAAAAGACACTGGGGATTATCCCCGTCGTCGCAATGCAAAAAGAAAGCGAATGGGATGAGCTACGGGGCTGTCGAGCAATTGTTTTATGACGTGAGTACTTCACGTAACCGGAAGGAAGCATTTCGCGAAGATGCCGGAGAAGTCGCGGGCAAATATGCACTCAGCGAGACCGAACGCGAGATGGTTATTTCTATGCAGGTAGAAAACCTGTTCGAATACGGAATCAATCCGATGCTCTTGATGGGCTTTTGGACCAGCGTCCGCGGGCCGCAATCAATGCCCGAATATCTTGCCCGGGTTCCCAAGCTTGCATCACGGTTGGAAGCGTCGAGCGGCGGTAAGGATAGTTTGTAGTTTGCGCGACATCACGTCGCCGAGTTTTCGACACACAGGAGAGAGTTGTTAAATGGCGAATATCGTTGGCGGCTATATAATGCCGCATGACCCCTTGCTGTTCGTAAATCCGCAGAAGAAGGAGCGCGATCACCTTCTCGCGGCCTATTCCCGGATATGCGATAAGGTTCGCGCATCGGGCGCGACCAAGGCGATAATTTTCGGCGCCGACCATTACATTCTGTTCGGCCCGCGTTGCCTGCCGCAATTCCTCATTGCTACCGGCGAGCTGCATGGTCCGATTGATCGGCTGCCAGGCGTAGCTAATGCACCGATTGCGAGCGATCCGGACTTCGCCAACTACCTTGTCAATCACGCCCATAACAATGGGTTCGACGTATCCGTCGCGCGCGATCTGGGCGTGGATCATGCAATCGGCGTTCCGGCCCAACTTGCCCTTCCGACCGACGGATCGGTTCAGACCGTTCCCGTTTACATGGCCAGCGGCGTCGAGCCATATGTTCGCCTTCAGCGGGCGTATGAGTTCGGGCAGATGGTGCGCGATGCGGTTGGAGGCATGCCGGGTGACGAACGCGTTGTGCTGATCGGTAGCGGTGGGATCAGCCACTGGGTCGGCACAGGAGAAATGGGCCGAATCAACCCCGAGTTCGACAAGAAGGTCCTCGATGCCATCGTGTCCGGCGACCCGTCCACGCTGCTTTCGATGACCGACGAAGAGATCATGCGCGACGGGGGCAATGGGGGCATGGAAATCCGCCATTATCTAGCGGTGATGGGAGCCCTTCCGGCTGGCCGGGGGGAAGTGTTTATTTACGAAGCCTGGTCGGGCGGTGTCACTGGCCTAGGCTTTGCCGAAATCCTACCGGCCTGATGGCGGCAGGAAAACCAATTTCAATAGGAGAATGGGGTGACAAACCTATCCACAAAAACGGACGATAAAGCGGAACTCGCCTCCAAGGTCAACGACTGGGTTGATGCGGAAGAAGGTTACATTGATCGCCGGATATTCTGGGACGATGCGATCTACTCGCTCGAGCTCGAGCGAGTTTTTGCACGCTGCTGGATTTTCGTTGCGCACGATTCGCAACTGCCAGAGGTCGGGGACTTCCTAACTACTACAATAGGGGAGGATGCGGTCATCGTTTCGCGCGGCGAAGACGGCAAGATTCACACTTTCCTCAATTCCTGTTCCCACCGCGGCAACCGCGTGTGTTTTGCCGAAGTTGGCAAGGCCCGCCGTTTCACATGTAATTTCCACGGCTGGTCATACGGCCTCGACGGCAGTCTGAAGAGCGTCAGCCGACCAAAGTCCTACGATGGTAAGTCCAATTTCGATAAGTCTCGGCTCGGCCTCCACCAGGCGCGGGTGGAGAGCTACAAGGGCATGCATTTTGCCTGCTTCGATCCGGACGCACCCTCGCTAGAGGAATATCTGGGCGACTTTCGCTGGTATCTCGACGTCATTCTCGACAATGACGAAGGCGGCATCGAATTTATCGACGGCAACATCAAGTCCCGCCTCAAGTGCAACTGGAAGTTCCCAGCAGAAAACTTCGTAGGCGATTCCTACCACGCTCCATGGACACACAGTTCGGCTCTCATCGCCATGTTCGGCAAACAGCCGACGATGCGGCCCGATCGTTCCTATCACGCCAACGCCAATGGCCACGGGTGGGAGTTCGGCCTGGATTTCATCGGCAACGCGGCCACGCTCAATTCGCCGCAAATCCTCGAATATCTGCGTGAACACGAGGCGAAGTTTGCCGAACGGCTGGGGAAGGTCCGCAGCAGGATGGTCGCCTCGCTCAGTTCGGCCAATGTTTTTCCGAACCTGTCCTTCCTGGCCGGGCACAACACCTTCCGCACGTGGAACCCAAAAGGTCCGAGAGAAACGGAGCTTCATACCTGGGTATTTCTGAACGCCAATGCCCCGGAGGAACTAAAGAAAGAATATCGCCGCGGCGTGATGCTGACTTTCTCTCCAGCAGGGGTCTTCGAGATGGACGACGGTGAGAATTTCGAAAATTGCACCGCTGTCAATGCAGGTGTCGTCACGCGGCGACAGAAACTCCATGCTGGAATGGGCCTCGATTCGCGTATCGAACACGAGGAACTGAAGGGCAATGTCCATCAGAGCCAGATCAACGAAGCGAACCAGCGGGCGTTCTACCAACGCTGGGCCGATCTAATGAATGCAGAAACCTGGGCCGACGTACCAGTCCGCTAAATACCAGTTTGAGGTGACCGTGAACCAAGCCGAAAAAATCGAAACCCGCGAACATCGTGCAGTTTCCGTCGATCTAATTATCGAAATTCAGCAATTTCTCTATCGCGAAGCCCGCCTACTCGACGGCGAGCATTTGCATGAATGGCTGGAATTGCTGGCAGACGACATCCACTATTGGATTCCAGGGGTGCAAACACGCTACCGGAATGACGACGCCAAGTTCAGTCCCACAAGGATGGCCTTTTTCGACGACGATCTCGAATATCTCAAGATTCGCGTAGCCCGCGCCAAGCAGCCCTCCGCATGGGCTGAAGACCCGCCGACCCGGCACTTTCATCTTGTGAGCAATATCGAGGTCGAACTGACCGATACCCCCACCGAATGGACCGTTCATTCACTAGTCATCAACAATCGCCACCACGCGGAGGATGACGAGATGGAGCTGAAGGCCAGACGCGTCGATCTGATCAGGCGGGATACGGACGGCTCGCTGAAACTGGCCCGTCGTAAAGTGATCCTGCAGCAGACCGTTTTGCAAGCGAAGAATATTAACACATTCCTTTGATTTGCATAGCTCGCAATTCGCATGCTGTATCGTTGCCTTTGGGTACCGATCCTGAAGAGCGTTATTAAGGATCGGGGTAGCTTCTTCAGACACGGCTCTTGTATGGCATGGGCCGACGACTTTCGCGAACCGACTGAACACTCAATGCATGCTTGCCGCTGTGGGGTCATGATTATTCTGTAGGAGGAGGGTTAACAGATGGAGAAATACGATGTTCTGATCGTCGGCAGCGGACATGGCGGTGCTCAGACTGCCATTGGGCTGCGTAAGCAGGGTTTCCACGGAAGCATCGGATTGCTCGACCGCAGTCGTGCCCTCCCCTATGAAAGACCGCCACTTTCGAAGGAGTATCTCTCCGGAGAGAAAACCTTCGAAAGGATACTCATTCGACCCGAGAAATTCTGGCGGGATAGGGATGTACATCTGCTAGGCGGGAGCAATGTTTCTTCACTCGATCCTCTGGTGAAAACAATTTCCTGTGGCAACGGTCAGGAATATGCATACGAGCAGCTTGTTTGGTCAGCGGGTGGAGATGCCAAGCGCCTTATCTGCGATGGATCGGACCTACGGGGCGTACACACGGTGCGCTCCAAGGAGGATGTGGATGCTTTGATCGATGACATGAAAGCAGGAACAGAGCGGTGTACGATAATAGGAGGTGGCTACATTGGCCTGGAAGCGGCAGCAGTATTTCGAAAACTTGGCCATGAAGTCGTCTTAGTAGAAGCTTTCAATCGTGTGCTTTCCAGAGTCACTGGTCCCGAAGTTTCCCGCTTTATTCAAAATGAGCACGTGAGCAGAGAAGTAAAAATACACCTCGAATCGGGCGTCCGCTGCATCGAGGGAGACGGGGGACTTCTGACTGGCGTTGTGCTCGAAACAGGCGAGGTGATTCAGACCGATATCGTTCTCGTCGGCATCGGGATCGAACCATGCATTGATGCATTGGCCAAGGCAGGCGCGGAAACCGCGAACGGTGTCGTAGTCGACGAATACTGCCAAACTACACTACCCGGTGTGTATGCAATCGGGGATTGTGCTGCACACATAAATCCGTTTGCGGACGGCCAGCGCATTCGGCTCGAAAGTGTCCAGAATGCCAACGACATGGCGAGCGTCGTCGCGAGTGTGATTTGCGGCAACTTTGAACCATATCACGCAACACCTTGGTTCTGGTCCGATCAGTATGACTTGAAAATTCAGACGGTAGGACTGAGTGCGGGATACGATGACTCCGTGACACGTGGTGATCCATCCAATCGGTCCTTTTCCATTGTATATCTGAAGAATGGAAAAGTCGTGGCGCTCGATTGCGTTAATTCCATGAAGGACTATGTGCAGGGTAGAAGGCTTGTCGAGACGGGATTGGTAGCGGCACGTGAAGACCTTGCCGATACTTCGCGCCAGCTTAAGGAATTGCTTTGAAGTCCGGCGGATAGCCGATTCAACATGTCCACTATGATCGAGACCGCGCGAAAGTTCGAACCAATGGCGATACCTTCGACATTAGGAAGCGTAAGAAGGTCAAACTCCTTGCGGTACATCGTCTGCCAATGATCGTCAAAGAGGCCAGTGATCGGTCCGTCGCCCGGCGTGAAGAAATTATCGGATAGCGCCGACATCACGAGAGGGTCGGTGTCCTGATATGTGGCCGAACATTGTGGCGCTGTTTGGCAGAAAGTCGATTCTCTAACGGAAACTACAACCCGTCACGATCATGTGTCATGGCCAGCGATCGGCAGTGAGCGGCAAGGAGGCGCTCGATATTGTGCGGACGTGATTCCCTATGAACGGCCGCCGCTCGCGGGAGTGTCAGTAATTTCGTGTGTGGTGGGGCGGTTGAACATTATGCCGTCTTGGCTTTGATGAAGCGTTCGCCGAAGATAACTGCGAACTGTGCTTTTGCCATGGTCCACTCACGAAGTGGCATCTTCCACTCTTTTTCTGGTCTGTTCAAGACCAGATAGAGCAATTTTGTTGCCGCCTCGTCATTGGGAAAATGACCTCTGGCTCTGATCGCTCGCCTGAGCTTTGAGTTCAGGGCCTCGATAGCATTCGTGGTATAAATAATTTTGCGCACCGCCTCGGGAAAGGCGAAAAATGGAACCACCTCATTCCATGCTCGCCGCCAGCTCTGGGCAATGGCGACATAGCGCAGGCCCCATTCGCTTGCTTCGAAGGCAATCAGCGCGTCTTCGGCAGCCTTGGCATCGACGGCGCGATAAATGGCCTTGAGGGCCGTTGCCAGTGGCTTGCGGTCTTTCCACGACACAAAATCCATGCTGTTGCGTAGCAAATGGACGATGCATGTCTGCACGACGGCTTCGGGAAATACCGCCGTTATCGCATCGGGAAAGCCCTTGAGACCATCAACGACTGCCAGCATGATATCCTCGGTGCCCCGGTTTTTAAGCTCGTTCATAACGCGCAACCAGAATTTGGCACCTTCATTTTGTTCAATCCACAGGCCGAGAACCTCTTTGCGGCCATCAGCGCGGACGCCAAGCGCGATATGAATAGCTTTGCTGCGAACCATGCCTTCATCGCGGATCTTGACGCGAATGGCGTCGAAAAACACCAGTGGATAGGCCGGATCAAGCGGCCGCTGCTGCCAGGCGGTAACTTCTTCCAGCGCTGCGCGTCTTCCCGTGCCCCCGGCACGGAGCGATGCTCGCCGTCGGTGACGGTCGAGATCAGGTCAGGCGATACGTCGATGCCGTATAGTTCGCGCAGATGCCCGGTGATCTCCCTCGTGCTCATCCCGCGCGCATACATTGAGATAATCTTGTCATCAAAGCCAGGGAACCGGCGCTGATATTTAGCAATCAACTGCGGATCAAAGCTGCCCTCGCGGTCGCGCGGCACCTCAATCTCGATTTTGCTGCTATCGGTGATGACACGCTTGCGGCCATAGCCATTGCGGCTGTTGCCTACCTGTTCATCGCCACCCAGATGATAATCCATCTCGGCATTCAACGCCCGTTCGGCGAGCGCCTTCTTCAACGAATCCAGCAATCCGCCTGATCCAGCGCAGAAGCTGCATCCGATCATGCCAATAGTTGATCCAGTAACTCTGCCGGGATCGTCGGCTCTTTGCGTCGTCACATAGTGGGACTCCTTTTACCCATTATGCCCCACCGCGGCTGTTTCCCGGAAAATTCCATGTGCTCGGCGGGCGGTTGTCAGCGCTGGACGGCGTGCGACCCGAAGACATTGCGATCGACAAGCTGATCAAGCGCGTCGAGCAGGGCGGGATTGACGAAGTCGTTCTGGCGATGAATGCCACTTTGGAGGGTCAGACGACGGCCCATTATATCGCCGAGCGATTGGAAAATTATCCCGTGAGACTCAGTCAGCTGTCGCACGGGATACCGGTGGGCGGTGAGCTGGACTATCTCGATGAGGGGACTCTGGCGCAGGCGTTGCGCTCTCGACGGCCGATAAATAGTGATTGACCCGGTTTCGGTCCAAGCAGTGTTTGGGACGGCCAAAAATTTGCCTGGAAACCATCCAAAATGCGGGGAGATCAGGCCGCGCCAGCTATGACGCTACGTCATCCTGCTCTTATTAATTATTCTCTGTTTCCAGAAGATGCGGGCCATTGGATGTTGGAAGCAAATCGGCTGCTCATTTGTTGCGCCAAAAGTGCCGCATAGGCTGACAATAAAGCCACAGTTTGCAGAAAACGGTGCATTGATGCGAGATTTGGCTATCAAATGTGACGGGCTAGGCTATCATTAATGAGGATAAAAAATAAATTTTCAGGAGAGCATGTTATGAAATTAGCGTTGAATCTATCTGCGTGCGCATTTGCACTTGCAGCAATCACCACCGCCCCCGTTTATGCACAGACGCAATCGGATGCCGCCGACCAAGTTGACGGAAGTGATGAGGGTGCCGTCGATAATAATGTGATCGTGGTGACCGCACAGGGCCGGTCGCAAGCTTTGTCCGATGTTCCTATTGCTGTTTCGGCCATTAACGCGGAACAATTGCAGAAGAGTGGGGCAACCGACATTCGTGAGCTCAACCAGCTTGCGCCTTCATTGCTTGTGTCATCGACCGGAAACGAAGCCAATGGCTCTGCCCGTATTCGCGGTATCGGTACCGTGGGTGACAACCCCGGACTGGAAAGCTCCGTGGCCGTGTTCATCGATGGTGTCTATCGTTCGCGTAGTGGTAATGCGCTCAGCGAACTTGGCCCGATTGATCGGATCGAAGTTCTGCGGGGTCCGCAAGGAACATTGGGTGGCCGCAACTCTTCTGCCGGTATGATCAGCATTACCACTGCCGCCCCTGAATTTACATTCTCAGGACATGCCGTAGCATCCTACGGCAATTACAACCAGATACGTCTGGAAGGGGGCATTAATGGCCCGTTGAGCGATACGATTGCTGCGCGCGTCGACGGCGTTTATTTGAAGCGCGACGGCTTTTACAATGATGTTGTAAACGGAACCGACGTCAATAACAAAGACCGGTTTCTTGTGCGTGGCCAGCTGTTGTTTGAGCCAAAGGATGGACTGACGGTCCGGGTGATTGGTGACTATTCAAAGAAAGACGAATCCTGCTGTGCAGCGACGTTCGTCCAGCCTGAATTTGCGCAGCGGGCAAGAGTAAGCCCGGGACTTGATCCTTTCGCTCTTCCACAGCCTGGTGCGCCCGCTCTTACCGACACGGCGAATCCGATCATACCGGTGCTGTTGGCGCTCGGTCAAAACAGCAACGCGCTTACGCAAAGTACGTTCAACCGGGATATCTATGTCACACCCGGTCGTTCATATGCCGGTGAGACGGAGGATTTTGGCGCTTCGGTTGAACTCAATGCCGAACTGGGTGAGATGAACTTCACGTCGATCACCGGATATCGTGAATATTCCAACTTTCAGGGTAATGATACCGATTACACACAGGTAGATATCCTTTATCGCGAGCCGAATGAAAATGCCGGTGCTCGTGAGTTTAAAACCTTTACGCAAGAACTGCGACTGCAGGGTTCGGCGTTCGACGACAAGCTGGATTGGTTGGTCGGCGGTTTTTACGCCAACGAAAAGCTTGAGGTACGAGATAATCTGCGCTTTGGTTCGCAATATGGTGCCTTCGCACCATGCCGCATCGTCAATGCCATCAATCCGGCTTTAGCATCTCCAACCAGCTCCGGTTGCCTGAGTGCAGGCGGCAGAGCGGCACTGGCAGGTGCGTTCGGACCAGCGACACCGTTGATTTTTGCCGGTCTCGATAATCTGGCACAGATTAATGACAAGGGAACGGTGCTCGACACGTATAATCAGAAAAGCGAAAACTTTGCTTTTTTCACCCACAATATCTTCCACGTTACCGACAAACTCGATCTGACGTTGGGGCTGCGCTACACCAATGAAACAAAGGATTTTAACGCGGCCTTTACCAACGACAATACGATGTGTCCGATTCAACGCGCGTTGTTCACGCCGTTACTCAGTACTGGGGTTGCTCCTTTGGCAGCCGGTCTGATCGGCCTGTCATGTCAGGGCAATTCAACTTCCGAACTGGATGGTGTAACCTTGGCTGATAGTCGGAGCGAGAATGAATTCACGGGTACGGCTATCCTGTCTTACAAGCCGGTTGACGATTTGATGCTGTATGCCAGCTATTCGCGCGGCTACAAGGCTGGCGGTTTCAACCTCGACCGGTCTGCGTTGACCAGTTCAACGCTGGCCAATCCGGCATTGGCGGGCAGCACCGCCAATCTCCAATTTGACCAGGAGACGGTGAACGCCTTTGAAATTGGCGGAAAATACTCGACCCGGGAATTTTCGCTGAGCGTTGCTGCGTTCCGTCAGCAGTTTGACAGTTTTCAGCTCAATACATTCAATGGCTCCGCTTATGTGGTTCAGAATGTAAACGCGTGTAGCGATGATCTCGGTGGTGCGGATCGCGATGCCAGCGGCGCAACGGGCAATTGTACCCCGGATAACGTCAAATATGGCGCTGTCGCGCAGGGTGTCGAACTGGAAGCGTCCATCAATCCCGTCAGACATGTAAATGTCTCTATGGGGCTGACATATACCGATACCAGCTATGAAAATAATCTGGTTGGCCGTGATACTGGCTCTCCACTCGATCCGGCTTTGCGCCTGCTGCCAGGCGACAATCTGTCGAACGCGCCTGAAATCACAGCGACCGCATCGCTGTCCTACACGCCGCCAATCGGCAACAGCGGATTGACCGGGTTGTTTTACATCAACGCCCGTACCACCAGTGACTATAACACCGGTTCGGATTTGCTTTACGGCAAGGAACAGGACGGGTTTACGCTGGTAAATGCGCGTATTGGTATCCGTGGTCCTGACGATAAATGGGCGATCGAAGGCTGGGCACAAAATGTCTTCAATGTTGGTTATTCGCAGGTTGCGTTCAACACGCCATTTGTCGCATCGCAGCAGACCTATTCGGCCTTCCTTGCGGAACCAAGAACCTATGGCATCACATTGCGTGGCCAGTTCTAACACTACTTTGGCAGATTTGTGAGCGAGCGATGAGAGATGCAGTGTCCGCACTGTGGGCACGTCAGATCAGGAGGTTTGGCGAGGCGTTCAATGATGGTCTGCCTGATCGTCGGCAGGCTCGGCTGTGGTGGCGACCCGGCGATTCTTTTTTCCCCCTTGGCCTGCTTGAGGAGGCGGGATTGCAGGAAGGCCAAGGCAATCATCGACATCAGCGCATGTCGGTGAAGCCCCTTCCATGATCGGCCTTCGAAGTGATCGAGGCCGAGCTCTTCCTTGAGTTGCTGATGTCCCTGTTCGCAGACCCAACGGGCCTTGATGGCTCCGGCAAGCGGCTTGATCGGCGTGTCGGAGGACAGGTTGGGGAGGTAGTATTTGCGCTCGCCGGTTGAGCGATGTGCGCCGACCAGCCACACTTCCTCGCCGGGCAGATGTTGCGCGCCACTGTTCCGGATGCGTTGAGGCGGGCCATCGGCAACTCGCACGCGAACGGCGGCGAAGCGTGCCGAGAGCAGCCCCTTGGTTCCGCGCCGCCAACTGACCTTGCGCCACTTTGCTACCTCCAACATCGCCTTTGCCGATACCGATGTAGCGTCGGGAATGTGCCGCTTGCGGGGGCGACCACGCCCGGCGACGGGAAAAATCATCGCCACGTCGGCGGGATAGACTTTCTGCTTGTACGGGATGCCGACGGCCCATGTGAGGCCGCGTGCACTTGCCCAACATTGATACGTATTGAGGGGCCACACCCACGTAAGCGTGGCGAGGACCTTCCAATTACCCACAAGTCTTACGGATGGCGTTGGCACCGATTTTGATGTCCATGAGGCGGGTCCATCCTCGCCAGATCACAATGTTACCTGGAGACGGGTCATTGGCGCGAGCGAGATAGCCGCCGAGCCGCGCGATTTCGTACAGGTAATCGGATATGGTTCTGAGCCTGGGCACCTTCTTTCTGGAAGCCACAAGATGATCGATCAGGACGATTTCGTCATCGGTCAGCGCGAGCCTGGGTGATGCGGAAGGCGCGGCGCGATTGATCATGGTCATCCAGAAGATGCGCCATGACAGGATGCAGAATATTGCGATCAGATTGACAAGTCGATCGGCAGTCCGGAGCCGTGCATCCTCAGCCCGACAGCCGGATTTTAGTATCTTGTGGAAAAGCTCGATCTTCCAGCGTTGGGCGTACCAGTCGAGCTTTTCAATCGCTTCGGCAGGCGTTGTTACCGGCAGATCAGTGATAAGCCTCCAATCGATAGGGGGCCCGCCCTTCAGGTGCTCTACACTCACGGGCATGCAGGATGGTAAGGTTGAGAGACGGATAGCGCTTTTGCTTGCCGATCGGTGGCAACACCTGGATCCGTCTATAGCGTAACTCAATGTCGGCATGATCGTCCTTGTCGATGACGACCCGTTGCATGCCCTGCACGGAAACCTCGCTCATTTCGTCGGCAATGGTGTGGTCACCGTCACCGGCCAGACGATCGACACAGGTGCGGACCAGAAAATGTGTGCCGAGTGCCTGCGCTTCGCAAAAGAATTCGTAAATGTCGTTCTCCCGGTCGCCGATGTGGACCAGTCGCTCGGACTCGCCCAGCATAGCGGTCGACTGACGCATGTTCTCGAGCCAGCGGTAGCTTTCCTTCTCCTCGTTCGGCACACGCGTAGGATTGATCCTTCGTTTCAGCGCGTTGGTGCCCTTGAATTTGGTGCGGGTCCAGAATTTCGCTGCTGTCAGACCCAGCGGCAATCCCTCGGTCGTGATCGCAAGGCTAGAATGCATGAGCAGGCCACAGACCGTATGAAGTCGCAGCCTGCCATTTTCATCGCGTCGGCTGGGTGCCAGGCCGATTGCACCGATTTTTTCCGGCGCGCGGCGTTGATAGGAGAATTCAGTGGTGTCCTGTAGAACGAGGATTGGCCCTTCAAGCGTTCCAACACGCGCTCGCGTTGCTTGAAAATGGCCGGCGAGGATTTCGCCTTCGTTCACTGAGCCGTTAGACAGGAAGCGGTAAGCTGCCTTGGTATTGGCCCAGTCCTGACAGGCCATCGGGATCGGTGCGCCAATCGCTCCTGCCATCTGCGCAAGCATCGTTCTAAGCCGCTCGCCCAGACGCTTGTCGCGAAATGCGCCGATATCAACTTCCCCATCGGCCCATCTCACTGCGTCGAAACCAGAATTCCCCCTTGTGCACCCCGTCAGCTATTTCAGGTGCCAGAGGATGAATCATACCCGATTCCACGTGAGCAAGGTCCGCGCGGCCAATGGAATCACACGTGCGACGACTTGTGGGTAATTGGAAGGTCCTTGCCACGCTTACAGCACGCCTCGCCCTTGGGAGTTAGTCTCCATGCACGGCTTTCCTGATCGCAAAATGGCTGCCAATTTCGAGATATATCTAAAATCCGGATCAGGTCGCGCTTTCGCCAAAAGGCATCTTAGATGATCAAAAAAAGCCCCGCCGGTTTCCCGGCAGGGCTTTCTTCATATCATGGTCGCTTCAGATCAGAACTTGAAGCCAGCTCCAATACCATAGCGGCGTGGCTCAAGTGAGAAGATATTCGTGTACAAGCCCGACGACTGATCGGTGACATATAGTCCGGTCTCCGAGTTGCTGTCGAAAATATTCTGGACAAATCCACGAACATACCAGCGGTCATCCGTACCGTTCAACTGAATCTGGGCGTTTGCTTGCGCATAACCTTTGATCCGGTTGACATTGCCGTTGAAGATACTGCCGAAACTTTCACCGGTATAAGCAAGGTCAACACGCGGGACCAGACTCATGCCATTGTCAAAGTTCATGGTATATTGCACGCCAGTGGAGAATTTCAGCTGAGGTGCCTGTGGCAACTGGTTCCCACGAATGTTCTTGGGAACACCGGCAGAGAAATACTCGATCCCGCCAAAGGCTGCCGGAACAACGCCTGCACCAGCAAAAGCTCCTTGGGCCGCTGCGTCCAGCACAGCGCAAATACCAAAGGCACCGGTTGAAGCAATGCCACCATCAGCAGGGAATGCCGTGGTTGGTTGCAGGCCTGCTCCAGGTGCAAGTCCCGGCACCAGACCGGCATTGATCGCACCATTTATCGTGTTGACAAAAGCATTTACACCAGCTGCATTTCCGGACGTGGAAGCCACCGCACAATTGGATGCATTGGTAATATCCTGGATGATGACCGCATCCGACCGGCCTCCGCCAAAATCGCGCGGATCGCTGTTAAACGTATCGCCCTTGACCTTGGTGTGCAGATAGCTGAAGCCCATGTTGATCATCCAGTCCGGATCAGGACGAATGACTGCCTCGACTTCCGCACCGTAAATATCGGCATCGATATTTTCGTTTACAGCGGTCCGAGCAACAATCTTGCTGAGCTGCAAACCCTTATATTTATAGTAGAATGCAGTCAGGTTGAGTTGCAGAGCCCCATCGCCAAATGTATTTTTCGATCCGATTTCAAACGCATCGACCTGCTCGGGCCGGAAGGATTCCGGAGCTGCGAAAATTGGCTGCAGTGGCGGATTTATACCACCTGACTTATAACCGCGAGAATAGGATGCATAGATCAGATTGTCGTCGGTGATTTTATAATCAAGCACCGCACGGCCAGTGATTTCATTGAACTTGACCTCCCGATTCTGGAAAAGTTGATTACCGGGTATACCTGGATCGGCATCCAAAGATCCGACGAATGGTGATTCAAACGCATCGGTTGTTTGACTATATGGCACAAGGAAGTCTGCCAGCGTTGTACGCGCTCTAACTTTTTTCTTGTCGTTGTTGTAACGCAGTCCACCCGTCAGTTTCAGCTTGTCGCTGATATCGAAATAGACTTCGCCGAACAGGCCATAGGATTTGACCGTCAGATCATCCGAATGGTTGCGATAATATGGCGTGCCGAGGAATGAAGGCGGCAAGCCATCGGCAAGCGAAATGAAGCTACCGAGCAAACCTGCCCCATAATCGAGCCCGAAGGCGTTCACATAATAGCTGTTCTCGGTCAGATGAGAGTCGGCATAAATACCGCCGACCAGGAAGTTGAACGGACCATCCAGATCGCTTGAGATGATCGCCTCGACGGACCAACTGCTGTTATCCAGATTCGACCGGTCAAATTGAAGCGGTGTTGCGTCGCAAATGCTGTTGCCCCCAAATACCCCGAGACCGGTGGTATCAGTATCTGAAGTACAAAGCACGCCGTTCGGTCCATCCGGAATGATCGCAGAAGCAAGAGGTGCAAAATAAGCTGCAGGAAGACCTGGGATCGCACCAGCTGCAGCTGCAGCAAGCGTGTTTAATCCAGTTGCATAAATATCCCTACGGCCAATATTGTTGTTATAGTCCTGCCGAGAATCCAGCTTGACCTTCTGGTAGGTACCGGAAAGTTGCGCGCTGATCGGCCCGAAGTCATGTTCGATCTTGCCCTGGAACGTCAACTCGCTGGCAAAATATTCCGGCGTGAAGGCCGTGTTGACCGTCCGCGGATCCGCGGGAACGGAAACACCTGCATATTGGTCTGGACCGTAAAGACTACCGAGAGCAAAAGCCGTTGGAATACCCTGAGTTGCAAGGAATTCGCGCGACGATAATGTAGCCGCAATAGTCGAGTTCGCGTTGAACGATTCTGCATTGCGAGAACTGTTCAGACAACCCAAAATACCTGTAGGGTCACGTTGACAATATTGCTTCTGAATCCGCATACGATTGTCATCTTCGCGGAAATATGAAGCATAAAGGTCAATCGTCGTATCCGCAGTTGGTTCGAAACGCAGCGAACCACGCACCGAATACATATCCCGGTCATCAAGATCAGGGCCGCCGTTAAGATTGGTGGTATAACCATCGCGTTTTACATAAACGCCGGCACCACGGAATGCGATATTGTCACCGATGGGAATGTTGACCATGCCCTTGACTTTGATCGCGTTATAATTGCCATATTCGGCATCGCCGGATGCCTTGAACTCTCCCATTTGTGGCTTGGCAGTGACAACATTGACCACACCCGCGGTCGCATTGCGTCCGAACAACGTGCCTTGCGGACCGCGCAGCACTTCGACGCGTTCGAGATCGAAAAATTCTGTTTCAAAAAGTCGCGTCGCGAAAAGAGGCGAATCGTTCAGGTGAATGGCGGTTGCCTGATCACACGACGCGCCGACACAAAGATCGCCGATCCCGCGAATTGTAAAACTGGAACTGACAAAATTGGTTTTGGTAAAGGTGATGTTCGGGAGCGTTAGCTGGAGATCGGAACTGTTCTCGATCTGTTGGGCTTCCAAGGCTGCCCCGGAAAATGCGGAAACCGCAATCGGTACATCCTGAGCACTTTGTGCCTGCCTCTGCGCGGTCACGATAATGACATTGCTATCAATGGTACCATCATCACGGTCCTGCGCCATGGCAGGTACGGACATTGTAGATATAGCTGTGGCGGCTAATAATAACGATTTACGCATTTCTCTCTCCCAAATCCCAACATTTTATCGGAGAGTGATATTTTTACGCACCCCCCCCCCCCCATTCCGTTATTACTTAACTAATCGCTCGATTAAGTCCAGGCTCAAATCGTGAAACATCTAGTTTTGCTCCATTTTAGCACGATACACAGGCAAATTGATGCAATTTTGCTACAAAAAAGCCCTGCCGATTTCTCGGCAGGGCCATATTTTGTAATTTTAATGTCTCACCTTTGAAGGAAACTCACCAGCTTATAGCTGGTAGAAGACTTCAGCCGTTATTGTTTGCTCAGCACTATCCTCCAGAAAATGACCGGCTCGCAGGCGAAGTCATTTTCTGGAGGATAGTGCTTATGCCATATTCACGCGTGAGAACGGCGGTGCAAAAGTCGGCCACGGTAGCGGCGGGATGAGCTTGCTGCGGGCGGTGTAAAAGTCGTCCACCTTTACCCTTTCTGGCGACAGGGAGGGCGGGAGGATTTTTACTGTGGATTTATATCGGAAGGTTCGGCTGGCCTGTGCTGAGGGCATGAGCCAGCGGGAGGCAGCGCGGCATTTCAACATCTCGCGCGACAGTGTAGCCAAGATGATGGCGTTCTCGGTTCCGCCGGGTTACCGGCGATCGGCACCGGTCAAGCGACCGAAGCTGGATGGCTTCACTGGGATTATCGACGGCTGGCTGGACGGCGATCTGGGGGTTCATCGCAAGCAGCGGCACACAGCGAAGCGGGTGTTCGACCGGCTCCGCGATGAACACGGGTTCACCGGCGGCTACACGATCGTGAAGGACTACATGCGGGAGCGCGAACGGCGCGGTCGCGAGATGTTCGTGCCGCTGGTCCATCGGCCCGGCCATGCCCAGGCCGATTTCGGCGAGGCGGTTGTCATCATTGGCGGTGTCGAGCAGAAGGCGCATTTCTTCGTCATGGACCTGCCGCACAGTGATGCCTGCTTTGTGCGGGCCTATCCGGCGGCAACGGCGGAAGCCTGGGTTGATGGCCACGTCCACGCCTTCGCGTTCTTCGGCAAGGTGCCGATATCGATCCTCTACGACAACGACCGCTGCCTGGTTGCGAAGATTCTTCCGAACGGAACGCGTAAGCGGGCCACGCTCTTCAGCGGGTTCCTGTCGCACTACCTGTTCCGCGATCGCTACGGCCGCCCCGGCAAGGGCAACGACAAGGGTAACGCGGAAGGGCTGGTCGGCTATTCCCGCCGCAACTTCATGGTACCGATCCCGCGGTTTGCGAGCTGGGAGGCGTTCAACGCCTATTTGGAGGAGCAGTGCCGCGAACGTCAGGCGGATGTCCTGCGGGGCCAGTCCGAGACGATCGGTCAACGCCTCGCGCGGGATCTGGCGGCGATGACCGGCCTTCCTGCGGCACCGTTCGATGCCTGTGACCAGGCAACCGGAAGGGTCAGTTCGCAGGCGCTGGTGCGCTACAAAACCAACGATTACTCGGTACCGGTCGCTTACGGCCACCGCGACGTCTGGATCAGGGGCTATGTCGACGAGGTGGTTATTGGCTGCAGCGGCGAAGTCATCACACGCCATCCCCGCTGCTACGACCGCGAGGACATGGTCTTCGATCCGCTGCATTACCTTCCGCTGATCGAGCGCAAGATCAACGCCCTGGACCAAGCAGCTCCCTTGGCTGAATGGAGCCTGCCGCCCGAGTTCGCAACACTGCGCCGCCTGATGGAGGCGCGGATGATCAAGGCCGGACGCCGCGAGTACGTGCAGGTTTTGCGCCTGCTCGAGACCTTCGACATCGACGATCTGCATGCCGCCGTGAAGAAGGCCCTGCAATTGGGGGCAATTGGCTTTGATGCCGTCAAGCACCTTGTTCTCTGCCATGTCGAGAAACGGCCGCCGAAGCTCGACCTCGATGTCTATCCCTACCTGCCGCGCGCCAATGTCGAGACCACATCGGCCGCCAGCTACATGGCCCTGATGACGGAGGCGGCGGAATGACCGACGCGCCGAAGATCCTGCTGGCCGATCATCTGAAGACGCTGAAGCTGCCGACATTCCTGCGCGAGTATGAAAAGCTCGCGCGCCAGTGCGCCGCCGAGGGGCTGGATCATGTCCAGTTCCTGGGACGTCTGGTCGAGCTGGAGCTGATCGATCGCGAGCGCAGAATGATCGAACGCCGTATCAAGGCCGCGAAATTCCCGGCCACCAAGAGCCTCGACAGCTTCGACTTCAAGGCGATCCCAAAGCTGAACAAGATGCAGGTGCTGGAACTGGCCCGCTGCGAATGGATCGACCGGCGCGAGAATGTCATCGCCCTTGGCCCGAGCGGCACAGGCAAGACCCATGTCGCCCTCGGACTTGGGCTGGCTGCCTGCCAGAAGGGCCTCTCGGTCAGCTTCACCACCGCCGCGACGCTGGTCAACGAGATGATGGAAGCCCGAGACGAGCGCCGTCTGCTCCGCCTGCAAAAGCAGCTGGCCGCGGTCAAGCTGCTCATCATCGACGAGTTGGGCTTTGTGCCATTGTCCAAGACCGGTGCAGAGCTCTTGTTCGAACTGATCTCGCAGCGCTATGAGCGCGGCTCCACGATGATAACCAGCAATTTGCCATTCGACGAATGGACCGAAACCTTCGGCACCGAACGTCTGACCGGAGCACTGCTCGATCGGCTGACCCACCACGTCAACATCCTCGAGATGAATGGCGACAGCTATCGACTCGGCCAAAGCCGTGCCCGGAAGGCAAAAGCCGCCACCTGATCCAGCCAATCCAGATTTGGCCCTGACGGGCCAAAGCGGCCAGTCAACCGCCAGCTATTTGGGGAGCGCGGCTGACTGGCCGCCGCCATTTTGCACCCATCACGCTCAACCAAAAACTGGTCTACTTTTGCGCCGCCATATGGCCTGATTTTACTCCGCCGTTGACAATTATGACAGCCATGCCCAGCTGACCGCGCATCTCAACGACTTCATTGACGCCTACAATTATGGTCGGCGGCTGAAGACCCTCAAGAGACTCACACCCTTCGAATACATCTGCAAAATGTGGACAACTGAACCAAACAGATTTACACTTAATCCAACTCATCAAATGCCTAGACTAAACACCTAGCTTCAAATCAAGGTATCAAAATTCATATTTGGTATTCTCGACCACCCAATTCATCGAAGATATGACAGGTCATTCTAACATTGCGGTTAGCGTTCGTGGGAGCTTTTCCAAAAAGAAAGAACGCTCCTGAGAGCTGCGACAAAGGCCAATGGCTGATCGAGCATCAGGTGGTGGCGGGCTTCCGGTATGGCTATTATCGGGATGTCGTTTCCACCCATCTCGCGGATGTAATCGGCAGAATCCTGTGAGAAGAGCAGACTGTTACCGCCGTGCACGATTGCTTTGCGGCCCGGCGCTTGCACCAGCCGCTTACCCATGTTCAGCCACTCCTCGGGCCTATTGCTCCGCCGGAAAACCTCTGGTGAGAATTTCCACGTCCAACTGCCTCTTTTATGCTTCAGCGAATGATACGCAATATAATCTAGCAGGAATGGCTCCTCGGCGGGCTGAGGCGGCGATAGGATGTAGCGCGCACGCGCTGCTTCATAGCTGGGATAGCGCTTGTTGGGCTTGTCCGGATTCCCTGATCCCGGGCTCGACCGATCGTTCTTCCAGTATTTTTCAAGCAATTCAGGGCGCATGATCATAAGGTCGCATACGACCACTCCAGCAAAGGCGTCGGGCGACTGGGTCACGGCTGTCAGCGCGGCACCCGAACCGAAGCTGTGCGCGATGATCGTTGGCTTTTGGCCATCCGCAAACATGTTCAGGGCCTCGGCAACCTCGGTGAATTCCCTCCCGCGGGCCGCCGTGTCAGCTGCCCCCCGCATTTCGCTGTCCCCCATACCCGCCAAATCGAATGCCACGACATCATATTCTTCCGCGAAGAACGGCGCAATAAAAGCGAAGCAGCGGGCATGGGCGAGGAAGCCATGTGTCATTAGCAATTTGGGCTTATCGGGGCTGCCCCAGCGGAGATAGTGCACCTTGGCACCGGAAATCTCTACATAAGCTTCTTCGCGCGGCACGTTCAGTGCTGCTATGAACCATTCGGGCAGGTGCGAACCGTCCCCGGCCCACAAGGAATCGATGTCAGTCGGAAGGTTGTTTACAGGGGTCATTTCATTCATTGCGCGAAAGGTTCCTTGTTGGTGAGTTTTTAGGTGGCGAATCCGCGATAGGCATTTTGCGCTACGTCGTCGCATACGGCGGCATAGCCAACCACGCTTGGGAAATTGATAAGCTGGCGCTTCTTGCTCGGGATGTTTGCGCCCATGTACCAGGAGTCCGCTTCGGGAAAGAGTGTCATCGCGCCAGCTTGGGCGACTATTTCGGTCCAGGTCGTCTCGGCCTGCGGTTCGGCATCGAAGAGCTTGATCCCGCCTTGCCTCAGCCATATCAGAAAGTCGCAAATCCAGTCGCCTTGTATCTCAGCGCTCGTTGGGCCGTTCGCAAAACCTGATGGGCTCAGGGGACCGTAAGAAAACAGCATATTGGGAAAGCCCGTCACGGACATGCCCAGATAGGCGCGCAAGCCATCGTTCCAGGCCTGTGCCAAACCGAGCCCGCCCAGCCCGGTTATATTCATGTCGATCAGTCCGCCGCGTCCGGCATCGAAGCCTGTTGCAAAGACGATCAGATCGCAGTCAAACGCCCCATCCTGAGTTTCGATACGGTCCGCGCTGATCCGGACGATCGGCGTTTCCTTCAGATCGACGAGCGCGACATTTTCCTGCGCAAAAATCTCGTAATAATTCTGTTCCAGCGATGGCCGCTTGGTGCCGAAGGGGTGGGGCGGCTCGGCAGGAGCAAGTTTTTCCGCAAGCGCCGGATCGACGATCCGCTCCCGGACTTTGTCGCGCCAGAAATCATAAGCGTAGCGGTTTGCTTCGCGGTTGGTGAGCATATCCGCAAAATTGTGATACCAAAATTTTAGACCGCCGCGCTGCCAGAGATGCTCGAAATGTGCGGTGCGCTCCTCATCGCTAACCTCAAGTGCCGATTTTTCCAGCGACTGGTATTCAAAACCCCCGCTGGTCTGCTTGCGTTGTTCGAAAATGGCCGGATACCCCTGCTTTTCGCACACCTGCCCTTCCTCGGTCATTGTCTCCTGGCGCATGGGAAGGGCCAGGATCGGCGTCCTCTGAAACAGTGTCAGCCGGTCTGCTGATTTTGCTGCCTCCTGTGCCACCTGCACACCGCTGGCGCCGGTGCCGATCAGGCAAATCTTGCGGCCTGCCAGATCAATGCCTTCCTGAGGCCAGCGCGCGGTGTGGCACCATTCGCCAGCGAAGGTGTCGAGGCCGGGAATGTCGGGGACATAAGGCTTCGACGCGAAGCCGAGAGCCGGCAGGAGAAACCGCGCTGTCACCGTGTCCCCACCGTCCAGATGCAGGCGCCAGAGCGATGCCTTTTCGGCGAAGCGCGCGCTTTCGACCCTCGTGCCCAAACGCATGTGCGGCCACAGATCGAGGGTATCGCAGACATGACGAAAATAGGTGCGCAGCTCTTCCCATCCGGGAAAGCGCTCGGTCCAAGACCATGTCTGCCATATATCTGGGAGTGAGAATTCGTAAAGCGGAACCTGCGAATCGACCCGCGCGCCCGGATAGCGGTTCCAGTACCAGATGCCGCCGGGCTGGGCGGCAGCATCGACCAGCAGGATATTGAACCCGGCCTCGCGCAGTTTGTGAAGCAGGTAGATGCCGCTGAAACCGGCACCGACGATCACCGCGTCATAGTCTGGCGTGGTCTTGCCGCTCACGCTGCCGCCCTGCTGCCTTCCGCAATTTTCTTTGCCGCTGCGTAATCCGCCTTTCCGTTCGAGGCGCGCAGAGGCGTGTCGGTAGGATGGATCGCCTTGGGCGTTTTATATCCCGCCAGCTGCTGGCGGACGTGATCCTTTACAGCTTGCTCATCAAATTCAGCCTGCTTGTCGAGATGAACCACGGCGGTTACCGCTTGACCCCATTTTTCGTCCGGCACGCCGACCACCAGCGCATCGGCGATGGCGGGGTGGGTCTTCAGCACTTCTTCGACTTCTTCGGGATAGACCTTTTCACCAGCGGTGTTGATGCACACGCTGCCCCGGCCGAGCAGGGTCAGGCTGCCATCGGTCTCCACGTGGCACCAGTCGCCCGGTATCGAGTAACGCACACCGTCGATTGTCTTGAAAGTCTTGGCCGACTTTTCGGGGTCCTTGTAATAGCCGACCGGGATCGCACCCTTGCGCGCGATAAAGCCGGGCACGCCGCTGCCCGGTTCGACCGTCTGGTCGTTCTCGTCGAACACGTCGCAGAACTCGCCGATGCCGAATTTGGCGGTGTTGGTGCCGCCTTGCGCGGTGGTGACCGAAAGGCCGTAGCCGAGGCCTTCGGAAGCGCCGAAACTGTCCATCAGGATGACTTGAGAAATGTGCTTGCAAAGACCGGCCTTGACCTCCTTGCTCCACATCACGCCGGACGAGATGATCGACACGAGGCTGCTGGTATCCCAGCGGCCGGGATGTTCGTCGAGGGCGCGAAGCATCGGCTTGGCGAAAGCGTCACCCACGATTGCGATACTCTCGACCTTGTGTTTCTCGACCGTCTCCCACAACTCTTCGGCATCGAATGACGGGTCGGAGAGTGTAACGATTGCACCGCCCGACATCAGCGCGCCGATCCCGGTGATAAAGCCTGTGCCGTGCATCAGCGGGCAGGAGGGGAGGGTGCGGCGTCCCGGCCCCTGGCTCTTGATCAGCGCGACGTTTTCTTCGTGCGACTGCGGCACCGGGCCGAGCAGCTTTTGCGCGTCGAGCTGCGCCTTGCGCATGTCGTCGTGCCGCCACATCACGCCCTTGGGCATGCCGGTGGTGCCGCCGGTATAGATGAACAGCAGATCGCCTGGTGAGCGCTCGATGCCTAGAGGCGAACCGTCTCCCTGCGTCGTGAGATGTTCATAGGGAACGGCGAAAGGGGCGATTTCCGACGCATCACCGATCTCGACGAAAGTGTGGACCTTCTCAAGCCGGTCCTTCAGCTCAAGGATATAGTCGCGAAATTCGGAGCTGTAGACGATCACCTCGCTGTCGGAATCGTCGAAGATGTAGAATACTTCTTCGGGCACGTAGCGATAATTGATGTTCACATGCGTGAGCCGACCCTTGAAGCAGGCCGCCATCAGCTCGCCGTATTCGGGACGGTTTCGCATGTAGAACGCCACCTTCGCTCCGTCGACGGCACCGCGTTCCCGCAGGTTGCGCGCGAGATTGTTCGAACGGACTGACATTTCCGGCCATGTGATGATCCGGTCGCCATGGATCAGCGCGGGCGCATCCTTCGGCATGGCCGGTTCGATAGCATCAAGAATGTCGCCAAGGTTCCAGTCGATCACGTTTCCATCTCATCTCTTGGCGGGGCGCCGCTTGTCTCGCGGCGTCCCCGCAGCTACTTAAATCACGCTGCCCGGGTCCACCCCTGCCGCGCTGCTGCTTCGGCTCTCACCGCTTCGGGGCCGCCAAGAACCTGGCGATCGAAACCGATCCGCTTGAACCAATAATGGAGCCCAAGCAGGTCGGTGAAGCCCATCCCGCCATGCACTTCGGTGGAAGTGCGCGCGACGAAGCGATACACCTCGCCGGTATGCGATTTCGCATGGCACGCGGCGAGCGTGGCTTCATCCGACGCCGCGTCGAAAGCATGCGCTGCGTACCAAATCAGGGAGCGGCATGGTTCGTGACGGGCTGCCATTTCCGCGCACATATGCTTGACCGCCTGAAAGCTGCCAATGATCCGCCCGAATTGTTCGCGCTGTCCGGCATAATCGACCGCCTTCTCAATCATGGCCTGACCCGCGCCGAGGCTGTCAGCGGCCAGGATCACCCGGCCCGCATCGCGCAGCCGTGCCGCAGTCGCTCCGCCATCGTTGGCCAGTGGTTCGGCCGCAACGGTCTCGAACCGCATTTCCCCTACGCTGCGGGTGCGGTCGATCGTCGTCAGCGGGATTTTCTCCAGCCCCGGTGCATCGGCGGGGACGAAGTGCATCCGCCCCGCGGTATCGGCCACCAGGAAGGCCTCGGCGCCGGTGAAATCGAGTGCGAACAGCGCCGTGCCGTCCAGCTTGCCGCTGTTGCAGGTTACGCCCGCCCCGTCGCGCGCCTCAATAGTCTCGGCAATGGCAACGGCGATCTGCGCTTTGCCGCTGGCGATCTGAGGCAACCACTCAGCCTGCTGCTGCTCGTTGCCGGCTTGCGCCAGCGCGATGGGTGCAAGCACATGGCTGGCGAGAAACGGCACCGGAGCGACCGCATAGGCAAGCTGTTCGGCCACAATAGCTGCATCTAGCAAGGTCATACCGAGGCCGCCATGCTGTTCGGGAACCATCATTCCTGTGATGCCCAGTTCGCTCAGTGCAGACTGCACCTTTTCGCTGTAAGAAGCTTCGCCTTCGGCGCACTCACGCACATGGTCGAGCGGGCAGGTGTCGGCGAGGCATCGCGCGACTGTATCGCGCAGCATCTGCTGGTCTTGCGACAGTCCGAAATCCATCAGGCGGCTCCCTGTTTCTGGCGGGCCGCGACGGCGGCGCCCTGTTCGGCCGGCGCAGGTTTGGCCAGCTTAGGTTCGCGCGGCATATCGAGACCGCGTTCGGCGATGATGTTCTTCTGGATCTGCGCGGTACCTCCACCGATGATAAGGCCCAGCTGGAACATGTAGTTCCACTGCCACGCGCCTCCTTCGCGCTCGCGATTGCTACCGTGATAAAGGATGCCGATCTCGCCCATGGCGTCGATCGCCAGAGCCGATATCTGATGCGCCAGTTCGCAGCTTTGCAGCTTGACAATCAGCTTGGCCATGCCGCCGGGTTCGCCCTTCAGATTGTCCGAAAGGATACGCATTCCGTTGTATTTCATCGCTGCAACTTCGGCCTGAAGCGCCGCCAACCGGTCGCGCAGCACGGCATTGTCGATCGCGCGGCCTTGGCCGACACGTTCTTTCTGCATTAGCTTGACCAGTGCCTGAAATCGGTTTTCCAGCGCATCGGGATCGCCCAGCATGCCGCGTTCGTGACCCAGTGTCGCATTGGCGACGAACCAGCCTTGACCACGCTGGCCGACGATCTGGTCCATCGGCACCCGCACGTCGGTGAAGAACGTCTCGTTAAATTCGGCGTGACCGGTCATGGTCTTGAGCGGACGCACCTCAATCCCCGGCGTATCCATCGAGAATATCAGATAGGAAATGCCGCCGTGCTTGGGCGCGTCAGGTTCGGTCCTGACCAGGCAGAAGATCATGTCCGCCTGCTTGGCCGTGCTGGTCCAGATCTTCTGGCCGTTGATCACGAATTCGCCGTTTTCGATCCGCGCGCTGGTTTTCAGGCTGGCAAGGTCCGATCCCGCGCCGGGCTCGGAATAGCCCTGGCACCATACGACCTCGCCTTTCAGCGTCGGCTCGACCCACTGGCGTTTCTGTGCCTCAGTTCCCAGTTCCAGCAGTGTAGGGACCAGCATCGATATGCCTTGGTTGGCAAGTCCGCCGGGAATGCCGGCGCGCGCGAATTCCTCGGCGATGATTCGCGATTTGAGAATGTCGGGCTCGGCCCCGTAACCCCCGTATTCCGTGGGGATCGTGCGCGCGGTATAGCCATGTTCGATCAGCAGCTTTTGCCACTCGACCGCCTCGGGACAGGGGCGGGCGGCCCGGCCCTGCTCGGCTGGCGCACGATTCCCGTACGTCTTTAAGAATTGTCGCACTTCCTCGCAGAAAGCGTCATATTCGGGTCCATATTCGAGATCCATTTCGTGCTTATCCTTCGTGGGGTAGGTTCGTATCGGGGCGGAAAACCGGCAGGCGGAAATCCGCGCCGATCAGTTCGAAATCGAGCGTTACCGGAAGGTCCAGCTCTAGCTTGTCGCGGTCGCAATCGATCAGACGCGTGGCCATGCGGACGCCTTCTTCCAGTTCCACCACCGCCGAGACGAACGGAATGTCAGCGGCAAAGGCAGGGTGCAGAGCCTGATGTGTGACCGTCCAGGAAAACAGCGTACCTTTTCCGCTGCTTTGCTCCCAAGAAAAGTCGGGCGAGCCGCATTTTGCGCACATGTAGCGCGGCAGGTGGCGGAAGGTGCCACATTCGCCGCAGCGCTGGAAATAGAGATTGCCGTCCTGGCAACGGTTCCAGAATTCCTGTTCCACCGGATCCTGCGGGCGCGGTTGCGGCTTTGGCGGCGCCTTCTGCGCCGAGGCACGCATTTTGGGCGGAAGATTCTTCTCGTCGCTCATGCAAACCTCCTCAGGATAGCGATACTGCCATCGCCCAAGTCGCCCCAGCCGGTGACCAGCCCGGTCTGCGCGCCTTCGACCTGGCGTTCGCCGCAATCGTGGCGCAGTTGACGCACCGCCTCGACCACGTGGTTGAGGCCCCAGACATGCGCTTCGCTCAGCAGGCCGCCATGGGTGTTGACCGGATAGCGCCCGCCCAGCTCGATCTGCCCGTCGGCGACAAATTCACCCTGTCCGCCCGGTTCGCAATAACCCAGCGCTTCGAGCTGTAGCAGGACGACATAAGTAAAGCAGTCGTAGATCTGCAGGAAATCCATGTCCTCGCGGCGAACGCCCGCCATGTCGAAGGCGCGCGGGGCGGCATAGCTGAGGCCGATTTTGAACGGATCGGGCCGGGAAGGAATGTCGTCGGCCGGATAGGGATGTCCCTCGGCTGCGCCCGCAATGCTGACGGGGACATGCGGCATGTCTTTTGCCCGGTCCATCCGCGAGACGACGACCGCGCAGGCTCCGTCGGTTTCCAGGCAGCAATCGTAAAGGCGGAAAGGTTCGGAAATCAACCGCGCCGAGTGATAGGTTTCCGCGTCCAGCTCGCGCCCATAGGTAAAGGCCTGCGGATTCATCTGCGCATGGCGGCGGCAGGCCAGCGCGACGGCCGCCATTGCGTCAGGCCCGACGCCGTAAAGCTTTGAATGGCGGGTCGCGAGCCAGGCATACATTTGCACCGGCAAAAACACGCCATAGGGACTGTAATAGCCTTTGACCGTGTTGGTCAGCGTGTTCATGTTCATCGGCCGCGTCGGCGGCGCACCTGGCTTGGGCCTGAGCGCCGAATATCCGTTCCAGCCCAGCGTTATGAGCACATGGTCGCACAGGCCGCTGGCGATCGCCATTGCCGCGTTTTGCAGCGCCGTAGTCGGGCTGGCCCCGCCCATATGCACTGTGGCGGCATAGCGCAGCACATCGATACCCAGATTGGCGGCCATTTCCTCTGACGTCGTATAGATCGGCGGCGGCACCATGCCATCGATATCGGAAGGTTTCAGCCCGGCATCCGCGATGGCGCGGCGCGATGCTTCCAGCATCATGTCCACTGCGGTGCGTTCGGTGCCTTTGACGAAAGCGGTTTCGCCAACGCCAGTGATAGCGGACCTGTCGCTGAAGCTTAGGGCGGCGGGACCGTTCATGCCTGCAGCTCGCCTTGCCGGCGCGCCTGAAACTCACGCTCCAGTCGCTGTGAAAGATCACGCACGCCTACATATACTGCCGGGGGCTGGAGGTTCAGATCGCGGCGCACTTCCTCAAGCGGGTGATCGAGGTACCTTTCCCAATAGAAAGTGGTCAGGTCCGCTGCCTTGCGACCCAGTCGCCACGCCTCAAACGCGGCGCGCGCGACGGGGAGCTGCCATTGCTCCGCCAGCAGTTTGGGAATACCGACCGCAACGATGAAGGTGATGCCGTGATTGTAGAATTGTGCATTGCCAAAAGAGAGTACGCACAATTCGCCCAATGCATCGCGGCCATAACCGGTCACCACATGGAACAGATCGTGCGAATCGCGCAGACGTTGGCGATAGAGCGTGACCGCAGGATCGCTGAATTCTGCCATGCCGCTTGCCTCGCTCGCCTCGGCCAAGCCCTGAGCGGTCAGTCCCTCGCCATAGACGAAATCGAGATAAGCGCGGCCAAGCGTCCCCGGCGCGCAGCGCGCCAGACGCTCCCGGTCGCTGAGCGTGCCGAGCAAATCGGCCCGTTCCGTCAGGATCGTCTGCCCTTGCGGCGAGGCGGCGAAGCGGCGGAAGTTGCGGTAGTAGGAATTGCCCGATAGCGCCTGGACGATGCGAAATACCTGCGAAGTGTCTTCCTTGTCCGCTATCAGCCGGCGCATTGCCGAAAAGGCTTCTCCAGGGCGAATGCCGCGGCGCAATTCGTGCCCTTGCGGCAAGTTTGGTACTTCGTTCATGACAATACCTCCGTCGCGGTTCACGAGTAGGACTTGGCGGATGAAAGCGCCTCTTCGGCCCCCGTGACGAGATCCTGCATGACCTCGGAGGCGGGACGGATCGCGTCGATCAGTCCGATCCCCTGACCTGCGAAACCGGGAATAACGTCTTTTCGCTCCGCCTTGATGCCGGAGGCCATTACCGGCCCGGAAATCATCGATTGGTACGGCATGGGGAGGGGCTCTTTGCCCGCCTCAACCCATGCATCGGCCCATCTGTTGCGAATCATGCGCGCAGGCTTGCCGGTAAGAGAGCGGCTGACCACCGTGTCGTCCTCGCCGCTTTCGGTGATCGCTTCTTTCTGGAAGTGTTCGATACCCGCTTCCTCGGTCGCGAGGAACGCCGTTCCGATCCATGCGCCCTCGGCGCCCAGCATCATCGCGGCAGCAACGCCGCGGCCATCCGAAATGCCGCCGGCACCGATGACGGGAACGCGATCGCCTACCGCATCGACCACTTGCGGGATGAGCGAGATGGTGCCGATCGGCGAATTGTGACCGCCACCATCGTGACCCTGCGCCACAATCATGTCGATGCCCGAACCGACCACTTGCTCGGCATGTTTAACCTTGCCGATCACCGCCATGACCTTGGTGCCATTGGCATGCAGGCGGTCCATCCACGGTTCGGGATTGCCAAGACCCGCAGCATAGACGGACACTTTTTCCTCGATCACCACTTCCATCTGCGCTTCAAAGAACTCCTTCGAGAAGAGCTGAGGCCCGCCTTTCCCCATTTCGGGGGCGCCAGCCGCCCGCATGGCCGCCTCAGTATCAACTTGAGGAAGGCCTTCGCGGTCCATGAAATCGCGGGTGAACTGCTGGTATTCGCCCAGCAGTTCCATCGGATTTTCGGGTGCGCCACCGCTCTGCGGTGCGGATCCGCGCGTGACCGAGGCGGGCAGCAGCGTATCGACGCCGAAGGGCTTGTCGGTCAGCTCGCGGGTCTGACGAATCCAGTCGCGCAGCTGTTCAGGCGAACACGCCGCCGCACCCAGCACGCCCAACCCGCCCGCATTCGATACTGCCGCGGCCAGTGCCGGAACGCTTGCACCGCCCATGCCGGCCAGCAGGATCGGATATTCGATTCCCAGCATTTCACAAATTCGGCTTCTCAGTGCCATTTTCTCTTCCTCTCCGCATGGATGCCTTTTGGCACGCTTCAATTGGTTACAACTGCTAAATTTGCCCCCATTTGACCCGTTGGGACACCAGTTCCGGGCTGCGTTCCGCAAGATAGGATGCCGAGCCCGAGACGAGGCGGCTCATCGCCTGCCGCGCAGCTGCCTGGTCGCCAGTGCGCACCGATTCGAGAACGCTGCGCAAAAATCGTAGTTGGACCGCTCGCTCTTGTGCCGAATACCCCAGCGAGTTCGAGAATTCGCGGGTCAGCAAATGCATCGTCGAGGTTAGCAAGCCAAAGAGCGGATTGCCGCTTGCCCAGCCAAGCAGGTCGTGAAAACGGCGGTTCAGTTCCTCGAAATTATTGTCGGCTTCATTGCGCTCCAGTTCTTTGAAGCAATCGGCAAGTGCACTCAGGTCGCCCGTGGTCGCGCGCAGCGCGGCATAGGCAGCGACATCGGGCGCAATCGCCTCGCGCAGTTCCAGCAATCCGCGCAGGTCCGCTTCCATGAAATGCAGGATCAGCGACAGGCTATTGGCGAAATCACCAGTCTGCGGGCGTGCCACCACCGGCCCGCCTCCGCGCCCCAGTTGCAGGTGGATCACGCCCTGGAGTTCCAGGAAGCGCAAGGCTTCGCGCAAGGTCGCACGGGCAACCTCGTAGCGCGCCAGCATCTCGTCCTCGTGCGGCAGCCGGTCCCCAGGAGAATGCGCCCCCGCCTCGATGTCGCGCACGATGTTCTGGGCGAGCGATAAGGCGCGCTTGGTTTTCTTCACTGTTTCGACCTGCGGCTGCATCGTTGCCCCTTGGCTAAAGTCGTATAACATTTAAAAGCGTTCAATGCCCGCTGTCAATGGCCTTGAAACGATAGGGTGGGGTAAAAAGTAGAAAATATTATAAGCTTTCTTGACAAGAATCGGCTAGACCATTATTTTTGTAAGATTAGGGCAGGATTGCTTGCGGGAGAGGAAGACAGGATATGAATACCCAGATCATGGAAATGGATACTGCAGACAAGATCGCCGCGATTCCGATTGAAGAGATCGACGTTGCCCGGCCAAGCCTGTTCCAGAACGATACCATCGGATTGTTCTTTGATCGGCTGCGCAAGGAAGATCCGGTTCATTACTGCCGCGACAGCTATGTCGGCCCTTATTGGTCGATCACCAAGTTCGACGACATCATGGCGGTCGATACCAACCACAAGGTGTTCTCGTCCGAGGCGAAGCTTGGCGGTATCGCGATTCAGGACATGCATTCGGTTGAGGGTGCGCTTGACCTGGAAATGTTCATTGCCATGGATCCACCCAAGCACGATCAGCAGCGAAAGGCTGTGACGCCCTCGGTCGCGCCGTCCAACTTGCAGCAGCTGGAACCGATCATTCGCCAACGTGCCGCCAAGATTCTCGACGACCTGCCGGTCGGTGAGGAGATTGACTGGGTCGACAAGGTTTCGATCGAATTGACCACTATGACGCTCGCGACGCTGTTCGACTTTCCCTGGGAAGAACGGCGCAAGCTCACCCGCTGGTCGGACATCACAACGGCTGCGCCGGAAACTGGCATCGTCGAATCCTACGAGGCGAGGCGCGAAGAGCTCATCGAGTGCGCAATGTATTTCAAGGGGCTGTGGGAACAGCGCATCAATGAGGAGCCAAAGAACGACCTGATCTCCATTATGGCGCACTCCCCGGCGACAAGGGACATGCCCTTCCTGGAATTTCTGGGTAACCTTCTGCTGCTCATCGTGGGCGGCAACGACACGACCCGCAATTCGATCAGCGGAGGCGTGCTGGCTCTTAATGAGAACCCCGATCAATATCGCAGGCTGTCGGACGACCCTTCGCTCATTGGCAGCATGGTGCCGGAAATCATCCGGTGGCAGACGCCGCTGACCCATATGCGCCGCACTGCGCTCCAGGATTGGGAGATCGGCGGCAAACAGATTAAAAAGGGCGACAAGGTCGTGATGTGGTATCTCTCCGGCAACCGCGACGGCAGCGTCATCGACCGAGCGGACGAATTCATTATCGACCGCAAAAATCCGCGCCATCACCTCTCTTTTGGCTATGGAATTCATCGCTGCATGGGCAGCCGCCTCGCCGAACTGCAACTGCGTATCATCTGGGAAGAGATTCACAAGCGTTTCTCAAGGGTCGAAGTGACCGGCGAGCCTGAGCGCCTGTTTTCAAATCTGGTGCGGGGAATCACCAATCTGCCGGTGCGTTTGCATGCCCGCTGATTGTCCGAACCAAATATTGCGGAGATAGAAATGGTAAAGGTAACGTTCGTCGCGAGCGACGGAGAGCGCCGGGAAGTCGAGATCGACAAAGGCGAAACCGCGCGCGAAGCGGCATTGTTCAACGACGTGCCGGGTATCGACGGCGATTGCGGAGGCGTTTGCGCCTGCGCGACCTGTCACGTTCATGTCGACCCCGAATGGATCGACAAGGTCGGTCGGCTGCAGGAAGACGGGATGGAAGCCGAACTGCTGCAGTTCGCCGAAGGCACTACAGAATACAGCCGCCTCGCGTGCCAGATTCCGATGAAGCCGATGCTGGACGGCCTAGTGCTTCACGTGCCCGAACAGCAATATTGATCCATCGAGATAGATCTCGCAATCCTCGCCCAATCGATGGAGAAGCAACCCTGATCCTCAGATGGAGACCATGATGGCGACCCAGCTGAAAGAGAACACCCACGCGGACGACGACGCGTTTCGCACAGAAGTACACGAATTCCTTAGCGAAAAATTCCCGCAAGAACTCAAGAGCAAGGTCAACCTTGCTAGCAGGCCTGAAAATTCCGACAAACGAAACGCCTCTTCATACAAAATGGCGTGAGTCATATTGGTGCTCGGGGCTGGGCACGCCCACTGGACCCAAGGCATATGGAGGCAGTGGCAGGCTGCTGCCGAGATGCTCGATTTGGCGCAGGCATTGTTCGACAGCACGCTTGACTACCTGAAGCAGCACGTGCGGTTCAACCAGATGCTCGCTTCTTAGCGCTTCAATACCGCGCTGAGCTTTCGCCTGCCGCTAGCTGCGCGAGGAAGGCTAGCTAAGCGGCATGTGGGCACGCAACTCTCGCGCCCACGATCCGAGCGGTCGTCTCATCCGCCCGATCATTTTTCGCAGGTGCTGAGACTGTCCGTCGAACAGCACAGTGGAGGTTTAAATGCATTCGGGCCTACTTCTTTCGTAAGCGAGTTCGGCACCGACTTGCTGCCAACCTCTGCCTTCCTCTCAGCAGGTTGATTCTTCCCCCGTCAATTCTGTCCGCCCCCGAGTCCAATCAGAACAGCCCGGGCTGGACGGCCTGCGAATAGGCGGAACTGTTTGCCCTTCATTCGAACACCCATTCGTTCAGGAGCTATCGGGAATGCAATCTCGTCAACCTACTACTTCACTGGCTGCCCCATAACCCGCACTCTCGGGAATGGTGAGAATGTTCTTCCCGTCACGCTGAACGATTTTCGGGAGGACTGGCGCGATCAAGCGCGCTTCGGCACGTTCGACGCAGTCCTGCGCACTGCTGGCCTGGGCCAGCAGTTCCAGGTTCAGCCTGGTGGGAAAGATAATCGTCCGCTCCCCGGCTTCGCCCATAGCCAGTGCGCCGCCAGGTGATAACCATTCGGCATCCACGGTTTCGTAGCCATCGCACGCCGCGATCTGGCGTTCGGGAGCGCGGGCGACGTAGAACCAAGTGTCGAAGCGCTTGTTCATGAAGGTGGGTGTGATTCACCGAGCGAAATCGCTAAGCCTGTCCAGCCGCAATTGCACATCGGCCTCACGAACCACGTCGAGGAACGCGAGTTCGCCTTGTTCGACCGCCTTGCGGCTTGCCGGGTCGCAGGAACCCTCGAAAGCGCTGCCATCGCTTTTATCGGCCAGCAGGATGCCCGCTTCCTCATAGGCTTCGCGAACTGCGGCGATCCGCAGGGTCCGCTGTGTCGGTTCAAGTGTGTCCCAGCCGGCGCAATGGTCGGCCCATTGCGCAGCATCATCACCCGTAGCTGGTTTCCCACCCGGAAAGACCAGCGCGCCGGAGGCAAAGTCGATCTGGTGGTGCCGCTTTACCATCAGCACTTGGAATTCCGGCTCGTCGCGCAGCAACAACATGGTGGCTGCGGGGACGGGATCGACGGGTTGCGGGCTGGTCATATTTCTCTCTCCGGTTTGATCTTCGCTTATTTGTGTTGGCTTTAAGACATGGGCAGTCGGCTGGTTCAATTCCATTTCCGGACCAATGCGATCAGTGCGAGCGCTAGGGTGATCCCTGCCAGCACCCACGACTGGTCGGGTCGATGGTCACGGGAATCGAGCCAGATCGGGCGATAATGGTGGCATTGCCGATTAGGTCTGGCAGGGAAGCCGAAAGACCGAACAGTCGGCGGCGCAGCTTGGTGAGCTGGCTGCGGGTCGCACCGAACGAGAACCGTTCCGACAGCAGTTCAATAAGGATGGGTCTGGTCTCTTCGGCAATGTTGTAGTCTGGCGCGAACGCGAGGACAGGGCCTTCGGTCGTCAGCAGTGTGCGCAGCAGGATGGCAAGATCGGGCGGCAGGACGAGGCTGTATTCGCGCAGAAGGCCGAAAACCCGGTCGAAAAGCGCCGATAATTCGATCCCCGACAGCACCGTGCCGCGAAATTCTTCGATGATATGGTCCAGATCGAGGGCGAGCTGGTCGCGATCCACCGCCGGATTGCCGGCCCAGTCGAGCAGCAGATCGGCAACGTCCTCCGCCTGTTCGTCGGCGATTGCGAGGATCAGACGGACGATTTCCTGCCGACTCGCTCCGCTGAGAAAACCGACCGCGCCGAAATCGATGAAGCCAACCTGGTCAGCATCCATCCGGAAAATATTACCGGGATGGGGGTCGCCATGGAATTTGCCATTGAGGATCATCATCCGCAGCACAGCATCGGCATAGCGTTTGGCAAATACGATGTTTCGCGCCTTCTCCGCCACACGGTCGATCTGCGATGCGGTGCGATCTCAACCGGTCGATGCAACACAGGCGTTCCAGCACATTCACCCGCAGGCCGGTGAGATGCCAGTGTATCGCCGGGGACTTCGCTCCCAGCGTTTCAAGGTAGCCGCCGATCCGCTCGCAGGCCCGCGCTTCTGCAGCGAGGTCCATCTAGCGGGCCAGGTTCTTGCCGAAGGTCTGGAGGAACTCGACTGGACGATAGCGGGCGATGTCGCTCGACCGCCGCTCGGATAGCTTCGCCAGCCGCACCAGTATGCGCATGTCTGCTTCCAGTCTGGCCGCAGTGCCCGACCGTCGAACCTTCACGATCACGTCACTGCTATTCAGCAAGGTTGCCGTATAGGTTTGGGCGATAGAGGCGGAGGCCATCGGATCGCGCTCGAATGCCGTGAAATCTTCCTCCCACTTCTCGCCCCAACTGGCGACGAGAACAGGCTCGATCGCGTCAAACGGCAGGGGCTCGACCCGGTCCTGAAGACTGGCCAAGGCGTCTATCCACTCGTCAGAGAACACATCGCCGCGCGTTGCGAGAAGTTGGCCGAGTTTCACACCGATCGGGCCAATATCGCGCAGCAAGGCAACCATTGATTTCGGTCGCAAGTGCTCTGGACTGACATCTTCTTCCGGAAAAGGTGCAATTCCAAGGGCATTACCCAGATTCATTGCACCGTGACGGGCAAAAATTCGACCGAGTTCCGCCAATCGCGAAAGGTCGCCTATGAGTTTTTCCGAATCTCCGGGCATCTGGCTCAGTCCGTTGCGTCCGGGAGTTTTTCAAGGTTCTTGGATATCCGATCATCGTCAGTGATTATCTCCCGACGGTCTTTCGATTCGCGCACTTGGAGTTCATAGATGGCCATGGGATTGCTTTAGCCAACTTGGTATGAAACACCAAACAAATATAATAAAGTGCTTTACGATCTGTAGGGCTATCTCTAACTCACCCGTTAAATGAATCGGGATCGATAGAGTGAGCGGACAAATGAAGGATATTTCCGAAGCTGTAGAGGGCGACAATGAACCGGCTGCGGGATCGCGTTCCAACAGGAAACTACGCCTGTTCATCCTCGCGGCGGTGATCGTGGCCGTTCTTGCAGGTGCCTGGTGGTATTATCGTTATGTTACCTACGGGCAATACATGCAGTCAACCGACAATGCCTACGTTGCAGCGGACAGTGTGGTGGTCTCTTCCAAGGTGGCCGGATACGTCGATGCGGTGCTGGTTTCGGAAAACCAACAGGTTGCCCGCGGCGAAGCACTGGTCCAGCTCGACCTGCGTGATTACCGCGCCCAAGCCGCTCAGGCACGCGCCCAGATCGCGGCCACGGTGGCCGGTGCCGACACGATCCGCTCGCAGGTGAGCGAACAGAACGCCGCGATCCGCCAGGCGCGCGCGCAATTGGCCGTCGCGCGCGCGACGCTAGACCTTGCCAACAAACAGGTGAACCGCTATCGCCCGCTCGCCGCCAGCGGGGCGGAACCGCGCGAAAAACTCGACCAGTACGTGACACAAGCGCAGCAGGCTCGGGCCGAACTTGCCTCCGCGCAGGCTGCGGTCGCGGCCGCCACAGGGCGCCGCGCCACGTTGTTTGAGCAGATCGAGCAGACCCGGGCACAGGCCGATGCTGCTCGCGCGCAGCTCGATGTTGCCGACCTCAATGTCTCTTCGACCCGGCTGGAAGCGAGCAGGGCAGGGCGCATTGGTGACCTGTCGGTCCGGGTCGGGCAGTTCGTCCAGCCCGGCCAGCGGCTCATGACTCTGGTGCCGGTGAGCCAGATCTACGTTACCGCCAATTTCAAGGAAACGCAGGTCGGTCTCGTGCGACCGGGTCAGCCGGTCAGACTCGAAGTGGATGCATTGCCAGATGGCAAGATTGCTGGAACGGTGGACAGCATCTCGCCCGGAACCGGGGCCGAATTTTCGATTTTGCCACCAGAAAACGCGACCGGGAACTTCACCAAGATCGTCCAGCGTATCCCGGTCCGCATATCCATCGACGCAGCACCCGAAGTGCGCCGCCTGCTCGTGCCCGGCATGTCGGTCGTCGCTACCATCGACACCCGCGGTGCCGTCGGCGAACTCGAAGAGATTTCGAGCGCTGCCGAATGACCGAGGCAGCGCCTGCCCAAGCTGGCCCGACCGGTGCTCCAACCAAGCCGCAGAATGCCGACGTCACTGCCTGGGTCGCGGTGGTGGCGGGCGCGCTCGGCGCTATGCTGGCGACCTTGGACATCTCAATCGTCAATTCCGCGCTTCCCGTCATTCAGGGCGAAATCGGGGCGACCGGTACCGAGGGCACCTGGATCGCTACCTCCTTTCTCGTCGCCGAGATTGTCGTCATCCCGCTCAGCGCCTGGCTGGAGCGCCTGTTTGGCTTGCGTACGCTGCTCATCATCGCCGTGACTGCGTTTACAGGCTTCTCGATACTATGCGGGATCGCGACCGATCTGACGACTATGATTATCGGTCGTACAGGTCAGGGATTTATGGGCGGCGTACTGATTCCGACTGCGATGACGATCGTGGCGAAGCGGCTGCCTCCCCACCAGCAACCCATCGGTATGGCGCTGTTCGGCATGACCGTCGTCTTAGGTCCGGTCATGGGGCCGCTGATCGGCGGATGGTTGACTGAGAATCTTAGTTGGCACTACGCCTTCTTTGTCAATGTCCCGGTCTGCGCGACCCTCCTCTTGCTCCTATTCGTAGGTTTGCCACACGAAAAGCCGAACTGGGAATATCTGACCCAGGCAGACTGGGCCGGTATCCTTGGCATGATTCTCGGGCTTGGTGGACTGACGGTCGTGCTGGAGGAAGGCCACCGCGAGGAATGGTTCGATTCCTCTCTCATCCGATGGCTTACCCTGATCACTGTAATCGGGTTCGCGTCCCTCATCTACGGTCAATTGTACGCCTCCAAACCCGTTCTTAAACTCCGGCTACTCTTAAGTCGGCAATTCGGGAGCGTCGCTGTGATGGCGCTCGCGTTGGGGATGGTGATGTATGGCTCGATCTACGTTATCCCACAGTTCCTGGCGATTATATCTGATTACAACGCCTTCCAGACCGGGCTGGTAATCTTCTGGATGGGTGTGCCGGCGTTCCTGTTGATGCCGGTTCTACCCTTCATGATCCGTCGCGTTGATATCCGCATCGCAGTAGGGGCTGGTATGCTCTTGATGGCCCTTAGCTGTTTTGTGAGCACCAGCCTTACAGCCGAATCCGGTGGCGCAGTGTTTACCGAAAGCCAGCTAATACGCGGGGTGGGTATGATCCTGGCGATGATGTTCCTCAACCAGGCGACTGTTGCCTCGGTGGCGAAGGACGAAGCCGGCGATGCTTCGGGCATCTTCAATGCCGCGCGCAATCTGGGGGGGTCATTCGCATTAGCGGGCCTCGCCTCGTTCCAGGACCAGCGCACCTGGCATCACAGCCGCCGGATGGAAGAAACTCTGAATGCAAACAGCGTCTCGCTGCAGAGCTACCTGGATTCGCTGGCGCGGACCTTCGGCGGTATGGATGAAGCAATGGCCGTGCTGGACCGGACCATCCAACGTGAAGCCTTTGTTATGACCTATAACGACGTGTTCTTCGTGATGGGTCTGTTGACGGTGATAACGGTGCCGCTTGTCGTGTTCCTCAAGCCGCTGCCCAAGAACGTTTCCCTCTCGATGCACTGATACCGACATGATCCGAAAATCAATTCCTTTTCTTCTTATTGCCGCCACTCTGGCAGGATGCACCGCCGGCCCAGACTATGCGGGGCCGCCCGAGTTGGCTGCCGCCGGCGGAGCCGGGGGTTTCATCCGGGCCGGCGACAAAGTGAGCAGCACAGTGCCGGAACTCGCCGAGTGGTGGATTCTACTCGACGATCCCGGACTCGATCGACTGATCGAGGCGGCGCTCGCCGATAATCCTTCGCTGGAGGCGGTGGGTGCGCGCATCGCGCAGTCCCGCGCATCCCTCGCGCAGGAAAATGCAGGCCGTCTGCCATCGCTTGGCACCCAAGCAACGGTCGTGCAGGGCCGTCTGCCGGGTTTAGACATTCAGGGCGGTCCGCCACTTCCTCCAGGGACGCCCGGAATGCCGCCAGAAGAGGAAGACGATACCATCAGTTTTTATAATGCCGGCCTCAACGCCAATTGGGAGATCGATTTTGGTGGCGGGACCGGGCGGCGGATCGAGGCAGCCAATGCACAGTTGGCCGCTGCCGTAGCGAATGCCGAGGATGCGCGAGTCCAGCTAACTGCAGACGTCGCCAACGCCTATGTGAACCTGCGCGAGGCACAGCAGCGGGTCGTGCGGTACCGCCTGCAAAGCGAGTTGCAGGAGCAGATACTCGTTCTGACCTATCAGCGTTATCAGCAAGGTACCCTACCGCTGTTTCCGGTCGGAAATGCTAATGCAGAACTGGAGTTGCTCAAGTCGCAACTGGCCGAGGCCGAAGCAGATGAGGCCGTGTTGCTCGATGCGCTCGCCGTTCTGACCGGGCGCGCTCCGGGAGCGCCTTCTCTCGAAGTTGCACCGATTGGCGAGATCCCCCTGCCGCCCGAAAGAGTGGCGGTAGGTGATCCCGCTAGTCTCATCGCGCGGCGGCCCGATATCCGCGCCGCTGAACGCACCTTGGCCGCCGCGACGGCGCGGGTCGGTGTGGCCGAGGCTGCGAAGTTTCCGAAACTCTCGTTCATGGGCATCCTCGGGCTGGGGGGAACCTCGCCGGAAGATATCTTCGACGTAGGCGAGTTTTCTGCCATTGCGATTCCGCGCCTGCAATGGAATTTCCTTGATTTCGGAAGGGTCGACGCGTCGATCGACCGGGCAGGTGCGGCTCGCCGCGAGGCTGCTGCAAATTACCGGCAGACCGTGCTTGCAGCTTTGCAGGATGCCGAGCGCGCCTTAGCCCGTTTCGCGCAGCAGCGCGCTGCGCTGGCGGCTTTGATCCAGGTCAAGCGACATGCCGATAAATCGGCGGATCTCAACCGGCAGCGCTTTGAGTCGGGGGCGATCTCGCGCATCGATCTCAACCGGACTTTGCGCGAGCAGGAGAAGGCCAATACGGACTTGGCCCGGGGCAGAGCTGCCCTTACTCTTGCGTGGATTGCGGTGCAAAAATCGCTCGGCCTGGGATGGCAGGCGCCATCCTAGATGCCGACCCTACAGGTCACCGCATATATAGGCACCGCGCCCGCTAGCGAGCAATTTTTCATTCGGCCCGGTAACGCTGGTTTCGGCCACTGAAATTTGCTGACCGACTTTCACAATCAAACCGGTTGCGACGAGCGGGCCTGAGGTTGCCGGGCGATGATAATCGACCCGCAGATCGGCAGTAGCCTTTACTTTCGTGCCCTGTGCAATGAGGGCGTAGAAACCGGTCAGGTCGATCAGAGACGCAAGTACGCCGCCATGGGCCGATCCGATTATAGGATTGGAAACGATTTCGTCGCGCCATGGCATTTCGAGCTCCAGCCGCTGCGGAGTCAGCGACCTAACCTTCAGATCGAGCCACGCATGGAAAGGCGCGATACGGAGAATTTCCTCTATGCGTGCCCGATCTATTCGCGCTGGCGCCTCGCTCATGTTTCTCGCCCCCGCATGGAGTGATGTCGTTTCAGGAAATCGAGAATGGCGTGAGAAAACGAATCGTTCGCATCGCCCACAACCATGTGAGTGGCGCCGGCGATGTCGGTATATTCCGCATGCGGCGCAAGTTCGCGTAGATGCTCCACCGCGTCTTCGGAAACGAGGTCGCTCGAACCGCCGCGAATGAGATGGACCGGCAAGGTGAGGTTCTGGGTCGCCTGGCTTAATGCTTCAAATTGGCGTTGATGGCGCCCTTCATCGCGTTTGCTGACCGTCCTGCTGCTAAGGATAAAGGCTGGATCCCAATGCCAGTAATACCGCCCATCGGCTTTGTGTCGTAGATAGTTACGCAGCCCTTCGCCGCTCGACCGCTTGCGTCGAAGGGGCATATAACGCGCGATCGCTTCCGACGCCTCTTCGGGCGAGGCGAAACCGGTTTCGATATGCTCTTCCATAAATCCGACAATGCGGTTGACCCCGCTTACTTCCATCTGCGGTGCGATGTCGACAAGTGTCAGGGAAGCGAAGCTGCCGGGCGCCAAATCCCCTTCGGCGAGTATACCGGCCATTCCGCCCAGCGACGCCCCGACCAGCGCAAGCTTGCGCTCCATCCGTGATACGATGGCGACCAGATCGGACGCGAAATCGTGTGTTTCGTAAGCGCCATCGGCTGCCCATTCGCTGTCGCCGTGGCCCCGCATGTCGATGGCGATTGCGTGGAAACCCGCCTCCGCAAGGTCGCCGACCACGTTCTTCCATGCACGACGTGTTTGCCCACCACCATGAGCGAGCAGGACGGGCATCGCACCACTCTCGCCGTTGGCTTCGGCTGTGAGGGTCAAGCCTCCAGCTCCTTCAATGCTGACTGTTTCGCAATACATGGGACTACCCCCTAGCTTCCGGCGCCCCAAACAGTAAAGTTATTTAATGTCTCGCCTTTGAAGGAAACTCACCAGCTTATAGCTGGTAGAAGGCTTCAGCCGTTATTGTTTGCTCAGAACTATCCTCCAGAAAATGACCCGCTCGCAGACGAAGTCATTTTCTCGAGGGTTGTGCTCATGCCATATTCATGCGGGAGCCACACGGCTTTTCATCATCATTATCATATTGTCCGGACTCCAAAATACCGCTTCAAGGTGCTGCATGGGGAGGTCCGCCTGCGGGTGCGGGAGATCATCCGGCAGGTCTGCAGCGAACTGGGCGTGAAGATCATCCATGGCGTTCTGTCACGCGATCATGTGCATATGTTTGTCGAGATCCCGCCCCATATTGCAGTCAGCGACTTCGTGCGCCGGGCAAAGGGACGCTCATCGCGCAAGATACAGCAGGAGTTCGAGCATATCCGCAAACGCTACTGGGGCCAGCGCTTCTGGCAACGAGGCTATTTCTCGACCACCTCAGGCAATATCACCGACGACGTGATCCTCAATTATCTCGACAAGCATACTAACCCAAACAAAGCTGGCTTCAGCCCCAACCCGTGAACCTACATGGAGTAATCGCGGGAGCGTGTCGCCTTGACGGCATTTATGCAGTAAAGGGCTTTATATTATATTGAATTTACGATATGGTCACTATCATGACAACCGAAACAGCTACAATGAGCGCAAACGCGCAAGACGGCTTCCTGAATGAGACCGATGAGTTTGCGTTTTTGCTGGAGGAAGTACCGCGAGTCCTGCGCAAGTCATTTGATGAATCGATTGCCCAGTTCGGCTTGTCCCGCACCCAGTGGAGAACATTGGCCTATCTGATCAAGACCGAGGGAATGACGCAAACCGAGCTGGCAGTTTGCCTAGAACTGGAACGAGCTACGATCGGATTGACGATTGATCATCTTGAAAAACTGGAATTTGTCGAACGTCGGTCCGCAGAAGATGACCGGCGTGTCTGGCGGATATTCCTGCGTCCAAAGGCAATCGACATTATTCCGGAACTTCGGAAAGAAGCCAACGCCGTTTATCAGAAGATGTTCAAAGGCATTTCCAAAGCAGACTTGACCATCATACGAACCGCGATGGAAAAAATGGTTGGGAATCTAAGGGTGTGCTGAACACGTCAGATCCCAAAATCTAACTGGTTCTGATCCTTCTCTCCCATAGGATCAGCTGGAGCGAGTGGCTGGGGCCACTCGCTCCCTTTTTTGGTATAAGCCAGTTATTGGCGTTGCTAGCGATCGACTCCTGCCGGAGCATAAATCAGGCAGTCATCCGCGGCTAGAAGTTGCTTAACGGGATGTACGACGTGGATAGAGTAGATATCCTCATCCTTATATACAGCGGATATGATCTACACTGCGCCATGTAGCCGTTGGACGGCATAGCGCCCGAGACTACCGAGAATCTCCCAGCGCGGATTGTGTTTGCTTGTAAGAATACCGAAGAGGTGGTCGACCGACCGACAAGAGGGCGGGTTGTGTTGAAAAACTCGGTCTTGTCAGCATTGTAGAGATGCGATTCAGCATTCCTGTAGAGGCGGGAGATGCTGCGATGATGGGCGAGCGGACGGTGATGCAGGAGGCGCTGTTTTTCGGGTCGATGGTCCGGCAACCAATTTGCTCGCTGTTTTCGGTGACTGGCAAGTGGTTCAGCCGAGCGTTGCCAAAGCACTTGATCGCCTTTTTTCGGGGGAAGGTGAAGAGTTTGCGACCACCGACTGTGCTGCGCTGATGCCGCGCAGCTGGCAATGGCTCGACGGCTCTGCCTTTTCAACTCATGGAGACCTTATGCAAGTCGCGTTTGGTCTGGATCCAATCAATACCGACAAACCGCTCATGTATCAGGGTGTTCGGATCGGTTTTTCGGCCCGACCGAAGGTGTGTCGTTGCCCACTATCGAACATGGTATTGATTTTGAAGGCGAGTTCGGTGTTATTGTAGATCATGTTCCAATGGGAACATGCGCTACGGACGCAACGAAACACATCAGACTAATCGTCAAAATCAACGACTGCTCTTTGCGCGCGATTGCTCCGATAGAAATGGCAACCGGCTTTGGTTGGGTGCAGGCAAAACCGGCCTGTTCGATGGTGCCCTTTGCGGTGACACCCGATGAACTGGGTGAAGTCTAGAAAGATGGCGTGTTTGACACGACTTATAAATTGACTTGTACGGTGAACGTTTTGGTGCAGCCATGGATTTTGGTTTCCAGGGACTGGTTGCTCATGCTGCATTGACGCGCGATCTGGTAGCGGCAACGATTATTGAGTCGGGTACCGTTTCCGATTCAAACTATACAGAAGTCGGATCAAGCTGTATTTCAGAGGTTCGTGCGATCGAGGTGATCCGCGACAAGGGCCTAGCCACAACGCCGTTCCTGTCTTTTGGTGACCCTATTCGCATCGAAGGGCGCGGAATTGACGGCTCATCCCCATGTGGTGTGATCGACCAGCAGGTCGTTCAAGCCTGACGTGCGACTGCCACTTTCTGAAAATAGTATAGGAAAGCCTGATTTGTCATGCCAAGATCGCTCAATTGAAATTGTTTTCAATTGAACCTATTTGGTTGATCTTTTTGACCATGTTCTAGAATGAGCGTGAAATCCATAGGGTGCGATGAGAACAAAAAGAGAGTATCCGCACTTACATTGCACTTACAGCGGTGATATAAGAATTCAGCATTTTGAAAAAATGGCTGAAAACTGGCCGGGACGAGAGGATTCGAACCTCCGATCCCCCCCCAGCATCGACTGCTCAGGATAACGCGATCATCTTTAGCCAGGATTGTTCAATCAGTGTTTATTTTTGTCAGAAAAAAAGATTACCATGACACATCTTATTCGTCTGCCCTCTGGTGTTGTTTCGCTGAACACCTAAAGCTCTTGTTCGCATCGCAATTTGAATCGTGATACAACGCAACTATGACCAAGCCAGATCCAGCAACATTGAAAATTGTGGCGGCGCTAATTCGAACCCGCATGGACCGCCTTTCCGGCGATCAGCGACTTGATGGTCTAGAGCGCCTTGGAGCATATCGTGAGTTCAATCAATTGGCGAAAGATCTTGACGCGACCGCAGTCGAGTTTACTCGCGACGAGAAATGGTAGCAGGCGCCGCTACCGGAAATCGTTTTTACATTTATCACTGTTTTGGGTTGGATGGTTCGTTGGTTTAGCAATCAACGCTGTTGTATTCCCTACCTTTGAAAGAACTGGTCCATCATCAGTTCTTCGAATATTGGAATTTCTTCCATTTGCTACCCAAAATGCTACCCAAGTTGCAAATATTGCAACTTCGAATATCATTCTGTCAGAAAATCGTTTATCTTCAACGTATTATGGTGAGCCCTGCTGGGTTCGAACCAGCGACCTACTGATTAAAAGTCAGTTGCTCTACCGACTGAGCTAAGGGCCCCTCGACTGGCTGGTGCAGTGCACGAAGCCTTCGGGAAGCGCTTCCCTAGGGACGCTTTGTTGCGTGGTCAAGCGGCTTTGGCGCTTTTTCCGGTCGTTTCCGGGCGCGCCGGTTGCGGCTGGCCAGCTGCGCGATCGTCAGGCCGGTCAGCGGATCGCGCCAATCGCCCGCGATTTCTGCGGCCGGGCCCAGAACGAAGCTGCGCTCGCGCATCAGCGGATGCGGTATGGTGAGGGCAGGGCGGTCGCTGACAAAGGCGCCGCCGCTCCACAAAATGATATCAAGATCGAGCACCCGGCGCGACCAGGGCTGGCCGGTGCGGCGTCCGTGGGCCGATTCGATCCGCTTGAGCAGCGCCAGCAGCGCCGGAGGGGAGAGATGTGTCTCGATGATCGCCACGGCATTGGCATAAGAGCGCTGCGACGGACCGACCGGACGCGAGGCGATCGGGCGGGATATTGCGATGACCTGCAGCCCTTCATCGCCCAGCCGCCGGCATGCCGCGTGGATCACGTCGCGCGGCGACCCGAGGCGCTGGTGGCGCTGGTTCGAGCCCAGGGCGATCAGATAGAGCATGGCGGACAATCGGGTTCCTTCGGCACGGAAAAGGCAGGCGAGCGGAACAAAAGGTTCCAAGCGAGCGGATCGGCTGCTATCATGCAAGCAATGATAAGGAAATCAAGGAGAAGCGTCGTGCGTCAGCATTCCATCACATTGTCCGGTCTTGCCCTGTTGTCCCTCGCGGTTGCCGGGTGCAGCCCGCAAGGCGAATCGCCGGGCGAAGTCAGCGGCAATGTCGCGCGGGCGCAACTGGTCGGTGCCGACCAGACGCAATATGGCGAAGTGATCGTGGCGCAGGGTGACAATGGTCTGCTCGTCAATATCAAGGCCCAGGGCATGTCGCCCGGTCCGCATGGCGCGCATATTCACCAGACCGGAAAATGCGACGGCCCCGATTTCAAATCGGCCGGCGGCCACTGGAACCCGGGCGGCAAGGAACATGGTTTTGACAATCCGCAGGGTGCCCATGCCGGCGATTTCTTCAATCTCGACATTGGCCCGGACGGAACCGGCTCGCTGCAGGCCACCATTCCGGGCGCCACTCTCAGCGATGGGGAGAATCCGCTGCTCGACGCCGATGGTGCGGCTTTCGTGGTCCACGAAGGTGCCGATGATCTGAAGACCGACCCCTCCGGCGACAGCGGCGGGCGACTGGCCTGCGGTGTCTTTGTGGGTGGTCGCTGACCGGATCCGGCCGATCGGAAAGCTAAGGTCCAGCCAATGAGCCAGTCGGTGCTGTTCGTTTGCCTCGGCAATATCTGCCGGTCACCGCTGGCCGAGGCCGCCCTGCGCCACGAATGCGCCCGGGCCGGGATGGATGTGGTCATTGATTCTGCCGGTACCGGCGACTGGCATGCCGGACAGCCGGCGGACGAGCGTGCGCAGGCCGTCGCTGCCCGGAACGGCGTCGATATCGGCCATCTGCGCGCGCGACAGGTAACCGCTTCGGATTTTCGCGATTTTGATCATATCATTGCGCTGGACAATGACAATCTTCGCGACCTGACCGCGATCCGTCCGGCCAGAGCGACGGCAAAGCTTTCGCTGCTGTTTGACCATGTGCCGGGCAGGGAAGGGGAAGATGTCGCCGATCCCTATTACGGCCGCGACCATGCATTTGACCAGACCTGGGCGGAGGTGACCGAGGCGGCAACCACCATCAGAAAATGGTTGGAAACCGCCTGATCTGCTCGAGCGCGCAACGCGGTGCAGCGTGCCCGCGATTATGCGGTCAGCCCGCCGTCCTTGGTATCGAGCAATATCCGGCACAAGCCGATAGACCATATCTATCGAAACCATTGATAGTATTTCGCAAACCCATTCCTGTTTCCCTTGAAAAACAGGCGCGGTTGCCCGATATTGGAAGCATAGAGAGCCGGTTTGTCGGCTCGCTAATTTGAGGAGTATGGATTTATGGCTTGGCAAGATCCAAGAACAACCTTCGGGCAGGCCCCTGTCGGCACCGCATCGCAGACGCAGGTTGCGTTTGACGCGGGCCTACGGACGTACATGCTCAAGGTTTATAATTACATGGCCAGCGGCGTCCTGCTGACCGGCATCGTTGCGATGCTCTTTGCCAGCTCTGGCCTGGCGCAGGACATCATGGTCGGCGGCGGCCCGCTGAAATGGCTGATCATTCTGTCGCCTCTCGCGATCGTTTTTGCGATGAGCTATGGTCAGAATAAATTCTCTACCATGACGATCCAGGCGATGTTCTGGGCTTTCGCGGCGCTGATGGGCCTGTCGATGTCGACCATTTTCCTGGTCTATACCGGTGCGTCGATTGCGCAGACCTTCTTTGCTACCGCTGCAGCCTTCCTTGGTCTCAGCCTCTACGGCTACACGACCAAGAAAAACCTGTCCGCCATGGGCAGCTTCCTGATCATGGGTGTGGTTGGTTTGCTGGTCGCGATGGTGATCAATATTTTCCTGCAGTCGACGATGATGCAGCTGGTGATCAGCGCGATTGGCGTGCTGATCTTCGCTGGCCTCACCGCCTATGACACGCAGCGGATCAAGAGCATGTATCAATATGTGGCCGGAACCGACATGGTCGGGAAAACCGTCGTGTTGAGCGCGCTCAGTCTCTATCTGGACTTTATCAACATGTTCCAGTTCCTGCTCTATTTCATGGGCAACCAGGAATAGGCGGCACGGCAGAAACGCTGACCAACAGTATAGAAAAGGCCCGGCAGGAAACTGTCGGGCTTTTTTGTTTGGCGGCTGATCGAGATTTGATCGCAAATGCTGGACAAGCGCCGGTCTGAATCATAAAGAAACGGCTGTTGTTTTTGGAGAGTATCACAATGCTGCGTTTGAAGGATTTGCGCTTATTATTGATCGCCGGTGGCCTGGCGGCGCTCGCTGCCTGTCAAACGCCGCCACCCCCGCCGCCACCGCCACCGCCGGTTGTCCAGCCGCAATATACGCCGCGCGCGCCGACGCCGCCCTTTGGTGCCAGCAACCTGACGATTGTGCCGATGCTGCGGACCGACGGGCTGCGCGACACCATCAACCGCGATCTGGGACCGCTGGAGACCCTGTGGCACGTACGGGCCGCCCTGAATGTCGCCGCCCTCAGCTGCACCGGCCCACTCTATGAACGCCTGGTTGGCGATTATAACGCCTTTATCACCAATAACAGCGCTTCTCTTAGCAACGCGAACAGTGCGATTATCCGGAAGTTCCAGCGCGAGATCGGTGCCGATTACAAGGCCGAGCACGACCGGCACCAGACCCAGCTCTACAATTACTGGTCCTTTTCCCCGTTGCGCCGTCCCTTCTGTGACCAGGCCGTTCAGATCAGCCAGCGCGCCATTGTTACCAAGTCAGCCGACCTCGACGCATTTGCGCAAAGGGCGTTGCCGGAACTGGAAAAGCCGTTCACCGATTTCTATCTCGCCTATGAGGAATATCAGCGCGATCTCAAGGCATGGCAGGTGCAATATGGCGATCCTGCCGCCGAGATCAGTCCCCCGGCAACGGTGCTCGAGCAAACGGGAACCGAAACCAGCCAGCCGACGCTGGATTATGAGCAGCCCGTTCCCGGTGAATGAGCCTATGATATCATGACAAAATGATATCATGACAAAAAGGCCGGACGGGTTCACCCTCCGGCCTTTTTTGATTCCGAGGCTCAGCTGTTTTCGGCGATCAGCGCATCATCCACCGCCTTGGCCGCGCGATAGCCATCCCGGTCGGTGACGCGCTTGCCATAGTCCAGCAGGGATTGCCGCTCGGGCAGAGTGCCAAATTGCGTGCCCCACACGACCTGCGCCCCGACATAGACATCGGCCATAGTGAAGCGGGCACCGCAGACATAGGCATCGGTCTGAAATTTCGCATCAAGAACGTCGACCACCTGGTCATAATTACCATAGCCCGCCATTCTCTCCCGGTCCTTAGCCACTTCAAAGCCCATCGACCGGTTGGTGATTGCGGCTTCCAGCGGCCCGGCAGCAAAGAACAGCCAGCGAAAATAATCCGCGCGTTCGTCTGCCGTCGGAGCCAGTCCGGCGTCCGGGAAGGCCTCGGCCAGATAGGCGCAGATGGCGGCGCCCTCGGTGACGATCTTGCCATCATGATCTATCGCCGGAACCTTGCCCATCGGATTGATCTTCAGATACTCCTCGGCCTTCATGGTCGTGTCATATTCCAGCAGCACCTGGTCATAGTCCGCGCCGGCCTCGTGGAGCGCCCAGCGGGCAATCTGGCCCCGTGACATCGGGTTGGTGTAGAATTTCAGGCTCATGGCGTCTCTCCCTCGCAAAAAGGAGAACATATTGGGAACAATCGGCAGGCTGTCAATCCATTTTGGCCATCACCTTGCTCTTCCTCTCCTGCTACCGGGCGCCGACCAGCGCAAATCTCGCGCCTTGCGGATCGATCGCGGTCAGTGAATAATCGCCGCCCGGAATCTCGGTCGGCGGCTGCACGATCTGACCGCCTTCCTTTTCGATTGTGTCTGCTGCGGCGTCAATATCGGGCACGCGGAAATAATAAGTCCAGGCAGAGACCGGCAGTTCCTGTGACCTGGGCATCACCGCTCCGATCATATGGCGGTGGCGCAGGAATTGATATTGGCCCATCGGCCCCATATCCATCTCGCCATCTTTTTCCCATCCGAACAGATCGTGATAGAAATTGAGCGCCGCTGCTGGATCACTGCTCGCCAGCTCGTTCCAGGCACAATGGCCGACCAGTGGTTCGGTTGCGGCAAAGCTGTTGCTTGACGCATCCGGATTGTCTGCCGGAGGGACGGGCTTCATCACATAGAAGAGTGCACCCGAAGGATCGGCGAGAAAGGCGATCCGCCCGACACCTTCCAGATCATGGGGGTCCATATGGATTTTCCCACCCGCCGCTGTTGTCGCCTCTGCCACATCGTCGACATTGTCGACGGTGATATAGCCGAGCCAACAGGGCTGCATGCCGCCAGACTGCATATCAGCCGTCAGCGTCATCGATCCCGCAATCGGCCCGCTGGCGCTGTTGATCATCCGGTAATCCATGCCATTGGCCTCGTTGGCTGGCGCTTTGTCGATCATCCACCCCACCACTTTCTCGTAAAAGGCGCGGGCCGCATCCTGATCGGGGGTCAGCAGTTCATACCAGATGAAATCGCCGTGCTTGTTGCTCATTTCCCGTCTCCCTTGATGTCCACAACCGGCTCGAAGCCACCAAAAATCATCCGCTTGCCATCGAATGGAATCGGATTTTTGGTTTGATCCATGCGCGGATCCATATTGTCGGGGTCCATCAACTTCATCATCGCGGCGTCGCGGGTCGCCTTGTCCGGCCATTCTACCCACGAGAAGACCACCGTCTCCTCGGGCTCTGCCTTGACCGCCATCCGGAAATCGGTGGTCTTGCCATCGGGCAGATCATCGCCCCAGCATTCAACCACCCGGAGCGCGCCCATTTCGATGAACATGTCATCGGAATAGGACGCGTGGTCGGTAAATTTCTGCTTGTTCTCGGTCGGTACCGCGATCACAAATCCGTCAATATAGCTCATCTTCCTTCTCCTCCTGATGATCGGTCAGCTGACCTTTTCCTCCAGTTTTTCGCGCAGCCGTTTCTCCTGTTCGGCCTGTTCCGGTGTCATCGCTTCGCCAAAATCCTCCAGTTCGTAAAAAGGCCGGATTTCCAGTTCGCTCGGCCCCGGCATCGGGTTCGGGCAGCGTTTGGCCCAGGCAACCGCCTCGTCCATGTCGGCAACCTTCCATATCCAGTAGCCGGCGACCAGTTCGTTTGGCGGGGAAAACGGACCGTCGATCACCGTCCGGCTGTCGCCGTCGAACGCGATCCGCTTGCCGAATGAGGAGGGCTTGAGTCCGTCGCCATCGACCAGGATTCCGGATTCGACCAGTTGCTCGTTATAGGCGCCCATCGCCGCAAACATTGCGGTCATGTCTTCGGTTGGCGGCAATCCGGCTTCGCTGTCTCCCGTGGCCTTGACAAATACCATCACACGCATGGTTCATTCTCCTTTCACCGCTGCTTCAATTTTCGCCACGTCGATCTTGGTCATCGGCATCATCGCCTCGAACGCGCGCTTCGCGACGTCGCCGCCTTGCGCCATCGCCTCGGTCAGGACGCGCGGCGTAATCTGCCAGTTGAGGCCCCATTTGTCCTTGCACCAGCCGCAGGCGCTTTCGGCACCGCCATTGCCGATGATCGCGTTCCAGTAGCGGTCGGTTTCCTCCTGGCTGTCGGTCGCCACCTGGAACGAGAAGGCCTCGCTGTGCGGAAATATCGGCCCGCCGTTCAGCCCGATGCACCTGATGCCCAGCACGGTAAATTCCACGGTCAGCTCGTCACCCTGCTTGCCACCGGGAAAGTCGGCAGGCGCGTTATGGACGGCGCCAACCGCGCTGTCGGGAAAGGTCGCCGCGTAAAATTCCGCCGCTTCCCTGGCGTCCTTGTCAAACCAAAGACAGATTGTTGCTTTTGCCATCAGCTTCCTCCGCTCTTGCTGTTAAATTTCTCCTGATCCGGGCTGGCTGCCGAGCGTCTCGCAGAAGCGCATCGAACGGTTCAGGTCGGTGACTGGCAGGTTCACAAAGATCATCCGGGTCATGGCTCACATCCCTCTTTTACATTCTGTCGGTCCGGCCAAACAGCATCAGAATATAGCGTCGCAAATGGGCAATGGCGTCATGCACCGGCTCGGCATTGCCCTGACCTTTGGCGAGAATGAAGGCGCCCTGTAGTACTGCCTGTGTATAGAGTCCCAGTGACAGGCCGGTGACGCCTTCGGGCGCGCCATATTTGGCGATGGACTGGTCGAGATCTTCGGCAAGGCGGTCGCTGTGGCCGGCGATGCTCTGGTAGGCCGCGTCCCGGATCGCGTCGCTGCTGCCATAGCATTCCTGCAGGCTGGTACCGGCATAGCAGGTGAATTCGGAGACCTCTCCGGTGGCAATTTCATCCCGGAAATCGAGATAGCCAAGATAGCGGTCGAGCGGGTCGTCGTGGCGATTGAAGTCCGCTTCCATGAACAGCGCGCTCGAGGTGGCGGTCCAGTGCTCCGCCGCCGCGGCACCAAGGGCATCCTTGCTCGCAAAATGGTGAAAGAACGCGCCTTTGGTCACGCCCGCCATTCCGCACAGCTGATCGACGGTGGTGGCCGAAAATCCCTGTTGGCGGACGAGCGCTATGGCCGCGTCCAGCAGCTTGGAACGGGCATTTTCCGTCTTGGCGGGCAAGGTGCGACTCGTGTTCATCTGTACAACATACCAACCAGTCGGTATGTTGTACAGATGAAATCCTGTGGGCGAGGGTGACCGCCTCGCTCCGGGCACTGCGATCGCGGCTCACCGTCCTGCCATTTTTGACAGCATCTCGCCCCGTTCCGCTCCGCTTAGCATGGCTGGACAGGTTCACAGCGGCAGGAGCGCCATGATGATCAAACATTTCTTTTTGATTTCGAAAAAGCCCGAGATTTCCGCCGAGGATTTTCGCGCCTATTACGAGGCCAGTCATGTGCCGCTGGTCAAGCGGTTACTGCCCATGTTCGCCCATTACCAGCGCCACTATATCGACCGTTCGGAAAGCCGGATCGATTCCGCGCAGGTCGAGCCGGATTTCGACGTGATCACCGAAATCCATTTTGCCACACAGGCCGATTATGATGCGTTTCTTGCCGCGGTATCGGATCCCGATGTGCTGGCCCAGATCCGCGCCGATGAAGCCCATTTCCTGATCAGCGATGCCACGCGGTCGCTGCGGATGGACAGCAGCAGCTAGGATTTTCCGGATTCAGCCCAGCAGTCCAATGGACACAAAAAAACGGCGTGGGATAAGCCACGCCGTTTTCTCAAGCCTGTTCGTGAAGATCACTTCGCCTTGCTGTCGGCCTTCTTCTTCGCCGAAGCCTTCTTTTTCTTCGCCTTCGGCGCCGCCGCGGTGACTTCGAAGTTCAGGGCATTGTCCTTCAGATGCACCTTGACCTCGCCGCCATTCTTGAGCTTGCCGAACAACAGTTCCTCGGCCAGCGGCTGCTTGATCTTTTCCTGGATAAGCCGGCCCATCGGACGGGCACCGTATAACTTGTCATAGCCGCGCTCGGTGAGCCATGCCTGGGCATCCTCGTCGAGCGTGATATGGACATTCTGGTCGGCCAGCTGCAGCTCGAGTTCGAGAATGAACTTCTCGACCACCCGGGCGACCACTTCCGTCGGCAGATAGGCGAAGGGCACGATCGCATCCAGACGGTTGCGGAATTCCGGCGAGAACATCTTCTTCACCGCCTCGTCGCCGGCATCTTCCTTGGACATATTGCCAAAGCCGATGCCTTCCTTGGCCATGTCGGACGCGCCGGCATTGGTCGTCATGATCAGCACGACATTGCGGAAATCGACCGTCTTGCCATGATGATCGGTCAGCTTGCCGTTGTCCATCACCTGCAGCAGGATGTTGAACAGGTCGGGATGCGCCTTCTCGATCTCGTCGAGCAGCAGCACGCAATGCGGGTTCTGGTCGATCGCATCGGTCAACAGGCCGCCCTGGTCATAGCCGACATAGCCCGGAGGCGCTCCGATCAGACGGGAGACGCTGTGCCGTTCCATATATTCCGACATGTCGAAGCGCTTGAGGGGAATGCCCATGATCGACGACAATTGCCGCGCGACTTCGGTCTTGCCGACGCCGGTCGGGCCACTGAACAGATAATTGCCGATCGGCTTTTCCGGTTCGCGCAGGCCGGCACGCGACAGCTTGATTGCGCTGGCCAGCTTGCCGATCGCCTCGTCCTGGCCAAAGACCACGCGCTTGAGATCCTTCTCCAGATTTTCCAGCGTCTTCTTGTCGTCCTTGGACACCGATTTGGGCGGGATCCGCGCCATCGTCGCGATCACGGCCTCGATATCCTTGGCGGTGATCATCTTCTTGCGGCGCGAGGGCGGCAACAGCATCTGCATTGCACCGACTTCGTCGATCACGTCGATCGCCTTGTCTGGCAGCTTGCGGTCGTTGATATAGCGGGTCGACAGTTCCACCGCCGATTTCAGCGCATCCGGCGAATAGCGCACCTTGTGATGCTCTTCAAAGGCACCGCGCAGACCAGCGAGAATCTTGATCGTATCCTCGACCGACGGTTCGTTGATATCGATCTTCTGGAACCGCCGTAGCAATGCCCGATCCTTCTCGAAATGGTTGCGGAATTCCTTGTAAGTGGTTGATCCGATGCACCGAATGATGCCTCCGGAGAGGGCAGGCTTCAACAGGTTCGAGGCATCCATCGCGCCGCCGCTGGTCGCGCCGGCCCCGATCACGGTGTGAATCTCGTCGATGAACAGGATCGCATCCGGCATTTTTTCCAGTTCGGAGACCACCTGCTTCAGCCGTTCCTCGAAATCGCCGCGATAGCGGGTGCCGGCGAGCAGCGAACCCATGTCGAGCGAATAGATGATCGCAGGCTTCAGCACATCGGGAACATTTTCCTCGACAATGCGCAGCGCGAGACCTTCGGCGATGGCGGTCTTGCCCACGCCGGGTTCTCCTACATAGAGCGGATTGTTCTTCGAGCGCCGGCACAGAATCTGCACCGTCCGGTCCACTTCCGCCTGCCGTCCGATCAGCGGATCAATCCGGCCATCCGCGGCTTTCTCGTTCAGATTGACCGTAAACTGGTCAAGCGCTGTCTCTTTCTTGTTCTTTTCTTTCTTGTCCTGGTCCGTGTCCATACCCGACAGTTCGGCGGGTTCGGCCGTCTGGCCTCCCTTGCCGACGCCGTGGCTGATATAGCTGACTGCATCGAGCCGGCTCATGTCCTGCTGTTGCAGAAAATAGACCGCATAGCTCTCGCGCTCGGAGAACAGGGCGACCAGCACATTGGCGCCGGTGACCTCGTCCTTGCCCGAGGACTGGACATGGAGGATCGCGCGCTGGACAACCCGCTGAAATCCGGAGGTGGGGGAGGGGTCGATCGTCTTGTCGACCTTCAGAGAGTCCAGCTCGCTGTCGAGATAGAGGATGACCGCGTCTTCCAGTTCGCCGAGATCGACGCCGCAGGCGTTCATCACCTGGGATGCATCGCCATCGTCCACCAGTGCGAGAAGCAGATGCTCGAGCGTGGCATATTCGTGGTTGCGATCCGACGCGTTCTTGAGCGCCTGGTGGAGGGTTTTTTCGAGCGATTCCGCGAATGATGGCATTTAATATACTCCAAAATTGGGACGGAGTGTCCGTCCCGGTTGCCGAAACAGATGGTGTTTCATCCGCTTCGGGCTTTGACTACTTGCTTGCTCTCTAGATCGTGACCCGGGCCGCGAACGTCAAGGGCGCCGGACGGGGATCTGCAATCATCCAGTCAAAGCTGCCAGTATCTCGTCTCTATTCTCCTTATAGGGCCCAAAATGGAACGCCTGAACCCGAATATTGTTAAACAAGGTTAACAAAAGCGTTAACGAAAGCCAGCATTTATCAACGCTTGAAAAGATTTTCTGCGCTCGCGCGATGGGTCACTGCGAAATTTTTCTTCGCTTCACAGCGAGTTATTTCGGATTTCAGCAGGGAAATCCGCTGATCCAGTTCACCCACCGATAACGGGTCCAAATCCTGCTTGAGCAGCAAAACCAGCGGATCATTGGCATTGCGCGGCAAATTTTCGTCTTCGTCCATGAATCTACATGCCTCCTGCAGCGCAATGTTGACCGCTCGCGCTTTGCTGTCAATAAGGGGCGGAAATTAGGGAACGCGCAAATTCCTTGGGGGGACATCAATGGCCGTATCTGAACTGTTGCAAAAAGAAATGATCGCCATCGCAATCAGCGAGCCGGGCGGGCCGGAAGTGCTGAAGCCCGTGACCATGAAAGTTCCGGAGCCCGCCGCGGGGGAAGTGCTGATCCGCGTCGCCGCTGCCGGGGTGAACCGGCCCGATGTGATTCAGCGCAAGGGCCATTATCCTGCGCCTCCCGGCGCATCACCGCTGCCCGGGCTGGAAGTGTCCGGCACCGTCGTCGCGCTGGGCGAGGGCGTGGGACCGGAATGGATCGGCCGCCGGATCTGCGCGCTGACCAATGGCGGTGGCTATGCCGAATATTGTGTCGCGCCCGTCGGTCAGTGTCTCGACGTTCCCGACAGCCTGTCCATGGTCGAAGCCGCAGCGCTGCCGGAAACGCTGTTCACGGTGTGGGGCAATCTGTTCAACCGCGGCTTTGCCCGCGAAGGGGAAAAGGTGCTGGTTCACGGTGGCACCAGCGGCATCGGGACAATGGCGATCATGCTGGGCAAGCTGTTTGGCCTGACCGTCATCGTCACCTGCGGCAGCGACCAGAAATGCACCGCCGCCAAGCAGATCGGCGCCGATCATGCGATCAATTATAAAAGCCAGGATTTTGTCGAGGAGATCAAGAAGATCACCGACGGCAAGGGCGTCGATGTCGTGCTCGACATGGTGGCCGGCGACTATGTCGCGCGCAATCTGCAATGTCTGAAGGAGGATGGCCGCCATGTCACGATCGCGGTGCAGGGCGGGGCACAGGCGACGCTCAACATGGCCCAGATCATGATGAAGCGGCTGATCCTGACCGGTTCCACGCTGCGACCGCAATCGACGGAACGCAAGGCACTGCTCGGCGACGAACTGCACCGCTACGTCTGGCCGGATATCGAAGCGGGCAAGCTGAAGCCGGTGATGGACGAGTGTTTTGCCCTCGCCGATGCTGCCAAGGCCCATGCCCATATGGAAGCCGGCGATCATATCGGCAAGATTGTGCTGACCGTCGAATAGGCGGACGCGGAGATGAGCGACGAGCCTGATTTCCACGGCGCAAAAGTCGCGCTTTTCATCGAGGACCAGCTATTGGTCTATCGTCGGGACGACAGACCGGATATTCCCTTTCCCGACATGCTGGACCTGCCGGGCGGCGGGCGCGAGCAGGGCGAGAGCGGCGCGCAATGCGTCGCGCGCGAGACGTTCGAAGAATTCGGCCTCCGGATCGCGATCGGCGATTTCGAACATGTGCAGACCTATCCGAACTGGCGCGGTTCCGGTGCGGTGGCGCTGTTTTTCGTCTGCCATCTGCCGCGCTCTGTGCTGGCCGAGGTTGTTTTTGGCGACGAGGGGCAGGGCTGGCAGATCATGCCCGTCGCCGAATTTCTGGCCAGCGATCGTGCCGTGCCGCATCTGCAAGTGCGGCTGCGGGAATATATAAAAACCCGGGATTTGCGTCACTAAAGCTTCATAAAATGGGAATCGGCCTGTAACAATCGGCGCGTATGAGCACGCTTATGGATATGTCCATGGGAGTTTTTATGACCAAGCAATTTCCCTCTTTTGCCAAGGCCGATATCCCGCTGCTCGATGCCGATCGCTACGAAGCCCGGCTCAAGCGCAAGCCCCGCGTCCGCCCCGGGGACCGGACCCGCTACCGGACGATCTGGATTTCCGATATCCATCTCGGCACCCGCGGCTGCAACGCCGATCTGCTGATCGACTTTCTCGACCATGTCGACAGCGACACGCTCTATCTGGTCGGCGACATCATCGACGGCTGGCGGATGAAGAAGCGCTTCTTCTGGCCGGACAGTCACAATGACATCATCTGGCGAATCCTCAAGCGGGCCAAGCGCGGCACCCGCATTGTCTATATTCCGGGCAATCATGACGAGATGTTCCGCCAGTTCACCGGACTGAATTTCGGCGGCGTCGAAATCCGCCGCTCTGCGATCCACGAAACCGCTGACGGGCGCCGGCTGCTGGTGTTGCACGGCGATGAATTTGACACGGTGATGCTGGCCCATCGCTGGCTCGCCGTCGTCGGTGACGCCGCCTATGTGACGCTGATGCGGCTGAACTGGCTGGTCAACAAGATCCGCAACCGGTTCGATCTGCCCTACTGGTCGCTCTCCAAAATGGCCAAGCACAAGGTCAAGAATGCGGTGGAATTTATCGGTCGCTACGAGGAAACCGTGGCCAAGGCAGCCGAAAGCCGCGGCGTCGACGGCGTCGTCTGCGGCCATATCCACACCGCCGAACACCGCATGATCAAGGGCATCGAATATTATAATGACGGTGACTGGGTCGAAGGCTGCACCGCTCTGGTTGAATGCGACGATGGCAATATGCAGATTCTTCACTGGGCCGACGAAATCGAGGCACGCAGGCAGCGTGACGAGCAGCCCGCCCGGCTGACTCCGGTCGAAAGCAGCATGGACCGGGCGGCGTGAAGATCGCATTGGTCACCGACGCCTGGCATCCGCAGGTCAACGGCGTCGTGCGCACGCTCGATACGGTCATTCGGCTGCTGCGCGACCGCGGACATGAAGTTCTGGTCATTTCGCCCGACCAGTATCGCTCGATGCCCGCGCCCAGCTATCCGGAAATCCGGCTGTCCTTCGCTCGCGCGAGGACCATCGGCCAGCGCATCGAGGCTTTTGATGCCGACGCCGTGCATCTTGCCACCGAAGGCCCGCTCTGTATCCAGGCCCGCCGCTGGTGCCTGAGAAAAGGTCGCCCGTTTACAACCGCTTATCACACACAGTTCCCGGAATATCTGGCCAAGCGAACGAAATTGTCGCCGCGGATTTTCTGGCCCTATATCCGCTGGTTCCACCGGAAATCGGAAGCGATCATGGTGTCGACCGAAAGCGTCCGCAACCAGCTGCGTCGCGAAAATCTGGGCCATGTCCATCACTGGAGCCGGGGAGTCGATCTCAAAAATTTCCGCCCCGATGCGCCGCCGCCAGCTGCCTATCGCTCGCTCGCCCGGCCGATCCAGCTCTATGTCGGGCGGGTGGCGATAGAGAAGAATATTGAAGCCTTTCTCGACAGCCAGCAGCCGGGATCGAAAGTCGTGGTCGGAGACGGGCCTGCGCTCGACGGTCTCAGGGCGGGCTATCCGGATGTCCTTTTCGCTGGCAGGCAGACCGGGTCTGACCTGGCCGGCTATTATGCCGGCGCCGATGTGTTCGTCTTCCCGAGCCGGACCGACACCTTCGGTCTGGTGATCATCGAGGCGCTTGCCTGCGGCACGCCGGTGGCGGCCTACCCGGTGACCGGCCCGGTTGACATACTGACGCGGCAGAGCGGCGCCATGGACGAATGTCTCGACCGCGCCATAGAGCATGCGCTGACCCTCGATCCTGCCGATTGTATCGCCCTTGGCGAGCAATATAGCTGGGAGGCCAGCGCCAATCAGTTTTTCGCCGGGCTGGTCTCGCAGGATCGGCATCCGGGGTGCCATATGTCGCGCCGGTTCCTCGCCAAGGCGATTTTTGCGCGGGTTTAGCCAAATATCTTGCCGACAGGCATCAAACAGCCTACATAGAGTGTCAACAGGCCGTCTCCGCAAGGGGGCGGCCCTTTATTTATGAATTGCCGCTGGCCGCCAAAGGCCAGCCATTGGAAGGAAGCCATCATGGCCGAAAAAGCAACGCCTCTTATGCAGCATGCCACCGCTAGCTGGCTGGTTGACAATACCGCCCTCAGCTTTGAGCAGATCGCTGATTTCTGCGGCATCCATATTCTCGAAGTCAACGCGATGGCGGATGATCTCGCCAGTTCCAAATATACCGGTCGCGATCCGGTCCAGGCGCACGAACTGACCCACGAAGAAATCGAAAAGGCCGAGAAAGACCCCGACTATCGGATGGTCATTCAAAAGGGCCCCGATCAGGTGCGCCGGACCAAGGGACCCCGCTACACGCCGGTGTCCAAGCGTCAGGACAAGCCGGACGGCATCGCCTGGCTGCTCCGCAACCACCCGGAAATTTCCGATGCCCAGGTCGGCAAGCTGATCGGCACCACCCGGACCACGATCAATGCCATTCGCGAGCGCGAGCACTGGAATATCGCCAATATTGCGCCAAAGGATCCGGTGACCCTGGGTCTCTGTTCGCAGCGCGAGCTGGACGCGGTTGTTGCCAAGGCAGCGAAAAAGGCCGGTATCGAACCCGAAATTGCGGATGACACCAAGCTGGGCGGTGACAAGCGGGCCCTGATCGCGGAACTGCAGGAAGAGCGCGCCCAGGCAGCCCGCGATGCGGAAGCCGCGCTGTCTGGCGAAGCGGAAGAAGACAAGGCGCCGGTAGAGCATACAGCAGAGACCTTGTTCAAGGATCGCTGATCGCTCATTGGCTGTCCCGGATGACTATTGAAGGGAGGCCATATGAGCGAAGGTAATCCTCTCCGGTTGCGGACTCTCCCAGCGATTTAATCAGCCGATTAACCAGCTTGCCTTTTCCGGCGGCGAGGGGCTATGGCTTGGTCCATGGATATTCCCCCAAAGCCCCCCGCCTATGATGCGATGCTCGCCGATCACGGCTTCGATCCGATTGAATCGGACGGCCTGACCTATCCGCTTGGCGATTATGAACCGAAATTCGGTGAATATTTTGAACTGATGCCTGGCATTGGCTGGACCCGCACGCCGGTGCCCGGTCCGCTTGGCCATATCAACAACTGGGTGCTGGCCGACCGCCACGCCGACGGCAGCGCCGGCTTTGCCATCGCCGATACCGGGCTGTTCATGCCGGAAGTGATCGATGCCTGGAAGCATCTGTTCGACGAGGGCGCGCTGCGGGGACAGAGCGCGACCAAGATCATCGTTACCCATTATCATCCCGATCATGTCGGCTGCGCCGGCTGGCTGGCCAAAAGGTTCAAGGTGTCCTTGCACATGAACCGGACCGAATGGCTGCTGACCCGGATGCTGCTCGCCGACAAGCGCGAGGGCGTGCCGGAAGAGGCGCTCGACGAATGGCGCTTCTGCGGCTGGGACCAGCATCTGATCGACGATTTCGCGAAAAAGGGCTGGGGCCGCTTCGCCCGCGCCGTCTCCGATCTGCCCATCGGCCATATAAGGATGGAGGAAGGCACGCGGCTGCGCACCGGCGACCACGAATGGCGCGTGATGATCGGCAATGGCCATACGCCCGAACATGCCTGCCTGATTGATGATAGCGCCAAGGTGATGATCTCCGGCGACCAGATATTGCCGCGGATCACTTCCAATATCTCGACCATGCTCAGCGAGCCGACCAGCGATCCGCTCGGCGAATGGCTGGCGAGCATTGCCCGGTTTCGCGCCGAACTGGACAATGACCTCCTCATTCTGCCCGCCCACGGCCGTCCGTTCCTGGGTGCGCATCAGCGGCTCGATGTCCTGGCCGAGCGGCATAACGAAGCGCTGGATGATCTCGAACAGGGCCTGCGCGAAAGCCCCAAGCGCGTGGTCGACAGCTTTCCCTATCTGTTCAAGCGCCCGATCACGCCCGATGTCATTGGCATGGCGAGCGGCGAGGCGATGGCGACGCTTCGCCACCTGCAATATACCGGTCGCGCGGAGCTTGAAATGAAGGATGGCACGGCCTGGTACAGCGCCGCCTGAACCCGCTCAGTCGGTAACAGGATGCGCGTCCGGCGGTGGCTGAACCTCGCCGCTGGTGCAGTGCAGCGCATATCCCCGCAGGAAGATGGCGAGCGCGATCAATGCGATCAGACCGGCCAGGCCGAACGGCGCTCCGGGCAGATAATGCATCGTTCCGGCAACCGTGAAGGCGGCGAAGACGGCGGTAAACATCGGCGGTCCGATGACCGACGCGACGCTTTGCAGGCTGGCCACGGCCCCCTGCAATTCGCCCTGGGTCTCATCCGAGACAGCCTTGCTCATCAGGCCGTTGATCGAGGGCTGGAACAGCCCCTGAAAGGCACCAATCAGAATCGCGATAAAGATCAGCCAGCCCTGATCCGGTCCGGCGACCAGATAGGCGACGGAGCTGACGGCCATGGCCAGCGCGCCGATAATGACCGCATTGCGTTCGCCGATCTTCGGGATCAGCAGCCGGATCAGCAGACCTTGAACAAGAGCCGCGCCGATGCCGACACAGGCCAGCGCCAGCCCGATCATCAAGGCGCTCCAGCCGAAATTCTCGATCGCGTAAAAGGCAAAGATGATCGGGTAGACAACATGGCCGATCATCCACACCGTCAGCGCCGCTGCATACCAGATGACGACCCGATTCTGGCCGCTCAGCCCCTGCAGCGCGACCAGCGCATTGGCTCGCCTGATCTCGAACGGCCGCCGCTTTTCCGGGGGCAGGCTTTCGCGCAGCATGAAAAAGCCGAAGATCAAATTGGTTGCTGCCAGACCGCCAGCGGCAAAAAAGGGCAGGCGCGTGCCATATTCGCCGAGCAGCCCGCCCAGCGCCGGTCCGAATATGAAGCCGAGGCCAAAGGCGGCCCCGATCAGCCCGAAATTCTGCGAGCGCCGTTCCGGTGGGGAAATGTCCGCGATATAGGCATAGGCGGTGCTGAAGCTCGCGCCCATGATCCCGGCCACGATCCGGGCGACAAACAGCCACAGCAGCGATCCGGCAAAGCCCATCAGAATATAGGCGATCGCATAGCCGCCGAGCGCGCCGAGCAGCACCGGGCGGCGCCCGAAACGGTCGGACAGGTTCCCGACCACCGGCCCGAAGACGAACTGCATCGCGGCATAGGCAAAGGCCAGCCAGCCGGCATCCACCGCAGCGGCGGAAAGACTGTCGCCGGTAATCTCGGTGATCAGTTCCGGCAGCACCGGCATGATGATGCCAAAGCCGAGCATGTCGATCAGCACGACCAGAAAGACGAAGACCAGCGAGGACCTGGCGGCGGGTGGGGAGTCGGTTTTGATCATTGATTTTGCCCTACACCGGAGGCAAAAAGAAAGGGAACCAATTATCACGGAATTTTCATTGTCAGTTCACCCCGGTTCACTTACACAAATGTCAATGACCGACAGACATACCGACCAGCCCCCGATCTGGAAATCGCGCTACAACCATCCCACCCAGTGGGACCAGTTTTATCCGCCGCTCTCTATGCCGGGCATGTTCTTCCGCTCCGCCGGCCGGCGCGGCGATGCCAATCTGCTCGATTTCATGGGCCGCAAATATAGCTATAGCGAAGTTGCATCCGGCGTGGTTCGCGTGGCCAAGGGGCTGCAGGATCTCGGCATCGGCAAGGGCGACCGTATCGGCCTGTTCCTGCCGAATGTCCCGCATTATGTGACGGCTTATTATGGCGCGATGGCCATCGGCGCGACGGTCGTCAATTTCTCGCCGCTCTACACGGTCGATGAACTGAACCATCAGGTCGAGGACAGCCGGACGAAAATTCTCTTCACTCTTTCGGCGACCGCGCTGTTCCCCACCGCCTATCAGGTGCTTCAGCAATCCAGTCTGGAGCGGCTGGTGGTCGGCAGCATCGCCGGCGCGCTGCCGGCGGGCAAGGCGCTGTTCTATTCGCTGTTCCGCCGCAAGGAGAGCAGCCCGCAACCCGATGACGACCGGATCACGCCCTTCTCGAAGCTGATCAGCAATGACGGCAACTACAAGGCCCCCAATATCCGGCCTGAAAAGGATATCGCGCTGCTGCAATATACCGGCGGCACCACCGGCACGCCCAAGGGCGCGATGTGCAGCCATCAGAATCTGACCGCCAACGCGCGCCAGATCAACAGCATCGACCCCTATATCGACGAGGTCGACCGGCTGATGGGCGTCTTGCCCTTCTTCCATGTCTTCGCCAACAGCGCCGTGCTCAACCGCACCGTGGAGCGCGGCGGGGAAATCGTCATGCTGCCGCGCTTTGACGCCAAGCAGACGCTGAAGGCGATCACCCGCACGAAAATCACCGCCATGCCGGGCGTGCCGACCATGTATCAGGCGTTGCTCGACCATCCCGATATCGACAAGACCAATTTCTCCTCGCTCAAGATTTGCGTCTCCGGCGGCGCCCCCTTGCCGCAGGAGCTCAAGAAGAAATTCGAGGCGAAGACAGGGGCCAAGCTGGTCGAGGGCTATGGCCTGACCGAAAGCTGCGGTGTGGTCAGCGCCAATCCCTATGAAGGGATGAACAAGTCCGGTACGATCGGCCAGCCGGTGCCCGGAACCCTGGTGAAACTGGTCGACAAGGGCGATCCGACAAGGCCGGCGCCCGAGGGCGAGCCGGGCGAACTGGTATTCTCGGGCCCGCAGGTCATGCAGGGCTACTGGAACCTGCCCAATGAAGACGAAAAAGTATTCGTCGACGGCTTCCTGCGCACCGGTGACGTCGCGACCATCGACGAGGATGGCTATGTCAAGATTGTCGACCGACTGAAAGACATGATCGCGGTGGGCGGCTTCAAGGTCTTTCCCAGTCAGGTCGAGGAAGTGCTCTACAAGCATGAGGCGGTCAGGGAAGCGCTGGTGATCGGCGTTCCCGATGCCTATCGCGGCGAGAGCCCCAAGGCCTATGTCGCGCTGGAGCCGGACATGAGCGTCACCGGCGAGGAACTGAAAGCCTGGCTGAACCCGCAACTCGGCAAGCACGAACGGGTGGTCGATGTGGTGATCCGCGACAGTCTGCCCAAAACGATGATCGGCAAGCTGGACCGCAAGGCGCTGCGGGCCGAAGAACTCGACTAGGCCGGGCGGATCGCCTGACCCTTATCCGTCGGCGGCGCGCAGCTTTCGGGACCGGTTTGCGACGACGGCATCGGCTTTGGTCGTATAATCCTTTACTGCGTAGAGGCGCTTGTCTGCAGCCTCCAGCAGGCTGTGCGCGGTGCTGCCGTCCTTCGGCCAACAGGCAACGCCGACACTTGCCTGGATACGGATGACATGATCCTGCACGGTGCAGGGTGGCACCAGGGCAGCCAGCATATGGTCGGCACAGGGCGGGCCGGATAGGGGCGAGTCCGGATAAAACAGGACCGCAAATTCATCACCGCCGATGCGTGCCACGATTCCGTCCTTGCCGCAGGCCCGCTGCAGGCGCTTGGCCACTTCCACCAGCAACTGGTCGCCGACACCATGGCCGAACTGGTCATTGACCGGCTTGAACTCGTCGAGATCGATCACCGCCACGGTAAAGCCCTGATGAGGATTCGCCTCGGCCAGCTGGCGTTCGAGATGTTCGTCGAGGACGCGGCGGTTGAACAGACCGGTCAGCGGGTCCGTCTGCGCCAGCTGCCGCATCTCATGTTGCAGCACCAGAAGCCGGATCGACTGGTCGTTCTGCTGGGTTATCAGCCTATACAGAAAGGTGGTTACCATGATCAGGCTGGCCGCGGCCGACCAGGCAACTGGGTCACCCGCCAGCATGAGGATGATGGTGATCGGGACGATCCCGATGATGATATTGAGAATCGCCGCCAGCCGGATCGTTGCCAGCGTATAGATGGTGGTCAGCGAACCCATGGCGAGCGTGAAGGGATAGAATAGCCGCATATCGCTCGGCGCGCGGACGAAGCTCAACACGCACCAGATGCTGACGAGCGCGCAGATGGCGGCCGAAAAGAAGGTGGCCTCCGCGATGAATTTGCGCGCCAGATCCGGACTGCCCGATGCATTGCGGTCCTTGATCAGCGAAATATAGCCGATCAGGCAGCAACTCCCCATTGCCAGCGGCATGCCATAGCGAATCCAGGGATCGGCGCCGGTGCTCGACGCATAAAGCACGAACGGAATGGTCAGGAACATTACCAGAAATAACGCCCGGGACTGGATCTGCAGCCTGGTGGCGCTCAATATTGCGAACTCGTCCCGGACGGTTGCGGGAACCGTCGGAATGAGCCGGCTCAGAAAATGTCGAATGACGGACTGCATCGGAGGGCCTTAGCAGCGAATGGTAAATAGCGTGTTAAGCCTACTGTCCCTTGCTGCATGGGCATCACAGCCAATCGACGCTCACCCCTTTACTTCAATTTAACCAGAAAGGAGCTAGGTCATCTCGTCTGAAATCCGGATCAGGAGCCCTCATGTCTTTTGAAAATGCACGATCATTTGCCCCGCAGCCAAATCTGTCACCAGAAGATGTCAAGCGCGGCGCGATCCATCCCAGCCTGCCGCAGAATGACAGTATCGAGCAACGCGCTCTGCGCCGCGAGCAGATCAATGCCACCTCCACCGTCTATCAGTGGACATGCGATATCCCGACCTTGCCCGGCGTACCGCTGGCGACACGGGTGCCGGCAGACGATCAGCCGTCGATTGAATGGTGGTTCAAGGTGCTCGAGGTGGGCATCGCCATATTGGACAATATCGCGGCGGTCCGTCTGCACCCGATCTTTTCCGGCCTCAGCCAGGCGGCGCAGGATATTATCCGCGATGCGCTGGCCGAAGCAAAGCAGATCCGGGCGACAGTCGAAACGCTGCGCGAGAAACATCGCGTCGACCAACCCGGTCCCGGTCTGGAAAGCAGCATCGAGCAGGCTGTCGAGGGCTCCGATATGGCGACATTGCAGGCACAGGACAGCGCCCTGCGGGATATCATCACCGTGATTATCGACGTGCTGAAGGCCGAGGAGGCCGCCGATACACGATCCATCGAGGCCTATCGCGATCTCTTCCAGACTCTGCCGGTGCCCGGCATCGCCTATACATTTCAGGATGATGACCAGTTTGCCCGGCTGCGCGTGGCCGGTCCGAACCCGATGCTGATCCGGGGCATCGACAGCCTCCCCGATAAATTTCCGGTCACGGCAGCGCAATATGCCGCTGTCATGGGTGATGACAATCTGGCCGATGCGCTTGCTAATGGCCGGGTATTCATCTGTGATTACAAGGAGCTGGAGGTGCTTGTTGCCGGTGTATGGAAAGGGCGAGCGAAATATGTCTATCGCCCGATGGCGCTGTTCGCCGTTCCGCCCGGCGGATCGTCGCTCAAGCCGGTGGCGATTCAGTGCGGGCAGGACCCCGGTCAATATCCGGTGATGACGCCTTCGGTTGCCGCGTCCGAAAAATGGGGCTGGGAGATGGCCAAATTTGTCGTGCAGGTCGCCGACTGCAATTGTCACGAGCTGTTCGTCCATCTTGCCGGAACTCATCTGGTCAGCGAGGCCATTGCCGTGGCCACCCGCCGCAACCTCGCCGAAATCCATCCGCTCTGGTCGCTGCTCGTGCCGCATTTTGAAGGCACCCTGTTCATCAACAATCTCGCGGTCGAAACCCTGATCAACAAGGGCGGCCCGATCGACGATTTCTTTGGCGGCACCATCGAGTCCAGCCAGCTGGCCGCGGTGCAGGCGCGCCTTCGTTTCGACTTTTACAAGAAGATGACACCGGTGGATTTCGCCGAGCGCAGGGTCGCCGATCCGGCCGGGCTCCCGGACTATGCCTATCGCGACGACGCCTTGCTGGTGTGGGAGGCGATTCACGACTGGGCCGAGCAATATATCAATATCTATTATGACGATGACGAAGCTGTTGTCGGCGATACCGAACTGGCTTTATGGGCGGCGTCGATCGCCTCGGAAGGCCATATCATTGGCTTCAAACCGATCACCTCCCGGGATCAGCTGATCGATGTCTGCACGATGATCATCTTCACCGCCAGCGCCCAGCATGCCGCGGTCAATTTTCCGCAGCGCACGATCGTGACCTTTGCCCCGGCGGTGACCGGAGCCGGATGGAGCGCTGCGCCGACCGAGCAAAGCGGCCACAGCAAGGCGGAATGGCTGGACTATATGCCGCCGATGTCGCTGGGGCTGCTGCAACTGTCTTCGCTCGAACTGCTGGGCTCGGTCTATTACCGGCCGCTCGGCGATTATCGCACCAACCGCTTTCCCTATCAAAGCTGGTTCCGGGACCCGGCGATTACCGGGGACGAAGGGCCGCTGGCGCGCTTCCAGGCTGGATTGCGGGCGGTCGAGTCGAGGATCATCGCGCGCAACCAGCGCCGCATGCATCCCTATGCCTATCTGCAGCCGAGCCAGATTCCGACCAGCACCAATATCTGATCGCGGTCAGCGCGGGCTGCGCGCGGCCAATATCCGCTTGTTGCGGGCCTCGACAGCGCGGAAGGCCGTGAACACGCCGAGATTGGGATCGGTCATGCCGCTCTGGCCAAGATTTTCCAGCTGTTCGTAGAACCAGTAGATCACGGCAAAGCTGGCGACCGCCTTGACGATCTGGAAACGCATCAGAAAGCCCAGCCAGGCGGGCAGCAAGCGCAGATTATCCTCATAGCGGGGCAATGCCTCCAGTCCTTCCAGCAATTGTTTCGGCGCGTCGGTCATCACGCACATCGGACGGCCCAGTCCGACAAGATCGGCCGCACCGCTGGCGAGCGCGGATTCCATCGCCGCGCGGGTCCGGAAGCCACCGGTTACCATCAACGGCACCTGGACCGCATCCTGCATCGCCTTGGCGAAATCAACAAAATAGGCCTCGCGCGCCTTGGTCGACGGCGCAAGATTCTGCTCCTCTTTCTCCTCGATCCCGTCCGAACCCATCAGCGCCGGCTGCTCATAGGTCCCTCCGGATATCTCGACGAGATCGACGCTGGCTTTTTCCAGCCACTGGACCACCTGCAGGCTGTCCTCGAAATTGAATCCGCCTTTCTGGAAATCGGCGCTGTTCAGCTTGACCGAGATCGGAAAATCGGGGCCGACGGCAGCCCTGGTCTTGGCGACCACAGAAAGGAGGAAACGGGCGCGGTTTTCCAGGCTGCCGCCATAATCGTCTTTGCGCAGGTTGGAGCGCGGGCTGAGGAAACTGCTCAGCAGATAGCCGTGGGCGGCGTGGATTTGCACGCCCGTGAAGTCCGCTGCCTGGCAGGTTTTCGCTGCCAGCGCAAAGCGGTCCACCAGATCCTCGATCTCTTCGATGGTCAGCGCTACCGGTTCGCCGAACTGACCACCGGGCAGGCCAAGCTTGACGGCTGAAGGCGCTTTGGGATGTGCGTTGACATTGCTCTGCGTCTGCCGGCCGGCATGGCTGATCTGGGCCCAGAAATGATTGCCGTTGCGGGTGGCGGCCTGCGCCCAGCTTTTCAGCGCCGCCCTCATCGCGTCATCCGCTTCCCGATCGATGACCACATTGCCGGGCCGCTCAAGATGATCCCGGTCAATCTGGATATTGCCGCTCAGCAACATGCCAGCGCCGCCGTCGGACCACAGTCCGTACAGCCGCTCCAGTTCGGGCGTGGGCAATCCGTCCGGCGTCGCCATGCCTTCGGTCATCGCCGCCTTGGCGATCCGGTTGGGCAGGATGGCACCGCAGGGAAGGGTCAGCGTATCGGAAAGAGAGATGGTCATATGGAAGCCCCGAATTTCAATTTCGATTAAAAACTGATTCTGTCCCATATTGGAATTTATGGCAAGCAGAAGCGCGCATTTCCGACATAATATGGCCAAGCACCGTTTGTTTGGCTTTTGCGATAAATAGGTTATAGTATCGACAGCATATCGCACGGGGGCAAACTTCCGGCGATCGCAGGAGTTGATATTCTGAGGGGAATGGAAATGGTTGCAACAACATCTCGAAAATCGGTCAGCGAACATCGCGCGCATCAGGACGTGCAGCATCGCAGCGTTCGCTGGGACAAGAAAATGAGCAATAATTGTGCGGCCGCGCTGCTTTTCTACACCATGATGCAGATATTTTTCGTGCTTCGCTTCATCGAAACCCGGGGCATGTCGATCGCTCCCTATTTTGGACTGATCCTGCTCGTCGCCGTGATCATTCCCTTTTGCCGCAATTTTGAGAAGCGCTGGAGATCAATCGGCAATAGCGGCCTTTCAGAACAGAGCCTTGCCGCGAAATTCCGGGCCGATCAAATCGTACTTTGGACTCTGGCAGCCGGCCTTCCGTTTGTCTTCGTTGGAGTGATCAAGATTATCGCTACGGTGACCTGATACGCCGGTTTCTTCCCGAATTGATAGCAGATCGTTGACCTTGTCCGGTGCCGCACCTATGTCCGGCACATGCTGAAACCTTCCCAGGCGCAGGATCGCGCCGAAGCCCTTATCTCCCAAGCCAAAAAAGCCGGTGCCGATGCCGCCGACGCCATTTATGTCTGCGACGCCTCGACCCAGGTGCAGATGCGTCTGGGCAATCTCGAAGATGTCGAACGCTCGGAAGGCGAGGAAATCGGCCTGCGAGTCTTTGTCGGCAAGCGTTCGGCCACCGTCTCGTCGTCCGACATGGACCCTGAAATATTGTCGTCGCTCGTCGGCCGCGCCATCGACATGGCAAAGGAAGCGCCGGAAGACCAATATGCCGGCCTCGCACCCGAAGAGCTGCTGCTGAAATCCGATCCGCATCCGATCGAGGGGGACGACGGCCAGAATCCGGATCCCGAACTGCTGCGCGAACTGGCGCTGAAAGCGGAGGATGCTGCCCGATCGGTAAAGGGTGTCACCAATAGCGAAGGCGGCGGCGCCAACGCCGGGCGCACCATCGTCGCCCTGGCCACCAGCCATGGCTTTTCCGGTGCCTATTCGACCAGCGGCTACAGCATCTCCGCCAGCGTCATTGCCGGGCAAGGCGATGGCATGGAACGCGACTATGCCTATGATAGCGCCCGCTTTCTGGAAGACCTGCAATCGCCCGACACCATCGGCCGGGAAGCCGGCGAGCGCGCTGTCTCCCGCCTTAATCCGGTGCAGTTTCAGTCCGGTGCCATGCCGGTAGTCTATGATCCCCGCGTCGGCAACAGCCTGCTCGGCCATTTCGTCGGTGCCATTTCAGGCGCCGCCATCGCCCGCAAGACCAGCTTCCTGCTCGACGCGCTCGACACGGAGGTGTTCGACAGCGCTATCTCCATCATCGACTGTCCGCACCGCAAGCGCGGCCTCCGCTCCAAGGCGTTTGACGGCGAAGGCCTACCAACCGCAAAGACAAAATTGATCGACCAGGGCCGGCTGACCCAGTGGATCATGGAAAGCGCCTCCGCGCGCCAGCTCGGCCTGCAGCCGACCGGCCATGCCTCGCGCGGTGTCGGCGGGGCGCCCGGCGTCAGCGTCACCAATCTGCATATGTGCAATGGCTCGGTCAGCAAGGCCGATCTGATCAGGGATATCAAGCACGGGGTCTATATCACCGAACTGATCGGCATGGGCGTCAATCAGGTCACCGGTGACTATAGCCGCGGCGCCAGCGGCTTTCTGATTACCGATGGCGAAATCGGGCCGCCGGTGTCGGAGATCACCATTGCCGGTAACCTGAAAGACATGTTCAAAAGCCTGGTTGCTGCAGACGATCTGGAATATCGCTACAGCATCAATGTCCCGACTCTGCGCGCGGACAGCATGACGGTAGCGGGTGGCTGAGCAAATCCGTTAGTAGTGAGCGCGCCAAGCCGGGCCTATCGGAATGGAAGCGTCCTCGCGCCACGCACGGAACAAACGGAGAAGCAATTGCCCGATATCGATTTTGACCGCGTAATTGCAATTGCCGAAGCCGGCGGCGCGCTCGCGATGCGGCGATGGACGCTCGGGCGCAAGGAATCCAATATCTGGGAGAAATCGCCCGGACAGATTGTCAGCGATGCCGATCTGGCGGTCGACCGCTTTCTCCGCGGCGAACTGGAAAAGCTCGTGCCTGTTGCCGGCTGGCTGTCGGAAGAAACCCATATCGATCACAGCGGTGCCGGCGACGAGCTGACCTGGGTGGTCGACCCGATCGACGGTACCAAGGATTATGTCGCCGGCAAGACCGGCTGGTGCGTCTCTGTCGCTCTGGTGCAGAACGAGGCGCCGGTGTTCGGCGTGCTGGTCGCGCCGGCGATGCACGAAACCTGGGTGGGCCGGGCAGGCCAGTCCGCCACGGTCAACGGCAGGGCGCTGGTCGCCACCCGTCGGGATCAATATGAAGGCTGCCGGATACCGGCCGAAAGCCTGCCGCCGGAAATGAACCTGACCGCGGTGCCAAAGCCGAACAGCATCGCGCTGCGTATGGCGATGGTCGCCGACGACCGCGCCGATGTCGTTGCCTCGACGCGCTGGGGTCATGAATGGGATATTGCTGCGGCCCATGTCATCGCCGCCGAAGCCGGGGCCAGTGTCACCAACGCGTTGGGCGAAACTTTGGTTTATAACGGCACCCACGGCAAGGCGCTCGGCGTGCTGTGCTGTTCCCGCAATCTCTATGATGAAGCGGTGCAGCGGATCGGCAAATATGTCTCCGAAAACGGAGCGAGCCACTAGCCGCCTAGGCGGTGCGCGCTCTCGTCCACAATCCCTGACGCCCTCGCTTCGCCGGGTTGACCAGCGCCTGGCCGAAGGCTTTCACGATCCATCCCAGCTTTGTGCCCTTGCTCGTGTAGATCCGGTGATCGAGCGACGCGCCGCCGCTCTTGCGGATCGCCCGGGCTATATCGCCATAGATGCCGGCGGCGGCCAGCACTGCCCAGCGCGACCGGAACGGCAGGTTGGACGCACCGACCCGCGCTGATGCCTCATAGTCGCCGGCCAGGTCGCACAGCCGGTTGACCAGCAGCACCAGCGCGTCGCGGTTGGCCGGTTCCAGAATATGCTCGGCATCGAGGCCCGCTTCGGCAAGCCATGTCTGCGGCAGATAGCATCGGCCCGCCTGCGCATCCTCGGTCACGTCGCGAGCGATATTGGCGAGCTGGAATGCCAGCCCCAGATCGCAGGCCCGGTCCAGCACCTCCTGGTCGCGGGCAGAAATGCCCATCACGATCGCCATCATGCACCCGACCGCGCCAGCGACATGATAGCAATATTGCAGCAGGTCATCCTCCGTCTCCGGCCGCCAGCCATGGGCATCAAGGGCAAAGCCGTCGATCATGTCATCCGCCAGTTTCTTCGGAATATTGCATTCCTGGGCGACCACACCAAAGGCATCGAATGGCGGATTGCCGGTCTGCTCGCCGCCATGGGCCCGTGCCGTCATCATCCGCATCGCGGCGAGGGTCTTGTCCGGGTTGGCGATCGCCGACATGCCATGGCCGTGATCCTGACCGTCTGCCAGATCATCGCAGGCGCGGCACCAGTAATAGAGCAGCCATGCCCGCTCGCGCGTCTGCCGGGCAAAGAGTTTCGAGGCGCGGGCAAAGGATTTTGATCCGCGTTCGATACTGGTTCTGGCGTGAGTGACGAGATTAGCCCGATTCATGAAATTATACCGTTCGTCCTGAGCTTGTCGAAGGGCGCTGCCCGGCAAGGCGGATCGGTTTGACAGATTTGCAAATGTGGAACTGTTTCACCCCATATCCTCCAGCATCAGCTCCGCCGTCGCCTTGGCGCTGCCGACCACGCCGGGGATGCCGGCGCCGGGATGGGTGCCGGCGCCGACAAAATAGAGATTGTCGATAATATCGTCCCGGTTGTGCACCCGGAACCATGCACTTTGCGTCAGCAGGGGTTCCAGGCTGAACGCACTGCCCAGATGGGCGTTGAGATCGCTGCCGAAATCCTGCGGCGTATAGTGAAAGCTGGTGACGATCCGGTCGTGGATATCGGGGATCAGCCGGTGGCCGATTTCGTCGAGAATCCGCTTCTTGTAGATCGGCCCCATTTCTTCCCAGTCGATCGGCAGCTTGCCCTGGTGCGGCACCGGTGCCAGCACATAGAAAGTGCTGTTGCCTTCGGGCGCCATTCCCGAATCGGTGACCGTCGGATGATGGAGATAGAGCGAAAAATCGCTCGGCAGCACGCCATTGTCGTAAATATCCTCCAGCAGCCCTTTGTAGCGTGGCCCGAACAGGATCATATGGTGGGGGATTCCCGGCCAGCTGCCCTTCACGCCGAAATGGACGACAAACAGCGAGGGCGAATATCTCTTCTTCAGCAGCTTCTGGCTCACCGTTTCGCTGCGATGCTTGTGGCCCAGCAGGTCGCGGTAGCTGTGCACGATATCGGCGTTGGAGGCGACGGCATCAAACCGCTCGCTCCAGCCGGATTTGCAGGTCACACCGGAAGCCCGGTCGCCGATCGTGTCGATTTTCGTCACCGGATCGTTCAGCCGGATCACTCCGCCGATCCGCTCGAAATGTTTGACCATGGCGCCGACCAGCATATTGGTTCCGCCCTTGGCGAACCACACGCCGCCGAGCCGCTCCAGCTTGTGGATCAGGCCGTAGATCGCACTGGTCTTCATCGGATTGCCACCGACCAGCAAGGACTGGAACGACAGGAACTCGCGCAATTTCTCGTTCTTCACAAAGCTCGACACCTTGGAATAGACGGATCGATAGGCCTCATATTTCATCAGCGCGGGTGCCGCCTTGATCATCGACTTGAAATCGAGAAACGCCTTAGTGCCCAGCTTGACATAGCCTTCCTCATACAGGCCGCCGCTATATTCGAGGAATTTCTTGTAGCCCTCGACATCATCCGGCTCGATCGCCGCGATATTGGCGTAGAGTTGTTGCGGATCGTTGACATAGTCGAAATTGGTCCCGTCCGGCCAGTTGAGCCGGTAGAAGGGCGACACCGGCAGCAGCTCGATATCCTTCGCCATGTCATGGCCGGTCAGATCCCACAGCTGCGACAGGCAGTCCGGATCGGTGATCACCGTCGGGCCGCCGTCGAAGATAAATCCGTCCTTCTCCCAATAATAGGCGCGGCCACCCGGCTTGTCGCGGCTCTCGAGAATGGTTGTCTGGATGCCGGCCGACTGCAGCCGGATGGCGAGGGCGAGACCGCCGAAGCCGGAGCCGATCACCGCCGCTTTCCGGAACAGTTCATTCTGGGGTTTTGCACGATCACTCATAGGACAGTCATACTCATTTATATTTTAACAAAAGCGGAATCGCGCGGGACACGGGTATCGGCGGCTTGCCGGTCAGCAGATTGGCCTGATCCAGCAGGGTGGACTTGCCTGCATAGAAGCGGGCAAGCAATTTTTCATCCTTGCTATAGGTATGTTCCAGCGTTTTGTAACGCTTGTCTGGATCCGCGCCCAGAAACAGGAAGGCGCAAAGCATGCGGTAGAACTTCCCGTTCTTCCAATGGTTTTGTGCCAGATTGCGCAGCATTTTATCCAGCTTTGCCTGGCTGATGTCCGGCATTTCGGCGATCAGGATCGCCGTTTTTACCGCCATCGGCAGGGAATAGCTGGTGATCGGCTGGATCAGGGCCGCTCTCGCACCGGCTCGGGCATCGACGCTGCGATTGGCTTTCCAGAAGGCCTCAAAATCACCGCCATAGATGACCGGCAGCTGGCCCTTTTCCTCGCTCAGCACCGTCTCGATCTGCCATCCATGGTCTTTTGCATAAGCGGCGATCCGGGCATGGGACGTCTTGCTGTCCAGTTCGGCGGTATCCGCATAATAAGTGTCTTCGACGAAAATTTCGCTATCGCTGAACGGCAGGCAATAGATGAACCGGTAGCCGTCGATCTGTTCGACCGTCGCATCCATGATCACTGGCCGTTCTAGCCCGTGCGGTTTCTTCAGTCGCAGCATCTGGCCGCAAAATTTCTGCCAGCCCACCTCGAGCGCGGACACATCTCCGCTCCCGCGCACATCGAGAACGGCCTGGGCAGCGATCTCCGAACCGTCTGCCAGTTTCACCAGTCTCTTGTTGACCACCCTGGCTTGCTGCCCGCTTTTCAGCGCCGCAGCCGGCAGCCGCTTGCGCAATTCCCGGTCCAGATTGGCGGATTCGATCGAGAAATAGCCATTGCTAAGTCTGCGACTATATTTCGGGAAATGGACATCATAACTGTCCCACTGTCTGGCAATCAGCGGGTCGACCAGCCAGCGATGCTCCGGCTCGACATCGCTTTCGAAAAAGGACCAGATATGGTTGCCGCCAAAATGACCTTCTGCCTCGATCAGCGCAATATCCAGATCGGGCCGCAGTTCCGCCAGCGCCAGCGCCACCAGGCCACCGACCAAGCCGCCGCCAGCGATCGCCAGATCATATTGGTTTGAGGAACGCGCTTGCTTCGGCATTGGCTTGCCTTAGCCGATGGCGCGGACAGGGGAAAGCCTGTCTGAAAGTATGTAGGACGATCATGCTTTCCCGCTTGCTCCGCTGCGCTCCCCGCCATATTCCCCTGTCATGCAATATGCCCCGGCAATCCTGCTTTCCGCGCTCGCCATGACCCTGATCGTCGGTGGCCGTTATCTGCTCAGCAGCGGCTTTTTTGCCTGGCTCACCAACCGCGTGCGGCCGGGCCAATATGACCGGCTGAAGCCACAGATCGGTCGTGAAATCCGCTGGTCGCTGCTATCCGCTGCCATTTACGGGATTCCGGCCGGTATCGTCGCATGGGGCTGGCAGAATGCCGGCTGGACCCGGATTTACACCGATCCTCATATGTACCCATTGTGGTATTTACCGCTGTCGCTTTTCCTCTATCTCTTTTTGCACGATACATGGTTCTACTGGACTCATCGGCTGTTTCACCGCCCGCGCTGGTTCAGGGTCGCGCACGCCGTCCATCATGACAGCCGGCCACCGACCGCCTGGGCGGCGATGAGCTTTCATCCGGTTGAAGCGATCAGCGGCGCGGTCGTTATTCCGGCTCTGGTTCTCGCGATACCGATTCATGTCGGCGTTTTGGGTTTGGTATTGCTGGTGATGACGGTTATGGGCGTCTCCAACCATATGGGCTGGGAGATGTTCCCGCGCTGGCTTGTTCAGGGAAGGTTCGGGCAATGGCTCATAACCGCCACCCATCACGAAAAGCATCACGAAGTGTACAGAGGTAATTATGGGCTATATTTTCGCTTTTGGGACAGGCTCTGCGGTACGGACATCGGGCTGTCCAACCTGGCTGGCGGCGTCGGCCCTGCTGGTCGGCGCAAGCGCGTCCGCGAGTGAAACACCGGTGCCCGTCACTCCGGCGATTTCGGCGTCCATCGATCTGGCGATAACGGGTCTCAGGTCCAAAAAGGGCAATGTGCTCGTCTGCCTCAGCACCAATCCGGACTATTTCCCGGACTGCGGCAAGGATGCGAAGGCGCGCAAGATAAAGGTGGCAGCCGCCAAGGCCGGAAATATCGAGATCGCCGGCGTGAAGCCAGGGACTTATGCCGTGGCACTGATTCACGACGAAAATGCCAATGGCAAAATGGATATGCGGCTGTTCCTGCCGCGCGAGGGCTTTGGCTTCTCCCGCAATCCCAAAATCCGCATGGGCCCGCCAAAGTTTGAATCCTCGCAATTCACCGTAGGCGCTCAGGACGCGCATTATGCAGTGCACATGAACTATATCCTGTAGCCCGCACCGGGTTAACCTTTTGCTAGGACTCCGGCGTCATGTGATGGCGGTAAGATGGAGTCATAGTGGATGTTTCAAACCCCTTTCTCAGTTTTCAATCCAGATGACGACCTGCAGCCGTCAAGCCTGTCGGAAATTCTTGGTGCCTTCTCCTATGCCCTTGACCTGACCGAGGGGCAGCCCGCCGGTCACAGTATCCGGGCCTGCTGGATTGGCACTCATGTCGCCATGGCGCTGGGATTGAAGGGCGAGGTGCTGCGCGATGTCTATTATGCCGTCCTGCTCAAGGATCTGGGATGCAGCAGCAATGCCGCTCGGGTCAGCAAGATGTTTGTCGGCGACGACCGCAAGCTGAAGCATGATTTCAAGCTGCTTGGTCCTGAGCCGGAGGATTTTGGTGCCTTCGTAGGCAGCTCTGTGGGCGTGGACGCCGATCCGGATACGCGCGATCTGGCGATCGACAATCTGAGCGCAAATGCCGGGGAAATCATGACCGAGATCATGGCAATCCGCTGTTCCCGTGGTGCCGATATCGCCCGGCGCTTGCGCTTGTCGGAGGATGTCGCTCAGGCGATTGCCCATCTGGACGAACATTGGGACGGCGGCGGGCTGCCACTGGGGATTGCCGGTACCGATATCCACCTCGGTGGCCGGATCGCTCTGCTGGCTCAGGTTGCCGATGTTTTTTATACAGCCAGGGGCAGGGATGCAGCGATCGCGGAGATCCGCGAAAGGTCAGGAAGCTGGCTCGATCCGCATTTGTGCACATTGTTCGAGCAAGTGTCCGGTTCGCCCGGCTTCTGGGAGGATCTGGCACGCGACGATCTCCCGGAGCGGCTATGGACACTCGAGCCGGGCGTGCAATATGTCACGGTCGACGAGGACTATCTCGATGATATCTGTTTTGCCTTTGGCTATGTTATCGATGCCAAAAGCCCCGACACCGCAGGCCACAGCGCGCGGGTCGGGATGATCGCCGACAGGATCGCCGAAATATTGGGAATGCCAGCGGAATCGCGCCGGGTGCTGCGCCGCGCCGCGATCCTGCATGATATCGGAAAATTGGGAGTGAGCAGCGCGATTCTGGAAAAACCGGGCAAGCTCAATGCCGAGGAATGGAAAATCATGCGAAGCCATGCCTCCCTCACGACCAATATTCTCGGCCAGATTTCGGTCATGGGTGAACTGGCGATGGTCGCCGGCTCTCATCATGAACGGCTGGACGGCAAGGGATATCCGCTCGGCCTGGATGAGCGCAGCATTTCGATGGAATCCCGGATCATCACGGTGGCCGATATATATGATGCCCTGACCGCGGAACGCGCCTATCGGCCATCCATGTCGTCGGAAAAGGCGATGAGCATCCTGCAGGGCGAAGTCGGCGACGCCGTGGATCCTCAATGCTTTGCTGCCCTCCAGCAGGTGCTGGAAAACGGTCTGCCGGAATAGCGGCGCCTGGGGCGGGTCTGAACAGGACTGTATGCGGCATGGAACCACAAGCCGGTTTGCGCGTTGACCTCACACGCAACAAATTGGGAAACAGTCTTGAAAAACTCGCATATCTTAAGCCGGGCGGCCTTTGTTTCGCTCGGCCTCAGCCTTTCCTCTCCGCTCCTGGCACAGGAAGAGACGGCGCCAGCGCCTGCCGAAGAGTCCGTTTTTGACGGTGATTATCTGACCGTCGGCCTCGGCGTGGCAGTCGGACCCAGCTATGAAGGGTCCGACAATTACACAGTCTCCCCCTTGCCGGTCGCGCTCGGCAGTATCGGCGGAATCGATTTTCAGCCGCGCGGCCCCGGCATCGCCTTTGATGTCATTCCCGACCAGAAAGACGCCAAGGTCGACTTCATTCTGGGACCCGTCGTGCGCGCGCGCTTTGACCGCCAGAACTCGATCAAGGATCCCGTGGTCCGCTCGCTCGGCAAGCTTGATTTCGCCGTGGAAGTCGGCCCCTTTGCGGGCGTTCAGGTCAACCGCGTGCTCAATCCCTATGACTCGCTGACCGCGCAGGTCGATCTGCGCTGGGATGTCGCGGGCGCGCATGATGGCATGGTGATCTATCCCAGCCTGACCTATTTTACCCCGCTCAGCCGCAGCATCGTCACCAGTCTCTCGGCCAGCGCCGAGCATGTCGATGACGATTATGCCAATTATTATTTCAGCATTTCGCCTGCCGGATCGACCGCCAGCGGCCTGCCGACCTTCAACGCGACGGGAGGCTGGAAAAATGTCAGCGTCGCATCGCTGACCGCGATCGATCTGGACGGAGACGTTACCAACGGCGGTTTCAGTCTCATCTTCCTCGGCAGCTATTCGCGGGTTCTCGGCGACGCCAAACGCTCGCCGGTAACCTCGATCCGCGGCAGCGCCAACCAGTTTTTTGGAGCCATCGGGGTGGGTTATACGTTCTGATCCTGTGAGCGGAGCGCCACCGGCGCTTAAGATTGCCGAACCTGCTTGTCGGCTCGCCGCATAACCGCTTAGTGTGCCTCTCATCCGGGACGGAATGATTGCGCCATTTTGCAAAGCCGTTCGTCAAGCAAGCTGGAGACAAAAAATGAGCAACTCAGGCAACATCGCGGGATGGATCACCTTCTTCATCGGCCTCTACGCGTTTGCGGCGGGGCTGGGCGAATTTCGCCGGCCCGGTTTCTGGGCCAAAATGGTGCAGGAGTTTCGCGACAGCCATGCGCTGCAATTTCTGACCGGCTTTGTCACCCTCGCGATTGGCGCGATCATCTATCTGGTCAATCCCTGGAACCCGGCAGATCCGCTCTCGATATTGATCACCGTGCTTGGCGCCTGGATATTCATCGAAGGGGCGCTGATCCTGGCGGTCGGCGACTGGTTTCTGAACTTCGCCGGCAGGCTGATGGGCAACACCAGCCGCATCTGGGCGGGCCTTTCTATCATCATCGGCCTGGCCGCCATTTTCGCCGCTCTGGTCCGCCTGCAGATGGGCTGAGCGCACCCGCTCATCCCGTCAGACTTAAGCCGTCTCTATCACCCTGAAACAGGCGCGCAGCGCCGCTGCCGCCTCTTGCCGCGCCGCGTTGGCGGTCGGGATCGCACCGACAGCGGCAAAGGACGTATGGATTTGCCCCGGATAATTGATATGGCGCGCCTCCGTTCCCGCCCTGGCAAGCGCTTCGGCATAGGCCTTGCCCTGGTCGCGTAGCGGATCAAATTCCGCCGTAATCACCAGCGCCGGCGGCAGGCCGGACAGATCAGCGGCCAGCAAGGGCGAAGCCTTCGGATCGCTGCGCTGCGCCGGATCGGCATAATGGCGCCAGAACCAGTCCATCAGCGCCCGGGTGAGCACAAAGCCCTCCGCATTGTCGGCCATGGACGGACTGTCATCGCCGGCATCGACCACCGGCGTGATCAGTACCTGACCGCGGATATCCGGCCCCCCGGCATCGCGCGCCAGCTGGCAGACCACGGCGGCCAGATTGCCGCCCGCGCTCCAGCCGCAGACCGCCAGTTCCCCAGCGATCCCGCCAAGCGCCTCGCTGTTCTTCGCTGCCCATTGCACCGCTGCAAAGGCATCGTCGACCGCGGCAGGGAAGGGCGATTCCGGCGCGTGGCGATAATTGGCGGACAGGATGATGCTGCCGCTGTTCGCGCACAGGTCGCGGCACAGCGCGTCATCGGATGTGTGATCGCCCAGCACCCAGCCGCCGCCGTGGAAATAGACGGTGACCGGATGCGGTCCCGGACTGTCCGGCCGGTAGAGGCGATATTCGACTGGCCCGTCCGCGCCCGGATAGTGGCCGTCGACCACTTCGCCGACCGCCGGTCCCGGCGGATTGCCCGCATTCATCGCCACCGAGGTCGAGCGGGCCTGTTCCGGCGACATGCTGTCGAACGGCGGCAGCTCCATTTCGGCCAGCAGTTCGAGCAGCGCGACCACGTCCGGCTGCTGCCGCCGGACCAGCCCGTCGTTGCCGCGATCACCGCCCGGGCCGGAGAAGCGGAAGCCCAGATAGTCTTGCCGTGCCACATCATTGCACACCCGGCGATAGGCCGCGACGCCGCCGACATAGGGCAGGCAGACCCGCGGCTTGCCCGGCACATTGGCGCCCATGTACCAGGACTTGGCCTGCGGAAAGAGCGTCATGTGCCTGGTCGCCGTGCCATAGTCGACCCAGCCGGTTTCGGCGGTAACGGTCGGCTCGATCCGGCTCAGATTTTCGCGGTCCATATAGTCAAGACAATCGGCAATCCACTCGACATGCTGCTCGATCGAAACGATCATGTTGGACAGGACCGACGGGCTGCCGGGACCGGTGATCATGAAGAAATTGGGAAAGCCCTCGACCGTCAGCCCGAGATAGTTGAGCGGCCCTTCCGTCCATTTCTGCTTCAGGCTCTGGCCATCACGCCCCCGGATATCGACGGCCAGCAACGCCCCGGTCATCGCGTCGAAGCCGGTCGCAAAGACGATCGCATCAAAAGCAAACTCCCGGTCGCGCGTGGCGATACCGGTGGCGGTGATCGAGCGGATCGGATCGGCCTTGATATCGACAATCTCGACATTGGGCTTGTTGAAGGTCTGATAATAATGGGTGTCGAGACAGGCGCGCTTGGTGCAGATCGGGAATTCGGTCGGGGTCAATATGTCGGCGACCCTGCTGTCCTCGATCACGCCGCGGATCTTGCTGCGGACAAATTGCGCGAGCGTCTCATTGGCCTGCTCGTTGAGCAGCAGATCGGCAAATTCCGACCCGAGATGCGGAATCGCGCCCTTGTCCCACAGCGCCTGATAGTGCTGCTGCCGTTCTTCCTCGGACACGGTCAGGGCAAAGTCCATTCCCTCCTTGCCCGGCACGCCGGTCTTGGTCGAGCGCGCTTCCTCGCGGTAATCCTGATAGCGCTGTTTCACCGCCAGCTTCTCTTCCGCGATCGGGCCGTTGCCCGCCGGAATCGAATAATTGGCGGTGCGCTGGAAGACGGTGGTATGCTCGGCCTGTTCGGCGATCAGCGGGATCGACTGGATGCCCGACGATCCGGTGCCGATGATCCCGACTCTCTGGCCGGTAAAATCGACGCCCTCGTCCGGCCAGCTGTGGGTGCGGTAAATATCGCCGGTGAAATGCTCGACGCCCGGGATATCGATATCCTTGGGCTGCGACAGGCAACCGGTCGCCATGATGAAAAACCGCCCGCTGACGGTCTCGCCCCGGTCGGTGATGACGTTCCAGCAATGGCCATCCTCGTCCCAGACCGCCTGTTCCACTCGCGTGCCGAATGTGATGTCCCGTCGCAAATCAAAGCGCTCGGCGACATGCCGGGCGTAGCGCAGGATTTCCGGCTGGGTCGCATATTTCTCGCTCCATTCCCATTCCTGCTCGAGATAGGGATCGAAGCTGAACGAATAGTCGATGCTCTCGATATCGCAGCGCGCGCCGGGATAGCGGTTCCAGTACCAGGTGCCGCCGACATCGTCGCCCGCCTCGAAAGCGCGGGCGGAAAGCCCCATCTGGCGGAACTTGTGCAGCAGATAGAGACCGGCAAAGCCCGCCCCGACCACGATCACATCCAGCTGCGGCTTGCTCGATAGCTTCATCATTCTCTCCAGTCTGCGCCTCTGCGGGCCTGGTGCCCGGAATAGCAGATCATTTTGGAAGATACTATTCTATTTAACCGTCTGGTTAAAGGATCGTCAGCCGACATGCTTTCCAGAAAGCGCATGACATCGACCGCCCGAGCCTTTACCATCCGCTCATCCCCGGGGAGTCGCCATCCCATCAAATTTTGATGGGACTCGTAAATGCGTCTGAGAGGCAGGTGTAACGCCCTGCGACCCGCTGAACCTGATCCGGCACCGTGGAAACGGGCTTACCGGCGGAGGGAGGGAGTGGTTTTGAGCAGAACCCGCCCTCGTTCCGAAATGACAAAGGAACGAATGATATGGCCGACCTACCCGCAAAAACCGAAATTGGCGTGACCACCGGCGCGATCCGTGGCTCGAAGAAAGTCCATGTCGCAGCGCACAGCGGCTCCGGCATCCGCGTCGCGATGCGCGAAATTCATCTCGAGGGCGGCGAAGCGCCGGTCCGCGTCTATGACACCAGCGGTCCCTATACCGATCCCGAGGCTTTGATCGATATCAAGACCGGCCTCAACGAGCTGCGCAGCCCCTGGATCCGCGCGCGCGGCGATGTCGAGGAAGTCACCCAGCGCGAAGTGAAACCGGAAGACAATGGCCAGCTCGGCCCCGACCGCTCCGGCGGCGTCGCCCCGTTCCCCAATGTCCGCCGCAACGTGCTGCGCGCCAAGCCGGGCGCCAATGTCTCCCAGATGCACTACGCGCGCCAGGGCATCATCACCCCGGAAATGGAATATGTCGCCGAGCGCGAAAATCTCGGGCGTGAGCGGCTCAAGGAATATAAGCGCGACGGCGAAAGCTTCGGCGCTTCTATCCCCGACTATGTCACGCCCGAATTCGTCCGCGACGAAATCGCCCGGGGCAGGGCAATCATCCCCAACAATATCAACCATCCGGAATCCGAGCCGATGGCCATCGGCCGCAATTTCCTGGTCAAGGTCAACGCCAATATCGGCAACAGCGCCGTCGCTTCCGATGTCGCCAATGAAGTCGACAAGATGGTCTGGTCGATCCGCTGGGGCGCCGACACGGTCATGGACCTGTCCACCGGCCGCAACATCCACGACACCCGCGAATGGATCATCCGCAACAGCCCGGTTCCGATCGGCACCGTGCCGATCTACCAGGCGCTGGAAAAGGTCGGCGGCGTCGCCGAGGACCTGACCTGGGAAATCTTCCGCGATACCCTGATCGAGCAAGCCGAGCAGGGCGTCGACTATTTCACCATCCACGCCGGCGTCCGGCTGCCTTATGTGCCGATGGCGGCCAAGCGGGTCACCGGCATCGTCAGCCGCGGCGGCTCGATCATGGCGAAATGGTGCCTCGCGCACCACAAGGAAAGCTTCCTCTACGAACATTTCGACGACATCACCGAGATCATGAAGGCCTATGATATCGCCTACAGCCTCGGCGACGGCCTGCGCCCCGGCTCGATTGCCGATGCCAATGACGAGGCCCAGTTCAGCGAGCTCTACACGCTCGGCGAACTCACGCACCGCGCCTGGAAATCGGATGTGCAGGTGATGATCGAGGGCCCCGGCCATGTGCCGATGCACAAGATCAAGGAGAATATGGAAAAGCAGCTCGAAGTCTGCGGCGAGGCGCCCTTCTATACGCTTGGGCCCCTTACCACCGACATCGCGCCCGGCTATGACCATATCACCAGCGGCATCGGCGCCGCCCAGATCGGCTGGTACGGCACCGCAATGCTCTGCTATGTCACGCCCAAGGAACATCTCGGCCTGCCCGACCGCGACGATGTGAAAGTCGGCGTGATCACCTACAAGCTCGCCGCCCACGCCGCCGACCTCGCCAAGGGCCACCCGGCAGCCCAGGTCCGCGACGACGCGCTGTCAAAGGCCCGCTTCGAATTCCGCTGGCGCGACCAGTTTAACCTCAGCCTCGACCCCGACACGGCGATGGAATATCACGACCAGACGCTGCCGGCAGAGGGTGCGAAGACCGCGCATTTCTGCTCGATGTGTGGCCCAAAATTCTGCTCGATGAAGATCAGCCAGGAAGTCCGCGATTTCGCCAGCAAGCAGAACCAGAGCGCCGAAGGCTTTATCGCTTCGGAGAAACTGGGCGCCGACACCGCAGCAGCCAGCAAGGCGGCGGCGGAAGCGGGCATGCGCGAGATGGCCAAGGTCTACAAGGACAAGGGCGACCGGTTATATCTGCCGGAAGATGAGGTGGAGCCGGCGGAGTGATAACGGGGACTTTTTGAAATTTAGCAGAAATTTTCATCTTTTATGACACCTGATCTTTTCTCTTCTTCTGTAATTCTCGATACTAGCATTTTAAAAGGGACGAGCGTTTCGGCAGCACCCTTTCAAGTGCTGAAGGGGCTTGTTGCTGCAGGATTGGTGAAGGTGCTGGTGCCACATTTGGCGCTTGAAGAATTTCGAACTCAATGGCGGGAAAAACACCTTAGCAATGCGGCGAAAGCTGAAGAGGCACTCAAGGCGTTGTCTGGGGATTTGGTTTTACCGGAAGATCTAGGTAGCATCAGCGCCAAAGTTGCTACCGGTCTTGCAACTGTTGCTTGGGAAGACCGGTCTCGACAGTTTTTAAAAGATTATATGCAAGCAAGTGGTTTTTTAGCACTTCCGCTTTCAATGCCTCAATGTGTTTCAGCCTGGGATGACTATTTTTCCGGAACGTTACCATCGAAAAAAGTAAAACATCGGTCCGATTTGCCGGACGCACACATACTTGCTGCAGTTCGAGAATACGCGTCGACTAACAGCGAAATCTCGTTTGTTTCCAAAGATAAAGGGCAGCGCGAAGCAGCCGACGTGATAAAAAATGTAGCAACTTTTGAATCACTTGAGGAGTTTGTAAAGTCGCCGACGATAAAGCCATTTATAGCGAAATGGGAAATCGACCAGAAATGGAAGATAATTCAAGAATCGTTATCAATCGAAAATATCATAGAACGGGTGCGAAGTTTTGTCTCGACGGAGGGGGGAGATTTACTCTCTTGGTCAGAAGTGATCGATCCTGGCATACCCGAGGATAATAACACGGCGCTGATAACGATGTATGGCGAACCTGACGAAATCGAACTTAAGGGTCCCGAAGACTGGGGAGGCGGGTTAATGCGATTCGAGGCCAATTTCTTTTCAGAGTGCCTTCTCAGTTTCGCTGTATTTAAAGGCGACGCTTACGATTTGCCGGAGTGGGTTTCTGTATCTGGTGAAGTCAATGACCATTATTTCGACGCGGAGGGATATGCTAACCTCCTTGTAAAAATTGACATGACGGTTAGAATTGAAGTTGAAGAAGGTTCAGAACATCCGGTAGGATCTGTCATCGATATTTCGTTTGAGAGCAATAGTATGGATATAAGCTTAGCTGATTTATAATATTTCTTGGTGAAATTAGAGAAAATCGTGAAATAGCAGAAGGGAAAATTTCTTTCTGAATTAGCGCTCAATCAAATAGTGCGGAACTCTTGATGTCCGAGCGAGGGGGAGCTTGAAAAATGGGATGGCGAGGAACTCTTCGAGCAATGGAAACGGCTTCCCGCCGCGCCAATCGCGAAGCGGAGCGAAGGTGGAAATCCGAACAGAAGGCGATGATAGCCGCTCACGCGGAAGATGCAGTTGCCGAATGGCGAGACCATCTTCAGAATATCGTGTCGTTGCACGTCAATCCTAACGATGATGTGGACTGGGAGGCACTCCGAGAAAGGCCGGAGCCGGCGCCGCCGGTGAGGAATAGCAAACATGAAGATAGGGCTTTAGGGGACCTCAATAAATTCCGCCCTCGGTTTTTTGATTTTCTATCAGGCGGATCTGAAAAGCGTCGACAGCGGCTTGCTGATGCGGTTGTCGATGCACGAACGCTAGACGAAGCGGAGTATCAAAAGCGCCTTGGTCAGTATCAGGAGGATCATTCCGATTGGCAGGCCGATAGAGAACTGGCCGCTCGTTTATTGGCTGGCGACATCTCCGCTCAAAAAGACGTTATCAGCGAAATGACTTCGTGGAGTGATGATGGCTTGATAGGGACCCGGCTCTCATTTTCCATAACTGATGATTTTCTGCATGCCGTTGCCCATGTGCACGGAGATGATGTCGTTCCAACTTATCGCCGAAAACAACTCCAAAGCGGCAAACTGTCAGAAACCAAAATGCCTGCCGGAGAGCGACATGAACTATATCAGGACTATGTTTGCAGTGTCGCGCTAAAGGTTGCTGGCGATCTTTTTAGCGTTCTTCCACGAGATGAAGTTTTTGTCACTTGCACCGCAAGCATGCTTGATAAAGCAACCGGTCATATGGCCGACACGCCAATCCTGTCCGTGCAGTTCGTACGTCCAACGTTCAATAATCTGAGATTGTCAGCAATCGATCCTTCGGACTCGATGTCAAATTTCAATCATGTGATGAACTTCAAGCGGACGAAGGGCTTTAGTTTGATCGATCCGATCAAACCGATTTCCGATGGTTAGGCTCAACCCACTTCGATTGCGTTGACGCGATAACGCCGCCAGCGCACTTAACCCCAACCCATCTTGACAATTCACCAAAATGTCATATATAAATGACAATGTATCGCGTCGAACAAACGGCAGAGTTTGAGGGCTGGCTCGACGGGCTTGGTGACCGGCGGGCGCAGTTGAAAATTGCTCAGCGGATATTGCGGCTTGAAGGCGGCAATCCGGGCGACTGGAAATCGCTGGGCGATGGCGTGAGCGAGATGCGGATCAATTACGGACCGGGCTATCGCGTCTATTATACGGTGCAGCATCAGGTGGTCTATCTGTTGCTTTGCGGCAGCGACAAGAAGGGGCAGTCGAAGGCGATCAGGAAAGCCAAGGAAATGGCGAAGCAGATTTGAAACGGGGACCTGATCCCCGTTTTGGCAACACAGGACATGTTTGAATGACCAAATTGCAAACCAGGGCATTGCGAACCAGGCCCTTTGATGCGGCGAAATATATCCGGACAGCGGAAGATGTCGTCGATACGCTCAACGACGCGCTGGAAAGCGGCGAGGCGGGCTATATTGCCGCCGTTCTGGGCGCCATTGCTCGTAGCGAGGGCATGACCAGCATCGCCGAAAAGTCGGGGGTGAAACGGCAGGCGCTGTATCGCTCGCTTAGCGAGGATGGCAATCCGACACTGGAAACCCTGCTCGGTGTTCTGGGAGCGCTGGACTTGCGGCTGGCTGTGAAGGAGACAGAAGGGAAGGCGGTTTGAACCATTACGACGACAGTGCTTTTTATCGTCAAGCCAGCACGCGGAATTACGGTAACTTCACACTTGAATGCATGCTCATGTTAAAATAATCGACTTTCTTTAACACATATCCATGATATGTTAGCATATCTGCTAATTCTTATCATGATCGCCACAACATGCTCAAGTCGACCTATCAAATCCCCGATCTTCCCCCGCCCGGCGAACTGGAAACAAAGCTCGTTCTTAAATATGCCGCGCTGGCCCATCGCTTCCTAGCCGAACTAAAGGGCAGGGCGGCCACCATTCCCAATCAGGGCATATTGATCGACACGCTTTCCCTGCAGGAAGCCAAGGCGAGCTCCGAGATCGAGAATATCGTCACCACGCAGGATGAACTGTTTCAGGCGGCGCTCTTTCCTGAAAATCCGTCATCACCCGCCGCCAAGGAAGTCGCGCTCTATCGCGATGCGCTTCGCAGCGGACTGAAGGACCTGCACGGCAAGCAGGGCGTGATTTCGAACAATTCGATCATTGCGATGTTCCAGATACTCAAGCGCACGGAGGGCGGCTTTCGCAATGCGCCGGGTACGGCATTGAAAAATGACCAGACGGGAGAGATTGTCTATGTACCGCCGCAGGGCGGTTATGAGGTAATAACCCATATGACCGCTCTGGAAAAATTCATCAATGCCGACGATATGAGGCATCTCGATCCGCTGGTCAGAATGGCCATCATCCATCATCAGTTCGAGAGCATCCACCCCTTTCCCGATGGCAACGGCCGGTTGGGGCGGATTCTCAATGTGCTTTATCTTACCCAGCAGGGCTTGCTCGACATCCCGATCCTGTATCTCAGTCGGTACATCACTCGGAACAAGGGCGACTACTACAAATTGCTGCAATCCGTGCGCGAGACGGGTGACTGGGAACCCTGGCTTATTTACATGCTCAACGCAGTCGCTGAAACCTCGGCTCAAACCATTGAGCTCATTGGGGGCATTCGTGATCTGATGGCACGATACAAGCAGGAAATCCGGTCCGAGTACAGCAGGATATATTCTCAGGATTTGCTCAACAATCTGTTCCGCCATCCCTATACGCGTATCGATTATCTGGTGAACGACCTTGGGGTTTCGCGCCAGACAGCCTCCAAGTATCTCGATCAACTGGCGGACGGAGGACTTCTGGTGAAACATCAATCGGGCCGGAATGTCTATTTCATCAACGCGCCGTTGATGGAATTGTTTCGGACAGGCGAGGCGTCAGATATTTCCCGGCAACCACAGATTGATTCTGTTTCGTAGACGACCCTCTCTGGTATATCCTTTCCGCAAATATACATCGCCCATACCCACTCGCCCCGAGAGCCACCCCATGCCGCAACCCTCCGCCCCCATCCTGATCATCGGCAGCTATGTCAGCCCCTATGTCCGCAAGCTGCTCGCCTGTCTGGCCATCAAGGGCCTCGCCTACACGATCGACCCGATCACCCCCTTCTACGGCAATGACGAATTCACCCGGCTCTCGCCGCTGCGCCGCATTCCGGTGCTGGTGCAGGGCGATCTGGCGCTGAGCGACAGTTCGGTGATCTGCGCCTGGCTCGACGAGCAATATCCAGAGCATCCGCTGCTGTTGCCGCAGGGTTCGCCGGCCGACCGCGCCCGGGCGCGCTGGCTGGAGGAATTCGCCGACAGCCGGATGGGCGAGGTTTTCATCTGGGACCTGTTTTACCAGAAGGTCGTCTATCCCGCGGTCTGGGGCGAGCCGGGCGATGCCACGCGGATAGCGCACGCCATCGAAACCGCGATCCCCGCCGTGCTCGACTATCTCGAGGCGGAGCTGCCCGCCGACGGTTTTCTGTTCGGCGCCCTCGGCCTCGCCGATATCGCGATCGCCACCTTCTTCCCCAATGCCCGCTTTGCCGGCTACGAGATCGACGCGCAGCGCTGGCCGACCACCGCTGCCTTTGTCGAGCGCTGCCTCGCCCACCCCGCCCTTGCCGCGCTGGCACCCTTTGAACAGGCGCAGATCCGCGTCTCGCCACAGGGCCGCCGGGAAGCGCTGCTCGCCGCCGGTGCGCCGCTCAGCGAGCAGAGCTACGGCCTAAAAACCCCGCGTCCGGGCGTGATGACGCTGTAGGAAATGCCCCCGTCGAGCCGCAAGACAGGCTCGTCGAAAATCGTTGCCGCACCTGGCCGCGCCTGCCTAAGCCGCCTCGATCACAAACCGGGGGGGAATATCTATGAAACCGATCTACGCACCGCGCCTGCGCGCCGCCATCGCCGCCATCAGCGCGCTCGCCATCTTTGCCCAGCCCGCCATGGCGCAGGAGACACCGTCCACCGCCGCGCCGAAACCACCATCCTATAGCGCGATCACCGCCGCCACCGCGCCGGTCGCCGACGCCTATTTCGCTGCCTATATCGCCAATGACTGGGATGCGCTGGAACCGCTGCTGGCCGAGAGCGCGACCTTCCAGGATCCGACCGCCAGCCATATTTTCGGCGGCGTTCTGTCCGAAGGCCGGACGGCGATGATGGAGCGGTTCCGCACCGGCTATGCCAGCCTGACCCATATGGAATTTGTGAAGGCCCGCAGCCTGATTTCCGACGAAAGCGCGCTCTACGAAGGCGCGCTGCACTGGGGCATGGACCTCGGCGACGGCACGCTGGTCGACTGCGTCACGCCGATGGTCATCGTGCTGACGGTGGTCGACGGCAAGGTCACCCGCCATCTCGACTTTGTCGACTACAGCCCGTTCGTCGCCGCCATGCGCAAGGCGAGGGCCGGTGCCGGCTGAACCGGGGCCTGGCACGACCGACCGCAGACCACCACCGGCGCGGCGATCGCAAATTGACTCGGCAGGTGCAATAAACTTGCTAGACTGTCCGCATATTTTACCGGCCCGGGCCGGAACCTTTTGCCGTCAACGGAGTCATAGTCGCATGAAATATTTCCTGGCAATTGCCCCGCTCGCCCTGCTTGCCGCCTGCAATTCGCAGCCGGCGCCCGATCCCGTGCCCGCCGACGACAGTGCCGACGCCCTGCCGGTGCCGCCGGTCGAGCCGACCAAGCCCCGCTCGCCCGCGCCCGAAGCCGCCGCAGCCGACCCCAATATCCTGCGGCTCGAGGGCCTCGGCGATCTGCGCATCGGCCAGCCGGTGCCCGCTGGCAGCAGCTGGGCGGTCCGCGGCGCGCAGGCGTCCGACGCCTGCCTGGTGCTCTCCTCGCCCGACTATCCCGGTGCCTATGCGATCGTCGAGGGCGACAAGGTCCGTCGCATCTCGATCGGCCAGCGCTCCAGGGTGAAGCTGGTCGAGGGCATCGGCCCCGGCGCCACCGAGGCGGAGGTCAAAAAATATTTCCCCTTCCCGGCGACGCCGCACAAATATGTCGATGCCCCCGGCAAATATCTCACCGCCCCCAACGCCGCCAGCGGCGATTCCGCGCTGCGCTTCGAGATCGGCAGCGACGGCACCGTCAGCCAGATTCATGTCGGCACCATGCCGGTGCTCGGCTATGTCGAGGCCTGTTCTTAAAGGGCGCCGGTTCGGGAACGCGAATTCGCTCTGAACCCATAAATCTCCGTTCGCCCTGAGCTTGTCGAAGGGCGCAAGGCGATGGTGCCCAGTCCCACCCGTGCGTCGACAAGCTCAGCCCGAACGGACCTCGTGCCCCAAACATCCTCCCCGCTCGCGGGGGGCGCCGGGTTGAATTGCCCCCGGCAATTCAAGATCGATCTGGGGGATCGATCGACCCGAAGCCGGACCGCGCGCAGCGTGGTGGAGGGGCAGTGTGTGAACGCGATGCCCGGCGCGCGATCACGCTCTCGCCCAAACACCTCACAAAAAAGCCGCCCCGGAAAGGGACGGCTTCTTTCGTTGGCGCCACCCGCGTTGGGGGGTGGGGGAGACGGGCAGCGCCAGCGATTCAGGGAGAGGCGGGGACTAGACCTTGTCGCCCAGTGCGCCCTTGATCGAGCCCTTGACCTGCTGGGCCTTGCCCTTGGTCTCCTGACCCTTGCCCTTGGCGCGGGTTTCGGGGTCATTGCTCTGCTGCTTGGCCTTGCCAACGGCTTCGTTCACATTGCCTTTTACTTTGTCTACGAGTTCGCCCATTTTCATGGTCCTTATGCTTGGCCGGTTGTCCGGCCCTTGGGGGATGCAGGCGATCTTGCCTGCACTTTATCAATGTTCGGGGGAGGGAGTTGTTCCCGGGGTCGCAGCGGATTGGCGCTGAAATAAAACGCTTGGGCGCTTTGGGGGAGGGGGGAGTGGTGAGAGCGCACCGAACGTCCCCACTCTCGTCATGCTGAACTCGTTTCAGCATCCCGTGCGAACAGTCAGTCTGCCAGCGGCGCCCGTTCGCTCCCTTTAAAGCCCCTCCCCTTCAGGAGTTCGATGTCGGTTCGTCTCCCAGACGAACCTGAAACGTCCGGGGGACGTTTCACATCGAGCTGGGTTGGAGTGGGGCCTGTCCTTACCGAGTCATCAATAAATTTTCCTCGCACGAAGCCACGAAGCCGCTAAGATAATGAAATGCAAAGCCCATCAAAAATCACCGACGAACGCGTCGCTGACGTGCGGTGTAGCGATTACAGTCTGATCGTCGATCTGATGGATGGCAGGACAATCTCCGTCCCGCTGGCCTGGTATCCACGCCTGCACGGCGCAACGGCGAACCAACGCAGCCACTGGAAAATCGCTGGCGGCGGCTATGGCATCCATTGGCCCGAAATCGACGAGGATCTGAGCACGGAAGGCCTGCTTCGGGGAGCGCCTGCGCCAAAGGTGGCTTGAATTTGGTGTATTTAATGAACCGTCAAGGTAGTCGAATGTCGGACAAAAATGAAAGTCTTTGACTTACTTGTTGGGTTCAATGATGTTGTTACTCTATGAAAAGACCATTGAATTCGGAAGAGCTTGGTGCGGTTGGGGAAACTCGTTTTAGGGACCACTGCGAAACAAGTGGTTTAATTGCGAATCCCAGTGACAGAGATAAAACTGGTTGGGATTTCATCGTTGAATGGCCATCTGAGGTGATTGAATCAGAAACATTAGATAAGAGACCCATTCCAATCTCTTGCAATGTTCAAGTTAAAACTATCTGGGTTGAAAATAGTAATGTTAGCGTTCGCTTGTCTTCTGTTGAACGATTGGCAAAGGACCCGCGACCATGCTTCATATACATTTTGCGTCTTGATAACGAAAAGAAATCTCGAGACGCCTTTATAGTTCATGTGCGTAAAGAGTTCTCTGCCCTGATACTCAAGAAGTTGAGAAAAGCAGAAGCTGATTCCGTCGCTCCAAATCAAAAATTCTTTTCATTTTCATTGGATAAGTGGGCTGAAAAGATAGCGTTATCTGACAAGGAATTTCGAATCTACGCTGAAAAGTGCATAAATGTAACGATGGCTGAATATAGCCAAAAGAAGGATAGAGAACTTAAAAAACTGGGATTTGAAAATGGCGGCTTGTCTTTTACAGCGACGTTTACTGCCAAATCCCAAGATGAGATTTTTAATGGATTTCTTGGGCTAACGCCGCTGCAAGGTCGATTCAATGATGCAGTGGAAGAGCGTTTTGGAATAGCACTACCAAGCTCCGATATGCCAGATGTCGAGGGTAGGATTGAAATTCAACCGGAGCCTTCCGATACTTGCAAAATATCAATTCGAAGGCAGGAAAACCAAATTCCACTAGTTTTCGATTCAGAAATGTTCACTCTGCCATCCGCTATGTATAAAGCTAATATGTTCAAAGCAGCTTTGCGAACGGAACTTTTCGATCTTGTTTTGAATGCTAATTTGGATTGCGAACCACTCGATTTCAAAATCAAATTCGGAGCTAATGGCAATGCGATTGGAACGTCTAAGTTTGACGCTGAAGTCTGGCTAAAATTCTACGAATTTATGGCTGCAATGGATGAAGGTGAGTTATCTTTGGAACTCCAACCATCAAAGGTATCAACACCGATTACAGGTAAAATTCGGACAAATATTACTGAAGATAATGCAAGGCATGCCAAGCATCTGGCGAGACTATCAAAAATTGCTTTGGAGACATTGACCCTCGCAGCAGATGCGAAGAGAGTTTTTAGTATCTATGAACTAATCAATGTTTCGGAGCAGCTTGAGATTCTACAAGCCCTTCGATTGGAACCAAGCATCCTTTCTCCACTATCGTTTCAGGCCGCACTTGGGGAAAACAAAAAAAATAAAGAAATACGCGCAGAGCCAGTTCCAATTTTATACTTTACCTTGATCCCATTTGAGGATTGGGCCTTGGTGAGTTGTGCAATCATCGATGTGAGAGCAAAAATCGACAACGAGATTGTGGAATGGACTGGGTCTGTTCCTAACTTTCAAACAGTTAGAGTTATAATTAAACAAGAAGCTGAAGTTGATAGATTTATTGAGCGTATGCAATATCAAAATAATATTAAAGGCTACTTTGTGAACAAAGATGATCTATTTCCGATTAGTACATAGTTTAATTTACAACGTATTGACTAAGTGGTTTGATGCCAGAATCGTTGGACGTACGATGACGATGCTCATTTTTATTGCTCCCCACTCCCCTCACAACCCCAACTGCTTAGCAATCATCCCCTCCCCAAAATAAGCCCGCTCGCACACAATCCGGTCCGTTCCCGGCGCAAACTCAAAGCTCGCCGCCATCCGCACCCGAAAGCTTTTGCCGGTCGGCTCGACCACCGTTCCGCCCACCGTCAGCGGCCCCAGATGCGTCCCGGTCAGCCAGAATTCGACCAGCACCACATGCTCGCCGGCCGCGCCGATCGCGATCACTTCATTGGCCTGGTCGGGAAAGGGCGTGCGCGACAGCGCGAAATAGGCGCGTACCTGCTCCTCGCCGTCGAACACGGTGCCATTGCCATAGAGCTCGTAGCGCGGATGGTCGAACGTATCGATCACCGCGTCCCATTCATGCGTGATCTCCAGAGCCATATGCTCGCGCACGATTTTCAGGCGCTGCTGCTCGAGGTCGGTCATTAGTTCGCTCTCCCTTGTTTTTGTTGGAAAGGGTTTCGCGCGGCGCGCAGGGGAATGCAATCGGGTTTGTAATACACCCGTCATCCTGAACTTGTTTCAGGACCCCGCAAGGCAAGCGCGCAATCGAGAGAGGTCCTGAAACAAGTTCAGGATGACGAAAGGAGCACATACAGCATACTAGGATATCATTCCGTTCGCACTGAGCTTGTCGAAGTGCACCTGTCGGCGTGAGCTGTCCTTCGACAGGCTCAGTGCGAACGGTAGCAGGGACAGCCACACCCAACCAAAAACCGCTTTCCTACATGCCCCCAAATATGGCTTAATCCGAGCCATGCCAGAAAAACGCCCCGACCCCCGTAGCCGCGCGGTCCAGGACCGCCGCATTTCCCGCGTCCCCGCCTTCACCCCCGTGCCGCTGCGCGCCCGCAAGGATGGCTGGACGCCGCTGCGCCAAGCGGAATTTCTCGGTTATCTCGCCGAAACCCGCTGTATCAGCAAAGCGGCCGGGCAAGTCGGGATGAGCCGTGACAGCGCCTACCAGCTCCGCAGCAAGCCCGGTGCGGAGGAATTTGTTGCGGCCTGGGACGCGATATTGGGGGTGCCGACAAGCCCGCAGCCAAAGATTACACTAGAAGCCCTGTTTCAGCGCATCCGGCAGGGCCGCTACCGCCCGGTGGTGCGCGCCGGGCGCTACGTCGGCACCATCAAGAAACCCGACAATCATGCGCTTTTGCGCGCCTTGGCGCGGCTTGACCGGCTCGCTCCGCCGGAGCGCGACTGGCCAGGGGAACCGGAAGATTACGGAAAATAAAATCATGCTGTATTGTAAAGTTCACCGGCAGGGGAAGAGGCAAGATTCGGCGGGACTCATCCCCGCTATTGCCGCTCGCGGGGCCGCTGGTTATCTTTGTGCGCCAAACTCGGCGATAACAGGGGAGTGATCCGTCACCGCGACACCCAAATTGCAAAGCGAGACCCGTGCCATGAGTGAAAAGCTGTTCCAGACCACCATCATCGCGATTGCCGCGCTGTTTCTCTTTCTCTTCTCGACCATCGTCATTCCGCCGCTGGTCGCGGACCCGGATATTGTCGGCGCCTTTGCCGCTGGCTTCGTCAATCCTTATGCCAGCGGCTATTCGTCCGATGTGCTGGCCTGCTGGGCGATACTGGCGGCGTGGATCGTCTATGAGGCGAAGGCGCTGCAGATCCGGCATGGCTGGATCTGTATCTTGCTCGCGATCATTCCCGGCGTCGCGGTAGGATTCGCGCTCTATTTGCTGTTGCGCCTGCGCCAGCTGAAGGGGCGCGCGGATTAGGCCATGCCCGGAGCCCATCCCTCCGCCGCCAGTTCAAATCCGGCAAAGTCAAAGGCGGGGGAGACGATACAGCTGACCAGCGCCCAGCCTTCCTCCGCCGCAGTCGCCTGCCAGTGACCGGGCGGGATCAGATGTTGCGGCGCCTCTCCGGCGATGATGTCGGGTCCCAGCCGTATCTCGGCCACTGGCCCCGCATCACCGGGTGCGGTGCCGAGAGCCAGCGCACTGCCGGCGTGCCAGAGCCACAACTCCGCGGCGTCCACCCGGTGCCAGTGCGAGCGCTGCCCGGCCTCGAGCAGAAAATAGATCGCGGTGGCGCTTGCCCGCGCGCCTTCCGCTGCATCTGCGCGCCAAGTCTCGCGGTACCAGCCGCCCTCGGGATGCGGCTGGAGCGCGAGCCGGTCGATAATGGCCTGTGCGTCGCTCTGTTTCATGGCAGGATCATAGCCATGCCTGGGGCAGGATTGTCAAACCCCTTTGTCCGCCTATTCGCGCGGTGCGAGAAACTGGAAGAATTTGCGCCATTCCGAGACGATGATATCGTCGCTGTTCTGGGCCGGAGGAGTGCGGCGCGCCGCTTCCCGCACCGACTGGACCGCGGGCAGCAGCAGGCCGACCTCGCTGCTGTTGTTGCCGGCAGAAAGGTCGGTCTGGCTCTGTGCGCTGGCGTTGCTCGCGGAAAAGCCGAGGGCCAGAACGAGTGTGGTGGTCAAAATGATCTTCGTCATGGTCTTTCTCCTTCTTGGTTGCTGAGGAGATAATGACCCATGGCATCACCGCGCCAGGTGATATCCGGCACAGCCAGCGAAAAAAAATGCATAACCGGCTGAAAATGAGCGCAGAAAAATGGCTTCCGGCGTCAGAAAGAGCCGGGCACTTCGCGCTGTGCCGGGGTTGGCCGGTCCGGCATCAGCAATTCACGTGCCCGCTCTCCGACCGGGACCGCAGTGCGCTGGGCGGCGACAGTCGCGCTGCTGGTGCTGCTGATCGGGGTGCAGGCAGCGCCCGCCAGAAAGCCGAGCGCTCGCGCGGTGGAGGCTTCGGCAGGGTCACCCAGCGGCAGCGTGATATCATCCGGTGCCTGGCAGCTGTTGGCCACCGATCCGGCGAGGCCATTGTAATAGTCCGCATTGCCGGCGGCATTCTCGGTGGCGAAGGCAATGATCCGGATGCGGTCGTCGCAGGCGCTGCGGTCGAGACCCACCTGGCCGACCGGCTTGCCATAGCTGTTGCTGCCGACCAGCGCCATATTGGTGCCGAGATAGGGGATCATCGCGTTGATCACCAGCTCGCTGGCCGAGGCCGAGGCACCGGTGGTGATGAAGGCAATCCGGGTCGGCGCCACCGACTGCGGCTGCGGCTGAAAGTTGCGGGTCTCGTTGAAGCTCGCCTTGCTCGGGCGGAAGCGGGTGACCGAGAGAATGTCGCTGGCAAAACGGTTGCGGCCCATCAGGTCGGCAAACAGCTGGGCGGTGCGCACCAGTCCGCCGCCATTATAGCGCAGGTCGATCACCAGATCGGTCACGCCGTCGGTGCGAAACCGGGCAAAGGCGTCGCGCAGCTGCGGCTCGGCGCTGTCGATGAAGGTACGCAGGTTGATATAGCCGGTCCGGGTGCCGCCATTGTCGAGGATCTGCACGCCATAGCGCGGCGAGATCGGCTGGATCGCATAATCCGCCTTGCCGACCGTTGTCGTGGTCTCGGCACCGGCGGCATTGCGAAAGCGCAGCACCCGGCTGGTGCCGGCGGTCGACGGGCCGAGCGCGCTGCTCACCGCTGCCGCGCCGCCCTGGGCGAACAGCGACGCGACCGTCTGCAGGTTGGTCGAGCTGGTGCCGATCGCCAGAATCTCGCTGCCGCGGTCGATGCCTGCGGCCAGCGCCGGTGCGCCCTCGAAGGCGTCGAGCACGAACAGCCGCGCCAACGGGCTGTCATAGCTCAGCCGCATGCCAAAGCCGGCGGTGGCGCCGGAGCTCAGAAAGGCCTCTTCCTCGGCGATCGAGGTGATATAGGTGAAATAACGGTCGCGGCCCTGATTGCGCGCCGTCGCAGTGAGCGCGTCGATATAGGCCTGCACCGATCCGTAGGGCGCGGGACTCAGGCTCGCGGGCAGGGTTTCGGGGAAGAGATACCATTCGTTGATCTGGTCAAACGCCCAGTTTTGCCGGCTCTGCAGCGAGCAGGTGCTGCTGCCGGGTGCCGGCGTAGGGGCTGGCGTCGCGCCGCCGCCGCCGGGCGGCAGGCTGACGACATTGCTGCTGCTGCCACCACCGCCGCAAGCGGAAAGCAGCGCCGCCAGCGCCAGGATCGAACCGGATTTCCGCAACGCCATGCTGCCCCCTTTGCCCGGCCGTACGATCAACATGCCCGGCCGCCTTCATCCATCATGTCTGTCCCCGATAGCGCTCGGCCAGCCGGAATGCACAGAAAAAATCCGCCGGCATTGCTGCCGACGGATAGTTTTTCCTCCCCAGGAAAACTGGTGGTATCGGATGCCCCGAAGGGGCAGGGCATCCGAACTCTGATGGTTTAACCGAACTGGTTCATGGTGTTGTGCGCACCACCGGCCTTCAGCGCGGCTTCTCCGGCGAAATATTCCTTGTGGTCATCGCCAATGTCGCTGCCCGACATGTTCTGATGCTTGACGCAGGCAATACCCTCGCGGATTTCCTTGCGCTGCACGCCAAGGACGTAGCCCAGCATGCCGGCGTCGCCGAAATATTCCTTGGCCAGATTGTCGGTCGACAGGGCCGCGGTATGATAGGTCGGCAGCGTGATCAGATGGTGGAAGATACCGGCGCGCTTGGAGCCATCGGCCTGGAAGGTGCGGATGCGCTTGTCAGCCGCTTCACCCAGTTCGGTATCATCATATTTCGCATCCATCAGCGCATCGCGGTCATATTCCGACACGTCCAGCCCTTCGGCCTTCATCGCATCATAGACCTGCTGGCGGAAGTTCAGCGTCCAGTTGAACGACGGCGAGTTGTTATAGACCAGCTTGGCATTCGGTACGACTTCGCGAATCCGGTCCATCATGCCAGCGATCTGTTCGACGTGAGGCTTCTCTGTCTCGATCCACAGCAGGTCGGCGCCGTTCTGCAGCGAGGTGATGCTGTCGAGAACGCAGCGGTCCTCGCCGGTGCCCGGCTTGAACTGGAACAGGTTGGATGGCAGCCGCTTGGGACGCAGCAGCTTGCCGTCGCGGTTGAGGATGACATCGCCGTTCTTCGCGGTAGCCGGATCAATCTCCTCGCAATCGAGGAAGCTGTTATACTGGTCGCCGAGATCGCCGGGTTCGTTGGAAACCGCAATCTGCTTGGTCAGCCCGGCGCCGAGCGAGTCGGTACGGGTGACGATTATGCCATCGGTGACGCCAAGCTCGAGGAAAGCGTAGCGGCAGGCACGGATCTTCGCGAGAAAATCCTCGTGCGGTACGGTAACCTTGCCGTCCTGGTGGCCGCACTGCTTTTCGTCGGAGACCTGGTTCTCGATCTGCAGGGCACAGGCGCCCGCTTCGATCATCTTCTTGGCGAGCAGATAGGTTGCCTCGGCGTTGCCGAAGCCGGCATCGATATCGGCAATGATCGGAACGACATGGGTCTGGAAATTCTCGACCTTGTCCATCGCTGCTTTTTCTGCTGCCCTGTCACCAGCTTCGCGCGCCGCATCAATGTCGCGGAACAGGAGGTTCAGTTCACGGGCATCGGCCTGACGCAGGAAAGTGTAGAGCTCTTCGATCAGCGCCGGTACCGAGGTTTTCTCATGCATCGACTGGTCGGGCAGGGGGCCGAATTCGCTGCGCAAAGCCGCGACCATCCAGCCGGACAGATAGAGGTAGCGGCGCTTGGTATCGCCGAAATGTTTCTTGATCGAAATCATCTTCTGCTGCGCGATGAAACCGTGCCAGCAACCCAGCGACTGGGTATATTTCGAACTGTCGGCGTCATAGGCGGCCATATCCTCGCGCATGATGGCGGCGGTATATTTGGCAATGTCGAGGCCGGTCTTGAACCGGTTCTGCAACTGCATCCGGGCGACGGATTCGGCATCGATGCCGCTCCACGTGCCGTTCTGGCTGTTGATCAGGCTCTCTGCCGAGCTTTTGAAATCTTGGTAGGACATAGCTGTTTCCTTAAAATTGGGGAGGCACTCTCAGTTGTGCTGTCAAATAATTTTCAGCGTCTGAAAGCGTTGGTGGCTTATTTTGAGGGATTGCACCAGTGATTCTTGTCAAAATTCTCGTCGCAATGTCGGGGATTCTAGTTATTTTGGTGTAATATTGTAAATAATATTACAAACTCAAGCGGGGCCTTCTTAGCCGCAAAGCCCTTGCCGGGCGATGGTCCCTCGCGGCTCCTGGCTGATGGCATCGCGGCATGGCATTCCTGCCTAAAAAATTATTTGTCGGCGCAAGACGATATTATCGCTGCGAAAACTCGCCAGTTAAGATAACGAGGGGCCAGCAAGGAAAGAACCAAGGCTCCGATAGAGAAATTCCGCAATGAATGATGACATAAAATCGTCTGACAAACTCCTTCCCACGACTCTCGCTGCTCTCGGTATTGTATTCGGGGATATTGGAACGAGCCCCCTCTACGCCTTTCGCGAGAGTTTTCTTGGCCTGGCGCATCTCGACGTCACTCCAGGTCATATCTTTGGTGTCCTTTCGATGATCACATGGTCGCTGATCATCGTCATTTCGATCAAATATTTGCTGGTCGTGATGCGGGCCGACAATGACGGGGAGGGCGGTATCATCGCTCTGGTGTCGCTGCTGCAAACCAAAGTGTCTGGAAAATCCCGCACGCGCCATATTCTGGTCGTGGCGGGACTGTTCGGTGCAGCCTTGTTATACGGGGATGGTGCGATCACGCCGGCGATCTCGGTGCTGAGCGCGCTTGAGGGACTGGAACTTGTGACGGCAGCCTTCACGCCCTTCGTCATCCCGATGACGATTGGCATATTGATCGGCCTGTTCTCGATCCAGCGCTTCGGAACCGCGAAAATCGGCCGCGTCTTCGGCCCGATATTGATCATCTGGTTTTCGGCGCTGGCGCTGCTTGGCTTGCGCGGTATCTGGATGGAGCCGGGCATTCTGATGGCTCTCAGCCCCACCTGGGCGATCCAGTTCATGACTTCCGAGCCCGATACGGCCTTTCTTGTCATGGGTACGGTCTTCCTGGTGGTCACGGGAGGAGAGACTCTCTACGCGGATATGGGCCATTTCGGGGTCAAGCCGATCAAGCTGGCCTGGTTCGTGCTTGTTCTCCCGGCCCTGTTGCTCAATTATTTCGGACAGGGAGCGCTGGTGCTGTCCGACAATCAGGAAATTGCCCAGCCCTTTTTCCACCTCGCGCCGGAATGGGCGCTGATCCCGCTGATCATTCTCGCAACCATCGCCACCGTCATTGCCTCGCAAGCCGTCATTTCCGGCGTGTTCTCGCTCACCCGCCAGGCGATGCAGCTGGGCCAATTGCCGCGCATGGCCGTGGTCCAGACCGATGGCGAGGAATTCGGCCAGATTTACATTCCCTTCGTGAACTGGATGCTGCTGTTCGCGACGATCGGGCTGGTTCTGCTGTTCCGTTCGTCGGGGAACCTGGCCTCTGCCTATGGCCTTGCCATTGCCATGGATATGGTCATCACCACTTTCCTGACGCTGTTCGTTTTGGCGCGATGGGGCTGGAGCAAGGCATTGCTGATTGGCTTGGCCATCATCTTCATCCCGCTCGATTTTGCCTATTTCACGGCCAATATCGTGAAATTCTTCGACGGCGGCTGGTTCCCTGCCATCGTCGCCACGATGATCTTCACCGTGATGACGATCTGGACCAAAGGCAGGAAGAAGCTGCGGGAGCAGGTGAAGCACGGGGAGATGGAAGCATCCGAATTCGTCAAGCGGCTGCCCTCCAGTTCGGTTCTGAGGGCCCCGGGCACCGCCATCTTCATGACGTCCCTGTCAAAAGGTGTGCCAACCTCCTTGCTGCATCACATCAAGCACAACAAGACACTGCATGAAAATGTCGTTCTGCTGCATGTCGAAATCCGGCCGACCGCGAAAATCCCCCGGGATGATCAGATAGTCATCGAAAAACTCGGGACGAATTTCTATCGCGTCACGTTCAATTACGGGTTTAACGAGCGCATCAATATCCCCAACCGGCTGAACCGCTGCAAGGCCATGGGACTTGACCTCGACTTTGAAAAGGCGAGCTATTATCTGGGTCGGGAAACAATCACCTTCAAGCGATCCGGAAATCTGATCCGCGGCATCTCCAATTCGATCTTTTCCTTCCTCAATCGCAATGCTGGCAGAGCAACATTATTCTACGGCATTCCCTCCAACCGGGTGGTTGAACTGGGTTCGCAGGTCGAAATGTGAAATAGTCAGCCCCGCTCTCTGCCGGAAACAGTGCGACCAGGCAGGCGGCTGTTCCTATTGACGCTGACGGATCATTCCAGACCAGGGTGCTGATACGTTCGTCCTGTGGATCGATGCCGCTACGGCCTTTCTTTTCCTCCGCTTTGAATTCGAAGGCTGTCGATGCAACGTTCTGCGTGGATGTCGGTATTATAAAGCGGGGGCAGGAAAATTGACGGTCCTCGGCGCTGAAAGATCGGAAAGACTGCCGGCTTGGCTGGCAGTTATGCGGTGATTCAGGGGCTTAAAGTCGAAATTGAAAAAAGGAATCATCCAATGTTACGTCTAGCCATTCTATTTCTGGTTATCGCACTGATCGCCGCTGTTCTCGGTTTTGGAGGCATTGCCGGCGCATCGGTGGGAATTGCCAAGATTGTGTTCATCATCTTTATCGTTCTTTTCGTGATTGGTGCCATCGCGCATCTGATGCGAAAAACCTGATTCTTTTCAGCCATGGCTCGACCACAGGCGGATCGGCTGCACCCAGCCATCCGCCTGTGAACGGTAGGACAGTCCAGCTGCCATCTCCCTGCGAGATGCGGAGCCTGTGTTGCAACTCGGGGACGATTAAGGCAGTTTTTTGCAATTCTCGGCCTATCACCTCGCCGCTTATAAACTTTCACCAGCAGCGAGTAAAAAATTTCGTCGAGGGGGCTTTCCTACAAATAACCAAATAGGTTATGTCGTCTGATATGACAGACGAGAAATCCCCCGACAATTCCATCTCTCCTGAAGACACCGCTCGCCCGGCACCTGCCAGGGACGCTCACGGACACAATCCCGATGATTATCAATGGGTTCCGGTCCTGCGAAAGCGACGCAAGGATGGCTGGACACCCGAACGGCAGCGTGCGTTTATCGGAGCGCTCGCCGACACGGGCGAGGTTATAGCGGCGGCGCGCAGTGTCGGAATGTCGGATTCCTCTGCCTATACGCTCCGGCGTGCGCCCGGTGCGGAGAGCTTCGCCGCGGCCTGGGAGGCGGCTCTGGCAGCGGCATCGGGCAGGCTGATCGATATTGCCTTCGAACGGGCAAGCAACGGCGTCGATGACGAGATTATCGACAAGCAAGGCCACCATATTTTCACCAAGAAAAAATATAACGACCGGCTGCTGATGTTCCTGATCCGTGCCCATGGACCGGCACGTTACCGTATGGCCCACCGTGAGAGTGGAGGAGCGGGTGAAGGGGCGGAGCCAGTACCGTCTTGCCCGCCAGTCGCCGAAGCCCTGAAACTGCTCGGGCCCGAACCGCCGGCCGAACCGGAAAAGCTGCTGTCGCCCGAGGCACTGGAGGATGCGCTGGAAATTGCCGATATTATGGATGGCGAACTGCCGCACTGGCATCGGCACGACCGGACCGGGAGCCAGGAAGACCCTGCAATATCCGGTAACTTGGAAGATAATACGAAAAGAGAGATGCAAATATCTGATAAAAATGATGAATTCAGCCAAGAGTAGGTAGAAGAGGGCAGTCGGGAAAAAACCGGTTTTGGCCCGAACTTTCACGAACTTTGGATGGCGCCTGCTGTTGGGGCGCCCCTGGTCAGAGTGGCCAGATCAACGGGATGATAGCGATCGAGGTGATCGCGACCAGCGCCGTCAGCGGCAGCCCGTAGCGCGCAAAGTCGAGGAAGCGATAGCCGCCGGCGCCATAGACCAGCGTATTGGTCTGATAACCGATCGGAGTCAGAAAACTGGCGCTCGCGGCAAACATGACCGCGATCACAAAGGGCCGAGGATCCACCCCCAGCGACTGGGCGAGCTGGATCGCAATCGGGGTCACGACCACTGCCACCGCATTGTTGGTGACCAGTTCGGTCAGCAACAGACTCAAAAGATAAATGGCCGCAAGGGCGTATATCGGGGCTATGCCGGAAAGCCATGGCGTCGCCGCGGCAACCAGCGTCTCGACCAGCCCTGCCTTTTCGAGTGCCGTACCGATTGCCAGCATCGCGACAATCAGTCCGATGATGCGCCAGTCGACCGAGGCAAAGGCTTCGTCCGGTTCGATGCAGCGTGTGACCAGGACCGCAGCCATGCCGAGTACCGCGAGCCCGGCAATCGGCATGATGTCCAGCGACGCGGCGACAACCACTGCCAGAATGACGGCAATCGCGATCGGCGCCTTGTGCCTCCGGAAGCCGCGGGTCTTGGGCTCGCTGACGTTCATCAGATTCTCGCCGGCGACCAGGCGGCGGATATTGGCCTGCGCGCCTTCGAGCAGCAAAGTGTCGCCGACCTGCAGTTTGGTGCTGTCATATTGCTCGGTCAGGTTGGAACCCCTGCGGTGCATCGCAATCGGATGAACGCCATAGCGCTGCGGCAGGGCCGCTTCCTTGAGGCTGAGGCCGATCAGATGCGCATCGGAGAGCAGCAATATTTCCGCCAGTTTGGATCGGTGCGAAGACATCGGGACAAACTGCTGGCTGTCGTCGCTCTTCGTCAGCGGCAGTTTGCCGCGCTCGCGGATGGTCATCACATCGGCTTCGTTGGTGTGCATCACCAGTACATCACCTTCCCGGATGGCATATTGCTTGTGGGATTTGCGGATCGGCACATCGTTGCGGATGACATCGACCAGTCGCCGCTCGCCGTTGCGGAACAGGTCCAGCTCGCTGGCGATCTGGCCGATATAGGGAGAGGAACCGCCGATGAAGACCGACATCGTGTATCGCTTGCTCTGGCTTTCATCGAGCAACGAGCTCATCGTGTCGCGCTCGGGCAGAAAATGGCGAGTCAGCGCAAGATATCCGACGCCAACCAGCGCGACGACAATACCCGCAGGCGCGATTTCGAATATCGAAAAGCCGGCCAGCCCGTTTTTCTGCGCGACGCCGTCGACCAGAATATTGGTCGAGGTGCCGATCAGTGTGCAGGTGCCGCCCAGGATCGCGGCAAAGGATATGGGCATCAATATTTTCGATGGCCGCTCGCCCAGTTCCTTGGCGAGCGTTATGCCGATCGGGATCATCATCATGACCAGCGGCGTATTGTTGGTAAAGCCGGACAGCGCGGCAATCGCGACCAGCAGCAAGCCGGTCGCCAGCACCGGCGCCGTCTTGGCCAGGCCCGTCACCTTGAGGGCAAAGGCCTCAAGCGTGCCGGTTCGGACCAGGGCCCCCGAGATGATGAACATCGCGGCAATCGTCAGCGGCGCGGGATTGCTCATCGCCGCCAGAATATCGTCGGTTGTAATCAGGCCGAGGAGAAGGAGCAGCGCGGCTGCGCCGATCGCGGTAACCTCGGGCGGCCGGATTTCCGTCGCAAAGGCAATCAGCAGCAACAGCAGGATCAGGGCAACCAATGTCGAGGAATAAGGCGCAAGAACAGCAAGCATGAGCGGGTCCGATCAGGATAGCGCACCGGGTTTCGAAAAGGCCAATAAAACGGAGTGTAATCCGGCGCCAGAGCGAAAACGGCGGGGCGCTGCAAAATATTGTTTGGTTATGCCAAGTTTTGGTTCATGGGCGATTCCGCTTCGCACCCGACTCGCGCGTGACTCGGCAGGGCACATCGGAAAAATTATGGATCAGCAGCTTGTAATTATTTGCGGTTTGACCTTCTCCATTCATCTGATCGGGGCTCTGGCTTATTCAGCCCGCATTGCCGGCGTCCGTACCGGTCGCATTGCCGTGTCCTTCGCCCTGTTTAACATTCTGGTACTGGTCTCGCGGCTGTCAAACAGCTTCCTGGGTCCGTTTCTCGCCAAGCGGATCGAGAATGGTCTGGCCAACGGCAGCGGAGAGGGATTGCTCACCGATTTCCGGCTGGTATTGCTCGCGGCCACCGCCGCGACGATCGTCGGCGCATTGCTTATTCCCACGGTGCAGCGCTGGTTCAGCAGCGCCATCCTCGAGTTTCACGAGCACCGATCGATGCCCCGCCTGATCTGGCACGCTTTCACCAAGGGCGGGATCGGCTATGTCGGCAGAACCGTTACCGCTCCCAAGGCCGTGCACCTCACCGATCTGCACAAGCCGCGCGGTGTATCGATGACCATCATCATCCTCAATATCGTGGCCCAGGCGCTGCTGACGGTGGGGGTCGTCGGATCATTATATGCCGGTTATCTCAACCCCGAATATCGGGTTACGGCTTCACAGCTTTCGGCCGTCATCAACGGCTTTGCCACAATCTTGCTGTTTGTCGTTATTGACCCGCAGCTGTCCGTAATGACCGACGACGTGGTCAGCGGCCGGGTCAGCCAGCCGATGTTCCGGCGGACAATCACCTGGCTCTCGCTCAGCCGGGTGGGAGGGACGCTTCTGGCGCAGGCCCTGCTTCTGCCATCGGCGCTGCTCGTCGCCTATATCGCCGGAGCCGTCTGACGTCCTTGGCGCGCCGCCGGTCGGGGAAGCCTAGCTCAGCGCCGGGATGATCCAGACAAGCGACAGCACGACAATCGCGAGCAGCAGGGAAACCGCCAGAACAATCCTGACATTGTGAGATGTCCGCGGCTTGTTGCTCGCCTCGCGCTCGGTTACTTCAATCTCGTCGCCATGCTTTTCCATGTCCTGCTCCTTTTCTGGATTCAATCTATCAGGCTCGTCTCTATCCAACATACCCGATTAAGGGCAGGTTTATCTGCTATTTTCTCCGGAATGGCCAGTTTGTCACTCCGCCCGATATCAGCGCCCACCAGATGAACACCGGCTGCAAGGCCAGGCGAGGACCATGATATAGCCAGCTCGCGGTGGAACCGCCAATCGCGATATTGTTGATCGCATGATTGAGATTCGCGGGGTAGACACACAGCGCATATAGCGCGAGCCCGATCCCCGCTGCGTAGCGGATGTTCGGGATCAGCTTCGGTGGAACCATCAAGCCGACGGCTCCGGCGATCTCTGCAATACCGGTCAAGAGGATGACCTTTGCAGGGAAGGGGACCCATTCGGGGGTAATCGCCAGAAAACCTCCGGGAGAGCGGATATGGGCGATGCCTGCGACCAGATAGGTGATCGCCAGCAGCCATCGGAAGAAGCGACGCTGGAAGCTTTGTTCGGGTTCGGCGATGGTCATCTGGTGCGGCCCATGCGCGCCACGACGGTCACGAAAAAGGCCGTGGACCACCCCAGCAGGACAACGCCATTCACCCCTTCAATCGCCGCCACCATACGCCACCCCTCGGCGAATCCCTCATCATCATATCCGGTCGTGGAATAGGTGATCGTCGAAAAATAGATTGCTTCGTTGAGCGTGGGCATTGCATGCAGGGCCAGAAACAAAAACGCATATAGCCATATTTCAAAACCGTGCAGCGCGATCAGGCCAAGGACCAGCGCCAGGGTCACCGCAATGCCGCGCGGCGACATCGGGTGAATATGTTCTGCCGCTTCTTCTCTTGCCTCTATTCTCAGAAGCCGGCCCAGGAGGTAGATTCCCGACCCGTGAATAAATACGGTAAGAGCAACCATGAGCGCACTGACGGTGAGCTGGGCAATCATGTCCGTTCAGTCGCCCCAGGGAGGCGGCGGCAGCGCCACTGGCTTGGAAAGGTCAAATTCAACACGGAAATGCCGACCGTCTGCCGATTCGGGGCGGCGAAGCTCATAGGCGAAATGCGCATCCGCCTGGTCCGGCGGGGTGATTTCGACCGCCCATATGTTGCTGACCGACTGATCCAGACCGTTGGCGCGAAAGGAATCGATGGATTCGGCATCGACGGGGAACTCCTGCCGACTGGCAGTTCCCGGGCTTTCGGTGTCACCGCCGTAATTGGTCACGCTGTCCAGACTGCCGTCCTCGTGCCGATGCCGGTGCTTCAGACGCAGGCCCTCATTTGTGCGGGAAATGATCCAGGTGCGCGACCGGTTCCACTCGCCGCGATCCTCGGCAATGTGAAAGGGGATGCTGATTTCGTTGGGGCTGCAGCCGGCCACATGCATGATCATCGGCTTGCCCTTCATTTCAGCATCGGCTGTCTGGTCGGATACCAGCAGACCCGCATAAGCCTGGCCGCACAGCTGGGCCAGGCGCTCAAAAAACAGATTCTGAGGAGAGGATTCCGGCGTCGGAATTGGATCCGGATCGCACGCGACCAGGGGAATATAGAGCAAAAGCGCTGGCAGGCCGGTCCGCATCAGTGTGTTCATCAGCACCGTTGCTACACAATTTCTGTCGGCCATGAAACAACGGAAATACATCTGTTTGCTTATTAAGGATTAGGCTGCTATAGAGACGGCAGCTAATAAATCGCGTTACGACGAAATCATGGTTTCGCTGCCCCTAAGGTTGCATACTCTTTTTCCCATTTCTCGAAGTTGGCCAATCCCGTCCGGTGCTGCATTTTGCATGATCGGACATAATTAAGTTATGAATAGGAATAAGACTATGCCTACAGGCACCGTAAAATTTTTCAACACCGACAAGGGCTATGGTTTCATCGCTCCTGAAGACGGTGGCGATGACAGCTTCGTGCACATTACCGCAGTTCAGGCTGCCGGCATGCAGTCGCTCGAAAAAGAACAACGTCTGACATATGATGTTGAAACCGGAAATAATGGCAAGAAAGCCGCTGTGAACCTGCAGCAGGCTTGAGTCTGAAATACAAAAAGGGCGGCAGGGCTTCGGCGCTGCCGCCCTTTTTTTGTCTTCGGTTGGCGCAGCATCTAGCTCCAGTCGAAGGCAAGACTGCCGCGATTGTACAGGTCGGCGAGCAGCGCCATGACGCGGTTGGAGTTCAGCCATTCCGGATCGGCATTGAATCTCTCCTGCGCGCATAGTTTTTCAGCGACCAGCATAACGATATCTTCGCAAAGGATCGATTGGCCGTCGACAAACAGCAGCAGTTTGCTTCCGTCCGGGCGGACAAAGGAAAAGCGGCTGGCCGGGTTCCGAATCAAGGGATGGCCGGCTTCCAGCAATTCGCGCAACTGCTCTGATCCGATCGGTTTTTCCGGCCGCCAGTCCGTTTCCGGATATCGCGGTGTGCTGTTATATTCGCCAAACCAATGGGCAAATGCCTCCCTATCCTTCAGCTTCTCCGTCAGCATGCTGTGCAGCCGGTCGATGGCACTGGCGGATATTTCGCCGGGATTTTTCTGAAGGGACAGATCGGGATCGCAGTAGCGGTCATCATCGCCCAGCGTAGGCAGCAGTTCGTCGCACCAGTTGCTGATCAGCTCTTTTCTCGAAGGAGAGCGAAAGCCAATGCTGTACGTCATGCAATCTTCGCCTACGGCAACCCCGTTGTGGGCAATGCCCGGCGGAATATAGAGCATGTCGCCCGGGTCCAGGATCCATTCCTCGGTCGCTTCAAAATTGGCGAGAAGCAAAAGGTCTTCATGTGATCGCAAGGCAGTCTGGTCATCGCACATGCCGCCGATCTGCCAGCGCCGCTGCCCGAGACCCTGGATCAGGAAAACGTCATAATGATCAAAATGCGGTCCGACCCCGCCGCCATCGCTGGCATAGCTCACCATTACGTCGTCGATCCGCCAATTGGGAATGAACCGAAACGGTTCGATCAGCGCCGCGACATCGGGGACATGCTGATCAACTGCCTGTACCAGCAACGTCCAGGGGGATTTCCCCAGATCACCAAAACGCGCTTCAGGCAAGGGGCCATGTTCGGCGTTCCAGTCGTCGCTGGATTGTGTGATCAGACGCGACTCCACATGATCTTCACAAGCCAGGCCAGCCAGTTCATCAGGCGACAGAGGGTTCTGCCAGGATCGCCAGGGATCGCGGATCAGCGCCGGTCTTTTCTGCCAATAATCGCGCAGAAAAGCCGCAGTATCGAAACTCTTGAATTGCATGGGCATGCGTTACACGTTTTCGACTGGTACGGGTAGCAATACCGCGGCAATATTGACCATGAGCGATGACGTTTGGCCAAGGCAACGTTGTTACGTTGCTCAATCCGGTCGCCACTGCCAAGAGGGGGCATGGCAAAACTGATCCTGTTCAACAAACCCTTCGGCGTACTGCCGCAATTCACCGATCGCGGTAGCGAAACCAAACGGGCGACGCTTTCCGACTTTATCGATGTGCCCGGCGTCTATCCGGCAGGCCGTCTGGACCGCGACAGCGAAGGGCTTATGATTCTCACCGATGACGGCAAGCTGCAGGCGCGGATTGCGGAGCCGAAATATAAGATGCCGAAAACCTATCTGGCTCAGGTCGAGGGCGAGATCGCGGAAGAGAGTCTCTCCTTGCTGCGGCAAGGTATTGAGCTGAAAGATGGAATAACCCGGCCTGCTGAAGCCGAACGGATCGCCGAGCCGAATCTTTGGCCACGCGATCCACCGATCCGGGTTCGGAAAAGCATCCCTGATAGCTGGATAAAGCTGACCATCAGCGAGGGCCGAAACCGGCAGGTACGCAGAATGACGGCGGCTGCAGGGCATCCGACCTTGCGACTGGTGCGCTGGAACATCGGAGAATGGTCGCTTGAAGGATTGTCGCCGGGCGAATGGCGGACCGTGGACTAGCCCGTTGGCGCTGATCCGCATGTTTGTTATATATGGCCGGTTCTGACGGGAGCACGGCCATGAAAAAGACGATCCATTTCATCCTTTTGCTGCTGGTCGTTCTCGGAGCGGCGTTTTTCCTTTTCCGGACACCCGATACAGACCGCGATGCAATGATCGCGACATATACGAATCCATCGTCCCGCTTTCTCGACGACGGGCATGGCGGGAAAATCCATTATCGGGACGAGGGCAATAAGGAAGGGCCGGCGATCCTTCTGATCCATGGGTCGAACAGCATGTTGCAGACATGGGAACCGCTGGTTGCATTGCTCGGTGACAAATATCACATGATTTCGCTGGATCTTTACGGGCACGGCCTGACCGGACCCAATCCAACGGGAGCCTATGACGCCGAAACTTATATAGCAGAAGCGGTCAAGGTGCTGGACGCGGTGGGTATCGAGAGGGCCTATTGGGTCGGCAACAGCATGGGCGGCTGGCTGGTGTGGCGAGCTGGCCTGTCCGTGCCAGAGCGGACGTCGGGCCTTGTCCTGATCGATGCGTCCGGTGCCCAGGTGGCGGAAAAGGTCAAACCCTATTTTGGCGCCAGACTCGCCCAGTCATGGTTCGGACAAATGCTGTTGCCGGAAATCACACCGCGTTTTCTGGTCAAATCGTCACTGCAGGAAAGTGTTGCCCACCCTGAACGGGTGACCGATGAACTGGTCGATCGCTATTGGGATTTGCTGCGTTTCCCCGGCAATCGTCAGGCGGCGGTGGCGCGAGCGAATACGCCGCGTGAACCGGAAAAATGGGCCGAAATCGGAAGTCTGGAAATGCCAGTGCTTCTGTTGTGGGGAGAGCAGGACAAAGTCATTCCCTTGTCCCATGCGCGCGCTTTTGCTGCCGCGATTCCCCAAAGCAAGCTGATCTCCTATGCCGATGCCGGGCATCTGCCGATGGAAGAAACACCAGAACAGGTCGCGCGCGATATTGGTGCGTGGATACAGGCTACGGATGCCGCTGCCGCGCAATAGCAGCTGGCTGATGGGGGTGCCTGGCAAAAGCTGGCTACTTCACCCCGACCACTGGCCGGTCAGGATCAGCTGTCCACCGGCGGCAGGCTCCAGTCGATCGGCTCCAGCCCGTTCTTCTCGAGAAACGCATTGGCCTTGCTGAAATGCTTGCAGCCAAAAAATCCGTTATAGGCGGACAGCGGCGAGGGGTGAGGGGCCTTCAGCACGAGATGCTGCCCGCCCTGTTCGACGCTTTTCACAAACGCCGCCTTTTTCTGCGCGTAGCTGCCCCAAAGCATGAACACGACGGGGTCCGGCTTGGCGGCAATCAGGCGCACGATTGCGTCGGTAAATTGCTCCCATCCCTTGTCGCGATGGGACGCGGCCTGGGCCATCTCCACGGTCAGCACGCTGTTGAGCAGCAACACGCCCTGCTTTGCCCAATGCTCGAGAAAGCCATGATCCGGGCGCGTGATGCCAAGGTCGCTCTCCAATTCCTTGTAGATATTGACCAGCGAAGGCGGGGGACGGACACCGGGCTGTACGCTGAAACACAGGCCGTGCGCCTGGCCCGGTCCATGATAGGGGTCCTGTCCGAGGATCACGACCCGGACCCGGTCGAGCGGAGTCAAGTCAAGGGCACGGAAATATTCGGCTCCCTTGGGGTAAATCTTTTTGCCGGCCGCTTTCTCGCGCAACAGAAACTCCCGCAGGAGTGCCATGTAATCGCTCTCAAATTCCCCGGTCAGGGGCAGCCTCCAGCTGTCATCCAGTTTCACGCGGTCAGTCATGCCTTTCTGATAGCAAGCCGGCATTGATAGGCAAAGCATGATCAACCCTGCTTGCCAGTTTGGCACCGGACGATTACCATCGGCGCAAGCGCCACCAGAAAGCGCACTCGCAGAAGGAACCGCATCTTGCCATGACCGACAGCTCTATTCCCGTCATTTCCGCAACTGGCCTGTTCACGCCAGACGACAGCATCAGCAACGAAGAACTGGTCGCCAGTTTCAACGCCTATGTGGATCTTACCAATCGCGAAAATGCTCAAGCAATCGCAGCGGGAGAGATGGAGGAATTGCAGCATAGTTCGGTGGAGTTCATCGAAAAGGCCTCCGGCATCAAGTCGCGTTTCGTGCTGTCCAAGGACCCCATTCTTGATCCGGAAATCATGTGCCCACGATTGCCCGAGCGACCGAATGAGGAAATCTCGGTTCTCGCCGAAATCGGTGTAAAAGCTGCCAAGCAGGCCCTGGAACGGGCAGGGCGCAAGCCGGAAGATGTGGATGCGGTGCTCTGCGCCTGTTCCAATCTGCAACGGGCCTATCCGGCGATTGCGGTGGAAATACAGGACGCGCTGGGAATGCAGGACGGCTTTGGCTTCGACATGAATGTCGCCTGTTCGTCGGCCACTTTCGGCATGCAGACGGCAGCGGATTATATTCGCTCCGGCAGCGCCCGCTCGGTGCTGGTGATCAATCCGGAAATTTGCTCGGGTCATCTGAACTGGCGCGACCGGGATAGCCATTTTATCTTTGGCGACGTCGCGACAGCAATCCTGATTGAAGCAAAGGATATTGCGCCTGCTCAACATTGGGAAATAGTTGGCACGAAATTGAAGACCCAGTTTTCCAACAATATCCGCAATAATTTCGGATTCCTCAACCGAGCCCATCCGGAAAGCCGCGACGACAGGGACAAGCTGTTCGTGCAGGAAGGCCGCAAGGTGTTCAAGGAAGTGGTGCCGATGGTCGCGACCATGATCAACGAGCAGATCGAGCGGCTGGGACTGGAAACGACCGAGTTGCGCCGTCTCTGGCTGCATCAGGCGAATGCCGGGATGAACCGCCTGATTGCCCAAAGGGTGCTGGGCCATGAAGCCAGCGACGATGAAAGCCCGACGGTGCTCGATACTTATGCAAACACCTCGTCTGCCGGCTCCATCATCGCCTTTCATAAGCATAGCGACGATCTGGAGGAGGGAGACCTGGGCCTGATCTGTTCGTTCGGGGCCGGCTATTCTGCCGGCACGGTCTTTGTGAGAAAACATGGCTGACGGGCGCATCCGCTGCGGAATTGGTGGCTGGACCTTTGCGCCCTGGCGAGGCAGCTTTTATCCCAAGGGACTGCGTCAGGCCGATGAGCTGAAATATGCCGGAGAGCATCTCGGAGCGATCGAGATCAATGGTACCTATTACGGCACCCAAAAACCCGAGAGCTTTGCCAAATGGCATGATGCCGTCCCGGAGGATTTCAAATTCACAGTTAAGGCATCGCGCCATTGCACCAACCGGAAGGATTTGCGCGAAGCCGGCGAGAGCATTGCAAAATTCACGGATCAGGGGCTGGTGGAACTGGGCGACAAGCTGGGCCCGCTCTTCTGGCAGTTCATGCCGACCAAGATATTCGATGTGGAGGAGTTTGAGGGGTTCCTCAAGATGTTGCCGGAAAAGCTGGAGGGATTGCCGCTCCGCCACGCGCTGGAAGTACGGCATGATAGTTTCCTTTGCCCGGAATTCGTTGAATTGGCACGAAAATACAACGCTGCTGTGGTCTGCACCCATAGCGAAAAATATCCTCAGATATCGGATCAGACAGCCGACTTCTCCTATGCCCGACTGATGTGTTCGCGGGAGGATATCGAGACCGGCTATCCAGACAGCGAGCTGGATGCATGGGCAACCACCGCCACCGAATGGAGCAAGGGCAAGCTGCCCGGGGAGGCGGAATATATTACTCCGCCAGGATCGCTTGCCGCCAGCCGCGATGTATATATGTTTGTCATCAGCGGTGCCAAGATCAGAGCACCGGCCGCGGCTCAGGCGCTGATGAAGAGAATCGAACAACAGGGAGATGGCAGATGACGATGACAGGACGATGCCTGTGCGGAGCGGTAAGCTACGAGATCGAAGGAGATATGCAGATGTGCGGCGTCTGCCATTGCAAAAACTGCCAGCGTCAGGCGGGCAGTTCCTATTCCGTCCTGTTCGCAGTGGCAGACGACCAGATCAAGATCAGCGGTGATCTCACCGTCTATGAGGACCGTTCCGAAAGCGGCAATATTGTCCATCGCCATTTTTGCGGTACCTGCGGTTCACCGGTCAAGACGTCGCTGCCGACCCAGCCGGGCATGACCTATATCAAGGCCGGCACATTGGATGATACGAGCGCCCTCGAGCCCCAGGTGCATTTCTGGACGGACAGCAAACAGAATTGGGTGACCGTAGACGAAAATATAACTCAGATTCGCGGGAATCCGGCATGAACATCAATTCCACCTTGTCGCTGATCGCGGCGGTCACTCTGGGTCTGAGCGCTTGCGGCGCCGAAGAAACGACGGCGGAGCCAGTCGCTGCAACTGCAGATTCAGAATCACCTGAACAAGACGAACCGGTCGCGGCATCCGAAGCGGACTGGATGATAGCGCTGGATGGTGAGGGAGTGCGCCTTGTCCATAGCGAGACGGGCAGAACTCGCTTGCTGGCCTTCGGCACAGAGCGCGGCGTGACGGAAAGCGCTTTGGCGACGCAACTTGCGCCGCCAGACGGGCGATCCTCCAATGAGGAATGTGGCGCCGGACCGCTCGACTTCACCAGTTTCGGTGATTTTACCGCCAATTTTCAGGATGACCGTTTTGTCGGATGGTTTCTGCGTGGCGGGGACACTAAGTCTGCGCTGACCACGATGAGCGGCGTTGGCATAGGCACAACAAGAGGTGAAATGGCAAAATCACTCTCGATCGAGATGGACGAAGACAGCACGATCGGCAGCGAATTTCACACGGCCGGTTTCTCCGGTTTGCTGGAAAGCGAGGCACCCGAAGCAAAGGTCACGGATCTTTGGGCCGGAACCAACTGCATCTTCCGTTAGCAGAGCCTGTCAACCTCCGGGGCCCCTATTCGCCGCGGAAATTGAGCTCCAGAAGGACGCCATTCGGCTCGCTGAAAAACAGCTGCTTGAGGTTGATCGAAGGAATATCATTCAGCCGATACGCAATGCCATGTGCTTCCAGGCGTTCCATAAACGCCCGATGATCGCTGCAATCCAGAGCCACATGATGAATGGCGCCGGTGGTGGGCCCGGCTGCGGTGTCGCGGTTAAAGGCCTGCTGCATTTCTTTGGAATTGATATGGAATATCGCACGCCCGCTGTCGTCGTAAAGCCACTGGACCTGTTCCGGGGGCAGCGGTTCCGGACCGTTGCGGACATCGAGATCAAACAGTTCGACAAAAAATCGCGCGGTACCGGCAAGATCGTCGGTGATGATATTCACATGGTCAAGCGCGTTGAGCTTCATGCTATCCCTTCAACTTGCGGCCCCGTTCGATAATGGCAAGACGACGATTTTCGACTTCGTCGATGGATACGCGGGCGTTGTAAGGCACCGAAATTTCATTTTCATAGGCCATCCCGTCCGCGAGATTGCGATCAAAGCCGGTCATGATCAGATTCTTGTAGACCGCAAGAAAATCGCGATCAATGGTGGTCATATCGCGGGCCAGGTCGCGCGCTGCGGGCATCAGCTGGTCGGGCTCATAGACATGATTGACAAGACCCCATTCACAGGCAGTGCCGGCGTCCAGAAATTGTCCGGTAAAGCTGAGCTCGCATGCGCGCGACAGCCCGATGAAACGGGACAGTTTCTGCGAAAGGCCCCAGCCCGGGGTAATTCCGACCCGCGCATGGGTGTCGGCGAAACGTGCGTTGATCGATGCTATCCGGATATCGCAGGCAAGTGCCAGTTCAAATCCGCCGGTGATTGCCACGCCGTTGATGGCGCCGATGACGGGTATCGGGATTTCACTCAGGGCGAAGACGGGGTTGGTGTCGGCATCCCGGTCATTGGCAGGACCGAGGCCAGATTCCCCCAGTTCTTTGAGATCGAGGCCCGCAGTAAAGGCCCGCTCACCAGCGCCTGTCACGATCAGCGCATGGATATTCTGGTCATTGGTGACATCCTGACAGGCAGCGCATAGCTCCAAGCGCAACGCTTTCGACAGCGCATTCATCGCTTCTGGACGGTTAAGCGTGATGGTTGCAACGCCCTCCGTCTTGTCGAGCAGTACCAAAGCCATCAGTCGTCTTCTCCGGCTTCATATTTTTCGGCGATTTGTGCGCCCATCGCGCTGGTCATGGCGAAACATTGTTCCGGATCGCTCTGGCGCAATTTGGCTATCATCATTTCGGGACCTTCGGCGATGATCAATTCCGGGACCTGATCGAAAACGGCCCCCAGAATCTGTCTCGCGCATTCGGCTGGCTCCATGCCATTGTCGATCACAGCATCCGACTTGCCGCGGCTTTCTCCATCCTTGGTCAGTGCGTTACGTGATACATTGGTGCGGATCGAGCCTGGCAGAATATTGGTGACATGGACATTGTGCAGCTTTTCAGTTTCGGCCCGCAAGGCATCCATATAGCCGATCAAACCGTGCTTTGCGGCGCAATAGGCCGTGCGCAGCGGGACACCGACGCGGCCGGCCACCGAGCTTATGCCGACAATATGCCCGCCACCCGCCTCGATCATGTGTGGCAGCAACAGCTGGGTCAGCCAGATCGGGGCCAGCAAATCCACGTTGATGATCTTGTGATGCACGTTCGGATGGGTGTCGAGCGCCAGACTGCGCTGGCTGATTCCGGCATTATTGACGAGAATGTCGACCCTGCCTTTCCAGTTGCGCGCTTCCTCGACCTTTGCCGGCAATATATCATAGTCGGTTGTTTCAAAGGGCAGGACCAGACTGTCGCCATTGATCCCGGCCGCTACCTGTTCGAGCGCTTCCGTCCGCCGGCCTGACAGAATGATATGGGCTCCCTCCTGGGCAAAGGCCTTTGCAAGAGCCTCTCCAATTCCCGAAGAAGCACCCGTGATCCAGACGATCTTGCCTGCAAAACGGTCGGCCATTACCCCGCCTTGCTGTGCTTCGGAGCATCGTCGCCGAGATCTTCGAACCAGGCTTCCACTTCGCCATTCAGCTTGATCAGCAGCGGATTGCCCTTGCGATCCATGGTCTTGCCTGCCTGGACCTTTACCCAGCCTTCGGAGATCGAATATTCTTCGATATTATGCTTGCGGATACCGCGAAAGTTGATGCCAATACCCCGGGTCAGCAAGTCGCCGCCATAATGCGGGCTGCGCGGGTTGATGGCCAGGCGATCGGGAGGAATATCCGGACCGGATTTAGAGTCAGTTGACGTATCGGAGTTCTGCTCAGTCATATGTGATGTCTCTCGAATAAACAAATTTTGAGTGCCTTGCCACAACCCTCCAGATATTCCAAGTCATGCTGACCGTCGTCTGCGACCGGATAGGTCAGCCACGACTTCCGCTCAGGTTCAGTCTGTGTTCAGAGCGTAAATAATAAAGCCGTTCTGGTTTCGACGTTCTTAAGGCCGATGCGAATAACGCTTTCCGTACATCCCTGTATGTTTGGCCTTTGTTAAATAGAAAATTCGAAATTGAATCCCTGCTCTCAATAATCTGTGGTTTTAATGTCACGTTTGAGGGTTTTTCTATCTCCGACGGAACTGATTCAGCAGGCATTCGCTTGGTAGGTATCGTTGTCATTAGTATAAAATGGAGTTTTAATATGTCCCCTGTAAAATATACCCTGGCCGCGGCCACCATGCTTGCCGTGATGACCGCCGGTTCTGCCCAGGCGCAGGAAATTGAAAACAAGGAATTCGACGGCTTTTATATCGGAGGATCATTCGGTCTCGGTGCCCAGACCAATGACAGGAATGAAAGCATCATATTCGATACCGATCGCAATGGCAGCTTCGACAATAATGTAAATACCGTGACCGGTGCCAATGCCTTCTCGCCCGGTTTCTGTAACGGCGCGGCCAAGAGCAACGTGCCGAACGCAGGCTGCACAAATGACAAGGACGATTTCGATTATTATGTTCGTGCCGGTGCTGACAAGCAATATGGCAATCTTGTCGTCGGCTTCATGGTCGATGCGGGTCGCAGCGAATCCACAGACAGCGTGACGGGCTTCAGTACAACGCCTGCCTCCTACACTTTCACTCGCAAACTGGACTATGCCATCGGCGCTCGTGGCCGGATTGGATATACCCCGGGCGGCATATTGTTTTACGCAACCAGCGGTGTGTCTTATGCCAAGATCGACAACAGCTTCACCACCACCAATGGGGCAAACAGCTTTACCGACAATGGCAAGACCGAAAGCTTCGGCTGGACCGGCGGCGTCGGTGCAGAAGCCAAGGTGACCGACAATATCACCATGGGGCTCGAGTATCTTTTTACCCGGTATAATGATGATGACTATGTTGTGAATGTTGGGCCAGGCACCGCAGGAGCTACAAACCCGTTTCTTCTGGCGTCCGGCGGCACTGACATGAAGCGCAGCGATCCGGACTTCGATCTGCACAGCATCCGTCTGACGGCAGCTTTCCGTTTCTAAAAAGCCGGTATCAGATCAGGTAAATAAGAAAAAGGCGGCCATTTGGCCGCCTTTTTTCTTTCGCTATGCCGCCGCTGCTTGGCGAGACGCTTTCTTCCGTTCGTTGGGATCAAGATAGCGTTTGCGCAGGCGGATATTCTTCGGCGTAACCTCGACCAGCTCGTCATTGTCGATATAGGCAATTGCCTGTTCCAGCGTCATCACTTTCGGCGTGGTCAGGCGGATGGCGTCTTCCTTGCCAGAGACGCGGAAGTTGGTCAGCGCCTTGGATTTCATCGGATTGACGTCCAGATCGCCCGGCTTGGCATTTTCGCCGATAATCATGCCTTCGTAGACCGGAGTCTGCGCACCGATAAACAGCACGCCCCGTTCTTCGAGCATGTTCAGCGCATAAGCTGCTGTGCTGCCGGTCCCGTTTGATACCAGAACCCCGACCGGACGGCCTTCGATAACGCCCTTATAATCGTCATATTTTTCGAACAGACGGTTCATCAGGCCGGTACCGCGGGTGTCGGACAGGAATTCGCCATGATAGCCGATCAGGCCACGGGAAGGCGCAGAGAAGGTGAGGCGAGTCTTGCCGGCGCCGGAGGGGCGCTGCTCGGTCAGTTCCGCCTTGCGCCGCTGCATCTTGGATACCACGGTGCTGGAATATTCGTCATCCACGTCAATCACGACGGTTTCATAGGGTTCCTGGCGCTTGCCATTTTCCTCGCGGTAGAGAACGCGGGGGCGGGAAATACCCAGTTCAAAACCTTCGCGGCGCATTGTTTCGATAAGCACGCCGAGTTGCAATTCGCCACGACCGGCGACGTCGAAACTGTCCTTGTCGTCGCTTTCGGTCACCTTGATGGCGACGTTTGACTCGGCTTCACGGAACAGGCGCTCGCGGATAACGCGGCTGGTGACCTTGTCGCCTTCGCGGCCCGCGACGGGGCTGTCGTTGACAGCAAATCGCATCGACAGCGTTGGCGGATCAATCGGTTGCGCTGCAATCGGTTCTTTTACGGAAACGTCGCAGATCGTGTTGGAAACGGTCGCCTTTGTCAGGCCAGCGAGAGAAATAATGTCACCCGCCTTGGCGCTTTCCACCGGAACCCGCTCCAGACCGTTAAACGCCATGATCTTGGTCGCGCGACCGGATTCCACTACATTTCCATCCATGTCGATCGCATGAATCGGCATGTTGATGTCGATTTTTCCGCTTTCAACCTTTCCGGTCAATATGCGGCCAACGAAATTGTCGCGGTCAAGCAAGGTAACAAGAAATTTGAACTCCGCATCCGGATCGACGTCGGGTTCGGGGACATGCTCAATGATCTTGTCGAACAGGGGAGACAGGTCCCCTTCACGTACGTCCGGCGTTTCACCGGCATAGCCGTTGCGGCCGCTGGCAAAAAGCGACGGAAAGTCGAGCTGCTCGTCATTTGCATCGAGATTGACGAACAGGTCAAACACTTCGTCGAGGACTTCTTCGGCGCGACCGTCGGGACGGTCAATCTTGTTGACGACAACGATCGGCTTCAGGCCAAGAGCGAGCGCCTTGCCGGTGACAAATTTGGTTTGCGGCATTGCGCCTTCGGCGCTGTCGACGAGCAGGATCACGCCGTCGACCATCGACAGGATCCGTTCCACTTCGCCGCCAAAATCGGCGTGGCCAGGGGTGTCGACGATATTGATCCGCGTGCCCTTCCACTCGACGCTGGTGCATTTGGCAAGAATCGTGATGCCGCGCTCTTTCTCCAGATCGTTCGAATCCATCGCCCGTTCTTCGACGCGCTCATTGTCGCGAAAAGTTCCGGATTGGCGGAAAAGCTGGTCAACCAGCGTGGTTTTGCCGTGATCAACGTGCGCAATGATTGCAATATTGCGAAGGGACATATCAAATTCTACCGTAAGAAGAGGAAAGGGCGGCCATAAGCAACGCCCCGAAGTTGTCGCGCCTCTACCGGAAATCGTGCTGCGCTGCAACAACAGTCTTTGGCATTACTGCCCGGCTTGATTCCTGAGGAGTATCGGGCGCACAAAGATCGATACGAGAATAAGCGTGCCCAGAATCATCAGCGGAACGGGCTGACTATTGGCCAGATGATAGACGAGGACGGCGCCGACGGCAGCGCACAGCGCCGTTCCGCTCCATGCTAAGAGGCCGCGGTCGGCGATGGTTCGCGCGCACAGATAGTTTACCACGCCAAATGTCGCGACGAACACAAGACTTGCTGCTTCGACCAGCGACGAAAGCGAGCCAGTGATCGCCAAAATTCCGGCGGTCAGTCCTAATGCGATGACCGCGCGGTCCGGTATGTCATTGCTGTTTTTGTGGCCCCAGAATTCCGGCAGTTCCTTGTCTCTGGTGATCCGGGCCGCCAGTTTCGCGGTGGAGAAGAGAGTCGAATTGATAGCCGCCGAGGTGGCAAAGGCGGCGGCGATGGTCATTGCGATCAGTCCGGGGGTGCCGAGAATTTGTTGTGCGGCGTTGGACAGCGCGACTTCCTTGCCCTCGACCACGCCGCTGGCGCCCAGGATCATCGTGGCACCCAGCGTCACTGCAACATATATCCCGATTACGAAGATACTGGCTGATACCAAAACAGGCACGAAATATTTCTTCGGATCGACAAGGTCGCCATATTCATAGGCGAGCAGCTGGAAGCCTTCGTAGGAAATGAATATCACTGCCGCTCCGATGAAGGCAGCGGAGAGGGGTTTGTCGGGTACGCCGTCGCCGAGGGCGGCAGGGTTCCAGTCGAGCATGCCCATGACCGCCAGCACGATGAGGATCAGCAGATTTCCGGTCACGATCAGAACCTCGACACCGGTCAGTTTGCCTGCTCCCATCAGATTGAGCCCGATCATCAAAATCGCGATGGCCAGAGCCAATGCGCGAATGATAATTTCGCTGCCGCCAAAGCTGTGGGCGACATAATGGCCGAATGCATAGGCATAGACAGAAATCGTCAAAGTATAGCCGATGATCAGCAGCCAGCTCAGGCTGCCGGCGACCTCCGGGTGATCCATTTTCTCGAGGAATTCAAAAGCACCGCCAGAGCGTCCGAATTTGTTGGAAAGCTTGCCGTAGCTATAGGCGGAGATCAGTGCGGCCAGCCCCGCAATGGCACAACTGAGCCATGCCCATGCGCCCGCTGCCTCAATCACCACGCCCAGAGAAATATAAATGCCGCCGCCCACCATGCCGCCGGCCGCGAGGGCCCAGGCGCGAACCGGGCCGATGGTCTTGCCACTACTCACCGAACCCCTGTGCAATAATTGTTGCTGTCGGGCAATGCGAAAGGCATGGCACGATCCGATGCAAACCCTTCGTCTGATCCTCACTGACAAATTCATCTGGCTGCTCAGCGGAGCGGTGCTGCTGGCGACGCTGCTACCGGTAGAGGGACCCGCCAAAACTGTTGCAGAAATATTGTTCAATGCCGGAATCTTCTCGGTATTTCTGCTGCATGGCATCCGGCTTGAACGCCATGAAGTGAAGGCAGGGCTGGGAAATATCCGGCTGCAGGGCACGATATTTGTCTGGGTGTTCGGCGTGATGCTTGCCATCGGTCTGTGCCTGTCGCTGGTGCTGGGGGAGGTTCTGCCCGCCGATGTCGCGCTGGGCTTTCTGTTTCTGGGCGTACTTCCGTCGACCGTGCAATCCGCGACCAGCTATTGTGCGATTGCGCAGGGCAATGTCGCGGCATCGGTTGTCGCCAGCGCGCTGATTAATATCGTCGGCGTATTTCTGTCACCGCTGCTATTTGCCCTGCTCGCACAGGCCGCAGGGGTGGAAATCACTTCGGACACGATCATCAAGCTGGCGGGCATATTGGTGTTGCCGTTCGCGCTGGGGCAGGTTTTTCAGACCTGGCTGCGGCCCTGGGTGATGCGATACAAGGATCTGGCCGGCTGGATCGACCGCGGGGCGATCGCGCTGGCGGTTTATGTTTCCTTTTCCGCCGCGATCATCGCCGGCATGTGGAGCCGGGTCAGCGGTGCCGAGTTTGGCTGGCTGGTGGCGGCGCTGCTCCTCTGGTTGGGGCTGGCCTTTGGCGGGACCTGGCTGCTGGGGGGCTGGCTGGGCTTCGACCAGCGGGACCGCAAGACCTTGTTGTTTTCAGGCGCGCAAAAGAGCGTGGCGATTGGTGCACCGTTGGCGGCTATCATTTTTGCGCCAGAACGGGCCGGTCTGGTGATATTGCCGCTGATATTCTATCATCTATCGCAACTGTTTCTGTCAGCGCCGGTGGCAGTACGACTGGCAAGGATGGAGCAGCCGAACTAGCGACAATATCAGAGTTCTCTCAGCGCTCTGGCTGGCTTGGCCGAAAGCACCGGAATGGATCCCAGCAAACCGATCCCCAGCGTGACAATCGCACCAATTCCCAAGGTCAGCAGGACAATCCCCCAATCCGGTTGCCACGTAAATTCGAAGATCTGAGTGATGACAAACCAGCCGGCAAGCAGCCCAAGGCCCAGCGCGACCAGCGACAGAAGAAAGGCAAGCAGCGCATATTCGATCGCCTGAACGGTCAAAATTTGTGACCGGGTCGCGCCGAGCAGTTTCAGAATCACGCTGTCATAGACCCGGGCCTGCCGGGATGCTGCGATAGCACCGATCAGCACCGCGATACCGGAAAAGATCGCAATCGATGCGGCAGCAGCAATGGCGCTCGCCATCTGGTCCAGTATGTCTCCGATCTGCGAAGCGATCTCCTTGACCTTGACCATCGAGATGGACGGGAATTCCTTTGGTAGAATGCTGAGCAGACGATCTTCCCTGGCCGCGTCCATCTGAATGGTGGCAGCGACATTATGGGGAACATTGGCGAGCACGCTGGGCGGGAAAACCAGCACATAGTTGAATCCGAAGTTGCGCCAGTTGACCTTGCGGAAAGAGGCGACCCTGGCCGGGATTTCGACGCCAAGCAGGCTGACGGTCAGGCTGTCGCCGATCTCGAGCCCGAGCGCGGCGCCCTGTTCCTGATCGACCGACACGAGGGGCGGCCCGTCATAATCCGGCGCCCACCATTTGCCTTCCACCACTTCGCTGCCTTCGGGTATTGTGGCGCTATAGGTAAGGCCACGGTCGCCGCGGAGAACCCAGGCACCTTCCGGCAATGTTTCCAGTTCGGAGACGCGCTGGCCGCCAAATTCGGTGATTGTTCCGCGCAGGGTTGGCACGACGTTAACCTCCGCATCGCTCGCGGTTTCGGCAACCCTGGCACGAAATTCGTCTGCGCGCTCGACCGGGATGTCCAGAACGAAAAAGCTCGGGGCCTCGCGGGGAACGGTGGAGCGGATTTCATTGGTCAGGCTGGTCTGGATCGCTGCCAGCGTAGCAAACAGGGTCAGCCCGAGGCCAAGCGCTACCACCAGCTGTCCGGTCTGGCTGCCGGGCCGGTGGAGACTGGTCAGGGCGAGACGCAGCAATGGCTGTTTCGGACGCGGTGCCTTGCTTGCCAGCCAGCGGATCAGCGCGCCCAGTGCCGCGAGCAGGAGTAAAATCGCCGCAGCGGCACCGAGGAAGGAGGCGGAAAACAGCGGTTCATCGGCCGTGCCGACAGCCAGTGCGACTATCGCAGCGACAGCGAGGCCGACGCCAATCCAGCTTTGGCGATCAATCTGTCGCCAGGACCGGCCTTCACCGCGGATGATGCCGGCGGCCGGGATTGTCTTGGCTCGCGACAGCGGCGGCAAGGCAAAGATCACCGCAATCAAAAACCCATAGAGCGCGCTGACCAGCAGCGGGACGGGATAGAGTGAAAATTCGGGTTTGATCGGCAGGACATCGCCCGCGATCTCGATAATCGCCAGCGGAGCGAGGGCGCCGATCACCAGGCCCAGGGCGATTGCACCGAGCGCCACCGCCATGATCTGGAAGAGATAGATGCGAAAAATCATCGCGCTGTCCGCGCCGAGAATCTTGAGCGTGGCAATCGCGCCCTGCTTGCCGCGCAGATAGGAGGCAACGCCATTGCCGACCCCGATGCCGGCAATCACCAGCGACGCGAGGCCGACAAGGGTCAGAAACTGTCCCATGCGCTCGATGAAGCGCCGTGTGCTCGGGGCGCCATCGTCGCGGGTCTTGATTTCCCAGGCCGCATTGGGGAATTGTTCGGAAAGCTGGTCGCCAATGGCGCGAGGATCGGCTGTCGCTGGCAGTTTCAGGCGATATTTGCTCTCGAACAGGCTCCCCGGCTGGATCAGATTCGTGTCCCGCAAACCGTCCAGCGAGGTTATCGCTACAGGTCCCAGCGAGAGGCCTTCGCTGAGCCTGTCGGGTTCATCGCCAATCACCCCTGAAATGGTGAAGCCGGCCTCGCCAAAGGCAATCCGGTCGCCGATCTCGAGGGAAAGCCGCTGCATCAGCGCGGGAGTGACGTAAATTTCCTGTCGGGCCGGGGCGGAGACCGTTTTTCCATTTTCCAGCGTGAAGTGGCCATAGAGCGGATAGGCATCATCGACGCCTTTCAGTTCCACCAGCTGCGTGTCGCTGCCGTCCGGAAGCCGGGCCATCGCCTGCATCCGGATCGTCTCGGAGAGGGTTCCCGACTGTTTCAGGGCAGCCACTTCATCGCCGGTTGCTTCGCGCTGGGCGACGGCAATCTCTATATCGCCGCCCAAAATGGCCTGGCCGCGATTGGCCAGTTCCTCGGTAATGGCATTGGTCAGGCTGCCGATCGCTGCCAGCGTCGCCACGCCCAGCAACAGGCAGACGATCAGCAGGCGCAATCCGACAAAGCGGCCACGCAGATCGCGGCGGGCTATGGTCCAGGCCTTGCCGAGGTCAGAACCCGTCACGCTTCGCTGTCCCTTTCGATCAGCCCGTCGCGCAGTTCGATGATCCGGTCGCAGCGTTTTGCCAGTTCCGGGTCATGGGTGATGATCAGAAGCGTCGCGTCGGTCGCCTTCTGGCGATCAAACAGAAGCTTGATGACCTTGTCCCCGGTAGTGCCGTCGAGATTGCCGGTCGGTTCGTCGGCAAAGATTATGGTGGGACGCGACGCCATTGCCCGTGCGATCGCTACCCGCTGCTGTTCCCCGCCGGAAAGCTGAGTCGGATAATGGCCGAGCCGGTCGCCGAGGCCCACGGCAGCAAGCTCCTGCGCGGCAATCTCGAAGGGCTGCAGCTGCCCATCCAGTTCCAGCGGTACCGCGACATTTTCCAGTGCGGTCATCGTCGGCAACAGATGGAAGGCCTGCAGGACAATGCCAACCCGGCCGCGCCGCGCGACCGCCAGCTGATCCTCGTTCATCGCGCCAAAATCGGCTCCGGCGATATTCACTGTTCCGCCGCTTGCCCGTTCCAGTCCGGACAGGATCGCCATCAGCGAGGATTTTCCCGATCCCGAGGGGCCGAGCAGGGCCACGGTCTTGCCCGCTTCGATCGACAGGTCGATACCGCGCAGAATATCGACCTTTGCTTCGCCTTCCCCCAAAGACAGGGTGACATTCTGGGCTGCAATCGCGATATGGGGGGCGGTCATGGCAGCGTCGCTGGTTGCGGCGGTTTTCTGGATCATGGAGGAAAGGATATCCGATGTTGAGGAATTTTATCACATATGGCCTCTCGCTGGCCTTTCTACAACTTCTGATCGCCTGCAGCCCGGAACCGGCTGAAGAAACCGCGGCTCGCCCGCAGTCGGGACAGGCCGAGGCGGCAGCGGACAGCGGTGCCACTGCGGATGCCAAGGAAGCGGACACCCTGATCCTCGCCTTCGGAGACAGCCTCTATGCCGGCTATGGCGTCGACCAGAAAGACGGCTTCGCTCCCGAACTGCAGGCGGCGCTGCGGGCGGCGGGCAGGGATGTGCGCGTGCACAATGCCGGGGTTTCGGGCGACACAACCGCAGCAGGCCTGCGGCGGATGGATTTTGTTCTCGACAGCCTGTCGTCCAAGCCGGATCTGGTGATCCTGGGGCTGGGCGGCAATGATATGCTGCGCGGCCTGAAACCGTCAGAAACGCGGGCCAATCTGGACGCCATGGTGAAGAAGCTCAAGGAGCGGGATATTCCGGTGATGCTGACCGGGATGCTGGCGCCGCCCAATCTCGGCGGAGAATTCACCAAGGAATTCAATGTCATCTATCCGGCACTGGCCAGGAAATATGATATCGCGCTTTACCCGTTTTTCATGGACGGCGTGGTCGGACATCCCGATCTGTTCCTTGCCGACGGGATCCATCCTACGGCGGAGGGGATTGATGTGATTGTCGGCAAGATCACGCCGCGGGTGGTCGCGGCGCTGGACCGGGCTCCGGCGTAAATGCTGGAAGAACTGGAAGCATGTTGCGCTGTTTCGGAAAAACTGTATTATATTTATAATACAGCAGTTGAAACGCTTGAAAAGCGGGGCATTTGCATCCATTTATAGTAAGAGCCCCGCGCTGGTGCCGGGGCAGGGAGGCTGAACAGCATGGCGACCGAAACGATCACAGCAACCGAGGAACTGAAACTGACTCCGCCGGATCCGGTGGCTCCGGTTGCGCCCGAGAAGGCTGGCGGCCTGGTATCGATTGGCGACGAGGTTAAGTCGAAACTGGAGCAAAAAGTTGACAGTTTTATCGACGATTTGATCGCTCAGGACGAAAACAGTCCCGAATTCGGCAAAAAAGTGGACCAGATTACCAATATGGGCCGCAAGGAAATCGCCGAAGCGGCGGGCCAGTCCAACCGCTTTCTGGATCGCCCGATCCGGTCGATGGACGAGAGCAGTGGCATCGGTTCCGATCTCGCCGAGCTGCGCCGCACGGTCGAGGATCTCGATCCGGGCAAGCGCGGCAATCTGACGACCAAGAAGAAGATTTTCGGGATCATCCCGTTCGGCAACAAGATGCGCAACTATTTCGATGGCTATAAAAGCGCGCAGGGCCATATCGCCTCGATCCTTGACCGGCTGCGGTCTGGCAAGGACGAGCTGCTGATGGACAATGCAGCGATCGATGTCGAACGCAAGAATCTGTGGGCGGCGATGGGACGGCTGGAACAGATGATCCATGTCTCCAAGGTCATGGACCAACGGCTCGAGGACAAGGCGGCCGAGCTCGACTCGAGCGACCCGGCCAAGGCCAAGGCGATCCGCGAGAGCGCGCTGTTCTATGTGCGGCAGCGGACCCAGGACCTGCTGACCCAGATGGCGGTCACCGTTCAGGGCTATCTGGCGCTCGACCTGGTCAAGCGCAACAATGTCGAACTGGTCAAGGGCGTCGACCGGGCCAGCACCACCACGGTCGGTGCGCTGCGCACCGGCGTGACGGTCGCCCAGGCGCTGACCAACCAGAAACTGGTCCTCGACCAGATCAGCGCGCTCAACACCACCACCGCGGGCGTCATCGACAGCACCAGCGAGATGCTGAAGAACCAGACCGGCCAGATCCACGAGCAGGCGGCCTCGGCCACCATTCCGCTCGAAACGCTGCAGCGGGCGTTCCAGAATGTCTATGACACGATGGACAATATCGACACGTTCAAGCTGAAGGCGCTGGAAAATATGAAGGCGACGGTCAACAGCCTCTCCGGCGAGATCGAGAAGTCCAAGGGCTATATCGCCCGCTCCGAAGGGCAGGCCAAGGCCCAGCTGGAAGCGCCGTCCGAAAACCCCCTGACAGCGTTGGAGGGCTAGAGCCCGGTGACGGAAACCAACCAGCAAATCTATGACGGCGCGGCACGGGCGCTGCGCGAAGCGCAGTTCCGCCGTTCGATCGGCAACCGCTCGCACAAGCTGAAGCAAAGCCATTTTTTCAAAAAACTGGGCCGGGCGGCGCTGTGGACGGTGGGCGTGCTGGTCGGCGCCAGCATCGTTGGCGGCATATTGAGCGGCATCGGTTTCTGGGGCGTGATGATTTCCGCCGGGCTGATCGGGGCCGGTATCTGGGCTTCGATGAAATTCCCGAAGATGAAAATGCCGACGCCCGAGACAATCCTGAAGTCCGATCTGAAATCGCTGGCCGGCAAGACCGAGATCTGGCTGGAGAACCAGCGTCCGGCGCTGCCGGCACCGGCGGTGCAGATCGTCAACGGTATCGGTGTCCAGCTCGACATGCTGTCGCCGCAGCTGAACAAGCTGAACGAAGGTGATGCCGCTGCCTATGAGGTGCGCAAGCTGGTCGGCGAGCATCTGCCCGAACTGATCAACGGCTATCGCGCCATTCCGGTCTCGATGCGCTCGAAGAGCAATGACAGCGGCAAGTCGCCGGACGAGCAGCTGATCAGCGGGCTCGGTCTGATCGAAAAGGAAATCGCCGGGGTAACCCAGCAGATTGCCAAGGGCGATATCGACAATCTGTCGATCCGTGGTCGCTATCTCGAGCTGAAATATGACAAGAATGCCGAGGCGGAATAGCTTTTCCCCGAGCGGAAGCTTCCGCGACTGAGTCCGTGGTCTTTTCGGGCTCTGCTCTGGCGGAACCCGCTTCTCCTCCAAATCGACAGTTCCCCTGTGACCAGCAAATCCTATTCTCCCTCAAAATGTCATGGAACATGGGAGAGGATCGGATGAGCCGGATTTCGAAACTGCCGCCGGAGGAATGGGATCCCCGGATCAGGGAAGCGGTCAATCCCGATGCCGCGACCGATCTCGAACAGGGGCTGACCCGTTATTTCGCGCACTGCCCGGAACAGGCGCTGGGCCTGATGCAGTTCGGCGGCGCCCTGAAGCGCGGCCGGAGCCTGCCCGAGCGGCTGGTGGAGCTGGTGCGGCTGCGCGTCGCCTTTTTCAACCAGTGCCGCAGCTGCATGGCGATCCGCTATACCGACGCGGTTGAGGACGGAGTCGACGAAGGCGCGGTCTGCTCGCTCGAAAAGCCGCAGGAAGCGGACAATCTCAGCGATGCGGAAAAGGCGGCGATCCATTATGGCGAGCTGATGGCCACCGATCATCTGGCGATCGATGACAAAATCCATGCCGGGCTGCGGGAGCATTTCAGTGAGGCGCAGATTGTCGAACTGGGCATGACCTGCGCCTTTTTCGTTGGCTTCGGGCGGCTGGGGGCGACGATGCACATGGTCGACGAGCTGCCAGAAGCGTTCCGGACCGCCGCGACCATTGCACCATGGGGCGAGGAAAAAATACAGGTGCGCTAGGGAGAGACGATATGGCGACCAGGGCTGATCCGGATATCAATCTGCTCGACGCGGAAACGCAGCAATGCCCCTATGATGCCTACAGGACGCTGCGCAACGAGGCACCGGTCTACAAGCAGCCGGGCACCGATATCTATGTCATCACCCGCTATGAGGATGTCCGCCGGGTGCTGCTCGATCCGGACGCCTTTCCCAGCAGCCCGAAGAAATTCGCCGCCTTCAACAAGACCGGCAACGCCGAACGTCAGCAGGCGGTGCAACAGCGGTTCCGCGAGAAAGGCTGGGTTCCCGAACCGACCCTGTCAAGTCGCGACGATCCCAACCACAAGCAGATGCGGGCGATGTTCAACGAGGCGTTCAAGCCTAGCAAGATCAAGACCATGGACCCTTTGGTCGAGACGCTGGCCTATGAACTGATCGACGGCTTTATCGCGGACGGAGAGTGCAACTGGGTCAGCCAGTTTGCGGTGCCGCTGCCGCTCTATATCATCGGCGAGCAGATGGGCGCGCCGCGCGCGGACATGTGGAAGATCAAGCGCTGGACCGACGCCTTCTTTCACCGGATATCGATGATGCTCGACGAGGAAGCCGAGCTGGAAATGGTCGACCGCGAGATCGAGGGGCAGCATTATTTCCACCCGATCTTCGAGCGGCTGCGGGCCAGTCCCGACGACAGCCTGCTCAGCGAACTGGTCAACCGGGTGATCGAGGAATGGGGCCGCCCGCTCAACGATAATGAGCTGCACGCCGAGATGATGGCAGATACGTTTGTCGGCGGCACGACCAACGCGCTCGCTTCGGGCATCCGGCTGCTGATCGAGAACAAGCCTGTCTGGGAGCAGCTGAAAAGCGATCCCGACAAATATATGAAGACCTTTGTCGAGGAAGTGGTCCGGCTGGAATCGCCGGTGCAGAGCCTGATGCGCTTTGCCGCGGAAGACACCGAAATGCACGGCATCACGATCCCCAAGGGCGCGCTGATCAACGTCCGCTATGCCGCAGCCAATAGAGACGAGAGTGTCTTCGAATGTCCCGACAGCATCGACCTCGAACGCAAGCGAGCCGGTGCCCATATGGGCTTCGGCTCCGGCGTCCACCATTGTCTCGGCGCGCCGCTCGCGCGCCGCGAACTGATCTGGGGCTTTACCGCCGTGGTCGACCGGTTCGAGGATATGTGGTTCATCGAGGGCAGAAATGATTTTGCCATCCACCCGCATTTTCTGCTGCGTTCGCTGAAGGAACTGCATATCGGATTTACGCCGAAGACATCCCGATAGCGCTATCCTGCCCGGCAGGGCTGCCGGGCGTCGTCAGCTGTCGTGCATGGTCGCCGTCTGCCAGGCAAAGCCTAGTCCGCGAGATACTCGTCCAGTGTCAGGTGCATCCGCCGGATGCGGGCTTCCTGATAATTGCCGAGCGACTGCGCGCCCTTTGCCGCTTTCAGGGAGGCCTTGGCGCCATCGCGCTGCATCATCAGATTGTCGGTGTCTTGATCGAGAATCTCGGCGAGATCGAATCCGGGCACGGTGGTATAGCTGTCCTCGACTTCCAGCCGGATCGGCTTGGCCGGGGCAGGGCGCGGCTTGCCCTTCGGTACCGGCTGCAGCAGCAATATTTCGTGCAGGCAATGATCGACGTCGATCGGCCGGAAGCGATAGCACAGCCGGATGCTGATACCGGGGAAGAAGAAGGCGTTGGGGAAAACGAAATATTCGATGCTGTCGACCATCTCTGCTGTGGAGGTGCCGGACAGATCGACATCAAATTGTTCGCCATATTCCTCGCGCAAGAGCTGCGCGTGGTGGGCGCGGGCTTCGGCGCCTTCGGGCAAGTCTTCGGGATCGCGGCCCAGCTTGGCGAAAATCTGCTTTTCGCTGACCGGCTGTTTGAGGTGCGGGCTGGGCTTGCCGATGGCGTGGATGAAGCGGCTGACATTCTTGCCGAAAATATCATATTGCGCATTGGCATCGGCGGCGGTCTGCACAGCCTGGCTGTGGGTCTCGAGCACATGGAAGGCCTCGAGAAACGCTTCCATCGCCATTTTCCAGTTGGCCGGCAGCACCTTTTCCGTGTGCAGCGCGACATAGCGGTCGTCCATCGGCCAGAGCTTGAAATGTTCGGGCACGACCTCGAGATAGTCGGCCAGCGGCGCCGCATCCTTGTCCATGTTGATGAAGACAAAACCGCCCCAGAGATCGCACCGGATCTCGGTCAGACGGAAATTATCCTCGTTGAGATGCGGGAAGTCCCAGCGGCAGGGGATTTCGTTGAGCGAGCCGTCGAGATTGAAGGCCATGCCGTGGAAAGGACAGCGGATGGTGGAACGGCGCACACCGGTGCTGCCCTCGGTCGCGAACTGCATGCCGCGGTGGGGGCAGGAGTTGACGAAGGCGCGGATTTTCTGATCGTCGCCGCGCACCACGAGGGTCGAATAGGGGCCGACATCATAGACATAACGGTCTCCCTTGGCCGGGATATGTTCCTCGCGGCAGGCCCATTGCCAGGTCCTGTTCCACATCTGGTCGACTTCCGCCTCGGCAAATTCGTCGCTGCTGTAGCGTTCGAAGCCGATATCCTCGTCGCCGAGAAATTTATATTGCTGCGCCCGCATCGCGTCCGGAACATCATATCCGTCGGAATCCAATATGTCCTGGTAGGAGGGTCCGGGGCAGCGGGCCTCGCCTTTCGGCAGGTCGGTTGCGGGGGCGTCGGTGAGGTTCAGGGACATTATATATTCTCCGGTCTGGCCATCGCGGCCCGGTTGTAGATCGGGTCATTGGGCTTGCGTTCGCCCCAGATATTGCCCGATCCTTCGAGAAAGCCGTCGGTCGCCGGATCATCGCGGGCCCAGTCGACGATCTCGCTACGGTAGGAAAATTTCCAGATGCCATCGCGTTTCTTGTAGCGGTCGGCGTAGCGGCCGCAGATGAAGATATCGCGGAGTTCGCCCGCGTCGCTCCGGACCCGGTGATAGGCCTGGAAATAGACTTCGCCGTAGGCGGTGTCGCCTTCGACCTCGATGATATTCTGGCCGATCATATGCTGGTTGCGATCGTGATCGGCGAGCGCCGCCATGCAGAAATCGCAGAATCCGTCAGCATCTCCGGCGTAAATGCCGTAATCCATATAGGCATCATCCCAGAATTGGGCGCGCAGCAGATCGCGGTCGAGCCGGTCGAGTCCGCGCATGTAAAGAGCGGGCAATTCCATGATCGCCAGCTTGTCCATCTGCACCTTCAGAAGTTGCTCATTCATCGCCATCCGCTCCGTTCCGCCCTTTTTGGGCCTGTTCTTTCCGCTCATAGTATGCGTCACGGCAATCGCGTAAATTGCTCATTTAGCTAGCAAGACCGATAAACAGCAGGAGGAGAATATTATGACCCAGGCGGCGGGAACGGTTCGGGACCAGGCGCGACTGGCGGATGAACATGCGATCACGGAGATCATTCACATGCATTGCCGCGGCGTCGACCGGGCCGACGAGACGGCACTGAAACTGTGTTACTGGCCGGAAGCGACCGTGTCCTATGGCGCGGAGCCTGCGCCTGCGCATCCGTTTTGCGAGGATCTGGTGCCGGCGATCAAGGCCTTCGCGCAGACCCACCATCTGGTGAGCAATATTCTGGTGGACTTTCCGGACAGCAGCAACCCCGCCCTGGCGACGGTCGAAAGCTATCTGATCGCCTTTCACTATCTGAAAGATTCGCAGGGACAGGACAGCGAGATGACCTATCTGGGCCGCTATCTCGACCGGTTCGAAAAACGGGGGAACCAGTGGAAGATCATGCAGCGCACCCCGGTGATGAGCTGGAGCCAGAATGCGGCGACCACGCATGATGACCAGCATCCGGCGCTGGCGGCGCTGACCCGAGCAGGCCGCTATCCCTTCGATCCGGTTTACGGGGGACGGCGGGACGACTGATCCGGCTTGGCCAGCATAAAAAGCGGACCGGAACCGCCCCCAGCGGTTCCGGTCCGTATATGACCAACGGGAGGACGCTGATCAAAACCTGAAGGAAGCCTCCACAAACAGCTGGCGCCCGCGGTTCTGGGTGATCACGCGATCATCGCCTCCGGGCGGGAGGAAAGGCCGGTCACCGGCGGTGTTGGCCCAGATTTCGTTGGTCAGATTGACCCCGACCAGCGCAAATTTCCACTTGCCGTCCGGATGGCCGATAGAGACGGACCCGTCGAGCGTGACATAATCGCCCTGGACATAGTCGTCGAACTTCGTGTTCGAGGCGTAATAGGAGCCGCTGTAGAAGGCGTTGCCGTTCAGGCCGAGCTCGAGGTTGTCACTCATCGGGACCGTCCAGTCGAAGGCAATATTTCCCGACCATTTCGGAGCGCGGGCCGCCCTGCGTCCGTCGAGATTGACGTCGTCGGCCGTGCCCGGCGTGCTGTCCGGTCCGTTGGATGAAATGAACGTGTCGGTGAATTTGGCGTCGGTATAGCCAAGCGTCCCCGACAGGCGCAGGCCCTCGAGAGGCGTCTGCCAGCCCCAGGCCATGTCAAAACCCTTGGTCGTCACCTCGCCGGCATTGACGGTCAGAAAGCGGACCGCTGCGCCGTCAAAATTCTGCACCTGCAGATCATCAAACACGAAATAATAGAGCGACGCGTTGATCCGCAGAGCGCGGTCCGCCAGCATCGCCTTGACTCCGACTTCGCCGCCCTTTGCGGTTTCGGAATTATAGACGACCGAATCGAGCGCCGCCTGACGCTGAGCCTCGGTGCCGAAACCGGGCTTTATATATTGCAGCGCTGCCGTCGGCAGGATGCTGTTGTCGACGCCGCCGGATTTGAAGCCTGTCTTGTAGGAGGCGTAGAAGTTGAGGGCCATATTCTGTGCGGCATGATCCACTCTCATTAATGGCAACATATTGAATGGGAGAGAGGCCACAGGAACAAGCCTGCGGCTCGAAGCCATTGCTTGCATTGAGCGCCTACCTGGTAGTAGAAAATCCTGAACTTACTGGGAGGCAAGGGCGATGCTGCCAATGGCGACGGACGGGCATCAGGGTAAAATGGTAGACCGGATTGTCGCAGGCCGGTCGATTGTGGTGCTCTGCGCGCCGCCGGGCTTCGGCAAAAGTCAGCTGGCGCGCGCGGCGGCACGGCGGATTTCCGCCGGCAGCGGACTGGCGGTGACTGAATTTGGCCAGATCGAGCATCATGCAGACCCCCGGGCAGCGGCCAATGCCCTGCTCGCTGAACCGGAGCGGGTGACGATCCTGGAGGATGTCCATCTGACGGATCGGTCTTTTCTCGGACTGGCGCTGGAACGGATCAGTTTCGACCGTTCGGGCGCGCGGGTCATCATGACGATCAGCCAGCCAGGTGACTTTCCGCTGGCGCGGCTCGCCACCCGCTGCCCAATAGATATTCTTGACGCCAGCGCCCTGCGCCAGCGAGCGCAGGAAACAGCTCAGCTGCTGAAATCCATACCACGGGCGAAAATGCGGGCGCGCATCCGGGGGCTGGTCGGGGACTGGCCGATTGCCATGGAGCTTTTGTGCGCCTGGGCCGCGCGGTCGCCGGACGGCTGCTCGAGCTGGAGCGATCTCGATATCGTCCGCGAAAGCCGGCTGGGCGAATTTATCGATCAGGAGGTTCTGACCCTGCTTTCGGCCGAGGAGCGGTCGGCGCTTGTGCATGCCAGTTTACTCGACCTGCCGGACATCGACTTTCTGGCGTCGATCAGCGGTCATCGCAGCGACGGCCGGATTCTGGCAGATCTCGCGTTCCGATGGAAAGGTCTGGTCGACCGCCGGGAGAACAGCATTATTTTGCAGAACGCGCTGCGCATCTGGTTGCGCGATGCGGTGGAAGCGTTTGACGAGGACAAGCGGGTTGCGCTGCTGGTATCGATGGCAGACCAGTGCTCGGCCAGGGGGCGGCTGGCCGAGGCCGCCTGGCTGGCAAGAATGGCGGGTGATACCCGCCGGATTCGCGACTATGCCCATGCCCATGGCGCATTAAGAATATGGATCGTTCACGGCTTCTCCGTGCTCAGGGAGCTGCTGGAAAATTCCAGCCCGCAGGATATTGCCAGTTCCATCGTGCTGCGGATGATCGAATGTATCGTCCATATGAAGGCTGGCCGGATCAACGCGGCGCAGGACCTGTTCGAATCCCTGGCTCGCGAGGTCGGGCCCGGCCATCCCCTGACCAAGGATCTCGAAATCGTCCGGGTAACGCTGCTGGTCTATGGCTGTTCGCTGGAGCGCACCGGCGATCTCGAACTGATCCGCAACCTGATTACCGAGCAAGCGGATGATCCCGCGATGCGCACCTTTCTGGCGACATTATCGGCTATTCTGAATTGCCAGCGCGCGCGCTTTGACGCCGCCGTCGCCAATCTGATCGATGCGCGCGCGCTCGCAAAAAGGGTTTCCTCGCAATATAATCTGATGTTCCTGCTGATGCACGAAGCCTCGATCAATCTTGCGCAGGGCAAGCTGAAGCATGCGAGAACCTGCCTGTCCGAGGCCCGCACCAGATGGCAGCGGGATTTCCCGAGCGATGTTGGCGTCGAGACGGTCCTCGCTGCCTTGAGCGCATCGATCGAATTTGAAGCGGGGCGTCTGACCAGCGCCCGCAATTCGCTCAAGAAATCCGCCCACCGGATGCCGGAAGCGGAAGCCTGGTTCGACATCTATTTCGCCGCCTATGAAACAATGATCCGGATCAATATCGTCGATCACGGGATTGGCGCGATGAGTGAGGCGGTCGAGGACGAGGCGCGCAAGTTGCGGGCGCAGGGCCTGCCGCGCGTCGCCGACCTGCTGATGGCTATCCGGCTGTGCGTGTGCGGCGAGGCCTGCCTGCAGGGTCAGCAGGTGATCATGTCCGAAATGTCATGGGATATACCGCCGGTCGGACCGACCAGCAGCTGGCAGGAGCAGGAAGTCTTCACGATCGCGCGCGCCTATCGCGATTATTTCGACGGGCAGTTTGAAAAGGTCTGGGCGCTGCTGGAAGAGTCGATTGCCGTCGCGGCGGACCACGGGCTTGAACGATCGCGCTTGCGCTATCTGCTGGTGGCATCTGTTATGGCGACCGTTGCGGGTGAAGAGCGCCGCGCCCGCGCCATGCTGCGCAGCGCGGTGGCTATTGGTGCCGCGACCGGCATGCGCCAGGTCTTCCGCGAAATGGGTGGCCGAAAGCTGACCCCCGCGCTGCAGGCACTGCGGGAGGGTGAGGAACTGACGGAGCTTGAGCAGGGATTTGTCGACCGGCTGCTCAATCGGCTGCGAGACCGGCAGAGCGTTGCCAGCGGGACGCTGTCGGCGCGGGAGCTGGAAGTTCTGGGGCTGTTAAGCTCGGGTGGTTCCGACAAGCATCTCGCTCGTCATCTCAACCTGTCCGAACATGGCGTCCGCTTTCATCTGAAGAATATATTCAAGAAGTTGGGGGTTCACGACCGTCTGTCGGCCGTTGCGGCGGCGCGCCAGCTCGAGCTGACCCACTGAACCTACTCATTTCGGCAGGGTTGGATTTCGGATCAATATCTAAAACTACCGGGTAGAAGTGGCAACCTCCCAGCCAACGGCATTGAGCCAGTGTGATGAGGCTATACACCCGAAGCTTCATTCAGTGGAGGATATTGATGCGCATTGGGGTCGACGTCGGGGGCACGAATACTGATGCTGTCCTGCTTTCGGGCAAGAAGGTTCTGGGAGCGGTCAAGCGGCCTACGAGCGGCGACGTCAGCTCGGGCATTTCGGAGGCCATTGGCGCGCTGATCTCGGAATGCGACGTGAAGCCCGGCGAGATCAGCGCGGTAATGATCGGCACGACCCACTTTACCAATGCCTTCATCCAGCGCCGCGAACTGGTCCCTGTCTATGCCATGCGGATCGGCTTTCCGGCCGCACGGGGCATTCCGCCCTTTGCCTCCTGGCCAGAGGATCTCAAGACTCTGGTTTGCGGCGGTTCGGCGATGGTGCCCGGCGGCTTTGAATTTGACGGCCGCGAAATTTCTCCGCTTGATGAAGCGGCGATTGCCGAGGTCGTTACGGAAGCGCGCGCGAAGGGCCTCGGGCAGATCGCGGTGTCCTGCATATTCAGCCAGCTGAATGCGGAGCATGAAAGCCGCGCCGCCGCCCTGATCAGCGAACTGGCGCCGGAGATGGAGGTGTCGCTGTCGTCCGAACTGGGCCGGGTCGGTCTGCTGGAACGCGAAAATGCAGCGATAATGAATGCCAGCCTGCGGCCACTTGCCGAGACCATCACCGCTGCCTTTCATCGCGCTCTGGAGGAACAGGGGATCACGGCGCCCTTTTATATCAGCCAGAATGACGGCACGCTGATGAGCGCGGACTATATGCAGCGCTATCCGGTGATGACATTTGCTGCGGGGCCGACAAACAGCATTCGCGGCGCGGCCTGGCTGACCGGGGCCAATGACGCGATTGTCGTCGATATCGGCGGCACCACGTCCGATGTCGGGGTGCTGACGGGCGGCTTTCCGCGCCAGTCGACGGTCCATGTCGACGTCGGCGGCGTCCGGACCAATTTCCGCATGCCGGACATATTGTCGATCGGCCTCGGCGGCGGCAGCCGCATTCATGAAGATGGCGACACGGTGCGTGTCGGGCCGGATTCGGTCGGCTACCGGCTGCTCAGCGAAGGACGGGTCTTCGGCGGGGATACGCTGACCGCAAGCGACATCGCCGTCGCCAGCGGCCAGATTTCCTTTGGCGACCCGGAGCGCGTGGCCGATCTCTCTCCCGCTCTGCTGTCCGGCGCGCGCGCGGCGATCAGCCATCTGATCGACGATGCCATCGACCGGATGAAGACCATGCCGGGCGATATTCCGATGATCCTGGTCGGCGGCGGTTCGGTGCTTGTCTCGGAAACCCCGCGCGGTGTGTCCGAAATGATGCATCCGGACCATGCCGGAGTGGCCAATGCCATCGGCGCGGCTATCGGTCAGGTCAGTGGCGAGGTCGACCGGATCTACAATATCGCCGATAGCGAGGCGCGCAGCGAGGCATTCGCCGACGCGAAAGCGCAGGCAAAGGCCGACGCGATCAGCGCGGGTGCTGCGCCGGACAGCGTCGAAATCGTAAATATAGAGGCTGTCCCGCTGCAATATCTTCCGGGAGGTGCCACGCGGGTGGTCTGCCGTGCGGTCGGTGACCTGGCCATGGCGGAGTAACGAATATGATATCTGCAATCACGCTCGACAATATCGAACATCTGGCCATCGGCTCGTCCTTTCTGGGCACCGGTGGTGGCGGTGATCCCTATCTGGGCTCGCTCCTGTGCCGGGAAGCCATTGCGAAATATGGGCCCGTGCCCGTCATTTCCGTGGATGAACTCAAGGACGAGGACAATATTTTCATTGCAGCGGCAATGGGCGCGCCGACGGTGATGATCGAGAAGCTGTTCTCGATCGAAGACCAGCACCGGGCGGTGACGACGCTGGAGCGATTTCTGGACCGCGAAGCCAGCGCAATCATCTCGGCGGAAATCGGCGGCTGCAATTCGATGATGCCGGTTGCCTATGCAGCGATGCGCGGTCTTCCGATCGTCGATGGCGACGGCATGGGGCGTGCCTTTCCCGCTCTCCAGATGACCAGCTTCAATATCGAGGGGGTCGCCTGTGCACCGCTGACCATTGCCGACGAGCATGGCAACAGCGTGCTCTACCAGACGACCACCGGCCTCAAGGCCGAGGAACTGGCCCGTCCCGTGGCGGCGGCGATGGGGGCCAGCGTGTGCATGTCCTGTTACCCGATGACCGGAGCGGAGGCGCGCGGCGCGGTCATCCCCAAAACGCTGTCGGGGGCGGTGGCGATCGGCGAGGCGATTTCGCTCAGCTCTGATCCGCGCTCGCCGCTGGAGCGGCTGGTCGCAGCGCTGCGCGGACATGAATATTACAAGGATGCGGCGGTCGTCTTTCAGGGCAAGATAACGGCGCTCGATCGCGACACATCCAAGGGATGGGTGTTCGGCAACTGTTCGATTTCGGCGATGACCGGATCGGAAACCGCGGAACTGCAGTTCCAGAACGAAAATCTGCTGGTCTCGGTCGGCGGCCGGTTGCGCTGCGTGGTTCCCGATCTTGTCACGATTGTCGATCTGGAAACCGCGCATGCGATTCCCACCGAACGGCTTGCCTATGGCCAGCGGGTCGCGGTGGTCGCATGCAGCGCGCCGCCACTGCTTACCACCGCCCGTGCGCTCGAAGTCGTCGGCCCGCAATGTTTCGGACTGGACGAGCAATATATACCCCTGGCCGAACTGATAGAGGATCTGATCTGATGCGTATCCACCTTATCACACCGATTGTCACCGAAGGTGTCCGGACCCTGGAAGATGTCGCGGATCTCAATAGCGCCGATCTTTCGATCACCCAGTCGCTGATTGCCAGCGGCCCGGTTTCCATCGAATGCGAATTTGACGAGGCGATGTCGGTACCCGGCATTGTCGCCGAAGCCCTGGCTGCCGAGCGGTCCGGTGCGGACGCCATCCTGATCGACTGCATGGGAGATCCGGGTCTGAAGGCTGCGCGGGAAGTGGTGTCGATTCCGGTTTTCGGACCTTCGGAAACCTCGATGCATCTCGCAGCCATGCTGGGCCATAAATATAGCATCGTCACCGTGCTCGATTCCGTGGTGCCGATGCTGGAAAATCTCGCCAAGGTTTACGGAACCAGCGAAAAACTGGCATCGGTCCGGGTGATCAATATCCCGGTTCTGGAGCTCGAAGCGGCTCCCGAGAGGCTGACAGACGAACTGGTCAAAGCGTCTCTGGCTGCGGTCGAGGAGGACGGGGCGCATGCGATCGTGCTGGGCTGCACCGGCTTTCTGGGCTGCGCCGAGGCGATCGACGCTGCATTAAAAGCGAGGGGGCATTGCTTGCCGGTAATCGATCCGATCCCGGCGACCGTCTGCGTCGCCGCTGGCATCGTCCGGGCAGGCCTGACGCACAGCAAACGCACGTTCGCACATCCGCGGTCAAAGGATCTCAAGGGCTATCCATCGATCAATATACAGGGGGAATGATATCATGATCAGCAAATACATCCGCACCACCAGCAGTCTCGCCATCGCGATCGGCGGCCTGGCTTTCGCCTCGCCGGCATTGGCCCAAGATGCGAGCGCCGCCCAACCAGAGGCAAGCGACACCGACAACACGCTGGGCGAAATCGTCGTCACCGCCCAGCGGCGCGAACAGCGCGCCGATGACGTCGGTGTGACGATCAACGTCCTGACGGGAAGCGACCTCAAAGCGGCCGGCACGCAATCGGTCGTCGACCTGGCGGCGATCACGCCCAATGTGCAGATCAAGAATGTCGTGGCCAATAGCGTGGTCAATGTCAGCATACGCGGCATCGGCCTGAACGACTATGCGGCCAACAACAATCCGGCGGCCGGCATGTATGTCGACAATGTCTATCTGGTATCGCCGGTAATGCTGTCCTTCGGACTGTTTGACATCGACCGCGTCGAGATTCTGAAAGGGCCGCAGGGCGACCTTTACGGCCGCAACACCACTGCCGGTGCCGTCAACATCATCAGCCGCAAGCCTTCCGCCACCACCGATATCCAGCTCGAAGCCGGCTATGGCAGCTACGACAGCTGGCATCTCGACGGTGCCGTCGGTGGGGCGCTGACGTCCACGCTCAGCGCCCGCTTTGCGCTGCAGACGGTGCAACAGGGATCCGGCCCGCAGACCAATTATGTCACGGGCAACCGCATTGGCAAGGTCGATCGTACCAATGGCCGGCTGCAGCTGCTGTGGGAGCCGAGCGACAGTTTCAATCTGCTGCTGAACGGCCACAAGGGTTATGACCGGTCCGATGTCAGTCTCTACAAGGCCGACAATATCCTGACCACTGAGGAGGATGCCTATGCCGGCCAGCCGCGCGTATCGGGAGCCGGCATTGACCCGCATATGGAACTGGAATCCAGCGGCGTTTCGCTGACGGCCAACTGGTCGATCAGCCCGCAAGTGACGCTGACCTCGATCAGCGCCTATGAACATTTCACCCGATTGCATATCGAGGATACGGACGGGACCTCGCTGAGCTTTCTGGACAGCACCTATCGAAACAGCATCGACCAATATTCCGAGGAATTGCGTCTTGCCTATCATGGAGACGACCTCGAGCTGATCGGCGGCGCTTTCTATTCGCACGACAAGGTTGAGACGCGGGACGAGTTTTTCTCTAGCGACCTGCTGCCGCTCCTCGGCCTTGCCGGGCTGGATACGATCGGCAATACCTATCGCCAGCGCACCGACGCCTATGCGGCGTTCATGCACGCGGAATGGACCTTCGCGCCCAATCTGACGCTGGTTGGCGGCCTGCGCTATACGAAGGAAGACAAGGTCTTTGATCAGGCGACGACATTTTTGTGCACCGCCGGATCCTGTTCCAACCTGTTTGCGCCGGTCAGCAATGATTATTCGACCTCGAATGTCTCTGGCAAGATCGGTCTGAACTATCAGGCGGGCGACCGCACGCTGATATATGGAAGCATCAGCCGGGGCTTCAAGTCCGGCGGCTTCCAGGGGCAGCTGACGTTCGATCCGACCGTGCTGCAGCCCTTCGACGACGAAAAGCTCACTGCCTATGAGCTGGGCGTGAAGACGCGGCTGTTCTCCAATCTGCAGCTCAATGCCGCCGTTTTCGACTATGAATATAGCGATGCCCAGATTTACGGTCCGCTGTTCGACTCTCCGGTCGGCGTGCTGTTTGGCATTGCCAATGTCGGCGACGTCCGGGTGCAGGGTGTCGAAGCCGACGCCCGCTGGCGCCCGACCGCCGGACTCGATCTCCGCTTCGGTGTCGGCGTAATCGATACCGAGGTGACCCGATCGGTGGTGGCGGGTGTTGCCAAGGGCAGCGTGCTGCCGAATTCGCCAAGCCTTACGCTTAACGGCCGGATGAAATATGAATGGTCGGTATCGGATCGGGCATCAGCGGATATTACGCTTTCCGGTAACTATCAGAGCCGTGTCCGCTTCGACGTGGTGCGGAGCCCTGCGGAAGCGGTTGAAGGGGGATATTTCCTCGGCAATGCGGAAGTCGGAATATCCTTCTCCGACCACTGGCGCGCAGCGGTCTGGGTCAAGAATATTTTCGACCGTCTCTACCGCACGCAGGCGCTCAATACGAGCGTCGGGTGGACAAGCCAGTATGGACCGCCGCGGACGGCCGGGTTCAATCTCTCGTACCAGTTCTAGAAATTTTGAACTGTGGCAATCCTGATAGCCGGATTGTCACAGCTTCGTCTTGGGGCAGGGGAGCGCGATCCGCCGCCTTGTCCCCACTGCTTCCGATTTATCATCAAACGCCCTGCGTCCGCTCGCCAATGAGCAGGCGCAGGGCGTTTGCTTGTGACCGCCATGGGGCGAAGAATCGGGTGTGCCGGTCGATATTCAGCGGCAATTTCGCGAAATCCGGGCAATCGGAAGCGCATCAGGATGACGCGTGATCATCGCTCTATCTACATGGAATATAGGGAAAATATTGGATCCCCCGTGAGGATTCGAACCTCAATTAACGGAGTCAGAGTCCGTGGTATTACCATTATACGACAGGGGAGTGCCGGTGCGGGGCAATAGGCAGGGAGGGGCCTGCGGTCAAGCCCTTTGGCAAGGAAAGCTTGCCGGCGGGTATAAATATTCTCCCTCAAGCATTGCGGTCCGTCGGTCGCGGGACCAGCGTGCTCAATATGCTGCGATTGTCTGCCCTGAGCCGTTCTTAAAGGCCCGATCCGGGCGATCCCGGCTTATTTTCCCTTATACGGGGCTCCGGCCCTTGCGTCGGGAGCAGTGCGGCGTTATCTTCACCATCAAGTACCGGCGGTATTATCCGATCCGGAGAACATAAGAGTTACGGTCATGGCGGATCATGCATCCCCATCGCCGCAAGATATAAAAGGCGGATCATCCGCAAGGAAATCCCGCCCGAAACCTGCGGCGACACATAAAGGACAGAGTCGCGTTGCGTCTCCCGTCCATCCAGGCGCCGCGCGCTGGCCGAAATTGCGGTCCTATGCTGCGATTGACCTGGGCACCAACAACTGCCGGTTGCTGGTCGCAAAACCGTCTTCGGACGGATTCATTGTCACCGATGCTTTTTCTCGCGTTGTACGGCTTGGCGAAGGTCTGGTCGAAACCGGCAAGATCAGCAGCCGGGCGATGGACAGGGCGGTGGCTGCGCTGGCGATATGCGCCGACAAGTTGCGGCGCCGCAATGTGACGCTTGCCCGGTCGGTGGCGACCGAGGCCTGCCGGCGAGCGAGCAATGGCGACAAGTTCATCGAACGGGTGCGGCGCGAAACCGGTATTGCGCTGGATGTGATCACGGCAGAAGAAGAGGCCCGTCTGGCGGTGCTCGGTTGCCATATTCTGCTCGAACCGGGCGAGGGGCCTGCCCTTATCTTTGACATTGGCGGAGGCTCGACGGAGCTGGTGCTGGTCGACACCAGCGGTTCGGCGCCGGAAATTCTCGACTGGCAGAGCGCGCCCTGGGGCGTAGTATCGCTCACCGAAAGCGAGAAATTCGATGGCGACGACCCGGATGCGCGCCGCGCCGCTTTCCAGGCGATGCGGGCACGGGTCACCGACAGTTTTGCCAGCTTTGCGGCGCGCCTCCCGCGGCTCGACCAGTGCGACTACCGGTTGCTGGGGACCAGCGGAACCGTCACCACGCTTGCCAGCCTGCATCTGAAATTGCCGCATTATGACCGCAAGGTGATCGACGGTCTGATCGTACCGACCGAATCCATGCGCGAAATCAGCACCATGCTGGCGCACGCATCACCGGAAGAGCGCGCGGATATCCCGTGCATCGGCCGCGAACGCGCCGATCTCGTGGTGGGCGGCTGCGCGATTCTGGAATCGATCCTCGACATCTGGCCGGCCAGCCGGGTCGGCGTCGCTGATCGTGGTATCCGGGAGGGCATATTGCGCTCGCTGATGTCGGCCAACGAGCGAGCTTCCATCCGATGAGCCGGGGCAGATCAGGAACCAGACAGAAAGTCAAAACCGCCAAGGGCCGGAAAATCGGGTCGACGCGCTGGCTGGAGCGGCAGCTCAACGATCCCTATGTCAAACAGGCACGGGCCGAGGGCTATCGCTCGCGCGCAGCCTATAAATTGCTGGAACTGGACGAGCGGTTCAAGCTGGTGCGCAATGCGAAAGCGGTGGTCGATCTGGGGATTGCGCCGGGTGGCTGGGCCCAGGTGATGCGCAAATTTGCGCCAAAGGCGGCCGTGGTTGGCATTGATCTGCTGGATGTCGATCCGATCGAGGGTGTGACGATCTTCAAGATGGACTTCATGGATGATGCAGCGCCGGACCTGTTGCTGGAGGCGCTGGGCAGCAAGCCGGATCTGGTGCTGTCGGACATGGCGGCGAACACGGTCGGCCATCAGCAGACCGACCATCTGCGCACCATGGGACTGGTCGAGGCCGGCGCCTATTTTGCGGTGGAAAATCTGCAGGTCGGCGGCGCCTTTGTCGCCAAGGTGCTGGCCGGCGGCACCGACAATGACCTGCTGACCCTGCTCAAGCAGCATTTCGACGTGGTCAAACATGCCAAGCCGCCAGCGAGCCGCAAGGGTTCATCGGAATGGTACGTCATTGCCCAGGGGTTCAAGGGCAGGGCGGAACAGGCCTAGTTCGCGGCGCGCGCTTTGGCGATCATTTCCTTCAGGCCGTCATAGCCGACAGCGCCCACTTCCGACTGATTGCCGACGACAAAGGCCGGCGTTCCGGTGAAGCGCATCTGCTGGGCGACCGCGATATTCTGCTGGATTTCCTGCTTGGCTTCGGGCGAGTCGATAAAGGCGCGCGCGGCTTTCATGTCGAGACCGACTTCCTTGGCGGCAGCCTCTATGGTTGACGGGGTCGGGCGACCGGTTGCGAACATGGTCTTGTGAAAGGCGTAATATTTGCCCTGCTTGGCCGCTGCCAGCGCCATCAGCGCCGCGTCGTTGCTGGCCTCGCTCAGAATCGGCAGTTCGCGGAAGACGATTTTCACATTCTTGTCGTTCGCGATCAGCTTGGCGATATCCCGCTCGGTCTGTTTGCAATAGGGGCAGTTGAAGTCCGAAAATTCGACGACGGTGACATCGCCATCCGGATTGCCGGCGAAAGCCGCACCCGCAAAGGGCTTTTCAATCTGGTCGCGAACCGCATCGAGGGCGGAGGCCTTCTGCCGGTCCTGCAGCAGTTCCACCGCTTCCGGAATGATCTCCGGATTTTGCAGGATATAGTTGCGAACAATCCCTTCGATGGCCTTCTGTTCCTGCGCATCAATGCCTGCGGCCCGTGCGGCTTCGCTGGTTGCTTCGGCTGAGGAAGAGCTTCCCGACTGCCAGAACCAGATACCCAATGCCGCCGCCATGGCCAGTCCGCCACCTGCCATAATCATCCACTTTCTGTTTATATTGTCATCCACGATGGGGTTCTTTCCTTGATGGACGGCATTGGCCATGGCGGCATGGCTTGTCCAGTCCCAATGGCGCGATCCGGCGCATCATCCGCTAGCGGCGGCGGCTGTTTCTTTCAAATTCGGCCTTGGCGATGAAGGAAATATCCTGCGCGCGAATCCAGTCGGGCGTATTTTCCTTGATGCCGGCCATGGCGATTTGCGAGCTGCGGATGGCACCGGCATAATTCTGCTCGAGCAGGGAGCTTTCCGCCGTCGCCAGCTGGGCGCGGGCATTGTCCCCCTTTTGTGAATAGACGACGCCGAGCTGGTACCAGGCAAAGGGATTGCGGTTGTCCTTGTTGACGGCGGCTTTCAGGACCTGTTCCGCCTCGTCGAGATATTGCGGGTCTTCGGTGGCGATCAGGGCGTGGCCAAACAGGCTGGCGATCAGCGGCTGGTTATTGGTCAGCTGCACGGCGCGGCGCAGCGATTTCAGCGCTTCGTCCGGCTTGCCCGATTCGAGCAGGATCTGGCCCTGGAGTTCGAGGAAATAGGGATCATTGGGTTCCGCCTTGAGCAGATTATCCGCTTCATAAAGCGCCCGGTCGGGATAGGCGCTCTTGTGCCAGGCATAAGCTCGGGCATAGCGCGCCGGGATCGACTGGTCGGTCTCCGGATATTTGCGCAATGTTACGGCAGGGTCGGCGGTGAAGCCCAGCAACTTGGCCTTGACCCGCTGGAACCGGGCCTCAAGCTTCGGATCGGGCTGCTTGTCCCAGGCGGGATCCTTCTCGTACACATCCCGGAGCAGCGTAACCCTTTCGCCGGACAGCGGGTGAGTCCGGCCATAGCTGTCCTCCTGCGGGATGCCGAGGCGGAATTCGTAATTCTGCAGCTTCTTGAAAAAATTGATCGACCCCTTGCCGGATATGCCGGCCTCTCCGAGATAGCGGGCGCCGGCGGAATCGGCGGACCGTTCCTGCACCCGGCTGAAGGCGAGGAACTTGCCCATCGCCGCTTGCTGCCCGGCGGCCATGATACCCATGCCGGCGTCCCCGGCTCCTGCGGCAATGGCAGCAGCGCCCAGGATCAGGCTGAGCAGAGTGATACCGGTGGCGGTCTTCGCACCCTCGTCAAAGCGAATGGCATGACCGCCGGTGATATGGCCCAGCTCGTGCGCCATGACGCCTTGCACTTCATTGGCGGTGTCTGCCGTGTTGATCAGACCGGAATAGAAATAGATCCGCTGACCGCCGGCGACAAAGGCGTTGATCTGGTCATCGTTGATCAGCACGACGTCGACATGCTTGGAGTCCAGCTCGGAGGCTGCCACCAGCGGCGCCACCATATCGGTAAACAGCGCCTCGGTTTCCGCATCGCGCAAGATTGACTGTGCTGCAACCGGCTGCACCATGAGGGAGAAAAGGGTCAGGAACGCGACCAGAAAACACGCGAGCCGGCCTGCCGATCGTGGGGCAGCGCGGGAAAGGGGACCAGCTAGAAAATGGCGCATGAAATTCCTCAGCATGAAGCTCCGGTTGAAACGCTGTTCCTTTTACATGCCGGGTGTGAACCACGGATGAAACGGGTGCCGTCCCCGCCCGATATCCGGGGCGGGGACGATATCCATTCTGTTATCCGAACGTGCGCTGCCACCAGCCCTGGCGTGGCGGTCCGTCGCTCGATTCGGAGGCGTCGCTGTCCGATGCCTTGGCTACAGCCTCATCTTTCGGCTTGGCTGCGGCTCTTGGCTTGCGCGGCTTGGCAGGTGCCTTTGGCTTGGCTTCCTTGGCAGCTTCCGGAGCCGCCTCCGAAGCGTCTGCACTGTCAGCCTTTTTGGCGCGGCTTCTCGGAGCCCGTTTCGCCGCAGGCTTTTTCTCGGCGGTTGCGTCGGCCGAAGCGTCAGCGGTTTCCGTCGCCGGCTTGTCGGCACTCGCCTTGTCGGCACCGGGTTTCGCCTTGCGCGGGGCGCGACGCCGTTTGGGCTTTTCGTCGGCCGTTTCGCTGTCTGCCGCCGGCTCAGCTGCCGGTTGCTCGGCTGCCGTTTCGCTTTTGGTCGAGCGCCGCCGTGCGCGTGGCTTGGCCTCGGCTTTTTCTTCGCCTCCGCTTTCAGCTGCGCCATCAGGGCCGCTTTCCGTCTTGCGAGCGTTGCTGCGGCGTGCCCGCGGCTTTGGCTGTGCAGCCGGTTCGTCCGTATCGGTGTCATTCGACTGCGCCACTGGCTCGCCGCTGTTTTCCGAACCGGAATTGTCGCCGTTGCCGGATTCATTGCGATCACCGCCGCGGTTGCGTCTGCCGCGCCGCCGCCGCTTGCGCTTGGGCCGGTCGCCGCCGTCTTCGCGGCCTTCCTGGCCACGCGATCGGGAACCGCGGTCGTCCGCTTCCGCGTTTTCCGCTTCATCAGCCTGATCGTCCTCGACCTCATCATCGTCGTCATCGTCAATAATGGGTTCGAATTTGGGCATGTTTTTCGGCGGACTGCCGGACGTCTGGATGTCCATCCGGGCGCCTTCGGTCTCGCCATCGGGAACGATTTCGATCGAGACGCCGTAGCGTTTTTCGATATCCTCGATCTCGTGCCGCTTGCTGTTCAGCACATAGATGCAGGCTTCCTGGCTGGTGCGCAGGGTGATCTGGCTGGCCTTGCCCTTGGCGGCTTCTTCCTCGAGCAGACGAAGGACCGACAGCGCCGCCGAGGATGCCGTGCGGACCAGTCCGGTGCCTTCGCAGTGCGGGCAGACTTTTGTGGACGCTTCCAGAACGCCGGTGCGCAGGCGCTGACGGCTCATTTCCATCAGGCCGAAGCTGGATATCCGTCCGACCTGGATGCGGGCCCTGTCGTTTTTCAGCGCATCGCGCATCGCCCGTTCGACCTTGCGGACATTGCCGCTGCGGTCCATGTCGATGAAGTCGATCACGACCAGACCGGCCATGTCGCGCAGCCGCAACTGGCGCGCGATTTCAGCGGCGGCTTCCATATTGGTCTTGACCGCGGTCGCCTCGATCCCGTGCTCGCGGGTCGACCGGCCGGAGTTGATGTCGATCGAGACCAAAGCCTCGGTCGGGTTGATCACCAGATAGCCACCGGATTTCAACTGCACTTCCGGCGAGTACATCGCCGAGAGCTGGTCCTCGACGCCATAGCGCTGGAACAGCGACACCGGATCGGCATAGCTCTTCACCCGCTTGCTGTGGCTCGGCATCAGCAGCTTCATGAAATTCTTCGCCGCGGTATAGCCACTGGCGCCCTCGACCAGAACCTCCTCAATCTCCCGATTGTAGATGTCCCGGATCGCGCGTTTGACCAGATCGCTGTCGCTGTGGATCAGGCTGGGAGCCGTCGCGCTCAGCGTCTTCTCCCGGATTTCGTCCCACAGGCGAGCGAGATAGTCGAAGTCGCGCTTGATTTCCGGCTTGGTGCGGGAAAGCCCGGCGGTCCGTACAATGCAGCCCATGCTGGTCGGCAATTTCAGGTCCGCAATGATCGACTTCAGTCGCTTGCGGTCGCTGGCGCTGTTGATCTTGCGGCTGATTCCCCCGCCGTGCGAGGTGTTCGGCATCAACACACAATAGCGACCGGCGAGGCTGAGATAGGTGGTGAGCGCCGCGCCCTTGTTGCCGCGTTCTTCCTTGACCACCTGGACGAGAACGACCTGCCGTCGCTGGATAACGTCCTGGATCTTGTAGCGCTTGCGCAGCGCCATGCGCTTCTGGCGCGCCTGGTCGCTGGCCTTGGGCATGCTGCCCTTGCCGCGAGCCTTGTTGCGGCCACCGCGACCACGACGGCCGCCCTTGTTCTTGCCGTCTGCATTGTCTTCCGACGAATCCTCATCATCGGAGTCGTCGTCATCCTCGTCATCATCATCGTCGTCGCCCGCATTTTCCTGCGGAATTTCGCCTTCGGTGACGTCGATCGTGTCAACGCTGTCGTCCTTGTCGACTTCTACCAGCGCGGTATCGAGTTCTTCGGTGGCTTCGCTGCGCACCATATCGGCGGGCGAATCATCCTCTTCCTCTTCCTGGGCGCGCAGAGCGGCTTCTTCCGCTGCATGCTCGGCTTCTTCTGCCAGCAGCTTTTCGCGGTCCTCTCTCGGGATCTGGTAATAGTCGGGGTGAATTTCGGAAAAGGCCAGAAATCCGTGGCGATTCCCGCCATAGTCGACAAAAGCGGCCTGCAGCGACGGTTCGACGCGGGTTACTTTTGCGAGATAGATATTGCCTTTGAGCTGTTTGTGTTCGGACGATTCAAAATCGAATTCCTCAATCTTGTTTCCCTTTACGACCGCCACCCGGGTTTCTTCCTGGTGGCGCGCGTCGATTAGCATGCGCGTAGTCATTCAATAGTCTCCTGACATGGAGCGCCGGATCAGAGCCCGGCGGGTCCATGCGATATAATGGGGATAACGTTTCTGTGCGCGCGTTCCTTTGATAAGGGGCGGGCGACGCCATCCGGTTGATTTCCAATGTTTCAGATAAAAATGCTTCTGCAACAACCGCATGGCTCTGGCCGTCAGCCAAAGTCTTTCCGCCCAAGGAAGCGCCTCCAAAACGGAGAGCTTCAAAGCCGGAGATTTCATGCCTCATGTTGCGTCAACCTGGTAGATGCCGAATGATTTCCGGCATTTAGACGAACCGCTTCAGGTTCTTTCCCGAAAGGTTCAATCACGCTGCTAGCACCGCTCGAACCGCTCGGCAACACAAACTGTAACGGAGCGGATTCAAACAGCGCCATCCCGGGCTCCGGCAGATCATGGCTAATGGACTGTTAACCTTGTCGTTTCACTGCGCCTTACGAAAGCATCCTTAATTGTATCTTCACTCCAATTTACCGCGGGAACATCGAGGAAGCTGCAATTCATGAAAATTGACTGGACCATATCGGGCCACAGCATGCATAAGCCGACCATGGCTCTGGCAACAATTCTGGCATCCGCACTGTTGACGGTCAATCCCGCCCAGGCGGGTTCTGTCAGCCGGATCGAGGCCAATGGTTCGCAAATCACCATTTCTTTTGACGACCTCGTCGAAGGGGCGTCGGCCTTTTCGCTGCTCGGACCCGATCGCATCGCTATCGATGTGAAGGGAGGCAAGGCGGGGCAGGGTGGACAGGCGAGCGGGATCGTCACCGCCGTGCGTCAGGGGCAATATAATCCCAATACCGCACGCATTGTCCTGGACCTGGATCGACCCGCTGTGGTTACCGCCGGGAGTTTCTCGGAAGATGGAAAAAGGCTGAATCTGCTCCTGCAGTCGGTCGGCCAGAGCGAGATTGCTTCGGGCAGGCAGTCCTTTCTGCCGCCAGCCAGTTTCCGCGCCGAGCCGCCGAGAAAAAGCTACAGCGTCAAGATGCCGCTTGGCAAACCCCGCGACTCTGTCCGCTTGCCGAAAATATATGGGCCCGATGATCCGAACCGGCCGCTGGTCGTCATCGATGCCGGCCATGGCGGCCATGATCCGGGTGCCATTTCGCCTCACGGCAACGCCCGCGAGAAAAACGTCACTCTCGCGATCGCCCGGGCGATCCGGGACCGGCTGGTCGCGGGCGGCAGGGTTCGCGTCGCGCTGACCCGGGACAGCGACGAATTTCTGGTGCTGGAAGAACGTTATGGTATCGCGCGGAGGCTCGACGCCGACCTGTTCATGTCGATCCATGCCGATGCGGCGGGTAACGAGGAGGCGTCGGGTGCGACGGTCTATACCCTGTCCGAAGTGGCTTCCGATCGGGAAGCCGCCAAGCTGGCCGCGCGCGAGAACAAGGCGAATATCATCAACGGCATCAATCTTGGCGGCGCCACGCACGACGTCTCGTCGATACTGATCGATCTGACCCAGCGCGAAACCATGAATGTTTCTGCCGATTTTGCCAAATTGCTCCACCGGGAAAGCAGCCGGCAAATGACTTTCCGGAAAATCCCGCACCGCTATGCCTCTTTCGTGGTTCTGAAGGCACCCGACACGCCGTCTGTCTTGTTTGAAACCGGCTATCTGACCAACAAGGATGATGTGGCCTTCCTGAATTCCAGCCAGGGCCGGTCGAAAGTGGCCGCCGGTGTGGCAAGCGCCATCGAGTCCCATTTTGCCCGCAAACTGGCGATGCGCTAGCGGGAAACCGGCGGGCGTTTCCCGTCGCTCGCGCCGTCTCGGGGCGGCACGCGTTTTTCATCGATAATCGCTGGAAAATGGACGCAAGCCGGTTTAGATAGCCGAGCCTATGGTAAATGAAGCGTCAGATACGGCTGGAGAAAGCCTCGCCTACAAGCTGGAACGAAGCACGGGCAGTTTTTTCGAGCGGATCGAGAAATTCTGGCAGAAAAAATGGTTCCGGCTGCTCGTCGCCTTTCTTGGACTCTGCATAGTCGGCTGGTTTCTCGTCTGGCTGATCTTCGCCCGGGATTTGCCGGATGCCAATGCGCTGCGCACCTATGAGCCACCCCTGCCGACCGTGGTTCGCGCCTATGACGGCGAACCGGTACACAGCTACGCGCGCGAACGGCGCGTGCAGCTGGAATTTTCCGAATATCCCGCGCTCCTGGTGCGCGCCTATCTGGCCGCCGAGGATCGCACGTTTTTTGAACATGGCGGGCTGGACTATCCCGGCATCGCCACCGCGATCCTGACCAACATCACCAAAAGCGGGCGTCCGGTGGGGGCTTCCACCATCACCCAGCAGGTGGCAAAGAACCTGCTGCTGAGCAGCGAAGTATCATACCGCCGAAAAGTGCGCGAGGCGATCCTGGCCTACCGGATCGAGGATGTGCTGACCAAGGAAGAAATACTCGAACTCTATCTCAACCAGATTTTTCTCGGTCGCAATGCCTATGGTGTGCAGGCGGCCGCGCAGGCCTATTTCGGCAAGGATGTCGATGCGCTGGCCCTGCACGAAATCGCCTATCTGGCGATCCTGCCCAAGGGGCCTTCCAACTATCGTCCCGAAGTGCATGAACAGCGTGCGATCAGCCGGCGCAACTGGGTGCTGGGCGAGATGCGGGACAATGGCTGGATCAGCGACGCGCAATATCAGACAGCTTCGGCCCAGCCGCTCGGGACGATTTCCGGCGGAGGACGCCGGTTCGACCGCGTGGGTGGCTATTTCATCGAGGAAGTCCGGCGCCAGCTGATCGAGAAATTCGGCGAAAATGAAAAGGCCGGTCCCTACAGCGTCTATTCCGGCGGCCTGTGGGTGCGCACGTCGCTGAACCCGGAGCTGCAGGAATATGCCAAGGATGCGCTGCGCAGCGGACTGCTCCGCTACAGCAGCGGCAAGGGCTGGAGCGGGCCGATCAACAAGATCGAGATGGACGACCAGTGGGCCCAGCGCCTCGCTTCGACCTTTATCAATACGGATTATGAGAACTGGCAGATTGCGGTTGCACTGAACACCGCCGGCGGCGGGGCGGAAATCGGCTTTCCCGACGGCACCACGGGACAGGTGAATGCGGTTCCGTCGGCGCTGAAGGCGGGCGACATTATCGCGGTCAGTCCGCTGGGCGGCAGCCGCTACCGGATTGAAAATGTCCCGGAGGTTTCCGGCGGCATGGTGGTGCAGAATCCGCGCAATGGCCGGATATGGGCGATGCAGGGCGGATTTGATGACCGCATGAGCTCGTTCAACCGTGCGACCCAGGCCGAGCGGCAACCGGGCTCCACGATCAAGCCGTTCGTCTACGCGACCGCGCTGGAACATGGCATGACCCCGGCGACGCTGATCGCCGACGCGCCCTTCTGTGTCTTCCAGTCGGCCTCGCTCGGGCGGAAATGTTTCCGCAATTTCGGCAATTCCCGGGGTGCCGGTGAGCGAACGCTGCGCTGGGGCGTCGAGCAGTCGCGCAACCTGATGACGGTACGCGCGGCCAATGATGCCGGCATGGAAAATGTCGTCAAGACGATCAAGACCATGGGGATCGGCGACTATAAGCCCTATCTCGCCTTTGCGCTGGGCGCCGGCGACACCACGGTGATGAAGCTGACCAATGCCTATTCGATGCTCGCCAATCACGGGCGCGAACTGCAACCGACGGTCATTGACTTCGTCCAGGACCGCAAGGGCAAGGTGATCTTCCGCGCCGACAAGCGGAACTGCGAAAATTGCAACAGTAGCGAGTGGGACGGACAGCCGATGCCGCGCCCGCGTCCTGCCGGCAAGCAGCTGATGGATCCGATGACCGCCTATCAGATGATCGATATCCTGCAGGGCGTGATCACTCGCGGTACCGCCCAGAATCTGAGAAGCCTCGAGCGGCCCCTGTTCGGCAAGACCGGCACGACCAGCGGCCCGACCAATGTCTGGTTCGTCGGCGGCTCGCCCGACATGGTGGCCGGCGTCTATCTCGGCTATGACCAGCCGCGCAATATGGGCGGCTATGCCCAGGGCGGCACGCTTGCTGCGCCGGTGTTCCGGCGCTTTGCCGAAAAGGCGATGGCGGGGATGCCGAAGACACCCTTTGTGGCACCCAAGGGCGTGCGCATGGTGCGGGTCGACCGCAGGACCGGCAAGCGGGTCTATGGCGGCTGGCCCACCGACGATCCGAAATCGCCGGTGATCTGGGACGTGTTCAAGCCCGAAACCGAACCGCGCCGGTCGATCCGCAAGGACGAACTGCTGGCCCGGCTGGAAGCCCGCAAGGCGCAATTGCTCGCGGAACGGGCGGCCGCGCAGGCGCGCGCACTGGAAGCCGCCCGCAACCGCGGCCCGGCCCGGAATGACGACGAGTTCCTGCAGGCGGAAGGCGGCATCTATTAACCGCGTCCGGCTTTGGTGCCGGTGCTGAACGCATCGGATATTGCGCCCGCGCCGGGCATTGTGAGAGTGGGCACCGAGAGCGTGGCCGAGCTCGCCGATATCACCGCCGATGCCTTTCGCGAGGATCCCTTCAACCGCTGGCTGTTTGGCGGTTTCGATCCGATGCGGCGGACCTTCGCCAATCTGGCGCGCCATATCTACGCGCCTAACGGATTTTGCCAGCTATTGCAGGAGGATGGCGAGGGCCGCGCTGCCGCCATGTGGCTGCTGCCCGGTGACAGGGCCGATTCTTCCCCGGCGGGGATGCTGCAAACCTACTGGGGCTTGCTTGCCAGCGGCGGGCTCGGGGCGCTGATGCGCGGCAAGGCGGCGGGGGAGGCCATGGCAAAACATCATCCCGCCGAGCCGCATGCCTATCTGTTCACGGTCGGCGTGGCCAGCGCTGGCCGCGGCAGGGGGCTGGGCCGCCGCCTGCTCAAGCCGGTGCTGGCAGCCTGCGACCGGAACGGCACGATGGCCTATCTGGAAAACAGCAATCCTGCGAACCGCCGCTTTTACAACAGCCTGGGTTTCAAGCGGGTCGAGCTGTTCCACGCGACACCGGAAAGCCCGCCGCTGGAGGCGATGCAAAGAGCGCCGCGCTAGCGGGCGGCGGACCGGCTTGGCGATCCGTGCAACAATAGTGAAATATTTATGTAATCCTGCGGTCATGGATCAGCGGTAGAGGCCGTGATCGAACGATCGCACATGAATTTTCGGTGTGAAAGCAATCTTCAGCAAGGAAATTTTGATGAAAAGCAAATTGGCAATAATCGCACTGGCGACGGTCGCTTTGGCTGGCTGTGAAAATCAGGCCGGCAGCGGCGGCGGAACCCGCGACCAGATCCGCATCGTCGGCTCCTCCACCGTATTTCCCTTCGCCAAGGCGGTTTCCGAAAATTTTGTTGCTTCCGGCAGCTTCAAGGCACCGGTTCTGGAATCGACCGGAACCGGCGCAGGCATGAGCCTGTTCTGCTCGGGAGTCGGCGCCGACACGCCCGATATCGAAAATGCCTCGCGGCGAATGAAGGCGACGGAATTTGAACTGTGCCAGACCAATGGCGTCACCGACGTCTCCGAAATCATTGTCGGCATCGACGGTATCGCCGTGGCCCAGTCCAAGGAAGGCCCGGGCTTCACTCTGACCCCCGAGCAGATTTACAAGGCGATCGCCGCGAAACCGTTCGGCAAGGAAAATGGCTACAAGAAATGGTCGGATATCGACCCCTCGCTGCCGTCCAAGCCGATCAGCGTCTATGGCCCGCCATCGACATCGGGCACGCGCGACGCGCTGACCGAGCTAATCATGGAAGTCGGCTGCAAGACCGATCCCGCGACCAAGGCGCTGAAGGACAGCAACAAGGAAGAGTTTGAAGCGGTCTGTCACGAGATCCGCACCGACGGCCCTTATCTGGATGCCGGCGAAAATGACAATCTGATTGTCCAGAAGCTGAAATCCAATCCCAATGCGGTCGGTATCTTCGGCTACAGCTTCCTCGAGGAAAATCTCGACACGGTGCGCGGCATTCCCATCTCGGGCGTCACGCCCACCTATGAGGCGATCGCATCCGGTGAATATCCCGGTGCGCGGCCGCTGTTCATCTATGTCAAGAAACAGCATGTCGGCGTCATCCCGGGCATCCAGGAATATGTCACCGAATTCGTCAACGCCGGTACCCGCGACGGCTATCTGGTCAAGGCCGGCCTAATCGCTTCGCCGGACGAAACCCGGACGAAAATGGTCGCGGCAGCGAAGAACCTGCCGGTTCTGACCAAAGACGAACTGCAATAGGCGATCCTCTCGCCTGATCCGTCAAGGGATCGCCAGGATGTTGAAATCCTGAGGCATTTATCGGGGGCTGTTGGGAACAACGGCCCCCTTTTTCGTGTCTGGTGGGCGCGTGATTGCAAATCAGTTGCTTTTTATATGACATTTTTGTTACAATACCGGAAATTGTAACGAGGAAGTCCGATGAATCTCAGTACCGCCCAACATACCGTGACCGCTTTTGACGCGGAAATTCACGATCTCCGTGCCATGGTTCTGGAGATGGGGGACAAGAGCACCCGGGCCATCACCCGCGCGATCGAGGCGCTCGAGCGCAAGGATCTGGCGCTGGCCGAGGCGGTGGTTGCCGATGACCGAGAAATCGACGAGCTGGAACGCCGGATCGACAGCCTGTCGATCCAGACGATCGCCCTGCGCGCGCCGATGGCGGACGATCTGCGCCAGCTGATCGCCACCTTCAAGATTTCCAGCCTGGCCGAGCGGATCGGCGACTATGCCAAGAATATCGCCAAGCGGGTGCCGCTGGTGGCGGAATCGAGCCAGCAGATCGAGCCGGTGGCGCTATTGCCCTCGATGGCCAAGATCGCTGCCGAGCTGGTGCAGGATTCCTTCCAGGCCTATGCCGATGGCGATATCGACCTGTCGGTCTCGGTTTGGGCGCGCGACCAGACGCTGGACAATTTCTACACCAGCTTCTTTCGCTCGATCATCACCTATATGATCGAAAATCCGGCGCATATCAGCGAATCCGCCCATCTGCTGTTCATCGCGAAAAATCTCGAGCGGATTGGTGACCATGCGACCAATATTGCCGAGCTCAGCTATTTCGCCGAAACCGGCCGGCAGATGCCGGACCGGACCAAGGGCGACGATGTCGCCGGACCGAGCTGGGCCGACAAGCAGGATCTGCTGATCGGCTGAGCGGACAAGCCTTGCGAATAGCCCGGATCAGAAGCTGATCTGGAACCGCCCGGCAACGGTGTCGACATCATAATCGCCGCTGCCGGCGGCCAGAATGGCGGCATTGCCATAGTCGAGCTTCGAATAGGACAGCAGGAAACGGACATAGTCGACCGGCGTCCAGATCAGCGAGGCCTGATAGCCATTCTGGCTGCCGCCGGTAAAGCCGGCGTCGTTCAGGTCCAGCCGGTCATAGCGGACATTGATCTGCCAGGCGCCGATACCGCCTGCGCCGACCGGGTTGGACACCTTGACCCCCTTGAAAATCCCGCCCTTGTAGCCGCGCGTATCGTCGGTCAGGAAAAGGCCGGCTTCCACCGAGCCGCCGAAAAAGGTCGGGTCGGCCAGTGCGCCGGTTCGGTTCAGCTTCAGCCAGTGGGTTTCCGCCGCGGCGTGAAAGCGACCGGCGATCAGCGCTGCTTCCAGCCCGTAGCTGGTCTCTGACTCCGCATTGCCAATTGACCCCGTGTCGATAAAGCGCGTGTCGGTGAAATGGACCGCCGGGCGCTGGCGATAGCGGCGCGACGCAATCGCGTCGCCGAGATCGCGATAATGGTAGGACGCCCCGAAATGGGTCTGGACCGCGCCGAATTTCGGCATTGCCACGGCGCGGATATCGAAACCGACGGCATTATTCTCGTCATTGTTGAGATCGTCGCTATTGCTGGTGAACAGGCCCGCCTGGAACAACAGGTCGGACAGGCCATATTGCGCCGAAAGCCCGACCCGGCGCTCGAAACCGAAGGCGTCGGTATAGCCGGCGCGCTCGATAAAGCTGGTGTCATTGCTGCTCGACAGTTCCTCCAGTCCCTGGAAATTATTGTGCTGGCCCGCGGTCAGCGTCAGCCCGCCATGCTCATAGGTGAAAAAGGCGTCGGTCAGCTCCACATCATTGCCGGCAAAATCCGCTTCCAGCTTGTAACCGAAGCCGCCCGGGATCGTGCCCGAGGCACCCAGCCGGACGCGCCGTGCCTCGCTGGCAAAGCCAAGGCCGGCGTCGACGATGCTGTCCGGTGCATTGACCGTGCCGGCATCGATCAGGATGCGGCCGCGCGGCTTGAAGCTCCAGCCGTCCTCAGCCTTGATCTCGGGTGCGCCCTTGAACGCGATTCTGGCTGGCTGCTGCTGCGCCAACTTCTCTTCGGTGGCGGCAATCTTCGCATCGGTGGCGGCAATCGCGCTGGTCGAGAGCTGCTGGTCCTGCCGGACGGTGCCCAGCTGCGCCTTCAGATCGGCGACCTCGCGCTCCAGGCTTTCGAGCTTGCTCAGCAATGCGGCGGCCTGTTCCTTGGAAATCGGCGCTGCCATAGCCGCCGTCGGATAGAGGGCCATCGCTGCGGTTCCGGCCAGCAGACCAATTGTCTTGAGCATCGGGGTTTTCATCAAAGGGCCTGTCTGTTGCGTTCCGGTTTCAAGTTGATGAGCGCAATATGACCGCTGCGTTGCCATTTGATGGCAAATTTATTGCATGTTTGTGACAGGGGCGGGCAGCGCAATGCGACCGGGCAGGGCGCCCGCGCGCCGGGTGCAGGCGCCGCATTGGCAAGGCCCTATCCGGCCACCGGCAGGCGGCGCTTGCCTCTGGTCCGGCCGGTCAGATGATAAAGATGGCAGCGATCGCAGCGATAGGGTCGCAGCGTGATGGCGGCGGCCTGCGCGGCGGCAATGGCGTCGGTTTCGCTGGCGAAGCGCCTTTTCTTGCGGCAGATGGAGAGGCGGGTGCGCATGGGGCGGGAATTAGCGGGTTGCGGGGAGGCGGGCAAGCCACCCTTTCCTCCCCGTCGCGCAGCGGTGGGGAGGGGGACCGTCCGCAGGATGGTGGAGGGGCCGGTGGGGCCTGGCGCTAAGCTTGGGGATCGGGGCGCTTTTTGACCGGAACTAGCGCGCGCTGCCCGGGGACTGTCGCCGCTTCTTTTGGCATCTTCTCAGAGGTATTGTTGAAAAATGGAAACAAGAATCTGTTTTAAAAGCGAAAAATGCAAAAAGCCTCTTTCCGATAGCCCCGCGGCTTTTCCAGAATATAACCCTGTAAAGTTTGTCAAGTTCATCTGCGGCCCGGACGAGATGCCGGCGCCCCCCGCAACCGTCGTTTCCTGCTGACATTGCTCTGCGCCCCTGCTAACGGCTGGCCATGACCGAACGTTCTCATATCCGCAATTTCGCCATCATCGCCCATATCGACCATGGCAAATCGACCCTAGCCGACCGGCTGATCCAGCAGACCGGCGGGCTGACCGAGCGCGAGATGAGCGAGCAGGTGCTCGACAATATGGATATCGAGAAAGAGCGCGGTATCACGATCAAGGCGCAGACGGTGCGGCTCAACTATACCGCGAAGGACGGCGAGACCTATGAGCTCAGCCTGATGGACACGCCGGGCCATGTCGACTTTGCCTATGAAGTGTCGCGCAGCCTGGCCGCCTGCGAAGGCGCGCTGCTGGTGGTCGATGCAGCGCAGGGCGTGGAAGCACAGACTTTGGCCAATGTCTACCAGTCGATCGAGCATGATCACGAGATCATCCCGGTGCTCAACAAGATCGATCTGCCCGCCGCCGAGCCGGAGCGGGTGCGCAAGGAGATCGAGGAGATTATCGGGCTCGACGCCTCCGAGGCGGTGCTGGCCAGCGCCAAGTCGGGGATCGGCATCGAGGATATATTGGAGCAGATTGTCGCCAAGATCCCGCCACCGGGCGGCGATCGCAACAAGCCGCTGAAGGCGATGCTGGTCGACAGCTGGTATGATCCCTATCTCGGCGTGGTCATCCTGGTGCGGGTGATCGACGGCGTGCTGACCAAGGGGCTGAAGATCAAGTTTATGGCCCAGGGCACCGAGCATCTGGTCGACCGGGTCGGCTGCATGCGGCCGAAGATCGAGCAGCTGCCGGAACTGGCGGCCGGCGAGATCGGCTTTATCACGGCGCAGATCAAGGAAGTCAGCCAGACCGCAGTCGGCGACACGATCACCACGGTCAAAAACCCGGCGCCCGAGCCGCTGCCCGGCTTCAAGGAAGTGCAGTCGGTGGTGTTCTGCGGCCTGTTCCCGGTCGACGCGGCGGATTTCGAGAAGCTGCGCGAGAGTATCGGGAAGCTGCGGCTGAATGATGCGAGCTTCACCTTTGAAATGGAAACCAGCGCGGCGCTGGGGCAGGGGTTCCGTTGCGGTTTTCTGGGGCTGCTGCATCTGGAGATCGTCCAGGAACGGCTGACCCGCGAATATGATCTCGACCTGATCACCACGGCGCCGTCGGTGGTCTACCGGATCGTGATGAACGACGGCAGCGAGATGTTCCTGCACAACCCGGCGGATATGCCCGACGTGGTCAAGATCCGCGAGATCGAGGAGCCCTGGATCGAGGCGACCATCTATTGCCCGGACGAATATCTCGGCGGCATATTGAAGCTCTGCCAGGACCGGCGCGGCGTGCAGAAGAACCTGACCTATGTCAGCGACCGCGCCCAGGTGGTCTACGAGCTGCCGCTCAACGAGGTCGTGTTCGACTTTTACGACCGGCTGAAGAGCATCTCGCGCGGCTATGCCAGCTTCGACTATCACCAGATCGGCCTGCGCACCGGCCAGCTGGTCAAGATGAACATCATGGTCAACGGCGATCCGGTCGACGCGCTCAGCATGATCGTCCACCGCGACGCCGCCGAGGCGCGGGGCCGGCACATGTGCGAGCGGCTCAAGGACCTGATCCCGCGCCATCTGTTCAAGATCCCGATCCAGGCCGCGATCGGCGGCAAGGTGATCGCCCGCGAGACGATCTCGGCCATGCGCAAGGACGTCACCGCCAAATGCTACGGTGGCGACATCAGCCGCAAGAAGAAGCTGCTCGACAAGCAGAAGAAGGGCAAGGCCAAGATGCGCGAATATGGCAATGTCAGCATCCCGCAGGAAGCATTTATCGCCGCGCTGAAGATGGGCGACGAAGCCTGATCGGCGGGGTGTGAGCTATATGTCTGCGCTGTTTTGCGACGAAAGGTTGGATGAGGACCGTTGAAATCAGGGGCCATACCACTTATGGTGAAGGAAGTGTAAATACGCGAACGTCTAGAATGAATATGGGAGCGAATTATGCTGAACTTATTTGATCCACCTTATCGACGTGTCCGTGACGAACGAGAAGTGCGATATTTTTATACAAAATATAAAGAGAAGACACCCGAGATATTGAGCGAGCGGGCGAGTGATGACAGCCTCTCCTACCGTGACCGGCGTCACTGGAGGCGGCTTGCGCGCAAGGCTCGCAGGCAGCAGAACAAATGGATGGATAGCATCAGGGCCGGCTGACGTTATTGGCTGCTGCCCTGATAGGGGCAGGGCACGATTTCCTCAGGCGGTTTCGCGGGGCCCTTGGCGCGGAAGCGCGCGAAATATCCGCCGAGTTCCGGCCGCTCCATGAATCCGACCAGTTCATAGCCGACCGCCTCGAATTCGCAGAACAGCTGCTTGGGCGGGATTCCGTGCTGCGAGACATCGCGGTTTACATCGACCACAATCACCTCGCCAGCGCCGCGGGGCCCGCTTCTGTCGATCAGTGCTGGTCGCAGGCGAGACAGAAAAGCATAAGGCTCGCGCACTTCGTGATACATATGCACCAGGAAAATCCGGTCAAAGCTGTTCTCCGGCAGGCGCGGATCATCGGGCGCACCGAGCTTGATCGAGACATTGTCGATTCTTTCGCGGTTGACTCGCTCGGCCAGCCGGTCGATCGCCCCCTCATCGATGTCCTGCGCCAGAACGCGCCCATTGGCCCCGACTTTCTCCGCCAGCCGTACCGTATAATAGCCTTCGCCAGCCCCGATGTCGGCCACCGTCATGCCCGGCTCAAGTCCCGCTGCCGTCATGATCTCTTCCGCCTCGCCGCGTTTGTCGCGCGCCGTCTCTGTCGACCATTGATTGCCGGCTAGCGCCGATACCGGTCGCGACGCCGGGGGGTAGGCCTGCGCGGTGTCCGGCCGGCTGGCGGCCGTGTCTTCCACTCTTTTGCAGGCGCCAAGCGGCGCGGTCAGCAGCAGCAGCGCCGCAAGGCCTGTGGTCAGGCGGGCAAGAGGCTGGCCGACAGGGAAAAGTCCCGCTGGTCTCTGGGCATTATTTTTCATCGGCGGAAGACTAGGCGAGCGGACGATGTCGTTCAATCTTTGATTGGCCGATAACTGCCCCATGTTCCTCTTTTTCTGAAATTAGATAAAGAGCAATTTGCGGTTTTGTCCGGTTGCGAATACCGTTGGAAAAGCGCGCCGAAGGGCAGTTTGGGCGCTGGATCGCCGCCGTGCCATTCATCAAAAAACGGCTGCTCACGGGCTCGCACAACGAAGGTCTCTCCGACTGTCACAAAAACCCAATATCCCTGACATATCATCGTCATAGCATTGGTCCGAAAGAGTCATTTAATTTCCCTAGGGCGGCGTCACATTCAAAATGACCAACGGGGAAAATATAAAAATGTCGCGCCAATCCAGAACAATAAAGTCGGGTTTCAAATTCGCTCTCATGCTCGGCTGCGCTCTGCCGACTGCGGCTTGGGCAGGGACAATCACGGGGGTTGTGGTCGATCCCAGCGAGACTCGCGGGCTACAGTCCGCTCAGGTTCGGATCGTCGAGCTGGACCGCGTCGTCACCACCGAGCGGGATGGCGGTTTTACCTTTCCGGATGTCCCGGCGGGCACCTATTCACTGGAAGCCCGCTATGTCGGTGCCGAGACCACTCAGACCAGCGTGACAGTTACAGAAACCGGCGTCGTTCGCGCCGATATCGTGCTGCGCTCAGGTGCGGACAATGAAATATTGGTGATTGGTCAGGGCGCCAATCAGGCCAGCGCCCTCTCTCGCCAGCGCGAGGCGGACGGCGTGTCTTCGGTGCTTACCCGCGATTCCATCGGCCAGTTTCCGGATCAGAATGTCGCCGAGTCGATCCGGCGTCTGCCGGGCGTGAATGTTCTCAACGACCAGGGCGAAGGGCGCTTTGTTTCGGTTCGCGGTCTCGATCCGGAACTGAACTCGAGCTCGCTCAATGGGGTGCGCTTGCCGTCCCCGGAATCGGATGTCCGTTCGGTTGCGCTCGACGTCATCTCGAGCGACCTGATCGAGTCCGTCGAAATCAAGAAATCCCTGACCCCGGATATGGACGCCGACACGATCGGTGCATCGATCGAGATCAAAACCACCAGCGCCTTTGATCGCAAGAAGGGCCTGTTCGCGGTCAAGGCGGAGGGCAGCTATAATGACTATGCCAACAGCGTCACCCCCAAGGGCAGCATCGATTTTTCCACGCGGATTGGCGACAATGTCGGTATTTCGGGCGGTATCAGCTATTACAAGCGCGAATTTGAAACCGACAATATCGAGGCGGCTGACTGGAAGCAGAAAGGCGGCATCGCCTATGCCGAGGAAGTCGAGTATCGCGACTATGATGTCACCCGCGAGCGGATCAGCGGTACGCTGAATGTCGATGTCCGGGCGTCCGACTATACCACGGTCTTTGTCCGCGGCAATTACAGCCAGTTTGACGATCAGGAATATCGCCGGCGGACGACGATCATTTTTGACGAAGCGCCCGCAAGCGGCAGCGCCACCAGCGCGTTCTTTACAGACGCCGATGGCCGGATCGAAGTGCGCCGTGACATCAAGGACCGCTTCGAGCGGCAGCGCATCTCTACCTATCAGGTCGGACTGGATCATGATGATGGCATCTGGGAGGCGCATCTATCGGGAAGCTGGGCGCGATCCAGCGAACTGGAGAATGGCTCGGTCGACCCGACCCGCTTCCGCGCCCGCTTTGACGGCGACGGCGTCGATGTCAACATGGACTATAGCGATGAGCGCACGCCGCTCTACAGCGTGACCGCTGGAGCGGACCAGTTTTTCGATCCGGCAAATTACAAGTTCAACCGGGCGGAACTGACCCGGCTGTCGGATAGCGTCGACACCGAATATGCGCTGAAGGGCGATCTGGCCCGCAGCTTTTTGACCGATGGCGGCGAATTTACCGTGCAGGCGGGCGTCAAGTCGCGCTGGCGGACAAAAAGCTATGATATGAACGGCGTATTTTACGGCGATTATGACGGAGACTATACGCTTGCCGATGTGCTCGGCCAGCAGACCTATCGGATCACCGACATGGGTCCGGTGGCCAGCTATACCGGCGCCACCGATTTCCTGTTCGCAAACCTGGGCAAATTTGAAGTCGACCCATATGAAAGCGACCTTTTGAGCCTGCCGAGCGACTATACGGCCGACGAGGATATCCTGGCCGGCTATCTGCTTGGCCGCTATGACAGCTCGACTCTTCGGGTGATTGGCGGGCTTCGCGCCGAGCGGACGTCGAACGAGCTGTCCGGCCAGCTGGTGGCCGATGATGGCGACGAGGTGACCGATGTCATTCCGGTGAACGTGTCCCGCCGTTACACCGACTGGCTGCCGAGCCTGACCTTGCGCTTCCAGCCGCAAGAGCGGCTCGTGCTGCGGCTGGCCGGCTACAAGAGCCTGGTCCGCCCGAAGCTGTCGAAAATGGTGCCGCGCTTTACCATCAACGATGATCTGGAGGCCGAATTCGGCAACCCGGACCTGCTTCCTTACCGGGCCTGGAACGCCGACGCCTCGGCTGAATATTATTTCAGCAGCAACGGCGCGGTGTCGGTGGGCGCGTTCTACAAGTCGGTCGACAATTTTATCGTCGACCAGACGCTGCCCGAGGCGGGTACCTTCCAGGGTGTCGAGTATGAAGAACTGACCAGAGCGATCAACGGCGAAAAGGCCGAAATCTTCGGAGTGGAAGCCAGTTTCAGCCAGTTGCTGGATTTCCTGCCATCACCGCTGGACGGGTTTCTGGTCAATCTGAACTATACCTATACCGATGCCACCGGCACCGTGCTGACCGATGGCGATATCGACAAGCCGCGGAAAATCAGCCTGCCGAGCAGTTCGAAACATACGTTTAACGCGGTGCTGGGCTATGAAAAGGGACCGTTTGATTTCCGGCTGGCCGGGACCTATCGGGACAAATATCTCGATGAACTGGGGGGGGATGAAACGACGGACCGGATGGTTGACAGCCACTTCCAGCTCGACGCCAGCCTGAAGCTCAAGGTGACCAAGAATATCCGCCTGTTCGCCGAGTGGATCAACATCAACAACGCCAAATATTTTGCTTATCAGAATTTCGAGGGTGCAAAGCGCAACCTGCAATATGAAGTATATGGCTCGACCGTCAAATTTGGCGCAAAGATAACGATGTGATGAACATGAAAATGAAACTACTCGCGGCTTCTGCCCTGGCTCTGGCGGGCTGTGCTCCTCAAACCGGTGTCGATTCGGTATCCGGTGGACCCTTGGTCCCCACGCTCGAACTGACGGCAACGGGTGAAACGGTTCCTGTGGGCACGACCGCGCGCGATGCCGCCGATGATCCGGCGATCTGGCGCAATGCCGAGGATCCGGCGAAAAGCCTGATCATTGGTACAGACAAACGGGCGGGCCTTTACGTGTTCGGCATGGACGGCAGCAAAAAGTCGTTCCTGCCGGAGGGCGAGCTGAACAATGTCGACCTGCGGGAAGTGATGATCGACGGGCGCAAGACGGTTCTGGTCGGAGCGAGCATCCGCAATGACCGGGACAATGCGCAGATCGGGTTGTATCGGCTCGATACGGACAGCGCCGAATTGACAGCGCTGGGCAAATATCCAGCCGGCCCGGGCGAAGCCTATGGCTTTTGCTTCGGGCAGGATGCGCAGGGCGAATTATTTTCCTATATGATAAGCAAGGCCGGCAATGTCCGGGAAATGAAATTGTCGTTCGCCGGAGGTGTCCCCAACGCCGTTATCACGCGCGAGCACAAGCTGACGACGCAGCCTGAGGGCTGCGTCGTCGATGACCGGACCGGACGGCTCTATGTCGGAGAGGAAAATGCGGCGATCTGGATGTATGATCTCAATGCCGATGCCTTTGTTCCGCAGCGCTTTGCCAATGTGAACGGCGTCGAACTGGTGGCAGACGTGGAAGGTCTGGCGCTCGCCCCGACGGGGGCAAATGGTGGTTATCTGGTGGCCTCAAGCCAGGGCGACAATGCCTATGTGCTCTACGACCTTGTGACCGGTGCCTATGTCAACCGCTTTCGTCTGGTCGACGGGCTTGTCGATGGCACGTCCGAAACCGATGGGATCGAGGTGATGCTTGGCGGCTTCGGGCCCGGATATCCGGCCGGCCTGATGGTCGTGCAGGATGGCGACAATGGCAACCAGACCCAGAATTTCAAATATATCAGCTGGCGCAAGGTGCTGGAAGCATTGGAAGGGTCTGAATAGAGCTGACTTCTCCTGTCGCTGAGTTGTTTGCGGCTGCGGTATGCGTCATTGTCGAAGCGGATGGGGGGCGCACGGGCAAACAGACGGAACGGTTGGAGCAGAGCTTGTTCCCCTGCGAAGGCAGGGGGCCATCTCCTGCTCGCGCCGATGGCAAACGGATGGTGAACGTTCGGTAAGTTGGCCGGGAAGGGGCTCTTTCACCAGCGCGTTCAGACTCTCGTTCGGGAGATGGGCCCCTGCCTTCGCAGGGGCACGGGTGGCAGTTGCGGTCAGCGCATTGCGGCTGTCCTTCGACAGGCTCAGGACGAACGGGTGGGGCAAGAGTTTTGTTTACCCCATAAGCGGCGCAGTCCGGGCTAGTCTACATCCTCGATATCGACCTTCTCACCGGTGACCTTTTGCGCCAGCGTCGCGGCGATGAATTCGTCCAGCCCGCCGTCGAGCACGGCATTGGGTGCGCTGCTGGTGTGGCCGGTGCGGAGGTCCTTGACCATCTGATAGGGCTGCAGGACATAGGAGCGGATCTGGTGGCCCCAGCCGATCTCGGTCTTGGCCTCATATTCGCCCGAGGCTTCTGCCTCGCGGCGCTGCAGTTCGGCCTCGAACAGGCGCGCCTTCAGCATGCCCATGGCGGTGGCGCGGTTCTTGTGCTGGCTCCGGTCATTCTGGCTGGCGACCACGATTCCGGTCGGCTGGTGGGTGATGCGCACGGCGCTGTCGGTGGTGTTGACATGCTGACCGCCTGAGCCGGAGGCGCGATAGGTGTCGATCTTGAGGTCGCTCTCGTTGATCTCGACCTCGAAACTGTCGTCGATCACCGGATAGACCCAGACGCTGGAGAAGCTGGTGTGACGCTTGGCGGCGCTGTCATAGGGAGAGATGCGGACCAGCCGGTGGACGCCGCTTTCCGTCTTGGCATAGCCATAGGCATTTTCGCCCTTCACCTCGATCGTCGCCGACTTGATGCCGGCCTGGTCGCCTGCCTGATAGTCGACCATCGACACCTTGTAGCCCCGTGCCTCCGCCCAGCGCTGGTACATGCGCAGCAGCATCTCGGCCCAGTCCTGGCTCTCGGTGCCGCCGGCGCCGGCGTGGATTTCGATATAGGTGTCGAGACTGTCAGCCTCGCCGGAAAGGAGGGCGCTGACCTTGTCGCGGTCGGCGCGGGCAGCGAGCTTCTCAAGGCTGGCTACGCCCTCGTCGGCCATGGCAGAATCGCCTTCTTCCTCGGCCATCTCGATAAATTCAAGGGCGTCGTCGCGTTCCTGCTGGATTTCGCGCGCGGCGGTGATCGATTCATCGAGGCGGCGGCGTTCGGTCATCACCGCCTGCGCGGCGGTCTGGTCGTCCCAAAGGGTCGGATCCTCGACGCGGGCATTGAGCTCGTCAAGACGGCGCAGGGCAACGTCCCAGTTGAGCGAGATCCTGATCAGGGAAAGGGCGGCGTCGATCCGGTCGACATAGGCTTGCGCGTCTGCACGCATGAAAATCTCCAAAGCTGATGGCAGCAGCGATTAGACGATTGGGCGGCTATGTAAAGTGGTGTGGGGATGCGAACATCGGAATTGCTGCCTTCCCGCTATTTTTATGGTAGAAGCGAAGCAGGACCAGGAGGCATTCGGGCATGGCGATTAGCAATTTTACCGATCAGGATGTGCCCGCGCAAAACGGGCGGGTCTTTTTGGTTACCGGAGCGAACAGTGGCATCGGCTATGAGACCGCCAAGGTTCTTGCTGGGAAGGGAGCACGGGTCCTGATGGGATGCCGATCCAAGACCCGGGCCGCTGCGGCGATAGCCAAGATTCGGGAGGAGTTTCCGCAGGCCGACCTGACATATATCCCGCTGGATCTGGGAGATCTCGAGTCCATCCGCGAGGCTGCGGCGCTGGTGGGACAGGAACGGCGTCTGGATGTGCTGGTGAACAATGCCGGGATCATGATGCCGCCGCGCGAAGTCACCATGGACGGGTTTGAATCGCAATTCGGGGTCAATCATCTGGGGACGTTCGCGCTTACCGGGCTGCTGCTGGACAAGCTTGCGAAAGGCAAGGAGCCACGGGTGGTGATCACCTCAAGCATGGCCCATCGCAGCGGCCGGATCGATTTTGATGATATCAACGCGGAGGAAAGCTACAGCCGGATGGGCCGCTATGCGATGAGCAAGCTGGCCAATCTCCTGCATATGTACGAGCTGGACCGGCGTCTGCGCGCGGCTGATTCCCCCGTCATCGCCGCCGCCTGCCACCCCGGCGTTGCCGATACCGAGTTGACCAGAAATTTCCCCGGCCTGCTTGTTTCCTTGTTTCGCCCGCTGTCCAGCCTGTTTATGAACAGTGCTGCGGAAGGTGCCTGGCCCACGCTGGCAGCTGCCGCTGCGCCCGGGGTCGAAAGCGGCAGCTATTTTGGACCAAGCCGCAACGGTGAATGGGTCGGTCCGGCGCGCGAGGTGCAGCCGCGTCCCAAGGCCAAGCGGATCGAAACGGCAAAACGGCTTTGGGATGTTTCGGAAGAAATGACCGGCGTCACTTATCCTGTTTGAGTGCGTCAGAACGGCTGATTTCTGCATTTCCTTTGCTTTCAGGGCGTTGGTGCGCTAGTTAACCATGGGGAGGACGGATTTGAAAGCTGCGTATAAGGGGATATTGATTGTTCGATGAAATGCTGGGTAGCGGGGAAGATGTCCGGCCTCCTTATCAGGACTATAAAAACTGGCTTGATGGCGAAGACGTCAAACGGCTGCATAGAAAATCTGCCGAGGCGGAAGCCTTTTTTCGGAAAACCGGGATCACTTTCAATGTTTATGGAGAGGATGAGGCCGACGAGCGGCTGATCCCCTTTGATGTTGTGCCGCGCGTGCTGTCGGCGCGCGAGTGGCGCAAGCTGTCGAAAGGCATCGAGCAGCGGGTCCGGGCGATCAATGCTTTTCTCTATGATATCTATCACCGCCAGGAGATATTGCGCGCGGGCCGGGTGCCGGTCGAGTTGATCGCCAACAACGCCGCCTTCTTGCCGCAAATGATCGGCGTCAATCCGCCCGGCGGCATCTATACCCATATTATTGGTACCGATATCGTCCGGACCGGCGATGACGAATTTTACGTGCTGGAGGACAATGCCCGCACCCCCTCGGGTGTCAGCTACATGCTCGAAAATCGGGAAACCATGTTGCAGATGTTTCCCGAACTTTTTGCCAAGATCAAGGTGCAGGAAGTCAGTCACTATCCGGGGCAGCTGCGGCGTTCGCTGGCGGCCTGCGCACCGCCGCGGTGCGAAGGAAAACCGGTGGTTGCCGTCCTGACTCCCGGCATCCACAATAGCGCCTATTTCGAGCACAGCTTTCTTGCTGACCAGATGGGCGTCGAGCTGGTGGAGGGACATGATCTGAAGATCGTCGACGGGCGCGTCGCCATGCGGACCACCGAGGGCTATACCGCGATCGATGTTCTCTATCGCCGGATCGACGATGATTATCTGGATCCGCTCAACTTCGACCCGCAGTCGCTGCTCGGCGTGCCGGGGATATTGGACGTCTATCGTTCTGGCGGCATCACCATTGCCAACGCGCCCGGTACCGGGATAGCCGATGACAAGGCACTGTACAGCTATATGCCCGACATCGTCGAATTCTATACCGGTGAGAAGCCGCTGCTCGAAAATGTGCCGACCTGGCGCTGCTCCGAGAAGGACGAGCTGGCTTATGTGCTCGAACATCTGGAAGAACTGGTGGTCAAAGAGGTTCACGGTTCCGGTGGCTATGGCATGCTCGTCGGACCTGCGGCTTCCAAAAAGGAAGTGTCCGCCTTTCGCGCCAAGCTGATCGACAATGCCAGCAATTATATCGCGCAGCCGACGCTGTCGCTTTCAACCGTACCCATTTTTACCAAAAAGGGATTGTCCCCACGTCATGTCGACCTGAGGCCATTTGTTCTGGTTTCGCCGAACGGCATCAGCATCACGCCTGGGGGTCTGACCCGGGTCGCCATGACCGAAGGCTCGCTGGTGGTAAACAGCAGTCAGGGCGGAGGCACCAAGGATACATGGGTGCTGGAAGAATGAGGGGGCGGATCTGATGCTGGGTAAAACGGCTGCAAGCCTGTTCTGGATGTCGCGCTATCTTGAGCGCGTGGAAAATAGCGCGCGTTTCATTGATGCGGGATTCCGTATTTCGCTCACCCGCTCGGCATCCGCCAGCGATGAATGGTCATCGGTGCTCAAGTCGTCGGGCGTGATCGATGCATATCGCGCGAAACATGATGATTTTGAATCGGCCAAGGTGATCGACTTTCTGCTGCGTGATCGCGACAATGCGAGCAGCGTCATGGCGGTGATGAAAAAGGCAAGGGACAGTGCCAGGACCGCGAGAACCGCGCTGACCCGGGAAGTCTGGGAAGCCACCAACGAAAGCTGGATGACCCTGAAAGCCGCAATGGCCAAGCCGGTAAAGGAGCAGGACCTGCCCGAAACACTGGGGCTGATCCGCCAGCAGAGCGCTCTGGTCAGAGGGGCGACATTGGGTACCATGCTGCGCAATGACGGGTTCAATTTTCTGCGCCTGGGCAGCTTTCTGGAACGGGCCGACAGTACCGCCCGCATCCTCGACGTAAAATATTATCTGCTGCTGCCCTCGGTTGCCCTGATCGGATCTTCGGTCGATAATGTGCAATGGGAAACGATCCTGCGATCGGTATCCGCGCACCGGTCCTTTCGCTGGCTCAACGGTACGGATATCAGTGCACAGGCGGTCGCCGAATATCTGATATTGCACAAGCAAATGCCGAGGTCTCTGACCTTTTGCTACTCAAAGATAAGCGACAATCTCAATTATCTCGACAAAAATTATGACTATAAGAGCCGGTCCGCCGAGCTTGCGTACGAGATTTGCAGCAACGTGCTGAACCAGCCGATCGAGGCTATTTTCGAATATGGCCTGCATGAATATATTGTGGATTTCATTGCCGCAAACAACGGCCTGGCTGCCCAAATCGAGACAGATTTCAATTTTCAGGACAGGGTCGGATAATCATGCTGCTGAAGATCAATCACGAAACCCGCTATGTCTATGACGCGCCCGTGCAATATGGATTGCAACAGGTGCGGTTGCGTCCGAAGGAGCAACGCGGGCAAGCCGTCAAGAGCTGGAACCTTGAAGTCGATGGCGGCAAGGTGGAGCTGTCGTTTGAAGACCAGCATTGCAATCACGTGGATCTGATCAGCATTGAGCGCGGTCGCACCGAAATATCGATCAAATGTACCGGTGAAGTCGAAAACAGCGATGGCAGCGGTATCATGGGCTTGCATTCGGGCTTCGCGCCGCTCTGGTATTTCAAGCAGGCAACCGATTTGACGAAACCGGGTCCGGAAACCAGGAAACTGGTGGCTGCACTGGGCGATGATTTCGAGAATGATATTGCCAAGCTTCACGGCCTATCTGCAGCTGTGCTGGAGAAGGTCGCCTACCAGACGGGAAAAACCAATGCGGAAACAACGGCCGAGGCCGCGATCAAGACGGGCGAGGGCGTCTGTCAGGACCACAGCCATATTTTCTGCACCGCCGCGCGCCTGCTCGGTTTTCCGGCACGCTATGTTTCGGGCTATCTGATGATGAGTGACCGCGTGGACCAGGACGCCACGCACGCCTGGGCGGAGGCCTATGTCCAGGGGCTGGGCTGGGTCGGATTTGACATTTCCAATGGCTATTCCCCGGATGAGCGCTATGTGCGCATCGCCACCGGGCTGGATTATCGGGAAGCCTCCCCGATTTCGGGGATGCGATATGGCGCGGCAAAAGAAGATATGATTGTTACGCTGCAGGTTCAGCAGTAAACGCAGTCTCAACCCATTTCAGGATTAGATAAATGACCTATTGTGTGGGCCTGCGAATGAAACGCGGTCTTATTTTTATGTCGGATACCCGGACCAACGCCGGAGTTGACGATATTGCCCAGGTCAAGAAGCTCACCAGCTGGGAACTGCCCGGCGACCGGGTGATCACGCTGCTGTCGGCGGGCAATCTGGCGACCACGCAGGCCGTTGTCAGCTTGCTCGACGAACGCGGCAAGCATCCCGACGACCGCAATCCCTCGATTCTGCAGGCACCATCGATGTTTCAGGTGGCCACGATCATCGGGGAAACCCTGCGCGAGGTCGTCAAGACCTATACCCCCGATGGCCAGGAAGCCAAGTCGCCATTTGGCGCGACGCTGATCCTCGGCGGGCAGATCAAGGGCAGTGATCCGCGGCTTTTTCTGATCTATCCGGCCGGTAATTTCATCGAGGCCAGCGACGACAGTCCCTTTTTCCAGAGTGGTGAAACCAAATATGGCCGTCCGATCCTGGTGCGTGCTTTTGATCCGGACATGTCCTTCGAAGATGCCGTGAAGCTGTTGCTGGTGTCCTTTGATTCCACCATCCGGGCCAATCTGGCAGTCGATCTGCCGCTCGACATGCAGGTATATGAGGCGGACAGTTTCGCGATCACGCAGCAACAGCGGATCGAAAAGGTTGACCCCTATTTCCAGACAATTTCAGAGGGCTGGGGAGATGCGCTGAGAAGTGCGTTTCAGTCGCTGCCCGACTTCCACTTTCAGGATTAGCCGAAGCGCCGCTTGCCTGCCAGCGCACGGTGCGCCATCGCCATCGTGGTCAGTTGCGCATTGACGCGGATGCAGCTTGGCATCACGCTGGCATCGGCGACATAGCAATTGGTGGTATTGTGCACGCGCTGGTTGAGATCGACGACGCCCTTGTCACGATCCATGTTGATCGCATTGCCGCCATGGGGATGGGAACTCGAGAGCACCACATCATCCGGTTCGACAATGGCCTTTTCGTAGAAATCGTCGATATCGGCATGGCTCATGTCGCAGGTCAGGGTCTGGCCACGGAGCAGGGCGGGGTAGACCTCGATCGCACCGTTCAGGAAATGGACCTTGGTCATCGTTGCCAGCGCGCGGCGTAACAGCGCCAGTTCCTGCTCGCGAATTTTCAGCTTGAGCTTGCCCTTGTCCATATAGCCGAGCCGATCTGCGGGAAACAGGACGCCGGCGGATACCAGCCGGTTGTAGTTTTTCATCCGCTCATAATGGTCCTCGAACCATCCGGGCACGAGCGTCGCCATGCTCATCGGTGGCTGAAAATGACTCTCGATCAGGAAATCGCCGCGGTCGACATAGGTCGCCATCTGGTCCTCGTTCCAGACGTTCATGTTCATGCCCTCGGGCATCAGCGCGACGACCGGGCAGGCGATATTGAGCGAAATATTGCTGCCGGATCGCGCGATTCCGCTGTCGTGGAGCAGTTTGCTGGATGCCAGGGCGCCGGCAGCGACGACCACACCTTTTTTGGCACGAATGGTGCGCTTCCTGCCATCGCTCAGCCGGATTTTGACGGCATGGGCGATCCTTTTTCCATTGGCGCCCTCGTCCCACAAAATTTCGGTCGCTTCGGCCCGGTCGAGTATCCGGGCCGGCTTGCTGCGCGCGTCGCTGGTGGCATGTGCAAGATAGCTTTCCGGCATCGCTTTCTTCCGGCCGTAGGGACAGCCGGTATTGCAGTAGCCGCAATAGACACACTCGCTGTCCGGCGTGTTCGGACCGTAATTTTTGCGAAACCAGGCGGTAACCGCCTTGTGGTCCATGGGATCGTTCGACTGGGCGGCATATTTGTTCCAGCCGTCGATCAGGTGCGGTCCATTGTTGCGGCCGACGATCGGGTCAATTTCAGAGACTTCGAGTGCCTGTTCGACGGCGTCATAGCTGCGCGCGAGCGCCGCCTCGCTCACCGGAGCGCCGAGACTGGCCCATGTCTGGTAGACGTCTTCGGCATCGGGATGAGTGAGAGCCGCATGTTTCATCCGCAGGCAGATGCCGTTGTTGATGACGGTTGAGCCGCCCACTACCCGGCCCTGAAACACGATGATATCACGGTCAGCGGTGGTCTGCAGCGCGCCATCCTTGAACAGGCGTGCGGTCATCCGGGCTTCTTCCTGGGTGATACGGGACGAGGGGTAATGGCCGCCGGCCTCGATGACCAGCACCTGGTGCCCTTCATCGGCGACGGCTGCTGCAGCGACGGCCCCGCCGGCACCGGATCCGATCACGATCACATCGGCTTCTTCGGGCACAGCATCGTGGCCAACGAACACCTCGGCCGTGAGATCCCGGCCAGGCTCGCGCCGGACCGGACGCTCTCCAGAGACGGAACGGTCGCGTTGTGCCGGCAGCTCGAAAGCAAGATCGGCATAGACCGGATTGTCGAAATTGTCGGCTTCGTCACCCGGCTGCCAATGGCCATAATAGCCGGCGAGAATCACGCCCTTGGTACGCGCTATGTCCTGGAAAAAATCGACACGCGAGTTTTGCAGGCGGCGGCGGATGAGATTTTTGCGGATTCCCGGTGGTGCCAGTAGGAAAAATGGCCCTCCCAGGAGAAGCAGAAGGCCGTAAAGCGCCATGCCGATTTCATCGGGTTTGCTGCCTTCGATATTGGAAAAATGTTCCTGGAGATTTTCGACCACCTGATCGGCCGATATCGCCATTTCGCGATTGTGAAACAGGGCCTCGGCCATCGCCTTGATCATCAGGGCCTGCAGGCGATTGAAGGGCTTTTGCAATATTCGTCTCCCAAGCTGCGACCCGGGGTGCAAATTGATTTGATCGGATCCCTGCAGCATTATGGATCCGGACAAGGTCTCGTCCATCTCCGCAAGGACCGATGGTTCATGGCGCTCCGCAAACCATCGGTCTACAAAAATCCGCTATTTTTCAGTCTTCCAAAGGCAGGATAACAGCTAATCACGGTTTTTCTATCCCTGATTTTCCTCCTGATGTGATCCAAGCCACTGTTTGCGATGGTGCGGATGATAGAATAAGTATATTCAGGATGTAATCGAGGATTTGCCATGTTTAAAAAGTCTCGCGGTTTCACCTCTCGACTGATGGCGGCAGCGTTAACCGTAGCATTGGTGATGCCCGCTCCGGCTGCGGCCCAATTTGGCGGGCTTTTCAAGAAGCGCTCCACAACCGACGGGGAGGCGGTCGAGCGCAGCGCGAACAGCGATTGTGCTTCGGACCCAAAAAGCTCGATCGGGAAATCCATATTGGGCAAGATGATCGGAGATTTTACGCGCCGTGCCGCCGGCGGGCTGGGAGTCGCCGGGTCATTCATTCCGCGCGCAGAGGTTGCGGATACGCTGACCGAGGCCATCGCCTGCCAGCTCGATCCTGACGAGCAGCTGCAGGCGGCGGAAGCGACACGAAGCGTGACCGCTACCGAACAGGTCGGGACCACGTCGGAATGGACCAGCCAGACGCGTCCCGGGGTTTCGGGCCGTTCAACCGCGACGGCAAAAACCCTGACGGCGGACGGCACAAGTTGCATGACCATCACCGATGTTGTTATTGTCGATGGGGAAGAGTCCCGCATATCCAAGCAGATGTGCAGAAATCCGGGAGAGACACGATATATAATCGTGGCATGAATATGAAAAAGATCATCGAAGCCGCAATCGTTGCCGCGTCGCTTTTCACCATCGGTGCGACCGAGTCAGGCCCTGCCATGGACCCGGAAAATCCAACCTGTCCGTTGGCACCCAATTGGTCCGCCAACAGCACGATGGAGCTGACGCCGAAGATGATCAATGGCACCAAGATATTGTTCGCGGAAGGCGCTGTCGATGAAGGCCTGCCCGACCGGCTGCGCAAGATGCTGGCCGACAACCCGGATATTTCCGAGATCTGGCTGCGGTCTCCGGGAGGTGTCGCTCGCGCTGGCAACGAAGCGGGGCGTGTGATCCGCGAGGCGGATGCCCTGATCATCACCCGTATTCCACAGGGCTGGACCTGTTTCAGTGCCTGCAATTTCGTGTTCATGGGAGGCCGGGCCCGGATCGTCGAGCCGGGTGCCCATTTCATGGTCCATATGTTCACCATGACCAACGACCGCAATGCCATCAACTACAGCATCGAGATGGGCACCGATTCCACGGTCGGTCTGATCGGTGAAGTCGAGCAGCAAAGCGCGCTGCTGGCTACCGAGGACAATGACTTTCTGATCCGCATGGGCGTGTCGCGCAAATTGCTGTCGGAAGTCATGTACCGGACCAATGCCGTGAAGACCGAGGACGGGGACAAGTCGACGCGTCGCTGTCTGACCAATGAAGAAGCGCTGCGCTACAATGTTGCCAATGTCGGTGGCTAGTCCGTCGCGGTCAGAGTTCCAGCCTCGCGAAAATGACAGCTCCCTTTTGCTTTTCTTTTGAAATTATGGCGTTAGCATGGTTGCCATAACCGGGGAGGCAGGACGATGCGTCATATTGCGATCATAGGATCGGGACCCGCAGGCTATTATTCGGCGGAAGCGGCGCAAAGGAAATTTGGCGACGATGTGGCTGTCGACATCATTGACCGTCTGCCCGTTCCCTTTGGCCTGATCCGCACCGGCGTGGCTCCCGACCATCAGTCCATAAAGGCCGTGTCACGGCGATATGAAAAAACCAATCTCGGCGACAATGTGCGGTTCGTTGGCAATGTGACGGTTGGTCAGGATATCACGGTCAGCGAATTGCAGGATCTTTATGATGCGGTCGTCCTGGCGACGGGAGCGCCTGATGATCGTGAACTCGACATTCCCGGCAGTGATCTTCCCGGTGTCATCGGCAGTGCCGCCTTTGTTGGCTGGTATAATGGCCATCCGGATTTCAGGGACCTCGATCCGCCGCTCGATGCCCGTTCGGTGGCGATTATCGGCAACGGCAATGTCGCGCTCGATGTCGCGCGGATATTGGCGAAAACAGAAGATGAATTTGTCGGCAGCGATATCGTCGGCCATGCGCTGGATGCGCTGAAAAGCAGCAAGGTCGAGAAAATCACCTTTCTCGGAAGGCGGGGACCGCATCAGATCGCGATGACGCCCAAGGAACTGGGCGAACTGGCGCTGCTGGAGCGCGCCAGACCGGTGGTCGAGGCGGAGGATTTTCCGGATTCGGGCGATGATGCGATGCTGGAGCCGGGGATGCGCAAGTCGGTCACCCATCTGCGCAATTTCCAGATCGCCGCCGCCGATGCCCGGCACAAGCCGATCGAGATCATCTTCGACTTTTTTGCCATGCCGGTCGAGGTGCAGGGCGAGGGCAAGGTCGAGCGGCTGATGGTCGAAAGGACCGAACTGGACCAGAATCTGCGCTCAATCGGGACCGGGGAACGCTATGCGCTGGATTGCCAGATGGTGATCAGTTGCATCGGCTATCGTACGCCCCCGATCGAGGGCGTGCCCTATGAACATGGGCGAGGGCGTTTTGCCAACAGCGATGGCCGGATTTTGCCAGGACTCTATTGCGTCGGCTGGGCCAAGCGCGGTCCGTCAGGCACCATCGGCACCAACAAGCCCGACGGCTTTGCCGTGGTGGACAAGATCGAAGAGGATATCGGCGCCAGCAGCCGCAAGGCCGGCCGCCCGGGCCTCGACGCCTTGCTCGCGGAGCGCGGAGTGGAAGCGGTGACCTTCCGCGACTGGAAGAAGATCGAGGAAGCCGAAATCGCTCGCGCCAGGGACGGTTCCCCGCGCGAAAAATTTACCGATATTGCCGAGATGATTGCGGCGCGGAAAACCTAGTCCAGCCACTCCCGCAATATTGCATTGACCTGCTCCGGGGCTTCCTGCTGCACCCAGTGCGAGACGCCGGGCAGGCGGTGCAGTTCGAGGTCTGGCACCCATTCTTTGGTGCCGTCGGTGCAGCGGATATCGATTGCGCTGTCTTCCTCGCCCCAGATCATCAGCGTGGGAACGTGCACCATGCCGTCGCCTATTTGCCGCACGTCGGGGGTGCGGAGCAGGGCGCGGTAATAGTTGATCATCGACCGCAAAGCGCCGGGCCGGCTCGCAGCATTGGCATAGACCTGCAAATCGTCCTCCGGAAAACGGCTTTTGTCGACGGCCATGCGCGAAAAGGCCCGCTTGATCCGCTCTCCGCCATTTCGACCAGGCAGCCATTCCGGCAGTCCGGGCAGCTGGAAGAAGAAAATATACCAGCTTTTCTTCAGTTGATACCAGTGGCGCATTTCCCGCTGCGCGCATTTGGGATGGGGCACGTTCATGATCACCAGCCGGGCCAGCGGGCGGATTTTCAGGATCGCGAAATGCCAGGCGATGATCGCGCCCCAGTCATGCGCGATCAGCGTGACTTCTTCCGCGCCGCTGGCATCGATCAGCGCCGCGATATCCTGCACCAGGGTGTTCAGCCGGTAGGAGTCGACTCCCTCCGGCTTGCTGGAGCCGCCATAGCCGCGCAGGTTCGGGGCCCAGACTCTGTAGCCCATCTGGACCAGCAGCGGGATCTGGTGACGCCAGGAATAATGCAGTTCGGGGAAGCCGTGCAGACACAGGGCGAGCTTGCTACCTTCGCCAGCAGTGGCCATTTCTAACTTTTGGCCATTAACCTCGATCCATTGCATGGCGATACCGCTCGCCGGGGCCGGGTTCCATGAGAATGAAAAGGACATATTCCTTCCTAGCATCAGCAGTCTTTAATCATCCAGTTAAATCTGTTAAACAGACCGCAAATATAAAGGAGAGACTCGATGCATGATCTGGTAATTCGCGGCGGAACGGTAGTGGATGGAACCGGCGGCAAGCCCTTTATGGCGGATGTCGCGATCGACGGTGACCGGGTCTCTCTGGTCGGAACGGTGACGGCGCAGGGCCGCGAAGAGATTGATGCGACGGGAAAATTCGTCACGCCGGGCTTTGTCGATGTGCATACCCATTATGACGGCCAGGCGACCTGGGATGACGAAATGGCCCCGTCCAGCTGGCATGGCATCACCACGGTGGTGATGGGCAATTGCGGTGTCGGCTTTGCGCCGGCGCGGCCAGACCGGCACGAGTGGCTGATCAATCTGATGGAAGGCGTGGAGGATATCCCGGGCACAGCGCTGGCCGAGGGGATGAGCTGGAACTGGGAGACCTTCCCCGAATATCTCGACGAGCTGGAAAGAATGCCCCGGACTGTCGACGTCGCCACCCATGTGCCGCACGGAGCGGTGCGCGCCTATGTTCTGGGCGACCGGGAAAAGCCGGGTGCGGTCCCGACCGAGGACGAGATCGAGCAGATGTCGAAAATTGTCGAGGACGGGCTGAAGGCCGGTGCGCTCGGCTTCTCGACCTCGCGCACGATCCTGCACCGCAGTATCGACGGCGAGCTGGTGCCGGGCACCACCGCGACCAAGGAAGAGCTGATCGGCATTGGCCGCGCGATGGGCCGGGTCGGCTATGGCGTGTTCGAAATGGCCAGTGACCTCAACAGGGAATGGGACGAATTCGGCTGGATGGGCGACCTTTCCCGCGAAACCGGGATGCCGGTGACCTTTGCCGCGCTGCAGTCGATCGCCAAGGACCAGTCGCTGGAAGAACAGATCGCCAATATGCGCGCCGAGAATGACAATGGCGCCAATATCGTCGCGCAGATCGCCTTGCGCGGCAACGGTATCGTGATGGCCTGGCAGGGCACGGTGCATCCATTCATCCGCCACCCGAGCTGGATGGCGATGGACGGGCTGAGCTGGGACGAGAAATATGCCAAGCTGAAGGATCCTGCGTTCAAGGCGCAATTGCTAAGCGAGGCGAGCACCCCGCCCGAACAGGTCGACATGATGCCGGTCTTCATGGTTGTGACTCAGGGCTGGGCGATGCAGTTCGAGATGGACGAGGATTTCAATTACGAGCCTCAAGCCGATGAAAGCATTGCTACGCGCGCAGCTGCCGCAGGTAAATCCGGCGCGGAATATGCCTATGATCTGATGATGGCGGATGAGGGCAGAGGCTTCATCTATCTGCCGTTGCTCAACTATATGGATGGCAATCTCGATTTTCTCGAGGCCCTGCAGCAGTCCGACGACACGGTCAACAGCCTGTCCGACGGTGGTGCTCATTGCGGCACGATCTGCGACGCGGCCAGCCCGACCTTCATGCTGGAACATTGGGTGAAGAACCGCAAGCGCGGCACGATCAGCATCGAACATGCGATCAAGCGGCAATGTCTGGATACGGCGCGGCTCTATGGTCTGAATGACCGTGGTCTGCTCAAGCCCGGTTATCTGGCGGACGTCAATGTTATTGATATGGACCGGATCAAGCTCGGCAAGCCATGGCTGGCGTTCGACCTGCCGGCGGGCGGCAAGCGTTTGCTGCAGAAAGCCGAGGGCTATGACTATACGATCAAGTCGGGGCAGGTGACGTTCAAGGGTGGCGTCGTGACCGACAAGCGTCCCGGCGGCCTGATCCGCGGTCCGCAGCGGGTTGAGATGCTGGAGGCAGCGGAGTAATTTGGGTCGCCCCAGCGGAGGCTGGGGGGCAATCCGGATTGGATTGATGTTTGCTTCCGTTCGTGGTGAGCCTGTCGAACCACGCATTTGGACGAGAGATGTCCTTCGACAGGCTCAGGACGAACGTGATTCTTTGTGTGTTTACTTTTGGCTCCCCTGAGGGGAAATACGGTTAAACCCGCATCGGCATCAGCACATAGAGCGCTGCCGACTTGTCATTCTCGCGGATCAGCGTGGGGGCGCTGGCATCGGCCAAATGCAGTTCTACGGTATCGCCCTCGATCTCGCCCAATATGTCCATCAGATATTTCGAGTTGAAACCGATTTCGAAGGTCTCGTCCTTGTAGGAACCGGGCACTTCTTCCTCGGCCTTGCCATTTTCTGGCGAGGTGACCGACAGGGTGATCTTGTCGTCGCCGAGCGCCATCTTGACGGCGCGGGTCTTTTCGGTGGCGATGGTCGAGACGCGGTCGACGCCCTGGGCGAAGCTTTTCGGGTCGATCTTGAGCAGCTTGTCGTTGCCGGTCGGGATGACGCGCGTGTAATCGGGGAAGGTGCCGTCGATCAGTTTGCTGGTCAGGATGGCAGTGCCGAGCGTGAAGCGGATTTTGCTGGCCGACAGGTCGATCTGCACCGAGGATTCGCTGTTCTCGTCGAGCAATTTGCGCAGCTCGTTAACGCATTTGCGCGGCACGATCACATCGGGCATGCCTTCTGCGCCGGCCGGGCGGGGCAGGGTGACGCGCGCGAGACGGTGGCCGTCGGTGGCTGCGGCCTTGAGAACCGGCGTATCCTCGTCCTGCACGTGCAGGAAGATGCCGTTGAGATAATAGCGCGTTTCCTCGGTCGAGATCGCAAAGCGGGTCTTGTCGATGATCTGGATCAGCGAGGTCGCGGGCAGTTCGAAACTGGTCGGCAGTTCGCCTTCGGCAATGACCGGGAAATCGTCGCGCGGCAGCGTCTGCAGATTGAACCGGGCGCGGCCGGCGTTGACCTTCATCTTGCCATCGGCAGCGTCGAGCTGGACCTGCGATCCGTCGGGCAATTTGCGCGCGATATCGAACAAGGTGTGCGCCGACACGGTGGTCGAACCGGCGGTCTCTACCTGGGCCTGGACGGTTTCGACGACCTGGAGATCGAGATCGGTTGCCATCAGCTTGATGCTGCCTTCGGCGCTGGCTTCGATCAGCACGTTGGAGAGGATCGGAATCGTATTGCGCCGCTCGACCACGGACTGGACATGCCCCAGGCTCTTTAGCAATGCCGCGCGTTCAATGGTCGCTTTCATAAACCGTCCTTCTTGTTCCCAATCGCCCGTGATTATAGATGTGCAGAAATACGCCGCACGCGTTCACGGATCGTCCATGGCTTCATTAACAATAAAGTGCCGCAGGGCAAGCCTGATCGCGGTATCCCTTCCGATAATGCTGTGAAAAACTGTGGAAAAAAGCGTGCAGCTGGCTAAAGCCGCAGGGGCAGGGGGTGGATTTGACCATTTCGGGACAGAACAGGGTTAATATGAGCCGCATGGATACCAACGGAAAGCGCCTGTTTATCGCGCGGCATGGCGAGACCATCTTCAATCTGGCGGGCCGGATACAGGGCGAACATGTTCATACCCCGCTGACCCGCACCGGATTTGCCCAGGCCGATGAAATGGGGCGGGCGCTGGCGCGGCATCTGGCGACCGAGGAACCAGCGCTGGATCTGATAGCCTCCGATACCGACCGCGCGTTGCAGACCCTGTCGGTGATCGCCGAACATGTCGGTGCCGACTGGCATCAGGCGCGCAGCGATGCGCGGCTGCGCGAGATCGACATGGGCGAATGGGGCGGTGCCTGGTACCGCGATCTCGCCGGCAAGCTGGAAATTGACGAGAAAGAACGGCTGTTTGTCACCGTTGCCCCGGGCGGCGAGGATTATCGCGCCATTGCAAGGCGGCTGGAGCATTGGATCGGAGAACAGGATTTCGCCAGGGATGCGGTGCTGATCAGCCACGGCATGACCAGCCGGGTGCTGCGCGGGCTGCTGACCGGACTGGACCCGCATCCGCGCTTTGCAGCGCCGATCGCAGAAGGCCTGCCGCAGGGGTCGATCGTCGAGATTTGCGACGGTGTTGAAACCATTGTCCATGTCGGCGGAGGGGAAGGCGAGAAGGCTTGAAAAAGCGGTTCCTTCTTCTGGCCCTTGTGGCCGCTGCTGCCCCGGTTCCGGCGATCGCGAAGGATTCCCTCGGCATATTCAACAGCTGGGGCGCGTTTCGCGATCCGGACATTCCGCGCTGTTATGCGATTGCGGAGTCGGAGGAAATTACCGGCAAGGCCCAGCGCAAATCCTTTGCCACCATCGGATTCTGGCCCAAACGATCGATCAGGCGGCAGTTTCATGTTCGCCTGAGCCGCGACCGGTCGACCAACAGCCGGGTGATCGTCAGTATCGGTGGCCGCCGTTTTCACCTGAACGCCACTCGCTCTGATGGCTGGTCGCAGGACAAGCGCATGGATGCTGCGATCAACGCCGCGATCCGCTCTGCCACCAGCATGACGGTGGAAAGTGTCGGACGGGACGGCAAGCCGATCGTCGATGCCTATCGGCTGCGCGGCGCGGCGACGGCAATTGATGCGGCTTCTCTGGGCTGTTCGCGCTTGCGGTAGATTTTCCTGCAGACAGGCCTTATATGCCGCTCATGCAGATTCCAGGCCATATAGATCCCGTCCCCTTGCCAGCCAAGGTCACTCCCCGCGCCGATGGCCGAGTCGATATTATCGGCCTGAGCGCGCTGCAGATTCGCGATCTGATGCATGAGGCGGGGCTCGACGAAAAACAGGCAAAGCTGCGCTCGAAGCAGCTGTTTCACTGGATTTATCATCGTGGCGTCACCGATTTCCACCAGATGACCGATCTCGGCAAGACATTGCGACCCTGGCTGGCGGAGCGTTTTGTCGTCGGCCGACCGGAAATCGTCGAGGCGCATCTGTCGGAGGACGGCACCCGCAAATGGCTGCTGCGCTCGGCCGATGCCCAGGACTATGAGATGGTGTTCATTCCCGATGAGGATCGGGGAACGCTCTGCATCTCGAGCCAGGTCGGATGCACGCTCAACTGCCGTTTCTGCCATACCGGCACGATGCGGCTGGTGCGCAACCTGACACCTGGCGAGATTGTCGGCCAGGTGATGCTGGCGCGCGATGCGCTAGGCGAATGGCCGAAGGGTGTCATGGATTTCGCCGATGATGAAGAAGCGGAGAATACCAAGGAATATAACCAGGCGTACAAGTCGGATGGTCGGCTGCTGACCAATATCGTGCTGATGGGCATGGGTGAGCCGCTGTATAATTTTGAAAATGTCCGCGATGCGATGAAGATCGTGATGGACGGCGACGGACTGGCGCTCTCGCGCCGCCGGATCACGCTGTCGACCAGCGGCGTAGTGCCGATGATTGCGCGGGCTGGGGCAGAGATCAACGTCAATCTGGCGATCTCGCTGCACGCGGTGAACAAGGAAACGCGGGATGAGATCGTTCCGCTCAACCGCAAATATTCGATCGAGGAACTGCTGCAGGCCTGCGCAGACTACCCCGGCGCGAATAACGCCCGCCGGATCACCTTCGAATATGTCATGCTCAAGGACAAGAATGACAGCGACCAGGATGCCCGCGAGCTGGTCAACCTGCTGCGCAATTATGATCTGCCGGCCAAGGTCAATCTGATCCCGTTCAACCCATGGCCCGGCTCCGATTACGAATGTTCGGCTCCGGAGCGGATCAAGGCCTTTTCCAAGATTATTTTCGATGCGGGAATCAGTGCGCCGGTCCGGACGCCGCGCGGCCGGGACATCATGGCGGCCTGCGGCCAGTTGAAATCGGCCAGCGAGAAGAAAAGCCGGGCCGAACTGGATCGTCTGGCGGAAGAGAAGCAGGCCGCTCTGGGTTAGGCGACCGCGATTACGTCAATTTCGACCATCAGATCGGGCAGGGCAAGAGCCCGGACCTCGACGACCGTGTCTGCCGGGTAGGGATATTGAAAATAGACCTTGCGGGCTTGCACGATTTTGGGGAGATTCCCCATATCTGTCAGATAGATGGTGACCTTGACAATCTGGTCCCTGCTGCTGCCCGCGGCGTGCAGAAGCCGGTCAATATTGTGGAATACCTGCTGCAGTTGCGCATCGAAATCACCGGGGCCAACGACTTCACCCTGTTCATTGATCGCCGCCTGACCGGAAAAGAATATCACATCCCCGACCTGCCAACCCGGCGATATCGCATAAGGGGCGAGCGGATCGGGATCGAGCTTGATGACCTGTTTATATGTGCCCATGATGGTTCATCCTTCAAAGCCTGAACATTTCTTGTGCAGGCAATCGGCAATATTTTAAAGACAAAAAAGCCGATGCATATGGCGGCGATATTCGCCGTACGCGTTTATTTGCCATAGTGAAGCGATGTAACGACGGGCTTGGCAACGACGAACCAGCGGTTAGAGTAGCAGCATGCTGAAGGAGGCCGTCATTTCCCCAAAACCGCGTCATCGCCTGACCACCCGCCTGTGGCACTGGATCAATGCTTTGTGCCTCCTCGTTCTGCTGATGAGCGGTCTGACCATTTTCAACGCCCATCCGCGCCTTTACTGGGGCGAATATGGAGCCAATAATGATCATGCCTGGCTGGCGGTCGGCTCATCGGAAAGGACCGGTTATCTGCGACTGGGCGAAATGCGTATCGAGACGACCGGTTTTCTGGGAAACTGGAAGGACAGCGAAGGGCGCACCCGGACATGGGCCTTTCCGGGCTGGGCGACCATTCCGTCCAATTACAGCCTGGCCGATGGCCGGCGCTGGCATTTTTTCTTTGCGTGGATATTCGCTCTCGGCCTGACCCTGTTCATGATCCGGTCGCTGTGGAACCGGCATATTCAGAAAGATCTGCATATGCGGAGGCAGGACTGGCGACCCTCGCAACTCTGGCGTTCGTTGCGGGATCACACCAGGATTTCTGTGATCCGGAAATCCTCAGGCGAACCCTATAATGTGATCCAGAAACTGACCTATATCGGGGTGATATTCATCCTGCTGCCACTGATGATCGCGACCGGCCTCACCATGTCTCCGGCAATGGATGCCAACTGGCCATTCCTGACCGATCTGCTTGGCGGTCGCCAGTCGGCGCGGTCGGTGCATTTTCTGACCGCATTTCTGCTGGTCGTATTTTTCCTGATCCATATTGTGATGGTCCTGCTGTCCCGACCGGTTCGGCAAATCCGGGCGATGATCATTGGCGGGCACGCAAGGGAGAGCGGACAATGACGATCCTTACCAGACGCAAATTGATCACTAGCGCTGCGCTCGGCGCTGGTAGCCTGCTGACCGGCTGCGATGCGCTCAATCGCAACCCGGCTTTTCAGGATGTTCTGGCAAGCGCCGAAACCGCCAATTTCACGGTCCAACGCGCGCTTGGCGACCGGATGCAGCTGGCCAGCGAATATCGCGTAGCCGATCTGTCGCCGGTCTTTCGCGCCAATGGCACGCGCGATCCGGGAACGCCCGCCTATGCGGCGAGCGCGGCTCAGGGCTTCGCCGACTGGCGGCTGCGGCTGACCGGGCTGTTCGTCAGGCCACAGATATTCAGCCTGTCTGCCCTGCAATCGCTGCCGCAGCGGACCCAGATCACGCGCCATGACTGTGTCGAAGGATGGAGCGCGATCGGACAATGGACTGGCGTGCCGCTGAAAATCCTGCTTGATATCGCGCAATTGCAGCCCAGCGCCCGCTTTCTGGTGTTGCACTGTGCCGACCGGCTGGGCGGGCGGCCATATTATGAAAGCATCGATCTGCTGGATGGCTTTCATCCGCAGACGATTCTGGCGCATCAACTGAACGGAGAGCCGCTGCCCGTGGCCAATGGCGCGCCGTTGCGGCTCAGGGTCGAACGCCAGCTGGGCTACAAGCAGGCCAAATATGTGACCGGCGTTCAGGCAGTGGCCTCGCTTGCCGGCATCGGCGAAGGCAAGGGTGGCTATTGGCAAGACGTCGCAAATTATGAATGGTATGCCGGTATCTGAGCAACTGGATTCGGGGTCTCCACAGGAGTCAAAATATGTCGCTATTGGGCAAATTTCTGCAAAACGTGATTGAAAAAGGTACAATTCGGATCATCCATGCCGACGGATCGACCGAGACTTTCGGAACGTCCGCGAAAGGCTATCCCGATGTTGCCATCCGGCTCGCCGACAAAGGCGTGATCCGGCAGATTCTGCTCGACCCGCGGCTCGGTGCAGCCGAGAGTTTCATGGATGGTCGCCTGATCGTGGAAGAGGGCGACATCATGCAACTGGTCGAACTGCTGCGGGCGAACCGGCCGTTCGAACGCGGCGGGGAGTTGCGGGAACCCGGTATCTTCAAGAAAGCGCGCGACTATGCGGCTGCCAGTGTTGACCGGTTCAATTTCCGCGGTCGGGCCAAACGCAACGTCGCGCATCATTATGATATCGGCAATGACCTGTACGAGCTGTTCCTGGACGATGACCTGCAATATAGCTGTGCCTATTGGGACTTCGACCGGCGGGGACCCGACATGACGCTGGAGCAGGCGCAGGAGGATAAAAAGGCCCATATTGCCGCAAAGCTGGACCTGAAGCCCGGACAGAGGGTGCTCGATATTGGCTGCGGCTGGGGCGGCATGGCCCTCTATCTGCACCATCAAACAGGCGTCGAAGTGCTCGGCATCACGCTGAGCGAGGAGCAGCTCAAAAAGGCGAGGGAGCGCGCAGAGCAGGAAGGCGTGGCCGACAAGGTGAAGTTCGAGCTGATCGACTATCGCGATCTGGCTGAGCGCGAGCCCGGGGCGTTTGACCGGATCGTTTCTGTCGGTATGTTTGAACATGTGGGAACGCCCATGTACCGGACCTTTTTCCGGTGCTGCGCCAATCTGATGACCGACGAGGGCGTGATGCTACTGCACACGATCGGGCGCATGGGCGGGCCGGGCACGACCGATGCCTTCACGCGCAAATATATTTTTCCGGGCGGCTATATTCCGGCGCTAAGCGAAACGCTGGAAGCGAGCGAGCATTACCGCCTGATAGCGACCGATATCGAGACGCTGCGGCTGCATTATGCTTTCACCCTGCGCGAATGGTATAAAAGAACGGTGAGCAACCGGGCCAAGATTGTCGCTCTCTATGACGAGCGTTTCTACCGGATGTGGACATTCTATCTGGCCGGCGCGACCGCGGCCTTTGAAAATGGCGGGATGTGCAATTACCAGATTCAGTTCAGCCGCAACCGCAACAGCTTGCCCCTGACCCGCGATTATATGGGTGAGGCGGAGAAGAACTTCGCGGCGGATGATCTGAGGAAACACCTTCCTGCACAATCGGGCGATTATTCCGGGTAGCGTTCGTTCATCAAAAGCCAGTTATTTCTTATCAGTTGTTCCAGTACTTCCAGATCTACCTGCTCCAGTCGGTTGATATAGAGGCAGGATTTTCCCACACTATGCTTGCCGAGTTGCCCCAGCAGCCGTTGCTGTTCGGCTTCTGCTTCCGGCGTGCAATAGGTGCCCATCAGATAGAGGGTGAGCTTTGCCTTGCGCGGCGAAAAACCCGTGCGGCACATGGTGCCTTCCCGACCGCTGTCATATTTATAACTATAGCTGCCAAAGCCGATGATGCTCGGACCCCACATGGCGGGTTCCTCTCCGGTGACTTTTCGGAACAGGTCGATCAGTTGCCGGGCTTCGTTCTGCCTGCGTTTCGGGTCGGCGGCGGCGACGAAGCCGTCGACGTCGGCGCTGGTTGCTTTTGTGTTTATATCCGCTTTTGCCATGATCCTCTCCCGATTATTCCAGCATATCATATTGCACGGCAAATTGGAGCCTGTTAGGCGCGGCGCTTAATTCATGGAAAGACGAGATTATGAGCGATTCCGTTAAACGTGTGGTTTTGGCCTTTTCCGGCGGCCTCGATACCAGCGTCATCCTGAAATGGCTGCAGCAGGAATATCAGTGCGAGGTGGTGACCTTTACCGCCGATCTGGGGCAGGGCGAGGAACTGGGGCCGGCACGCCGGGTCGCGGAAACCCTGGGCGTCAAGCCGGAGCATATCTTCATCGACGACCTGCGCGAGGAATTTGTCAGGGATTTCGTCTTTCCGATGATGCGCGCCAATGCGCTCTATGAGGGCCTCTATCTGCTCGGGACCTCGATCGCACGCCCGCTGATTTCCAAGCGCCAGATCGAGATTGCCAAGCTGACCAACGCGGACGCCGTGGCGCATGGCGCAACCGGCAAGGGCAATGACCAGATCCGCTTCGAACTGGGCTATTACGGGCTCAATCCCGACGTGAAGGTCATCGCGCCCTGGCGCGAATGGGATCTGACCAGCCGCACCCGGCTGATCGAATTTGCCGAGAAGCACCAGATTCCGATCCCGAAAGACAAGCGTGGGGAATCGCCATTTTCCTGCGACGCCAACATGCTGCACACCTCTTCGGAGGGCAAGGTACTCGAGGATCCTTGGGAAGAAGTGCCCGACTATGTTTATTCGCGGACCAACAATCCTGAGGATGCGCCGGATACGCCAGAATATATCACGATTGATTTCGAACGCGGCGATGGTGTCGCGATCAATGGCGAGGCGATGAGCCCTGCGACGCTGCTGGAGAAGCTCAACGAATATGGGCGCGAGCACGGAATCGGCCGGCTCGATCTGGTCGAGAACCGCTATATCGGCATGAAATCGCGCGGCATGTATGAAACGCCGGGCGGCACCATCTATCATGCTGCCCATCGCGGGATCGAGCAGCTGACTCTGGATCGCGGTGCGGCGCATCTTAAGGATGAACTGGCCCCGCGCTATGCCGAACTGGTCTATAACGGCTTCTGGTTCTCGCCGGAGCGGGAGATGCTGCAGGCAGCGATCGATCACAGCCAGGCGCGGGTCAATGGCACGGTGCGACTGAAGCTCTACAAGGGATCGGTAAACGTCGTTGGACGCAAGTCGCCCGACAGTCTGTACAGCGAAAAGGTCGTGACTTTCGAGGATGATGCCGGTGCCTATGACCAGAAAGACGCGGAAGGCTTCATCAAGCTCAACGCGCTCAGGCTGAAACTGCTCGGCAAGCGCAATGGTTAAAAGCTGTTCCGGCTAGTTCATGCTGATTCCCCTCCTTCTGCTCCTCGCGGGCTTTGTGATATTGATCGTGGGTGGCGAACTGCTGGTCCGCGGCGCGGTCCGCGTGGCGGAACGGGCCGGGATGTCGGAACTTCTGATCGGACTGACGATCGTCGGTTTCGGGACATCGGCTCCTGAACTGGTCGCCAGTGTGGAGGCGGCGCGCGCCGGATCTCCCGGGATCGCCTGGGGCAATATTGTCGGGTCCAACCTCGCCAACAGTCTGATGATTCTGGGGGCGGCGTCGCTGATCCTGCCGGTGGTGGTGCCTAGGGGCCCATTGTGGCGCGATGGCGGGCTGGCGCTGGCAGCGACGATCATGCTGTGGCTGGTGGCCAGCACGACGGGTATCACCGTCTCCATCGGCATCGTCTTTCTGATCATCCTCCTCGCTTATCTTGCCTATGCCTATCGCGCCGAGCAGACACAGCCGGCCGGTGCCAGCGCCCTGCACGAAAAAGCGGAAGCGCTGGAAATTTCCGATGCGCATTTGCACGATGTTCAGCCGCTGTGGCGGTCGATCGCGGTGCTATTGTTCGGCATCGTGCTTATCGTGCTCGGCGGGCGCTGGCTGGTCGAGGGGGCGGTTGACCTGGCCCGTCTGGTGGGGATGAGCGAAGCGGTTATCGGCCTGACGGTCATCGCGATCGGTACCTCGCTGCCGGAACTCGTGACCTCGGTCATCGCTGCCTACAAGGGGGCCAGCGCGGTTGCGCTCGGCAATGTGCTGGGGTCCAATATTTTCAACCTGCTGCTGATTGGCGGCGTTACCGCGATCATTGCTCCCGGCACCATTCCGGGCGAAATCACCGGCTTTGGGCTGCCGGTGCTGGTTGCAGCGTCGGTGCTGCTGCTGATATTTGCCGCCACCGGCAGAAAGATCACCCGCTGGGAAGGGGGGATATTGCTGGTCACCTATCTTGCGCTGCTGGTCTATAATATCGTCGCGGTTTGAATCAGGCGTTGCAATTTCCAGAATCTGTCCCTAAATAACATCCATCCCAACATTTTGAGATTTGAAGGGGCTGGCGCCAGACGGGGCCGGCAACGAGGGTCTTGCATTTGGAAATGGAACTGATTTGACGGATATCGAAACCCTGACCAACCTGATCAAGCCCGAAGCAGATGCTTTGGGTTTCGAGCTGGTGCGGGTACAATTTGTGTCCGGGGCGGAAGAGCCGACCCTGCAGATCATGGCCGAGCGCCCGGAGACCGGGCAGCTGGGCATTGATGACTGCGCGGCCCTGTCGCGGCGCATCTCGGCGAAGTTCGATGATCTGGAGGAAGCAGGCCGGGACCCGATCGACCATGCCTATCGGCTGGAAGTCAGCTCTCCCGGCATTGATCGTCCGCTGACCCGCGCGAAAGATTACCAGAACTGGTCCGGCCATGAAGCCAGAATCAATCTGGTCGACGCTGTTGCCGGCAAGAAACAGCTGCGCGGCATGCTGGAAGGCATAGAAGGCGAGACGATAAAGATTGACGATCGCGAGACGGGAAGTCAGGAGACGCCCCTGGCCAATGTCCATAGCGCGAAATTGATTCTGACCGACGCCCTGATTGCTGCAACCGTTCCGGTTTCAGCAGACGGTGCGGACGAAATTGAAGAACAGACTTTAGAAGAACAGGAAGACTAATCATGGGCAGTGCTATTTCAGCCAATAAAGCCGAATTGCTCGCTATTGCGACCGCCGTTGCGACGGAAAAGATGATCGACAAGGCGATCGTGATCGAGGCGCTGGAAGAGGCGATCCAGAAGGCCGCCCGCGCCCGCTATGGTGCCGAGAATGACATTCGCGCAAAGTTCGATGTCAACACCGGCGACCTGCGCTTGTGGCGCGTTGTCGAAGTGGTCGACGAGGTCGAGGATTATTTCAAGCAGGTCGATATCAAGCAGGCAGAGAAGCTCGAGCCCGGTGCCAAGGTTGGCGACTTCATCGTCGATCCGCTGCCGGAAGTCGATCTCGGTCGCATCGATGCCCAGTCCGCCAAGCAGGTCATTTTTCAGAAGGTCCGCGATGCCGAACGCGAGCGGCAATATGAAGAGTTCAAGGACCGTGCGGGTGAAATCATCACCGGTGTCGTCAAGTCGGTCGAATTTGGCCATGTCGTTGTTGATCTGGGCCGCGCCGAGGGCGTGATCCGCCGCGACCAGCAGATTCCGCGCGAAGCCGCCCGGGTTGGTGATCGCGTCCGCGCCCTGATCCTGGATGTCCGCCGCGAAAATCGTGGCCCGCAGATATTCCTGTCCCGCGCCCATCCTGATTTCATGCGGCATCTGTTCGCCCAGGAAGTGCCGGAAATTTACGACGGTATCATCGAGATCAAGGCTGCTGCCCGCGATCCCGGTTCGCGCGCCAAGATCGGTGTGATCAGCCATGACAGCTCGATCGATCCGGTCGGCGCCTGCGTCGGCATGAAGGGTAGCCGTGTGCAGGCCGTCGTGCAGGAAATGCAGGGTGAAAAAATCGATATCATCCCCTGGTCGGAAGATATTGCGACCTTCGTGGTCAACGCGTTGCAGCCCGCCACCGTCAGCCGTGTGGTCATCGACGAGGAAGAAGGCCGGATCGAAGTGGTCGTGCCCGACGACCAGCTCAGCCTCGCCATCGGCCGTCGCGGCCAGAATGTCCGTTTGGCTTCGCAGCTGACCGGCCTGGCGATCGATATCATGACCGAAGCCGATTCGAGCGAGAAGCGGCAGGCCGAATTTGCTGCAAGGACCGAGATGTTCCAGGAAGATCTGGACGTCGATGAAACCCTGTCGCAGCTGCTGGTTGCCGAAGGCTTCAGCGAACTCGAAGAAGTCGCCTATGTCGCGCCGGAAGAAATTTCCAGCATCGAGGGCTTTGACGAGGAACTGGCTGCCGAATTGCAGAACCGTGCGCTGGAGGCGCTGGAACGCCGCGAAGCGGCTGCCCGCGAAAAGCGTACCGAACTGGGTGTGGAAGATGCGATTGCCGAATTGCCGCATCTGACCGAAGCCATGCTGGTAACGCTTGGTGAAGCCGGTCTCAAGACTCTCGATGATGTTGCCGACCTGGCGACCGACGAGCTGGTGCTGAAACGGAAATCCGAACCGCGTCGCCGGAACGATAATCGCAAGCCCGAGCCGGATGGCGTGCTGGCCAAATATGGCCTGACCGAAGAGCAGGGCAACGAGATCATCATGGCCGCTCGCGCGCACTGGTTCGAGGATGAAGAGCCAGCGGCTGCTGCCACCGAAGAAACCGGGGAGGACGCAGATGCGGAAGCCCCCCAATGAGACGCGGTCTAAACCTCTAGATCAAGCGCCTTATCGTAAATGCATATTGACTGGGGAAAGCCTTCCCCAGGAGCAATTGATGCGTCTTGCGATGGGGCCCGACGGGCAGATTGCACCCGATGTGCGCGCGAAGGCTCCGGGCCGGGGCGCGTGGATCGGCGTCAATCGTGCCGCTCTGGAAGCGGCTCAGGCAAAGGGGCAGCTGAAAGGCGCGCTGGCCCGGGCGTTCAAGACCGGTCAGTTCGCTATTCCGGAAAATCTTGCGGAACTGCTTGAATCTGCGCTGGAACGCTCCACCTTGGACCGACTGGGTCTGGAAGCGCGCGGCGGTACGTTGCTCGCCGGTTCGGAGAAGATCGAAACCGCTGCGCGGCAGGGCGAGCTCCACATGCTGCTCCATGCAGCCGACGCTGGCCGCGATGGCTGCGCCAAACTGGACCAGGCCTGGCGAGTGGGAAGTGACCGTGAGGGCGAAAATATTCACGGTCTGATATTGCCAGTGGACCGGCAGGGGCTTTCTGTGGCATTGGGCCGCCAGAATGTGGTACATATCGGGATAACCGACAAGCGCGCGGCGGCGCGGATTTCGCACAGCCTGAATAGATGGCTTCACTTTATCGGTTCTGGTAAAGTCGATGATGGTGCCGAAATGAAGGTTGCGTGATCCGGTTATAAAAAGCCGGCAAGAGATTGCAGTAATTACTATTTTAAGGATTAAGTCTGTTCGATGAGTGAAGAAACAAAAGATACGCCAAAACCTGCACGCAAACCCCTCGGGTTGAAGCGGTCGGTTGAACCTGGCGAAGTCAAACAGACGTTCAGCCACGGACGCACCAACAAGGTTGTGGTCGAAGTCAAACGCAAGAAGCTGGTCGGCAAGCCCGGCGCACAGGAAGCGGCGAAGGAAATCGTCAAGGAAGCACCTGCGCCTGCTCCCAAGCCCGTTCCTAAGCCGGCTCCGAAGAAACAGCCCGTTGCGCCCAAGGTGGACGACGGCCTGACTCGTCAGGAATTGCAGGCAAAATTGCTGCGCGAGGCAGAAGAAGCCCGCCTCGAGGCCATGCAGGAAGCGCGCAAGCGTGATACGCTGGAGAAGAAAGAGCAGACCGCGGAAGAGAAGAAGCGGGCTGAAGAAAACCGGAAGGCCGAAGAAGAGCAGGCACGCAAGGCGAAGGAAGATATCGCTGCGGCGGAAAAAGCCGCTGCCGAGGCGCCGCCCGTGGCCGAACCTGTCAGCGAGGAGACCGCTGCGCCGAAAACCGATGCCCGTCCGCCTGCCCGCAAATTCACACCCGTGGAATCGCCGAAACGGCCCAAGCCGGAGAAGGAAAAGCAGAAGGTCGGGCGCGAGGATCGCGCCGATCGCCGCCAGTCGGGCAAGCTTACTGTCAACAAGGCACTGCGCGGCGAAGACGGCGCGGCCCGGGCGCGTTCGCTGGCTGCGCTGAAACGCGCCCGCGAAAAGGAAAAACGCGCCCAGCGTTCGGGACGGCCAAGCGAACCGCGCGAAAAGCAGATCCGCTCTGTCATCGTGCCGGAAGCCATTACCGTTCAGGAGCTGGCCAAGCGTATGGGCGAAAAGGGTGCCGATCTGGTCAAGTCCCTGTTCAACATGGGCTCGATGGTTACCGTCAACCAGACGATCGACCAGGATACCGCCGAATTGCTGGTCGAGGAATTCGGCCACAATATCCAGCGCGTGTCGGAGTCCGACGTTGAAATCGATACCAATGCCGATGTTGATCCGGAAGAAACGCTGAAACCGCGTCCACCGGTGGTCACGATCATGGGTCATGTCGATCACGGCAAGACCTCGCTGCTCGACGCGCTGCGCGGAACCGATGTGGTTGCCGGCGAAGCGGGTGGCATAACCCAGCATATCGGTGCCTATCAGGTGACGATGAAGAATGGCGACAAGGTCACCTTCCTCGATACGCCGGGCCATGAAGCCTTCACCGAAATGCGGATGCGCGGTGCCAATGTCACCGATATCGTGATCCTGGTGGTTGCAGCCGATGACGGCCTGATGCCGCAGACGATCGAGGCGATCAACCATACCAAGGCAGCCGGCGTGCCGATGATTGTGGCGATCAACAAGATCGACAAGGAAGGCGCAGACCCGACAACGGTCCGCACCCGTTTGCTCGAGCATGAAATCATCGTCGAGGAAATGTCCGGTGACGTTCTGGATGCCGAAGTTTCGGCGCTCAAGAAAATCGGGCTCGAAGAGCTGATGGACAAGATTCACGTCCAGGCCGAGTTGCTGGAACTGAAAGCGCGTCCCGACCGTCCTGCCGAAGGCGCAGTGGTTGAGGCGAAGCTGGATATCGGGCGCGGTCCAGTGGCCACCGTTCTGATCGAACGGGGTACGCTGAAACGCGGCGATGTCTTTGTGGTTGGCTCACAGACCGGCAAGGTCCGTGCAATGATCGACGACAAGGGACAGCAGGTCAAGGAAGCAGGGCCGTCCACGCCAGTGGAAGTGCTGGGCATATCGGGTGTTCCGTCTGCCGGTGACAAACTGACCGTGGTCGAGAACGAAGGCCGTGCCCGTGAAGTGGCTGCCTATCGTGCTGAACAGGAGAAGCTGAAACGGACCACGCAGGCACCGACCAGTCTGGAAAATATGTTCTCTGCCGCTGCCAACAGCGCTGTGGAATTCCCTGTGCTGGTCAAGGCCGACGTGCAGGGTTCGACCGAAGCGATCGTGCAGGCGCTGAACAAGATTTCGAACGACGATATCAAGGTGCGCATCCTGCACAGCGGCGTCGGCGCGATCACGGAATCGGATGTGACTTTGGCCGGTGCGAGCAAGGCGCCGATCATCGGCTTCAATGTTCGTCCCAATGCCAAGGCGCGTGAAATCGCCAAACGCGATGGTGTCCGCTTCAAATATTTCGATATCATCTATGATCTGACCGACGATATCCGCGCTGAAATGGCCGGGGAACTGGGTCCCGAGAAGATCGAGAATGTGGTCGGCCGTGCGGAAGTCAAGGACGTGTTCAAGTCGGGCAAGAAAGACAAGGCAGCCGGCTTGCTGGTGACCGAAGGGGCACTGCGCAAGGGCCTGTTCGCTCGTCTTACCCGGGACGATGTCATTGTCAGCGCAACGACCATCGCGTCGCTCCGCCGCTTCAAGGACGATGTCGAGGAAGTTCGGGCCGGCATGGAATGCGGTGCGGTTCTGGAAGATACCAACGATATCAAGCCAGGCGATATGCTCGAAGTCTTCCAGGTCACGGAGAAAGAACGGATTCTCTGATAAAATTGTCATCCCGGGCCTGTTTCGGATCCTGTGTTCACAGCACCGAAACAGGTTCGGCATGACGAATTTGAGGCTTTATTATTGTGGCAAAATATAACGATACATCTCCCGAAGGCCGTTCGGTCCGCCTGCTGCGCGTCGGTGAGCAGGTCCGGCATATCCTGTCGGAACTGCTGATGCGCGGCGAGGTGCATGATGTGGTGCTGACCTCGCACAGCGTCAGCGTCACCGAAGTGCGCATGTCTCCCGATCTGCGCCATGCCACGGTGTTCGTGAAGCCGCTGCTCGGGGCGAATGAGGCCGATGTGCTGAAGGCGCTGCGGACCAATACCGCCTTCTTCCAGAAGGAAGTCGCGAAGCGGGTGCAGATGAAATATGCGGCGAAGCTGAAATTCCTGGCCGACGAGAGCTTTGATACGGCCGAGCATATCGAAAGCCTGCTCAACAATCCCAAGGTGGCGCAGGATCTGTCGAACGAATCTGACGGCGAATAATCCCGTTCGTCCGGAGCCTGTCGAAGGACGGTTTCAGGACGCAAATGGGCTTCGACAGGCTCAGCCCGAACGGTTATGAAGCGGTACCTATGGCCAAGCTCTATTTCTATTATGCGTCGATGAACGCTGGCAAGTCGAGCAATCTGCTGCAGGCGGCCTTCAACTATGGCGAGCGCGGCATGAAGGTGATGCTGTGGACCGCCGCGATCGATAACCGGACGAGCTTCGGCGCCATTGCCTCGCGGATCGGTCTTCATGCCGATGCCCATCGCTTTGGCGAGGGCACGGACTTGTTTGGCGCGATAGGCGAGGGGCATGAGCAAGGCGAACTGGCTTGCGTGATGATCGACGAAGCGCAGTTTCTGACCGAAAGTCAGGTCTGGCAGCTCGCGCGCATCGCCGATGAAATGGGCATTCCGGTGCTTTGCTATGGCCTGCGGACCGACTTTCAGGGCAACCTGTTTCCCGGCTCGGCGAAGCTGCTGGGGATTGCCGACAGTCTGGTGGAACTGAAGGCGGTCTGCGAATGCGGCCGCAAGGCGACGATGAACCTGCGGATTGACGAAGCGGGCAGGGCGATTGCCGCCGGCGCACAAACCGAAATTGGCGGCAATGAAAGCTATCTGGCGCTCTGCCGGAAACATTTCCGGGAGCGGCTGAATGGCTGAACTGTCGACAATATTGGAGCAGGGGCCGGTGCGGCTCGAACCGCTTGCCGAACATCATCTCGAACCGCTGCGAGCGGCCTGCGCGGAGGATCAGGAGATCTGGGAGATATACCCGGTGTCCATGCTCGACGAGAATTTCGACAAGGCGATCGAGGCTTTTCACGATACTAGTAACTGGGTCCGCTTTGCCGTCATTAACCGCGAGACCGGCCAGCTGGTCGGGATGACCAATTATATCAATCCTGATCCCAAGACCAAAGTGACGGAAATCGGCGGCACCTATATTGCGCCCTCCGTGCGCGGCATCGGCTTTAACGACAGCATGAAGAAGCTGATGATCGATCATGTCTTTTCGCAAGGCTTCACCCGTATCGAATTTCGCGTCGATACCCGCAACAAACGCTCGATGGCAGCGGTGCTGAAACTGGGCGCCAAGCACGAGGGCACGCTGCGCAGGAACCGGATCACCTGGACCGGCTATGTGCGGGACACGGCGGTGTTTGGGTTGCTGAAAGAAGAGTGGGCGCGTTGAAACCGCACGGCTGGATCATACTGGACAAGCCGCTGGAACTCGGCTCGACCCAGGCGGTCGGAGCGGTGAAGCGCAATTTGCGGGAGGCGGGCTTGCTCGGCAAGGGCAAGGATAAGCTGAAGGTCGGCCATGGCGGGACGCTGGACCCGCTGGCGACCGGGGTCCTGCCGATCGCGATCGGCGAGGCCACCAAGCTGTGCGGACGGATGCTGGATGCTTCGAAAATCTATGAATTTACCATCGGTTTCGGGACAGAAACCGAGACGCTGGACGTCGAGGGGGCGGTTACGGAGACATCCGACCATCGACCGACGCTGGCGGAAGTGGAAGCGATATTGCCGCGGTTCACGGGCCCGATCGAGCAGATACCGCCCAAATATTCGGCCCTGAAGATCGACGGCAAGCGGGCCTATGATCTGGCGCGCGCTGGTGTGGACGTGGATATGAAGCTGCGGGGGGTGACGATCTTTGCTATTTCCATTTCCTCCCTGAAGCGAAGCTTTGGGGAGGGGGGCCGCGCCGAAGGCGTGGTCGAGGGGCCGAATAGTACGGGGGCCCCTCCACCAGCTATCGCTGGTCCCCCTCGCCATGCTGCGCACGGGGAGGAACTAGAAGAAATCACCCTTTCCGCCACCGTCTCCAAGGGCACCTACATCCGGTCTCTTGCCCGGGATATCGCGCGGGCCCTTGATACGGTCGGCCATGTCACCATGTTAAGGAGGACCAAGGCCGGTCCCTTCACTCTGGAACGGGCGATTTCGCTGGACAAACTCAACGAAATCGGTAAGGGCGCGGACATTACAGACTATCTTTTGCCGCTGGAGGCAGGGCTGGACGACATCCCGGCTTTTGACCTCACTCCTGATCAGGCAAAACTGCTTCGGCAAGGCATGACGCTGGACGAACAGGAAATGATCGGGAACCCCGCACTCAACGGGCTTTTTCTGGCCACAGAGAACCATGGTTCTCCGGTTGCGCTGGCCGAGCTTGTTGATGGCACCGTCAAGGTGGTTCGCGGGTTCAATATGTGAATGATGTTCGAAGGAAAAATTATATGACGATTACCGCAGAAAAAAAACAGGAACTGATCAAGAAATTCGCCCAGACCGAGGGTGATACCGGTTCCCCGGAAGTTCAGGTTGCCGTGCTCACCGAGCGGATCGTGAACCTGACCGAGCATTTCAAGGGCCATCACAAGGACAATCACTCGCGTCGTGGATTGCTGATGATGGTCAACAAGCGGCGCAGCCTGCTGGACTATCTTCGCAAGAAGGATGTCGAGCGCTATGCCAAGCTGATCAAGGATCTTGGTCTGCGTAAGTAGGAATTTTGAAGGCGGCCCCCTGAGTGGGGCCGTTTTCACTTTGTGCACCTGTGTAGACAGGTGCCCATCTCCAGAAAGTGCCAATTGGCGCAAACTTGGGAGATGGACCCCTGCCTTCGCAGGGGGACATGTCGGCCAATCCCCGCAATAAGGTGAGGATGAGCCAAGCCAAGGGGGCATAATGACCCCGAACCGCTGTTCAGCCGGATTGCTGGACACAAGAAAGCCCCCGCACTGCATAGGGCAGGCGGGACAAAGGAAAATACGAATGTTTGATATCAAGAAAGTTGAAATGGAGTGGGGCGGACAGACCCTCACCCTCGAAACGGGCCGTATTGCCCGTCAGGCTGATGGCGCGGTTCTCGCGACCCTCGGCGAAACGGTTGTGCTGTGCGCAGTCACTGCCGCCAAGTCGGTACGCGAAGGGCAGGATTTCTTTCCGCTCACCGTCCACTATCAGGAAAAATTCTCAGCCGCCGGTCGTATCCCGGGTGGCTTCTTCAAGCGTGAAGGCCGCGCGACGGAAAAGGAAACGCTGACATCGCGTTTGATCGACCGTCCTTGCCGTCCGCTATTCCCCGAAGGTTTCTACAACGAAATCAACGTGATCTGTCAGGTGATGAGCTATGATGGCGTCAACGAGCCCGACATTCTGGCGATGGTTGCGGCATCCGCTGCGCTGACCATTTCCGGCGTTCCGTTCATGGGACCAATCGGTGCCGCTCGCGTCGGTTACAAGGAAGGCGAATATCAACTGAACCCGTCGATGGAAGAAGTCGCCAAGGGCGAACTCGACCTGGTCGTCGCTGGCACCATGGGCGCTGTGATGATGGTTGAATCCGAAGCACAGGAGCTGTCTGAAGAAGTCATGCTTGGTGCCGTGCAATTCGCGCATGATGCGTCGAAGCAGGTTGCGGGTCTGATCATCGATCTGGCTGAACAGGCTGCCAAGGAACCCTGGCAGCTCGATGCCGGCGAAGACAATAGCGCGATCAAGGAAGACCTGCGCAAGCTGGTCGGAAAAGATATCGCTGCGGCCTACAAGAAGACCGACAAGTCGGAGCGTAGCAACGCCCTGAACGCGGTTCGCGAGAAGGCCAAGGAAAAATACGCCGACGCAGACGGCCAGACCCAGATGACCGCCGGCAAGATGGTCAAGAAGCTGGAAGCCGAAATCGTTCGCGGCGCGATCCTCAAGGATGGCACCCGTATCGATGGCCGCAAGCTCGATCAGGTCCGCCCGATCGAAGCCATGGTTGGCCTGCTGCCACGGACCCACGGTTCGGCTCTGTTCACCCGCGGTGAAACACAGGCAATCGTGACCACGACCCTGGGCACCAAGGATGCCGAGCAGATGATCGACGGGCTCGACGGTCTGAGCTACACCAACTTCATGCTGCACTATAACTTCCCGCCTTATTCGGTCGGTGAAGTCGGTCGTTTCGGCTTTACCAGCCGCCGCGAAACCGGCCACGGCAAGCTCGCATTCCGCGCGCTCCGTCCGGTATTGCCGACAGTGGAAGATTTTCCGTACACCATCCGCGTGCTGTCCGACATCACCGAGTCCAATGGCTCGTCCTCGATGGCGACCGTCTGCGGCGGTTCGCTGGCGATGATGGATGCCGGTGTGCCGCTGACGCGCCCGGTTTCCGGTATCGCGATGGGCCTGATCCTCGAAGGCGAAGATTTTGCGGTTCTGTCCGACATCCTCGGCGACGAAGATCATCTCGGCGACATGGACTTCAAGGTCGCGGGTACCGAAAAGGGTATCACGTCCTTGCAGATGGACATCAAGGTCGCCGGCATCACGCAGGAAATCATGAAGTCTGCTCTGGAACAGGCCAGCGGCGGTCGTGCGCATATCCTCGGTGAAATGAGCAAGGCGCTTTCATCGGTTCGTACCGAAATGTCCGAACATGCTCCGCGTATCGAAACCTTGCAGATCAACAAAGAAAAGATCCGTGAAGTTATCGGCACCGGCGGCAAGGTGATCCGTGAAATCGTCGCGGAAACCGGCGCCAAGGTCGATATCGACGACGAAGGGCTGATCAAGGTTTCCTCTTCCGACAAGTCGCAGATCGATGCGGCGATCGCATGGATCAAGGGCATTGTCGAAGAAGCGGAAGTCGGCAAGGTCTATGACGGCAAGGTCGTCAACCTGGTGGACTTTGGTGCATTCGTGAATTTCATGGGCGGCAAGGACGGTCTCGTCCACGTCTCGGAAATCAAGAATGAGCGGGTCGAGAAGGTCTCCGACGTCCTGAGCGAAGGCCAGGAAGTCAAGGTCAAGGTTCTCGAAATCGACCAGCGCGGCAAGGTTCGCCTCTCGATGCGCGTTGTCGACCAGGAAAGCGGCGAAGAGCTGGAGGACACCCGTCCTGCACGCGAACCGCGCGGCGACAAGCCACGCGGTGGCCCACGCCGTGATGGCGGTGGTCGCGGACGCGATGGTGGCGGACGTGGCCGTGACGGCGGCGGACGCGGCCGGAACAACGATGGCCCGAAGAATGAAGGCGGCGGCGATATTCCGTTGCCGGCTTCGATCACCGAAGACTAGATTTTGCCAAATCAATCAGAATGGGGCCCGGAGCGATCCGGGCCCTTTTTTTATCCGCTTGCCCCAGAGGCGCATTGTGGCTGACACCGGTTTTTCCCGGGGAAAAATTTCAGCCAAGAGCGGCGGATTAATGTCTGGTAAAGCTGCAAGCGAACACGGAGTGTCTATCCGTCCAGCCGCTTTTTTTGCTTTATTCTTGGCTGGATGAAAACAAGCGGTTAAGAGGTCTGCCATATGAGAAAACACATGATCAAATGGGCCGTGATAGGCCTCTCCGCAACGATGCTTTCCGGCTGTGCGATGTTCGGCGGTGGCAGCGGCGGTCGCGGCACCGACACGCGCTATGTCGCGCGCGATGTGGACACGCTCTACAATGCTGCGAAAGAGCGTCTGGATCGCGGCCAGTACAAGATTGCTGCGGCGCTGTTCGATGAAGTCGAACGCCAGCACCCCTATTCGCCCTGGGCCCGTCGTGCGCAGCAGATGAGCGCCTTCAGCTATTATATGGCGGCCGACTATAACAAGGCGATCGAATCGTCGCGTCGCTTCCTGTCGATCCATCCGGGGAACAAGGATGCGCCTTATGCCTATTATCTGATCGCGCTCTGCTATTATGAGCAGATCAGCGATGTGACCCGCGACCAGAAAATCACGGAGCAGGCGCTGGCGTCGCTTGGCGAGGTTGCCCGCCGCTATCCCAATTCGCGCTATGCCGCCGATGCCAAGCTGAAAATGGATCTGGTCAACGACCATCTTGCCGGCAAGGAAATGGAAATCGGCCGTTTTTACCAGCGGCGCGGCAAGTGGCTGGCCGCCACGATCCGCTTCCGGACGGTGATCGAGAAATATCAGACCACCACCCATACGCCGGAAGCGCTGATGCGTCTGACCGAATCCTATCTGGCGCTGGGCATTCCGGTGGAAGCGAAGAAGACCGCTGCGGTTCTGGGCGCCAACTATCCCGGTACCAAATGGTATGAGCGGGCCTATGAGCTGGTCAACAAGTACGGTACCACTTAAGCCTCGCCCATGCTGCAATGCGTTGCGGCCAGGGTAAAGCTGTTTTAAGAGGGCTCTGTGCTGCAGTCCCTTTCCATCCGCGATATTGTGCTGATCGAGGCGCTCGATCTCGAGTTCGGGCCGGGCCTGACCGTGCTGACCGGCGAGACCGGCGCGGGCAAGTCGATTCTGCTCGACAGTCTCGGGCTGGCGCTGGGCAATCGCGCCGACAGTGGCCTGGTTCGCCAGGGCACCGAAAAGGCGCAGGTTACCGCCAGTTTTGCGCCGCCCGTAGCGGGCAGCAGGCTCGCTGCTACGCTTGCCGAAAATGATATCGACATCGAAGCCGGCGAGCCGCTGATCATCAAGCGGTCGGTCAAGGCCGACGGCGGCAGCCGGGCCTTTATCAACGACCAGCCCTGTTCCGCGACCCTGTTGCGCGCAATCGGCAGCCAGCTGATCGAGATTCACGGCCAGCATGACGATCGCGGACTGATCAACCCCAAGGGGCATAGGGCGCTGCTCGATGCCTTTGCCGGTGTCGAGGCCGCAGCGGTACGCGAGGCTTTTGATGCCTGGCAGACGGCGAAAACCGCGCTGGAGCAGGCGAAAGCGGATGTCGAGGCGGCGGAACAGGATCGCGACTATCTCGAGCACAGCGTTGCCGAACTGAGCAAGTTTGCGCCGCAGCCCGGCGAGGAGCAGGAGCTGGCGCTGGAACGGGCGACGATGATGAAGGGCGAGAAGCTGACCGGCGATCTCGAAGCGATTCGCTCGGCCTTTGACGGCTCCAATGGCGGCCTGGCCTCGCTTCGCTCGGCGGCGCGGCGGCTCGATATGATTGCCGAGGATCATCCCTTGCTCAAGGAGGCGCTGGAGGCTCTGGACCGGTCGATCATCGATGCGACCGAGGCCGAGGACAAGCTCAACGAGGCGGCGGCGGCACTGTCTTTCGACCCGCAGCGACTCGACGATATGGAGACCCGGCTGTTCGATCTCAGGGGGCTGGCGCGCAAGCACCGGGTAGAGCCGGATCAGCTCTCCAACCTGTTGAATGAGCTGGAGAAAAAGCTGGCGGCGATCAGCGATGGCGGGCGGACGCTGGAAGAACTGGAAGCATCTTTGGCGAATGCGAAAGCCGCTTATGTGGCGGCGGCGGAAAAGCTGCGGGCGCAGCGGGTCAGGGCGGCGAAGGCGCTTGACAAGGCGGTGGCCGGCGAGTTGGCGCCGCTCAAGCTGGATGCAGCGAGATTTGAGACTTTGCTTGAAGAATTACCCGAAGAGCATTGGAATAAAAGCGGAATGGACCGCATCGAGTTTCTGATTGCGACCAATCCAGGCGCGCCGCTCGCCCCGCTTGGCAAGATTGCGTCCGGTGGCGAGCTTTCGCGGTTCATTCTTGCCCTGAAAGTCGCTTTGGCGGAAGAATATGGTCTGAAATCGATCATTTTTGACGAAGTCGACCGCGGTGTTGGCGGCGCCGTGGCCTCGGCGATCGGCGACCGCCTGTCGCGTCTTTCGAAGGGCGCGCAGCTGCTGGTCGTTACCCACAGCCCGCAGGTCGCCTCCAAGGGCGATGCCCATATGCTGATCAACAAGTCGCTCAGCGGCACCGTCTCGCGCACCGATGTCCGGGCGCTGGACGACGAGGGCCGGCGGCAGGAGATTGCCCGGATGCTGTCGGGGGCGGATGTGACCGATGAGGCGAGAGCGCAGGCGGACCGGTTGCTGGAGGGGGTTTGATGGCGATAGTTGTTTCAAGCGCATACAATAAATTTGAAAGAGAAAATCGTCCTCGCAGCCATACTTTGCAAGTTGGAGAGTATCAGTCGATATTTAAATATGTCTCATTAGATAGCCCGCGCTCTTGGAACTACTTGAGGTCCACAATTCTTGACAACAAGCTAATTGGATCCACCAATAGACAGCTAAACGATCCCTTTGAACTATCGCCCTGTCAGATTGACGATTTAGATGAAAGAACCATCGAAAAGTGTCATCAAATATTTGACGAAGGAGGATCGATCCTCACAGTGCCTCAAAGTAAAGGAGTCGGTTATAAAGATTTGATCCACTACAGAAATCGAGCTAAGAAAATAATCGCAGCTACGATCGAAAATTCTCGAATAATTTCATTCTGTAATAAAGTGGATTCCCCACTGCTTTGGGCCCATTATGCTAACTCGCACAAAGGTGCATGCCTGCATTTTGTAGGGCGTGCCTTCAATGCCGAGAAATCCAGGAAAGGTTTTGTTTGTTACTCGCGGCAACGCCCTTCGTTGCCACTTAGCTTGCCTCTTAGATTGCGGCTTGGACTAGACAACAAAATGCATCATACAGAACTTCAAAAATTGGAAACAGAGATTGATCGGTCTTTCTTTTTTACGAAGCCAGAGGACTGGTTATATGAAGGTGAATACAGGGTAGCCTATAATGCTAGAAAACAAACCCACGTTCAGTTTGAACCTACTGGGCTAGTGGAAGTGATTTTGGGGGACCGAATGTCCACCGAAGATGCTAGGCAATTGAAAGATATTGTTGAGTCTGCTCCTGATAAAAACCTTGCGGTTAAACAGGCGAGAATATCGCCCCGTACTTTTGCAGTTGATGTTTTGGAATGAATACTAAACTCAATCTGCCCGAAGCCGAAGCCGCCAATGAGCTGATGCGTCTGGCAAAGGCGATCGCCAAGCATAACCGGCTCTACCACGCCGAGGATTCACCCGAAATTTCCGATGCGGACTATGACGCGCTGGTGAAGCGGAACAATGAGCTGGAGGAGGCCTTCCCGCAGCTGGTGCGGGATGACAGTCCGAACAGGATGGTCGGGGCGGCGGTGGCGGCTTCGCCCTTGTCCAAGGTGGCGCACGAGCAGCGGATGTACAGTCTCGACAACGGCTTTGCCGACGAGGATATTGCCGAATGGCTGGCGCGGGTGCGGCGTTTTCTGAATCTGGCGGAGGATGAACCGGTGGCGGTGACCGCCGAGGACAAGATTGACGGGCTGTCCTGCTCGCTGCGCTATGAAAAGGGCGAGCTGGTGCTGGCGGCGACGCGCGGGGACGGGCAGGTTGGTGAGGATGTGACCGCGAATGTGCGGATGATTGGGGATATTCCGACGACTCTGTGTCCCCGCGAAGGCGGGGATACATCTCCCGATGGTGCTGCCGAGGAGATGCCGGGAGATGGGCTCCCGCCTTCGCGGGAGCACACGTCCCCTCCCGTCCCCGATCTGTTCGAGATTCGCGGCGAGGTCTATATGGCCAAGGCGGATTTTGCCGGGCTTAACGAGCGGCTGATGGACGAAGGCCGGGCCGAGGCGGAGGCCAAGGGGGTGGATTTCGATCCGGAAAAGGTTCGCCAGTTTGCCAATCCGCGCAACGCTGCTGCGGGCTCGCTGCGGCAGAAGGATGCCAATATTACCGCCAAGCGGCCGCTCAAATTCTGGGCGCATGGCTGGGGCGTGCATAGTGATTTGCCTGCCAACACTTCGCTTGGGGTGATGGAGACGATCGCCAGCTGGGGCGTGCCGGTGTCACCGCTGGTCCGGGGGATGGACAGTCTCAAGGAAATGCTCGCCCATTATCGCCATATCGAGGCGGAACGGGCGGACATGGCTTATGATATCGACGGCGTGGTCTACAAGGTCGACCGGCTCGACTGGCAGCAGCGGCTGGGCTTTGTCGCCAAGTCGCCGCGCTGGGCGATCGCGCATAAATTTCCCGCCGAACAGGCGCAGACGACGCTGGAGAGTATCGATATCCAGGTTGGGCGCACCGGCAAGCTGACGCCGGTCGGGCGGCTGAAGCCGGTCACCGTCGGCGGCGTCGTGGTGTCCAACGTGACGCTGCACAATCGCGACGAGATTGGTCGCCTCGGCGTGCGGCCCGGTGACCGGGTGGTGATCCAGCGGGCAGGGGATGTCATACCGCAGGTGGTGGAAAATCTGACTCGCGATGAAAAGCGCGATCCTTTTCATTTCCCCGACCATTGCCCGGAATGCGGCAGCGAAGCGGTGGCGGAGGAGGGCGAGGTGGATGTCCGCTGCACCGGCGGCCTGATCTGCCCGGCGCAGCGCTTCCAGCGGCTGGCCCATTTTGTCTCTCGCGCGGCGCTTGATATCGACGGGCTGGGCGAGAAGAGCATTGCGGAGTTTATCGCCGCCGGGCTGATCGAGAGTCCGGCCGATATCTTCCGCCTGCGCAAGCATCGTGCGGAAATCCTGGCGCGCGAGGGCTGGCAGGACAAGTCTGTGGATAATCTGTTGGCGGCTGTGGAAAAGAAACGGCAGCCGGATGCGGCGCGGCTTTTGTTCGGGCTGGGGATTCGGCATATCGGCACGGTGACGGCGCGGGATTTGCTGAAGAATTTCCGGACTCTGAAGCGGTTGCGGGAAATTGCGGAGCTGGCACAGGCATCCGAGGAATATCGTTCGTCTCGAGCGCAGTCGGGAGACGGGGAGGCGGGGCAAAGTGTCTCGACTTCGCTCGACACGAACGGAGAGGGCCTCGACACGAACGGGGAGGATGGCGCAACTCCTGAAGGCGATGCGGCCTGGACGGAGATTGTCTCGATCGACGGGGTCGGGCCGACGGTGGCGCAGGCGCTGGCCGATTTCTTTCACGAACCGCACAATCGCGAAGTCTGGGACGATCTGCTGAGCGAGGTGTCGCCGCCGGATTATATCGTCGAGACCCGCGAAAGCGCGGTGAGCGGCAAGACGATTGTCTTTACCGGCAAGCTGGAGACGATGAGCCGCGACGAGGCCAAGGCCCAGGCCGAGGCTTTGGGGGCCAAGGCTTCGGGTTCGGTGAGCGCGAAGACCGATCTGCTGGTCGCCGGGCCGGGCGCGGGATCGAAGATGAAGAAGGCGGCGGAGCTGGGGATCGAGGTGATCGACGAGGCGGCCTGGGCAGAAATTGTGAGGGCAGCGGGTTCGGATTGACAGTCTAGGGCCCGAGTGTAGATTGTCCGTCAAGGGGGAAATATTTTGGTGTCGAAACTTAGCGCTGTGGTGAACAAACCGGCATTCGCCTCTGTATTTCTTGGTTTGGCTCAGGTCGGGGCGATGGCTTCTCCGGCATCCGCCCAGAATTCCGAAACATCAGCATCGGCCGCCGTCAGCACGCTTGCCCAGCGGATCGATGCGGAAGAAGAGGCCGATGCTTCGGTCGATCCTTCGGCGTCTCTGGCGCGTCGCAAGCTGCTGCTCGAGGAAGCGCTGACACCGGACAGCCCCGATCCGCGATCGGTCGGGCGTGTGCACCATCTGATTGGTCAGGCCTATTTCCATCTTGGCGATGTCGAGCAGGCCTTTTCGGCGTTCCAGCCAGCGGAAGCCTCCCTGGCCGAAGCGGGGGAAGCGGCACGGGCCGATCTGATCAAGGTGCGATCGGACCTGGCGGTTATCTATAATTACAAGGGCGAGCATGAAAAGGCGCGCAAGAACTTCCTCGATGCCTTGGCTTTCTGGGAGGAAAAAGCCGCGGGCAAGCCGCATCTTGAGCTTGCCACCGCGCTCAACAATGTCGCCGCCAGCGAACTGGAGCAGGGCAATCTGGCCGCGGCGCTGGAATATAACCAGCGTGCAACCGATATGGCGCTGTCGCTGGATCCGGTACCGGTCGATACGCCGGTATGGCTCGCCAACCGGATCGTCTATCTTTACCAAGCCGGGCAGACCGATGCGGCCATTGCAGCGGGTCGCGACGGCCTGGCGAAGATGCGGGAGATATTGCCGGCGGACCATCCCTCGAATGGCAATATGCTCGCCAATATGGCCAGCCTGCTGTACCGACAAGGCCGTCCCAATGATGCGCTCGATTTCGCACGGCGGGCCTTTGAAGTGCAGGAAAAGGCTGCCGGTGCGCCGACCCAGAATAGCGCAGCGATCCGGTCGATTTATGCCAGCGCGCTGATCGCAAAAGGCGACTATGCCGATGCGATCACCTTTCTTGACGCGGCGCTGCCGATCCTGGTCGAGCAATTGGGCGCTGAATCGGACCGAACGCTGCTCGCCCGCACCTATCGCGCGACGGCCCTGTCGCAACTGGAGCGCTATGATGAAGCACTGGCGGAGCAGCGGGCGGTCGCCCTGATCTCCGATTCCAAGCTGCCGGAATTCCACCGCGACCGGGCCGGATCCTATATCGGGCTGGCTTCGATTGCGCTGAAAGCAGGGCGACTTGAGATGGCCCGGGAAGCGGCGGCGCAGGCAATTGCCTTACAATCGCAGGCGCTGGTCGCCGAACATCCCGAGCTTCTTGCGACGAAAGCCATGGCGCTCGCCATCGACAGCCGTCTGCAGCTGCGCTCGCCAGAACAGCTGACCAGCGAAGCAAAGGCGTTGCTGATGATCATGCAGCGCAATCTGGGACTCTCGCAAAATGGTGCGATCGGGCAGCGAGAGCGGAAGGCCTTTGCCTATCTCGCCGAGGTTTTGTTGCGCGCCGGCGAGGATCTGGAGACCAGTTTTCTGGCGCTGCAATATGTCGCCTTCAGCAGGCTGGATTCGATCCCGCAGGCCGACATGCCGACCGACGGCCTCGATAAGCAGGATGCTGATCTGCTGCGTCAATATGCCGAGCTGCGGTCCGAGCGTACCGCTCTGCTCGATGCCGCGAGCGGCCGGATCGCAAATGCGAAAGCCGAATTTTCTCTGGCCGATGACGTGGCTGCGGTCGCCGCAATTGATCGCAAAATGGCGGTGGCGGAACAGCAGATAAAGGCCGCCGGGCTGACGAAATATCTGCCCGTTCAGACATTCCAGCCGCTGCAATTTGCGGATGTCAACGCCGCTCTGACCGACAGCGCAGCGGTGCTGATGGCGACGGAACTGAATGACCAGGTCGCGGTCTTCTATATCGACGCCGACAAAAAGACCGGTGTGCTGTCGGATCTTTCGGCGCGCGATACGAAGCAATATGTCGATCGCATCCGGGCGTCCGTAGATCCGCTGACCGCTGCGCAGACCGCGTTTGACGAGGAGGCAGCGCAAAAATTATATCAGGGTCTTCTGGGCGTATTGCCGTCCGGCATATTGGAGGGACGGTCGGAACTATATTATGTCGCCAACGGCGCGCTCGATGCTCTGCCATTCTCCCTGTTGTCGGCGCAAGAGACCGGGCCTGATGGCGAGACCAGCGCGCATTTTCTGATCGACAAGATCGGTCTGGCCCAGCTTCCCTCGATCCAGTTCCTGAAACGCGCTGGCGGCACCGAGGCGCTCGGCGATGTCGGACTGTTTCTCGGGATCGGGGCGGCATCCAGTGGCAATGGTGACTATCAGACACTGGCGTCGCGGTCCGCCAGCGACGCGCGCGTGGTTGCCGACTTGCCGGCATTGCCCGCCAGTGAAAAGGAGCTGCGCGATCTGGCCGCCATCATCAACGGCAAGAAGACCGCGCTGTTGCTGGGGCCGGATGCGACGGAGACCGCGATTGCCGCGACGATGGTGCCGCCGCAATCGATCATTGCCTTCGCAACCCATGGCCTCGTCTCCGGCGAACTGGAAGGGCTCAAGGAACCGGCCCTGCTGGTCGCTCCCGATGATCAGTCCGATGGATTGCTGACCGTGTCCGAGATTGCGAAATTGTCGCTGCCCGCCGAATGGGTGATCCTGTCGGCGTGCAATAGCGCGGCGTCGATCGGTCCGGATGATCCGGGACTATCCGGTCTCGCAGAAGCGTTTATGCGGGCAGGGGGACGTCATATCTTGGCGACTCACTGGATTGTGCAGGACGATATCGCCAGCATGCTGACGCTCGAGACATTGAAATATGCGGGCGAAGGCTTGTCGGCGCCGCAGGCCTTGCAGCGCGCGATTGCAAGCGTTCGGGCGCAGTCAGACGGCAAGCTTCATCCGGCATTCTGGGCACCATTCATGGTGATAGGCCGCTAGATATGTTCGCAATGATGCGGGGCCGGCCCTAGATCTTGGCCGCTCTCTCCATGGCTGCCAGTTCCGAGGCCCCATGTCCGCCTTCCTTGTTCTCCGGAAAGATCGGCCAGGCCAGTTGCTGGCCCAGGGTGGCGGGGGCGAGATTTTCGACGCCGTAGCTGTCGGGATAGCGGCGGGTGATATGGGCGGTGCCGAACAGGACATCCCAGAAGAACAGCAGATTGCCGAAATTGCCCTTGTAATGGGTCACGCCGTCGCTCTTGTGCCGGCCATGATGGGCGTGATGCGTGGCGGGGGTGGAGATGGTGCGCTCGACCAGCCACATGACCGGTGACAGCCATTTGATCCGGTAGAGCGGCGCGTCCCAGGCGACATCGCTGTGGGCGCCGACGATCACCGCCATCTTGACGATGATATAGCCGACATAGACCCAGCCAAGCCCGAGATAGATCAGCGCGCCGGAAAACCAGATGCTGGGCATGGTCAGATAATAGAAGATATTGTTCCGGTAGACGAGGCGAACGCTCATGTAGCGGGCATTGTGGTGCGACCGGTGCAGATTGTAGAGAAAGGGCACGCTGTGCGACAGCCGGTGCCACCAATATTGCATCATGTCGTCGAGGACCAGGAACAGGGCGATCGCGGCTATCAGCGGGATGCCGGCGAGCGCGTCCTGCCATTGCGGCGCGACGCTGGCGAGGATGAACTGGGTGGCGAGAAAGATGGCGGGCTGGGTGATGGCCAGCAGCACGAAGGAACCGATGATTTCGACCAAAGCGTCGTCGCGGGTCTGCTCCGGCTTGCGGAACAGCCTGGTGCGAAAAAATTCGAGCAGGCCGAAGCCAAGAAATATGCCGGTGATTGCGAGAAGTTCAGGTCGCATCCTCTTTCTCCCTCTCCATTGCTTGCGAGGATGCGATAGCGGATGTAGAGATGGTCAAATGCAAATAAGTTATCAATTGCACGGCTATTTATGACGACGGCCTCTCCGATCGCCGGAACCGGCTTTGTCATGGCGCTTCCCGACATGGTTCGCGCCGATTTGCTGGCGCGCGGCAAGAGGCGCTATTTCGACAGGGGACAGATCATCCAGCAGCGCGGCGACCCGGCGCGCGAATTCTGGTATGTCGAGAGCGGGTCGGTGCAGATCGGGCGCTATGGCAGGGACGGGCGGCTGACGCTCTTTGCCCTGATCGGCACTGGCGAGACTTTTGGCGAACTGGCCTTTCTCGGCGAGTTTCCGCGCACCGTCGACGCGATCGCCGGGTCGGATTGCCAGCTGATCCGGATCGGTGACAAGGAATTGCAGAGCCTGATGGATTCAGATCCGGCGGTGACCCGGCTGCTGCTCAAGACCATGGCGCTGACCGTGCAGCAGGCGTTCAACCTGATCGAATCGAGTCGCAATCTGTCGGTGCCGCAAAGACTGGCGCAGGCCCTGCTGCAGCTGTGCGGCGATCAGCAGGACGGTGCGCGGATCATGGCGACGCAGCAGGATCTGGCCGATCTGGTGGGTGTATCGCGGGTGTCGCTGGGCAAGGCGCTGGCCGGGCTGGAGGCCGCAGGGATGATCGAACCGGGCTACGGATTTGTGACGGTCCGGGACAGCAGCAGCTTGCGGGCGGTTATCGGCGGCTAGCGGCTGGTGCCACTGTCCGGAAACCAGCGCATCACGCCGCCCTGGAACGGCGTCCACAGGCCGGTGCGGATGCCGGCCTGCTGCAGCACTTCGCTGGTCCAGTTGTTGCAGGTGTGCAAGGCGCTGTAATGGCCGTGCGAGCGGTAGAACAGGTCCGAGGCGCCATAGCCCGGCGAAGGCTGCGACCGATACTGGTCGTCGAGCAGGAATTTTTCCTCGATCGCGGCGGCGATCTTGCGATATTCTGCGGCGCTGACTTTCAGGCGGCGGCGATATGGGGGATAAGCCTGTGGATATTGCAGGTGATCGACGTGGATAAGCACGTGGTCGCTGCCGAAAATCGCGCTCATTGCGTCGCTGGCGCGCAGGTCCTGCCACTCGCGGGTGTTGCGATAGACGCCTTCATGGCCCCAGCCGACCAGGATATGGCTGCCGTAGCGCGACGGATCAGCGAGATCCTCCGGCCGCACCAGTGGCGTCCAGTCGTGGACATCGCTCCAGATCGGCATGACGATGCCGGTGTGCAGACCGTTGCTCTCGACGAACAGTTCGATACCGTCGTCAGGGCTTTGCCAGTCCGGATTAGCGGGCAGCAGGCTGCCGGCGAGGGCGGCCATCAGGTAAAGCGCAACGATCGCGGCCAGCGCAAGCGCTCCGCGTTTCAGGAATATAAGCAAATTAGTTGCCATTGAAACCTTTTTTGCGTTAAGATACGCCCATGTCCAGCAAGCCCCAAACCGAAACCCATGTCTATGACAAGCCGCCAGCGCACGCAAATGCCGACTGGACAATCGACCAGGACTGGCAAAGCTATACGCAGGAAGACCACGAGACCTGGGATATCTTGTTCGCGCGCCAGCAGAAGATGCTGCCGGGCCGCGCCTCGCAGGCCTTTCTGAAGGGCATCGACATATTGAATCTGTCGCAGCCCGGCATTCCCGATTTCGACGAGCTCAACCGCATCCTGATGGACGCCACCGGCTGGCAGGTGGTGGCGGTGCCGGGCCTGGTGCCCGATGATGTGTTTTTCGACCATCTTGCCAACCGGCGTTTTGTCTCCGGCAACTTTATCCGCCGGCGCGACCAGCTGGACTATCTGCAGGAACCGGATATTTTCCACGATGTCTTCGGCCATGTGCCGATGCTCGCCGACCAGCGCTTTGCCGACTATATGGTGGCTTATGGCCGCGGCGGGCTCAGGGCGCTGAAATATGGCACGCTGAAGCAGCTCGCCCGGCTCTACTGGTATACGGTGGAATTCGGTCTGATCCAGGAGGACGAGGGCCTGCGCATCTATGGTGCGGGCATCGTCTCCAGCTATGGCGAAAGCGTCTTTGCGCTCGACGATCCGAGCCCCAACCGCATCCTGTTCGATCTGGAACGGGTGCTGCGCACGGAATATCGGATCGACGATTATCAGCAGAATTATTTTGTCATCCCCAGCCTCGACGAGCTGCTGCGGGTGACGGTGGAGACGGATTTCAAGCCGGTCTATGACCGGATTGCCGGGTTGCCGGACATCCGGATCGCCGAGATTGTAGAGGGGGACGAAGTGCTGACCGAGGGCACGCAGGAATATGCGCGGTCACAGGCTGGGGAAGCCACGGTCGTTTGATTGGGTGCCCCTGCGCAGGCAGGGGTCCATCTAGGACCAGTCCATCTAAGCGCACCTTTGGGAGATGGGCACCTGCCTGCGCAGGTGCACAACTAGCATTCCCCGAAATAATCCGAGGCCAGCGGCGATTTCTTGCGGTGCGGTTTGCGGGTCCAGCCATATTTTTTCGCCTTGACCAGAGTCAGGCACGGCCATTCATTGTCGAGATGGGTGTGCTTCAGGCGAAATCCCTCGCGGACATAGGCGCGGACCACGTCGTTTTTCTGGCGGGTCAGCAGGCCGGCTAGCAGCAGCACCGTCCCGGCTCCGGACGCGGTGGCGATCTGCGGGGCGAGGGCGACCAGCGGACCGGCAAGGATATTGGCGATGATCAGGTCGAACGGTGCACGGTTGCGGAGCGCCGGATGGTCGAGGCCGTTGCTCTGGACCAGCCGGATATGGCGGCGGCCATTGCCTAGCGGGATGACATTTAGTTCCGCATTGGCTTCGGTCACGGCGACCGCAACGGGATCGATATCGCTGGCGATGATCCGGGCGTCGGGCCACAGATGATAAGCGGCAAAGGCGAGCAGGCCGGTGCCGGTACCGACATCGGCGATATTGCGGAAACGATAGCCGGTGCGCCGAAGCTGGTCGAGGCTCTGCAGGCAGCCCATCGTCGTTTCATGATGGCCGGTGCCAAAGGCGCGGCCGGCATCAATGCAGATATTGGTCAGCTTTGGATCGTCCGATGGCCGGTCGCTCGAGGTGTGGACATGGAATCGTCCGGCGCGCAGCGGATCGAGGCCCTGCTGGCTAAGCGACACCCAGTCCTCGTTCCCCAGTAGCTCCACCAGCGGCTCGGCGCCCGCGTTGCTGGCCGTGGGCGACAATTGCAAAAGATTGCGGATCAGGTCCGGTTCCGGCTCGGTCTCGCAATAGACATCGATCATCCACTCGTCGGGACGCGCGGCATCAATCTCGCTGGTGACGATCGTGGGCGTTGAATCACTTGAACTGATGAACAGATTGTCCTCGGCCAGCGCCCGGGCCTCGGCGCGGGTGCAGGGGATCGAGACCTTCCAGGTTCCGCTCATCGGGGATATCGATCAGGCATCGACATTTTCCTGTTCGAGCTTGTCGGTAGCCTCCATCCAGAGCGCTTCCGCCTGGTCCAGCCTGTCTTGCGTTTCTGCGCGCAATTTCATCAGGTCGGACATGGCCAGATCGGCATGTTTGGGCTCTGCCGAGGCGGGATCGAACATCGCCCGGTCAATGGCGGAGATATCCGCGGCAAGGACCTGCATCTGTTTTTCGGCGGAAGTGACACTCTTGCGCAATTCGGTCTGCTGCTTGCGCCGTTCGGCTGCCGCGCGGCGTTCGTCCTTGCGGTTGCCGCCGCTGGCCTTGCCGGACGAGGATCCGGGCTGGTTCCGGCCGAGGACGAAATCGGTATAATCCTTGAGCGACCCGGCAAATTCCTCGGCCTTGCCGCTGTCGACCATGACCAGCCGGTCGGCAGTCAGTTCGAGCATATGGCGGTCATGGCTGACCAGGATGACGGCGCCGCTATATTCGTTGAGCGCGTGGACCAGCGCCTCGCGCGCGTCGACGTCGAGATGGTTGGTCGGCTCATCGAGGATCAGGAGATGCGGCGCATCGCGGGTAATCATCGCCAGAGCCAGCCGGGCGCGTTCGCCGCCGGACAGCTTGCCGACCTTGATCGTCGCCTTGTCGCCGGAAAAGCCGAAGCGACCGAGCTGGGCGCGGACTGCGCCCGGTTTAGCGTCTTTCATCAGCCGGGTCATATGCTCCAGCGGCGTGTCCGTGGTGTCCAGTTCCTCGACCTGATATTGGGTAAAATAGCCGACGGTCAGCTTGCCCGACTTGTTGATAGAGCCTTTTTTGGGTTCCAGCTGGCTGGCGAGCAGCCGTGCGAGCGTGGTCTTGCCATTGCCGTTGCGGCCGAGCAGGGCGGTCCGGTCATCGGGATCGAGCCGCATGTTGAGGCCGGACAGGATGATATTGTCGCCATAGCCGACAGCCGCGTCGTCCAGCGTGATCAGCGGCGGCTTGAGCTCGGCAGGGCTTGGAAAATGGAAGCTGAGCGACGGGTCGTCGATCGCCTCGGCAATCGGCTCCATGCGGGCGAGCGCCTTGACCCGGCTCTGCGCCTGTTTCGCGCTATGCGCTTTTGCCCCCCAGCGGGAGACGAAGGATTCGAGCTTCTCGCGCTGGGCAATCTGCTTTTCGCGCGAGGAAGCGAGCTGTGCCTGGCGCTCGGCCCGCTGCTTCTCGAACGCGTCATAGCCGCCGGGATAGAGCGTGGTGGTGCCGTGCTGCAGATGCAGGATATGATCGACGACATTGTTGAGCAGGTCGCGCTCGTGGCTGATCACCAATATGGTCGCCTGATAGCTGGTCAGGAAATTTTCCAGCCACAGGGTTGCCTCGAGATCGAGATGGTTCGAGGGCTCGTCGAGCAGCAGCACTTCCGGCTGCGAGAATAACAAGGCCGCCAGCGCCACGCGCATCCGCCAGCCGCCGGAGAAACTATCCATCGGCTGCTTCTGGGCCTCTTCATCAAAGCCCAGGCCGATCAGAATCTTCGCGGCGCGGGCCGGGGCACTGTGCGCCTCGATCATGTTCAGCCGTTCGTGGATTTCGCCGATCCGGTGCGGATCGGTTGCGGTTTCCGCCTCTTCGAGCAGTGCGGCGCGCTCGACATCCGCGGCGAGCACGGTATCCAGCGGGCTGTCCTGTCCCGCGGGCGCTTCCTGCGCGATATAGCCCAGCCGCGCGTCCTTGGGCATGTCGACAGTGCCGTCATCGGGCTCCAGCATGCCCGCGATCACCTTCATCAGCGTCGACTTGCCGGCACCGTTGCGGCCGATCATGCCGACCCGCGCGCCGGGTGGCAGCGCAGCGCTTGCGCCATCGAGGATCACGGTGCCGCCAAGGCGCACGGTTATATTGTTGAAATTCAGCATGGGGTGCCGTTAGCCGAGCCTTCACATTAGTGCAAAAGATAGCGTAAAAAACTTCATGTGCAAATCATGCTCTGAATGACTAGTGTCAGGGCAGTTGAGAATTTTCCGGGAGTTTTGCTTTGTTTTCTGGTCGCACCATCGCCTTGTTTTCCGCCACCGCCATGATGATTGTAGCGCCGGTCCAGGCCCAGTCCCCGGACCAGAGCGCCGATATCAGCGCCGATGAAGTGACCCGGACGGTCAGGACGCTGACTCTCGACCAGTTCGAGGGCCGTGCGCCCGGCACCGCCGGCGAGGACCGGACGATCGGCTATCTGATCGGGCGATTCCAGGCGCTGGGCCTGGAACCCGGCGGGGTCGATGGCAGCTGGACGCAGCCGGTTCCGCTGCTGCACACCCGGCTCGGCAAGCCGGATGCGCTTGATTTTTCCATCAATGGCAACGGCATGGCGCTGAATCCGGGCAAGGATATCTATGTGTCGACGCTGCAGCCCAAGGACCGGGCCGTGGTCGACAAGGCGGAAATGGTGTTTGTCGGCTATGGCGTGACCGCCCCCGAACGCGGCTGGGATGATTTCAAGGATGTCGACCTGAAGGGCAAGGTCGCGGTCTTTCTGGTCAACGACCCGGATTTTGCCGCCGCTGCCGATGAAACGGTGGCTGGCAAGTTCGGCGGCCGGGCGATGACCTATTATGGCCGCTGGACCTACAAGTTCGAGGAAGCCTCGCGGCGCGGCGCAGTGGCGGCGCTGATCGTTCACGAAACCGAAGCCGCCGGCTATGGCTGGAGCGTAGTCGAAAGCCCGCAGGGTGAAAATTACGGCATTGCCAAGCCGGATGACGAAGTCACCAGCCTCGCGCTGCAGGGCTGGATCAGCGGGGGCACGGCGCAGAAACTGTTCGATGATGCCGGGCTCGACCTGGCGAAGCTGCGGGTCGCCGCGAGAAAGAGCGATTTCACGCCGGTGCCGATGGGTGCCAGCTTTACCGCCGACTATCCGGTGGAGCAGGAAACCGTGCAAAGCCAGAATGTCTTCGGCAAGATCCCCGGCAAGGCGCGGCCGGACGAGACGATCATCTATGGGGCGCACTGGGATGCCTATGGTGAAGGACCGCCGGATGCGGATGGCCGAATCTATCGCGCCGGTGCCAATGACGACGCGCTTGGTATTGCCGGCATCATGGAAATTGCCCGCAAGTTCAAATCCCTGCCGCAGCCCGACCGGACGATCGTGATCGCTGCATGGTCGGCGGAAGAGCGCGGCCTGCTGGGCTCGGAAGTCTATGCCCAGAATCCGATCTATCCGCTGGAAAAGACCGTCGCCAACCTGACCATCGATGTGCTGCAGACCGCAGGCAAGGCGAAGGATGTGATATTGATCGGCAAGGGGCAGGGGACGCTGGAGGATGATCTGGCCAAATATGCCAAGGCGCAGGGGCGCGTGGTCACCGAGGAAAATCTGCCCGAGCGCGGGCTGTTTTTCCGCGCCGACCATTTCTCGCTGGCCAAGCGCGGCGTGCCGGTGCTGCTGATGATGAGCCTCGCCGGCGCATCCGATCTGGTGGAGGGCGGCCGGAAGGCCGGCCAGAAATGGATCGATGACTATACCGGCAATTGCTATCACGCCGCCTGCGATGCCTGGTCACCGGACTGGAACCTCGACGGTGCGCTGCAGGATATCAATGTCATGTTCGATATCGGAGAAAGCCTGGCCTATTCGGAGCGCTGGCCCGAATGGAAAGCGGGTTCGGAATTCAAGGAACGGCGCGATGCGAGCGCTGACGTCCGCCGGTAAGGATGCTTGCCAGACCGGATCACGCTTTTCTTATGGATTATTACGTATAGGCTATTGCCCCCACGAACCTAAGCAGCGTCGGATGATGATGGCACAAACCGGACCAGACAGGCGAATCTTGCAACGGCAGTGCCGATGAGTCTGTCCGGGGAATGGCTGGTCTACCGCGACCTCTCCGTCGCGCTGGCGGCGGGCCTGTTGATCGGCGTGGAACGCGGCTGGACGATGCGCAAGGAGCAGCCGGGAGGACGGGTTGCGGGAATTCGCACATTCGGCCTGGTTGCCGGCCTTGGCGGGCTGATCGCGCTGATCGCGCAGAGCCTTGATCTGATTTTTGCCGCGATCCTGCTTGCCGCTGTCGTGATCATGCTGTCGATCAGCCATGCCCGGATGATCCACGAGCCGGACGGACGCAGCATCACCAATTTCGTGGTGTCGGTGCTCGCGCTCTGTCTTGGCCTGCTGGCGGGCAGCGGATATCCGGCGCTGGCTATGGCCGGGGCGGCGATCGTTGCGGGCCTGCTGGCGATGCGGTCAGAACTGCACGGCGTGCTGAGAAAGCTGGGGCCGACCGATATCAATGCGATGATCCGCTTTGCGCTGATTGCTCTGGCGGTTCTGCCCTTTCTCCCGGCCCAGGCCTTCGGGCCCTATGATGCCTTCAATCTGCAGCAGCTGTGGTTTGTCGTCATTCTGGTCACCGGCCTGTCCTTCGCCGGCTATGTCGCCAACCGGATTTTTGGCGAAAGCCACGGGACCGTAGTGACGGCCGTTATTGGCGGGGCCTATAGTTCGACCGCGGTCACTGCATCGCTGGCCCAGCGATTGCGCGGGGCGGACAGCAGCCGGCGCACGCTGTCGGCCGGGATCGCGCTGGCGTCGGCGGTGATGTATATCCGGGTGCTGCTTCTCACCTTCATCATCGCGGATTTTGCCTTTCTGCCGCTGGCGATGATCCTGATGCCGGCGGCGCTGGTGGCGGGGGGCATCGGCTTGCTGCTGCTGCGCCGGAGCGGTGCCGCGAGAAGCGACGAGAGCGTCGATACACGCAATCCGATCCATCTGCTGCCGGCCTTTTTCTTTGCGGCGACGGTGGCGGTGATGTCGCTGGCGGCGCGCTGGGCGGAAGCGAAATTCGGCAGCAGCGGCATCGCCTATCTGGTGCTGATCATGGGCTCGTTTGACGTCGATGCCGCGATCATCACGCTGGGCACGCTGCCGACCGACACGATCGCTGCCAGTCTGGCGGGTTTCGTGCTGGCGATGACGGTGCTCGCCAATATGATCTTCAAGGCGGTCGTCGCCGGTTTCGCTGCGGGCTGGAAAAACGGCCGGTCCGCGGTGCTTGCGCTTGCTGCGAGCAGCGTCGTTCTCGCCCTCGCCGGGGCGGTCAGTTTTGTGATGCTGGGTATCCGCTTCTAGCGGTGGCGGCTAGCGCTTGGTCGCCAGCCAGATCGTATGTTTGGCGCCCTTGCCGCTGCTCCGCGCTGGCACCGTTTTGACATCGACCGCAAAGCCGGACTTGTGCAGGCGCGACGTGAACCGGGCATGGCTTTCGCTCGACCAGATCGCGAGGATGCCGTTGCTGCGCAGCGCCTTCTTCGCCTTGGCCAGGCCTGCCATGCTGTAGAGCCGGTCATTGGCTTCGTGGGTCAGGCCGTCGGGACCATTGTCGACATCGAGCAGAATCGCATCATAGTCGCGGTCCGCGCTGTGGATCAGATCACTTATATCGCCGATGGTCATGGTCACCCGGCTGTCGGCGAGACAGTCCTGCGACAGATCGGCCATCGGTCCGCGGGCCCAATCGACGATCGCGGGGATCAGCTCGGCAACCTCGACGCTCGCCTGCGGCGGCAGCACCGACAGCGCCGCGCGCAAGGTGAAGCCCATGCCGTAGCCGCCGATCAGCAGGCGCGGATTCTTGACCTGGAGGCCAGCGCAGGTGAGGGTGGCCAGCGCCTCTTCCGAACCGCTGAGCCGGCTGTTCATCAGCTCGATCCGGCCGAGCATGATCGAATATTCGTCTGCACCCTTGAGTTCCCGCCGGAACAGTCGCAATTCGCCGCCGCCGGGGATGGCGGCGGTATCGAGCAGCTCGCGGGCGATCATCGGACGAAGCTGGCGCCGTTGGCGTCGAGTACCGCGCCGGTCATGCTGGCCGGCGCTTCGAGCGCGCAATAGCGGGCCATCGAGGCGATTTCCGCGGGCTGGGCGACGCGGCCGAGCGGGATGTCGGCGAGCAATTTGTCGCCGCCGCGGCTGGCCAGATAATCCTCCGCCATGCCGGTCATGGTGAAACCGGGGCAAATGGCGAAGGCCAGAATCTGCTGATGGGCATAGGCTCTGGCGATCGTCTTGGTCATCGCTACCATGCCGCCCTTGGAGGCCGCATAATGCCAGTGCTCGGGTCCGTCGCCGCGATAGGCCGCGCGGCTCGCGATATTGACGATCCGCCCGGGCTCGGCGCGCTGCTGGAAATGCAGCACCGCCAGGCGGCACAGTTCGGCCGAGGCCGTCAGGTTGATCGTCATCGTCCGGTTCCAGCTTTCCAGCCAGTCGTCGGCGGTAATCGGATTGGGCTGGAACAGGCCGGCATTGTTGACCAGCACGTCGATCCGGCCGTCGAGCCGGTCGAGCGCCTGCTCCCAGAGACCGGGAGCCGCGCCCTCGCGGGTGAAGTCCGCAGCGAGCAAGCCATCGCCGCCAGCGGTGCTCTGGCCGACGACGGTCACATTGTCGCGGTCCAGCGATTCGAGGATGGCCTTGCCGATGCCGCGGCTGGCGCCGGTGACCAATATATGTGTTTTTGCTTTGCTCATCGCTCGCTGACTAGAACGAGAGGCCGCGCGCGTCCATATGATGATGCAGATTTCGTCCCCTGCGCCGCCGCTGCACCGGTTTGCACTAATAAATTATCCAAATCCGGCGCATCTGGTTTGCATGATACGCGCTTTTCGCTAAGGGAATGGTTCGATTTCAAAGACTCCGGCACGGGCCGGGGAGATTGTTCAGGGGAAGACCATGTCCGGCGTATCAGGTTCAGCATCGAACAGACCGCTCTCACCGCATCTGCAAGTCTATAAATGGGGGCCGCATATGCTGGTGTCCATATTGCACCGCGCAACCGGGGACGCCATGGCGCTGGTCGGCGTGCCGCTGCTGGTCTGGTGGCTCTATGCCATCGCCGCCGGTCCGGAAAGCTATGCCTATTTCCAGAGCTGGTTCCACTTTCTCTATCTCGGCTATATCGTGCTGGTCGGCATGAGCTTTGCCTTTTTCGAACATATGTATTCGGGCCTGCGGCATTTCGTGCTGGATGCGGGTGCCGGCTATGAGCTGCAGACCAACAAGATGTGGGCGACGGCGGTGCCACTGGCAGCGATCCTCACCACCGCTGCGATGTGGCTTTATATCGCTTTCAAGAATATCTGACAGAACAGGAATCAGACGATGGGTTCAGGAACCAATATTGGCCGGGTACGCGGCCTCGGATCGGCGCAGGAAGGCGCGCATCACTGGATCGTGCAGCGGGTCACGGCGGTCAGCAATCTGCTGCTGGTGCTGTGGCTGGTCATTTCGCTGGTCCGGCTGCCGAATTTCGAACATGAGCTGCTCGTCGAGTGGCTGTCCTCGCCGCTGGTCGCGGTGCCGATGATGCTGATGCTGGTCAGCATTTTCTGGCACTTGCGCCTCGGCCTGCAGGTGCTGATCGAGGATTATGTACCGGATCACGGCGTCAAGTTCGGCCTGATCGTCCTGCTCAACTTTTTCGCCCTTGGCGGCGCGTCGCTGGGAATTTTCTCGGTTGCGAAAATAGCGTTTACCGGAGTGGTCGCATGAAGTCTGAAACATCCACCCAGCCTGCCTACAAGATCATTGATCACAGCTATGACACCGTCGTCGTTGGCGCTGGCGGCTCCGGCCTGCGCGCCACCATGGGGTCTGCGGAATCGGGTCTGAAAACAGCCTGCATCACCAAGGTCTTCCCGACCCGTTCGCATACGGTTGCGGCGCAGGGCGGGATTGCCGCGTCGCTGGGCAACAACACGCCCGATCACTGGCAGTGGCACATGTATGACACGGTCAAGGGCTCCGACTGGCTCGGCGACCAGGACGCGATCGAATATCTGGTGCGCGAAGCGCCGCAGGCGGTCTACGAGCTGGAACATGCCGGCGTGCCTTTCTCGCGCAACGAGGATGGCACCATCTACCAGCGTCCGTTCGGCGGCCATATGCAGAATATGGGCGAGGGCCCGGCGGTCCAGCGCACCTGTGCTGCTGCCGACCGTACCGGCCATGCGATGCTGCACGCCCTGTATCAGCAGAGCCTGAAATATGACGCGGATTTCTTCATCGAATATTTCGCCATCGACCTGATCATGGAAGACGGTGAGTGCCGCGGCGTGATCGCCCTTTGTCTCGAGGACGGTTCGATTCACCGCTTCCGCAGCCATGCCGTGGTGCTGGCGACCGGCGGTTCCGGACGCTGCTATTTCAGCGCGACCTCGGCCCATACCTGCACCGGCGACGGCGGCGGCATGGTGCTGCGCGCGGGTCTGCCGCTGCAGGACATGGAATTTGTCCAGTTCCACCCGACCGGCATTTACGGCGCCGGCGTGCTGATCACCGAAGGCGCACGCGGCGAGGGCGGCTATCTGACCAACAGCGAAGGCGAGCGGTTCATGGAACGCTATGCGCCGAGCGCCAAGGATCTGGCCAGCCGCGACGTCGTGTCGCGTTGCATGGCCACCGAAATCCGCGAAGGCCGCGGCGTCGGGCCGGAGAAGGATCATATCTATCTCCACCTCGACCATATCGCGCCGGAAGTGCTGGCCGAACGGCTGCCGGGCATTACCGAAACCGGCAAGATTTTCGCTGGCGTCGACCTGACCCGTGAAGCACTGCCGGTGGTGCCTACGGTCCATTATAATATGGGCGGCATACCCTGCAACTATCACGGCGAAGTGGTCAATCCGACTGCGGAAGATCCGGATGCGATTGTCCCCGGTCTCTATTCCGTCGGCGAGGCGGCCTGCGTTTCGGTGCATGGCGCCAATCGTCTCGGTTCCAACTCGCTGATCGATCTGGTGGTCTTTGGCCGCGCCACCGGTCTGCGGCTCAAGGAAAAGCTGGTGCCAAACGCCCCGCACAAGCCGCTGCCAGCGAATTCCGCCGATCTGGCTCTGCAGAGACTGGACCATTTCCGCAATGCCAAGGGTTCGATCCCGACCGCCGAGCTGCGGCTGGAGATGCAGAAGACCATGCAGCGGCACGCTGCCGTGTTTCGCGACAACAAGCTGCTCGACGAAGGCGTTGCCGAGATGGAAAAGGTAAACGCCAAGCTTTCCGATATCGGGGTCACCGACCGCTCGCTGATCTGGAACACCGATCTGATCGAAACGCTGGAACTGGACAATCTGATGAGCCAGGCCGTGGTGACGATGAAGGCGGCCGCCAACCGCAAGGAAAGCCGCGGCGCGCATATGCAGGAAGACTATCCGGATCGCGACGACGCGAACTGGATGAAGCACACCGTCATCACCTTTGACGGATGGGGCGGCAAGGGCGGCAAGAGCGAGATCAGCTATCGTCCGGTCCATGATTATACGCTGACCGACGAAGCGGATTATATCAAACCGAAGAAGCGGGTATACTGATGGCGCTTCCTCCGCTGGTGATCGGGACTATCTCGACCATCGCGGGGCACCCAAAGGTGCAGGAGGCCGCAGGCCGTCTTGCGAGCGATGTCTATGGCCGGGTGATGGGGCGATCGAAAGGCGTGAAGAAGCTGGAAGACCCCGGCGCGCGGGTCGATGAACGCGCCCGTCTGGAACAGCTGCACGAGAAGCTGGAGCAACTGCCAACCCAGGAAGAGCTGGCTGAGTCTTTCGGTTTGCTGCAGGCGGAACTCGACCGGAGAATGCAGCTGCAGAATCGGCTGATCATTGCGTTTGGCGGGATGACCGTGTTTTTGCTTTCTGCATTGCTGCTGGTCTCGGTCGCCTGAGCCTCCGGCAGAGCGTTGCCGGGCAGATCAGGATAGCGAAGCTCTTGTCATACAGCCCCGGCTGAACGCGACTCCCTTGAGAAAGCTCCGCCGGGCAAACCCCGCTGAAAGCGCCTTGCGGTAGCGCTGCTCCGCTGCATTGGCACCGGTCACTTCGCGCACGACGCCGCGAAACGGGATCAGGCCGCCGATCAGTCCACCGGCAACGCGGCTGACGCCGCGTTCGCGCTTTTCGGCGCGCGACAGATGCGGGTCCTCGTTAACGTCGGGTCCGAGCAGAGGGCGCAGATTCCGGATTTCGGCCAATATGGCGGTGCAGCGATCCATGCCGGTCAGATCATAAGGCGCGCTCTGAATCTGCAGCAGACGCTCCGGAATTTTGTCCTTTTTCAGATTCACGTCCCTGGCGGGCTGGGTCACTGCATCTTCCACATGATCGACCATTGGTCGTTCAACATTCGGAGCCTCGGCGCGTACGGGGTGTGCGGTCAGGGCCAGCATGCCGATAACAGCACCAAATCCGGCTTTCGCCATGAAATATCTCCCTTGTTGCCCCCAAGGTTGATCAGGGTCGCGCGGGTGCCTTGCATCCCTTCTGGAGGCCGACGCCCTTCAGAAAACCGCGCCGGACGGTACCGGCATAAACCGCTTCATTATAGCGACGCCGCTCGGCATTGGCGCCGGTGACTTCGCCGATGATGCCGCCGAACGGGATGATCGATCCGATCGCACTGCCGGCAACCCGGGCAGCCGTTTGTTCCCGCTTCTTACCGCGGCTCTTGTCCACTTTTTCGTTTACGTCAGGCCCCAATACATCATTCAGTTCCCGGACTTCCGCGATGATTGCGGCGCATCGGCTGAATCCCCGCAGCGAATAGGGGTCATCCTGAATATCTTTCAGCTTTTGCGGAACTTCCTTGCCATCAAAGGGCTCGGTGACCTTGTTGCGGGCGGATTCCAGAGTGGAGTCCTCCTTCGCGCCCGGTTGCGCAAATGCTGCCGAGTGCAGCAGGCCAGAAAGCAGCAGCAAAGTGCTCAAGTGCATTTTTTTCATAATATCAATCCCCAGAACGCGTCGGTCATCGAAAACGAAGATTGTCGCGGTTCAGCTGATCAACCGCTGTGACGCCCATTAGTTTCATGTCGCGCTGAATTTCATTCTGCAGCAGGGAAAGGATTCGCTCAACCCCGTCCTGTCCGGCAGCGGCGAGGGCGTAAAGATAGAGGCGACCGCCGGAACAGGCCTTGGCCCCCACGCTCAGTGCCTTGAGCACATGGCTGCCGCGGGTGATACCGCCATCGCAGATCACATCCAGCTTGTCGCCGACCGCATCGCAAATCTCGGCCAGCTGGTCGAACGGCGCGCGGCTGCCATCCAGCTGCCGTCCGCCATGGTTGGACACCATGATCGCGGTCGCGCCGATATCGACCGCGCGCTTGGCGTCGGCCACCGACATGATGCCCTTGAGGCAGAATTCTCCGCCCCAGTCCTTGCGGATTTCCTCGGCCATTTTCCAGTCGAGCGACTGGTCGAGCATTTTGGTAAAATAGTCGGCGACGGAATTGGGAACGCTGGTCCCTTCCGAAACATGGTCTTTCAGGTTCGACAGTTCGAACTTTTCGCGAAACATATAGTTCAGTCCCCAGGCGGGTTTCGCGGCATAGCTCCAGAAACTGGTCGGCGTGATCCTGGGCGGGCTGGTAAAGCCCGACCGCAGGCAGCGCTCGCGATTGCCGCCGACAATCGTGTCGACGGTAAGGGTCAGCGCATCAAATTGGGCCGCCTTGCACCGCTCGACCATCGACCGGTTAAGCTCCTTGTCCTTGTGCACATAGAGCTGGAACATTTTCGGCGTGCTGATGCTTGCGCCAATCTCCTCTATGCTGACCGTGGCGAGGGAGGATATGCCGAAATAGGTTCCGAATTTCTCCGCCGCCCGGGCAACGGCGCGCTCGCCCTGCCAGTGAAACAGCCGCTGCAGGGCGGTAGGCGAGAGAAACAATGGCATGGCCAGTTTCTTGCCCATGACCGTCGTGCTCATGTCGATATCCGCGACTCCGGCGAGCACATTGGGGACCAGATCACAGCTTTCATAGGCTTCGGTATTGCGTCGCCGGGTCACCTCGTCATCTGCAGCGCCATCGATATAATCGAAGATCGGAAAGGGCAGGCGCTTTCTGGCAAGCGTGCGGAAGTCGTTCACATTGTGGCAATCCGAGATATTCATAACAGGCTTTCGATTCGACGCGCGTGCGCCACTGCTCGTCGCAGTAGAGGATGGGTTGATCGAGCCAGTCTAGACGAAGATGCGCGGGTCGCAAGGGGCGTTTGACGGGATGGAGGAAGGAGATTCCATGGTGGAGATAGCGCAAGGCGAAGCCGGGGCAGACAGGCCGGAGCGGTCGCCGGGGCGAAAATTCCTGATGGTTATATTGATGGGCGTGCTGATCAGCATCCCGCTGTTCACCGTCTGGCTGCTCAACTACGATCGGCAGAGCCAGAGCGAGACGGCGCAGCGCTCGATCGTGTCCGGCTGGGGCGGGCAGCAGGTTTTTGCCGGTCCCAAGCTGATGCTGCCCTATCGCGCCCGGGTCACGGAGTCAGTGGAGGAAAATGGCAAGACGGTGACCCGCACCAATATCGTGACGCGGGAATTGTTCGTCGCGCCGCAGCAGGTGAAGCTGGACAGTGCGCTGAACACCGAAACCAAGCAGCGCGCCATTTATCAGGTGATCGTCTATGACACGGCGATGACCGGCTCCGCGACATTCCGCTTGCCGGACGATCTCGACCGTTTTGGCGTGACCCGGGAGCAGATTGATTTCAGCCGCGCGGAACTGAGATTCGGCCTTTCCGATGCCAGGGGGCTGGCGGGCGATAACCAGGTGGTGGTCAATGGCCGGTCGCTTGCGCTGCAGCCCGGGAAGGGTCTGGGCGAGACAGGGAATAGCGGATTTTTTGCGTTCCTTGACGGGGCTGCTCTTGAAAGCGGAGCGATCGAGGCGCGGTTCAAGGTCCGCTTCAAGGGGCACCAGAGCGTCACCCTTGCCCCCCATGCCGGCCAGACCGAGTGGACCGTCCGGTCAAAATGGCCGCACCCGAGCTTTGCCGGCAGCTTTCTGCCCGAAAGCAGAACGGTGGATGCGAACGGGTTCAAGGCGAAATATGTGATTACCAATCTGGCCCTCGGCAGCTCGCTGATCAGGACGGAGGATGGAAGCCCGGTGCAGCCGATGCGCGCCAGGGAGATGTCCTATGCGGAACCCGGCTATGACAATACTGTTGCTGCCAGTGCGACCGTCGACCTGATCCAGCCGGTCGATCTTTACGGCCAGGTCGATCGCGCAACCAAATATGGCTTCCTGATCATCGGCTTTACCTTTGTCGCCTTCCTGTTGTTTGATCTGATCGGCGGGGTGCGGATATCGGCGGTACAATATATACTGGTCGGCGTGGCGCTGGTGCTGTTCTTCGTGCTGCTGCTGGCCTTTGCCGAGATTATCGGCTTCGCCTGGGCCTATGTCATGGCCTCGCTGGCGACGATCGGCCTGATCAGCGCCTATTCGGCATCGGTGCTGTCCAGCTGGCCACGGGCGTCGGTGATCGGCGGGCTGCTCGCCGGGCTCTATGGCGCGATCTATATATTGCTCAGCCTCGAAGCCTATTCGCTGCTGATCGGGTCGCTGCTGATATTTGCCGCTCTCGCCGGGGTGATGTTCGTGACCCGCCGGCTGGACTGGTCGGGCAGCATGAGCCGGCCGAAAGCATAGGCCGAATGCAGGCTCCGGCCAGCTGCCGGAGCCTGTCTTTCCTAGAGCGCGTCGGCGGAGAATGTGTCGCAGGCAGCCGGGTCGCCGGACTGCAGGCCCTTGCGGAGCCAGGCCATGCGCTGTTCGGAGGTCCCGTGGGTGAACATGCTCTCGACCGGGCGCTGGCCGGCCCCGCGCATCAGCGTGTCATCGCCGATCGCATGGGCCGCGTTCAGCCCTTCCTCGACGTCGCCCGCTTCCATACGGTCGGCATTTTGCGCCGCCCAGACGCCGGCATAGCAGTCTGCCTGCAATTCCATCCGGACCTGCAGCGCATTGCCTTCCGCCTTGCTGGCGCGGCTCTGGGCGTTGCGGACCTGATCGGCGATGCCGGTCAGATTCTGGACATGATGGCCGACTTCATGCGCGATCACATAGGCCTGGGCAAAATCGCCCTTGGCACCGAGGCGAGACGCCATTTCCTGGAAGAAGCTGGTGTCGAGATAGACGCCCTGATCCGCCGGGCAATAGAAGGGGCCCATGGCCGCCTGCGCCGCACCGCAGCCGGACTGTCCGGTCTGCTCGTAAAAGGTGAGGGTGGTCGGGCGGTAGCGCTGGCCCTGCTGCTCGAACAATTTTCCCCAGGTCTGTTCGGTCGATGCGAGCACCTGGCAGGCAAACATTTCCTCTTCGGTATCGCAGGCGACATTGGCGCCCGCCCCCCTGGGCTGGAAGCCGCCGGTGCCGGTATTGTCGGCCAGCTGCAGACCGCTTCCGCCAAAATAGAAAAAGGCCAGCGCCGCCCCGCCGATCAGCAGGATCGTGCCGCACCCCAGTTTGCGGCCCAGCAGCATCGGCAGGAAGCTCAGCAGCATCCCCAGGCCGCCGCCACCGCCGCCAAAGCCGTTGCCGCCGCCACGGCCCTGATCGCGAACATTCTTGCTGGGATCCAGATCATCCAGGCGCATATATTTTCTCCTCGTCGAATCGCAATTCGCCGGAATTTCTGAAAAGCGCAAGCGCCACCGGTTTCTTTTACAAAAAGCATTGCAGTCCGGCGCGACAGTTTTAAGGTCGCGGCAAAGGAGAATATGCATGTTTCTAAAGGGCAAAACCGCGCTGATTACGGGGTCTACATCGGGTATCGGCGCCGGCTATGCAAAGGCGCTGGCGGCAGAAGGCGCGGCGGTGATGATCAACGGCTTTGGCGATGCGGGCGAGATCGAATCGCTGCGCCGGGAACTGGAGTCGCTCAGTGGTGCGAAGGCCGCCTACAGCGACGCCGATATGACCAGGCCGGAGGAAATCCGGCAGATGTGCGCCGATTGTGCCGAACAGCTGGGCAGCGTCGACATATTGATCAACAATGCCGGCATCCAGTTTGTTGCTCCGGTGGACGAATTTCCGGAAGACAAATGGAATGCGGTGATGGATATCATCTTGGGCAGCGCCTTCCACGCAACCAAGGCAGCGGTGCCGGGCATGAAGGAAAAGGGCTGGGGCCGGATCATCAACACCGGATCGATGCACAGCAAGGTCGCCAGCCCTTACAAGTCCGCCTATAATGCGGCGAAGCACGGGCTGGACGGTTTCGGCAAGACGGTGGCGCTCGAAGTGGCGACCCACGGGATCACGGTGAACACGATCTCGCCCGGCTATACCTGGACGCCGCTGGTTGAGGGGCAGATCCCCAATACCATGGAGGTACGCGGGCTGAGCCGGGAGCAGGTCATCAACGACGTACTGCTGGCGCCGCAGCCGACCAAGGAATTTGTCCAGATCGAGCAGATCGCGGCGCTGGCAATTTTCCTCTGCAAGGATGAGGCGCGGTCGATCACCGGCGCCAATATCTCGATCGACGGCGGCTGGACCGCGCAGTGAGCAAAGCCGCGTCCGCGCTATGGGGCAGCCTGTTGCTGGCCGGTTGTGCGGGAGCGCCAACCATCGGTGCGCCAGCGAGCAGCGCCACACCGACAGCGAGCGAACCAAGCGCCGGCGAAAGACCGGACTGGCGGCAAGTGGCCACCGAGCGCGACGCGGAGCGTCTGATCGGCTGGCGGTCGTTGCTCGACCAAGCGAGACAGCGCATTCTGGCCGACGAGAGCAGGGACGAACTGCTGGCAGGCGAAGGGCTGTATGAAGTGGATTCGGCGGTCGGCTACGAAGCGCCGCCGGCCGGTCTCTACCGGTGCAACATGACCAAGCTTGCCGGCAAATATCTGGACATGATTGCCTATGACTATTTCCAGTGCCGGGTGATCGTCGAGGATGGCCGCCGCCAGTTTGTCAAGCTGACCGGCTCGCAACGGCAGGTGGGCTATATTTACGATGCGGCGCCCGATCATGCGGGTGATGACAGGCACGGTGTTTTCCTGGGAACGCTGCTTCTCGGAGACGAGGACTGTCTGGTGCCCTATGGCAGCCGGGACGACAGGGACGAGGCCGGGATCGTTCAGAAACTGGCGCAAAAGCGCTGGCGGATGATATTCCCGAAGCCTTTTTACGAGGCCGATATCAACATCATCGATCTTCAGCTGATCGAGTGACGGCGAGGCAAGTCGGGCAAATTTCACCTGACAAGCGGCGCGGGCGGCCTTAGGTTCGATTTTAAACAACAGGGATTGGAGTGATGATGCGGAAATTTACGATATTGGGGCTGCTGGCGACGGCGTCGATGCTGGCGGCCACTCCGGCCCAGGCCGATGACCTGACCAAGGCGATTGCCGACGACCTGCCATCGCTGATGGAAATTTACCGCGACCTGCACAGCCACCCAGAACTGAGCGGAGAGGAAGTCCGCACAGCCGCCAAGCTGGCCGCCGAGGCCCGGCGTCTCGGTTTTGATGTCACCGAGAAGGTCGGTGGCACCGGCGTCGTGGCTGTGATGAAAAATGGCGAGGGGCCGACGGTGCTGCTGCGCGCAGATATGGACGGTCTGCCGCTCGAGGAAAAAACCGGGCTGCCCTTTGCCTCGACGGTGAAGGCAAAGACCCGTCAGGGCAACGAGACCTATGTGATGCACGCCTGCGGCCATGACACGCATATGACCGGATGGGTCGCCACCGCCCGGCAGCTGGCGGCGCGCAAGGACGAATGGGCCGGCACGCTGGTGATGATCCTGCAGCCGGCAGAGGAAACCGGGGAGGGCGCTCTGGCGATGCTCGAGGACGGCTTATACACCCGCTTTCCCAAGCCCGACTATGCGCTGGCCTTTCACGATGCCGCCGGAGCGCCAGCTGGTTATATCGGCTATGCGCCGGGCTTTGCGCTGGCCAATGTCGACAGCGTCGATATCCGGGTGAAGGGCGTTGGCGGCCATGGTGCCTATCCGCATACCACCAAGGACCCGATTGTGCTGGCCAGCCGCATTGTCGGCGCGCTGCAGACCCTGGTTAGCCGGGAAACTGATCCGCAAGATCCCGCGGTCGTGACCGTCGGCAGCTTCCAGGCCGGTTCCAAGCATAATATCATTTCCGACGAGGCGCTGCTGCTGCTGACCGTGCGCAGCTATGGCGACGAAACGCGTGCCAAGCTGCTCGACGGGATTGAGCGGATCGCGCGGGGAGAGGCAATTACCGCCGGCATGCCGGAGGACGGGATGCCGGTCGTCATCCTGCGCAAAGCGGAATTCACGCCGGCAACCTACAACAGCCCGGAATTTTCGGTCGAAATGGCGAAGCTGTTCGAAAGCCGCTTTGGCAAGGATCGTGTCGTACAATCAAAGCCGGTTATGGGCGGCGAGGATTTCAGCCGCTATCGCCGGGCCGATGAAAATATCAAGAGCATGATCTTCTGGGTCGGTGGCGTGCCGATGGCGGAATATCAGGCGGCGCAGACCGACGGCACCAAATTGCCGTCACTGCACAGTCCGTTCTGGGCTCCCGAAGCGAAAAAGGTTATCCAGACCGGTGCCGAAGCGCTGACCGCGGCCACTTTGCAGATCATGAAGAAATAAATGGGCTGGGCTTTGCTGCTGGTGGCGACGGGCTTGTCGGGGGCGACAGTGGTGGCCGCGCAGCCTGTCGATCCCGGCCCGGCCTATTTCCAGGGGCGCTGGGCTATGCTCGGCGAAGATTGCCGGGCACCGACCAGCTGGACGATGATCCCGGGCGGGAATTTCCTGTCTGAAAATCTGACCGGTACGTGGCAATGGTCCGAGGGCAAGCTGCTGTTGCGGCTCGACGATCTGGCGATTGATGAGGAAACCGGCGAGGCGGGCGGCCGCTTTCGCCTGGACGGGCCGGTTGAGATCAAAGGCCCCGACCGTTTTGATTTTGCGATCCAACCGGACCTGTATCAGCTGCAGCGCTGCCCTGGTCAGTAATCGCTATTGCGAATAAATTGCAATATATTGATCGATTATTCCGATCGTGAGCGATCAAAAAATTCGATAGAGTGGGGTCTCGTGCAGGGTTAAAACAAACCAATCCGATTCTTTATATCGGTATCGTTCAAACATCCGAGAATGGAGAAGATTATGGGACTTGCGGGAAGTAAAACCGAACAGAATCTGAAAGACGCCTTCGCCGGGGAAAGCCAGGCCAACCGTCGCTACCTCTATTTCGCCCAGAAGGCCGATATCGAAGGCTATAACGACGTGGCAGCGGTTTTCCGTTCGACCGCTGAAGGCGAAACCGGTCACGCCCATGGCCATCTCGAATTTCTCGAGGAAGTCGGCGATCCGGCAACCGGCGAACCGATCGGTTCGACCTCCGACAATCTGAAATCGGCGATCGCGGGTGAAACTCACGAATATACCGACATGTATCCGGGCATGGCGAAGTCGGCCCGCGAAGAAGGTTTCGACGAGATTGCCGACTGGTTCGAAACGCTGGCCAAGGCGGAAAAGAGCCACGCTGGCAAATTCCAGAAAACGCTGGAATCGATGGACGCCTAAACCGTTCATGCTTTGGATCGCGCCGCCGCCCATGTCCTTCGGACAGGCGGCGGTCCGACCGTTACCGCTTTGAAATCCGTCCCTTGGGCGAGAGGGCAACTATCATGACAGAAGGCAGTCTGGGCGCGCCGACGCGACATCCGATTCCGTGGCAGGACGAATCCTACTATGACGAGGTGGCGCTGGACCAGGAGCTGCGCCGAGTCTTCGACATTTGCCATGGTTGTCGCCGCTGCTTCAATCTGTGTGACAGCTTTCCGCAACTGTTCGACCTGATCGATGAAAGCCCCAACGAGGAAGTTGAGGATCTGAGCGCCGGCGATATCAAGAATGTTGTCGATGCCTGCACGCTCTGCGACATGTGTTTCATGGTCAAATGTCCCTATGTGCCGCCGCATGAATTTGATCTCGATTTTCCCCATCTGATGCTGCGCCACCGGGCCGTTGAAAACCGCAAGGGCAAGACGGGCTATGTCGACAGGCAGCTTGCCGAAATCGATCGCAATGCGGCAGTGGCCGGCACGGTTTCGGGACTAGCCAACTGGGCTACCAGGCAGGACAACGGCCTGACCCGGGGGCTGATGCAAAGCGTTGCCGGCATCGACAAGCGCGCCCATCTGCCGGAATTTGAAGATGTGCCGCTGACCTACAAGCATGTCGGTCACGGCCCCGTTCCCAACCCGGATGCTCCTGCTTTCGGGCGCAAGGCGGCGATCTATGCCACCTGTTACGGCAATTTCAACGACCAGACCGCTGGCCAGGCCGCGCTGGCGGTGCTTTCGCACAATGGCGTGCAGACCCGCGTCGAATATCCCGGCTGCTGCGGCATGCCCAAGCTGGAAAACGGCGACCTGCCGGCCGTCGCATCGTCGGCAGAAGAGGTTGCGGCCTTTTTCGAGCCGATCATCGATGAAGGCTTTGACATTGTCGCGCTCACCCCCAGCTGTGCGCTGATGATGAAATTCGAATGGCCGTTGATCCTGCCCGAGAATGAGGCGGTGAAGAAACTGGCCAAGGCCACCCGTGATCTCAGCGAATATGTCGTCGAGATTGCCAAGGACAAGGGGCTGGTCGAGATCGCGCCGATGAATGCCAGGATCGGGATCCATTTCGCCTGCCACAGCCGCGCCCAGAATATGGGGCCAAAGGCAATGGAGATGCTGAAGCTGATTCCCGAAGCGACGCCAACGATCACCGAACGCTGTTCCGGTCACGGCGGCAAATGGGGCATTTTCAAGGAAAATTTCGACAAGGCGGTCAAGGTCGGCCGCCCGGCGGCGCGGGCCGTCGCCAAGGGCGATCCCGACTATATGGTCAGCGAATGCCCGCTGGCCGGGCCGCATCTCAAGCAGATCATGGAAGCCGGTGGCCAGGCGGATGTTCCGGAGCGGATCGGTCATCCGATCGAATTGATTGCCAAGGCTTACGGATTTTGATGGCGAGTGTCTGTCCGGACAGGATCGTTTCGCCTGAAACAGCAGTCCAAATTTTGAGGATCAAACATGCCCCGCGATACCCATGAAATAACCCGCGATGATATCATCTCGCTGCAGGATTATGAATCGATCCGCAAGGACAAGCGGCAGGAATCGATCCTGCGCAAGAAATACCGGCGGATTGCGATCGGACCCTATGCCACGATCCAGTTCGAAAGCTGGGAGAGCATGTGGCTGCAAATCCAGGAAATGCTGCGAATAGAAAAAGGCGGCGATGAACAGCTGGCCGACGAGCTGGCGGCCTATAATCCGATGGTGCCGAACGGATCAGAATTTACCGGCACTTTGATGTTCGAAATTGACGAGGAAGAGCGCCGGACGGCTTTTCTGAAGACGCTGGGCGGAGTCGACCGGCATATCCACCTGATCATCGGCGATCAGAAGGTGACGGCCGAACCGGAGCAGGATATCGACCGAACCCGCGCAGACGGCAAGGCCAGCGCGGTGCAATTTGTCCATTTCCCGCTGACCAGCGAACAGGCCAGGATGTGGAAGGGCATGGAGGGCCAGGTGATGGTCCAGATCGACCATCCCAACTATGGCCATGCCGCCATCATCAGCGACCAATGCCGCCGCGATATGGCCCGCGATCTCGACTGATTATCGGTCGTTAGCGCTGGTCCGCCCGTTCGGGGCGAGAGCGATGGGGTTCTCCCGGCTACCGGGTGCGCCAGGTCGCGGACTGCCGCCCGACGGGGAAGGGGCAGCGTCAGCAAAAGACCTGCTGCCCGCACTCGCCGGAGCAACAGATGGGGGCTGATCGGACGATGGTTCATTCTCATCATTGTCCAGAAATGTCATTGGTTCGCCGAATGTGAAGTTATCGTCGTCTGTCTCCATATCCTCGTCGCTATATTCCCAGCTGTCATCAGGCGCCGGAGCGGGTGACGCCACGATTTTCTGCACTTCTTCCTTGACCGGTTCCGGTTTGGGAGGCTCGCCGGAGGGAGAGACCAGATAGATCAGAACTCCGGTGGAGGCGACAAGCAGAATGGATTCTTTGAGCATATCAGAGCACCAGTTTCTTTCAGATTCTGCACGAAAATAGCCCGGTGCGGTTAAGAAATATTTACCTTCTGCAGTCCGGCCCGCTCGGTAACAGGCCAAGCGGCCGCGCCTTGCTTTTGTGTAGCCGTGTATGACATTGGGCAAATCCGCTTGAAATTATGTAAATAAATTTACATAGGCGCTGCATGACCAACAAGAAACTCTTCGCCGGTGCGCCTATCAAGCGTCTGCGGCGCAGCGCCGGGATGACCCAGGTCGCTCTGGCCGAGGCGCTCGATATTTCACCCAGCTATCTCAATCTGATCGAACGAAACCAGCGGCCCGTGAGCGCCCGCCTGATGCTCTTGCTGGCCGACAGATTCGATTTTGACCCGAGGCAGCTGATCGCGGCAGAGCCGGGCGGCGGGATTGATGCAATCCGGCAGCGGCTTGCGGATCCGCTGTTTGAAGACCTGTCGATCGACCGCACCGAACTGGAAGAATGGCTGATCGCATCGCCCAATACGGCAGAAGCTTTTGTCCGCCTTTTTGACAGTCGCGGGGCTGGCGGTGAGGCCGCGGAGACCAGCGCCCCGGATCCGATCCAGGCCGTCCGCCGCGAAATTGAGCGCTGGCGCAACCATTTTGCCGATCTCGATTCGATGGCGGAAGAACTGGCCGATGAATTGCGCCTGGCGGCCGGCGATCTCTATGGCGCGATTGCCGAAAGACTGCGGGTCAAGCATCAGCTGATGATCCGGATTTTGCCGGAAGCGGTCCTGCCGGACAAGCTGCGTCGGCTCGATCTGCACGCCAGGCAGCTGCAGCTTTCGGAGATGCTAGACCCGGCATCGCGAACGTTCCAGGCGGCGCTGCTGCTCGGCCAGATCGAGGCGAAGGGTGAAATTGACGCGCTGGCTGCCGGCGGGAATTTTACCGATCGCGCCGCCGAAAAACTGTTCCGCCGCCACCTGTGGAGCTATTTCGCTGCCGCCCTGATGATGCCCTATGACCGGTTCTTGAAGGCATGCGAGCAAAGCGGATATCGTATTCAGCTGCTTCAGCGCCGCTTTGGCGCGGGTTTCGAGCAAATCGCCCACAGGCTGACGACCTTGCAGCGAGTCGGATCGCGGGGCCTGCCCTTTTTCATGGTCCGGATCGACCGGGCCGGGACGATCTCGAAGCGCTATGCCGGAGCCAGCAATGCGCCGCTGGTGGAAAGCGCGCATCGCTGTCCTTTATGGGACATTCACCGGGTGTTCGAACAGCCGGCAGAGATACACTCGCAGCTGGTCGCGCTGGAAGACGGTTCGACCTGGTTCACGCTGTCTCGTGCGGTGCAGGGCATCGGCTCCGGTGCCGGTGGTTATACCCCGGCCTTTGCCATTGGACTGGGTGTGTCCGCCGACGTCGCATCGGTCCTCCACGATGCGCGCGGCATGGATCTGGATATCGAGCATGCGGATCCAATCGGACTGGGCTGCTCCGCCTGCACCCGCCGCCAATGTTCCCAGCGCTCTGCACCGCCGCGCAGCCGGGCGTTGAAATTCGACGAACGGGAACGCGGATTGACACCTTTTGACTTTGTCAATGATTAGCCGGGAGGCCCGGAAGCGTCATAATGCCTGCTGAAAACTGTCGGTCTGTTGAACATTTTGTAAAAAATCCGCTGATTTTGCGTAATTTGATTGTAAAGTTTACCGACAGATAACCAATTTTCCTTAGAGGTCGGAAAGACCAAGGAAAAACTGCGCGCAATATGATCAGACTGTTCAAACATTATATTCCCTATCCCGTGATTGTGCTGGGGCTGATCGACTTTCTGCTGCTGATGATGGCGGCGGAGGCGGGGTGGATATTCCGTGCGGTACAGATCAATATGGGCATCGGCTCGATCGCCGATCGGCCGGCTCCGATTTTCAGCTTTGCCATTGCCCTGCAGCTGGCGCTGATCGCGGTCGGAATTTACGGGCCGGAAGCACTGCAATCCCTGCGCTTTGCTGCTGCCCGGATTCTGGTGGCGATTTCTCTCGGCGTGATTTTCCTGTCGCTGATGTCCTTTGCGATGCCGGGGGTGACGCTGTGGCGGTCGAATTCGCTCTACGCGATGGTTCTCGCGATCCTGTTCCTGATGGTGGTGCGCATTTTGCTCGGCACGATTCTGGACAGCGATATTTTCAAGCGGCGCCTGCTGATCCTCGGCGCTGGCCCGCGCGCCGGCCGCATCGCGGCGATGGAAAAGCGGCAGGAAAACGGGTTCACCATTGCCGGCTATGTCGACATGAACGAGGGGCCAAGCCTGATCGAGAGCGCGGTAAAACGCCAGGATATCGCCAATCTGCCACAGCATGTGATTGACCTTGCGGTCAGCGAAGTGGTGGTGGCGCTCGAGGAGCGCCGCAATTCGCTACCGGTGGCCGACTTGCTGACGATCAAGACGACCGGTGTCCACGTCAACGAGCTGTCCAGCTTTCTGGAACGCGAAACCGGGCGGGTCGACCTCGACAGCGTGAACCCGAGCTGGTTCATTTTCTCCGACGGCTTTTCTTCGGGTCGCAGGCTGTCCACCCTGTTCAAGCGGGGCTTTGATATATTGTTGAGTTTCCTGCTGCTTGTGCTGACCGGGCCGATCATTCTGCTTTTTGCATTGCTCATCAGGCTGGAAAGCAGGGGTGGCTCTTTTTTCACGCAGGAACGGGTCGGGCTATATGGCCAGACGTTCAAAATCCTCAAGCTGCGTTCGATGCGTTCTGACGCCGAGACCGGCGGCGAGGCACTCTGGGCGACGAAAAATGATCCGCGGACTACCCGGATCGGCCGCTTCATTCGCAAGGTCCGGATCGACGAATTGCCACAGGCGTGGAGCGTCCTGAAGGGTGAGATGAGTTTTGTCGGCCCTCGTCCGGAACGGCCCCAATTTGTCAACGATCTGCAGACGAAAATGCCCTATTATGCGGAGAGACATATCGTGAAGCCGGGGATCACTGGCTGGGCCCAGATCAACTATCCCTATGGCGCGTCCACCGAAGATGCACGCCACAAGCTGGAATATGATCTCTATTATGCCAAAAATTACACGCCTTTTCTGGACCTGCTGATCATCCTACAGACCCTCCGGGTCATCCTGTGGCCAGACGGAGCGCGCTGATATGAACACGCTTCTCGACTATATCAGTGTGTTCGGACATGCCATTGCCGCTGCCCTTTTCGGTGCGCTGGCGATCTGGCAATTTCAGCGCAAGGTGCCACGCACCGAAAAACATATATGGCTGATCGTTGCGATCGCGCTGACCAGTTTCTGGGCGCTGTCGATTGCGGTCGAGGGATTCCTGACGCCAATCGCTCGATTTGCCGAAACCTTGCGCAATTTTGGCTGGCTTGCCTTCATGTTCATTCTGTTGCGGACGGGGGAAGGGCGTGATGAGCCCAAGACCGTCAACGTCATCTATGCCACCCTGACCTTTGTTCTGGTCGGCCAGACGGTGGTCGATTCGCTGCTCCCTGCTTTTGCGGGAAGTCCGCGGCTCGAGGGGGTTACGCTTTATACGTCGCTGGTGCTCCGGATGATCTTCTCCGTGGGCGCGCTGGTGCTGGTCCACAATCTCTATTCGATTACCGCGCCCGAAACCCGCTGGGGGATCAGGCTGCCGATGGCGTCGCTGGCCGCGATCTGGACCTATGATCTCAACCTTTACACGATTACCTATCTCACCCAGCAAGTACCAATCGAATTGCACGCCATGCGCGGCCCGATGATGGCTGTGATTGCCCCGATATTGGTGCTGGCTTCGATGCGCAATACCGAGTGGACGCTGAAGCTTTCGCGCAGCGTGACCTTCCGTTCGCTGTCGCTGGTGGCGATCGGCAGCTATCTGCTGATGATGATCGTGATCGCGACGGCGCTGCAGATCATCGGCGGCGACTATGCGCGTCTGGCCCAGATCAGTTTCCTGTTTGGCACGACGATCGGTGCGTTGTTGCTGCTGCCTTCCGGCAAATTCCGCGCATGGGCAAAGGTCAAGCTCGCCAAGAATTTCTTTCAGCACCGCTATGATTATCGCTCGGAATGGATTCGCTTCACCGATACGATCGGCAGGCCCGGACCGGACAGCGCTCCCTTTCACGAACGGGTGATCAAGGCGATCGCGGATATCACCGATTCACCGGCTGGTATTCTGCTCGTACCGGACGATTCCGGCCAGCTGGTGCTGCAGTCACGCTGGAACTGGTCCACGGTCGAAGTCCCGTCCCGCGCCTGCACCACCCGCACAGCCGGATTTTTCGAGGATACCGGCCATATCGTCGAATTTGACGCGCTGCGCGCCGGCAAGGATGCCAAATCGGAAGCAGCGGGAATCCCCGACTGGATGACAGGCGATCCGCGGACCTGGATTGCGGTGCCGCTGGTCCATTTCGACCGGCTGGCGGGATTGATCCTGCTGGCACGACCCCGGATCAACCGCACGCTGGACTGGGAGGATCTGGACATGCTGCGCGTTGTTGGTCGGCAGGTGGCTAGCTATCTGGCCGAATATCGCAGTCAGGAATCCCTGTCGGAAGTGCAAAGATTTGACGAATTCAACCGGCGGATGGCCTTCATCATGCACGACATCAAGAATCTGGTCAGCCAGTTGAGCCTGCTGGCCGGCAATGCCAAGCGCCATGCCGGCAATCCCGATTTCCAGGCCGATATGATCGATACTCTGCAGGATTCGGCGCGCAAGATGAATGGCCTGCTGGAAAGGCTGTCACAGCATAACAAGGCAACGCCCGAGGAGCCCAGGTCGGTGAAGATTGCCGAACTGATCCGTTCCACGATCGAGAAGAAGCGGCTTTTGCACAGCCTGCAAAGCGGCCAGATCGAGGATCTCACGATTTTTGCCGATCCCGCTCGCGTCGAACAGATATTGGGGCATCTGATCCAGAACGCCATTGATGCCAGTGCGGAAAATCAGCCGATAACAATCAGCGCACGTCGGCGGGACCTCAGCGTGGCCATTGAAGTCGCTGATCATGGTGTCGGCATGTCGAGCGAATTTATCCGCACCCAGCTTTTCAAGCCTTTCGCGTCCAGCAAACAGGGTGGCTTCGGTATCGGGGCCTATGAAGCCCGCGAACTGGCGCGCGCCATGAACGGACGGCTGGAAGTCGAGAGCACGCTGGGAGTCGGCAGCAGGTTCACGCTGCTGCTGCCGCTCGCCAGGCATTTGGCGCAAGAAATCCCATCAGACGAGAGGGCCGCATGATGTCGCAGAAAAATCAACCCAGGAAGGACAAGCTGCTGATCGTGGAAGACGATCCCGGTCTGCAAAAGCAGCTGAAATGGGCTTATGATGATTTCGAAGTTTTGATCGCAGGCGACCGCGAGTCCGCTATTGAATTGCTGCGGGCGGAAGAGCCGGATGTGGTGACACTGGACCTCGGCTTGCCACCGGACCCGGATGGCACCTCCGAAGGTTTCGCCACCATGGACGCTATCCTGAGCCTGAAACCGGACACCAAGATCATTGTCGCTTCCGGTCATGGCGAAAAATCCAGTGCCTTGCGGGCCATTTCCGGTGGTGCCTGGGACTTTTACCAGAAGCCGGTGGATATTGACGAACTGGGGCTGATCGTCCGCCGGGCCTTTCATGTTCACCGGCTGGAACAGGAAAATGCCACTCTTGCCGCCCAGAATAATGGTGACAAACATATATTGGGCCAGATCATCACCGCTGCGCCGGAAATGCTGAAGGTTGCACAGATGGTGGAGCGCGTGGCCAATACCAATGCGTCGGTGATGCTGCTCGGCGCGAGCGGAACCGGCAAGGAATTGCTGGCCCAGGGTTTGCACGATGCGAGCGACCGGCGAGACAAGACTTTCGTGGCGATCAACTGCGCGGCCATTCCGGAAAATCTGCTCGAGTCCGAATTGTTCGGGCACGAAAAGGGCGCCTTTACCGGTGCCATCAAGATGACCGAAGGAAAGATCGAGCAGGCCAATGGCGGCACGCTGTTTCTCGATGAGGTCGGCGACATTCCGCTGCCGCTGCAGGTAAAATTGTTGCGCTTTCTGCAGGAGCGGGTGATCGAGCGGATCGGCGGCCGCAAGGCGATCGCCGTCGACACGCGGATCGTCTGCGCGACCCATCAGGATCTCGAGAAGATGATCGCGGAAAATGCGTTTCGGGAAGATCTCTATTATCGCCTCGCCGAAATCGTCATCAAGATTCCGCCTTTGTCCGGGCGATCCGGTGATGCCAGCCTGCTGGCGCGGCATTTCCAGAAGAAATTTGCCGAGGAAATCAATCCGGCGGTGAAGGGGCTCGCTCCGGATGCGCTGGCTGCGCTGGAAGCCTGGCACTGGCCGGGCAATGTGCGCGAACTGGAGAATCGGATCAAGCGCGCCGTGATCATGGCCGACGGCAAGATGATCAGCGCCAAGGATCTGGATCTTGACGTCGATGACGAAGCGGCGATGGATATTCTGAACCTGAAAGCGGCGCGGGAGGCAGCCGATCGTTCGGCGATCCTGCGGGCGATCTCCCAGACCAGCGGCAATATTTCCAATGCCGCCAAATTGCTGGGGATCAGCCGGCCAACGCTCTATGATCTGCTCAAGCAATATAAATTGCAGCAGGCCAGCTGACCCATGGCGATGGATTTATCTTCTGAACGGCGCTCTCGCCGGAAGTCGGTGCTGCTCGCCGCGGCGCTGGCGGTGGCGACGATCGCTGCTCCCAGCGCCATCTATGGTGCCAGCCAGGGCAATGCGGACGCACGGGAAGCCTTTGCCAAGGCGGAGGAATTTCGCGCGGGCCGCGATATACGGTCGGCCCGCATTGAACTGATGAATGCGATCAAGGCGGATCCGCAGTGGATCGATGCGCGCGTGGCGCAGGCCGAGGTACTGCTGAGTCTGATGGACGGACTTGCCGCCGAGGCGGAGCTCGACCGGGCCGTCCAGCTTGGTCTCGACCCGGCGGAAGTTCGCCATCTTTACGGCCACGCCTATTTTCTGCAGGGCGAACCGGAAAAGGCGCGGGACCAGTTGCTCGCCAATGATATCCCCGCCCGCAACCAGGGTTATGCGGCGCGCATCATGGGCAGGGTCGCGGTGCAGGTGGGCGATCAACAACTGGCCAGTGCCGCGTTCAACCGGGCCATGGAACTGGATCCAAAAAATCCCGATCTGTGGGTCGCGATTGCGCGCTTTCGCGCCGACACCGGCGATCAGGCTGGAGCGACCAACGCGGTCGACAAGGCGGTGAAGCTGGACCCGCGCAATATTCGCGCCTTGCAATATCGCGGCGAGTTGCTGCGTTTCCAGTTTGGTCTGGGGGCCGCTATTCCCTGGTTCGAGCGCGCGTTGCAGATCGACCCCAATGATGTGCCGCTGCTGACCGAATATGCGGCGACCCTCGGCGACATGGGGCGGATGACCGACATGCTGGTCGTCGCCCGCAAGATCATTTCCCTGGACGGCCATAATCCGAGAGCATTTTTCATGCAGGCAGTGCTCGCCGCCCGCGCTGGCCAATATGGCCTGGCGAGACGGCTGATGCAGCAGACCAAGGGCGTGATCGACAATATACCCGCCGTGTTGCTGGTCGAGGGCATCATCGAGCATAGCGAAGGCAATTATAACGCCGCGATCGACAAGTTTAACCGTCTGGTCGCGATCCAGCCGGAAAACCGGGAGGCGCAAAATCTCCTCGCGCGTTCGCTCTATCTGGCGGGCAGCGCTGACGATGCCGTCGAGGTGCTGAAACCGCAGGTCAGCCGGAGCGGGGCCGATCCCTATGCGCTCTGGCTCGCCGGCCGATCGCTCGAGGCGATCGGCGAGCGAGACGAGGCCGCGGCAATATTGAACCGCGCCGCTGTTCATGATGCAGGACGGGAGAGCGCTATCCTCGATTCCGCGCCGCTCACCGTGCTGAGGGCGGAAGCAGAACGGAATGCCGAGGATGCGCGGATCGTGGTGCCCTATATTCGCGCGCTCTATGATGCGGGTGATTATGCGGCGGCCTTTGCCGAGGCAAAGCGGCTCCAGCAAGCCAATCCCGGGGCCAGCGGCGCCCATGTGCTGGTCGCCGATGTAGCGGCGGCGATGGGCGATTATAACGAAGCGCTGGATGCGCTGACAAAGGCCCGCAGCATCCGGTTCTCCGAACCGGTCATGTTGCGCATGGTCGAGGTTATGCGCGCCAGGGGGGACGTGCGTCAGTCGGGTGAGGTTCTGGCCCAATATCTCAGCTATAATCCCAGCAATATCGCAGGATTGCGCTGGATGGCCTATTCCCATCTCGAAACCGAAAGTTGGGCGGTAGCCGCCTATATCCTGGAGAATTTGCGGAAGCGGATTGGCGAAAATGATGCCCTGATCATGGCCGGGCTGACCCAGGCCTATACCGGTATGGGCGAGACCGACAAGGCGATTGCCGCAGGCCGGATCGCCTATCGGGTCCAGCCGTCAAGTCCCGTGGTTTCGCATCTCTATGGTCTGGCGCTGATGCAGGACAAGGACCGGAGGCGCGACGGCATCAGCCTGCTCAGGAAGGCGGTCGCGATCATGCCGGATAATCCGGTCTACCGGCAGAGCCTGCGGCGTGCGGTTCAGGCAACAGGCAGAAGCTGAGCGGCGATCAGGCTTCGCTTTTCATCAGGTCATCGATCGACAGGTCCAACCGCTTCATCTGCCGTTCGACCGGTGGCCACACATTCTTGATGAAATCGTCTCGCTGGGCGCTGCGCAGGCGATTTTTGGCGCCGGGCGCGACAAACATGCCGACGCCGCGTTTCACCGTGACCAGGCCGTCTTCCTGAAAACCCTGATAGGCTTTGGCAACGGTCAGGGGATTCGCGCCCTGTTCCGCCGCGAATACCCGGACCGAAGGCAGCATGTCGCCTTCGCGATAGTCGCCATCGAGAATGGATTCGGCAATAATATCCCGCAATTTCAGATAGACTGGCTTGTTTGCAATGTTCATGCTGCATCACTGCCATAATACAGCGAGGCGGGCAAGGGATAGTTGGGGGTTTGCCGGATTTGGTAGGCCAGGCGATCGACTAGGGGGCGACCGGTGGTGTCCAGGCCGACAATATGTCTTCCACTTGGGGCCGCGGGCGTTCGGCCAACTCGATATTCGATGTGCCGATATAGAGCAGGCCGGCAATTTTTTCCGGCGCAGAACCAAACAGGTCGCGCACATCGTCATTATAGGCTGGCCAGCCGGTGATCCAGCCGCCGACAAATCCCAGGCTGTGGGCGGCGTGCAGAATGTTCATCGCAAAGGCGCCGCAACTGAGTTCCTGTTCCCACAGCGGAATTTTCGACGATTCGACCGGCGAGGACAGCAGCACCAGCAGGCAGGGGGCCTCATGGGCCATGGATTCCAGTCCCTCGAGTTCCAGACGGCCCGCTTCGGGTTTCTCGGCGCGATAGGCGTTGGTGAAACCTTGCGAGAGCCGGTCGCGCTGGTCAGGGCCAACCGAGACCACACGCCACGGTGCCAGCTTGCCATGATCCGGTGTACGCATCGCAAGAGCGACAATCTTCTCGATCTGTGCGTCGCTCGGGCCGGGGGCCACCATGTTGCGCGGCCGGCCGGAACGGCGGGTGGGGAAATAGCTGGCGAGGCTGCTGAGGTCGTTGAACGGCTTTTCTGTCATCAGCGTCATCTTGGAAGAGACGCGGCCGATTGCAAGAGGAATTGGCAATAAACCGGTCTCGGTTGAAACAATCTGCTTCACTTGCGCATTTTTTTCATTAGGGTGCGAGGCAAGCGGGCTGCAGTTGACGGTCCACCTAGTATATCGGGGAGTATTCAATATGAAAGACATGGCCTTGTGGCAGGAAGCCGACTGGATCGCAGCTATTGCATCCGTCATCCTGGTGATCTTTCTGGCTTTAGGTGCTTATGCGGTGACGCGGCCCAAGCCGGAATTTGGTGGCCATCCCAAAGGCCTGTACATATTGTTTTTCGCTGAAATGTGGGAGCGTTTTTCCTATTACGGGATGCGCGCTCTGCTGATTTTCTATTTGACCCAGCATTGGCTGTTCAACGACAGTGCCTCTAGCATCATTTACGGCGCTTATGTCAGTCTTGTGTACATCACACCAGTCCTTGGCGGCTGGTTGGCCGATCGCTATCTGGGACAACGCAAGGCCGTGCTCTTTGGCGCGATGTTGCTGACATTTGGCCATCTCCTCATGGCCTTTGAGGGCACAGGAGGGCAAAATGATCCCACGATCAATATTTTCTGGCTGGCATTGAGCTTCATCATCGTCGGCTCGGGCTTTCTGAAGGCCAATATCTCCGTGATTGTGGGGCAACTCTATCCGCTTACCGATGTTCGGCGGGACGGTGCCTATACGATTTTCTATATGGGCATTAACGTTGGTGCAGCAATCGGCACGATTATCGCCGGCTATCTGGGGATTACCCTGGGCTGGGCCTATGGCTTTGGTGCGGCAGGCGTCGGCATGCTGCTGGGACTGATCGTCTTCATTCTCGGCAAGCCCTTGCTGCTGGGTCAGGGTGAGCCACCGCGGGTACTTGGCAAGACCACCGAGATGACAATGTACGGCATCGGCCTTTTCGGCGTGGCCATCATGTGGCTGTTGATCCAGTATCAAGCGGTCGTTGGACAGTTAATGCTTGTGTCCGGCATCGCACTTCTAACCTACGTTTTTGGAACCGCACTGTTCTCGTTGCCTTATGGCTCGTTGGGTAAGGCTCCCACTGCTTCAAAAGGTCTTTTCGGCGTTGGCGCAACCCTGCTTACGGCAGGGGCACTGGTCTTCGTCAACAACGGACAGCCTCCTCTGTGGGGCATCGTGGCACTTGCAGGCTTCGGTCTGATGATTGTAACGGCCGTGAAGGAAAAGATGGCGCTGGTACATGAGCCCCGTGATCGTATGTTTGCAATCCTCTTTCTCATCGCTCTGCAGCCGCTGTTCTGGGGCCTGTTTGAGCAAGCGGGCGGTTCTCTCAACCTGTTCACCGATCGGTATATCGACCTTGGGGGCGTGCCGGCACCAATCTTTCAGTCGATCAATCCGATCTACATCATTCTGCTGGCACCGCTCTTCGCCTGGCTATGGACCTTTTTGGGCAAGCGCAAACTTGAGCCGTCGACTCCTGCTAAGTTCGGTCTTGGTCTGATGCAACTCGGATTCGGGTTCCTCGTGCTGGTGTGGGGAGCCGCGACGGTGGGGCCGGGCGCGCTCGTGCCGGTAATCTTCCTCTTTGGTATCTACTTTTTCCACACCACCGGTGAGCTTTGTCTTTCGCCCGTTGGCCTGAGCGCAATGAACCGCCTTGCGCCAAGGCATCTGGCCAGCCTGATCATGGGTGCCTGGTTCTTCGCGACAGCCGGCGGCAATTATGTTGCCGGGATGATCGGCGCGGCCACGGGCGGCGAGGATGGTGCCATGAGCCGAGAATCGACGCTGTCGATCTACTGGTCCATCGGTCTGGTTGCGATCGGAGTGGGGATTTTCGTGATTGCCATATCCTTCATGGTGAAACGCTGGATGCATCTCGATACGCTCGCTGATGATAATGTCGACGATGATCTTGAAGGCCAGCCGGAAGTGGGCGAGCCACAGGCTGCCGGTGTGCATCCGACGACGAAATTATAAGACCAAAGGGGCGTTCTATGAAAATTCGGGCTTTGCTGGCGCTGGCTGCTGGCGGATCACTCTTGGCTGGATGCGCGGCCACCGGGGCGGAACCCAGTTCCGCCAACGCGACACCGCCACAATCGAGCGCGCGGGGCGGGCCTGCCTTTCCGTCCACCTACCGGGCTTACCCTTCCGCCCCCACGGCGATCACCGGCGTGACCATTTTTGACGGCGAGGGTGGCCGGATCGACAATGGTACGGTGTTCATGGTCGATGGAAAAATATCCTCTGTCGGCGGCCCCGATACCGCGATCCCTGGAGATGCCACGGTGGTCGACGGGTCCGGCAAATATGTGACGCCGGGCATTATCGATGTGCACAGCCATCTGGGCGACTATCCGACGCCGAGCGTCGACGCGCACAGCGATGGTAATGAGGCGACCTCTCCGGTCACTCCGGAAGTCTGGGCGGAGCATAGTGTCTGGCCGCAGGATCCCGGGTTTTCGCGGGCGATGGCCAATGGCGGCATCACCGCGCTGCAGATTCTGCCCGGATCGGCCAATCTCTTCGGTGGCCGCTCTGTTGTGCTGAAAAATGTGCCGGCGCGCACGGTTCAGGCGATGAAATTCCCCGGTGCGCCTTATGGCATGAAAATGGCCTGCGGCGAGAATCCGAAACGCGTCTACGGCAGCCGCAACCGCGCCCCGTCGACGCGCATGGGCAGTCTGGCCGTCGAACGGCAGACCTGGATCGATGCGCAGGAATATCGCAGCAAGCGCAACGATGCCAAACCGCCAAAGCGCGATCTCGGCAAGGAAACGCTTGCCGCGGTGCTCGACGGCGACATATTGGTCCACAACCATTGCTACCGCGCCGACGAGATGGCGCAGATCATCGATATGTCGAAGGAATTCGGCTATAAGGTGACGGCCTTTCACCACGCGGTCGAAAGCTACAAGATCGCCGACATCCTTGCGAAAGAGGGCATTTGTTCGGCGGTCTGGGCGGACTGGTGGGGCTTCAAGATGGAAGCCTATGACGCGATTCCGGAAAATGCCGCGCTGCTGCAAAAGGCGGGGGCCTGTGTGATCGTTCACAGCGATGACGAGAACCAGATCCAGCGGCTCAACCAGGAAGCGGCCAAGGCGCTTGCCGATGGCCGGGCTATGGGCATCGACATCAGCGATGCGCAGGCGATCCAGTGGATCACCTATAATCCGGCCAAGGCCATGGGCATTGAACAAATGACCGGCAGCCTGAAGCCCGGCAAGATGGCCGACCTGGTGCTGTGGAACGGCAATCCGCTCAGCGTCTATTCGCGGCCCGACAAGGTCTGGATCGACGGCGCCTTGATGTTTGACAGCGCCGATGCGAAGCGGCGTCCGGTGAGCGATTTCGAGCTCGGTCAGCCCGGCGAAGGAGATGTGAAATGAAGCGCCTGTCCCTGTTTCTCGCCTCCGCAGCAGCCCTGATCGCTGCTCCGCTGGCTGCGCAAACCACCGCGATTACCGGCGGCAAGGTCGTTATTGGCGACGGCAGTGCGCCGATCGAGGGCGGCACTGTGCTGATCCGGGGCGACCGGGTCGTTGCTGCCGGTGCCAATGTCGCCATTCCCGCCGATGCGCAGCAGATCGACGCGACCGGCAAATGGGTCACGCCCGGCATTTTTGCCGGCTTCAGCCGGATCGGCCTGGTCGAGGTCGGCGCGGTCAGCCAGACCAATGACACGGAAGCGGATAAGAGCGTGTTTTCGGCAGCGCTCGATATCCAATATGCAGTCAATCCTTATGCCTCGCCAATCTCGGTCAACCGGGCTGCCGGGGTTACGCGCGCGGTCGTATCGCCCGATAGCGGCTCATCGATTTTCGGCGGCTATGGCGCAGTGATCGATCTCGGGCAGGATGAAAATCCAATTACCGAGGCGCGGGCTTTCCAGTTTGTCGAACTGGGCGAGGCCGGGCATCGGCGGGCCGGGGGGAGCCGGGCTGCTGCTCATATCCTGTTCCGGGCCTTACTTGAGGAAGCGCGCACCTATGCGCGCAATCCAGCGGTGTTTGACAGCGATCTGCTCAAGGCCTCGGACGCGAAAGCGCTGTTGCCGGTGATCAATGGCAGCACCAAGCTGCTGGTCCATGTCGAAAGCGCCAATGATATTCTGAAGGTCCTTGATCTGCGCAAGGATTTTCCCGCGCTCGACCTGGTATTGGTCGGAGCCAATGAAGGCTGGCGCGTCGCCGAACATATTGCCGCCGCCGGTATCCCGGTGCTGGCCTCGGCGCTCAGCGACTTGCCCTACGGATTTGAGGACCTGTCCGCGACCCAGTCGAATATCGGCCGCATGAAGGATGCGGGCGTCCGGGTGGCGATCGGCATGATCAATGACCGCGACGCGCACCAGCTGCGCTATTCGGTGCAATATGCCGGCAATCTGGTGGCGCTGACCAAGGTGCCGCGCGCGACCGGCCTGACCTGGGACGAGGCCTTTGCCGCGATCAGTTCGGTACCGGCGGAGATCATGGATATGGGCGGCCAGCTGGGTTCGCTGAAAGCCGGGCGCAAGGCGGATGTGGTGATCTGGACCGGCGATCCGCTGGAGCTTTCGACCCAGGTCGAAAAGGTCATGATCGACGGCGTCGACCAGTCATTGTCGAATCGCCAGATGCGGCTCAGGGACCGTTACAGCAACCCGACACCGGGCGCCTTGCCCAAGGCTTATGACCACTAGCGGCTAGAGGCGCACCATCGACATCATTGTCTCGCCATAGCGGGGGCCGGCGGTGCCGCCGACCGGAGCCGCGGCTTCCAGCTCGTCGAAATCCGCCGAGCTCAGCTTGATGTCGACCGCCGCCATGCTGTCTTCCAGCGTGGCGCGCCGCTTCGAACCGGGAATGGGGACGATGAAGTCCGCCTGTCCCAGCAGCCAGGCGAGCGCAATCTGTGCGGGCGAGCAGTGATGTCGCCCCGCCACCATTTTGACCACATCGACCAGCTTCATATTTTTGGCGAAATTATCTTCCGAATAGCGGGGGTCCTGGCGGCGATAATCATCTTCGGGAAGATCGTTGCGGCTGCTGATCTGGCCGGTCAGAAAGCCGCGGCCCAGCGGACTATAGGGAACGAAGCCGATGCCCAGATCCTGGCAGACGGGCAGGATATCCTCTTCAACGCCGCGTTCCCACAGGGAATATTCGGACTGCAGCGCGGCGATCGGATGGACGGCGTGCGCCCGTTTCAGCGTCTCGGCCCCCGCTTCCGACAGCCCCAGATAGCGGACCTTGCCCTCCCCCACGAGCTCGGCCATGGCGCCCACCGTCTCCTCGATCGGCACCTTGGGATCGACGCGGTGCTGGTAGAAGAGATCAATCGTGTCGACGCCCAGCCGCTTCAGCGAACCCTCGCAGGCCCGCCGCACATTGGCGGGGCTTGAATCCACGCCGGTGGTTTTTCCGTTCTCCAGAGCAAAACCGAATTTGGTCGCTATCACCAGCCGGTCCCGCCGGCCGCGGATGGCGTGGCCAAGCAGCTCCTCGTTGACATAGGGGCCGTAAACCTCGGCCGTGTCGAAAAAGGTAACACCGAGTTCAATCGCGCGATCGATAGTCGCGAGGCTTTCCGCCCGGCTGGCCTCGCCATACATGCCCTTGCCGATTCCGGCCATCGGCATGCAGCCGAGGCCGAGCGCGGAGACTTCCAGCTCCGGTCCGAGTTTGCGATGTTTCATGTCAAATCTCCTTCGCTTCTGGCGACAATCGCCGTCACGCTCATGTCGGCACTGACATTGGCGACGGTGCGGATAATATCAGGAAAGGTCTCGATCGCCAAAAGCAGAACGAGCGGTTCGATCGGAATGCCCATGGCAAGGCAGATCGGAGCGATCGAGGTGATGAAGCTGATCGAGCCAGGCAGGCTGACTGCGCCCATGGTGGTGATCGCTGCCACCGCGACGCCGATCGCCAGCGCTCCGATCGACAGGGGAATGCCAAGCAGATGGGCCACATAGATGGCAACGGCGAGATTCATGCAGGGTCCGGTTGCCCGGAAAAGGGCAACGGCAATCGGCAGCACGACATCGGCGGAGCGGTCCCCGACACCCATTGCCTTGACGCCGCTGACCATCGCCGGCAGCGAGGCCAGCGAACTTTGCGTCGAAATGGCCACGGCCTGGGCCGGGGCCGATGCCTTGAAAAAGGCCACGGGACTGGTTTTGCTGCCGACATAGGTGAGGATATAGCTGAACAGCCAGATCACGACACCGACGCTGCTGACAATCAGAACATAGTGGAGCAGGGCCCCGAAGGCAGCCAGTCCGGCATTGGCGCCGACCCCGACGGCCAGCGCAAAAACCCCCGCCGGTGCAAGGAGCAGCACCCACTGGATCAGGATCAGCAGGGCGTCGGCGAGTGCGTTGAAAAACCGGTCCAGCATCGCTCTTTGTGGCTCGGGGAGGCGAGTGATCGCAAAGGCGAACGCAAGGGCAAAGACCATCAGCGGCAGCACGGCATCTTCTGCGGCAGCAGCGATGGCGTTGGTGGGGATGAGGGCGCGGAGAAATTCGCTGAACGGCGGCACGTCGCCGGGGGGCGCCGCAGCGCCGAGCGCAGACTGGAGCGCTGCCGCTGCATTACCGTCGAGCGGGAACAGCTGGAGCAGGGCAGGCGTCACGAACGCCGCCATCGCCGACGAACACCAGAGAATGAATATCATGAACCCGATGGCACGCGCCGTCATCCGTCCGGCCCGCGCCATCGAGGCGGCCTTGCCGATACCGACGATCAGAAGCGTGAACACCAGCGGAATGACGGTCATCCGCAAGGCGTTGAGCCACATATGGCCTACTACATCGGCAGCTTCGACCAGCAAGGGGCTTCTGGAGCCGAATAGCAGCCCGATCACAATCCCGAGAACCAGAGCAACAAGAATGATCAGCGCTTTTTTCAACAGAATGTCCTTTGCCTTGCCCAGGCCGACCATCAACCATGACCGGCACCTACTGGCAAGGAGAGATTATCGGTAAAAAGGTCCGGCCACTTTATTCCCGCTTGGTTTCCAGTCGATCCATCGGCTAGAGACGTGCTCAACTGGGCGCGACCATCTTGGGATTAAACTGGATATGACAAAGAATTTTTTTGGTACTGACGGCATACGCGGACTGACCAATAGCCACCCAATGACCGCCGAGATCGCGATGAAAGTCGGGCAGGCGGCAGGCCGCCATTTTCAGCGCGGCGATCACCGTCATCGCGTTGTGATCGGCAAAGACACCCGGCTTTCTGGCTATATGATGGAAAATGCGCTGGTGGCGGGCTTTACCAGCGTGGGCATGGATGTGGTCCAGGTGGGCCCCTTGCCGACGCCAGCCGTTGCCTTGCTCACCCGTTCGATGCGGGCTGATCTCGGTGTCATGATTTCAGCCAGTCATAACCCCTATTATGACAATGGCATCAAATTGTTCGGGCCGGACGGTTTCAAACTGTCCGATGAAGATGAGTTTAAGATCGAGGCCTATCTGGCCGAGGATGCACAATTGGCCCGGGCGGCGGATATTGGCCGCGCCAGGCGCTATGAAGATGCCCGCGGCCGTTATATCCACGCCGTCAAGATGTCATTGCCCGATCACATCCGTCTGGATGGGCTGAAGATTGTCTGCGACTGCGCGAACGGGGCCGCCTATCAGGTCGCTCCGTCGGCATTCTGGGAACTGGGCGCAGAGGTGATTAGCCTTGGGGTCAATCCGAATGGACTGAATATCAATGACAAATGCGGATCGACCGATGTGGCCGTGCTGCAGGAAACGGTGGTTGCTTCGGGTGCCCATATCGGCATCGCGCTCGATGGTGATGCCGACCGGCTGATCGTGGTCGACGAAAAAGGGAAGGTTGTTGACGGCGATCAGCTGATGGCGCTGATCGGCTCCAGCTGGAGCCGTAACGGCCTGCTGTGCGGCGACGGGATTGTCGCGACGGTGATGTCCAATCTCGGGCTGGAAAGATTTCTGAATGATCAGCATCTGGACCTGGTCCGCGCAAAGGTCGGAGACCGCTATGTCCTGGAAGAGATGAAGAAGGGCGGTTACAATGTCGGCGGCGAACAATCCGGGCATATGATCCTGCTCGATCATGGCACCACCGGCGACGGCACCGTTGCCGCGCTGCAGGTGCTCCGCGAACTGGTCGACAGCGGCAAGCCGGCAAGCGAATTGCTGCATCTCTTTGATCCGGTTCCGCAGCTGCTCAAGAATGTGCGCTACAGCAGCGGCCAGCCGCTCGAAGACGACAAGGTCAAGGCGGTGATTGCGGAGGCGGAGAAGGAACTGGAGGGAGCGGGCCGTCTGGTGATCCGCAAATCCGGCACCGAACCGCTGATCCGCGTGATGGCGGAAGGCGACGATCAGGATCAGGTCCATGCCGTGGTCGACCGGATTTGCGACGTGGTCCGGGACGTCGCTGGCTGATGCTTGACGCGACCGACGCTTTCGCTGGCGCTGCCGGTGAAATATCCTGCTTACGAATGGGGAATAACCAAAGATGACCTTTCTGGACGCTCTGGATGCCCGGACGATTGTCGTTATGGGCCTGATCCTCCCGATTCTGGTGACCGCCATCCTCTATTTTTTCGCGCGCGGTTTTTTTAGACGCTTCTGGATTTTGATCCTGCTGCTGGCCGGAGCCATGGAATGGTTCCTGATTGTGCAGGTCGGACCGCTGTTCCTGTGAGCGCGTCTTGTCCGCGGATATTGTCGATCGCCGGCTCGGACAGCGGCGGCGGCGCGGGGATCCAGGCGGATATCAAGACCATTACGATGCTCGGCGGACACGCGATGACCGCGATCACCGCAATCACCGCGCAAAATACGCTGGGTGTTCAATCCGTGCACCTCGTGCCGACCCAAATGATTCTGGCGCAGATTGAATCGGTCGCCAGCGATATCGGTGTCGATGCGGTCAAGATCGGCATGATCGGCAGCGCCGAGGCGGCGCGGGCGGTGGCCGGCTATCTGGACGGGCTCAGCGTCCCCATCGTCTTCGATCCGGTGATGGTCGCGACCAGCGGCAGCGAACTGGCCGATGGCGAAACGATCGCTGCCTTCGATCGGCTGATGGATGTTGCGTCGGTGGTGACGCCCAATCTGCCGGAACTGGCGGCCCTGGGAGGCAGGGACGAGATATTGGGGCACGGCTGCCATCTGGTCATCAAGGGCGGCCATGGCGAGGGCCCGGTGATCGTCGACGAACTCTATTCGCCTGGCGGCCTGATCAGAAGGCTGGAGGGCAAGAGGCTGGAGACCAGCGAAACCCATGGCACCGGCTGCACCTTTGCCAGCGCGCTGGCGGTCGGTCTGGGCAGCGGGATGGATCTGACAGCGGCGTTTGAACAGGCGACCTCCTTTACCCGCATCGCGATTCTGGAAGCACCGGGTCTCGGCGCAGGCAGCGGTCCCCTCGGCCACCAGTTTGTCACCGATTTTCAGGATGAGGACAGATGATCGCCGGCGTCGATGAAGCGGGCAGGGGGCCGCTTGCCGGTCCGGTGGTGGCAGCGGTGGTCATTCTGCCTGACGGCCCCCCCATCCAGGGACTGAACGACAGCAAGAAACTGACCGCCAAGGCGCGGGCCCGTCTCGAAGCCGAAATCATGGCCTGTGCCCGTTTTTCCGTCGCCCAATGCTGCGAAGCGGAGATTGACGATATCAATATCTTGCAGGCCACCATGCTCGCGATGACGCGGGCGGTGGAGGGGCTGGATATGGCGCCGAGGCATGTGCTGGTCGATGGCAATCGCCTCCCGCGATGGAAATATTCAGCCGAGGCGGTGATCGGCGGGGATGCGATCCATCCCTGTATCTCCGCAGCCTCCATCCTGGCCAAGGAATATCGGGACCGGCTGATGATCGCTGCCGCGGAACAATATCCGCAATATGGCTGGGATCGCAACAAGGGCTATGGCACGGCGGAGCATCTGGCCGCGCTCAGAAAATACGGGCCAACGCCGCTCCATCGCAGAAGCTTCGCGCCGGTGGCGCAAATGGACCTGCTTTAGGCTTCCGCCTTCGCCGGCTTGGGCGCGATCTTGCGTTCGGCCAGCACCCATTCGCCGCTCTCGCTCTTGATATATTTGGGCTGCCGGGTGACGTTCCAGACCAGACCCATTTTCTCGAGCAGCAGCAGCACATAGCCGGCGATATCGATCTCCCACCAGGCCATGCCCTGGAAGCTGGCGCGCGGGTGCTTGTGATGGTTGTTATGCCAGCCTTCGCCAAAGGTCAGCAGCGAGAAGATGAAACTGTTCTTGGCGGTGCCGACGCCCTTGGTGTGCCGCTGCGAGCCGACGACATGGGCATAGCTCGATATGCCCAGCGTGATCTGCAGAACCACGAAGGTCCGGAAATAGCCGCCGATCAGGATCGTGCCGATGACATGATCCCAGCCGCCGAAGACCAGGCCCCAGATGCCGGGAAAGATGATCAGCGAAAAGACCAGCCAGTACCAGCGCGTCTTGTGCAGCCAGAGCACGACCTCATTGTCGGCCAGCCCCTTGCCATATATGCTCATGTCGGTGACGCAGTCGTCCATGAACCAGCCGAAATGCGAGTGGAACATGCCCTTGAGCTTGCTCATCGGGCGGCCCCGGCCATCGATCCAGGGACTGTGCACATCGCCGATCTCGTCGCTGTGCGCATGGTGGCGCCGGTGATCGGACGCCCAGCGCAGCACCGAGGACTGGATCGACATCTGCGCCATTCCCCCCAGAATATATTGCATCGGCACCGAGGTCTCGAACGCCTTGTGCGAATAATAGCGGTGAAAACCGAGCACAATCCCGAGCATCAGGATGATATAGCCGGCGATGAAGGCCGACCATTCGACCCAGCCGGTGTCATAGGTGAACATGTACCAGACCGCCGCGATCGAGCCGAAAATCTTGGACCCGAAGACGATCGCATATTCGCGCCGTTTTTCGCGCCCGGCCTCGCCGCCGACGATGACGCCGGGATGCGGACGGGGTTCATCGCTCTGCTGGGCGATGCCATATTCATGCTGATATTGATCGCGAAAATTGCGCGCCATCTGTTCACTGACCCCCGGCCGATTGGTTTTGAGTAACGCTGTCGCCCAAAACTATAGCCTGCGCGGAACATTTTGTGAACCAAATTTGATTATGTCCGATTTTGCAAAATTTCTTCAAGAATATCGCTGAACGAGTCTTTTCCGTCACACCACTAGGGATTGAGTCTCGCGCAAAGACCGCGACTCCATATCTGGTGGCGGACTCGTTTCGTTCTCCCGCTCCATCTTTCGTTAACCATTAAGATACGCCTTTAACCTATATTAACGGCCTTGACCGCTGGCCCGTTCGGACTCACCGTGGGCGCCATTGGAAAAAGGATTACAGCTTCATGGGGATTATCGAGCGCATTCACGCGCCCAAGACACGCACTGCACCGAGCATCGCGAAGAAGACGGTTGAACTGCCACTCGGGCAGATATTGAAGATGGATTGTGTCGAGGCGATGGCCTCGCTGCCGGATGCATCGGTGGACATGGTCTTTGCCGATCCGCCCTATAATCTGCAACTCGGTGGTGATCTCTATCGTCCCGAAGGCGGGCAGGTCGATGCCGTCGACGATGCCTGGGATCATTTTGACAGCTTTGCCGCCTATGACGCGTTCACCCGCGCCTGGCTGGCCGAGGCCCGCCGCATTCTGAAACCCAATGGTTCGCTTTGGGTGATCGGCAGCTATCACAATATTTTCCGGGTCGGCGCCTCGCTGCAGGATCTGGGCTACTGGATCCTCAACGACATCATCTGGCGTAAGGCCAATCCGATGCCGAATTTCAAGGGCACGCGCTTCACCAACGCGCACGAGACTTTGATCTGGGCGTCGAAATCGGAAAAGTCGAAATATACGTTCAACTATCGGGCGATGAAGAATCTCAACGATGAACTGCAGATGCGCAGCGACTGGGTGATGCCGATCTGCGGCGGCCAGGAGCGGCTGAAGCGCGATGGCGCCAAGGCGCACCCGACGCAGAAACCGGAGGCCTTGCTGTACCGGATCATGCTGGCGACGACCAATCCCGGCGATGTCGTGCTCGATCCGTTTTTCGGCACCGGCACGACCGGAGCGGTCGCGAAGCGCCTCGGCCGCGAATGGATCGGTTGCGAGAAAGAGGACAGCTATTGCGAAGTCGCCGAACAGCGGATCGCCGAAGCGCTGCCGCTCGACGAAAGCTCGCTCAAGACCATGCAGTCGCCGAAATCCAAGCCGCGGGTTGCCTTCGGCACTTTGGTCGAAACCGGCTATATGAAGGTCGGCACAGAGCTTTGCAGCAAGAACCGCAAGTATAAGGCAAAGGTGCGGGCCGACGGCTCTTTGCTGTGGGAAGGGCAGGAAGGCTCGATCCACAAGATCGGTGCGACTGTGCAGGACGCCCCCAGCTGCAACGGCTGGACCTACTGGTATTATGATGACGGCAAGAAGCTGAAGCCGATTGACGATCTGCGCCAGACCTATCTGCTGGCCACCGAACCCTGATAGGAGCGGTTGATTGGAAGAATTGGAAGCATGTGGCGCGGATGCGAGACTCTATTTGAAGCCGGTCGGACTGGTCGACAGTCCGCAATGGCATGATGATAAAAATACCAGATTGAACAATAGTTTGATCTGGTTTTCTCAGATCGAGTATCTGGTAATTGAAGCAGGAAAACCGAACCGCCGAGGGCTGGTCAATATTAAGCAGTGGCCGGAATGGTCAAAAGCCTTGCCAGAGCCTCTGGCGCAGCGCGCCGCCACGCAATTTGCCCATCTGACCCGCCAGCATCCGGCGCTGACCTGCGGCGAGCGGGTGATCCGCTTCGACCAGCCGCATGTCATGGGCATACTCAATATCACGCCCGACAGCTTTTCCGACGGCGGCAAGCATCAGAACGATCCGGACCAGGCCGCCGAAGCGGGCCTGCAAATGGCCGTGGCAGGCGCCTCGATTCTCGATATCGGCGGCGAAAGCACCAGACCCGGTGCGGATCCGGTCTGGGAAGGAGACGAGATCAAGCGCGTGCAGCCAGTGATCGAACGGCTGGCCCATTGCGGCGCGGTGCTGTCGATCGACACGCGCAAGGCGGCGGTGATGGAAGCGGCGATCGCGGCGGGTGCGCATCTGATCAACGATGTCTCGGCCTTGCTGCACGACAGGAGATCGCTGGAAGTTGCCGGGATTTCCGGCTGTCCGGTGGTGCTGATGCACGCGCCCTCAAGCGGCAAGGACCCGCACAAGGGTGATGGCTATGGCAATATCGTCACTGACACGCTCGACTGGCTGGAGCAAAGGATTGCTGATGTCGTCGCCGCCGGTTTCGAGCGCGAGAAGATCATCATCGATCCCGGTCTCGGCTTCGGCAAGTCGCTCGCCGACAATCTCGCGCTGATGAACAATATCGCGATGTTCCACGCGCTCGGCCAGCCGCTGCTGATCGGCGCCAGTCGCAAGCGGATGATTGGCGCGCTGTCGAAGGAAGCACCGGTCGACAAACGCCTCGGCGGTTCGATTGCCTTTGCCCATCATGCGATCCAGCAGGGCGCGCAGATCGTCCGGGTGCACGACGTGCCGGAAACGGTGCAGGCGCTGCAGGTCTGGCGCGGCATGCGCGATGCGGGGTTGACGGCGCTGGTCTAGACGGGACTGCGCGCTATTTGCGAGCGTTGGCGGGGTGTGCTGCCCGTCACGCGTTTAAAAGCGGTGCTGAACGCGCTTTCCGATTCATACCCCAGAGAGCGGGCGACTGTTCCAACGGCATCGCCCCGCGACAGGTTGCGTCCGGCGAGCAGCATCCGCCAGCGCGTGAGATATTCGATCGGTCCTTCGCCGGCCAATTGCTTGAAGCGCGCTGCGAAACCGGATCGCGACATGCCGACCTCGGCGGCGAGCCTCTCTACCGTCCAACGCCGTGCCGGGTCCCGGTGGATCGCGGCAATGGCCGCCCCGACCTGCCGATCGGAGAGCGCAGACACCCAGCTGATGTCCTTGCCTTCACCCAAGTGAAGGCGCAGCGCCTGAATGAAGATCATATGGGCGAGATGCTGTGCGATCAGGACGCTTCCCGGCTGGGCAACCGCCAGTTCCTGCCGCATCCGGTCAAACGCCCAGCGGAGTGTCACGCGATCGGTCTCACCGTGCAGATGGACGAGCGGCGGCAGCAGGCCAAGCAACATCTCCGCATGCGGGCCGGCAAACTGGAAATGGCTGCCGAGCACCGTGACCTCGCCGCCGCCGTTCAGCTGGACCACCGCGCCTTCGGGGGAGCCGACAAAATGAGGCCGGTAATCCTCGGCTGGCAGGCCCGGATCGCTGGCAATCTCGAACGACAAACCGTGCGGCAACAGGAAACAGTCGCCTTCCTCGAGGAGCACAGGCGCGTCTGGGCCTTCGACCGTGATCCAGCAGCTGCCTGCAGCCAGGGCGTAGCATTTGATCCCTGCGTCATAAGCGTCGAAGCGGATCGACCAGGCGCCACCCGCCTCAAAGCCGCCGACGCGGTAGCTTATTGGCTCCAGCAACGCGAGGACATCGGATAGCGGATCCATATTTGGACGATCTCCAAGAAAATTCGGACTTCAAAGCATAGATCGTCCGCAAGCACTCGTCCATGTTCTTCTCAACCAACACGCATGTGCCTGGGTGTTTGAGCAAGGAAGAGCGGCAATGAGCTTTCACATAATGGCCTGGATCATGACGGCCGCTGCATGCGTTCTGGGGCTTCGCTTCATCTTCGCCGGCGGCGGCGTGCTCAGGGAGTGGGGTCTTGAGCCGACCACCGGCGCGCTGATCCTGTTTCGCCGGCTCGGCGCGCTCTATCTCGGCCTCGCGCTGATGTTCTTCCTGGGACGCAATGCCGGCCCCTCGGATTTCCGCTCGGCGGTGTGCCTGGTCATGGGCGGCACCGTCGCGGTTCTCGCGGCTCTGGGACTGCTCGAATTCCTGGCGAAACGGGCGAGCGCGGGCATCTTCCGCTCGGTCGCGGGCGAGGCGGTGCTGGCGGCGGCTTTTGTCTGGCTGTGGTGGGCCGGATGATGGAGCGCGTTCAATATCATCGCTTTGGTGGCCCCGAAGAACTGCGGCTTGAGGATGTGCCCCAGCCGGAGCCCGGGCCCGGCCAGATCCGCGTGCGGGTCAGGGCCGCAGCCGCCAACCCGATGGACTGGAAAATTCGGCGCGGCGAAATGAAGATGCTTTCCGGCTCTCGGTTTCCCCGTGGTCTCGGCCATGATTTCGCCGGGGTTGTCGATGCCGTCGGCCCGGACACCGTCCGGCTCAAGCCGGGAGACGAGGTCGTCGGTGTTGCCACCATCCGCGCAGCAGGCGCATTCGCGGAATCGGTGATTGCAGAGGAGAAGAACAGCGTCCTCAAGGCACCATCGATGGTGTTTGAGCAGGCCGCGGCGTTGACGCTGGTTGCGGTGACCGCATGGAGCGGGCTGGTGATGCGGGCGCAGGTGAGGCCGGGCCAATCGGTCTTTATCGCCGGATGCCTGGGCGGCGTCGGCCGTGCGGCGGTACAGATCGCCCGCATGCGCGGGGCGAGGATCACGGGCAGCTGCAGCGCGGCCGGGCGGGACGAAGCTCTGGCGCTGGGCGTGAGCGATGTCGTCGATTATCAGGACTTCGATGCAGCCGGATATCCGGGTCTCGTCGATGTCGTCTTCGATACCGCCGGAAAATTGTCACTCAGCCAATGTGGTGGGATGCTCAAGCGGGGCGGCCAATCGCTGCATATCGTCCCCACATTCGCCAAGATGATCGGCAGCCTGTTCTCGCCGCGGCATCGTCTGGTGTTCGGCAATCCCACCCCGGAATCGCTCGCCAGCATCGCCGAGGCGGGCGAACGGGGCCAACTTATCCCGGCGATCGGTCGTATCGTGCCGCTGTCGGAAGCGATCCCGGCACTCGTCGAGCTTGAGATGACAGGCTTGCCCAAGGGCAAGCTGGTGGTGGTTCCCGACCCGTGAGGAAGACACGACCTGATCGGCTCGCGGGGACGCTATTGCCGGCCCGTCGGATTCCCGCTCGGCTTTGGGGTTGTGCAGCGCTACACGGTGAATCGGAGACGCCGAATAACGGTGACACTCCGCCAATTCGCTTCACCGCGAGAATAAAGTGCACTGTCGCCGTCAACCCGCATGCCAGTCGACGAACCTTCAAGAACCGGGCCGATGCCCCATTGTTTCGCCGAGACGCACCATTCTCTCTGCTGCCCAGTCGGCTGAAAAAGCGATGCTGTGCTGCCGGAACAGCATGACGATCGTGGAGCCGAGCAGGAATCGTCCCATCTCCTCTCCCTTTTCGAGCGTGATATTCTGGTCGGCATAAGTCCACTGCACAATCTTGTTGGCGGGCCTTGGCCTGACGACGCCGTGCCAGACCGTTGCCATGCTGCCGACGATGGTCGCGCCGACCAGGACCATCGCGAACGGGCCGTGCTCCGGTGATTCAAACAGACAGATCACCCGCTCGTTTCGCGCGAAAAGGTTGGGGACGCCGCGCGCCGTAGTGGGATTAACGGAAAACAGCGAGCCCGGCACGTAGGTCATGCTTACAAGCCTGCCGTCACAAGGCATGTGCAGGCGATGATAGTCCCTGGGTGACAGATATAGATTGGCGAAGCTGCCGTTCCGAAACGTTTCCGCCAGTGCCGAATCGCCACCAAGCAGCTCGGCCGTGGTAAAGGAATGGCCCTTTGCCTGAAGAATCTGATGGTCATCAATCGCGCCAAGCTGACTGATCGCCCCATCCACCGGGCAGGCAAAATCTGCTGTCGTAATTGTTCGCGCGCCGGCTTTGAGCGGACGGGTGAAGAAGGCGTTGAAGCTGTTGTAGCTGGCGATGTCGGGATTTTCGGCCTCGCTCATGTCGACCGCATATCTGCCAACGAACCAGCGGATCAGCCGGGTCGTTCGGGCGCCTTTTTCCGCTGCCGCAATGCGCCCGGCCAGGGTGGTCAGCCACCGCTTTGGCAGCATGTACTGGGACGCGACTTTCAGACGGTCGAACAAGGTCTGACTCGCATCAATCGTTCAATCGGCCAGTTCAACCTGCCGGACATCATAGCCGGCCTTGTTGAGATCGGCGATCAGCCCTTCCAGCTGCTCGCGGTCCTTGGCTTCGCATTCGATATCGGTGATCAGGCCCTTGGCGGGCAGGTTGGTGAACACCCGCTGGTGATAGACCTCGATGATATTGACTTCATGTTCGGCGAACTGCTTGACGACATTGTAGAGCGCGCCGGGCTGGTCGCGGAGATGCAGGCGCAGGCGCGCCAGGCGGCCCGAGCGGGCGAGATCGCGCAGCAGAACATTGGCGAGCAGGCGGGTGTCGATATTGCCGCCGCAGAGGACGAGGCCAACTTTCTCGCCGGCAAATTTTTGCTTGTTGCTCAGCAGCGCGGCAAGGCCGGCAGCACCGGCACCCTCTACCACGGTTTTCTCGATCTGCAGCAGCAGGCTGACCGCGCCTTCCAGTTCGGCTTCGCTGACCAGCAAAATTTCATCGGCATGATCCTTGATGATCGCCGCGGTGAATTCGGAAGGATTCTGCACGGCAATGCCTTCGGCCAGCGTATCGCCACCGGCTGCCATGGTCTTGCCGTTCAGCTTCGCATACATGCTGGGGTATAGCGCCGCCTGCACCCCGGTCAGCTTGATTCCCGGCTTGATGGCCTTGGCTGCGGTTGCCATCCCGGAAAACAGGCCGCCGCCGCCGATCGGGATGATCATTCGGTCGAGATCGGGAACGGCTTCCAGCATTTCGATCGCCACGGTGCCCTGACCGGCCGCGACACGCGGATCGTCAAAGGCGTGGATATAGGTCAGGCCCCGTTGCTCGGCGAGCAGCATGGCATGGGCATAGGCCTCATCATAATTGCCGCCGAAGATGACAATTTCAGCACCATGGCCGCGAGTCTGCTCGACCTTTACCATCGGCGTGGTGCTGGGCATGACAATCGTTGCGGGGATGCCGAGCGTCTTGGCGTTATAGGCCAGTCCCTGGGCGTGATTGCCAGCCGAGGCGGCAATGACGCCGGCCTTGCGCTTGCTTTCGTCCATCAGCAGCAGCGCATTGAGCGCTCCACGCTCCTTATAGGCAGCGGTGAACTGCAAATTTTCGAATTTGAGAAAGACTTCCGCGCCACTGAGCTGGGACAGCGTAATGCTCTTCAGAGTCGGCGTATGGACGACCCGGCCTCTAATCCGGTCGTGGGCCGCTTTCACATCGTCAAAATCCAAGGATGGGTGAGCTATGGTCTGGATATCGTTCATATGGTCAGTGCCCCTAACGCATCTGGTCATCAAGGGAAACAATGATTATGCGCGTTACAAAAGGACAGGGAAGCATATGGCGAAAATAGCATTTATCGGGATCGGGGTGATGGGGGGACCCATTGCCGGACATCTGGCGAAAGCGGGGCATGACCTGACCGTCTATAACCGGACCAGAGCCAAGGCAGAGGCATGGGCGGCCAAATATGGCGGCTCGATTGCCGACAATCCGGCGGAAGCCGCGCGCGACAAGCAGATCGTGATCAGCTGTGTCGGCAATGACGATGATCTTGCATCGGTAACGATGGGACGCGACGGGGCTTTCTCGACCATGGCATCGGGCAGCCTGTTTGTCGATCATACCACGGTGTCGGCGCGCATTGCCCGGCAGCTGTCGGTGGAAGCCGAGGGGCCCGGCATTCACGTGGTCGACGCTCCGGTTTCCGGCGGTCAGGCCGGAGCGGAGAACGGCAAATTGTCGATCATGTGCGGCGGCAGTGACGAAGCCTTTGCCGCCGCCGAACCAATCATGTCGGCCTATGCGGCGCGGATCGTCCATGTCGGTCGCACCGGAGCAGGGCAGACGACCAAGATGTGCAACCAGATCGCGATTGCCGGTGTGCTGGAGGGATTGTCGGAAGCGTTGCGGTTCGCCCAGGCCAGCAGGCTCGACCTCGACAAGGTCCATGAAGCCATTTCCGGCGGCGCTGCCCAGAGCTGGCAGATGGACAATCGCTGGGGCACCATGGCGAAGGATGAATTTGATTTCGGCTTTGCGGTCGACTGGATGCGCAAGGATCTCGGGCTGGCGATCGAGGAAGCCCGCACCAATGGCGCGACTCTGCCGGTGGCGGCTCTGGTCGATCAATTTTACGCAGAAGTGCAGGCCGCAGGCGGCGGGCGCAATGACACGAGTTCATTGGTCTCGCGCCTTCCGAAAAGAAAATAAGCAAGGACAGATGATATGAGCGGTTGGCGGAAAAAACGCGGCTTGGCACTGTGCGCGAGCGCAGCGGGTCTTTTGCTGGTGCCCAGCCTTGCCCAGGCCGACAGCCTGATCGACAATGTCAACGGCATGACCCTCGACAGCAAGGGCAGGGTGATCCGCTTTACCGGAATGGTCATCGATGACGAAGGGCGGGTCAAGCAGCTGCTCGATCGCCGCGACAAGCGGCCGCGCGAGATGGATTTTCAGTTTGACGGCAAGGGCCAGAACCTGGTCCCGGGCTTTTTCGATGCCCATGGTCATGTCATGGACATGGGCTTTGGCGCCCTGACCCTCGATCTGTCCGAGACCAGATCGCTTGCCGAGGCGCTGGCAAGGATCGCGCAATATGCAGCGGATAATCCGAACCGGCAATGGATCATGGGCAGCGGCTGGAACCAGGAAGTCTGGGGACTGAGTCGCTTTCCCACTGCAGCGGAGCTGGATAGCGTGGTTGCCGACCGGCCGGTCTTTCTGAGCCGCGTCGACGGCCACGCCGCCTGGGCCAACAGCGCGGCGATGAAGGCGGCGGGCGTCTCTGCCGCATCAAAATCGCCGAGCGGCGGAACCATCGTCAAAACGGCCGGCAAGCCGACGGGTGTCTTTGTCGATGCCGCCATCGGCCTGTTCAAGGATGCGATTCCGGCCCCCAAACCGGCGGAGCGTGATCTGGCACTGAGCAAGGCTCAGGACATGCTGCTGGCCAATGGCGTGACATCGATCGCCGATATGGGGACCGAGCTGCAGGATTGGCAGAGCTACCGCAGGGCAGGGGACAAGGGGCGGCTGAAAATCCGGATCATTTCCTATGCCGCCGGGATTGACAATATGATCGCTATCGCCGGGCCGGCGCCATCGCCCTGGCTTTACGACGACCATCTCAAGCTGGCGGGGGTGAAGCTCTATGTCGACGGGGCGCTGGGGTCGCGTGGTGCCCTGCTGAAACAGCCCTATGCGGACGTGCCCGGGGAAAGCGGTCTGGCACTGCTCAGTTCGGCGCAGCTCAAGAACAATATGAGCCGTGCGGCGATGGACGGCTTTCAGACCGCCGTCCATGCGATTGGCGACAAGGCCAATGACGAGGCCCTGTCCGCGATCGAGGAACTGAACGAGACCTACAAGGGGGATCGTCGCTGGCGGATCGAGCATGCGCAGATCATCGACCCGGTCGATATCAGCCGCTTTGCCGCTACCGGCACCATTGCCTCGGTGCAGCCGGTGCATCAGACGTCGGACCGGCTGATGGCCGAAGCGAGACTCGGGCCGGACCGTCTTGCGGGTGCCTATGCCTGGAAATCGCTCCTCGATTCGGGCGCGATTCTGGCGTTCGGGACAGACGTTCCGGTGGAATCATCAAGCCCGTTTCCCGGGCTCGCCGCAGCGATCACTCGCGAAGATGCGTCCGGCCAGCCCTTTGGCGGATGGATGCCGGAGCAGCGGTTGGCTCGCGAGCAGGCCTGGCAGGCCTATACCAATGGTGCGGCTTATGCCGCGTTCGCCGAAGACCGGCTGGGCAGTCTCGAGCCGGGAAAAAGGGCGGATTTCATCATCATCGACCAGGATCTGCTGCTGGCGACCCCGGCGCAGATCCGGGCAACGCGGATCCTGCAGACATGGGTCGACGGGAAGCCGGTATTTGTGCGGAAGTGAGGGGGGACCATACGGGCTACTAGACGGCGGATTAATATAGATAAAATATTGATTTTGCGGTTGCGAAGAATCAGCTTTTACGCTATCCGGCAATCACCGAAGGGTTTCGTTGAATGAAAGCCCTCGCGATTGAACAGGGCGCATGAAGGTTCAGTTTTGGGCTTTCACCTACAATAATACGACCTGAATGGAGCATTTTATGAATTTTGGTAAACTCGCAGCTGGTATAGCAGCTCTTTCTCTGGTTGCGGCTCCTGTCGCAGCTCAGGCAGCGAACAGCGTTGCACCTGCGGTTGAACGCGTTGCAGCAAAATCCTCTTCGTCTTCTGAAAAGCTCGAAGGCGAAAATGGCATTCTGATCGCTGTTCTCGCAGCTGCTGCGGTTATCGCCGGCATCATCATCATCGCTGATGATAATGATCCAACAAGCCCCTGAGCTTTTTGGACAATGATTTAGGAAACGGGGCGATTTTCGCCCCGTTTTTTTTGCGCCGGAGCCGGCGGTCCAATGATGAAGGAATGTGGTAAACCGCCTTTTCATTTTGCCTCCCGCGATGCATATTGTGCGGGTCGATTCTCTCGAATGTAACAAAAGGCTGGCTTTGTGACTGCACCCGTTCGCTTTCCGCGATTCTTTGTGACCAACCCCAGTCCCTGCCCCTATTTGCCCGGAAAAAGTGAACGCAAGGTTTTCACCGAACTGAACGGGCCGCACACCGACGAACTGAACGATGCGCTCGGCCGGATCGGCTTTCGCCGCAGCCAGAACGTCGCCTACCGGCCCAGCTGCCTCGACTGCAAGGCCTGCGTCTCGGTCCGCGTCCTGACCGACGAATTCCGTCCCAGCACCACTCAGCGCAAACTGATCCGCCGCAACCGCGATCTGGTGGTCGAGGCGTGCGAGCCCTGGGCGACCGACGAGCAATATCAGCTGTTGCAAAATTATCTCGCCAGACGCCACCCCGGCGGCGGCATGGCGGAAATGGACGAGATGGACTATTCCGACATGGTCGAACAGTCTCCGGTCAAGAGCTTTGTGATCGAATATCGCGAGCCAACCAGCGACGGCAGCAAGGGTCGTCTGGTCGGTGCCTGCCTGACCGACCAGCAGGGCGACGGCCTGTCGATGATCTACAGCTTTTTCGACGCCGACCACAGCGAGCGCGCCGGTCTCGGCAATTATATCATCATGGACCATATCCTGCGCGCCAAGACGGCGGGCTTGCCCTTTGTCTATCTCGGCTACTGGGTCGATGGCTCGCCGCAGATGGAATATAAGGTGCGTTTCCGGCCGCTGGAACGGCTGGGTCCGGACGGCTGGCAGAGATTCGATCCGGCAGAGCTGATCCAGCTGCAGCGTCGCCGATAGCCGGCAGCAGACGCTGATCCGGGCATAAAAAAGCCTGCCAATCTCACCGGATTGGCAGGCTTTTTTGATTGGCCGCAAGCGATCAGTCGTACATGCACCGCGCCTGCTGGCATCCCTTGAGCGGTTCTGCCTTGGGTGCCGGCTTCCAGGCTTTCCTGGGCGCCGCTTTCCACTGTTTCTTGTAGGTCGGCTTGCTGTAGATCACTTCCTCTTCGACATAGGTTGTCGTCGTGGTCGTGGTGACCGGCGCGGACTGCACGACGATCGTGGTGACCATCGGCTGCTGTGCCTGCGGATAATAATAGCCCGGCGTATAATATCCGTTCCAGCCGCTCGGATAGGCCGGCGGCGGTGCAGGACGGTAATGCTGCGGCGGCGGTGCGGGATAGCGACCGGCCTGCCGTTCCTCATAGCCATATTTTTTCAGCAGGTGCCGGCACCGGTCGGTGCCCTGATCAATCGCAGCGCCAGCGACAGCGCCCAGCCCGCCGCCGATCAGCGATCCGCCGAGGCGGTTGCCCTTTCCGGCAATCCGGTTGCCCGCGAAGGCACCAATCGCACCGCCGACAATCGCGCCGCCGATACCGCTGCTTTTCTTGCAACGCTCGAGATAGGCCAGTTCTTCGGCCCGCTGCTGGTCGACCGCAGGATAGGCGGGATAGCGGCGGTCCGGATCAGGCCGCTGGCGGGCGACGGCACAGCCGCGCGAATCAAATCCGGGGTCGACATCGCATCCATAGTCCTGATCGGTCCGGTCGCCCCAGTGCGGCGTCATATTGCCGTCGCCGATGAACGTGCCGGAATATTCGCCCTGATAAACGCGACCGTCGGCATCGCGATAGGTGCCCTGCCATTCGCCCTGGTAGCTGCCGTCTTCGCGATAGGCTCCGTCCCAGTCGCCCTCATAGGTCGAACGATCGCTGCCATAGGAAGGCGGCGTTGCAACCACGCGGTCATCGCCGACAAACACGCCCGGATCATAGCTGGCATGGCCGTCGCGATAGCCGTCATCATAGCCCTGGTTATAGCGGTCCCAGTCGACATTATACCGAGCGTCCTGGACGACACCATAGCGGTCGGTCAGAACCGCATCGTCATAATAGCGCGACCAGCCATAGCCATAATTGGGCTGGCTCAGGCCATAATAGCCGAAATTCCCGATAAAATAGCTCGGCTGGATATAGGTTTTCGGCAGGCGATAGCCCCGGTACGGTTTGTGATAGCCCTTGTCATAGCCCATCCGTCCCCGGCGCACATAGTTGCCGGCCTGGCGATAGCCTTTCATCTGGTGCATATTGCCCATATTCTTCATGCCGCGCGAATAGCCCATCGTGCCCATGCGGGTCGTCGTCCGGTTCGGTGTCGGCGTCGAACGGGCGGTCGGCGTGGCAAAGGCCAGGCCGGAGGCGGGAGAGGCGATGGTATCGGGCACCGAGTCGATTGCTGCAATCGCGGCCCCTGGCGCCATCGTCATAACACCGGCAATGCCAGCAAGTAAAAGGGTCTTCATGGTTAACAACTCCCTGGTTTCAGACATGCACTGAGCATGGCCGAGCGAAATCTGGTTAACGAACATTTACCATTTTTCGCGGGGATTTACCATTAGCAGACTGTTAAATAGGCCAGATTTCGCATTTTGTCTCGAAATGGGGCATCCCGGTTAAGCGCTTCTTAACCAAGATTGTCGGCGATGGCTTCGATCAGTTTGACCATTCCGGACTCGTCAGCGGGCTGGAAACGGTCGGGCAAGGGGCTGTCGAGATCGAGCACCCCGATCAGCTTGTCCTGCCGGATGATCGGAACGACCAGTTCGCTGCGGCTTTCGGCATCGCAGGCGATATGTCCGGGAAAGGCGTGGACATCGGCCACTCGCTGCACTTCGCCGGTGGCGGCTGCGGTCCCGCACACGCCCGCGCCGATCGCGATCCGGATACAGGCCGTCTTGCCCTGAAAGGGGCCAAGCACCAGCTCGTCGTCGATCCGCCGGTAAAAGCCCGCCCAGTTGAGGTCGGGCATATATTGCCAGATCAGCGCCGCAATATTGGCCATATTCGCGATTGCGTCGGGCTCCCCGTCGACCAGGGCAACAGCGGATGCCGTCAGGTCGGCGTAAAATTCTGCAGCGGGCTGGTCCCGGTCGATGGCAATTTCGAGCATCTTCATTGTTCCTCTTGTGCCGACGGGTCGCCGGTTTCGCTTTTCCTGGCCGGATCATATTTGGCAAACCAGCCCATGATATTGTCGACCTTGGCGATCAGCTGGCTTGGCCTGCGCGCAATAAGATGGGATGCGCCTGGCACCCGCACCAGTACCGTATCGACATTCTGCACCTTCAGCGCCGTATAAAATTGCTCGGCTTCCCATGCCGGCGTGCGCCAGTCCGCTTCGCCCACCATCACCATGGTCGGTGTCCTGACATTGTTGACGATGGAAATGGGAGACCGCCGCCAATATTCCTGCGGCTGCTCCCATGGCTGGGCGCGGAACCAGTGCCGGCTGACAAAGCGGGCGATATCCCCGGCAAGCGCCATGCTGGTCCAGTTGATTACCGGCTTGACGGTAGCCGCTGCTGCAAAGCGATCGGTCTTGCCGACGGCCCATGCGGTCAGCACGCCGCCTCCCGATCCGCCGGTGATGAACAGTCGGTCCTTGCTGGCGTAATTTTTTGCGAGCAGGGCGTCGACCACGCTCATCAGATCGTCATGGTCATGGCCCGGATAATCGAGGTCGATCAGCTGGGCAAATTCCTCGCCATAGCCGGTCGAACCGCGCGGATTGGCATAGACCGTGACATAGCCCTCTGCCGCATAGCGCTGGATCTCGGCGGCAAAATAGGGCCCGTACATGGTGTTGGGACCGCCATGGATTTCCAGAATCATTGGAAAGGAGCCGTCGGGACGAAAGCCGGGGGGCAGGGCCACCCAGGCTTCGATTTCGCGTCCGTCATGACTGGACGTCACCTTTATCTCTTCAATACGCGCGAGATCGAGGCGTCCCAGTGCATCCTCGTTCAACAAGGTCAGCTGGCGGCCGTTGCCGCTGCCGCGGGTAATCGCGACTTCGGCGGGCCGGTCGCTACTGCCCTTTGTATAGGCGATGATCGGGGAGCCGCCGCCGGCCTTGCCGGCGACAGAAAAGCTGCCGGAGGCATAGGGCCGGCCAAGCGACGTGCCGCCGATATCGGACAGCAGCGTGCGGACATTGCCCGACAGATCGATCGAGACCAGCGTCAGCATGCCGTCGACTTCGGCCTGCCCGATCAGCGCCCGGCCGTCGGCCCGCCATGCAATCGAGCCAATCGACCGGTCGAAACCGGCGGTCAGATTCTGGACCCCGCCGCCGTCGGGCTCCATGACATAGACATCCGTATGCTGATAGGACTTCAGCTGGTCATCATAGCCGAGATAGGCGATGCGGCTGCCATTGGGGGAGACAATCGCCGCAAAATCGGGGCCGTCGCGCTGGGTCAGGGGAGACACCGTCTCGCTCTCCAGGTCGACGCGATAGATTTCGCTTTCGATCGGATCAAGATCGGCATCCTCGGCCTGGTTGCCCGTCACCAGCAGAGCATCATTGCCCAGCCACTGCGGCGTGTCGAAACCATTTTTGCCATGGGTCACCTGTCGCGGTGTTCCACCTTCCGCGCTCAAGGTGAAAATCTGGGTCTTGCCCTTTGCCAGATAGCCGGCACCGTCGAAACGGAAGACCAGATCGTCGACGATGCGGACGGGCTTGGCCCAATCCGCTCCCTCGGGACTTTTGGGCGGCTGCGCAAAGGATGCCCGCTCGTCGGGGACCAGCATGGAAAAGGCGATGCTTTTGCCATCGGGAGACCAGACGGGGGCTCCGGGTCCCTGTTCCAGCTGGGCCAGGGAAAAGCTGACCCCGCTGTCCTGATAGCGCAGCCGCAGATCGGGCTTGCCGTTGGTCGTCGTCAGATAGACCAGACGTTTCCCGTCCGGTGACCAGCGCACCGACGAACTGGAGCCTTCGCCGCTGACCAGCGGTCGTTGACTACCGCTGCGCGTGTCGATGGTCCACAGATCGCTGACGACCTGGTCGGTGAACCGGTCCATCGACTTGCGGGCATAGACTATGGCAGAGCCGTCGGGCGAAATCTGCGGGTCGTCGGCATATTCGAGATCAAACACGCGCTCGGCCGTGAACCCCCGGGCGTCACCGCCATCGCTGGCCAGACCGGCTGTCGCAAAGGACGGAAGGCAGCATAATGCAAGTATATGGCGCGTTTTCATTGATATCCCCTTTTTGTAGCAGGCCTTCTTATGGGCAGGAGCGCGGCTTTGCCAACAGGAAAGCCGTTCGAGCGCCCGCCGGCGTTACTCAGTCAAGGCTGGGCTTGCCGCGACTTTTCTTGATGGTCGCCTTTTTCTTTTTGCTGTCGACCCTGCGTGCTTTGGCGGCTCTGCTCGGCCGGGTCTTGATCCTTCGGGCATCGCGCTGATAGGCCTGTTCGATCATGTCGCCGACGCGCCGCCGCGCTTCGGCCCGGTTGGCTTCGCGGGTGCGATATTCGCGCACCGTCAATACCAGTTCCCCGCCGCTGGTCATCTTGCGCCCGGCGAGCGTCTTCAATTTGCGGAAGGCATAAGGCTGCAGCCCGAGCGCATAGACATTGACCCGCATCTGCACTGCCGTGGCGACCTTGTTCACATTTTGACCCCCCGGTCCGCTGGCGGCAAGAAACGTCTCGGTGATCGCGCTTTCGGGAATATCAATCATGAATCCTGTCTAGCGCCATGCGCCGCCGGGCAACAGACCTTGTTAAGGACGTCTGGCAAAACCGGCAGCAGGAGCACTCGGCTTGTGCTGATTTGCAACAAATTTGTCTCCAAAAAGGACATATCCGGGAATATTGTCGGTCCGGAGCGGCTAAAAGTTAAATTTTTTTGGCCGGAGCAGAGAGTCCGGAAACGACTCATTTCTGCGGGTTCCAGAGTCATAAGGGGCCTCGCGACTCGCGCTGAATCCTACCTTAGTGAAAAATTAACCTTTTACGTTCATTCATCTTATGGTTAATAAATGATCCATCGGGTCGGCGGGGTGATCGATCTGGGGCGAGTAATAAAAAGGGGCTGCCTGATGCGCGTGCTGCTGATTGAAGATGAACCAACGACCGCAAAAGCCATCGAGCTGATGCTGACGACCGAAGGGTTCAACGTATATACCACGGATCTCGGGGAAGAGGGGCTCGATCTGGGCAAGCTCTATGATTATGACATCATATTGCTCGATCTCAACCTGCCTGACATGCACGGTTATGATGTTCTCAAGAAGCTGCGTGTGGCGAAGGTGCAGACGCCGGTGCTCATTCTCTCCGGGATCAGCGAAATGGACAGCAAGGTCCGGTCCTTCGGATTTGGTGCCGATGATTATGTCACCAAGCCGTTCCACCGCGACGAACTGGTTGCCCGCATTCATGCCGTTGTGCGCCGTTCCAAAGGCCATTCGCAGAGCGTTATCCGGACCGGCAAGCTGGCGGTCAATCTCGACGCCAAGACGGTGGAAGTCGACGGCAATCGTGTCCATCTGACCGGCAAGGAATATGCCATGCTGGAGCTGCTGTCCCTCCGAAAAGGAACCACGCTGACCAAGGAAATGTTCCTCAACCATCTGTACGGCGGCATGGACGAACCCGAACTGAAAATCATCGACGTCTTCATCTGCAAGCTGCGCAAGAAACTGGCGCTGGCCTGCGGTGGCGAAAATTATATCGAGACGGTCTGGGGCAGGGGCTATGTTCTCCGGGACCTGGAAGAAGAAACCGCTCCGACCGCACAAGTGGCGTAAGACAATATCCCTTCACTACCCAGAAAAATCGGCATGTGAATAAAAATGGCGGGACCCGACGGTCCCGCCATTTTTATGTGGCCGTATCCAGATAGCGGCGTTCGGAACCCTGCAGCACCAGAGCGGTCAGCTTGTCGGAATAATAGGCACCGGTGTCGATCCCGATCCGGTTACCCGCCTCCAGCACATCGTCGCTGATCGTGTGGCCATAGACGATGACCTTTTCGTGGGGCTCCTGGGCCGCCAGAAATTCTTCCCGGATCCAGCGCAAGTCCTTGTTCCGCTGCTCGGCAAGCGGCACGCCCGGACGGATGCCGGCATGGACAAAGGCATAATCGCCGATGACGATCTGGTCTTCAAATCCGGAAATAAAATCGACATGGTCCGGGGAAAACAGCGTCGGAATCCGTTCCGCCAGTGCCGAGATATCAAGCTCGATATATTCCTTCATGCTGATATCATAGCTCAGGATTGTCTCGCGTCCGCCGATGCGATTGAAAAAACGGACCGATTTCTCGTCGCCCGTGGCCGCCGCCAGATAGACCTCTTCGTGATTGCCCATCAGGAAGCGGACATTTCCGGCAGATGACTTGAGCTGCATGGCGGTGTCCAGCACACCGGCGCTGTCCGGGCCGCGGTCGACCAGATCACCGAGAAAGATGATCTCGCTTTCCGCGTCGCCGCGCTCGGTATCATCCTTGACGATCTTCTCCAGCAACTGTTGCAGAAGGTCGTTGCGGCCATGGACATCCCCGATCGCATAGATCCGTCGCCCTTCCGGGACGGAGGCGGTGTCAATCGGTCGGGCAGGTTTTCTTTTTCGTAACAGGCGATTCAACATGATGATAATAAATTTGTTTTGAGAAACCGGGTTTCAAGGGGGGAAGGGCAGGTTTTGATATGCGCCCCCTATAGGGCACCAACACCTGAATGGTTGCTGAGAATGGTCAGCTTTCCACGATAAAACTCAGGCCGGCCTTGGCTTCCAGACGCTTGACCAGCTTTTCGCCCATCAGCGCCCCGGCGGTCCAGATTCCGCCCCCTTTTTTGAGCCTGTCTTGGGCCAGGCAGAGCGCCGATTCCGCGATCATCTTGGAGGTCGATCCATAGCCGGGGTCCTTGTCTCCCTTGACGCACAGGCTGGCGGTTTCGCCATCTGTCGTTTCGCCGATGAAAATGATGTCATAGCTGCCATTTTCGCGTTGTTCCCTGGTCGGGCCTTCGCCCGGCTTGGGCGTGTCGTCGCCGGCAAATGGATTGGCCTTGGCGACCATCTCGGCCGCCTGCTTGCCAAGGTCACCGGGGCTGGTGACAACCATTTCGTCATATTGGAAGTCTTTTCCATAGGGAAAATCGAGAAGAAAGTTCGTCCGGTGGACATTTTTCGTATTGATCGGCGCCATGATGAACGGAGCGACCCAGCTGTCGATGGTCTTGTCATATTTCGGGATCATCATATTGGGCTGGTCGGCGCCCTTGAAACCGGGGGTCAGGCCGAAGCTGCTGCCCAATATCTTCACAAGGCCCGGATTTCTGGCGATCGCCTTCATTGTCTCCTTCAGGCTGGCTGCGGTGCCGCCCGAAAAAGTGCCTTCCATCGAGCGGACCCGTCCGCGGATCCTGGTAGCGGGCTTGCCGTAGCGCTTCTTCATCTCTTGCTGCAGCATCCAGACGCCAAGATCGAACGGGATCGAGTCAAAACCGCAGGAAAAACAGATCTGTGCACCGGATTCTTCAGCTGCTTTCTGATGTTCGTCGATCATCGCCCGCATCCAGCCCGGCTCGCCGCACAGATCGACATAATGGGTACCGTGCCGTACACAGGCCGCGACAACTTCATCACCATAAAGCTGATAGGGACCAACGGTGGTCAGTACGACCCTGGTCCGGCTCGCCATCATGTCGATCGATGCCGGATCGTCGGAATCCGCCACCACCAGCGGGGTCTCCTTGGGCGCGCCGATCAGATCGCGAACCTCTTCCAGTTTCTCGAGGTTGCGGCCCGCCATCGCCCATTTCGGAGCATCGCCGGACGTTCCATATTGCTGTGCCATATATTCGGCAACAAGGCGTCCGGTATAGCCGGTGGAACCATAGATGATGACGTCAAATTCGGGTGCTTCGGACATTGCGGCGCTCCTGCTGTTTCGTGCCATATATGGCCTACAGTTTCGGCAGAGTCACACCTTTTTGGCCCATATATTTGCCGGCCCGGTCAGCATAGCTGGTCTCGCACGGTTCGTTGCCCTTGAGGAACAGAAACTGGCAGGCACCCTCATTGGCGTAGATTTTGGCGGGCAGGGGGCTGGTATTGGAAAATTCCAGCGTCACATGCCCCTCCCATTCCGGTTCCAGCGGCGTCACGTTGACGATGATGCCGCAGCGGGCATAGGTCGATTTGCCCAGGCAGATCACCAGCACATCGCGCGGAATCCGGAAATATTCGACCGTGCGGGCCAGCGCAAAGCTGTTTGGCGGGATGATGCAGCAGTCGGTCTTGCGGTTGACAAAGCTGTTCTCGGCAAAATTTTTGGGGTCGACAATCGCATTGTCGACATTGGTGAAAATCTTGAATTCATCCGATACCCGGGCATCATAGCCATAGGATGACAGGCCGTAGCTGATACATCCTTCCCGTTTCTGGCCTTCGACAAAAGGTTCGATCATGCCGGAATGTTTCGCTTCGTTGCGGATCCAGCGGTCGGATAAAATGCTCATATCGGGTTCCTGTCGATGATCATGGTCGCACTACGTTCCAGTTTACCGGGCCGTCAACCCCGCTGATCCGGCGCATGTCGGACGCGCGCCACATCACCCAGGGCTTGGTGGCATAGTCGGGCGGGAAAAAATTGGCCTCGAGCCAGAATGTCCGGTCGATACCACTGCTGATATTGTACAGTTCCTCAAAGTCGCGCGACACCTCGATAATCGCCGGCTTGCCGCTGTGGGATTCGATTTGGTTGAGAAATGTGTTGAGTTCGCTGAGCACCAGCGCGCGACCGGGCCGGTCGCCGCAGTCATTGTCAAAGGCCAGCCGAACCGCGGGCGGCAGCATATGTTCGCCGCGCGGAACGGTGGTCACGAAATTGGTCGCCTGGTCGGTGGCGAGGCGGCAGAGCGAATAGCTGTGAAACGCGCCATAGCGGATGCCGGCTTCCCGGGCGCCCTTGATATTGGCCGCGAAATTCCGGTCGCGTTTCTCCGCACCCGCGGTGGCCCGGATATAGGCAAAGTCCACGCCGGTGGCGCCGGCAACATGCCAGGTGATGTCGCCATTGCTGTCATCGACCGAGATGCCCTGTACCGGATATTGATCGCGCGCCGGCGCCCAGCCAACGGTGATATTGCGCAGGATGAAGGCGATGACCAGCAGCACCACGACAATCGTGGCAAGGCTCAGCATGGTTTTTCTCATGTCCCGATTGGCCACCCTGGCTCCCTGATACGCAGCGGAAATATCATTCAATTCTTGATATGCAATACGCAGATCAAAGTGAAGAGACGCCGGGCCGTCTTGAAGTCGACGTCGATCTTGCCCTCGAGCCGCTCGACGAGCAGTTCCGCGCCCTGATCGTGGACCCCGCGGCGGGCCATGTCGATTGTCTCGATTTCCGCCGCGCTGGCCTTGCGGATCGCCTGGTAATAGCTGTCGCAGATCGCGAAATAATCGCGGATTGGTCGCCGGAAACGGCCAAGCGCCAGAATCAGCGTCTCCAGCGGCTCGCCATTCTCCCGTCCGATCGAAATCACCAGCCGGCCCTCCTGCACGCTAAGCTGGAGCTGATAGGGTCCGGCATAGCCATCCTCATGCTGTTTGAGCGGCTTGAAATAATTTTCCTCGATCAGATCGAAAATCGCGATCCGCCGTTCCTGCTCGATATCGGCATTGCGCCACAGGATCGTGGCTTCATCAAGCTCGACAGATATGATGCGCGGATCGGACATTGCGCCCTGTTGCCGCAGCACCGGTCTCAGGACAAGGTTTTTTGCAGCGCTGCCCCTGACAGTCTCTTGTCCACAGGACTGTCACCGGCGTTTATCAATTTTTTCGCGGGACCTCTTGCCGAGAATCGATTCAGCGTCGATGAAGAGCCATGGCCGAATTGATGCGTTTTCAGAATGACGAGAGTGATGGACAGCGCCTGCCGCGCAATGTCGAGGCAGAGGCGACCTTTCTTGGCGCGCTGCTGATCGACAACCGCGTTGCGGAAGATGTGCAGATCCGCTTGCGGCCGGAACATTTTTACGAGCCGCTGCATGGCCGGATTTACGAACAGGCGCTGAAGCTGCTCGACAAGAATATGGTGGTCACGCCGGTAACGCTGAAGCCCTATTTCGAGTCGGATGAAGCGATGAAGGCGCTGGGCGGGCCGTCCTATCTCGCCAAATTGACCGGTGATGGTGCCGGCCTGATCGGGGCCCGCGATTTTGCCAACCAGATCTATGATCTGGCGCTGCTCCGCGAACTGGTCAGTGTCGGGCGGACGCTGGTGGAAAGTGCGCTGGATACCAGCGAGACCGTCGATCCCAAGGAACAGATCGAGGAAGCGGAAACCGCGCTCTACCGGGTCTCCGAGGGCGAGGCGCAGGAGGGCGGCGTGCGGTCGTTCCTGCAGGCATCCACTGAAGCGCTGAACAATGTCGAGCGCGCATTCAACAGTGGCGGCAAGGTCTCCGGCATTACCACCGGCCTGACCGACATCAACGCCAAAATGGGCGGCCTGCACCGAAGCGATCTGCTCATCCTTGCGGGACGCCCGGGCATGGGCAAGACCTCGCTGGCCACCAATATCGCGTTCAACGCGGCCCACCGCTACTTGCGCGACATGCAGGACGGGATCGCGCCCGAGGATTCGCTGGGCGCGAAGACCGCCTTTTTCAGCCTGGAAATGTCGGCCGACCAGCTGGCCACCAGAATTCTGTCCGAGCAGGCCGAGATCAGTTCGGAAAAACTGCGCATGGGATCGATCAGTCGCGACGAAATGCACCGGCTGGCGATGGCCTCGCGCGAGCTGCAGGATCTGCCGCTGTTTATCGACGACACGCCGGCGCTGACCATTGCCGCTCTGCGGACCCGGGCCCGGCGGCTGCAACGGCGTCAGGGCATCGGGCTGATCGTGGTCGACTATCTGCAACTGTTGCAGGGATCGGGCCGGGCGAATGACAATCGGGTCAACGAGATTTCGGAAATCAGCCGCGGCCTGAAAACGCTGGCGAAGGAACTGCAGGTTCCGGTGATGGCGCTGTCGCAGCTGAGCCGGGCGGTGGAAAGCCGCGAAGACAAGCGCCCACAACTGTCCGATCTGCGTGAATCCGGCTCGATCGAGCAGGATGCCGATATCGTCATGTTCATTTTCCGCGAGGAATATTATCATCTCGCGATCAGGCCCGACCAGCCCGACGGTAATTCGACGCCCGAGCAGATCGCCAAATATTCCGCGTGGGAAACCGATCACCAGAGCAAGGTCAACAAGGCGACCGTGATCGTCGCCAAGAACCGTCAGGGCTCGACCGGCAATATCAACCTGAGCTTCCTCAGCGAGTTCACCAAATTCGGCGATCTTGCCTATGACGAGGGGCCGGAGGAATATTAGACCGGAATTGCCGGGCAGTTATTCCATCCGGCCAGGCCGGTCGCGGGCAAGGGAGCGGCAATTTCATGAATATCTGGCTTCGAACCCTGCTTTTCTCGGTGGTCTCGCTGGTCCTGTTGCTGGGTATAGCCATTGCCGTCGACACCTGGCAGTTCCGCAGCGGCAGCGAGAGCGCGCAGGGGGAAATAATGGCGATGCGCAAGCAATTCGGAAGCATGAAAGATTCGGATGGCTTTACCAGGACCACCACCTCCTATTATCCGACGGTGCGATTCATCAGCGGGCAGGGCCGGCAATATCAGGTCGAGGCGGGGCAACCCGTGCTCGAACCTCTGCCCGAGATTGGCGAGCGGATTGCGATTCGCTACGAGATCGCCAATCCCGGGAATGTCCGGCCCGACTATGGCCTGCTGCGCGACTGGCTGCTGGCCGGCGTTGTCGTCACCATCAGCCTGTTCTTCTTCGTCATCGCGTTGATCTTCACACGCCGCAAGGTTCCGCAAATCTAGCGGAAGAGGGGCTTCCGTCCGTTTTCGGGAGCGAATCCGGCGCTAGAAAATCGGGTCGTTGGCGCCCTTGTCATCAGCATCCGGCAGCGGGGTCACTTCCTCGTGAATACCGCATTCGGACTTGTCCCATCCGCGCCAGCGGCCTGCCCGGGGGTCTTCGCCCGGCAGGACCTTGGATGTGCAGGGCGCGCAACCGACGGAGAGATAGCCTTCCGCTTCGAGCGGATGGCGCGGCAGGTCATGCTTCTCAAAATAGGCTTCGAGATCGTCCTTGATCCAGTCGCCGAGGGGATTGATCTTCAGGCGTCCGTCGTCAATCTCGAACCGGGGAATATTGTTGCGGGTCACCGACTGGAACGCCTTGCGGCCCGAAATCCAGCTGTTGAGACCTGCCTTCGCGCGGGCCAGGGGCTCCACCTTGCGGATTTCGCAGCAGCCATCTGGGTCATAGGACCAGCGGAGACCATTTTCGTCCTTTGCGGCAAGCACGGCGGGATCGGGTGCGACCACATTGCTGTTCTTCAGGCCCAGAGTCCTGACCAGCGTCTCGCGATAGGCCAGCGTTTCGGGAAACATCTTCAGCGTGTCGACAAAGGTGACCGGAATCGTCGGGTCGACCGCTGCCACCAGATGGAGCAGCACGGCGCTTTCGGTGCCAAAGGAGGAAACGACCGCGACCTCGCCGAGCTGACGTTCGTCGAACAGGGCCTTGAGCATCGAGGACGTGTCCACGCCTTCGAACCGCTGGTTCAGGGCATCGGCATCGGCCTGAGTGAAATCGGGACGGACATCGATCGTGTCGATCTTGCGTGCTGCTTCAGCCATGACGGAGACTCCAGATCGGGGTGCGCTGGTCGGAGGTCGCCTGATAGACATGCTCGTAGCGAGCCAGCGCGGCTTTCATATCTTCGGCGTTGATCGGTGCATCGGGCGCAAAGGCATCAAAGCCGCAGCGCCGCATATAGGCAATCTGGTCGACCAGCACATCGCCGCTGGCGCGCAATTCGCCGGTGTAACCGGCCTCGCGCAGGATCTGGGCGGAGGAATAGCCGCGACCATCGCCAAATACGGGAAAGCTGACTTCGATCAGCGACAGGCGATCGAGATGGGGCAGCAATTCCCGGGCGTCTTCACCGGCTTCGATGCGCACGGCGGTGGCGTTGGACTGGTCAAGAAAGGAATCGAGCGAAACCGCCGGTTCCTCATGCACATCGTCATCGCGCAAACGGATAGCATCAACCATATATGGCCTCCTTGAACTTTTCCATGCCGACACGGCGATAGGTATCGATGAACCGTTCCCCCTCCTCGCGCTGCGCGAGATAGAGGTCGGTCACCGTTTCGATCGCATCGATCACCCCGTCTTCGGTAAAACCGGGGCCAGTAATCTTGGCGAGGCTGGCATCTTCCGCGCCGGACCCGCCAAGCAGCAGCTGGTAATTTTCCGTGCCCTTGCGGTCGACGCCGAGGATGCCGATATGGCCGGCGTGGTGATGGCCGCAGGCGTTGATGCAGCCCGATATCTTGAGCTTCAGCTCGCCCAGTTCCCGCTGTCGACCGAGATCGGCGAACCGTTCGCTGATCTTCTGGGCAAGGGGGATCGAGCGGGCATTGGCGAGGCTGCAATAGTCGAGACCCGGGCAAGCAATACTGTCGGTGATCAGGTCGAGATTGGCTGGGGCCAGACCGGCCTCGTCCAGCTTCTGCCAGAGCGCGTAAAGGTCGCTCTTTTTGACATGGGGCAGGACGATGTTCTGGCTGTGCGTGACCCGCAGCTCGTCAAAACTATATTGTTCGCCCAGATCCGCCATCAGGTCGATCTGTGCCGAGCTTGCGTCGCCGGGAATGCCGCCGCGCGGCTTCAGGCTGATCGTCGCGATCGCATAGCCGGGCTGTTTGTGTTCCGAAACATTCTGGTCGACCCAGAGCGCGAAGTCCGGATCGGACAGATCAAGATCGTCGCTGGCTTGTGCATCAAACGGCGGAACGGCGAAAAATTCGGTAATCCGCTCCAGTTCTTCCACAGGAGGGTTGAGCCCCAGCCCTTTCATATGGCTGAATTCTTCCTCGACCTGGCGGGTATATTCTTCCTTGCCGAGTTCGTGGACAAGGATCTTGATCCGCGCCTTGTACTTGTTGTCGCGGCGGCCATAGCGGTTGTAGACGCGCAGGCAGGCCTCTGCATAGCTGATCAGCTCGTCCGCCGGGACAAAGTCGCGGATTTCCGGAGCGATCATCGGGGTCCGGCCCATGCCGCCGCCGACGAAGAATTTCGCGCCCAGTTCGTCAGCATCGTTGCGTATCAGCTGGATGCCGATATCGTGCAGCCGCATCGCCGCGCGGTCGGTATCGCTGGCGATCACCGCGAACTTGAATTTTCTGGGGAGATAGGAAAATTCCGGGTGGAAACTGGACCATTGCCGCAGCAATTCGGCCCATGGGCGCGGGTCGGTAACTTCGTCGGCGGTCGCGCCGGCAAACTGGTCAGAAGAGATATTGCGGATACAATTGCCGCTGGTCTGGATCGCGTGCATCTCGACAGTCGCCAGGTCGGCGAGAATGTCGGGAGCATCGGCCAGCTTGATCCAGTTATACTGGAGATTCTGGCGCGTAGTGAAATGACCATAGTCGCGGTCATATTTGCGCGCGATATGAGCAAGCATGTGCATCTGCTTGCTGCTCAGCGTGCCGTAAGGAATGGCGACGCGCAGCATATAGGCATGCAGCTGCAGATAGAGGCCGTTCATCAGCCGCAGCGGCTTGAACTGGTCCTCGGTCAGCTCACCGGCAATCCGGCGCTTCACCTGGTCGCGAAATTCCTCGACCCGCGTGTCGACCATCTTCTGGTCATATTGGTCATATTGATACATGTCAGATCACCCATTCGCCGGCGTCGGGATCGGCCGGTTTCAATGTCAGGTCGGGACGTACAGTCGGTCCGAGCGCGCGCACCCGGTCCTTGATATGACCCGGTCGCGGGCCGTCATCGGTCTGTTCGGCGTCGATAATATAAGGCGCATTCACCCGGCGAGCCGCTTCCTCGCGGTGCAGGATCGCCTCGCCCTGATCGCCGACATCGGTTGCATCCCGGACAAAGCGCGACCAGTCGAGGCCGGTCCACCAGATCACGTCGCCGGTCTTGAGATCATTCCCGGTCAAGATTTTCATGCGCCGACTCCTGCCATTCGAGCAAATTCGCGAAACTTATTTTCGGCGTCGCCATAGCGAGCAACCTCGCCCACGACCAGCAAGGCGGGGCTGCGGACATTTTCGCGCCGGACAAGATCGCCGAGGTCGGTCAGCAGCGTCCGCAGCGCGCGAAAATCGCTGCGCGTGCCATTTTCGAGAACCGCTACCGGCAGATCGGGCGAGGCGCCATCGGCGATCAGCTTTTCAACGATCGCCTCGGCATTGGCGACGCCCATATAGATCACCAGCGTGCGACCCTTGCCAGCGAGGCCGGACCAGTTCTGGTCGGACAGGCCCTTGCACTGGCCGGCGACAAAGGAGACCGCGCTCGACGCATCGCGATGCGTGAGCGGCATCCGGGCCTGGGCGGCGCAACCAAGGGCTGCGCTGATACCGGGAACGATTTCGACATCCACGCCGGCCGCCTTGCAATCGTCGGCTTCTTCGCCGCCGCGTCCGAAAATGAACGGGTCGCCGCCCTTGAGCCGCACGACCAGATGGCCCTTGGCAGCTTCGCTGACCAGAATCTGGTTGATCTGGTCCTGGGGCACGCTGTGCAGGGAGCGTTTCTTGGCGACCGACACCAGACGGGCGGACGATGATGCCAGATCAAGGATTTCCTGGCTGACCAGGCCGTCGTGCACGATCACGTCGGCGCGTTCGAGCAGTCTGGCTGCTTTCAGGGTGAGCAGTTCCGGATCACCGGGACCGGCGCCGACGAGATAGACCCTGCCCGCAACGGCAGCCTTGTTTGATATATTTTCCATGCAGGCGATATGCGCGTATCGGGCCGCATGTTCAAAACAGAAGTTTTTGGGGCTGCCTAAGCTCAGCTATTTGGCGGGAGCGGCCTCGTCCGGTTCGACAATCGTTTCGTCCTTCAGACCAACACCGATCGACGCGCGGGCCTGCTCCGCTTCCATCGAGACAACCGGATAGGCGCAATAGTCCGCCGCATAATAGGCGCTGGGCCGATGGTTGCCGGAAAGGCCGATGCCGCCAAAGGGGGCCTCGGATGAGGCGCCGACGGTCATCTTGTTCCAGTTGACGATTCCCGCCCGGCTGTTCGCCCAATATTGGTCATATTGCTGGGCCGTGCCGCCGACCAGCGCCGACGACAGGCCGTAGCGCGTATTATTGGCCTCCGAGATCGCTTCCTCGAAATCCGCGACGCGGACAACCTGCAGGATCGGCCCGAACAGCTCGATGTCGGGCCGTTCTTCGAGATCGGTGACATCGATGATACCCGGCGTAAGAAAGGGGCGACCCGCGACCGGTCTCGCCATATGCTTGATCGGCTTGCCGCCATGGCTCATCAGGGCCAGAAAACTCTCGGTGAGGCCGTCGGCGGTTTCATTGTCGATCACCGGTCCCATGAACGGGGCAGGCGAGGCAAAGGGTTCGTCGATGATCAGGCGGTCCGAAATATGCTTCACCTCGCGGATGATACGGTCATAGAGCGTATCCTTGACGATCAGCCGGCTTGCCGCCGAGCAGCGCTGGCCAGCGCTCAGAAAGGCCGACTGTACGATCAGCACCGCGGCGCTGTGGATATCATCCGTATCCCAGGCAATGATCGGGTTGTTGCCGCCCATTTCCAGAGCCAGTATCTTGTCCGGGCGGGTGGCAAACTGGCGGTTGAGGGCAATGCCGGTGCGGGCCGAACCGGTAAACAGAACGCCGTCCAGCCCTTCGTTGGCGGTCAGCTGCTTGCCGGTGGCTGGACCGCCATGCAATATATTGACAACGCCGGGAGGAAAGCCGGCCTTTTCAAACGCATCGACCAGATATTGACCAACGGCCGGAGTTTTTTCAGACGGTTTGAAGACAATTGCATTGCCGGCAATGAGCGCCGGAACGATATGCCCGTTGGGCAGATGGGCGGGAAAATTATATGGGCCGAGTACCGCGAGAACGCCATGCGGCTTGTGGCGCAGGGCTGCCCGCATATTGGGCGCGCTCGGCAGCTGGCGCTGCGGGGTGCGCTCGGCAAAGGCGTTGACCGAGATATCCACTTTCTTGACCACCGATTCCACTTCGGTGCGGGCTTCCCAGAGCGGCTTGCCGGTCTCGCGGGAGATCAGCTCGGCCAGTTCATCGCCGCTCGTCCGGATCCGGTTGGAATAGCGCCGCACAGCCTCGATCCGCTTGATCAGCGCGGTTGCCGCCCAGCCCGGCCAGGCTTCGCGCGCGCGGGTCACCACGGCGTCGGCGTCGCCGCTGGTTCCGGTCCACAGGGTGGCTCCCGTTGCGGGTTCGATGGATATCAGGTCGCTCAAATCAGCCTCTGTTTATGATCTATTCAATATGTCTGAGCTCTATAGGGCATATCCGGTGCGATAGACCATAGGTTAAAAATCCCGCGCTCCTGCACGGATTTCTTGCGGTGCCTCGCCATCGGACCGGTCTGTTTCAGCCTTTGCGCAATGCGATTCCCATATTGCGTATATTCTTGATTTTTTTCGAAAGCGGGGTCCAGTCGTCGTTCTCGGAGATGGCCGCCCAGATCGATTCCACTTCCTCGATATGCATCGAACAGGGAGCCGGCTGCTGCCAGTGTTTGCTGACCGGTATCCGGCTGCGCGAGCGATCCGCGATCAGGCTGCGAAAGTCGGAAAATTCGGGAGACATGTCTTCGGGGCTGGCGAGGTCCGCGACCTTTCCCCAGTCGAAGAAGAAGCGGTCAATCTCCACGGTTTTTTGCGCCAGTCCCTTTTCCGCCGCCACGACCAGATCGCGATCCTTTTCAAATCCACCGGACTCGATGCCCAGCCGCCAGCAGAAATGTTCGGTGAAGGCGGTGCCATAGGCTTTCGGGAAGCCTTCCAGCGTCGCCACCAGCGGTTCGCTGTCGGCAATCAGCCGCAGAGCACTCGCAAATTGCGCGAGATTCCAGTGCAGGGCCTCGGGTTGCCGGGCGAAGCAGTAGAGCCCTTCATGGTCAAAATAGGCCGCTGTAAAGCCCGGTTCCCAATAAGGAGTGAAGCGCCACGGGCCATAGTCAAAGCTTTCGCCGGTGATGTTGATATTGTCGGTATTGAGGACGCCATGGACAAAGCCTGCGGTCATATAGGACCCGGCCAGCCCGGCGACCTGCTGCGCCACCTTTTCAAACAATTCGGTCGCCGGATCATCGGTCTGCACGCCGCCATAATATTGGTCGAGGCAATAGCTGACCAGCCGGTGCATCAGTTCTTCATTTTTTTCAAAAGCGACCCGCTGGAAGGTGCCGATCCGGATGTGGCTATGGCTCAACCGGGTCATGACCGCAGAGCGGGTGGGCGAGGGTTCGTCGCCGCGGGTCAATTTTTCCCCCGTCTCGACCACAGAGAATGTCTTTGAGGTATTGACGCCCAGCGCCTCAAGCATCTCGGTGGCAAGAATTTCGCGGACCGCCCCCTTGAGGGTCAGCCGGCCATCGCCGGCCCGGCTCCAGGGAGTCGGCCCGGAGCCCTTCGTCCCGAGATCCATCAGACGATTCTCATGGTCCCGCAGCTGCGCAAACAGAAAGCCCCGGCCGTCACCAATCTCGGGATTATAGGTGCGGAACTGGTGGCCGTGATAGCGAAGCGCGAGCGGCGGATCGAGATTGTCGGCCAACGGCTCGAACTTGCCGAAATGGGCAATCCATTGTTCGTCGCCAAGCGCATGCAGCCCCACGCTCTGGTCCCATCGGTCATTTCTGAAGCGGAGAATATGCTCGGGAAAATCGGCTGCTGCCACCGGATCGCCGATCTTCTCTCCCAGACGGGTGATCTGGACATCGGGCTGATAGACGCTCTTGCCGGGTTCGGATTGCGGTTTATATGGCATTTTCCAACAGTGGCGGCTAATCGGTCGCGCAGCAAGTGCGAACACAAGGCCAGACGCAGGATGAGTGAAGAAAAATCGTATCAGGACATATACTGGGAATCCGATGACGGATTGAAACTGCACGCCTGGGACTATCCGTCCGACAGCGGTAAAACACCGGTCATCTGTATACCGGGGCTAACCCGCAATGCCCGGGATTTCCGCCATCTTGGCACGCTGTTCAACGGGGAACGCCGAATTGTGATCGCAGATCTGCGCGGCCGCGGCGACAGCGAATATGCCAAGGACAGCAGCACCTATAACCCGAAGCAATATGTTTCGGATATCATCATGCTGATGGAGGAACTGGAAATCCCCAGAGCCATTTTCTTCGGCACCTCGCTGGGCGGCGTTGTTACCATGTTGATGGCCAAGATCGATCTGGCCCGCGTCGCCGGAGCGCTGCTGAACGATATCGGGCCGGAGCTCGACCAGAGGGGGCTTGACCGGATCGCCGCCAATGTCGGCCAGGGCAGGAGCTTTGACACATGGGCCCATGCCGGACGTGACCTGGCAGAAAATAACAGCGATATTTTCCCGGATTTCACTTTGAAGGACTGGATCGCCTTTGCCAAGAAACTGTACCGCATGAACAGCTCGGGCCGGATCAAGCTGGATTATGATATGAAGATTGCCGAGCCATTTGACGGCAAGGGCGGTGGCAGCGGAGCGCTGTGGAATGCGCTGGAAAATATGAGAGAGGTTCCGACGCTGATTTTGCGCGGGGAATTGTCAGACCTGTTCAGCGAGCAGACCGCGCAGAAGATGCTGGAAAAACTGGACAAGGCCGCGCTGGTGACGGTGCCGCGCGTCGGCCATGCACCGACGCTGGAAGAGCCCGCCTCGCTTGACGCGATCAACCAGTTGCTCCAACGCGTCGACTGAATGACGTAAGCCAGCCGGATATGAAAACCGCATGAAGCCAGCCAAGATCCTGCATCTGCACAGTACGTTCAATCTGGGCGGCAAGGAAGCGCGTGCCGTTCGGCTGATGAATCATTTCGGTGATGCCGCCGAACATGTCATCTTGTCTGCCGAGCCAGACAGCCTGTCCGCTCGCGATGCTATTGACCGGAATATCAAGGCAGCCTTTCCAAAAGACGCACCATCGCTCGCCGGAAAGCCGTCGTTGAAGCGCTATCGCGCGTTCGTCAGCTATTTCCGAGAGTTTGATCTGATCCTGTCCTACAATTGGGGATCAATGGACGGGGTGATGGCGCGGACCCTGTTCTCCCGTGTGGAAGGCCTGCCGCCGCTGATCCATCACGAGGACGGCTTCAATCAAGACGAACAGGCCAAGCTCAACTGGAAGAGAAACTGGTTCCGCATATTCGCTCTGGGTGCGGCGCAGGCACTGGTCGTGCCGTCCGAGCAACTGGCGGGAATTGCCAGGGATATCTGGAAACAGCCGGAGCAGAAAATTCACCGCATTCCCAACGGCATTGATGTAAAACGGTTTGAGAAAAAAGCGCAGCGCGGGGCCTTGCCCGGTTTCGTCAAGCGCGACGGAGAGGTTGTCGTCGGCACAGTGGCCGGATTGCGCGCAATCAAGAATCTGCCGCGGCTGGTGCGGGCCTGTGCTGCCGCTGGCGACAATGTTCGTCTGGTGATCGTCGGCGAAGGACCGGACCGGGACGCCATAGTGGCGGAGGCCGAGCGGGCCGGCCTTGGCGATCGCTTGCTGATGCCTGGCTTTCTTGCCAATCCCGCGCGCTATATCGGTCTTTTCGACATTTTTGCCTTGTCTTCGGACAGCGAGCAGTTTCCGATTTCCCTGATCGAGGCGATGGCGGCCGCTCTGCCGGTGGTGGCAACGGATGTCGGCGATATCAAATCGATGGTCTCGCAGGCCAATCGGGGATTTATCAAACCGCTGGATGACGAGAGCAAGTTTCTCGAATCGCTGACCACATTGGTCCAGCACCAGCAGTTGCGCGAAGATCTGGGGATGCAGAACAGGGCCAAGGCCCAGGCAGAATATAATGAAAGCAAGATGCTGGGACGCTATGGCCTGCTGTACGGCCATGCGCTGGGGCGCTCGGATCTTGGCGCGTCTGGATCACGAATTTCATAACGGAGTTTTTACGAGCATTTTGATGCACTGCCGTCTATATCGGCATTTGGGGATAAGAGGAGATTTCATTGTTCAAGGGCTTAAAACCCATTCAGTATAACGGTCGGGAAGTATGGCCGCTGATCGAGGGTGGAAAAGGCGTCGCCGCCACCAATCACGCAAGTTCGGGTGCATGGGCCGCCGCTGGTGGCATTGGCACTGTCTCTGCCGTCAATGCGGACAGCTATGACGAGGATGGCAATGTCATCCCGCAAATCTATCATGGCCGCAAACGCGAGGAGCGGCACCAGGAACTGATCCAATATGCGATAGACGGGGCGGTCGAACAGGTCACCCGCGCCCATGAGATTGCTAATGGCAAGGGCGCGATCAACATCAACGTGCTGTGGGAAATGGGCGGCGCGCAACAGGTGCTGGAAGGTGTCCTGGAAAAAACCAAGGGCATGGTCGCCGGGGTTACCTGCGGTGCCGGGATGCCGTACAAACTGTCCGAAATTGCACAGAAATATGGCGTGAACTATCTGCCGATCATCAGCTCCGCTCGCGCCTTCCGGGCGCTGTGGAAGCGGGCCTATCACAAGGTCCCCGATCTGATGGCTGCCGTGGTCTATGAAGATCCGTGGCTCGCTGGCGGGCACAATGGCCTGTCCAACGCCGAAGATCCGAGAAAACCGGAAGATCCCTATCCACGGGTCAAGGCCTTGCGCGAGACGATGCGCGGAGAAGGCATTGCCGACAGCGTGCCGATCATCATGGCGGGCGGTGTCTGGCATCTGCGTGACTGGCAGGACTGGATCGACAGCGAGGAGCTGGGCCAGATCGCCTTCCAATTCGGTACGCGCCCCTTGCTGACCAAGGAAAGCCCGATTCCGGAAAGCTGGAAGAGCGAGCTGACCAAGATCAAGGAAGGCGATATCCTGCTGCACAAATTCTCGCCAACCGGTTTCTACAGCTCTGCGGTTCGCAACGAATTTCTGCGCAGCCTGGAAGCACGGTCAGAGCGCCAGATTCCCTATTCCACCGAGAAGGCGGGCGAGCATACCCACCAGCTTGATGTCGGTGTGCGGGGCAAGAATTTCTGGGTGACGCGTAACGATCTGCTGCGCGCGCGCGAATGGGATGGCCTCGGCTTTACCATGGCGATGAAAACACCGGACAATACGCTGGTTTTCGCGACGCCGGAAGAATCGAAGATGATTCGCAAGGACCAGGCCGACTGCATGGGCTGTCTGTCGCATTGCGGGTTTTCCGCCTGGAAGGACCATGACAATAACAGCACCGGGCGGCTCGCCGATCCGCGCAGTTTCTGCATCCAGAAAAGCCTGCAGGAAATCGTTCATGGCGCGCCGGTCGAGGAGCATCTGATGTTTGCCGGCCATGGCGCCTATAATTTCGGGACCGATCCTTTCTATTCCAACGGCTTCGTGCCGACGGTGCAGCAGCTGATGGACCGTATCCTGACCGGCGACTGAGTTGGACATCCTGCTAGATCATCTGAGCGGCCGGCAGGTGCAGAACCTGCTGGCCGTTCATCTTGCCGGAATGCACAAAAACTCGCCGCCTGACAGCGTCTATGCGCTGGACCTTTCGGGTTTGCAGAGGCCGGGCGTTTCGGTCTGGACCGCCTGGGAGGGTGAGGAACTGATGGGCATCGGCGCCCTCAAGCAGCTGTCGCCATCAACCGGCGAGATCAAGTCGATGCGCACCGACTCCCGGCATCTGCGCAAGGGCGTCGGCCGAGCGATCCTCAATCACATTATCGATGAAGCAAGGCAGCGAGGCTATCGGCGCCTGAGTCTGGAAACCGGTTCTGGCACCGAATTTGACGCGGCGCTCAGTCTGTATCGCAAGCGCGGGTTCAGCAATGGCGAGCCGTTTGGCGGCTATGTCGCGAGCGACTTTAACCAGTTTCTGCATCTGGAACTTTGATCTTTTTATAGGGCCCTAGCGACGAAGCTGTCTCTCTTCATGGAGAAAGAGCGTAGCCCCTCAGTCCAGATCCCAGGCGCGTTCACCATGATTGGCAATATCCAGACCATCGCGCTCGTCATCCTCGCTGGCCCGCATCGGCAGGATGAAGCTGATGCCCAGGCCGAGTATCAGCGTCGCCACCGCCGACCAGATGGCCACCGCGCCGACGCCGATCAGCTGGGCGACGAACTGGCTGCCAAAGGCCATGCCTTCCGGATAGCCGATGCCGCCAAAGCCGCTGCCGATAAATAGCGCGAGCAACAGGCTTCCCAGCATCCCGCCAACACCGTGGACCGCAAATACGTCGAGGCTGTCGTCAATCTTGAAGCCGTTTTTGACCAGGCCCACGGCCATGAAACAGACGATGGAGGCGGAGGCTCCGATGAGGATCGACGCGCCCGGGCCGACGAAGCCGGCCGCCGGGGTGATCGTTGCCAGTCCGGCGATCGCGCCGGTGGCAACACCCACGGCGGTGGGCTTGCCGACCTTGAATTTCTCGATCAGGATCCAGACCAGCGCCGCTACCGAAGCCGCGACATGGGTGTTGATGATTGCCGCTGCCGCATCGTCGGTCGCGGTCAGGGCGGAGCCGCCGTTAAAGCCGAACCAGCCGACCCAGAGCATCGCGGCACCGGCGACGGTCAGGGCAGGGCTGTGCGGCAGCATCATCGTTTTCGGCCAGCCGGTGCGCTTGCCCATCATGATCGCCACGACCAGCGCGGAGACGCCAGCCGTGGTGTGCACCACGATCCCGCCAGCAAAATCCAGAACGCCAAGGCCGCTGAGCCAGCCGCCACCCCATATCCAGTGCGTCACCGGCGCATAGACGACGAGCGACCAGAGAGCACAAAAGGCGACGACCCAGCCAAAGCGCGCGCGCTCGACCCAGGCGCCGATCATCAGCGCGGGGGTGATGACCGCAAAGGTCATCTGGAACAGGACGAAGCTCGATTCCGGAACGAACGTCGCCTGCCGGACATTGCCGAGATTGGCGAGCATCCAGTTCATGCCATTGCCGAGAAAACCGTTGCTCACGCCACCGAAGGCGAGCGTGTAGCCCACCACGATCCACAGCAGGGAACAGATACCAACGACTGCCATGCACTGGATCAGCACCGACAGAAAATTCTTGGCGCGCACCAGGCCGCCATAGAAAAGCGCGAGCCCTGGCAGGGTCATGAACAGGACCAGCGCGCTGGCGGTCAGAATCCAGGCCGTGTCGCCGCTATTGGCAACATCGGCAATGGCGGGATCGAGCGTCTGCTGCGCCTGCAGGGGGGAAGCCAGCAGGGCAGTGGTCGCCGCCAATCCCAAGGACTTGACTGAATATTTCATGATATCCCCTGCAGCTGTTATCTTATTATGGCCGAAAGCTCGTGCGAATCAGATTGCGCCGAATTTCTAGTCGAGACGGGCAGGGGACTCAACGGAAAGCTCAGACCCAGCCTTCGAGCACCTGGTCGGGTGGACGATGGCCGTCGGCCCATACCCGGATATTGGTAATCACCCGTTCTCCAGACGCTTCGCGCCCTTCAAAAGTGGCGCTGCCCATATGCGGCAGCAGCACGGTGTTCTTCAGCGTCAAAAAGCGAGGATCGATATCCGGTTCATTCTGGTAGACGTCGAGTCCGGCGCCACCGATGCGTTCGTTTTGCAAGGCTTCGATCAGGGCATCCTCATCGACCAGATCGCCGCGGGCGCTGTTGATCAGATAGGTGGAGGGATTCATCATGCCGATCCGTTCGGCATTGATCATCTCATGGGTCTCGCCGGTATGCGGACAGTGCAAAGTGATGATGTCGCATTCGCGGATCAGCTCGTCGAGATCAGCGACAAAGCTTGCTCGCAGCGATTCCTCGACGGCGGGCGGAAGCTGGCGGCGATTGTGATAGAAAATCGAAAGGCCGAAGCCGGACGCGCGGCGGGCAACCGCCTGTCCGATCCGTCCCATGCCAATGATGCCGAGCTTTTTGCCGCCGATGCAATGGCCAAGCATGCCGGATGGTTTCCAGCCTTCCCATTGTCCGCTCCGGATCAGTTTTTCGCCATCCGAAAGGCGGCGGGGCGCCGACAGGATCAGCGCCATGGTCATGTCGGCGGTATCTTCGGTGAAGACCCCTGGGGTATTGGTTACCAGAATTTTTTTGGCGCGAGCCGCGGCGAGATCAATATGATCCACTCCGGCGCCGAAACTGGCAATCAGCCGAAGCCGGTCCGGGGCATTGGCGATCATTTCCGCATCGATATGATCGGTGACGGTCGGGACCAGAACGTCGCAGTCCGCCATGGCCGCGATCAGATCGTCCCGGGAAAGGGGCGTATCCGCATAATTGGGGACTGCATCGAACAGTTCGCACATGCGTTGCTGCACAGCGTCCGACAATTCGCGGGTGATGATGACACGGGGATTCGAAAGAGGGGGTGAGTCTGCCATAGGCAAATCGCTATGCCTGAATTTTGCTTCAGGTCAAGCAGGCGGCGCTTGAAGCAGCACCGGCTTTCGGGCTATGCTCTGCGCAATCAGGGGACGAGTAACCAATCATCATGCGTATTCCGGCATTCATGCTTCTTGCGATTTCGGGTCTGTTCCTGTCATCGCCGGCCTCGGCGCAGCAGGAGCCGCCCTATTGGGCCTCGATCGACGAGCCGGAGGCCCGGATGCGCACTGGTCCGAGCACCGAATATCCGACGATGTGGATCTACAAGCGCGAGAAGCTGCCGGTGAAGATCCTTGCCCGCTACAAGTCGTGGCGAAAGGTTGAGGATCACGAAGGAACGCAGGGGTGGATGCACGCCCGCCTGCTCAGCGCATCCAGAACCGGGCTGGTGCTGGCGACCAGCGGCAAGCCGGTCGCCATGCATGCGATGCCGGCATCGGGCGCCAGAGTGATCTGGCAGGCCGAGCCGGGCGTAGTCGGCAGTCTGACCGAATGCGAAAAAGGCTGGTGCCTGTTCGACGTCACCGGTCGCAAGGGCTATATCAGCGTTGCCGATATATGGGGCGATGAACCGCTGAAATAGATCAGTCGATCAATTCCAGTGCGACTGCGGTGGCTTCGCCGCCGCCGATGCACAGCGCGGCAATGCCTTTTTTCAGTCCGCGCTTTTTCAGGGCCGCGATCAGGGTTACCATGATCCGCGCGCCGCTGGCACCGATTGGGTGGCCAAGGGCCGTTGCGCCGCCGTTGACGTTCAGCTTGTCGCGGCTGATGCCGATATCCTGCATGGCAAACATGGCGACGCAGGCGAAGGCTTCATTGACTTCCCACAGGTCAACATCGGCAACCGACCAGCCGGCCTTGCCGAGAACCTTTTCTATCGCCTTGACCGGAGCGGTGGTGAATTTCGAGGGCGCGTGCGCGTGGGCGGCATGTGCGACGACCCGGGCCACCGGCTTGAGGCCCTTGGCCTCGGCGACGCTCTGGCGGGTAAGAACCATGGCGGCAGCGCCATCGGAAATGGAAGAGGCGTTGGCGGCGGTGATCGTTCCGTCCTTGGCAAAGGCAGGGCGGAGCTGCGGAATCTTTTCCGGATTGCCCTTCAGCGGCTGCTCGTCCTTGTCGACCGTGACGTCGCCCTTGCGGGTCTTGACCTCGACCGCGACGACCTCGTCATCAAAGGCATCGCCTTCGACAGCGGCCTTTGCGCGGGCGAGTGACTCAATCGAATATTCGTCCTGGGCTTCCCGGGTCAGCTGATATTCGCCGACGGTTTCCTCGGCAAAGCTGCCCATGGCCCGGCCGGGTTCATAGGCGTCTTCGAGGCCGTCGAGAAACATATGATCCTTGGCTTCGGTGTGGCCGAGCCGGGCACCGCTGCGCATCTTCGGCAGCAGATAGGGCGCATTGGTCATGCTTTCCATGCCACCGGCGACGATCATGTCGATCGAGCCGGAAGCGAGGGCTTCGGCCCCCATGATCGCGGCCTGCATGCCGGATCCGCACATCTTGTTGACCGTCGTTGCCTCGACCGATTGCGGCAGGCCGGCATAAATGGCTGCCTGGCGGGCAGGGGCCTGGCCCTGGCCAGCCGACAGAACATTGCCCATGTAAATGCGTTCCACGTCCGCACCGTCCACGCCAGCGCGCTCGACCGCAGCCTTGACCGCGACGGCACCGAGATGGGATGCACTGACCTCCCCGAGTGCGCCCTGCATGCCGCCCATCGGGGTGCGGGCGTAAGAGAGAATGACGATCGGATCGGAACTGGACATGCTTGGACCTTTCTGGTTTGGGAGCGCCGCGTCAAGCAAGCGCGAATCTTGCAACGCACATAGGCGCGCATCCCGGCTTTTTCAATTGCGCCATTGAATGCAGGTGCCGACCGTGCCAATCGACCATTAAATCTTCATTGGGAGCGCCCGTTGCCCGCTTTTTACCCGCCCCTCTTTGGTGCGCTGCTCGGACTGATCATCGGCAGTTTCCTGGCGACGCTGATCGTCCGGTGGCCCGAGGACCGGTCGGTTGTCGGGGGCCGTTCAGCCTGCGACACGTGCGGCCATCCGCTACGCGCATGTGAGTTGATTCCGGTGGCGAGCTATTTTCTGCAAAGGGGAAAATGCCGGCAATGCGGAGCGAGGATCGCGTCCGACCATATCGCGACAGAGCTGGTCGCCGGCCTTATTGGCGGCCTTGCCCTGTTGGTGAGTCCGGATATCGACGGTCTGGCCGGTGCGACATTTGGCTGGCTGCTGCTGACGCTGGCAGCCCTGGACGTAAAGCATCACTGGTTGCCGGACCGGCTGACCGTGCTGCTGGCGCTGTCGGGGCTGGCAGCGGGCCTGTTCTCGCTTGAGCCCTGCCTGCCAGACCGTCTGATCGGCGGCATTGCCGGGTTCGCTTCGCTGGCGACGATTGCAGCCGTGTACAGGATGATCAGAAAGCGGGACGGCCTTGGTGCGGGCGATCCGAAGATGCTTGGTGCGATCGGGTGCTGGCTGGGCTGGCAGCCGTTGCCGCTGGTGATCCTCGGGGCCAGCCTTGTCGGTATATTGGTGGCGATATCCTGGCGGTGGCGCGGGCAATCGGTATCAGCCGACAGCATGTTGCCGCTGGGCAGCCTGATGGCCGTGGCGGCTTTTCCGCTCTGGCTGTTGCAGGCCGGAAGCGGCGGCGCGCTATACTGATTGTTCGAAGCAGGAGGCGTCATTGGAAAAAGCCGTTGCCAGCGGATAAGCGCTTCGCTAACAGAGCTTCGATTTCGCTGACCGTCAATCGACGCAGCCAAAGAGCCCCTGTGGTGGAATTGGTAGACGCGCTGCACTCAAAATGCAGTTCCGCAAGGAGTGCCCGTTCGAGTCGGGCCAGGGGCACCATTTCCTGAAAATTCAAATATTTGTGACTTAGTTGCAACGATATTGGGTTTTTTGCCCCTATTAGCAAGCAATGGCGCTTTTCCCCCGCTTATCCACTGGACTATTCGCTCAATTTATATGAGGGCGAGGGCTGGATGGGCTGTTAGCTTCCGTTCAATCAACGCCCTTTTTCATTTTAGACCCACGGCAAAACGTCGGGCGCAGGAGAAACTAATGAGAATCGCAAAATTTTTGACCGCCACGGCACTCAGTGGCGTGGTCGCTACTTGCCCGGTATATGCCCAGGATGTGCAGGACCAGGAAGCATTTGATGACAATGTGATCATCGTCACTGCTTCCAAGCGTGAAACCACATTGCAGGAAACGCCGATCGCCGTAACCGTAACCGGCGCGGAAGAAATTGCCAAGGCGCAGGTCCGGGACCTGAGCGACCTGCAAACTCTTGCTCCGACCTTGCGGGTCAATCAGTTGCAGAGCTCCGCCAACACCAATTTCATCATCCGCGGATTCGGCAATGGTGCCAACAATGCCGGCATCGAACCATCTGTCGGCGTGTTTATTGACGGGGTTTATCGTTCGCGGTCCGCTGCCCAGATCGGCGATCTGCCCAATCTCGAACGTGTCGAAGTGCTGCGCGGACCCCAATCCACCCTGTTCGGCAAAAATGCCTCTGCCGGCGTCATCAGCATTATCACCCAGAAGCCGCAGTTCGAGTTCGGCGGCTCCGCCGAGCTCAGCTACGGCAATTATAATGCGATCATTGCCAAAGCCGATATTACAGGCCCGATCAGCGACACGATCGCCTTCAGCCTGGCCGCCAATCTGAACAAGCGTGACGGCTATGCCCGTGACCTGAATCTGGGAACCGACGTCAACGAGCGCAATCGCTATGGTGTTCGGGGACAGCTGCTGATCGAGCCTTCCGATGACCTGTCGATCCGGCTGATCGGTGACTATGACCATATCAATGAAGACTGCTGCGTCGCTGGCAATGTGGTCAACGGCCCGACCGGCGCGATCGTCGATGCCCTTGCTGGCGGTGTCGGTCTCGATGCGGAGAACCCCTTCTCCTATAATGTATATACCAATCTGCCGTCGGAAAACCGGATCAAGAATTACGGCGGATCGGCGCAGGTTGATTACGATCTCGGCTCGCTGAGCCTGACCTCGATCACCGCCTATCGTGGTGTTGATTCCTACAGCAATCAGGACTCCGACTTTACGGCCGCTGACCTGCTTAGCCAGAACGCCAACGACACCCAGATTCGGACCTTTACCCAAGAATTGCGGGTAGCCTCCGATTTCGACGGCCCGATCAACTTTCTGCTCGGCGGCTATTATTTCGACGAGAAAATCGACATTGCCAATGCAATCAAATTTGGTGACGACTTCCGTGCTTATGGCAACGCACTGATCGGCGCGGCTACTGGCGGAGCACTGAACTTCAATATTCTGGAAGCGGCGTTCGGCGGCAGCGATTTTGCCGCCGGCCTGGCACCTTCGCCAGCGGTCTATGCCAATCGCTTTTTCGCAAGCGGCACCGGTTATGATGAAGTCTATACGTTCAAGGACAAGGCCTATTCGCTGTTCGGTACCGTGGATTTTGAAATTACCGATGACCTGATCCTGACCGGCGGCCTGAACTATACCAATGACCGCAAAAAATTCTCGGCCAATGTTCTGGCGACCGAGCCGTTTTCAGCGATTGATTTTGATGCGCCGCAATATACGGCATTTCGTCAGCAACTGTTGCTGGGCGCAGGAGTCGCTCCTCCGACAGCTGCCTTCCTCGCTGCAAATCCGACGATCACGCTGCCAGACGGATCCAGTGCCAACCCGCTGGCTGGCCTGAAAGGACTCCAGTTCTTCCCGCCGGTGGTCAATCTGCCAAATGCGGTAGAAGATGGCCGGACCAAGGATGACAAGCTGACCTATACGGCGCGGCTTGCCTATCAGGTGGCACCGAGCCTGAACGTCTATGCAAGTTACGCGACCGGGTTCAAGGCCAGCTCCATCAATCTGTCACGGGATACCCGCCCGTTTGCTGACGATGCTGCGGCTCTGGGCGCTGCGGGCCTGCTGCAGCCAAACCAGACTTTTGGTTCGCGCTTTGCCGGACCGGAGAATGCAACGGTGTACGAAGTCGGCATCAAGGGCAATTGGGATGTCGCTGCCTTCAATCTGACCTTCTTCACCCAGTCGATCAAGGGCTTCCAGTCGAACGTGTTTAACGGCACCGGTTTCGAACTCGCCAATGCCGGCAAGCAGACCACGAAAGGCTTCGAGTTTGATGGCAATGTGACACCGATGGACGGCCTGCGATTCAGCGTCGCGGTGGTTTATCTTGACCCCATCTATGACAGTTTCCCGAACAGCGTTTATGGCGATATTTCGGGAACGACGCCATCGACCATTCCGGCCCTGTCGACCACTCTGGGCGTCGACTATGATGTTGCCCTCAGCGACATGCTGGGCCTGAACCTTCGCGCGGACTATCATTATGAGTCGAAGGTGAACCTGATCGACGATAACCCGGCTGATCCGACCTCGCCAAACTTCACGCGGGAAATCAATGCGCTGAACGCGTCCGCGACGTTGAGCTATAACGAGAATATGAAGTTCACGATCTGGGGCCGCAACCTGACGAATGCCAAATATCTGACCACTGCTTTCCCTGCGGTTGGACAGGCGGGCAGCTTTTCGGGCTATCCCAATCAGCCGCGCACCTATGGGGTGACGGCACGTTATAAATTCTAGTCCCGCATTAAAATTACAATATCAAGCCTCGCCCGGAAACTGGCGGGGCTTTTTTGTATCCATTTTGCATCAAATTCCCGTTGGTTGATGCAAAAATGTAATGGCGCCATGCATTTTTTATATTTCGATCTGGACTTAATCGCGCGATTAGTTGAGTATTGATGGATCGGGGGGATGAGCAAAAGCATCACTCTCCGAGTAAAAAATGGGATTTGGGAGAGAGAAATGCGTAAATCGCTACTGTTAGCCGCTACAGCTATATCTACAGTGTCCGTACCTGCCATCGCACAGGATCAACAGGACATGCTTGATGACAATGTCATTATCGTGACCGCACAAAGACAGGCGCAAAGCGCTCAGGATGTGCCGATCGCGGTTTCCGCATTCTCCGGGGAGGCGCTCGAAGCGCAGCAGATCGAGAATAGCTCCGATCTTCAGCTGACCCTTCCCAATATCACCTTTACGAAAACCAATTTCACCAGCTCCAGTTTCACCATCCGTGGGATCGGCGATCTGTGCGTCGGCGTTACGTGTGATCAAGCAACTGCGATCCACCTGAACGATTCACCCTTATTTCAAACCCGCCTTTTTGAGACTGAATTCTTTGACCTAGAACGGGTTGAAGTTTTGCGCGGACCACAGGGCACGTTGTTTGGACGCAGTGCTACTTCCGGCGTGGTCAATGTCGTGACCGCCAAACCGCAATTGGGGGAGTTCAAAGCGTCTGCCGATGCCGAGTATGGCAACTATAATGCGATTAAAGTTAAAGGCATGGTGAACGTACCGCTCGGTGAAACCCTAGCAGCCCGCATTGCCGGGGTTTACGTTAATCGTGACGGCTATACGCAGAATCTGTTTGACGGCAGCAAGATTGATGACCGAGATTTGTACTCAGTACGTGGTTCGTTGCGCTGGGAACCTGGCCCAGACACGACAATTGATCTTATGGGCTCCTATTTTCGTGAAAAAGATAGTCGGATGCGCATTCAGAAGCAGTTGTGCCAGCGAGATCCTACAGGCGTTCTGGGCTGCCTGAACGGGCGACTCGATGCTTCGCCGGTTAACAGCACTGCTCTTCTGTCGAGTATCTTCGCATCACGCGAACTTTTTGCAATTCAGGGGCTTCCGACCAGTCTTGCTCTGGGAAGCGTGTATGACGACCCAGAATTCTATTCCAACACGACGGTTCCGAGTGATCCACGGACAGTCAACACTGCGTTCAAGCCCGATTATTTCACCAGTGAAATTATTGCGGAAGCGAAAATTCAGCACGATTTCGGGCCGATTCAAGCTCAGCTTTCGGGTACCTATCAAAAGATCAAGGTTGATTCCCGGCAGGACTATAATCTGAATGTTGGTAATCGTGATCTTTTTACACCCGCTCTGACGGTCCTGCAAGCTGCAGCGAACGGCGCATTCGGTCCGGCGCTGACACCCTATTTTGCGCCCGTTGCCGCAGCCCTTATCCCGGGAGGCCCGGGCGGACCACTATGCACGTCAGATACTGATCCTTCAGGGCTGGGTGTCTTTGGCGGTAACGGAATTTGTTCCACGGAATCTCTGCAGTTTGACCGGTCAAATCAGACCGGCGATGCTTGGTCGGCGGAAGCGATCATCAACAGTGATTTCGACGGCATGTTCAACTTCTTGTTAGGCGGCATCTATGCACGGTCGAATACGACGGAAAACAGCTATTATGTGAATGCCTTTGGGCTGGATTATGCATCGGCAATATTGGGTACGCTTGCCGCCGCTAACGCTGGTCTGCCACCTTCGCATTTGGGTCAATCCTTCTTCCGCAATAACACCGACGACTTTAGCTTGAAATCCTACGGCATTTTCGGGGAAGCCTATCTCGACTTTAACGACAGGCTGAAACTTACGCTTGGCTTGCGCTACAATAATGACAAGAAAAGCGTCCGGGCGCGTTCCCAGCTGCTAAGTTCTAACGGGAATATCTTTGTTCCCTTCAGCCAGACCGGGGACCTGTATGATACGCCGCTTGGTGCCTTGTTCGATGCCGATCCGTTTACCCCATGTACGGCTGCTTCACCAGTGGGTGCAGTGGGTTCAGTAGCGGGGTGCGAGGCATTCCAGAATCGGGATGTGAAATTTGACAAACTGACCGGGCGGGCGGTGATCGACTACAAAGTTACCGATGACAATCTGCTCTATTTCTCCTATTCGCGTGGCTATAAGTCAGGCGGCATCAACCCGCCATTGCAGGCGAGCACGGGCGTTCAGGAAAGTTTCTTGCCCGAGCAGGTTGATGCTTTTGAAATAGGGTCAAAAAACAGCTTCGGCGACGGCGCCTTGCAGCTCAACGTCACTGGTTTCTATTATAAATACAAGAATCTTCAGCTCAGCCGGATCGTTTCACGCACCGCGGTCAATGACAATATCAACGCAGATATCTACGGTGCCGAAGTTGAAGCCGTGATCCGTCCTGATCCCGACTGGTTGATTAATCTGGGTTTCAGCTATTTGAAGAGTAAAGTGTCTGACGACAGTTTCTTCAGCAATACCCGCGACTTTGGTGGTGGGCGGTCCGATGCGGTTATAATCAAAGATATCAGCAACGCGGCGAACTGCGCTGTCGCGTCGGGAACTGCTGGAAATTCAGCTGGAGTAAATGCCTTTGTAGGGGCGGTGAACGGTTCGCTCGGTCTTCAGGGCCCGAAAGCCTTCCCCGCTGATGGCGGTATTGCATCGACCGGTGCCTTCAGCATTTGCAGCGTCCTCGCTGGTGCCGCAGTCGATGCCCAGGGTAACCCTACACCGACAGCGTTGGCGTTCGATCCGAATGGAATCCAAGTCTTCGCTGCAGGGATCCCGGTTAATATCAAGGGTAACGAACTACCGCAGGCACCAAATCTAAAGTTCTCTGTCGGAGCCCAGTACACGGCAAACTTTGATAACGGTATGAGCTTGGTCCCTCGCGTCGATCTTGCATATACGGGAGAAAGCTTCGGCAGCATCTTTAATGGCAATCCCGATAAGATTAAGGGTTATGCGCAGGCCAATGCGCAAATCCAGCTGAACGGCACCGACGATAAATGGTATGTTCGAGGCTTTATCCAGAATATCTTCGACAGCAACTCCGTCACCGGTCAGTATGTCACCGACCAGTCTTCCGGTCTCTATACCAACATCTTCACGCTGGAACCGCGCCGCTACGGTATTGGTGCCGGCTTCAAGTTCTAATTGCAGGCTCAGGTTGAACTGGAGGCCCTGCCGGGAAACCGGCGGGGCTTTTTTTGAGGTCAGACCGGTAGTGTATGTCGGGGCTTGTTTCTGCGTCTCTCTTGACTGGCAAAGGACTTTCAGCGCGTCGGTCCGGCGCTTCCATCGCGGGATGATCGGACGTCCGGTTCCGTTTCGAAGGAGAGGTCCTGCAAAATATCCTGATAGCCGGTTTCTTCGCTATCCTTGCGCCAGCTCCGAACCACCGCGACCGTTCGCGAACCAGCCGGGATCAGACTATAGGATATGCCGCTTCCTTCGGCCTGTTCGGTGATCCTCAGTGCGTCGCGCTCTGCCAGCTTCGACGGTTCGGCAAGCGCCTCGGGAAATTGCTTGCGCAGCCGAGCGAGCGGGCGGTCGATAACCGCGAAGGTCAGTCCGGCTTCCTTTTTCGCACTGCAAATCTGCTTTTGTCCGGATAATCCGTAGCGGCAGATTGGCTTGCCCAACTGGCTGGCCCGCTCCCAGGGGATCAGCTTGGCACCGTCGACCGGCCACGCCCGCTCCCCGGGGAGCGAGAAGACGACTGGTTTGCTGGCAAAGCGTGCGGGCTGGTATCGATAGGTGAGGGGACCGGCATGCGCCAGAAAACGCAGACTATCCAGCGTTCGACTGGCTTGCTTCTCTGCCGTCGGATCGTCGTCGGGATAGGTGAAGCGGGCCGTAACGATTCTTTCAGCCCCGCGGGCAAGCATCAGTCGGACCCGCTCGCCCGTCGCCAGTTGTGCGGTCGCTCGCCATGTTACCGGCGACGGCTTGTCCTGCGACAGAAGTGTAAGGCCCTTGCTGGCATCGTTGATCTGATCATCAAATTCCGAATCGAGATTATACCGACCGGAAACCCGAAGAAGGCTTCCGTCTTTGACGAAAATTCTTCCATCTCCGTTTTGTGGCCCTGCCAGTGGCACAAATCCGGGAGGCACTTCGATAGCGAAGTCAAAGCGCGCGTTGGTGTAGTGGCGCCACTGATCATCAGCGTCCACGATCTGATCCCGGTCCTCAGTGACCGGAGGGGTGTCTTCCGCTAGCGTCTTTGACGCCTCGTCCGGGTTCTGTTGGGAACAGGCGAGCATCAGTCCGATAGGGATCAGGGCGAGCGAAAGTCTCAATTTCCTCCAGCCAAGGGGCTCGCCCTTCGTTGCGGGTGGCATCACTTCATTGCGTCAATCTCAGCCTTGCTGAGCTTGCGGATCATGCGCACCGGACAGCGTTGCGGCCCGATTGAGGTGGGCACGATAAGGTCGACATCTATGCCCTGGCAAATCTGGCCTGGGCCTCTCTGGTCAAAGCCGATGGTTTGAGTCCAGTTGAGGTCCGGACAGGATCCGAAGGTTTCGAACAGATATTTGTCATTGACGCTGACATTGACGATTATCCGGTCGCTGCCTCTCTCAATATCGGGTGCATCGTTAAATCCGGAGACCCGATTCAGGGAAAAGCAGGAACGGGCCTGGCTCTCAGCGGTATTGACAGAAGCGTCCCGCTCGGCGGTCGCGCATCCTGCTAAAGCAAGCGGCAGAGCCAAGGCGGTGAATATGGGATGACTGCGCATAAAAATGCCTCCTTTCCGCTTCACCAACGCCGGAAAACGGCAGACAGTTCCGAAATCGTCACAGCTTGTGTCATTCACAGGCTATGCCGTCTCCGTCCCCGTCGAGATGGGCGCCGTAGCCTCGCTGTCCCCGATATATCGGTGTCGGACCTGCGGCTCTGGCTGCCGCACAATTGGGATAATAATCCCGGGGACCTGTCGGACGCACCGGCTGTGGAGAAACGGTTCCCCCGCCGTGACAGTGCCTGCCGCCATTTTTTCGATCATTATGGCAACCGTCGGCGGCAGTCCGTCCGCCATGTGCCTGAACAGCAACCGTCGGGATTGCGCAAAGCATCAGCGTCGGGACAAGGAAACGGAGAGAGACCATAGCCCGACCATAGGCCGAAAGTGTCAAATAGCTATGAAGTTAATTCTCGAAGAGAAGCTGAAGCGCAGAGACTTGCACTTTACCCCTGTTCGGCATGAAGATGGTTTGCGGAAGAAGTGGACCGCAGCGGGCTTTTCGCGCTGCCAATGAAATGTGGAGTGCCCCAAAGGAGGGCTGGTGCCGAATATCCGACTCGAACGGATGACCTACCGCTTACAAGGCGGTTGCTCTACCAGCTGAGCTAATTCGGCATGCACTGGATTTGTTGCGCGCTATTAGCGTCAAACCACGCCAAAGGTCCAGCCCTCTTTTTGCGCGATCTCCGCTGTCATTGCAGGGGGTGTCCATAGCGCCTGGGCCGGTGCAGTCCGCTTCATCCAGGCGGCAGTGATCAGCGCGTCGGTGCTATGGTCGTCATAGTGCCGTAGCGGTGCCGGCAGTGCTGTGTCCAGTTCGGCCAGCGCATCTTCCAGACCGCCGCGATCCCGAACTTTGCTGCGTCCCTTCGGCAGGCCCGCCGCCAGGGCAGCGACGGTCGTATAAATCTCGATGATGACAGGACCCCGGTCGGGAACGGGATCAAAAGGCCAGACCGGAATTGCGCCGCGCAGCTGGTGCAGCAATCGCATGCCTGTAAGACTGGATTTGCCGACCTGTGCCGCACCGACCAGATTGAAGCAGCTGGCGCTATTGGCCTGTTTTGTCTCCCGCTGATAGCGCTCAACCTCCCGCAGACGTCCAACCCCGGTTCCGAACAGGTCGCCCACATGGTCCCGGCTGTGCCGGAAATGGCGGCTCGCCTCGGGGTGATCGAGGAAGCTCGGCACACTCAAATGGGGATCGTCGTTGCACAGGCGATCGACCATATTCCAGAGCGATTTCGCATTTGCCGGACTATGCTGCCATTCCGGAAAATAAGCCCCTTGGTCGACGAAGGGCAGGGACATCGACAGGTCGAAACCGATTAATATGTCCTGGCCGGTCTCCGCAAGGCGAAGCAGCCATGCCAGAATATCGGCGCGCGACCAGCGCGGTTGCGGCGACAGCAGGGAAGGAGGGCCGTCTGGCCCGATCATCGCCACCGCGATACCGTTCGGCCGTTCCGATCTGGCACCGGACCAGTCCACGCAGGCAAAATGGGAGAAGTGTCGCACAGCCCCTCTCTAGCGGATCAGCGAGCCAAAAGAAAAGGGCAGGCCCTCTCGGACCCGCCCTTTTTTTGTCCGGTGCGCGGCGCCTATTTCTTGGCAGCTGGTTTCCGTGCCACAGGCTTGCGCGGCGCAGGTTTGGTTGCCACTGGCTTGCGGGCGACCGGTGCTTTCGGCTTCGGCGGATTGGCATGGAGATCTTCCAGAACCTTGCCGGCAACATGGCGTCCACCCCAGCCAAAGGCAATGGCAGCTGCTGCCGCACCGCCAATGACCAGTGCAGTAAACGCGGTTTGCACGATTTCCTCTCCCACGCCCATGAACTGAAGGCCCATGAAGGTGAACAGGATGATCGTGGCATAGCGGACAATCGTCCCCGCCATGCCACCTTCGGCGGCACCGCCGATGACCCGCGAAAGCAGATTGGCAATCATGAAACCCACGGCGATGACGATCGCGCCAAAAATGACCCGGCCGCCGAGCTCGAGTATCTGATCCAGTATCGATGTCAGTTCGGCAAAACCGAGCAAGCGCATGGCCGCGATCGCGAAAAACAGCATGATCGCGATCTGGGCAATTCGTGCCACTACGGAGGTCAGCGAGGTATGAGCCGGCAAGATGTCGAGCGCAGCAACCGACTGATCGACGCCAAGGCCGGGCAGAATCTCGGTGATGATCTGAACCACAAATCTGCTGATCAGATAGCCGATACCGAGGATGATGGCAGCGCCAATGATATTGGGAATTGCCTCGAGGATCATGCGCAGCATATCGCTGGCCGGTCCGGAAACCGATTCCAGGTTCAAGGCTTCCAGCGCCAGTATCGCGACAGGGATGATGATCAGAACATAGATGATGGTCCCGATCGTCTTGCTGATCGCAGAATTGCCGGTGACTGTATCAATGCCTCCGCGATTGGCCCATTTGTCAAAATCGACCGTCTGCAGGAATGTCACGACAAGATCCCTGACAATCCGCGCCACCACGACTCCGATGAAGAATATGATCGCTGCGCCAAGAAGATTGGGCACAAAGGCCATGATCGAGTTGAGCAAGGTCTGGATAGGGGCATCGACACCACCCAGTCCGAGAACACGCAATATGATCAGCAACCCGAACAGCCAGATCAGCAAGGAGACGATCTTGCCGAGCGCCTCGCCGACAGACGTTCCGGATGATGTATCACGCTGCAGAAATCTCACATTGTCGACCAGCTTGGCAAAGGTCCATTTCGCAGCCTTTGCGAGGACCCATGTGCCGATCAGAATGAGCAGGGCAAGCCCCAGTTTCTCACCCCATTCCATCATCAACTCTGTATCCAGAGCATAATTGCCTATTCGCATCCCATCCATATTTCTTCCCCTGTTTCGGTGGTTATCTTGTCATATGACAATAGCATGATCTGCTGCCAATTGACAGGAGCCAATATTGGGGAGGCAAGAATGGCGTGTAAAAACTGTTAAAAAATCAGCAGTTTGTCGCCATTTCTACGACAACCCGGCCAATGGCTTCGCGTCGTTTAAGCACGGCAAGCGCCTCGGCCGCGTCGGTAAGCGCAAAGCGATGGGAGATATGCGGGCGCATCGCGCCCTGTGCGGCCAGTTGCCGCAATGCCGCGCTCTGCCGTTTGGCGAGTTCGGGGTCGCGGCGCGGGCTTTCTCCGGCGCGAACCCCGATCAGACTATAGGTCTTGATCAGCGCATGATTGGCCGGAAAGGATGGAATGACGCCGCTGGCAAATCCGACGATAAGATATCTGCCGTTCCAGGCGATCGCACGGGTTGCCGTCAGCGCCAGTTCGCCGCCGACCGGATCAAAGACGACATCTGCGCCCTTGCCGTCGGTCATCTCCTTGATACTGGATGCCAGATCCGGGTCGGAAGGATCCAGCAAATGATCCGCGCCCGCTTCATGGATCGCCTGCAGCTTTTCCTCGTTGGAACCGGTTCCGATGACGGTGGCGCCGATATCCTTTGCCATCTTGACGGCAGCCATGCCGACGCCGCCGCTCGCGCCCAGCACCAGAATGGTCTCGCCTGCCTGGAGATGACCGCGCTCGACCAGCGCGTGCCAAGCGGTTGAGGCTGCGGTTTGCCAGCAGGCGCCTTCGCTGAAGGAAAGGGCCGGGGGCAGGGGAGAGACAGCGGATTGCTGAACAATCCATTGTTCGGCGAGCGCGCCGCCCTTGCCGCCAGCCATGACCCGGTCACCGACTTTGATGTCCTGCACATCTGATGCGACTTCGATCACTTCTCCGGCCGCTTCCAGACCCGGAACGAAGGGCGGGTCGGGGCGAAACTGATATTTGCCCTGGGTCATCAACAGGTCCGGGAAATTGAGGCCGGCCGCGTGGACCCGGATTCGCACTTCACCGTCTTTTAACGGGCGTAGCTCGCTCTCCAGAATTTTGATCGAGTCCGGTCCGGTAAGGGACGTGCAGATGGCAGCGCGATAAGGGCCGGTCACGATGGGACCGCAGCGACAATATCCCGGGTAAAGGCTTCGATATCGAACCGGTTTTCGCTGCTGTCATAGCCGCGCCGGACGATGACCATGTCCAGCGAGGGGATGATCACCAGATATTGTCCGCGATTGCCAAAACCGGCAAATGTATCTTTTGGTATGCCGTCCGACTGATTCATCAGCCAGAAGGTCGCACCATAGCCGAACTTGCCTTCTTGCGGCTGCGGGCCGGAAGGGGTGCTGACATATTCCCGCCAATTTTCCGGCAGCATCTGCTCGCCGTTCCACGTCCCGTTGTTCAGATAGAGCATGCCCAGACGACCGAGATCACGCGCCGTGGTCCACACCTGGCTGGAAAGGATATAATGGCCCTGCCAGTCGGTCTCGGCATAGGTTCGCGTCATGCCCAGATTCTGAAAGAAACCATAGGGATCGAAGCCATGCTTCGCAGACAGTGCCTTTCCGTCGCTATTCTGATGCTCGGGATATTGCGCCTGCGTCGCCAGCACCGAGAGCAGAATATCATTATTGGCATAGCGAAAGCGCGTACCCGGTCGGTAGAGCAGGGGCCAGCTGGTGGCTCGCTGCGAGACGCTGGCGCCGCCCATATAGACCGGATCGGTGCGATTGCCTGCGGTATCGCTGATCAGCCCGCTGCTCATCCGCATCAGCTGGTCGATGGTGAGCGCTGCCCGGGGATCTCCGGCATCCTGCCATTCGGCTATTTTGGCTGGCGCATGGATATCGACCATCTCCTGCTGGACGGAATGACCGATCAGCGTCCCGGCGAGCGACTTTGCGACCGACCAGGTCCGTTGCGCCGTATGCAGGTCTTGGCCAGGCTTGTATTTTTCCGCCTGAATCTGGCCATTTCTGATCACCATCACGGCGCTGGTTTTGCCACCATAGGTTTTGGATTCGAAGGCACGTTCGGTAGTAGTCGTCAACGCCGCGGACCGGCTCGCCTCCGGGGCAAGGGCGTTCTGATCGCCCATGGGCCAGGGTCGGTCATCGGAAAATTCGCGAGGGAGGACAGGCGTGCGGCCTGCTGCCGGATCCAATCCAATCGGCATCGCGGTACATCCGGTCTTATGGTTCCAGACGGCCATACGCGGTGGCGCATCATCGGCAAAGCGGACGCTGACCTGTCGTGCGGTCTCGTCCACTTCCTCCGTCAGCGCAGGAACGATATCCGCAATCCGGTCGTAGATTCCGGTCAGCTCGTCCGCCCTGATATCGGCCAGAGTCTTGCCGCCGTTCCACAGGCCGGAGCAGATGAACTGGGCTTTATAACCCGCCGCCAGCGCGCGGTCGTAGCGTGCCGCTTCCTCATCCTGGGCAAAGGCACCTGTCGAAAATAATGCCGCGATGGCGCAAATGCTAACCCGTTTTTTTTGCACGCAAATTCTCCCAATAATCGAGCCGCTCGCGGATTTTGTGCTCGAAGCCCCGGTCCACCGGCTGATAGAATTTTTCCGGCTCCATATTCTCCGGCCAATAGTTGTCGCCGGAGAACCCCTCTTCGCTCTCATGATCGTAGCTGTAGCCGGACCCGTAACCAATATCTTTCATCAGCTTGGTAGGGGCGTTCAGAATATTCTGCGGCGGCTGCAGTGAGCCGGTCTGTCTCGCCGATTTCCAGGCCTGTTTCTGCGCCTTGTAGGCGGCGTTCGATTTGGGCGCGGTCGCGCAATAGAGGCAGGCCTGGACGATCGCCAGTTCGCCTTCGGGACTGCCCAGAAACTCATAGGCGTCTTTCGCCGCCAGCGTCTGGATCAGCGCCTGCGGGTCGGCCAGACCGATGTCCTCGCTGGCAAAGCGGACGATCCGGCGAAGGACATAGAGCGGCTCTTCTCCCGCGACCAGCATCCGGGCAAGATAGTAGAGCGATGCCTGCGGATCGGATCCGCGCAGCGCCTTATGCAGCGCGGAAATCAGATTATAATGGCCTTCTCGATCCTTGTCATAGACCGGCATCCTGCGGTGCAGCGTTTTTGCCAACTCGGGTGGATCCAGCGGCTCAGCAATATCCAGAGAGAACAGGGTTTCGGCCTGGTTGAGCAGAAAACGCCCATCGCCATCCGCGCTGGCGATCAGTGCCTCTCTCGCGTCGGCGGTGAGCGGCAGCCGCTTGTCTTCGAGTGTTTCTGCGCGTTGCAGCAACTGGTCCAGGGCATTGCTGTCGAGCCGGTTCAGAATCAGCACCTGGGTCCGGCTGAGCAGAGCGGCATTCAGCTCGAAAGACGGATTCTCTGTCGTCGCACCAACCAGTACCACCGTGCCCCGCTCGACATAAGGCAGGAAACTGTCCTGCTGTGACCGATTGAAACGGTGAATCTCGTCGACAAACAGCAGCGTCGCCTTGCCAGACTGGAACCGCATCTCAGCCTCGGCAAAAACTTTCTTGAGATCGGCAACGCCCGAAAAAACCGCCGATATCGCCTTGAAATGCAATTCTGTCTGATCGGCAAGCAGCCGCGCGAGACTGGTCTTGCCCGTCCCCGGTGGCCCCCAGAGAATGATCGAGGACAGCCTTCCGGCGGCGACCATTCGACCGATAGTGCCTTCGGGGCCGACCAGATGGTCCTGGCCCACGATATCGCCCAGCTGCCGGGGTCGCAAGCGGTCGGCCAGCGGCGCGTTGGGCATGTTCCCGGAGCCGCTCTGCTGACCTTCCTCGTCATCAAACAGGCCAGCCATGGCTAGCGGACGGCAATCTGCTGGATGGGGCCATGTCCGGCCTGCCGCTGACGGACCAGCCGCATATAGGTCTGGGCGACGGCATTGTTGATCTGATCCCAGCTATATTCCTCGGCGCGCTTCTCCCCGGCGGAACCATGGGCATGGCGCAGCTCCAGATCCTCGCAATAGAGTTGCAGGGCATCGGCGAATCCCCGGACCGCGCCCGGGTTGATCAGCTTGCCGGAAACATCATCCTTAACAAGGCTCTGGCTGCCCGTCGCCTTGGCCGCCACGACCGGCAAGCCGCAGGCCATGGCTTCAAGCGTTACATTGCCGAATGTCTCGGTGATCGAAGGATTGAACAGCATATCCATGCTCGCGACGGCACGGCCGAGATCGCTTCCCTGCTGAAAACCGGCAAAAATGGCGTCCGGGATTCGGTCCTGGAACCACTGCTGTGCCGGGCCTTCGCCGATCACCAGCACCCTGTGCGAAACCTTGCGCCGCTTGAGCTCGTCGATGGTGTCAGAAAAGACATCAAGTCCTTTCTCCATCACCAGCCGCCCCAGAAAACCGATCACCGGTTCGTCATCGGCAATTCCCAGCGCCTGGCGCCATTGCAGGTCGCGGCGACCGGAATTGAAAATATCGCGGTCCACGCCGCGCGACCAGATGCCGACATCATAATTCATCCGCTGGTCGCGCAACACCTGGGCCATTGATTCCGACGGTGCCACCAGCGCGTCGCAACGACGGTACAGCCGCCGCAAAATCGCCTCGATGACGGGCTCCAGAAAAGCCAGATTATAATAGCGGGGATAGGTTTCAAAACGGGTGTGAACTGAAGCGAGTACCGGGATATTCTGGCCACGGGCCCAGGACACCATCTTGTGTCCCACCCGGTCGGGGCTGGATATCTGCATGATATTCGGATTGAATCGCTGGAGGTCCCTGCGCACGTCGCCGGAAATGCGGGTGGGAAAGCGATATTCCCCGCGTCCGGGAAAGGCGACCGACGGCACGCTGATCAGATCACCGGTTGGCTCAAAGGCAGGTGTATCGGTCGTGGGAGAATAGACGCGAACGGCCGCTCCCTGACGCAGCAGATAGTCCACCAGCCGGTTGAGCGCCTGGTTGGCGCCATCGCGCACAAAATTATAGTTACCACTGTAGAGGGCGATGCGAAGGTCACTGATTTCCATGGAAAACCTTCAAGCATAGTCAGGAGAGAATTGCCATTGTGAACTTGCTTCGCTAGCAGGACGAAATGATCCGGACCCGCCTTGATCAGGTGCTGACAGGCACGCCGAAACCCTTTCGCGACGGTGGCGAAATGAGTGCGATTGCCAAGTTCGCCACGGATCGGCCCCTGATGCTCGGCTTCCTTGGCCTAGAGGGAAATGAGGTCGCCGATCCGGTTCATCACGGCGGACCCGACAAGGCCGTCCATCTCTATCCGGTGGAACATTATGCCTATTGGCGGGATCGATATCCGGATGTGTCCGTGCTGGATCAGCCAGGTGCCTTCGGGGAAAATTTCAGTAGTGAACAACTGACCGAATCCGAGCTTTGCCTTGGCGATATTTTCCGGGTCGGCGAGGCCTTGATCCAGTGCAGCCATGCCCGTCAGCCTTGCTGGAAACTGAACCACCACTTTGGCAAGCCCGATGTGCTGAAAACCGTCATCAAGACCGCCAAGTCCGGCAGCTATTTTCGGGTGTTGGAAGAAGGTCGCGTGCAGGCGGGAGACGAGATGGTTCAGCAGGATCGCCCGCTGCCGGACTGGCCATTGGAACGGCTGTTCAGCCTGATCATTGCCGGCCAGCACAAGGGGCAGGGGGCCGCGCTCAGGGCGCTTTCAGAAAATCCGCTGCTCGCGGACACCTGGCGGGTCCGGGCCGCCCGACTGGCGGATGCCTGACGGCGCTATTCGCTGTGCTTTTTGATCGGCGGGTGCAGGCGCAAGCGGGTAACCCGGCGATCGTCGGCTTCGGTAATTTCCAATATCCAGCCGCTCGGATGTTCCAGCCGTTCACCGACGGTGGGAATATGGCCGGCCAGCACGAAGGACAGCCCGCCGATCGTGTCGACATCCTCGTCAATCTCTTCCAGCGCCCGGTCGATCATGTCGCCGACATCATCCAGTTCCGCGCGCGCATCCGCTTCCCAAATGCCATCGTCCAGCTGGACCAGCAGCGGGACAGGTTCGTCGTCATGCTCGTCCTCGATCTCGCCGGTAATTTCCTCGACAATATCCTCGATCGTGACGAGGCCTTCGGTGCCGTTATATTCGTCGAAAATGATCGCGAGATGAATCCGCGTCGCGCGCATTTCTGCGAGCAGATCCAGCACGCCCATGGATTCCGGAACAAAGCGGGGTTGCCGGAGGAATGGGGTTATATCATCCGGAAACGGGCCGCCCTTGGCAACGATCGCAAAAATATCCTTGATGTGGATCATGCCGATAATATTGTCGAGATTCTCGCGGTAGACCGGGATGCGACTGTGACCGTGTTCGGAAAAAATATCGACGAAATCGCTGAACGGAGAGCTTACCTCAATGGCGATGATATCCGCGCGGGGCACCGCAATATCGTCGACCCGATGTTCGCTGAAATGCAGCATGTTCCGCAGCATTTCGAGTTCCAGTGATGATATGTCCGCCTTGCCGTTGGGATCGGACTCGGCATCGCTTTCATGGTCATCGATGACTTCCTCGATCTGCGCACGCAGACTATGGTCATCGGTGTTGCCGAACAGCAGAGCCTTCAGGCTCCGCCATATTCGCCCGGGTTCTTCTTCTTCCCTGTTCTGGCTGCTGCTGCGCGTCGTGCTGGAGCCACTGTCATTTTCAACGTCGGTCATTCTGGTTATTGATTACCTGTTTTGCGCTTGTTCTGCATATGGATTGGCAATGCCTAGCGTTGCCAATGCGTTGATTTCGCAATTTTCCATCAACCCTGCTTCAATCTCGTTTTCGTGATCATATCCTAGCAAATGCAGGGACCCGTGCACAACCAAATGTGAAACATGATCGCGAAACGCGATATTCTTGGCAGACGCTTCCGCCCGACAGGTCTCATAGGCCAGGATGACATCCCCGAGCAGAGCCTCTCCGTCGTCGGTATTGGCAAGCGTTTCCAGCAGATCCGGCTGGATCTGGGGAAAGGACAGGACATTTGTCGGCTTGTCCTTGCCGCGATAGGCCTTGTTCAGTGAATGAACTTCGCTGTCGTCCGACAGTTTGACGCTCAATTCCAGCACGAAACTGCGGGACAGCAGATCAGCATGGGAGGACGCGCCGATCGCTGCTTTGGCAGCGCGCGCCGCCAAATCCGTCCAGTCTTCTTCATTCTCCCATTCGGAAGAAGCGTTCAGTTCAGTCTGGAGCATCTTTGCCTTCATAGGCTTCGACAATCTTTCCGACCAGCGGGTGGCGGACGACGTCGCTTGCGCCGAACTGGACCGAGCTGACTCCCTCGATGCCTTCCAGCTTGGAAACGGCATCCGCCAGGCCGGACACGGCTTCCCTCGGCAGATCGACCTGTTTGGGGTCGCCGCAGATCACCATCCGGCTGTTCATGCCAAAGCGGGTCAAGAACATCTTCATTTGTGCCGCCGTGGTATTTTGCGCTTCGTCGAGAATCACGAACGCATCGGACAGGGTTCTGCCGCGCATGAAGGCGATCGGCGCGATTTCGATCTCGCCGCTTTCGATCCGCCGTTCGACCTGCTCGGCAGGTAGCGTATCATATAGAGCGTCATATAACGGCCGCAGAAAAGGATCGACCTTCTCTTTCAGGTCGCCTGGCAAAAATCCTATTTTTTCGCCTGCTTCCACCGCCGGTCGCGACAGGATGAGACGATCAACCGATCCGCTGATCAACTGTGAAACTGCTTGCGCCACGGCCAGATAGGTCTTGCCGGTTCCGGCAGGGCCGAGGGCGAAAATCATATCGTCGCGAGCCAGCGCTTCCATATAATGGGCCTGCCGGACCGAGCGGGGAAAAATCGTCTTCTTGCGGGTCCGGATCATTACCTTCGGCGCATCCGCGACATCATTCTTGTTGCCGCTATCGCTGGCGGTCGCCTGTTTGGCGACTTTTGCAATCCGGGGATCGGCGGCCATGGCGATAATCGCCTCGACCGCACCATTGTCAATTTCCTGTCCCTGTTCCAGCCGGTTGTAGATTCCGGTCAGCACGTCGCGAGCCTGTGCGACAGCCTCTTCCTCGCCTTCGATCTTCAATTTTGTCCCGCGAGCCGCGATATAGACACCAAGCCGGTTTTCGATCGCAACGATATTGCGGTCATATTCACCAAACAGATCGCCCAGAATTTGCGGATCATCAAATTCCAGATCCGTTTTGACGAGCTTTCCAGCCATTCCGGCTTTTGTTTTTTGGACCATCAGGCAGCGAGTCTTTCTCTGATTTGACCGGTCAGGCTGTTCGGGCCGGCCTGGGTGACGTCGATTTCGACCAGATCGCCGATTTCCAGGTCGGGCGAAATGATATGGACTGATTGCAGCCACGGCGTCTTGCCGATCAACTGGCCATCAAGCTTGCCCTTGCGTTCTAGCAGGATATCGGTGGTGCGGCCGACGGTCTGCTGGTTGAACGCATATTGCTGTTCGTTCAGCAGGGCCTGCAATCGCTGCAGCCGTTCATCCATCACTTCCGGCGCGATCTGTTCGTCCATCCCGGCCGCGGGCGTACCCGGACGGGGCGAATATTTGAACGAGAAGGCCTGCGAATAATTGGCAGCGCGCACGATCTCCAGCGTTTCTTCGAAATCCTGATCGGTTTCGCCCGGGAAGCCAACGATGAAATCGCCCGAAAGCGCGATGTCGGGCCGAACTTTCCGCATTTTGTCGAGAATGTCGAGATAGCTTCGGGCGCTGTGCGACCGGTTCATTGCCTTGAGCATGCGGTCACTGCCGGATTGCACGGGCAGATGCAGAAAGGGCATCAGCGTGGCGAGGTCGCCATGCGCGGCAATCAGGCCATCGGTCATGTCATTGGGGTGACTGGTCATATAGCGGATGCGTTTCAGTCCCGGAATCCGGTCTAGCGCCCGGATCAGCCCGTCCAGTCCCTGCTGCTGGCCCTTGTCGTCCGCTCCGCTCCACGCGTTGACATTCTGGCCGAGCAGCGTGATTTCGCACGCACCGCCATCGACCAGCGCCTTGGCCTCGTCGACCAGGTCCGTCCACGGCCGCGAGATTTCCGCCCCCCTGGTATAGGGAACGACGCAATAGGTGCAGAATTTGTCACATCCCTCCTGCACCGTCAGAAAAGCGGTGGGCCGCGCCTGTTTGCCGCGCGACGGCAGCACATCGAATTTGGAGACCGCGGGCATGTCGGTATCGAGCGCCTTCTTGCCCGATTTGGCGACTTCCATCAGTTCCGGCAGGCGGTGATAGGCCTGCGGGCCAACGACGATATCAACGCTCGGCGCACGCCGGGAAATCTCCTTGCCTTCGGCCTGGGCCACGCAGCCGGCGACCGCGATCATCGGACTCGTGCCGTCTTTCCGGCGCAGCCGTCCGATATCCGAATAGACCTTGTCGACCGCCTTCTCTCGGATGTGGCAGGTGTTGAGCACGACCAGATCGGCTTCCTCTCCGTCTTTGGCGGCGCTCATCCCCTGATCGACAAGCAGTTCCGACATCCGCTCGCCGTCATAGACGTTCATCTGGCAGCCAAAGGATTTGATATGAAATTTCTTGAGATCAGACTGGGTCATAGACCGCGCCTATACAATGGCTTTACCGCCCAGGGAAGCCGAAAGCGGTTTCGCTATTCTCCGCCGGGCTTCGGCGGCGATTTCTTTTCTGCCGGAATAGTGGGCTGGATCGAACGGATCCAGAAAATGGACTTCGACCAGAAAATTGCTCCGTCGGGTCAACAGCCGCCATGCATTGGATGGCGCGCTTTCGTCGCCCGTCCAGCCGATCTCAAGGGCATTTTTCCCGTAATTCAGGAAAATCGGTTGCACCATGATTCCCGGCGGCGGGAGTTCGAGGACCTTCAGCAGCGGCGCCTTGAAGGGCAGCAGGGTGGAGCCGTCGGTCGTGGTGCCTTCGGGAAAAATCGTGATCGCCCAGGTTTCTTCCAGCGCATCGCGCAGCTGGTTGATCTGCTCGGCCACGCCCATCCGGTTGGAACGGGATATGAACACCGTATCGTTCAGCTTGCACAGCCAGCCGATGATCGGCCAGTTGCCGATTTCTTCCTTCGATACAAAGGCCGTTCCGCTGTGTCCGCCCAGAATGGCGATATCCACCCAGGACAGGTGGTTCGATATGAAGAATACATCCCGCCGGATCGGGGTTCCGATGATCTTCACTCGCGCGCCGCAGGCGAAGGCCGCGATTTTGAGGAATGTACGAGGCCAGGGATTGGGCAATCTCAGCAAGCGCCAGATATAATAGAGGGGGATGCAGACGACCAAGGCCGTGAGCAGTAGCAGCATGCGCAATGCGAATCTTATATATCCCATCGGCGTTGCTCCGTCCCATAATCGATAGGCCATTGGATGGGTGTCACAAGGCCGTGCATCCGGGTCGGGATAAGGCACTTCAGCTTTTTCTGGCGAGAGATACGCCATATAGCTCCATGCGGTGATCGACCAAGCGGTAGCCCAGTTTTTCGGCAATCTGCTTTTGCAGAGCTTCCAGTTCCGGATCGACAAATTCTATTACTTTACCAGTTTCCACGTCGATCAGATGATCATGGTGGGACTCCGGAACGGCTTCATAGCGCGCGCGACCATCGCCAAAATCGTGACGATCCAGAATGCCGGCTTCCTCGAACAGGCGAACCGTCCGGTAGACGGTTGCGATCGAGATGCGCGAATCGACGGCAGCGGCCCGTTCGTGCAGGGTCTCCACATCGGGATGATCTTCGGCATCGGAAATGACACGCGCAATCACCCGACGCTGGTCGGTGATGCGCAGCCCTTTTTCGGCGCATAATGCTTCAAGATCAATTTTCTGCGGCATGAAACCCTTCCGTTACACTGGTTCGGACTCTATGCGGCATGGCGGATATTGCAAAGGGAAAATTGCGGCAAAAATGCCGCAATTTTTTAATTCTGTGCAACCGAAACCGGCTTATTTCTTTTTGCCCTTTTTCTTGCCGAGACCAATGGCCTTGGCAAGTTGCCGGCGCTTTTCGGCATAATTGGGCGCGACCATCGGATAATCGTTGGGCAGTCCCCATTTTGCGCGATAGTCTTCGGGGGTCATGCCATAGTGGGTCATCAGGTGGCGCTTCAGCATTTTCAGCTTCTTGCCATCTTCGAGACAGACCACATAATCCGGCTTGATCGATGCCTTGATCGGAACGGCTGGTTCAGGCCGGGCCTGTTCTGCTGCCTGGCCCGAAAGACCCGCGAGCGCTCCATGAACGCTGCTAATGATAACCGGTAAATCCGATACCGCTACGCTATTGTTGCTTACATGTGCAGCAACAATGTCTGAAGTGAGCGTTATTAACGTCTCATTCAGAGCAATTTCTTCCTCTGTCATATTCTTCTACCTTATGTGCGACCATTATATTTTTTATAATGCATATTTTGCGCGGTCGTATTTACACAATCCTGCCAAAGCTGCAACTGGCAAAGCAAATATCGATTAGTTTAAATGGTTAATGTTGCTTTGTAAGTAACCGCATCAAATTGCTGCATATTCGGCCCCGTATAATAGGCCTTTCGCAAGCCAATTCGGTGGAAGCCGAATTTGGTATAGAGTTTTTCGGCGGGATTATCTGCCCTCATCTCGAGGAAAACAGATGCGACATGATCTGCACGGGCCGCTTTCAGCATGTAGTCGAGCAATAAATAACCAATACCTTGGCCCTGGTATTCCGGAGCAACCGCAATCATCAGCAGTTCTTCCTCGTCAGCCGCCTGACGGCTGATGACAAAGCCGCAGATCGTCTCGTCCCGAACGGCGATCAGCAATTTGGCAGAGGGCAGGGACAGCATCGACCGGCATTGGTGATGGTTCCATCCCTCGCCATATGTCTTGGGAAAAGCGCGATCCATCACCTCCATGATCGCGTTCAAATTGCTCAGGTCGCCTGACCGTATATCGGTGGGGCCAGAGCCATGCTCATCCCCGGTGCGATGGCGAGTAGCCATCGCTCAGACGATTTTCGCTGGCTGGGCGTCTGGTTTACGCCCGTAATTTGGTCTGGCAGCTAGGTTTTTCATGTTGCCAGCCACTAAAGAGATATGCGCGGCATTTGGCAATATCGAAAAATGCGCATCGACAGATGTGGCCGCGGCCAGTTCTGATGCGGCAGAACCGGCGATGACGTCGCCCGCAACTTGGCTCGCCGCCTCGTCCGGCGTGAGCGTCGCAAATGGAGCGATCGGCTCGCCGGTGGCGGTAAAATTCTGCAGGAAATATTCGCCGTGACCTGCAAGCATGGCTACGCAGACCGGACGCGGGCTCTCCATCTGTTGCAGGGCCTGAGCCGCGACCAGCGAAAGAGAGCTGTATCCGTGGATATCCGCGTCCCAGGCAAGGGCCAGAGCCTTGGCCGCGGATATGCCGATACGCACACCGGTAAAGCTGCCCGGACCGCAATTGACGAGAATCCGGTCGGCCTTTCCCCGGTCGGGCAGACCGGCAATGGCCGGAATCAGTTTTTCGGCATGGCCACGCCCGATTTCCGCATAGTCCGCGGCAATCAGCGCGCCATCCTCGAACAGGGCGACGGAACAGGCAACGGTAGCGGTATCGATCGCGAGAAGGCGCTCGCCCATCAACCGGTCAGATCAGACTGTTGAAGGTATCGAATTCCGGGCGAGGGCTGCGATCAAAAATCGTCGAAGGATCACCATAGCCCAGCGTCGAAATGAAGTTCGATTTGACATGGGGACGATCGCCGAAAAATTCCTTGTCGACGGCTTCATTGTCAAAGCCGGACATCGGGCCGGTGTCGAGTCCGAGCGCGCGGGCGGCCAGGATGAAATAGGCTCCCTGGAGCGAGCTGTTGCGCATCGCGTGGACCTTGCGGGCTTCGGGATCGCCCTCGAACCAGCTTTTTGCATCCGCGTGGGGAAACAGTTCCGGCAGATGTTCGTGAAAATTCTGATCCATGCCGATGATGACCGCTGCCGGTGCTTTGCGGATTTTGTCCTGATTGCCTTCGGACGACAGGTCCGCCAGGCGATCGCGCGACTCTTGGCTGTGGCACCAGACTAGCCGGGCCGGCAGCATGTTCGCGCTGGTTGGACCCATTTTCATCAGATTCCAGATAGCGTGAAGCTGATCCACCGATACCGGCTTGTCATGATATCCATTATAGGTGCGTGCTTCCAGAAAAAGCTGATCCAGCGCGGCCTGACCGAGGGGAGAATTCATCGTTTTTCCTTTGTTTTGCTGAGATTTATGCGGCGCGAACGTCGGTAACCTCGGGAACATAATGTTTCAGAAGCGATTCGATACCATGTTTGAGCGTCGCCGTGGATGACGGGCAGCCGGCACAGGCACCCTGCATCTTGAGAAATACCGTGCCTTTGTTGAAACCGCGATAGATGATGTCGCCGCCGTCATTGGCCACCGCTGGCCGCACCCTGGTCTCGATCAGTTCCTTGATCTGGGCGACGATATCGGCATCTTCCGGATCGTCATGGACTTCCTCTTCCGGGGGCACGACAATGGCACCGGCAGTGCCCGGCTTGAAAAGCGGCAGTCCGGCGGAAAAATGATCGAGCAGGATGCTGAGCACCTGCGGTTTCTGTTCGTTCCAGTCGGCGCCAGGCCCGCATGTTACCGAGATGAAATCCGAACCGAAGAAAACGCCTGTTACATCGCCGAGCGTGAACAATGCTTCTGCGAGCGGCGAAACTTCGGCATCCTCCGGGGATGCAAAGTCACGGGTGCCGTCGGACATGACAGGCTGGCCCAACAGGAATTTGAGCGTCGATGGGTTCGGTGTTTTTTCTGTTTCAATAAGCATATCTCGTATCTGGCGACTGTCAGCCGTTCAATCAAGGGCTAAACACACAAACCAGAGCGTTGCGACCCACGAAACCGGGGAATATTCACTGGCCAGTAAGAATGGGCCTGCTTATATCCGCTGCATGAAAATATTGATGCCTCCTGTCGTTTCGCCGCTGTCCTTTTTTGTGCTGCTTTTCTGCTTGGTTGCGATGCCCGATATCGCCCTTGCACAAGATCGCGCGAATGATGACGATATCCCTTGGCTCTACAAGAATAGCGACATCCCCGTCGACAGGAGCTGGACCTTTGGTGAACTGGACAATGGCATGCGCTATGCGGTCAAGCGCAATGGCGTGCCCCCGGGTCAGGTCTCGATCCGGCTGCGAGTCGATGCCGGGTCGCTGATGGAGACCGAGGAAGAACAGGGATTTGCCCATTTCATGGAACATCTGACCTTTCGCGGCTCGACCCATGTCCCGGACGGCGAGGCAAAACGGGTCTGGCAGCGTCTCGGCGCGACATTCGGCAGCGACAGCAATGCCGAAACCACGCCGACCCAGACCGTCTACAAGCTGGATTTGCCCAACGCTACCGAGGCAAGTCTAGACGAGAGCCTGAAAATTTTGTCCGGGATGGTGCGTTCCCCGGGATTGAGCGTAACCGCCGTCAATGCGGAGCGTCCGGTGGTGCTGGCCGAATTGCGTGAGGGCGCCGGTCCGCAAATGAAAGTGCAGAACGCCACGCGGGAATTATTCTTCGCCGGCCAGCGCCTGGCCAACCGCGCGCCCATCGGTACGGTAGAAACCCTGAGCGCTGCGACGCCGCGGATGCTGCAATTGTTTCATCAGCGCTGGTATCGTCCAGAGCAAACGGTGATCGTGATCGCAGGCGACGGTGATCCTGCCCTGTTCGAGGCGCTGCTCAACAAGCATTTTTCCCAGTGGCAGGGCAAGGGCGAGCCAGGCACTGTTCCCGATTTCGGCGATCCCCAGGATATTTCCGACATCAGCCGAGTGGTGGTTGAGCCGACCTTGCCCCGCTTCATTTCAATGGTGGTTGCCCGGCCCTGGGAACAGGTCGACGATACGGTCGTCTACAATCAGCAGATATTGATAGACCTGCTGGCCCTGCAGATGATCAACCGTAGACTGGAAGCGCGGGCGAGGGCAGGCGGCAGCTATCTGCAGGCCAGCGTGGGCCAGGATGATGTCAGCCGCTCCATTGATGGCACCTTCATCAATATCGTGCCGCTGGGCGATGACTGGGAGGCCGCGCTCAACGATGTCCGGTCGGTTATCGCGGACGCTACAACCCGAGCTCCTTCGGAGGCGGATATCGCGCGCGAAATAGCGGAATTTGATGCCGCCTTGGCAATTGGTCTGGAAAGCTATCAGACCGAGGCGGCGCGAAAACAGGCCGACAATATTATCAATGCTGTCGACATTCGCGAAACCGTTGCGACGCCGCAAGTTGCGCTCGATATATTCCGCGCAATGCGGGACCTTTACACGCCGCAGCGGCTGCTCGAATCGACCCAGAAACTGTTTTCTGGCGTTTCTACCCGTGCCTTGCTTACATCTCCGGACGCGATTGACAACGGAACGGTCCGTTTGGCCACAGCGTTGCGGAGCAGCGTCGAAGCGGCCAGCGACGTGCGCGTTGCACAATCCGATATCGGATTTGAGGCACTGAAAAAGATCGGCAAGAAAGGGGCGATTAAATCGTCCCGGATCATCGAGCGCTTCGAGGTCGAACAGCTGGAACTGACCAATGGTGTCAGGGTGCTGCTGTTCCCGAACACGGCGGAGCGCAACAAGATCATGGTCAACGCCCGTTTCGGCCACGGCTATAGCGGCCTGCCTTCCGGTCATGAAACCCTGGCCTGGTCAGGCGGCATGGCGCTGATGGCCAGCGGCGTGGGCGATCTCGGCCAGGAGGATCTCGACAAAATCACCACCGGCCGCAGGATCGGACTGGGTTTCGACATCGATAATGACGCGTTCGAGATCACGGCTGATACGCGGCCGTCCGATCTGGAAGACCAGTTGCATCTGATCGCGGCAAAGCTGGCGTTCCCGCGCTGGGACGCGGCGCCCGTTATCCGCAGCAAGGCAGCGGCGCTGATCGGCTATGACAGTTTTTCCGCATCTCCACAGGCTGTTCTGGAACGCGATCTGGAATGGCTGGTGCGCGGCAAGGACCCTCGCTGGAAAACGCCAGACAAGGCCGATTTCAGCGAGCTGACTGCCGAAAGTTTCCGGCAGTTCTGGGAGCCGATACTTGCCAGCGGACCGATCGAGCTGATGCTGTTCGGGGATTTCGACCGGGATCAGGCAGTGGAATCGATCCTCAAGACATTCGGCGCACTGAAAAGCCGGATGTCAAAGCCTCTTCCTGTCGACTCAAAATCGCCCGAGTTCCCCGGGCCGCAGGCTGGTCCAGAAATTCTCGTTCACAAGGGTGACAAGGACCAGGCCGCCGCGATGGTGGCATGGCCGACCGGCGGTGGATTGGAGGCTATCAGGGAAAGCAGAAAGCTCGAGGTGCTGACGTCGATTTTCAATGACCGCCTGTTCGAAATTCTCCGTTCGCAGCAGGGCGCGAGTTACAGCCCGCAGGTGGTCAACAGCTGGCCCATCGAGTTTGAATCGGGTGGCTATATTGGCGCGCAAAGCCAGCTAACCCCGGACAATATCGACCGCTTCTACAAGGTCGTGGAAATGATCGCCAAGAATCTGCGGGAGAAACCGGTTAGCACGGATGAACTGAAGCGGGTGGTGGAACCCCTGCGGCAGCTGATTGCCCGAGCCAGCAGCGGCAATAGTTTCTGGATGAGCCAGATGGAAGGTGCGAGTTTCAATCCGCAGAAATTTGTCGCGCTGCAAAGTCTGCTCAGCGACTATACGGTGATTACGCCGGAGGAAGTGCAGGCGCTGGCCGTCAAATATTTGGATGACAAAAAGGAATGGAAACTGGTTGTCCTTCCCGAATCCAGCCGCCTCGCTGCCAATGACAATGAGCCTGTGACGAAACCTCTCGAGGCCGCTGCCAGCAACTAGCTTCTAGCTCTTGGTCGAGTCCACCAGCGCCAGTATCCGGGCGCTGGTGGGGCGTTTTGTGTAATCACCGGACACTGATTTTGCGAGGACCCTGCCGGTCCTGTCGATCAGATATACCGACGCATAGGGCACGCCGACCGCGCGACCTTCGGTATATTGCGGATCGCGCAATCCAAAGGCGTCGATCACCGACGAGGACTGGTCGGACAGCATTTCATATTGCAGCTTGTGGTTGCTGGTGAAGCGATCCTGCTGTTCCGGACTGTCATAGCTGAGACCATAGAGAGCATAGCCGCGATCCTTCAGATCGCCAACGAGTGTGTTGATCGACTTCAATTGCGTCTGGCAATAAGGGCACCATTCGACCGAGCGGGTGAAGACAATAAGGGCAGGGCCGTTCTCCAGAATCTGGCCCAATGTGGTTTCGCGCCCCTTGGCCAGCAAACCGGTCGTCAACGGAACCTGCTCTCCAACCGCCAGTCCGGCCTCAATGCTTTCCGCTGCGGTAATGGGAGCAAGGACCGGTTTCGACGTGCTTCCGACCGTGTCGCTGTTTCCGGAACCCTCTCCGGATGCCGGCTCGGAACAGGCAGAAAGCATCACCGCCACTGTGGCAGACAAGAGCAAGATTGTACGCTTCATGACGGAATTCCCTCTGCTAACTTTGCAGGGGTTCGCTGTTGAGAAGGGTTCCGTTACAGGCCGGGAGAATCATTGCGCAATTTGCACACTGGTCACGCAAGCTTGGCCGAGCCGAATCGCGGCTCGGCTTGCATCATCACAAAACATATTTGGACAGGTCGGTATCCTTGGCCACGTCGGACAGCTGTTTCTCGACATAGGCCTTGTCGATGCTGATTTCCTCGCCAACGCGATCCTCTGCCGTGAAGCTGATTTCCTCGAGCAGCTTCTCCATTACCGTCTGGAGCCGCCGTGCGCCGATATTTTCGACCGTCTCGTTGACGTTGGCCGCAATCTCGGCAAGCTTTTCGATGGCGTCCGCGGTGATGCTGACCTTGACATCTTCGGTACCGAGAAGCGCAATATATTGCTCCGGCAAATTGGCTCTGGTTTCGGTCAATATCCGGACGAAGTCCGCTTCGGTCAGCGCGCGCAATTCCACTCTGATCGGCAAACGACCCTGCAATTCCGGCAGCATGTCACTGGGCTTGGAGATTGAAAAGGCACCGGAAGCAATGAACAGGATATGGTCGGTTTTCATCGGCCCATATTTGGTCGCAACCGTTGTTCCTTCGATCAGGGGCAAAAGATCGCGCTGGACGCCTTCTCGGCTGACCGATCCGCCACGCATGTCGCTGACCGCGATCTTGTCGATTTCATCCAGAAAGACAATGCCATTGGACTCGGCGTCAATGATCGCTGCTCGCGAGATATCTTCATCGTCCAGGCGTTTGTCGGATTCTTCTTCGACCAGCTTGTCCCAGGCATCCGCGACGCGCATCTTCCGGCGCTTCAGGCGGTTCTGGTTCAGGGCCTTGCCCATCATGTCGGAGAGGTTGATCATCCCGACCTGTCCGCCCATGCCGGGGATATCCATCGGCATATTGGGTGTATCTTCCACCTCGATTTCAATCTCGGTGTCGTTCATATGATTGTCGACCACCCGCTGGCGAAAGCTTTCGCGCGTCGCTTCGCTGGCATTTTCGCCGCACAATACATCGAGCAGCCGTTTCATCGCCGCTTCCGCCGCGGCCTCGTGCACGGCCTGGCGGCGGCGCTCGCGTTCCAGACGGACCGCTTCTTCTGCGAGATCGCGGGCGATTTGCTCGACATCGCGACCGACATAGCCGACTTCAGTGAATTTTGTCGCTTCCACCTTGATAAAGGGAGCATCCGCCAATTTTGCTAGGCGCCGGGAAATCTCGGTCTTGCCGCAACCGGTGGGGCCGATCATCAGGATATTTTTGGGCGTGACCTCATCACGCAGTTCGGCCGGAAGCCGTTGCCGGCGCCAGCGGTTGCGCAACGCCACGGCCACGGCACGTTTGGCGTCCTGCTGTCCGATAATATGTTCGTCCAGCGCCTTGACGATGGCTTTTGGGGTCAGGTTCGCCTGCATGGTCAATTTCTCTTCATTCATAGGTTCAGGGCCGACTGGCGCTAGTTTTCGCTGTCGAGCGTCTCAATCGTGATCTGGTCATTGGTGTAGACACAAATTTCAGCAGCGATTTCCATCGCCTTTCTGGCGAGTTTCTCGGCGTCCTGCTCGTAGTCCATCAGCGCGCGGGCTGCAGAAAGGGCAAAATTGCCGCCCGATCCGATCGCGGCAATTCCCTCGTTCGGTTCCAATACATCGCCATTGCCGGTCAGAATCAGGGTGATATCCTTGTCGGCCACGATCATCAGTGCCTCCAGATTGCGGAGATATTTGTCCGTGCGCCAGTCTTTCGCGAGTTCGACGGCCGCGCGCATCAGCTGGCCGCTATGCCGCTCCAGTTTCGCTTCCAGCCGTTCGAACAGCGTGAATGCATCCGCGGTCGCGCCGGCAAATCCGCCGATCACCGAGCCGTCGTGCAATTGCCGCACCTTGCGGGCATTCTGTTTCATGACGGTTTGTCCCATCGACACCTGGCCGTCGCCGACCACGACGACCTTGCCGTTTCTTCTTACCGATAGGATGGTTGTGCCGTGCCATTGCACGAGGCCATGTTGCTGATTTTCTGTCATGAAACGGGATATGGGTAATCGGGTGAGGATGTGCAACCAAAGGCTTTGCTGACCAGCGCAATGATCGGAAATTCTACGTCAAATACGGCGCTTTTTCCCTTCGGTCAGGCAAAAAAAATGGCGACCAAATTGGCCGCCATTTTTAAATATATGCCTGAACAGGTTCAGGGTGAGGTTGGCGTATCTTCGCTGCCGTCGGCTGCGATGATGATTCCGCCAATGACTGCTGCTGCAGCGAGGATTGCGATAATGATACCGGATCCACCTTCAACGTCATTTTCGCCTTCGACAGTGGCGCTGGTGCGTGCAACCGAGGAAACAGGCTGTGCAGCCTGTGCCAGAACGGGTGCGCTTACAAGCGATGCGGCTGCGGCTGCAGCCATTCCAATTTTACCGAAACGCATATTTAGCTCCTTCAGGGTTTTCGCATTTCATTCAATACAGGTGAGTAAGTGACACAATAGGATGCTGAAATCAACCACCATATTGATAACAACGGCGATCTTGGACTTTCGTTGCAAAGATCACACAGATTCCTGTTTTGCATACAAAAATCGGTTTCTGGCAGCCTCAGCGGAGGCCTCCCAATTTGTTAATCCGCGGCCCTGGAACTGTCTCGTTTTCAGGCCTGTTCCAATTCAAGACGTTAACCATCGAAACCAAATTTCTGCTGGCAAACATGGAGAACAAGTTGTTAACCAATCGACATGAACAGAGAAAGATCGAGCCCGCTTCTCTTGCGCGAAGAAGAGATAAGTCATCCGTTTCGGCAGCGCTTGCCAACGACCATGTTACAAATCGCAAAGGAGCAACAGGAGTCGGACAGCGCAGCCGTGCCGAAGGCCGGCGGGATTGGTGATGACGCAAGCCTGTTCGTGCTGAGCTTTCTCGCGTTCTTCATTGCCTTTTACACGTTCATTTTCTGATCCCGGCTTCGCGGCCGGTCAGTCGCAGGCGCGGTGCAGCTGATGGCCCAGCCAGGCGGCGACCAGACACATGGCCGCCACCAGCAACAGCTGTTCCGTCGTCGAAACACCCAACATGCTGAGCGCCAGGGCACCCAGCGCACCCAATACCATGCAGCCGGAATTGACGACATTATTGGCGGCAATGGTGCGCGCGGTCTGGCTGATGTCGACGGTCGTGGTCAGGAAGGCGTAGAGCGGCACGACAAACATGCCGCCGAAAATCGATACCCCGCCCAGCGTGCCGAGCAGCGCCCAGGCGCCATCATGGACGATGAAGGTTTTAAACGTGTACAGCTGGCCATCGGGCAGGCCCTGCCAGCTGCGCGATATGAAGTAGAGAATCAGAACAAAGACCCCCATCACGATGACGCTCGCTGGAGCAAAGCGAGCCGAGACCTCGCTTTTCAGAAGGCGATTGACGAGCACCGAACCGATCGCGATGCCCATCGAGAAGACGCCGAGGAACAGGCTGGCCACTTCCGGTGTGGCTGTCAGCACATTCTCGACCAGCGGCGGGAACTGGATGATCATGACCGATCCTATGGTCCAGAAAAAGCTGATGGCAATGATCGCCAGATAGAGTCTGCGGACGTGCAATGTCGCCGAGATGAGCCGGATCGACGAGCGCACAAAATTGAAATCGATTTTTTCGACTTCCTTCTGTGCCGGAGCAGGCGGCATGAACTGCGCCGCGATTCGGCCAATCAGGGCCACCGCAAAGACGGTGACAACCGCAATTTCAACACCGTTTCCATCGCGGTCGATGATGATGCCGCCAAGAATCGTTCCCGCCAGAATGGCGATATAGGTGCCGGCTTCCACCAGCCCGGTCCCGGCAAGGACTTCATCCTTCTGAAGATGCTGCGGCAGAACCGCATATTTGATCGGACCGAAAAAGGTGGATTGCAGGCCCAGAAGGAACAGGGCGGTCAGCATGATCGGAATATTTTGCCACCACAGACCGATCCCGCCGATCACGGCGATGAATATCTCCAGCGTTTTGACGAAGCGGGTGATCCGGGCCTTGTCGTAATTGTCCGCCAGCTGGCCGGCGAGCGAGGAAAAGAGGAAAAACGGCAGAATGAACAACCCGGATGCCAGGGCATTGAAAACGAAATCCTCGGATTCGCTGTCGTAAATGCCGTAGGTCACGAGGATGACCATCGAGAATTTGAACAGATTGTCGTTGAACGCCCCCAGCAGCTGCGTCAGGAACAACGGCAAAAACCGTTTCGTTCGCAACAAATGCGCCGTATTTTGCATAAGGTGAAAATCTCTGTTCGAGGAGAAAGATGCGCGTCGGTGGGGCATCCTTAGCCCATTCAGCCTCGGCGTCAAAGCCGCCAATCTAATTTCTGCGCGATCAATTCGAGCAATATGGGTTGAATCGATTTTCATTTCGGGCAAATCCGTTTATGCGAAGGCCACGATGCTGAATTTGCCCAACATATTAACGCTCTCCCGGATATTCGCGGTGCCAATTCTGGTTTTTCTGCTGTGGCCCAATTTCGACAGAACCGCACTGCAACCCCTGCCGATCGATTATCTGCTGGCCTTTGCCCTCTATTGCCTGATGGCGGTCACCGACTATTTTGACGGATATCTGGCCCGGACACAGGGAACCGTCTCGAAACTCGGGATTTTTCTCGATCCGATCGCTGACAAAATCATGGTCGCAGCGGTCGTTCTGATGCTGATTTTTACAAGGGACATTCACGGATGGCATACCATCGCGGCGATTGTAATATTGCTGCGGGAGATCATGGTGTCGGGGCTGCGCGAATTTCTCGCCGGTCTGCAGGTCAGCGTCCCCGTCTCCCAACTGGCCAAATGGAAAACCGGATTCCAGATGATTTCGCTGGGCGCTCTGATTCTCGCCGGCGGTCTGCCGCATTTCGCGGTGGTTGAGACGGTCGGTTTGTGGACGCTCTGGGCTGCTGCCCTGTTAACGCTGATCACCGGATGGGATTATCTGCGTGTGGGCTTGAAGCATATGGACTGATGGCACGGTCGCTCAACATCATCTATTTCGCCTGGGTCCGGGAACGGCTTGGCATCGACCAGGAAGAAGTCGCGCTCGCGGATGATATCGAGACGATCGGCGACGTGGTGACGCTGCTCGCCGAGCGCGGCGCAGGCTATGCCGATATATTTTCCGATACCGGAAAATTGCGCTTCGCCCTGGATCAGGATTACGGAATTGCCGCGACACCCATCGGATCCGCAAGCGAACTGGCCATTTTTCCCCCGGTGACCGGCGGATGATCAGGATTGTGGTCGGACCGGAAGATTTCGATATCGCGGTCGAAACGCGGCGCGTGGCCGGGCAGGGTGGCGGCGCCATTGCCAGCTTTATCGGTCAGGTCCGCGATGACGGCAATCTGGCCTCACTCGAACTGGAACATTATCCGGCCATGACCGAGAAGGCGCTGACGGCAATAGCCGAGCAAGCCCTGTCCGACTGGCCGCTCCATGCGGTGACGATCATTCACCGCGTCGGGAAGCTGGTGGTCGGAGACAATATCGTTCTGGTCCTGACCGCATCCGATCACCGCGAAGCGGCGATGGAATCCTGCTCCTTCATCATGGACAGGCTGAAGACCGTCGCGCCTTTCTGGAAGAAGGAGACCCGCGCCGACGGTGCCACGAAATGGATTGAGGAGCGTCCATCCGATATCGAGGCTGCGGGAAAATGGAAGAATTAGAAGCATGTTTCATTCATGGGCTTTGGACACCCAGTTCTGCGCTCCTTTCATGATTTCCGCCAAAAGCTGAAATTCGCTGCGCCGCGGGCTGTTCTTGCGCCAGACCAGAGCGATGTCGCGCGTCGCCCGATCCGATTTCAGCGGCCTCGCGACGATATCCGTATAATTCAATATGCCGCTGTCGATGGCCATTTTCGGCAGCAGGGTGAGGCCGAGGCCATTGTCGACCATCTGCACCAGAGTGTGCAGCGATGTTCCCATCATCCGGGCAGAGGCCCGCAGTTCCGGGCGATTGCAGGCCGCCAGCGCGTGGTCCTTCAGACAGTGGCCGTCTTCGAGCAGCAACAGCTGGGTCTCGTCGATATGCGCGGGGTCGACCTGAAGCGGCGGATCGCGCGGATCATTTTTGGGGAACGCCACCAGTATCTCGTCGCTGAACAGGATTTCCGACTCGACATCGCCGCAGGGAAAGGGCTGCGCCAGCAAGACGCAATCGGCATGACCATGATGCAATGAATCGCAAGCCGCCTGGCTGGTTTCCTCTTTCAGATAGAGCTTCAATTCCGGTCGCTCCTTGCGCAATTGCGGCAGCAGGCGCGGCAACAGGAAGGGGGCGATGGTGGGGATCACACTCATCCTGACATCGCCGGCCAGCGGCTTGCCGGCGGACCTGGCCATCTCCGATAGCTCTTCTGCCTCTCGCAGTATCCGATAGGCCTTTTCCACCATCTGATTGCCAAGCTCTGTAAAGCGGACGACCCGGCGGGTGCGTTCGACCAGCACGATATCGAGCAAAGCCTCCAGTTCCTTGATGCCCGCCGACAGAGTCGATTGGGTCACGAAGCAGGATTCCGCTGCCTTGCCGAAATGGCCATGTTCTTTGAGCGCGACGAGATATTGCAGCTGTTTGAGCGTGGGTAGATAGGTCGACATTATCGAGTCTTTCGATCAGTATGAGATTATTGATCTAATATAGTGATAACGGTCGATTTGAAAAGTCCCGTCGCCATTCCGTTGCAAAAAAAGACTGGAAATAGCGGTCTGTCGTGCCTAGTTTGAGCGTTCGGCAACCTCCGGAGGGAATATATGTTTCGGGATCTCGGCGCTTATCTGGATTCTATCAAGGCGCGCGATCCCGCTCCGCGCTCGCGCTGGGAAGTGCTTCTCTATCCGGGCGTTCTGGCGCTTGGCCTGCATCGCTTGGCGCACTGGCTGTTCCGGGGCGAACTGTTTTTCTTCGCCCGGCTGATCAACCATCTGTCGCGATTTCTGACTGCCATTGATATCCATCCCGGCGCGAAGATCGGTCGGCATCTGTTCATCGACCACGGCTTTACCGTCATCGGCGAAACGGCCGATATCGGCGACAATGTGACAATTTATCAGTGCGTGACGCTGGGCGGCACCAACCCGGCCAATGGCGTCGGTGGCAAGCGGCATCCCACGATCGAGGATGATGTCATTCTGGGGTCCGGTGCCCAGGTGCTCGGGCCGATCACGGTTGGCAAGCGCGCTCGCGTCGGCGCCAATGCGGTTGTGACCCAAAATGTTCCGGAGGGTGCCACAATGGTTGGCGTTCGCGCTCGACCGACGCTGGTCGAGGCGAAGGACTATCAAAGGGATTTCGTTCCCTATGGAACGCCCTGCAGCGAGATATTCGATCCGGCGACGCAAAAGCTGGAAATATTGCAATGCGAAATGGAGCAGATGCAGAAACGCCTTGCGGCTTTTGCAAAGGAGCGGAACGGCGGCGAGGAAAGCGAGACAAAGGGGCGTGACAGCGCCTGATGCGTTTTTCCGAATCCAATGTTGCAGCCTTTCCGCAGCGAGGCGCGCCGTCTCAGGTGGGCTTTGAGCGGCGGGAACTGGACCGTATTCTCAACCTTTACGGGCGCATGGTGGCAGCGGGCCACTGGAAAGATTATGCGATGGATATGCGCCGCGACGTGGCGATATTTGCCGCCTTCCGCCGTGCATCGGAGCGTCCCCAGATCCGGATCGAAAAACGCCCGTCTGAACGCAACCGCCAGGGCATGTGGTCGCTGGTCGGGGAGCAGGGGCAGGTCCTGAAGCGCGGCCACGATCTGTCGGGCGTATTGGCCCCGGTCGAACGCAAGCTGCTCAAACTGGTCGCCGACTAGGCAGGCTCGCTCGGCAAATCAGGATTCTGCGGCATCCGTGTCGAGCGCATAGCCTGCCGATCGCACCGTCCGGATGATATCTGACCGGCCATTGGCATTGAGGGCCTTGCGCAACCGCCGGATATGGACGTCGACCGTGCGCAGTTCGATATCGCTGTCCTGTCCCCAGACGCTGTCGAGCAGCCGTTCGCGCGAGAATACCCAGTTGGGATGTTCCAGAAAATGGCGGAGCAGGCGAAACTCGGTCGGGCCGAGCGGAATCGTGTCGCCGGCGCGTTTGACCTTGTGGCCAACCGTATCCATTTCCAGATCACCGAAGGTGAGTTTTTCGCCGGCCAGAGCAGGGCGCACCCGGCGCAGCACCGCTTTCACGCGCGCGATCAGTTCGCGCGGACTGAACGGTTTGGTGATATAGTCGTCGGCGCCCGTTTCGAGACCCCGGATCTTGTCTTCTTCCTCACCGCGGGCGGTGAGCATGATGATCGGTATATTGGCGGTTTCCGAAGAGCGGCGCAGACGGCGGCAAACTTCAATGCCCGACAGGCTTTCCAGCATCCAGTCGAGCAGGATCACATCCGGCCGATGTTCCTGCACCAGCAAAAGCGCTTCCTCGCCGTCCGGCGTATGGATCACGTCATATTCTTCTTTTTTGAAGTTCCAGCTCAGCAATTCGGCGAGCGCTGCGTCGTCTTCAACGAGCAATAATTTGGCATTGGGCATCAGTCTATCTCGTCTTCGAGGGCTTCATCGAGCGGCGTCGTCGGGTTTTCGCCCCGTGTGCGCTCTGGCATCGGCTCGCCGGTTGCGGCGAAATAGACCATCTCGGCAACATTAGTCGCATGGTCGCCGATCCGCTCCAGATTCTTGGCGATGAACAGCAGATGCGCCGCTTCGCCAATCTCCTTGGGATTTTCGATCATATGAGTGATCACGGCCCGAAAAATGCTGTTGTAAAAATCATCGACGATCTGGTCGCGCCGGTTCACTTCCATGGCGAGCTCGGCATCGCGCCTGGCAAAGGCATCGAGGGAATCGCGGACCAGTTCGCTGGCAATCTTGGACATCGACGGCAATAGCGAAATGGGACGCAGCCGGTGGGTCTGGGTCACCAGCGGCACCCGTTTGGCGATATTCTTGGCATAGTCGCCGATCCGCTCGACCACGCCCGAAATCTTGAATGTGGCGATCAGTTCGCGCAGGTCATCGGCCATCGGGGCACGAAGCGCGATCGTCTGGAAGGTGAGCTCGTCGATCCGTTTTTCCAGATCGTCGATCAGCTTGTCTTCGCGCACCACTTCGGCGGCCAGATCGAGGTCGCTCTTTTCCAGGGCCCGCATCGCCTTGGCAATCGCCTGCTCGCTGCGCCCGCCGATTTCAGCGACCATCCCGCGCAATTCGTTGATATCGGAATCAAAGGCTTTGACCGTATGTTCTGTGCCACTATTCACTATCATTGTTCCTAATCATCAATAGGTCAGCCGTAGCGACCAGTGATATAATCCCGCGTTTTCTCTTCGCGCGGATTGGTGAAAATATCGGTCGTGTCGCCATATTCCACCAGAGTGCCGAGATGAAAAAAGGCGGTTTTTTGCGAAACACGTGCCGCTTGCTGCATATTATGCGTTACGATCACTATAGCATATTTCCCGCGCAGTTCGTGAATTAGTTCCTCGATCTTGGCGGTCGCGATCGGATCCAGCGCCGAACAGGGTTCGTCCATCAGGATCACCTCGGGATCGACGGCGATCGCACGGGCGATACACAGGCGCTGCTGCTGGCCACCCGACAGGGCGGTGCCGCTGTCCTGCAGCCGGTCTTTCACTTCGCCCCAGAGACCGGCCCGCTGCAGCGAGGATTCCACTATCTCGTCGAGATCTTCCTTGCCGGTTGCCAGGCCGTGAATGCGCGGACCATAAGCAATATTGTCATAGATGGACTTGGGAAACGGGTTGGGCTTCTGGAACACCATGCCAACCCGCGCGCGCAACTGCACGACATCCATTTTTGAGGCGTAGATATCCTCGCCCTCCAGCTTGATCTCGCCGTTCACGCGCGCGATCGGGATGGTGTCGTTCATCCGGTTCATGCAACGCAGAAAGGTCGACTTGCCGCAGCCCGACGGACCAATGAATGCGGTGACGCTGTCCATATTCACATCGATGGACACATCGTTGATCGCCTGCTTGTCGCCATAGAATACATCGACATGGCGCGCCGTCATCTTCGGCGTTGCGCTTTCGCTGGTCTTGGCTGGGGTGGCCGCATCTGTCATATTTACGCTTTCGCTCGGTTCGAGTGTTTTCTGATCTTCGTGCATTGTCCTGCCTACCAGCGCGTTTCAAAACGATTGCGGAGATAAATGGCGAGGGCATTCATGACGAGAAGGAACAATAATAATACAATGATGGCCGCGGATGTCTTCTCGACAAAGCCGCGATCGACTTCGTCGGACCACAAGAATATCTGCACCGGCAATACCGTGGCGGGGTCGGTAATTCCGCTCGGCGGAGTGGCAATGAAGGCGCGCATGCCGATCATCAGCAACGGAGCGGTCTCGCCCAGGGCCCGGGCCATACCGATGATGGTGCCGGTCAAGATGCCGGGCAGGGCCAGCGGCAGCACATGGTGAAAGACGACCTGCAGCGGGCTTGCCCCGATACCCAGCGCGGCTTCGCGGATCGAAGGGGGAACCGATTTGACGGCGTTGCGCCCGGAAATGACAATCACCGGCATGGTCATCAGGGCCAACGTCAGGCCGCCGACCAGCGCGCCTGATCGGGGCATGCCGAAAAAATTGAGGAACACCGCGAGGCCGAGCAGACCAAAGATGATCGACGGCACTGCGGCGAGATTGTTGATCGACACCTCGATCAGATCGGTCAGCCGGTTTTTGGGCGCATATTCCTCGAGATAGAGAGCCGCCAGGACACCGACCGGAAAGGCCAGTATCAGCGTCACGATCATCGTGATCAGCGAGCCCTTGAAGGCGCCCCAGATACCGACCTGCATGGGGTCTGTGGCATCGGAATTGCTGAGGAAATTCCAGTTGAAGCCGGTCGAGAGCTGTCCTTTCAGTTCGCGGACCTGCTCTTCGGCGGCGGGCGTGCCGTCACCCTTGTAGGCCACGTCTATTTCCGAAGTGGCGGGCAGATAGACAGTGGCCTGCCGCTCGACAATTTCGGGATCATCGAGAATCTTGGCGCTTACTGCTGTCCAGCCGCCAGACGAGAAGAGTTCAGCGCCCTCGCGGCCATATTGGATTTCAATGCTGCTATCGACAATGTCGCGCAGACCCATGGCCTGCAGATTGGCTTCGGCGTTCGGGCCTTCAAACTGGCTCGGCGATGCCCCGCCGGTGACGGCGGGAAAGTCGATCTGAAGCGGCAGCTCGGTCTGGGTGAAGCCGCGGAAGCCGTTGCCCACCATGACCACCAGCAGAAAGGCCAGAAAGCCCGCCGACAACGCGATCGCTGCCATGCCCATCGCCTTGAACCGGCGCTCGGCGGCATAGCGCCCGGCAATCCTTTTCTGCATGTCCTTGCCCTGCCAGTCGGTCGGGCGGCGCGTGGTTTCGGTGAGACTATTCATATGCTTCCCGATATTTTTTGACGACGCGCAAGGCGATCAGATTGAGCAGCAGGGTGACGATGAACAGCACCAGCCCCAGGGCAAAGGCTGCCAGGGTCTTGGGACTGTCAAATTCCTGGTCACCGGTCAGCAGCTGCACGATCTGCGCGGTGACGGTGGTGACGCTGGCAAAGGGATTGGCGGTCATGTTCGCCGCAAGGCCCGCGGCCATCACGACGATCATCGTTTCGCCGATCGCCCGGCTGACGGCGAGCAGCACCCCGCCCACGACGCCCGGCAGGGCAGCGGGGATCAGCACCTTCTTGATGGTTTCGCTCTGCGTGGCACCCATGGCCAGCGATCCGTCGCGCATGGCGCTGGGGACGGCGGCGATACTGTCATCCGCCATCGACGAAACGAAAGGAATGATCATGATGCCCATGACGATACCGGCAGCCAGCGCCGATTCGGAGGATGCGTTGGAAATGCCGATCGAAACCGCAAAGTCGCGCAGCGCGGGGGCTACGGTCAGAGCGGCAAAATAGCCGTATACCACGGTCGGTACACCGGCGAGCACTTCCAGGATCGGTTTCATCCACGACCGGAATTTTGCCGGGGCATATTGCGTGAGATAGACCGCACTCATCAGGCCGAGCGGGATCGCCACGATCATTGCAATAATGGCGCCGATAAAGATCGTCCCCCAGAACAGCGGAATCGCGCCGAAACCGGTTTCTCCCCTGGGACCCGCCACTGCCTTGGGGTTCCATTCGGTGCCGAACAGAAAGTCGATCGGCGACACCATCGAGAAGAAGCGGGCGGTTTCAAACACCAGCGAGAGGAAAATACCGACGGTCGTGATGATCGCGATCAGCGAGGCGAGCAGCAGCAACAGCATCGTCACCCGCTCGATCTTGGTCCGGGCGCGCAAATCCGGCTTGATTTTCAGCCAGGCATAGGCGCCGCACGCAAACACCAGCAGGAGCGCCGCGATTGCCCCGATCATCTGATAATGGGCGATGGCATCGCGATAGGGCTCGACCATCGACTGGGACAGGGGATTGAATGCATTGACCTGATTGCCATAGGCAATGGCGCGCGCTTCCGACAGGATCGCGGCCCGGGCAAAACCGTCCTGCGGCAATTGCGCCGCAGCCGGGGTGGTCAGCGCCGCGTCCGTGATCAGAGCCGGGCTGACAAAGCTCCAGACGGCCATGAAAAGGACGGCGGGCAGGATGGCCCACAAGGCCACATACCAGCCGTGATAATTGGGCAGCGAATGCAGGACCGAGCGTGCATTGGCATCACGGGCCTGCAGGCCGGCCGCTTTCAGGCGTCCGAAAAACCAGGCCATAAGGCCCAGGCCGATAACGAGGAAAAGGAGCGTCGCGCTTGTCACTATATCTGGTTCCGCCCTAGTTTCAGATGGTTCTGCAAGAAATGCGCCGGCAATGGCCTGGTCATTTCAGGTCGCTGATCGCGAGAGGCGTCATATTCTGCACCACGCCGGCCATTTTTTCCCGCACATCATCCGGTGCCGCGATCAACCCGGCTTTTACCAGATAGCCGTCTCTGGCTCCCGCCGTGAGGAATTCCTGAACATAGTCCTTCAGGCCCGGTATCACGCCGATATGCTGTTTCTTGACATAGATGTAGAGGGGACGGGCGCCAGGATAATTCCCCGATGCGACGGCCTCGTAGGTTGGGGTAACGCCTGACACCGGAATGCCCCGAACGCTGTCGAGATTTTCTTCCAGAAAGCTGTAGCCGAAAATGCCGACGCTGTTCGGATTGGCCTTCAGCTTCTGGACAATCAGATTGTCGTTCTCGCCCGCGTCGACATAGGCACCGTCTGCTCTGATCTCGTGACAGATGGCTTCAAACTCCGTCTTGTTACTGTCCTTCAGCGCCTTGGTCGCCGGATCCGTCACGCAGCCGACTTCCATGATCAGCTCGGTGAGCGCATCGCGGGTGCCTGATGTGGAGGGCGGGCCGTAGACGCTGATCGGGAATTTCGGCAGCGACGGATCAATATCTGACCAGTTTTTGGCGCTGTTCTCCTTGCCGAACGGACGTTCGGCAATCGCCCTGTATATCTGTACCGGGGTCAGCGAAAAGGCGGTGCCGTCATTCGCCTGGGCAACGGCAATGCCGTCTATGCCGATCTGCACTTCCACGACATCGGTGACGCCGTTGCTCTCGCACAATTCCAGCTCGGACGCCTTGATCCGGCGCGATGCATTTGCAATGTCGGGCGTGTCCGCTCCGACTCCCGCGCAGAACAGGCTCATCCCGCCGCCGGTTCCGGTCGATTCCAATATCGGAGACGAATGCGAACCATTGATGCTGAATTGTTCCGAGACCGCCTTGGCAAAGGGGAAAACCGTGGAAGAGCCGACGATTCGGATTTCGCTCCGGGTGCCTCCCTGACCGCCGGACGCCTGGTCCTGACATGCCGAAACGGCAAGGCAGGCGGTCGCAAGGAAAGCGATTTTTCTTAGCATGGAAGAGTCCCCAGTTGAGCTGTGGCCGGCCCGGCACAAATAGTGCCGGGGACCGCGTTCACAGGCTTGATGGGCAGGCTTCTAGGCAGGGGCAATGTCCTGATCATTACAGATATGTTACAAATATGTGACATTAGGCCAGGGCATGGCTTCGTCAGCAAAAATTCCGGGCCCGCGGCATCCGGCATCAGGCGACTGCATGTCCGGAGTCTCCCTGGGTCAGCGAATTGCTCGCGATCGGCAGGATGATGGATACGGTCGTGCCCTGGCCAACGGTGCTGCTTATCTCCATCCGTCCGCCATGCCGCTCGGTGATATGTTTGACAATGGCCAGGCCCAGACCGGTGCCGCCGATGGATTTGCTTCGGCCCTTGTCGACGCGATAAAAACGTTCCGTCAGCCGGGGAATATGTTCCGCCGCAATCCCGTCTCCCTGGTCGCTGATCGCGAGACAAAGCATCGTTCCGGATTTATTGGGCGCAAGGCTGATGGTGACCGGAGCACCCTTTTTCCCATATTTGAAAGCATTGCTGAGCAGATTGTTTACAACCTGTGACAATTGGGCCCGGTCGCCGTAAATCAGGGGAATATCGGCAGGAGCCTTGACCAATATCTCGTTTTCTTTCTTGCCGCGGCTGTTGATATAGAAATCGCGCGCTTCCCCGACCAGTTCGCTGAGGTCAATCTGTTCCGAGGGAATCTCGAATTTCTCCGCCTCGATTCTGGACAGCGACATCAGGTCCTCGACCAGCCGCTGCATGCGGTCGGCCTCGTTATACATTATTTTCAGGAAGCGGGCGCGCGTAGCATCATCCTTGCCGGCCTTGGGATCTTCCAGGGTCTCCAGAAACCCCTTGATGGCGGCCAGTGGTGTGCGGAGCTCATGGCTGGCGTTGGCGACAAAATCCGTCCGCATGCGCTCTGCCGCATAGCGGCTGCTGCGATCCGACAGCTGGACCAGCTTCAGGCCGTCCTGCAGGGTGTTGATGCGCAGCTCCCATCTCTGGTCGGTGCTGCCGACACCGACCAGCAGAATCGGCTCGCCGCTATGCTCTGCATCCGGGTTGGCGAGTCGGTCGGCGGCGGCCGGATGGCGAATGGCGATCCGGACATCCTCGCCGACGATATGATCGCCCAGAACTTTTGCCGCTGCCGGATTGGCGGCCGCGACCTTTGCATTGCGGACCAGCAAGATCGGGTCGGTGATCGGGTTGATGATATCCTGATAGGCTTCCGACCGGCCCTGATACAGGATCCGCTTGCGCTGCCGTTCGAGCGTGGCCGGGTCCGGTAGCGAGGCGGCGGGCCGGTCCTGGAGAACCGTGAACAGGGCGATCGCTCCGCTGGCGAAGACAATGATGAACTGCTGCCCCGATTGCGGCAGCTGGCTCGCCAGAATGGCGCCGCCCAGGATAAAGATCAGGGCAACAAGCAACCGAAAGGAGGAAACCGAGGTCATCTGGCCGATTCTGCTAATATCATGCTGCCCATCTAGGCTTGACGGTGCAAGATCGGCAACGGGAATATTCGGACACCCCCATCTGGCACTTCCGATATATAGGCATTGTTAACAATTTTCCTGTCTATGTCCCGATTGTAGACGCGGATTCCGGCGGCAGACTGTTTGGCTCGCTTTTTGCGCAATTTCTGCTTATGGGCGGATAAGTGAAATCAGGACAATCATGGACAGAAACCGATGACCGATCAAATTCCATCTGAGCCGTCAGCCAATGCTGCGTCCAATCAAGGAATTGTCACTCGCCGTCGCGCCTTGATGATGGGAGCGATTACCGCGTCTGCTGTGGTCAGCATCAAGCCGGCTCTGGCGCAGACCGCCGGGTCCGTCCTCAATTGCGAAATTCCGGTTCCCGGCAACAATGCCGCTGGCGGCTATATTGCGGCGGATGGCTCTGTCGTTTCAGCAGACACCCCGGGCGCATTTCCGCCAGCGGGACGCAATTTCAGTGGTGAAGAAGTGCGTCAGGCAATGAATGGCCGGACGCTTCCGGGCACCTCCTATGACCAGTCCGAGGCCTATGTGAATTATATCCGGCGATTGCAGGCGGGCCAGTCCGGCTTTACCTGCTATGCGTCCCTGCAAATGCCGCGCTGATATTCCCATCCCATTTTAACCTTTGCCTGCTATCAGGCCGCAATGTCGGACCAGAATTTTAGGCAATCCACCATGACCCCCAAATATCGGGCCGGACCGAAAGATGACCTGATCTGGCACGGCCTGGACAGCATGACCCTGCTGTTTCACCGGCCATCGGGCATTACCCATATGCTCGCCGATCCGGCACCCGCGCTATTGGAAGTCATGGACAGCACATTGCTAACCGCCGGAGAAATTGCCACGCGTCTCCAGGCAAGATTCGACGTCGAACCCGGGGCCGATACCGACGATATCATCAGTGCCAGGCTGGAAGAACTCGCCGCGCTGGGGCTGATCGCACGGGAAGCCGGTTGATGGCCGAGATGCATCAGATTCGGCTCCAGATTGGGCCAGCCGCCTTCCGGATCGCTTCGGCCTGGCGACAGCCGCTGGACCAATTGGCGGCCCTGTACCGGGATTATCCCGCGCCAAGCGACCATATGGTTGATTTTACCGTTCGCCTCGAACCGGACAAGCCCTGGCGTCGGTACATCCGGCCCTCGGTCCATATCGGCGGTGACTTCTGGTTGCCCGATGCCGCGCCGCTGCCACTGGCACAGGGACTGCTCGCGGCGGAGATGGGCATGAACCTGCAAATGGCGCTCGGCTGGCGGCGGCATTTGCTGCTCCACGCGAGCAGCGTCGAGAAGGACGGCAGGGCGCTGATCATGACCGGTCTTTCCGGTTCCGGCAAATCGACCCTGTCTGCGATGCTGGCGCAAAAGGGCTGGCGTTTCATGGGGGATGAATTTGCACTGCTGAACCTCGATACCGGCGACATCGCTCCCTTTCCCCGGCTGATCAGCCTGAAAAATCAGGCGATCAGGGCGATGCAGACCGTTGCACCGGCGGACCGTTTCGGTCCGGAAATGACGGACACGCCGAAAGGCGACATCCGCCATCTGGTGCCGCCGAAAGCGGCGATCGACCGGATGGGGGAGCCGGCCAGACCGGCGCTGCTGCTCTTTCCCCGTTTCGGCCATGATCCGGAACTGCGGGACATGGGCCAGGCGGAAATATTCGTCCGTCTGACCCAGGCATCGACCAATTATGTCGCGCTGGGAGAAGCCGGCTTTCGGGCCCTGACCCGTTTTGTCGATCAGGTCCCGACCAGAGCGATGGACTATCAGTCGATCGAACAGGCGGAAGAGCTGATCGAAAGCCTGTGGAGCCCATCACCGTGATCAGCGATGCGCATATCCTTGTCCGCGCGCTGCGCGAACCGGCCAGCGTCGAGAGGCTGGACGGCGGCCAGTGGTCGGAACTGATCAGCATCGCGCGCGCGGAATCGCTGATCGGCTCGCTGGCGCACAGGCTCGCCGATGTCCCCGTGCCGGACCGGGTGCGCGCCGTTCTGCAGGATGCTATCGGCGCCCATGATCTCGCCCGCCAGCAGGCCCTGTGGGAAGCGGACTGCGCGCGAAGGGCGCTGGCCGGCTATCCCGGCAAGATCGTGCTGATGAAAGGCACCGCCTATGTCGCGGCAAATCTCGCTGCCGGCGTCGGGCGCAGCATCGGCGATCTTGACATCATGGTGGCGCGCGACGATCTGCCGATCGTCGAATCCGCCCTGCTTGATGCCGGCTGGGAATGGGTCAAGCCCGATCCCTATGATGACCGCTATTATCGCGACCATATGCACGAGCTGCCGCCGCTGATCCATCGCGAGCGCGACCGGATGATCGATGTGCATCATACGATATTGCCGCTGACCGCAGGGCCGACGCCCGATGCACAGGCGATCCTCGACAGCGCCATCGCGCTCGGCAATGGCCTATATGTCATGGCACCGACTGATATGGTGCTCCATTCTATTGCCCATCTGTTCGCCGATGGCGATCTTGCGGGCGGTTTGCGCAATCTGTGGGACATCAACCTGTTGCTCCGGCATTTTTCCGAAGCGGACGAGGAGTTCTGGACCGAACTGGACGTCCGCGCAAAAACCCATGGCCTGGGCCGGGAGAAGGAGAGGGCCCTGCGCCTTGCCGCCCGGCTGTACGACACGCCGGTTTATCGCTTTTCTGCCGGTCAGACTGAATTTGCCGACTATCTCTATATCCGCCGTCTGCTCGCCCGAGACGGCTATGGCCGGGAAACCCGCAAGCTGATCCGCTTCGCTTTTTATGTCCGCTCGCACTGGCTGCGAATGCCGCCGCTGATGCTGGCCCGGCATTTGTGGACCAAGTGGCGCAAGGGCGGGAAGCCTGTGGGTTAGGTTGGCCAGAATAGCGATAAACAGGCTGGCATAAGCCGCAGCAGCATGGCATTAGCCCTGCAAACAGGCCGGATGCGGCCATGACCGATCAACTTGTTCCGGAGTAGCTTCATGACCGACCGACCGCTAGCCGCTATCATTCTGGCTGCCGGACAAGGCACAAGAATGAAATCGGCCACGCACAAGGTTCTTCACCCGATCGCAGGCAAGCCGATGCTCCATCATCTGCTGGATACCGTCGATTCAATCGGCGTCGAGCGTACCGTTATCGTCGTCGGCGCCCGCCGCGAGCAGATCGAGGAGAGTGTGGCCGGCCGCAATGTCGCGATCGCGGTGCAGGAAGAGCAGCTCGGCACCGGCCATGCGGTGGCGCAGGCGCATGATGCGCTGAAGGGTTTCGCGGGCGATGTGCTGATCCTCTACGGTGATGTGCCGATGGTCAGTGCGGATACCATGCGCGAGATGATCTTCCGCCTCAACAACGGCTCCGACCCGCGCGCCGTTGTGCTGGGTTTCCGGCCCGACGATGCTGGCGCCTATGGCCGGATCATCGCCGATGAACAGGGTGAGATCGAAAAGATGGTCGAATATAAGGACGCCAGCCACGAGGAGCGCGGGATCAATCTCTGCAACAGCGGTCTGATGGCGGCGCGCTCGACCGACCTGTTCATCCTCCTCGACCAGATCAGCAACGACAATGCGGCGGGCGAATATTATCTGCCGGATATCGTGATGTTGCCGGGCCAGAAAAGCGCGGTGATCGAGGTGGATGATCCGGCTGAGGTCGCCGGCGTCAACAGCCGGGCGGAACTGGCGGTGGTCGAAGGCGAGTGGCAAGCGCGTCGTCGCGAGCGGGCAATGGCCGACGGGGTCAGCCTGATTGCGCCGGATACCGTCTGGTTCTCTTCTGATACCGAGATCGCGGCGGATGTGGTCATCGAGCCCAATGTCATATTTGGCCCCGGTGTTTCGATTGCCAGCGGTGCGACCATCTATGGTCACAGCCATATCGAGGGGGCGAAAATCGGTGCCAATGCCAAGGTCGGTCCTTTCGCTCGCCTGCGTCCGGGCTCGGTGATGGAAGAGGGCTCCAAGATCGGCAATTTTGTCGAGATGAAGAAAACTCTTCTCGGCAAGGGCGCCAAGGCCAATCATCTGACCTATCTCGGCGACACCGAAGTCGGCGAGGGCGCGAATATCGGTGCCGGAACCATTACCTGCAATTATGACGGCTATTTCAAATATAAGACGGTGATCGGCAAGAATGCGTTCATCGGCTCGAACAGCGCGCTGGTGGCCCCTGTGACTATCGGCGATGGTGCGATAGTCGGGGCAGGCGCAACGCTTACCAGGAATGTGGCAGCGGGTGATCTGGCGCTGGTCCGGGCCGAACAGACGGGGAAAGCGGGCTGGGCGAAGAAATTCCGGGAAGCGATGTCCAAGAAGAAGGCGGCGGAGAAAAAATCATGAAGACGGTTCACTGGCCCGTTCCTGTTGCAACATTCGCGATGAGCCTGCTTCTCGCCGGATGCGATCAGCAGCCGGCCGCTTCCGCTGACGAATCCGCCACGCAATCCACTGCTTCGCCGGCCCCGCTGACGACAGAGAAGATGTCACAGCAGGAAGGGGAGGCGAGCAAAACCGCAACGCCGGTCGGCACGGGACTGTGCGCGGCGCAAGAAGAGGTCATGTTTTCCTGTCAGCTGGAAAACAAGAAAATCGCTTCCATATGCGGTGTGAAAAACAAGGCCGGGACCACCGTCGCTCAATATCGCTATGGCCAGTCCGGCGAGACGGCGGAACTGAGCTGGCCGGAAGCGGACAGCGCGGATCGTCTGAAATTTGCCTCCGTACCCTATTCCGGTGGCGGCGAAGCACAGTTGCACTTCCGGCTCGGAGACACGCAATATGTCGTGTACAGCCGCGTGATCCGGACCAATTTCGCCGCTGGCGAACCCAATGATCCCTCGATGGAAGACGGCATTTTTGTCCGCAAGGGCGACCGGACGATTGCGCGGCATTCCTGTGCCGGTCCGGATGTCCGCCCGATCGATTATGAAAAAGCCAAGCTCTATGCGGACAATGTTGGTGATGACATTGTCGAATCGGAACATTGAACGTTTTCAATGGCACGATCCTGACGAAACGAACAACGATAAGCTTTTTGGCCCAAAGGCCTTGAATTCGCATAACCTTTACACTCTGAAGCGAAAGATCCGAAAATCATGTGCGGAATAATTGGAATTGTTGGCAAGGAACCTGTCTCCGATCGTCTGGTCGACGGTCTGAAACGGATGGAATATCGCGGCTATGACAGTGCCGGCATCTGCACCGTGCATGACGACAAGCTGGTCCGCCGCCGTGCCGAAGGCAAGCTTGCCAATCTGGTCGCGGTCCTAAGAGAGGATGATGCGCCGGGCACTATCGGTATTGCCCACACCCGTTGGGCCACACATGGCGCGCCCACGACCAATAATGCCCATCCGCACGCAACCGGCGAACTCGCTCTCGTTCACAATGGCATTATCGAGAATTTCAAAAGCCTGAGAGAAGAGTTGACCGGGCGCGGTCGGTCGTTTGAAAGCGAAACCGATACCGAAGTGGTGGCCCATCTGGTCAGCGAACAGGTCGAAGCAGGAAAATCCCCGCAAGATGCCGTCAAGGCTGTCCTGCCACAATTGCGCGGGGCCTTTGCGCTTGCCATCGCCTTTCGCTCGCATCCCGACATGCTGATCGGTGCGCGGCTCGGATCACCTCTGGTGCTTGGCTATGGCGATGGCGAGACCTATCTCGGCTCCGACGCGCTGGCTTTGGCCCCGCTTACCCAGAAAATTGCCTATCTCGACGAGGGGGATTGGGTCGTTGTCACACGCGAAGGTGCAGCGATTTATGATAAAGATAATCAGCCGGTAGAACGCGAAATAACCACATCCGGCGTGTCAGCCGCAGCGATCGAAAAGGGCAATTATCGGCATTTCATGCAGAAGGAAATTTTCGAGCAGCCCACCGTGGTCGCGCAGACGTTGCGAAGCTATATCCGCCCGCTCGAGCAGCAGGTGGCGCTGCCGCAGATGGATTTTGACCTGCGCGATATCAAGCGCATCACCATCGTGGCCTGCGGGACCAGCTATTATGCCGGCATGGTCGCCAAATACTGGTTCGAGACTTTTGCCCGCGTACCGGTCGATCTCGATTTTGCATCGGAATTTCGCTATCGCGATCCGGTGCTCGAGAAGGGCGGGCTGGCCCTGTTTATCTCCCAGTCGGGGGAAACCGCCGACACCCTGGCTGCCTTGCGCCACAGCAAGGAAAATGGTCAGAAAATCGCCGTCGTGGTCAATGTGCCGACCAGCAGCATGGCGCGCGAGGCGGATCTGCTGCTCCCCACGCATGCCGGTCCGGAAATCGGCGTTGCCTCGACCAAGGCCTTCTCCTGTCAGCTTGCGGTTTTGGCAGCGCTGGCGGCGCATCTCGCGGGCGTCAAGGGCAAGATGTCCCGAGACGAGGAGCGCGATGTCGTTAAACACCTGACCGAGGCACCGGCTGCGCTCAATGCGGCGTTGGCCCATGACGAGGATATCGCTGCGATGGCCCATTTCATCGCACCGGCACGCGATGTGCTCTATCTTGGACGCGGTCCGGAATATCCGCTGGCGCTGGAAGGCGCTCTCAAGCTCAAGGAAATCAGCTATATTCACGCCGAGGGCTATGCCTCCGGGGAGATGAAGCACGGGCCCATCGCCCTGATCGACGAGGCCGTCCCGGTCATCGTGCTGGCTCCGTCGGGCCCGCTGTTCGAGAAAACCGTCTCCAATATGCAGGAAGTCATGGCCCGCGGCGGCAAGGTCGTGCTGATCTCCGATGCTGAAGGTCTCGCCGAAGCCGGGGATGGCTGCATGGCAACGATCGAAATGCCGAAGGTCCACCCGCTGATCGCTCCGCTCGTCTACGCCGTGCCGGTCCAGCTGCTCGCCTATCATGTGGCGGTCGCCAAGGGCACGGACGTCGACCAGCCCCGCAATCTCGCCAAATCGGTGACGGTGGAATAGCCATGGCCACCAATCCTTCACTGGTGTCGGTCGAAACGGGCACAGGCAAGTTTCAGCAGACGGTCCGTGTCGGCAAGCATGTCTTTCTGGCCGATGAGCCCGAGTCCTTCGGCGGCACCGACAGCGGACCATCGCCCTACGATCTGCTGCTGGCAGCGCTCGGGACCTGCACCTCGATGACGATGAAAATGTACGCGGATCGCAAGGGCATTCCGCTCGAAGCCGTGCATATCGTGCTCGAACACAGCCGGGACCATGTCGAGGATTGCCGCAGCTGCAATAACGAGGATAACCGGATTGACGTGATCGACCGCTCGATCATTCTGCAGGGTGACCTGAGCGAGGAACAGCGCCGCAAGCTGCTGGAAATTGCGGAAAAATGTCCGGTTCACAGAACATTGGAGAACCGCATCGACATTCATACCACCGAGGTCCGCGATTGACCCGGCAAACCGACGCCATCTCTGGATATCGAACTTGCGATATCTGCTGCTGCGCAGCTTTTTTGCGATAGCGGGGATCGGCGATTGTCTGACAGGAAATTGGATATTTGGCTGGGTGCCGGCCTGATCGACGCCGACACGGCGCGGCGTATCCGGGAATATGAAGCGGAGCGATCCCGCCCGCTCGGTCTGTGGTCGCTGATCGGCCTGGGCGCTCTGGCTATCGGTCTCGGCATAGTGTCCCTGGTCGCGGCCAATTGGGAAGAAATTCCCGGCATGGTCCGTCTTGTGGTTCATCTGCTGCTGATCGCCGGCATTTCCGGAGGGATCTATCTCCTCCAGCCGCACAAGGGGTTTCTTGGCCTCTATCTGAAAGACGTTCTGCTGTTCATCCTGGCGGTTCTCGGGGCAACCTTTTTTGGCCATTTAGGGCAAGTTTACCAGACCAGTTCGCCCCTGTGGCAACCGATGGCGATCTGGCTGCTTCTGTTTTCGCCTTTGTTGTTGCTGGTTGGTCGTGGCTGGCTGATTTCACTGCTCTGGATTGTCGCGTTACTCGGGACGGGGATCGCGCACTGGGGATGGTATGCGCAGCAAGGCGGTGATCTGCCATCGACCTATGTCGCCGTCATCACCAGCTTGCCGGTTTTTGCGCTGCTTCTGGGCATCTCCCTTCGAAACTTGAGCGGACGAGAGGCTTTCTGGACCCAAGTCGGCCAATTTGCTTTGGCATCCTTTGTCACCGGTGTGTCGGTGAAATTGATAGCCGACGGTGTCACCATCGGCGGTCTTTTCGGATCGGCGGGCCAGGCTGGCGAAATAGCGGGCCTTCAACTGGGATTATGGAGCGCAGCGGCCTTGCTCGGCTATCGCCTCAACCGCACTGCCACCGGAATCAGCATCGCGGCCATTCTGGTCGCTGCCGCGCTGACCAGTTTTGTCAGCAGCATCGCGCAGTCGACAGAGGCTCTCGGCAATGCGACCCTGTTCATAATCTTCTGGGCTGCCATCGGCTGGAGCGCGATCTATTCCGCATGGCGCAATGTGTTCCAGGTGGTTGTCGCGATCATTGCGCTGCGCCTTATCTTTTTGAGCTTCGAACTGGCGTCCGATCTTCTGAGCAGCGGCCTGGGTCTGATACTGGCAGGGATAATCACCATCGCTATTGCCATCGTTGCCTACCGCTTTTCGCGGGCCTTTGCTCCTGCCAGGGCTGCCGCAGTCGAGCGGGACAGCAGCGGAGATGCCCGGTGAATCGCTACCGTCGCTTCTTCCTCCCGTTTGCGCTGCTGCTGCCGCTGATCGGGCTCGGACTGATCTGGCTGCAGACAGAGAGGGAATCGCATGAAGGAAGCGAGTGGGACGTGCCGATAGAAGGCTATGATCCGCGCGATTTGCTGCGCGGTCATTATGTTCAGTTTCGCTATGACTGGCCGTTCGTTGCGGAGGATGACATTCCGACATGGTCCGGTGCGCAAACAGGCCTGTGCATATCCGGCAAGGCGCCCCGGATTACCCATGTGGAGATAGTGCCGCGGCCCGGTTCCGGTGCACCATCGGCACGGGTCTGCGATGCGACGGCGCGGGTCAATCCCTGGAGCGAGGAAGGCGACGATGGCCTGGTCCGCGATCGTATCTATATGCCGCAGGAAACGGCTCGCACCTATGCGGCCAAGCTTGGCAATCCTAAATTGCAGGCGATCGTTCGCATAAGGATAAACAACAGCGGCTTCATTACGCCGCTGTCGCTCCGTTTTCAGCCGAGAACCGGCACAAATCGCGACCAGGAGGAAGCACAATGAAATCCACTGTTGCCGGCGGCTGCCATTGCGGTGCCGTGCGTTTCGAGGCGCAGGTCAAGCAGGAACCCGAACTGCTGGACTGCAATTGCTCGATCTGCGCCCGGACCGGTTTTCTGCATCTGATTGTGCCGCACCAGGATTTTTCCCTGCTCAAGGGCGAGGGCGACCTGACCCATTACCAGTTCGGCAGCCGGCAGGCCGATCACCTGTTCTGCAAGCATTGCGGCATCAAGAGCTTTTACCAGCCAAGGTCGCACCCCGATGGCTGGAGCGTGAATTTCAACTGTCTTGATCATGACCACGGGCTGAGCCCGACGATCCGGACCTTTGACGGTCGCAACTGGGAAGCCGCGAAGGCAGGCCTGAAATAGAAGAAAGGCCGACCAGGAAAAAAGCCCGCCGGATGTCTCCAGCGGGCCCATTCTGTGATTGATCGATTCAAGGGATCTGCGAAATATCAGGCCAGATCGAAGCGGCCGGCGTCCATCACCTTCGTCCATGCGGCGATGAAATCGTCGACGAATTTTCGCTCATGGCCGTCTTCGGCATAGACTTCCGCAACCGAGCGCAGCTGTGAATTGGAACCGAACACGAGGTCGGTGCGCGTCGCGCGCCATTTCTCGTCGCCCTTGAGGCGGCATTTGCCAATGAAGTCCTCGTCTCCGGACTCGTCGACGACTTCCCAGACCGTGCCCATTTCCAGCAGGTTGACGAAAAAGTCGTTGGTCAGCTGGCCGGAACGATCAGTGAGTACGCCATGCTTGCTGTTGCCGCTATTGGCTCCCAGCACCCGCATCCCGCCGATCAGAACGGTCATCTCGGGGATTGAAAGATCAAGCAGATTGGCGCGGTCGACCAGCATATCCTCGGTCCGCACACTCGCCTTGGCCTTCAGATAATTGCGGAAGCCATCGGCCAGCGGCTCGAGCGGCTCGAAGCTTTCGGCATCGGTCTGCTCGTCCATCGCATCACCGCGGCCGGTCGTGACCGGGACGCTGACATCGAATCCGGCATCCTTCGCTGCTTTTTCAACCGCCGCACTGCCGGCGATGACAATGGCATCGGCCATCGACAGCGAACCGCGCAAGTCGTCGAGCTTTGCCAGCACTTTTGCCAGTTCATCCGGGTCATTGACCTTCCAGTCCTTCTGCGGAGCAAGCCGCACACGCGCGCCATTGGCGCCGCCGCGATGGTCGCTCTTGCGATAGGTCGAAGCCGAAGCCCAGGCTGCCTTGACCAGTTCGGAAACCGAAAGGCCGCTGTCCAGAACCTGTGACTTGAAAGCCGATACGTCGCTGTCCGAAGCCGGTGTACCGGCAGGAACGGGATCCTGCCAGATCAGGTCTTCCTCAGGCACTTCAGGACCGAGATAGCGGACCTTGGGGCCCATGTCGCGGTGGGTCAGCTTGAACCAGGCGCGGGCAAACGCATCGTCCAGCGCCGCCTGGTCATCGCGAAAACGCTCGGAAATCTTGCGATAGTCCGGGTCGCGTTTCAGCGCCATGTCGGCGGTGGTCATCATCGTCGGGACCTTTTTCGACCGATCGCGCGCATCGGGTGCCATATCCTCAAGGTCCGGATTGATCGGCTGCCATTGCTTGGCACCGGCAGGACTTTCGACCAACTCATAATCATATTTGAACAACAGCCGGAAATAGTCGCCGCCCCATTGCGTCGGGTTGGGCGTCCACGCGCCTTCCAGGCCGGACGTGGTGATATGGCCCTCGCCGATCTGCTCGGGGTCGGTCGCCCAGCCAAAGCCCATCAAATGGAGGTCGCCCGATTCGGGATCGCCGCTGAGCTGGTCTGGCGGAACCGCACCGTGGCATTTGCCGAATGCGTGACCACCGGCGGTCAGCGCGACGGTTTCCTCGTCGTTCATCGCCATGCGGGAAAAGGTTTCCTTCATGTCCCGGGCCATGCCCTCGGCATCGTTCGGATTGCCGCCCGGACCTTCCGGGTTGACGTAGATCAGACCCATCTGGATCGCAGCAAGCGGATTTTCGAGCGCCTTGCCCTCATCGGGCTGGATCCGGGTTGGGACGCCTTCATTCACCCATTGCTCTTCAGAACCCCAGTAGACATCTTTCTCCGGCTCATGGACGTCCTTGCGTCCGCCGCCAAAGCCGAACACGGGTCCGCCCATCGATTCAATCGCGACATTGCCGGTGAGGATGATCAGGTCGGCCCAGCTGATATTCTCGCCATATTTCTTCTTGATCGGCCAGAGCAGACGCCGCGCCTTGTCGAGATTGCCGTTGTCGGGCCAGCTATTGAGCGGCGCAAAGCGCTGCTGTCCGCTCGATGCACCGCCGCGACCATCGCCGGTGCGATAGGTGCCGGCTGCGTGCCAGGCCATGCGGATGAAGAAAGGGCCGTAATGCCCGTAATCTGCCGGCCACCAGGGCTGGCTGTCGGTCATCAGCGCCTTCAGATCATCCTTCAATGCCCAATAATCGAGCGCCTTGAACGCCTTGGCATAGTCAAAATCGGGGCCCATCGGATCGGGAGAAACGCCGCCCTGGGTAAGAATTTCGAGTTGCAGGGAATCGGGCCACCAGTCGCGGTTGGTGCGACCCAGCAGCGAGCGAACGCCGCCTTCAAAGCCCATCGGGCAACCTTCCGGGGAACCGGTTGTTTTCATGTCCATCGTAACATCTCCTTTGCTGGTGTTGCTTCTGCGTGCATGATCACCTTCATTGGAACATACCGCATATCTGCTTTCGGCTTAAATGAATTATCCCTGTCTGACTGATCTGAAACATCAATCACGTCCGGCTCTCGACGCTGCACAACCGCCCGTTCGCACCACGATTGACCCCTTCCGCTAAGCGTCATATAAGGACCTCCCAATGTGAGAGGCGGCCAGTCGGGTCGCCTTTTCTGTTTTCCGCGAAAGGAAGCCGACCATGACGATTACCCCATTGATGCCCGTATACCCGCGTTGTGGTTTTCGTCCGGTCCGAGGCGAGGGCGCCTGGCTGATTTCCGAAGACGGATCGCGGGCGCTGGATTTCGCCAGCGGCATTGCGGTCAATCTGCTTGGCCACGGCCATCCGCATCTGACCAAGGCGATTCAGGACCAGGCGGCAACCCTGATGCACGTCTCCAATCTCTACGGCAGCCCGCAAGGTGAGAGTTTCGCCCAGCGGCTGGTCGATACGACCTTTGCCGACACCGTGTTTTTCACCAACAGCGGTGCCGAAGCGGTCGAGTGCGCGATCAAGACTGCGCGCGCCTATCACCAGTCGGCCGGCAGCGACCGGTTCGAGATCATCACCTTCAAAAACGCCTTTCATGGCCGCACGATGGCGACGATTTCGGCGTCCAATCAGGAAAAGATGCATCACGGATTCGCGCCCTTGCTGGCCGGTTTCAAATATGTCGACTTTGACGATCTCGAAGGCGCCAAGGCCGCGATCACCGACAAGACGGCGGGCTTCCTGGTCGAGCCGATCCAGGGCGAGGGCGGCGTTCGCCCGGCCTCACAGGAATTCATGCAGGGACTGCGGGATCTTGCTGACGAACATGGCATTTTGCTGGTTCTCGACGAGGTGCAATGCGGCGTGGCTCGCACCGGGGCCCTCTACGCTCACGAACTGTACGGCGTGAAACCCGATATCATGGCGTCGGCCAAGGGCATCGGCGGTGGCTTCCCGCTCGGCGCCTGCCTGGCGACCGAGGAAGCGGCGCGCGGCATGGTGCCGGGCACCCATGGCTCCACCTATGGCGGCAACCCGCTGGCGATGGCCGCTGGCAATGCGGTCTGGGATGTGGTCGCCAATGACGAATTTCTCGAGAATGTCCGGTCAACCGGCGAAAAGCTGCGCGCGGCAATCGAGCAATTCATCGGCAATTATCCCGACCTGTTCATCGGCGTGCGGGGCAGGGGCCTGATGCTCGGTATCATGATGAAGCAGGAAACGCGCTCCTTTGTCGCCCATCTGCGCGACAATCACGGGCTGCTGACCGTGGCGGCAGGCGACAATACGCTCCGGGTGCTGCCGCCGCTCAATATCGATGACAGCCATATCGCGACCTTCATCGAGAAGCTCTCCGCCGGGGCTGCCGATTATGAGGCACCGGAATCATGAGGCGGGATTTTCTCAACCTCGCCGATGCCGGGGGCGATGCCATCGCCGCGATGATTGCCGACGCGATTGATCGCAAGGCGGCGCGCGCCGGCTGGCCCAAGGGCAAGCCCGATGCCGACCGGCCACTTGCCGATCATGTGCTGGCGATGATTTTTGAAAAGAGCAGCACCCGGACCCGCGTGTCCTTCGATATCGCGATCCGCCAGCTGGGCGGATCCAGCATCGTCATGGACAGCGGTTCGATGCAGCTGGGGCGCGGCGAAACCGTGGCGGATACCGCCAGGGTGCTGTCGCGCATGGCCGACGCGATCATGATCCGGACCGACGACCATGTGAAAATCGAGGAGATGGCCGTGAACGCCGACATCCCGGTGATCAACGGTCTGACCGATCTGTCGCACCCCTGCCAGATCATCGCCGATCTGCTGACGCTGGTGGAACATGGTAAATCGCTGCCGGGTCTCGAGATCGCCTGGCTGGGCGACGGCAATAATGTGCTGAACAGCATTGTCGAAGCCGCTGGCCTGATGAAATTCAATGTCCGGATCGGCTGTCCGCAGGGCTATGATCCCGATGCGGATTTCATCAAGGCGGCGCAGGACGCCGGTGCCAATATTGCGATCCACCGGGACGAAAATGAAGCGGTCGCCGGGGCCGATGTCGTCGTCACCGATACCTGGGTCTCGATGGGCCAGGAACATGTCCACAACAAGCTGGCTGCCATGATGCTCTATCAGGTCAATGACCTGCTGATGGAGCAGGCAAAGCCGGATGCGCTGTTCCTGCATTGCCTGCCCGCGCATCGGGGAGAAGAAGTGATGCCGTCGGTGATCGACGGGCCGCAGTCGGTGATCTGGGATGAGGCGGAGAACCGCATTCATGCCCAGAAATCTGTACTGCGCTGGTGTTTTGGCCAGATCGGATGAACGACATCCGCCCGACAGACAATATCATATCCTTTGCGATCCCGACGAGAAATTGTCGCGGGCGCGTGGTGCGCCTTGGCCCGGCGCTGGACCAGATACTCGCCTCCCATGCCTATCCGCCGATGATTCGCGATGTGCTGGCCGAAGCGGTCTGTCTGACCGCCATGCTCGGTGCGCTGCTCAAGGATGAAGGTGCCCAGCTCACCATGCAGGCCCAGACAGAGGCCGGCGTGATCAACCTGCTCGCGTGCGACTACAGGGATGGGGCCTTGCGGGGCTATATCGACTTTGACCAGGAACGGCTTGCCGCCCAGCCGGTCGAGCCAAGCCTGATGGCGCTGTTCGGCAAGGGCTATCTCGCGATCACCTTTGACCAGCCGGCGACCCGCGGGCGCAACCAGGGAATCGTTCCGCTCGAAGGCGCTAGTCTGGCGGAGGCCGTGCAGAATTATTTTTTTCAGTCCGAGCAGATTCCGACACTGATCCGGGTAGCCATTGGCGGCTCGGATGACCGGATTTCGGTAGGCGGGCTTCTGGTCCAGCATCTTCCCGAAGGCGAGGAGGGGCGCGAGCGGCTGCATGCCCAGATGGATCATCCCGAATGGGAGCATGTCGAAATCATGGCAGGCACGGTGACCCTTGCAGAACTGACGGATACCCAGCTGCCGCTGGAGGATATTTTGTGGCGGCTGTTCAGCGAGAGCGACGAAGTGAGGGTTCTGGACGGTAAAGCGTGCGTTAAGGGTTGCCGCTGTAATGAGGACCATATCAGGGACGTGATTGCACGCTTCCCCAAGGAAGATAAGGAAGATATGGTCGATGACGAAGGAAATATCGCCATAAACTGCGCTTTTTGCAGCAAGACATTCTTGATAACGGGCGCCAGCCTCAACAATTGAGACCTGTCACATATATGGCAGCTCGCCATTATTGTCGAAAAAATCCTATCGATTGCCGCAATTTGCGACAATATTTGCCATGTTTGAAGACCAGACATGATCATAGACACGTCAATCCACGCAACCAGCATGACGGGAAAGTTATAATGAAAGGCATGAAACTGATAAAAATCATCAGCGCAACCGCCGCCCTTCTGTCGGGGTTTGCGATTGCGGCACCTGCCCAGACGCCGTCCATGGCGGTACTGGATGGGCTGACGCGTGGCGAGTGGACGCTGAAAGAACATGGTTCACGCGAGGCCGGACAGAAAGTCTGTCTGGGAAATCCTGAGCGGTTGCTGCAAATCGAGCATGCCAACGCCACCTGTTCTCGCTACGTGATCGAAAATAGCCCGCGAAAGCTGCGCGTCAGCTACAAATGCGGTCGTTCCGGTCAGGGCGTAACGGAAATCAAGCTGGAATCCAGCAGTCTGGTGCAGATAAGCTCGCAGGGCATCCGCAATAATGCGCCTTTTTCCCTGCATATGGAAGGCCGCCGGACGGGCGGCTGCTAGGCGCCGCCTGCGCGCAATACTTGCGCCCGGCGTGCAAGGCGATTAGCGGGACGCATCATGACTTCCGAATCAAGATCAGCGATCATCTTATTGTCCGGCGGACTCGACTCGATGGTTTCTGCAGCGCTCGCTGCGGAGCAGGGCTATCGGCTGATCGCGCTGACCGTCGACTATAACCAGCGCCACAAGATAGAACTGCAGTCGGCCGCAAAAATTGCCCGCAATCTGGACGTCGCCGAACATATCATTCTGCCGCTGGATCTGAGCCGCTTTGGCGGTTCCGCGCTGACCGCGGATATCGATGTCCCCAAGTCCGGGGTAGGCGACGATATTCCGGTAACCTACGTTCCGGCACGCAACCTGATTTTCCTGTCGCTCACGCTCGGCCTGGCCGAAGCGCGGGACGCACGGGACATTTTTATCGGCGTCAATGCGCTCGACTATTCCGGCTATCCCGATTGCCGCCCCGAATTTATCGAGGGATTCGAGCGATTGGCCGATCTGGCGACGAAGGCCGGCGATCAGGGCAGCGGTTTTCGCATCCATACCCCTCTGCAGGACATGACCAAGGCGGATATCGCCAGGGAAGCCATCCGTCTCGGGCTCGATCCGTCGTGGAGCTGGTCCTGCTATGACCCGACAGATGGCGATCTGCCCTGCGGTCTGTGCGACAGCTGCCGCTTGCGGCAAAAGGGATTCGAAGAAGCCGGAATCATCGACCCGACCCGATACGCTGCAACATGAGCTACGCGGTCAAGGAGATATTCCTGACCTTGCAGGGGGAAGGGGTCCATGCCGGGCGCCGGGCGGTCTTTGTCCGCTTTGCCGGGTGCAATCTCTGGTCCGGCCTGGAACGGGATCGCGCCACTGCGGTCTGCCGGTTCTGCGATACCGACTTTGTCGGTATGGATGGCGAGGGCGGCGGCCGTTTTGCCACCGCCACCGATCTTGCCTCGGCAGCAGCTGAAATCTGGGGCAGCGGGCGGGACTCGCGCTTCGTGGTGCTGACGGGCGGCGAGCCGATGCTGCAGGTCGACGCGGACCTGATCGACGCCTTGCATGCCGAAGGCTTTTTCATCGCCATCGAATCGAACGGGACGCTTGCCGTGCCGCGCGCGATCGACTGGATCTGCATCAGCCCCAAGGCGCGCAGCGAAACCGTGCAGCGTTCGGGGGACGAACTGAAACTCGTCTGGCCGCAGCAGCAGAGCGACTGGGAAGATATGCAGAACTGGGATTTTGCCAATCTGCTGTTGCAGCCGATGGACGCCCGCGGTGATGATGCCGCGAGCCAGGCGCATCTCGAACAGGCCATCGCCTTTGTCCAGGCCCATCCCAAATGGCGTCTGTCGCTACAGAATCACAAGATACTCGGTCTGGCCTGAGGCCTTATTCCGCTGGCGTTTCGGCCGCCTTCTTCTCGTCGCCTGAAGCATTTTCCTTGCTGTCGTCCGCTGCCTTCTTGTCATCGGCCTTGTCAGCCTCTTCCTCGCCGGTTGCGTCGGCTTTCTGGATCGTGTCCACATCCACCATATCGTCGCTGATCGTACCATCGATCACATCGACATCGTCCATCCGGGTTTCGGTGACCTTGTCGGCATCGGGCGCATCATTGTCGGAGCAGGCGGAGATCGTCAGGCTGATCAGGGCTGCGGCGGCGATTCTGGAAAATTTGGTCATATTCTGGTCCTCTTGTCATCGATCCACTGTCGAGAATCTACATAGGCGCGGGCTGGACCCGATCAATCGCTTTCAGAAAGCCATCGGCGGTTTTTTGCAGGGCCTGGTCAAATTGCTCGAGTGTTGCCGCGATCCCGAGCTGGGCAAGGCTGGTCACCGGATATTCGCTGATTCCGCAGGGGATGATGCCGCCGAAATGGCTCAGGTCCGGGTCAATATTGACCGAAAAACCGTGCATCGTGACCCATTTGCGAATCCGGATACCGATCGCGCCGATCTTTGCTTCCTGCCCGTCGGGCGTGTCGCACCAAATGCCGACTCGGCCGTCCACCGCCCGTGCTTCCACCCCGAATTCCGCCAGCGCCGCAATCACCCAGTCTTCCAGCGCGTGGACAAAGCCGCGTACATCCGCCTGGCGTCTCTTCAGATCGAGAATGATATAGCCGACCCGCTGACCCGGCCCATGATAGGTATGCCGGCCACCGCGCCCCGTGTCATAGACGGGAAAGGCCTGGCTAAGCAGTTCCGCGGGATCGGAGCTGGTGCCGGCGGTATAAAGTGGCGGATGTTCGAGCAGCCAGATCAGCTCCTTCGCCTCTCCGCCCTGGACTGCCGCATTGCGCCGTTCCATTGTCTCCAGCGCATCGGGATAATTCACCTTTTCTGGTGAAATGCGCCATTCGATATCATTGCTGCTGTTCATAGAAATTTCGTGCACTTTTGCACGCCGGGTGGCAAGGGTCCGCATGTGAGAAACGGATGCGGAAAATAAATCATGAAGCTGAACTATATGCAATGCTGGAACGGAGCCATGGGGCTGCTGGTCGCGCATAAGGAGGCGATCTTGGCCATTGCCGGCGTGTTCATCTTTCTGCCGACACTGCTGTTTGCCCAATATGTCGTCCCCCCGGTTTTGAACGGCGACGAGGACGGGAGCACAATGATCGCAATCTATTCCGCCTATTTCAGCGAAAATTCCTTTTCGATCATGATCTCCAATCTGGTGATCAGCTTCGGAAGTCTGGCAATCTATTTTTCCCTGGCCCCGTCCCGCAACGGCACCGTCGCAGAAGATCTGGTCGCCGCGCTGAAGATGTTTCTGATCTATCTGCTCGCGAATCTGGCGATCGGCATAATTGCCTTGCCCGGATTCCTGCTGTTCATCGTACCCGGCCTCTATCTGACCGCCCGTTTCCTCCTGGTGCCGGTGGTGATCGTCGACCAGCGCGAACGCAATCCGATAGAGGCGCTCAAGAAAAGCTGGGCTTTGACAAAGAGTAACGGCTTTTCAGTGCTGCTTTTCGTTCTGATCATTGCGGTTGTCGGTACTATCACGATCGGTGTTCTGGAGGCGGTCACGGGCGTGATCACTCGTCTGGCAACGAGCGGCGCGGGCTGGCCCTTTGTCGAAAATCTGGTCGCTGCGCTGACCGGAACGGCTTTTCAGCTGGTGTTGGCGGCCGTCATTACCTCGATCTACGTCGAGCTGAACGGCAGCAACAACAAGGTCAGCGAGATATTCAGCTGAGTATCGGTACGTGCGGTGCCGCGGTGCGCGGCAAGTGGCCGGTCAGCCGCGGGTCTGCCATCCGTCCGGTCTGCTGCCTGAAAATCCGGAATCCGCAGCGCTGGTAAAAGGGCAGGGCGCGCGGTGAATCCTGGGTACAGCTATGCAGCCAGACGCGGCTGATGCCCTTGCGCCAGGCCTTGTCCAGCGCCAGGTTCATCATCCAGCGGCCATTGCCCTTGCCATTCTGCTCCGGGATCAGTCCGAAAAAGGCGATTTCACATTCGCCTGCGGTCCGGAAATCCAGTTCGACAAAGCCTACCGGCTGCTTGCCATCCCGAACGATCAAAATCTCGACCGCCGGATCATGCAGAATTGCCTGAAGTTCGTCCTCGCTCATCAGCAGCCGCGAAATCCACAGCCACGGCTCGCCGACCTTCCGGAACAGCGCCCGATAATCATCGCAAGATGGCTGGAGCCAGCATTCTGCGGTCAGACCGGAGCTTGCCGCGGGCAGCTCCGGTCTTTCGATCATCTCCAGGTGTGTGACGATCGTCGCAACCTGACCTGCAGGCACGTCCCGAAGCGTCAAAGCCGGATCGTCTAGACCCATTTGGCTTCAGGTGGCAGGCTCATCAGGATCGCGTCCACATTGCCTCCGGTCTTCAGGCCGAAGGTCGTTCCCCGGTCATAGACCAGATTGAACTCGGCATAGCGACCGCGCCATTCCAGCTGCCGCTGCTTGTCGTCCGCGCTCCACTCCGTGCCCATCCGCTTGCGGACAAGCTTTGGAAATATGTCGAGAAAGGCCCGTCCGACATCCTGGGTGAAGGCGAAATGGCGGTCAAAATCGGATTCGTTGTTCAGTTCGATATGATCGTAAAATATGCCGCCGACGCCGCGATGCACCTTGCGGTGGGGGATGTAGAAATAGTCGTCGGCCCATTTTTTGAAGCGCGGATAATATTCCGGACTGTGCGGCGCGCAGGCAGAGCGCAGCCGCGCATGGAATTGCTCGGTATCCTCTTCATAGGGGATGGCCGGATTGAGATCGGCCCCACCGCCGAACCAGCGTTTGGTGGTGCACAGGAAACGGGTGTTCATATGAACATTGGGAACATGCGGATTGGCCATATGGGCGACCAGGCTGATGCCGGTGGCAAAGAAACGGGGGTCCTCTTCCGCACCGTTGATCTGCGCCTGAAATTCTTCACTGAACGTGCCGTCGACGGTCGAAATATTCACCCCGACCTTTTCAAAAACCTTGCCCTTCATCAGGCCCTGGACGCCGCCGCCGCCGCCAGGGCTGTCGTCCGGATTCAGGCGGTCCCAGGGAATATAGTCGAATTTCGCATCGCTGCCGGCTTCCGCCTCGATCTTTTCAAATTCCGCACAGATATCATCGCGAAGCTGCTTGAACCAGGTCTGGGCGGTCTGCTGCTGGTCGTCGAATTGTTTCGTCATTCCGGAAATTGTCCTGTCTGTCTAAGTGCTTCCCCGAGAGCCATGCCAGCGGATACCGCCAGATTCAAGCTGCGCATCCCGGGCTTCATGGGGATCGTGATAGCGGCGTCGCACTGTTCGCGTATAGTAAGGGGAACTCCTGACCCTTCCGATCCGAACAAAAGAATATCATTGTCGCGATACGCGAATCTGTAATGCGGCTGCTCCGCCTTGCTCGACAGCAATATGATCCTGGCTTTGCGGGAATCGACGCTCGCCCGGAATGCCTCCCAGTCGGCGTGACGGGTATATTGCACCTGATCGAAATAATCCATGCCCGCCCGTCTCAGACTGCGGTCGCTGAACGGAAATCCACAAGGTTCAATGATATCGACTGCCACGTCAAGACATGCGCAAGTCCTTAAAATTGTTCCCAAATTTCCCGCTATTTCGGGTTGATATAATGCTATCCTCATGAAGCGTTCTCCTTGAGCGACAAGTGAATGTTTGGTCAATCGAAAATTCCCTGTTGGCAAACCCTATCCTTCGCGGCTATCAGGCGCGCAAATCACTGCCCGTTCAAGCTGTTGTGATACAGTATCGAACGTCCGGGCAGTCAGGGGTCATAACTATTCTATAGGGCTTGTTTGCATGGCAACGGTTGAAACAGCTGATACGGCAGTCGCAGAAGAAAGCGGCGTTCGCCGCCGGGACTTTATCAATATCGCAGCGGTGAGCTTCGCCGGTGCCGGCGCGGTTGCCACGGTTTTTCCGCTGGTCAACCAGATGAACCCGAGCGCCGACGTGCTCGCGCTTGCTTCGGTCGATGTGGATATTTCCGCGATCGAACGCGGCCAGGCGATCAAGATATTGTGGCGCAAGCAACCGGTCTTCGTCCGCAATCTCACGGACAAGGAAATTGGTGAGGCCAATGCGGTCAACATCTCGACCCTGCGCGATCCGCAAACACTGGCCGAGCGGACCAAGGTCGGCAAGGAAAACTGGCTGATCACCCTTGGCGTCTGCACCCATCTGGGCTGCGTGCCGCTCGGTGCAGCCGAGGGCGAAAACAAAGGTGAATTTGGCGGATATTTCTGTCCGTGCCACGGTTCGAGCTACGATACAGCGGCTCGTATCCGTAAGGGGCCGGCTCCCAGGAACCTGGACGTGCCGGACTATGAATTTCTATCAGATACTGTCGTGAAAATCGGCTAAAGGGCAGAAGAATATGAGCTTTCCTTGGGCAAACCAATATGCGCCAACCACCGAATTTGGTCGCTGGATGGATGAAAAACTTCCCGTTCCGCGTCTCGTCTACAACAGCCTCGGTGCCGGATATCCAACCCCGCGCAACCTGAACTATATGTGGAACTTCGGTTCGCTGGCCGGCATCTTTCTGGTCGTGCAGATCGTCACCGGAATCATTCTGGCGATGCATTATGCGGCCAATGCCAATATTGCCTTTGACTCGGTCGAACATATCATGCGCGATGTGAACAGCGGCTGGATGATCCGCTATGCCCATGCCAATGGCGCAAGCTTTTTCTTCATCGCCATCTATCTGCATATCGGCCGCGGCCTTTTCTATGGCTCATACAAGGCGCCACGTGAAATGATCTGGCTGCTCGGCGTGGTCATTTATCTGCTCGCCATGGCGACCGCATTCATGGGCTATGTGCTGCCATGGGGTCAGATGAGCTTCTGGGGTGCCAAGGTGATCACTGGCCTGTTCGAAGCCATTCCTCTTGTCGGCAAGCCGATCCAGGAACTGCTGCTCGGCGGCTTCGCTCCGGACAATGCTGCCCTGAACCGTTTCTTCTCGCTGCACTATCTGCTGCCGTTCGTGATTGCCGGTGTCATCATCCTGCATATCTGGGCGCTGCATATTCCGGGATCCAACAACCCGACCGGCGTTGACGTCAAGGGGCCGCAGGATACGGTGCCGTTTCACCCTTATTATACCGCCAAGGATGGCTGGACGCTCGGCGTCGCGCTAATCTTCTTCACCATGGTGATGTTCTTCCTGCCCAACGCGCTTGGTCACGCGGACAATTATATCCCGGCCAACCCGCTTTCCACGCCGGCCCATATCGTTCCGGAATGGTATTTCTGGCCCTGGTACGCAATTCTGCGCGCCTTCACGGTAGACTTCCTGTTCATTCCGGCGAAGCTGCTCGGTGTGCTGGCGATGTTCTCGGCGATCCTGGTCTGGTTCTTCCTGCCCTGGCTGGATCGGTCGCCCGTTCGTTCCGGCATGTTCCGGCCCAAGTTCAAGATTTTCTTCGGCATTCTCGTGATCGACGTATTGGTACTGGGCTATTGCGGCGGTGCGCCGGCTGAGGAACCATTTGTTATGATCAGCCAGTTCGCCGGAGCTTATTATTTTGCGCACTTCCTCATCATATTGCCGCTGTTGTCGCGGTTGGAAAAGCCGGAGCCATTGCCGAACAGCATCACGGAATCGGTAACCGGCCAGCCACTCAAAACTGCCAGCTAAGAATTAGGGACCTGTCGCAATGGTAAGAATTATCGGAATCTTGATTGGCCTGTTCTTTTCGGGCTGGCTCCTGGTCTCATTCGGAATGGGGGCAGTAGCATATATATCCAATCCTCCGGCGGAATCGGTGGAGCATGAGTTCCACAAGGAACCGAAGGAAGTGTCTTACGCTTCGGATGGCCCGCTCGGCAAATTTGACCGCCAGCAGCTGCAGCGCGGCTTCCAGGTTTACAAGGAAGTCTGCTCGGCCTGTCACTCGCTCCGTCTGGTTGCCTTCCGCAATCTGGAAGACATCGGTTATAATGAAGACGAAGTGAAGGCGATTGCTGCCAACTGGTCGATCGGCGTGCCCGATGCCGACCCGAACACGGGTGAAATGACCACTCGTCCCGGCCTGCCTGCGGACAAGTTCCCCAAGCCGTTTGCCAATGATATCGCCGCTCGTGCCGCCAACAACAACGCGATCCCGCCTGACCTTTCGTTGATCACCAAGGCGCGTGAAGGCGGTGCACCCTATATCTACTCGCTGTTGACCGGATATACCAATCCGCCGGCCAATCTGCCCGAAGCCAATCAGCCGGGACCGGGACTGCACTATAATCCCTATTTCGCGAACCTGAACCTCGCGATGGCGCCACCGCTGGCGGCTGAAGACCAGGTCAGCTATTCGGATGGCACCAAGGCCAGCGTTGACCAGATGGCCAAGGACGTATCCGCTTTCCTGATCTGGACCGCAGAGCCCAAGCTGGAAGCGCGTCATCAGGCCGGCTGGGCGGTTCTCGCCTTCCTGCTGATCGCGACGATCCTGGCCTATCTGTCCTACCGGACGATCTGGGCCGACGTGAAGGCCGAGAAGAAGCATAAAGCGGCCTAGATTTCAGCTACTTACAGCAAATAAAAAGCCCGCTTCGAGCGGGCTTTTTTTTTGACTTGAGAGAGGCTGTCAGGCGAGCACGGAATCAATCGCCGTCTGCCATCCTGCTAGTCTGGCTGCTCTGGTATCGGGATCAATATCCGGCTGATAGACGTCCAGTTTCGATATCATTACCGAGGCTGCTCCCAGAGTCGGGTAGATGCCGACGCCAACCGCCGCCAGCATCGCTGCGCCGAGAGCGGTGGTCTCGAAAAACTCCGGGCGTTCCACCGTCAGATCCAGAATATTTGCCAGATCCTGCACCATCCAGTCATTGGCGACCATCCCGCCATCGATCCGCAAATTCTGCCAGTCGACGCCGTCGGCGGAAAAGGCGGTTTTCAGATCATGGCACTGATAGGACATGGATTCCAGTGCGGCCCGGGCAATATGCGCCTTTTTGGAGGAAAAGCTGAGACCGGAAATGCTGGCGGTGGCGTCGGCCCGCCAATGGGGTGAGCCCAGGCCGGAAAGGGCAGGGACCAGGTAGACGCCGCCATTGTCCGACACCGATCGCGCCAGTTCCTCGCTTTCGCCGGCAAATCTGAGCAACCCGATCTCATCGCGCAGCCATTGCATCAGGCTGCCGGCTACAAATACCGAGCCTTCCAGCGCATAGACGCGTTTGCCGGCCTGCTGATAGAGCACGGTCGACAGCAAGCGGTTTTCCGATCGCGGGGCTGTATCGCCGCTGTTGGTCAAGATGAAGGCACCGGTTCCGAATGTTGCCTTGGTTTCGCCCACCGAAAGGCAGCCCTGACCAATGGTGGCGGCCTGCTGGTCACCGGCAGAGCCGCTGATCGAAATCGCCCCGCCGAACAGGTCTGCTGCCGTCCGGCCGATCTCGCCGGCGCAATCGACAATGCGGGGCAGCGCCTTTTTCGGAATATCAAACAGCGCCAGCAGATCATCGTCCCAGTCATAACCGTCCAGCGCCATCAGCATCGTCCTGCTGGCGTTGCTGGCGTCGGTAACATGCTGGCCGCCGGTCAGCCGGTAGATCAGATAGGATTCGATCGTGCCGAAGGCGAGATTGTCGCCCGCAGCACGCACGTCCGGGCAGTTTTCCAGCATCCAGCCGATCTTGCTGCCGGAAAAATAGGGATCGAGCAGCAGCCCGGTTTTCGCCTGAACCGTCGGCTCCAGCCCTTTGGCTTTCAACATGTCACATTTGGCCGCCGTCCGGCGGTCCTGCCAGACGATCGCTCTCGCCAGCGGCTCTCCGCTGCGCTTGTCCCAGGCGACCACGGTTTCGCGCTGGTTGGTGATGCCGATCGCAGCGATCTTGTCCGTTCCTCCGGCCTGTTCGATCATTTTCTGACAGCAGCGCAGCGTCTTGTCCCAGATTTCCGCGGCATCATGCTCGACCAGCCCGGGAGCCGGATAATATTGCTGCAAAGCCTCCTGCTGGGAACCATGCAGCTTGCCGTGCCGGTCGAACAGCATCGCCCGGGTCGAGGTCGTGCCCTCGTCGATCACCAATATATTCTGGGCCATATATCCTGCTCTTTTCGGGTTTTATTATGAGGTGCCACGCTAAAAGCTCGCACCCAAAAGGCAAGCGAAAGCCATTTATATTGCAATGCAGCATTGCGCTAATCGCTGGGTACTTTATGACGGCGGCCATGTATGATCTGGCCATTATCGGCGGCGGCATAAATGGCGTCGGAATTGCGCGCGATGCCGCGGGCAGGGGGCTGAAGGTCCTGCTGGTCGAGCGCGACGATCTCGCCTCCCATACCTCTTCGGCCAGCACCAAATTGGTCCACGGCGGCCTCCGCTATCTGGAACATTACGAATTCAACCTGGTGCGCAAGGCGCTCAAGGAACGTGAGGTGCTGCTGCGCGCAGCCCCGCATATCATCTGGCCGATGCGCTTCGTGCTGCCTGTCGATCGGGGCATGCGCCCGGCCTGGCTGCTTCGCCTTGGGCTTTTCCTCTATGACCATCTTGGTGGTCGAGACATTCTGCCGGCGACAAAGAGTATCAATCTGCTGCAAGATCCTCGCGGCGATCCGCTGCAAAAGCGCCTGAAAAAGGGCTTCGCCTATTCGGATTGCTGGGTCGAGGATGCGCGGCTCGTGTCGCTAACCGCTCGCGATGCCGCCGAACGCGGAGCGGATATCCGGACCCGCACCGAATGTACCGGCATCGATCGTGGTGCCGATCACTGGAAACTCCATATCCGCCAGAATGGCGAGACGAAGACCGAAGAAGCAAGGGTGCTGGTCAATGCCGCCGGTCCCTGGGTCGATCCGGTAACTTCTCTCTACGACCGCAGCAGCAACGCGGCCAAGCTGCGTCTGGTCAAGGGCAGCCATATTGTCGTCAAACGCAAATATGAAGGCGACCACAGCTATATTTTCCAGAACAGGGATGGCCGCATCATTTTCGCCATTCCCTATGAAGGCGATCATACGCTGATCGGCACGACGGACGAACCCTGGAGCTATGCCGAAGGTCGGGCCAGGATCAGCACCGGTGAAATCGCCTATCTGTGCGAAGCGGCGAGCGAATATTTCGAAACACCCGTGACCCAGGACGATATCGAATGGACCTATTCCGGTGTCCGTCCCCTGTTCGACGACCATAGCCGCAGTGCCGCCACCGTGACCCGCGATTTCGTATTCGACTATGACAATACGGGCGGCGCACCGGTGCTTTCGATTTTTGGCGGCAAGATCACCACCTATCGGGTGCTGGCGCTGCAGGCGATCCGGACGCTGTCCGACGCGCTCAACATTGATGGCGACGACTGGACCAAGAAGGCGCATCTACCCGGCGGCGATTTCGCGCCTGATGGCTTTGAGGCGCTGGTGGATCAATATGCAGGCCGGTGGCCGTTTCTCGACCGATCTTTGGTGCACCGGCTTGTCCGGGCCTACGGCACCGATACGGCCACTCTGCTCGGGGGCGTAGAGACGGTTGCCGATATGGGGGCAGCATTTGGCGCTGGTCTTTATGAAATTGAGCTACGCTGGCTGATTGACCGGGAATTTGCCCGTGGCGCAGAGGATATACTCTGGCGGCGTTCCAAACTGGGTCTGCATATGAGCGATGCCGAGCGACAGGCGGTCGCGCTCTGGTTTGGCCAGAATCTTCCGCAAGCCGCTACCAATCCCGAGCTTTCCTGATTGACGAGTCAGCAAAGCGGTGGCAATAGCGGCGCATCCGGTTGATCTGGACATGCGGGTGTAGCTCAATGGTAGAGCAGAAGCCTTCCAAGCTTACGACGAGGGTTCGATTCCCTTCACCCGCTCCAGCACCGCCTCGGCTACACCACCGCCTTGGCTACACCACCGACGAAATGACCGCCCACGATTTCCTCGCGATGGCCTCCACCCTGCTGAACGAAAGCGGCAAGTGGAACCCCGATGCCATCGAGCGCGCCTTGGCTCACGGCGACAGCGATAAGGTCAGCCCCACCTATCATCGCGGCGCGCACTGGAAGGAGCGCGTGAAGATGGCGCAGTAGTGGAATGACCTAGATTGGGGTGGAAAGCCGCTTGTCCGCTTCCGGCATGGGCAAGGGGGACAAGCAGCCAAAGAAGCGGCTAAACTCTGATAGATGCTCGTGTTTAACGCCAGCTCTATGCGCAGCCATCTTGACACGCAGCCGGGCATGGAAGACGCCCTAGGGGGTGCTGCCTGGGCGCTTGGGAAAACCGGAGGAAGTGGCGCAGCCGGTGCTCTTCTCGGCGTCAGAGGATAGTAGCTTCGTTGCTGGACACGAACTCTTCGTCGATGGTGGCGTCGCAGCAGTCTGAGCATAGGATAGGCCGTCAGAGCGATCACTTCGGGCGGTGATCGCTCTGCTTGGAACGGGCATCGTCGATATTCGTCGCGTCACCTAAACAGTCAGAATCATGCGAGATTGCGGGGACCTGCACCATTTGGGCCAGCGACGCTGGGGGAATTGATAAGCGATCAGATGATGGTTGCCGCAATCGCGATGGTTGAAGGGAAGACTTTGGACGCCTGGTCGCAGCGGGTCACGACGAGGCGCAGAAAAGTTCAAGGCCAGAGGGTACGCATTTTGGCGATGCATCGTTCAGGATCGCTTCCGCGGCGTGAAGGCCGCTGATCAGATCGCGGGGACTGAACGGCTTTCTCAGACAGCCCACGGCCGGCGTCGCGTTGCGGTCCGCCGGACAATTGCCGCTGACATGCAGCGAAGGGATATTCTGCTCTGCCAGCCATCTGGCCAGCGACAGGCCGCTGTCACCGTCCGCCAGATTGATGTCGACCAGAGCGAAGGTGCAATCCTGCTGGCGCACAATATTCTGGGCTTCCGAGATATTGCTGGCGCAGCCGGAGACGGCAATGCCATTGCTTTTCAGGATGTATTCGATCTCCATTGCCACCAGCAACTCGTCTTCAACGATCAGAACGCGCATAGATTCACACCAACTCAAACTATCTCTAATTATACCATCTCAAACTATCTTACCGGACCCATCGGCGCCGGATCGAATATGATCGAAAAAATCGTTCCAGGATCGGACGCGGTGAATATCAATTCGCCCCTCAATTGCTGGACAAGCGCATAGGAGACACGCATTCCCAAGCCGGAAGAGGCCATCGGATCAAAACCTTCGGGCAATCCCGTTCCGTCGTCACTGATCTGAATTTCGATTTTTCCATCATCACATCTACGCACAGCCAGCGAGACTGTTCCCTCGGACTCGTCGTCAAAGGCATATTTCAGGGCATTGGTGACCAGTTCGTTTACGATAATCGCCAGCGGGATCGCCTGATCAAGCAGCAGCATCACATTGTCATCGCATTCTGCAGCGGATGTTACAGAATCGCTGGGCTTCAACGCCTCAACCGTGTCGGCAACAAGACTCTTCAGAAAGGCACCCGCCTCGATGCGGTCATGCATGCTCGACAGATAGAGCTGGCCGTGCAGTCGCGCCACCACTCCGATACGGGCGCGCGCATCCTCCAGATTATGCCTGAGTTCCTCCGAGCCCTGACCGGCCTGCAGGGACAATAGCGAGGTGACCAGCTGCAGGCTGTTCTTGACCCGGTGATTGACCTCGTACAGCAACATTTCCTTGGCATCCAGCGCCTCTTTGAGCGCTCTTTCGTTGGCCCGGGTCATGGTCACGTCACGAATGGTCAGCACCGCCGCTATCTTCGTTCCCTGTTCGTCATAGACCGGTTTGGCATTGCCCTTTGCCAATATTTCCGATCCGTCGGCGCGGCGAATGATCCACTCGCCATCGGCCGTCGTGATATTTTCTCGCACCGCGCGAGTCAGCGGCAGCTCCGCCACCGGAAACGCTTCCCGGTCGACAGTCAGAAGCTGAAAGGTCGAGGTGTAATCCTCCGGCGATACGCCCAGCTGTTTCTGGCCGTGGAGTATCTGGGCCCGTTCATTCATATAGACGATCTCGCCGTCCGCATCGGTGATGATAACCCCTTCTCCCAGCTGATCCAGAATCGCCTGCCGTTCCGCCAGCACGCGTTCCAGCGCATAGCTCTGTTCCTTGAGCCGCTTCGCGGTTTCTTCCTGTTCCGCCACATCGATATTGATTCCGAACCAGTGAATGACCCGGCCTTGCTCGTCATGATAAGGCGTGATGCGCGTCAGAAACGGGCGATATTGCCCTGTCGCACTGCGCAGGGGAAATGTCATATCAAAGGCCTGGCCAGACTCGATCGAGGATGTCCATGCGCGCATGACACCGGGCAATGTTGCGGGATCGTGCACCGATTGCCAGCCCCAGCCCTCCATCTCGGCGGGAGTCGTGCCACAATATTCGTGCCAGCGGTTGTTGTACCAGGTAATATAACCGCTCGCATCGGCCATCCAGCACAAGACGGGCATATTGTTGGCCAGCTGCTTGAAAATCAGCGGATCGGTAGACTCACCCGCTTTCGTATCACTATCCTGCAATATGGGCATAGGGTGTTCTTTCCGCACGATTCTCTGTGCCTTTCGCCCATAAATATAATCTGAATCCCGGTCGACAGAAATATGCTGGTTAAAGCGCGGGACACTATCCGCCGCAGCTTTGCCGTGTTCCTGTCATCCAGGTGAACGGCGTCCGATGCCTGATACAATTTGCGACAATTTTCTGCCGTTCTGACAAAGTTCAGCGACAACTGGCTATTAGAACGATGCTCATGACGGACAAAACCCCCCGTCTCCCTGAATGGAATGATGAGGAAGATAGACATGAAAAAGGCAATTTTGATTTCGAGTGCGGCCGCAATGCTGCTGACCGGCGGCCTCGCCATGGCCGCTCCCGGCGATCGTGGCATGCGCGCCGACACGGATGGCGATGGCACGATCAGCCGCGCCGAAATGACGGCGTCGCTGGAAAAGCGCTTCGCCAGAATGGATGTGAACGGCGATGGCCAGCTTTCGCGGGAGGACCGGCAAGCCCGGCAGGCGGAACGCTTCGCCAAAACCGACACCAATGGTGACGGCGAACTGTCGCCAGCGGAAATCGAGGCGGCTCGCGCTGCCCGCAAGGCCGCCCATTTTGCCCGCATGGACAAGGATGGCAACGGCAAGCTGAGCCAGGAAGAGGCGCGGGCCATGCAAGGCAAGCGCGGTGGCAAAGCCATGGGTGGCGGCAAAGCCATGCGCGAGGGCATGCGCGGACATCGCGGCGGTCACGGCATGGCGATGATGGCCAAAGCCGACACCAACGGCGACCAGAAGATCAGCAAGGCGGAATTCACCGCTGCGGCGATCGCCCGCTTTGACCAGGCCGATGCCAACAAGGACGGCAAGCTGACCAGGGAAGAGCGGCAGGCCGCCTGGCAGGCCCGTCGTGCGCAATGGAGCAAAAAAGGCAGTTAATCCCTGAACCCGCTTTTGTTGCGAACGGATCGTCGGCCAATTCCCCCTTCTCAAATTGGCTGGCGATCCGTTTCTTTTTTCTGTTGCTGTGATAGGGCGATGCGATGGCGCACAAGATTCACATTTTGCTGGTCGATGATGAGGCCTCGCTGCGCGAGCCGCTGGCGGATTATCTGATCAGGCAGGGCTACAAGGTGCAGCAGGCGAGCGATGCCAGCATCGCCAGGTCGCTGCTCAACGCCTATGATTTCGATATCATCCTGCTCGACATCATGATGCCCGGCGAAGACGGCCTCAGCCTGTGCCGCTTCGTCACCGACAAGACCGAGATTCCGGTCATTTTCATCAGCGCCAAGACCGAGGAAACCGAGCGGATCATCGGCCTCGAACTGGGCGCAGACGATTATATCACCAAGCCGTTCAGCCCGCGCGAGCTGGTCGCGCGCATCAAGGTTGTTCTGCGCCGGGCCGAAAAGGGCGGGGGCAGGCAGGTCGCGACCTCCGGTGGTGGTTATCTTTTTTCCGGCTGGACGCTCAGGTGCGACAAGCGCAGTCTGGTCGACTCCGATGGTGTCGCCATTTCGCTGTCGACCGGGGAATATCAGATGCTGCTGGCGCTGGTGTCGCGCGCCGGCAAGGTGCTCAACCGGGACCAGCTGCTCGATATCACGCAGGGCCGCGAAGCCCATGCTTTCGACCGCGCCGTCGACAACCAGATCAGCCGGCTGCGCCGCAAGATCGAGGCCGATCCGAAAAATCCCGAAATTATCAAGACCGTATGGGGCGGCGGCTATCTGCTGGCCGGCGAGGTAAAGTCCCTTTGACGCACCTCTTGCCCCGCAGTCTGGTCGGGCAGTTGCTGCTGCTGGTGGCGCTGATGCTGATGCTGGCGCAGGGCGTGAACAGTTTCCTGCTCTACCGGGGGGCACAAAACCAGAATCTGGTGGAATCCTCGACCGCTGCGGTCTCGCGCGTTGCCTTCGGCCTCGACCGGCAGGCCAGCGACCGCCCGGAACGGCGCAACGGTGGCATGCGGGCGCGGCGCTGGGGTCGACTGAAATTTGGCCCTGACAGCGCGGTGACCGATACGATGCCGCGCCTGCCGGAACTGGAAATGCGCGCGGGTCAGGCCTTTGCCAATATGGGCATCGGCTTTTCCGAGATCAGGGTCACCTTCACCTCCGATCTGCCTACCGCGATGACCGGCCATCTGATCGGCGCCAATCGCGGCGAGTGGCGCAACAATCCGATCAACCGCTCGATGGGCGGCAGGCCGGCCCCGACCGGGACGCGGGGTTTCGTGATCATCTCGGCGCAGCAGGCAGACGGCCGCTGGGTCAGCATTGCCTCGGTCGTGCGCCAGCGCACCCCGATGCTGGTCCGCACGCTGCTGTTCCAGACCATCACCATCTATCTGCTGATGCTGATCCCCCTTATTCTGCTCGGCCGCTATATCTCGCGACCGCTGAAATCGCTGACCGCCAGAGCCCATGCCTTTCAGCCCGGCGAAACCGAGGAATTGCCGGAACAGGGGCCTCCCGACACAAGGGAACTGATCCGCGCGTTCAATGCGATGAGCAGCCGGGTCAGCCATATGGTCAATGAAAAGGACGTGATGCTGGGCGCGATCGGGCATGACTTGCGGACCCCGCTGGCGGCGCTGCGCGTGCGCGTCGAGAGTGTCGAGGACGATATCGAGCGCGAACGGATGATTGCCGGCATCGAGGATATTGACCATATGCTGGACGATATCCTGTCGCTGGCGCGGCTCGGACGCTCCGGCGAGCAGGCGGACCCGGTCGATATCCGCTCGCTGATCGAAACGATTGTCGATGAATTTACCGATCTTGGCCACGAGGTGCATTACCAGCGCGGTGAAAAGCAGAGCGCGATGGTCCGCGAAACTTTGATCCGCCGGGCGCTCAGGAACCTGATCGGCAATGCGATTCTCTACGGCAGCTCTGCGCATATCTCTGTGGAAAAGTCCGGTGACAGATTGTTGATCCATGTGAATGACAATGGCCCGGGCATTGCCGAAGCGAAAATCGAGTCGATGTTCGAACCGTTTCTGCGGGGCGAAGGTTCGCGCAACCGCGCCACCGGCGGCTCCGGTCTCGGGCTGACGCTGGCCCGCGCCATTGCCCGCGATCATGGCGGCGACATCATCCTCAAAAATCGCGAAAAGGGCGGCTTGCGCGCCACACTGGCGCTTCCGCTCGGCTAGTTTTCCGTTTCGAGCGGGGCGGGTTGCACGGACGGGGCGGCGATGCCATCGGCAGCGAGCTGCGCGTCGATATCCTCTTCCATCGCCTTGACCGCCTCATCGGCGGCCTGCTCCAGCGACTTCGCATCTTCCTGAATCTGCTGCTCATGCGCAGCAATCGCTTCGTCGCCCTTTTCCTCGACCGGCGTTTCGGAACAGCTGCCGAGGACCAGAGCGACCGGAATCAGGACGCGCAGCAAACTCATTCTTTTGCCGGCATAGTCAAGTCGGCATCGCTGTTGCCGACGATCGACAGCACGGTCGCCCAGGCAGCGACATTCTGGCGCAATTGTTCCGGATCAATCTTGTCCAGCGTATCATCCGGCGTGTGGTGCAGATCGAAATAGCGGGTCCCGTCCTGCTGCAGGTCGATGACCGCAAGATTGTTGTTCCGGATGATCGCCTGTACGTCCGCACCGCCGCTGGCAGGCTGCTGGCCGCGCCCGATACCGAGCGGCTGCAGCGCGCCCGCGATCTGGTCGGCCAGCGGCTTGGCTGTTTCCGGCAGATTGAAATCGACTCGCCAGACCCGGTCGGCACCAAAATCCGACTCCATGGCCAGCGCGTGCTTGTCACCCTTGCGGGCCTCGCCATATGCGTTGCCGCCCCACAGGCCGACTTCCTCGGCGCCTGCCCAGAGCAGCCGAATGGTGCGCTTGGGTTGTCCCGCGGCCATCACATGTTTGGCCGCTGCGGTAATGATCCCACAGCCGGAAGCATCGTCGATCGCGCCAGTGCCAAGATCCCAGCTGTCGAGATGGCAGGCAATCACGATCATGCCCAGCGACGGATCGCTGCCCGGCAGTTCGCCGATTACATTGCCGGACTCCTGTTGCCCGATATTCTGCGGAGTCAGCACCAGATTCAGCTGCACTGGCTGGCCGCGCTTCACCATCCGTTCCAGATTTTCCGCATCGGGAATTGACAGGGCGCCCGCCGGGATCGGCGTCACGCCTTTTTCAAAATTGGTGTTGCCGGTATGCGGATTGCGATGATGGTCGGTGCCGGCCGAGCGGATGACGATCGCTGCCGCACCCTTTTTCGCCGCGATATTCGGCCCGACAAACCGCGCCGGGCCAAAGGCGCCATAGCTGGATCCGTCCTGGGTCGCCTTCATCGCATGGCTGACAAAGGCAATCTTGCCCTTGAGGCTGCCGTCCGCAGCGGCCATCAGATCAGCCAGTGTCGGGAAATAGACGACTTCTGCGGTGAGGCCCTTGTCGCCGGTGCTGGCGCTGTTACCCAGCGCCGTGACCGCCAGTTTCTGGGGGAAGGGGCTGACCACGTTCGCCGTTTCCTTGCCCCGAATCCAGGTCGGCATCATATAGGGTTCGTTGCGGATATTGCTGAAACCAAGCGTCTTGAGCTTGGCCACCGCCCAGTCGCGCGCCCGCGCTTCTGCTTCGGTGCCCGCCTGCCGCGGTCCGATCTCGGTGGTCAGGCCCTCGACAATATCATAGGCGATACCGTCCTGGAGAGCCTTGTCCTGCAGCGCCATGACATCGGACGGAGCGGCAAGCGCAGAGGTGGAGAGAAGCAGCGCGGTCGCGCCAGTGATCATTCGGATTGTTTTTTTCATGGATCGCTGACTAACCCGGCTTTTGCGCTTTGCCAATGGTCTCTTGCGACCGGCGACCGGAATAGCTACATGGACCATCAAACAAGCCCCATTTTCCGTTAATGCTGCGCTTGTCGAAGCTTGCTGCTGGTTAAGCGCCCTTCGACAGCTTTGGTGTTAACGGCAGGAATCAAGAGAGAATATAAAATGGCCGTCCAATATAGCTATGTCATGAAGGGTCTGACCAAGACCTTCCCCGGAGCCCCCAAGCCGGTGCTCGACAATATCCACCTGCAGTTCCTGCCCGGCACGAAGATCGCCATCATCGGCAAGAACGGCGCCGGTAAATCGACCCTGATGAAGATCATGGCCGGCCAGGACGAGGAATATCAGGGCGAGGCCTGGGCAGGCGAGGGCATTCGCGTTGGCTATCTCGCACAGGAACCCGAGCTCGACGACAGCAAGACGGTCAAGGAAAATGTCATGGACGGCGTCCGCGAAGTCGCTGATCTCGTCGACCGTTTCAACGAAATCTCCAACATCATGGGCGATCCGCCGGAAGACGCCGATTTCGACGCGCTGATGGAGGAAATGGGCACGCTGCAGGAAAAGATCGATGCCGTCGATGGCTGGACGCTCGACAACCAGCTGGAAATCGCGATGGAAGCGCTGCGCTGCCCGCCCGGCGATAGTCCGGTAACCGACCTGTCGGGTGGCGAGAAGCGCCGCGTGGCCTTGTGCCGGCTGCTGCTCGACAAGCCGGAAATCCTGATGCTCGATGAGCCGACCAACCATCTCGACGCCGAAAGCGTCGCCTGGCTGGAAAAGCATCTGATCGACTATCCCGGCAACGTCATCTTGGTCACCCATGACCGCTATTTCCTCGACAATGTCGTCAACTGGGTGCTCGAAATCGACCGCGGCAAGGGCCTGCCGTTCGAAGGCAATTATTCCAACTGGCTCGAAGCCAAGGCCAAGCGGATGGAACAGGAAGAACGCGAGGACAAGAGCCGCCAGAAGGCGATCGAAAACGAGCTGCAGTGGATGCGGCAGAGCCCCAAGGCCCGCCAGACCAAGTCCAAGGCGCGTATCAAGTCGTTTGACGATCTCGTCGCCTCACAGGAAAACCGCGTCGTCGGCAAGGCCCAGATTCTGATCCAGACGCCGGAACGGCTCGGCTCCAAGGTGATCGAGGCCAAGGGCCTGACCAAGGCCTATGGCGACAAATTATTGTTCGAAGATCTCGAATTCTCGCTGCCACCGGGCGGTATCGTCGGCATTATCGGTGCCAATGGCGCCGGTAAAACCACCCTGTTCCGGATCATCACCGGTCAGGAAACCCCGGACAGCGGCACGCTGGAGTTGGGCGAGACGGTCAAGCTCGGCTATGTCGACCAGAGCCGCGACACGCTCGACCCGTCAAAGAATATCTGGGAAGAAATTTCCGGCGGCCATGACTTCTTCACCTTCGGCAAGAACGAAGTCCAGACCCGCGCCTATGTCGGCGCGTTCAACTTCAAGGGCGTCGACCAGCAGAAAAAAGTCGGCCAACTCTCCGGCGGCGAACGTAACCGCGTCCATCTCGCCAAGATGCTGAAAGAAGGCGGCAACGTGCTGCTGCTCGATGAGCCCACCAACGATCTCGACGTCGAAACCCTGCGCGCCCTCGAAGACGCCCTCGAAAACTTCGCCGGCTGCGCCGTGGTCATCTCCCATGACCGCTTCTTCCTGGATCGGCTGGCGACGCATATCCTGGCGTTTGAAGGGGACAGCCATGTGGAATGGTTTGAAGGGAATTTTGAAGCTTATGAAGAGGACAAGCGGCGGCGGTTGGGTGATGCTGCGGATCGGCCTACGCGGGTGGCTTATAAGAAATTGACTAGGTGAAGGAATCAACAACCAAAGGAACTTGGCATGAGCAACAGAGAGCTTGAAATTCGTGATGAATCCGACTTTGCCACAGCAGTAGCTGCTGCATTAGGAATCAGTGTGGATGAGCTCGACGAACTAAATTGGCGGATTGAAGACCACAATAGCGATGACGGTTTGGTGTACGGGCATAACGTCTATTTTGATGAAGGGTCAGATATTACTATCCTAGGACGTATTGCTGGATTGGGAAACAAAAATTGGATCAGAATCGGCCCCATCGCTGGATAAACCTTTGTGATTGAGAACACCGCCATCCAACCGCATTTAGCCGCCATCGCCACCCTTCTCCCGTGAGGGAGAAGGGTATGGAGGCTTATGACCCCGGACTTGATCCGGGGGAATTAGCCGGAGTTGGATGAGGGTGTACTGAGGGTAGTTTGGGGCGCATCTCTGGCGGCAGTAAACCCTCACCCAGCTGCGACTAGGCAACAAGTTGCCAAGTCTGCGCAACCCTCTCCCTTGAGGGAGAGGGAGGTTACTGGCCTCTGGCTATGCGTATCTCATTGACGATTGCTTCCAATACGCCCTCAATATTGTCCGTCACGTCGTTGTTCCAGAACCGGATCACTCGATAGCCGTGCTCCTCGATTAGCTCTGTCCGCGCAGCGTCCTTAGCCTCATTATGCTGCCCGCCGTCCAGTTCAATAACCAGCCTGAGCCTCCTCGCCGCAAAGTCGGCGACATAGGGGCCAATGGGAAATTGTTTGACGAATTTCACATTTTCCAGCTACCAGTTGCGCAGACGGGACCAGAGCACACGCTCGGCCTCGGTTATATCGCAGCGCAGGCTACGGGCTCGCCGGGTCAGCCGCTTTTCTCCCATGACATCCTCCTTCGCCTTCTCCCGTGAGGGAGAAGGATACAGAGCCTTATCGCGTCAGCGATTAGGCGGCGTTGGATGAGGCTGTTCTGTCATCGGAAGCGCAGGACACCCTCATCCAGCTGCGACTAGGCAATGAATTGCCAAGTCTTCGCATCCTTCTCCCTCACGGAAGAAGGAGTGTCAGACAAGAATTTCGCGGAATAGTGACCGATCATATCAAGCTTTGACCATCGCCAAGCGGCCCTTTTGCCGGAGCAGCGCAATCCCTATATCATCGCTATGAACAATCCACCGACCATCACCGATTTCGAAACCATCGCCCGCCGCGTGTTCGAAACCATCCCGGCACCGTTCGCCGAGTATCTCGGCGATATCGTGCTCCGTATCGAGGACTGGCCTTCGCAGGAGATTCTGGATCATTTCGGCATGACCAGTCGCTATCAGCTTTCCGGCCTCTATCAGGGCGTGCCGGTAGGGGAGAAAACACAATGGTCACAGCCAAGCGGGGAGGGGGACAATATCACGCTCTATCGCCGGCCGCTGCTGGCCGAAATGGAACAGACCGGTGTCGGGCTCGAGGAGCTGATCCGCCATGTCGTGATCCACGAGGTCGGCCATCATTTCGGCCTCAGCGATGCCGATATGCACGCGATCGAGGATAGCGCGGAGGACTAGGTCGCCCCGGCTGCCCTGCTGCTACGCCGTCTGTGAACGGGGCGCTCCCATCAGGCTGACCCCGACGATCGCCGCCATCGCTGCGATAAAGCCCGGAATGATCTCGTAGACACCCGGCCCGCCCATGAAGCTGGCGTTCCAGCCCATCGCAATCCACAGGATCACCACACCGGCTCCGGTCACCAGTCCGGCCACCGCGCCAGCCCCGGTCATCCGGCTCCAGGTCAGCGACAGCAGGATCAATGGCCCGAAGGCTGCGCCAAAGCCGGCCCAGGCGTTGCTGACCAGTCCCAGCACCTTGCTGTCCGGATCGCGGGCAATGAAGATCGCGACCAGGGCAACCAGCGCCACCGCGATCCGCCCGACATTGACCGTTTCCCGCTCGCTGGCATTTTTGCGCAGAAACAGGCGGTAGAAATCCTCGGTCAGCGAACTGGACGATACCAGCAATTGCGAGCTGATCGTGCTCATGATCGCTGCCAGCAGCGCCGCCAGCAGGAAGCCGGTGATCAGCGGGTGGAACAGCGCGTTGGCGAGCAGAATGAAGATCGTCTCCGGATCCTCCAGCACCAGCCCATTGCGCTCGACATAGGCGCGGCCGGTGATGCCGACACCGATCGCGCCGATCAGCGCCACGCCCATCCAGCTCATGCCGATATTGCGCGCCGTCGCCACCTGGGGCACCGAGCGGATCGCCATGAACCGGACGATGATATGCGGCTGGCCAAAATAGCCGAGCCCCCAGGTAATCGCGGACAGAAAGCCGATGAAGGACAGGCCCGCGGTCAGGCTGAGAAAATCCGGATCGACCCCGGCCAGCGTCGCGGTCACCGCGCTCACCCCGCCGTCATCGGTCAGCACTACGATCGGCATCAGCACCAGCGCCACCACCATGATGCAGCCCTGGACAAAATCGGTCAGGCTGACGGCGAGAAATCCGCCAACCATCGTATAGGCCAGCACCACGCCGGCGGTCATCCAGATGCCGAGCATATAGTCGGTCATCCCGGTGTTGCCGAAAAATCCGGCGAAGCTGGTCTCGAACAATTTACCGCCACCGACCAGTCCCGCGGCCGTATAGACCGCAAAAAACAACACGATGATGATCGCCGAGGTCACCCTGAGCGCCAGCGCCTTGTCGGGGAAGCGGTTGGCGAGAAATTCCGGAATGGTCAGCGCATTGCCCATCCGCTCGGTCTGCTCGCGCAGCCTTGGCGCGACCACGATCCAGTTGACCAGCGCACCGAAGAACAACCCGATCCCGATCCACACCTCGACCAGGCCCGCCGCATAGAGCGCCCCGGGCAGGCCAAGCAGCAGCCAGCCCGACATATCGGAGGCTCCCGCGGACAGCGCGGCTACCGCTGGATGCAGATTACGGCCACCGAGCAGATAGCCTTCGCTGCTGTCGGTCGACTTGCGCCAGGCGTAAAAGCCGATCGCCAGCATGAGGATGAAATAGAGGGCGAGTGAAATAAGGGTTCCGGTCTGCATCCGGTCTACATAACGATTTTGACCCGCGAGTCACGTTTTGCGTTTTTGGGGTGAGCAGAGGGGATAATCCTTCTCCCGTGAGGGAGAAGGATGCAAAGACTTGGCAGCTTGCTGCCTAGTCGTAGCTGGATGAGGGTGTTCTGCGCTTCAGATTGCAGAACACCCTCATCCAAGGGTGGCTAATTCGCTTCGCTCATAAGCCTTCCTATCCTTCTCCCTCACGGGAGAAGAAGCAGCTCACCGCAACCGTTTCACAAACAGATGGCCGTGATCATCGCGCTTGGTCTGGAAATTCGGCACGCTCTCGAACATTTCCGACAGGCGGGAGAAGCCATAGTTGCGCACATCAAAGCTCGAGCGGTTGCCGGCAATCTTGCCCACTTCGCTGAGACTGGCATAGCCCTCGGCGTCGCGCTTGCTTGCCTGATAGGCGTCGATCAGCAGGTTGAGCAGTTCGTCGTCCACCTTGCCGCTGCTGTCGCCATTCGTGTTGCTGTTGTTGGTGCTGTCGGGCTTGGCTGCCGTCTTGACGTCACTCTTGCCGCCGCCGCTCCGGTTACGCTTGTCCGCCTTGATCAGCGCGTCGACGTCGATGAAACGGCTGCACGCCTGGCGAAATCCCTCCGGCGTCTTGGCGCTGCCAAAACCGTAGACCGGCAACCCTTCCTGCCGGATCCGCATCGCCAGCGGCATGAAGTCGCTGTCGCTCGACATGATCCCGAAGCCGCCAACATTGCCGCGGAACAGCAGGTCCATGGCGTCAATCGTCATCTTCATGTCGGTGGCATTCTTGCCCTTGGTCAGGTCGAACTGCTGCTGCGGCTCGATGCCATATTTGTGCAGGATATCGACCCAGCCCTTGAGCGACTGTTTGCGCCAGTTGCCATAGGCGCGGCGGATATTGACGGTGCCGAGTTCCGCCAGTGCGGTCAGCACCGGGTCGATCCCGTTGTGGCTGGCATTGTCGGAATCGATCAGCAGGGCGATATTGTCATTATTCTGGTTCATCGCGCGTAGATGGACTGACCGGGGAGGGCATTCAAGTGGAAAAAGCCAGTCCCGGAGCGTAGGGGATAATTTATGAATCGCGCCCTTCTCCCGTGAGGGAGAAGGATACAGAGCCTTGCTGAGGAACGAAGCTAGGCGGCGTTGGATGAGGGTGTTCTGCCCTCTGAAGCGCAGAACACCCTCATCCAGCTGCGACTAGGCAGCAAGCTGCCAAGTCTGCGCATCCTTCTCCCTCACGGGAGAAGGCGAAGGACAGAGCGTTGGTTGAAAACGACCGAATCTTATATTTGGTCAGAGAAATAGGTCTTATTTTATTGATATATTTAATAATATATAGGGAGCAATCACGCCTACTCCACAACCTTGAAGCCATCTATATCCTCATTCAGCACATGCAGCCGGCCCTCGGCGATCGCGAACCATGCCCCGATCAGGCGAATCGAGCCGTTCGCTTCCTTCTCCTGGATGCAGGGAAAGGTCCGCAGATTGGCCAGGCTGGTTCGCACGCCCTCATGCTCCATCGCCAGCTGCGCCTCCGGTCCGCTCAGATCGCCATGGTCGTGCGCCACCTTCGCCCGGGCGTCGTCGAGCAGGGTGATCCAGTCGGCGATAAAACCGCCCTTGCCGTGCGGCATGTCCTTCATCTGCTCGGACAGCGCCGCCTGACAGCCGCCGCAGCTGCCATGGCCCATGACCACGACTTCATCCACCTTCAGAAACTGCACCGCAAATTCCAGCGCCGCCGATACGCCATGCTGGCCAGGGGTCGTTTCGAATGGCGGCACCAGCGCCGCGACATTGCGGACAATGAACGTCTCGCCGGGGTTGGTATCGAATATCTGGGTCGGATCGACGCGGCTGTCGCTGCAGGCGATGATCATCACCTTCGGACTCTGGCCCTCCTTGAGTTCGTCCCAGCGTTCCCGCTGGGCGTGCCATTGCGAGGAACGGAAGCGGCGATAGCCGTCGAGCAGGTCGGAGAATTTTGTCATGTTTCGGTCCATATCACTGGTTTTGGGGGTGGCAAGAGCGGTTTTCTTTCCCTATTTGATAGAAATGAACGAAATCACCAAAATCACGTCGCCCGACAGCCCCCCACAGCGCCAGCGCAAGCCCGACTGGATTCGCGTCAAGGCGCCTATGGGCAGCGAATTCGAGAAAACCCGTGCCCTGATGCGGGAGCACAAGCTGAACACGGTGTGCGAGGAAGCCGCCTGTCCGAACATCGGCGAATGCTGGACCAAGAAACACGCTACGGTGATGATTCTCGGCGATGTCTGCACCCGGGCCTGCGCCTTCTGCAACGTCAAGACCGGCATGCCGATGCCGGTTGATGTGCTGGAGCCCCAGCATACCGCCGATGCGGCCGCCAAGCTGGGGCTGGAACATATCGTCATCACCTCGGTCGACCGCGATGATCTGGCTGACGGCGGTGCCAGCCAGTTCGTCAAGGTGATCGAGGCCTTGCGCCGCACGACTCCGACCACGACGATCGAGATATTGACCCCCGATTTCCGCAACAAGACCGAAGCGGCGGTCGAGGCGATCGTGGCAGCGCGTCCCGATGTCTATAATCACAATCTGGAAACGGTGCCGCGGCTCTATCCGACGATCCGGCCCGGTGCCCGCTATTATGCCTCGTTGCGCCTGCTCGAGCAGGTCAAGCGGCTCGACCCGTCGATCTTCACCAAGTCGGGTATCATGCTCGGGCTCAGCGAGCAGCGGCTCGAGGTTCACCAGGTCATGGACGATATGCGCAGCGCCGACATCGATTTCCTGACCATGGGGCAATATCTGCAACCGACCACGAAGCATGTGAAGGTCAGCGAATTCGTCAAACCACAGGCCTTTGACGCTTATGCCTCGGTGGCCCGGGCCAAGGGCTTCCTGCTGGTGGCATCCAGCCCGCTGACCCGGTCGAGCTATCATGCCGGCGAGGATTTTGCCAAGATGCAGCAGGCGCGCGAGGAGAAACTGGCGCGCTCGGGTGCCCTGCATGCCGGTTCATAGGGAAACCCGCGACCTGCCCTATAGCGCGGCGCAAATGTTCGCGCTGGTCGCCGATGTCGGACGCTATCAGGAATTTCTGCCCTGGGTCGTGGGAACGCGCATCCGCTCGGATGGCGAAACCGAAATGCTGGCCGACGTTCTCGTGGGTTTCAAAGGACTTAGGGAGCAATTCTCGTCACGGGTGATCAAGGTCCGCAATCAGTCGATCGATGTTGACTATCTCGACGGGCCACTGAAACAGCTGCACAACGAATGGCGCTTTCGAAGCCGCGACGGCGGCGGCTGTCACGTGGATTTCTATGTCGAATTTACCTTCAAGAACCGGATGTTCGAGAAACTGGCGGGCCAGATGTTTGCCAAGGCGCTGCACAAGATGACCAGCGCCTTTGTCGATCGGGCTGGCGAAATCTACGGAAAAAATTACGCGCTTTCTTCGGGCAGCAGCAGTTCCAGCGCCACCAGTACCGCCTGAAAACGGATATCGGCGCGGGATTTCTCCTCGCCGAAATTCTTGCGGTCTGCCACCACTTCCTCGACACTTTTGCCTTTTTCCGCCTTGGCGAACACTACGGTACCCACTGGTTTTTTCTCCGAGCCGCCGCCCGGTCCGGCCACGCCGGTAATCGCAACCGCCACGTCGCAGCCAGACGCCGCCAGCGCGCCCTGGGCCATTTCCCAGGCAACGGCGATCGATACCGCCCCGAAGGTTTCCAGCAGATCGCCGCTGACCCCGAGCATGTTCTGCTTGGCGCCGTTGGAATAGGTGGTGAAGCCGCAATCGAACACATCGCTGCTCCCCGGCACTTCGGTAAGCGCGGCCGCAACCAGGCCCCCGGTACAACTTTCGGCTACGCTGATCTGTCGCCCGGCAGCGCGATTCTGTTCGACGACCTTCGTCGCCAGTTCGACGATTTCGCTGGGTAGGAGATTTTCCATAGACGTGCGGTTAGCGCATCATGCCGGTATTTTGCAAATAGGAATGGTCTGTGCCTTGTCTTCCTTTGTGGTCGCCTGGACGATGGTGACAGCCAGGCTTGCCAGATTGGCCGACGGCATGGGCGCGAGATCGCCGTAAATCTTGTCGATCAACGCACAATCCTTTGGCTTGATTTCCTGCCCGATCAGCTGCGTGAACAACGCATCGGCAACCGGTCGCAACAGCGAATCCTCCATTTCCGTCGGAAAATTGGCCCCGGCCAGCAGCTTCACCGCATTTTTCGCCTGTGGCCAGGATGTTTCCGATGCCAATCGATATTTGGCGAGCCGTTCCGAATTTGGAACCATCAGCGGTGATGTCGTCGGCAGGCTTGCAGAACATTTCTGCCGACTGGCATCGACGGCCGTGGGCAGCAGGTAGGTGACCAGCGCCTCCGCCTGTGCAACGCTGAGGCATCGTGTCGGCTCGGCTGCCTGGGCTGCGGCGGACTGCCCCAGACCGAGCATGGCCAGCGCCATGGCAAATTTGGCGTTCATTGGTTGTTCTCCAGAGAAATGGTGGCAATCGCCTGCGCAGCAATACCTTCTTCACGACCGGTAAAACCCAGCCGCTCGGTGGTGGTGGCCTTGAGGCTCACCTGGTCGAGATTGACCGCCAATATGGCGGCGATATTGCGGCGCATAGACTCGCGATGCGGTTTGATTTTGGGGGCTTCGCAGATGATGGTCATATCGACATTATGGATGACGCCACCTTTCTCCGCGATGAGCGCGGCCGCATGTTCGACAAATCGCGCTGAATCCGCTCCGCGCCACTGCGGATCGCTGGGCGGGAAATGATCGCCAATATCACCGGCGGCGATTGTGCCGAGCAAAGCGTCGGTCAGCGCATGCAGCAGGACATCTGCGTCACTGTGCCCCGAAAGGCCTTTGTCGTGGTCAATCTTGATCCCGCCCAGCCAAAGCTCTTCACCCCGAGCGAGGCGATGCACATCATAGCCCATGCCTGTGCGTATCTGGCGCATATCCCTACTTCCTTTCACGCCGAAATCGGCGGGCATCGTGTATTTTTTCAAGGCTTCGTCGCCGTCCACCACCGCCACGGCATGGCCGGCCGCCCGGAATATCTGGGCATCGTCCGTCGCATCCCGGTCTGCCGGGAAATCACTATGCGCCGCCAGCAGCTTTGCAAAATCGAACGCCTGCGGGGTCTGCACGCGCCACAGGCTGTTCCGGTCAACGGTTTCTGCCAGCTGTTCGCCCTCGACGTGCACCATCGTATCGACACAGGACAGCAGCGGAACGGCGGCCGGTACGCGTTCTAGCTGCTTCAGCAGCCGGTCGATGACGTCATGAGACACAAAGGGCCGGGCGGCGTCATGAATCAGAATGTTGCTGGCGCCACCGGCCTGCCGGATCGCCAGCAGTCCGCGGTACACCGACTGCTGGCGCGTCGCGCCTCCGACGACCAGTTTATAGCCGGAAAGCGGAGCAAGGGCCGCTGCCATCTGCTGCTCCTGTCCCTCTGCGATCACGACCCAGATATGGTCGATGCCGGGGTGGGACAAAAAGCGCTCGACGCTATGCCGCACCATCGGCTTCCCGCCGATCGGCTCAAACTGCTTGGGCCGTTCCAGACCGGCCCGCGCACCGACGCCGGCAGCCACGATCAGCGCATGGTTTTGTTCCGAAGGATGGGCGGCTTTGCTCATAGCCGGCGATTTACGCCCAGAATGGATATGAAGCAATTCTTGCCTCGAAATTGATTTGCCGATAGAGGCTGCTTAAAATTTAGGCAGCGCATATGAAACTAGACCCCATTTTTATCGGCGATCTGAAAATCGAGAGCCCCGTCATTCTGGCGCCGATGACCGGTGTCACCGACTTGCCGTTCCGCAAACTGGTGCGGCGGTTCGGTTCGGGGCTCAATGTCACCGAAATGATCGCCAGCCAGGCGATGATCCGGGAAACCCGCCAGTCGCTGCAGAAATGCGCCTGGGACCCGACCGAAGAGCCGGTGTCGATGCAGCTGGCCGGCTGCGATCCGGTGACCATGGCCGACGCGGCCAGGCTCAACGAGGACCGCGGCGCACAGATCATCGACATCAACATGGGCTGCCCGGTCAAGAAGGTCGTCAACGGCGATGCCGGTTCGGCGCTGATGCGCGATCTGCCGCTCGCTGCCTCGCTGATCAAGGCGACCGTCGAGGCGGTCAAGGTGCCGGTCACGGTCAAGATGCGCATGGGCTGGGACCACCAGAGCCTGAACGCTCCCGAACTGGCCCGTATCGCGGAAGATCTCGGTGCCAAGATGATCGTCGTGCACGGCCGCACCCGCTGCCAGATGTACCGTGACAGCGCCGACTGGTCCTTTGTCAGCAAGGTCAAACAGGCGGTTTCGGTGCCGGTAATCGTCAATGGCGACATCTGCACGCTCGAGGACGGGCAGGCGGCGCTCGAGCAGAGCGGGGCGGACGGCGTCATGATCGGACGCGGCGCCTATGGCAAGCCCTGGCTGCTGGGCCAGTTCATGCACTGGTTCAAGACCTGCGAGTGGCTTCCCGATCCCGACATCGCTACGCAATATGCGATTCTCAATGAACATTACCGCGACATGATGACGCTCTATGGCGAGGATGTCGGGGTCAAGGTCGCTCGCAAGCATGTCGGCTGGTATACCAAGGGACTGACCGGCTCGGCCGAGTTCCGCAACCGCGCCAACAGCGAGTCGGATCCCCGCGTCGTGCTGGAGATGCTGGAGGAATTCTATACGCCCTGGCTGAACAAAGCGGCGGCTTGATGGACGGCTGTCCTCCGGCCGATCAGATTTTGGCTGCGCTCAGCCACGCTCTGATTGTTGTCGACACGAACCACCTGATCGCCCGGGTCAATCCCGCCGGTGAGGCGCTCTTCGGGACCAGCGCCAAACATCTTGTCGGGCGCCGGGTTGATCAGGTCCTGCATTTTTCCGACGCGCGACTGGATGCGGCCCTGACCGAACCGGAGATCAGCCTGACCGCCCGCGGCGTCATGATATCGAGCGATGATCGCCGGCTCGGCATTGTCGACTTTGACATTCATCCCCTGTCATCCGATTCCGACTGGCGCCTGATCTCGCTGTCGCCGATGCCGCAGGACGGTCCGATTCTCGAAAGCGAGAACAGCGACCCGTCCAATCTCGCGATCCGCGCGCCCGACATCCTCAGCCACGAGATCAAGAACCCGCTGGCGGCGATCCGCGGCGCCGCTCAGCTGCTCGACCGGCAACTGGACGAATCGCAGAAACCGCTGACCCAGATGATCACCGCCGAGGTCGAGCGGGTGGTCAATCTGCTCAACCGGATGCAGACCCTGTCTTCCAACCAGCCGGCCCAGACCAGGGCAGTCAATATCCACAGTCTGATCGACCGCGCCCGCCGCTCGACCGAGGCCGCCACCGGGCAGGTGGTGAAGATTCGTGACAAATTCGATCCCTCTCTGCCGGACGCGCTGGTTGACCCGGATGCGATGATGCAGGTGCTGACCAACCTGCTCGCCAATGCCGTCGACGCCACCAAACATCTGCCCGCCCCGGAAATCCGCATCATCACCCGGTACAGCTTCGGCGCCTCGCTCTCCGCCCAGGGCGAAAACAGCGCTGTCCGCCTGCCGATCCAGATCATGGTCTGCGACAATGGGCCGGGCGTTCCGCCGGAACTGGAGCGGGAAATCTTCTCCCCCTTCGTCTCGACCAAGAAAGAGGGGCAGGGGCTCGGCCTTGCCCTGGTCAAGAAGCTGATGCGCGATATGAACGGGCGCATCCGCTACGACCGTCAAAATCACTACGAGATGAGCAGGTTCACCCTGTTTCTTCCCGTCGCCCCTAAAATCTGAGCGCAGGACAAGCCATGGCCCATGAAAAAATCATCCTGGTGGAAGACGATCTCTCGGTCAGCCACGTCATCATAACGGCGCTGCGGGCCGAAGGCTATGAAGTCGAGAATTGCAAGTCGATCGCCGAACGCGACGCGCTGATGGCAAGCAGCCGCTATGATCTGCTGCTCACCGATGTCGGGCTGGGGGAGGGGGAGGGCGACGGCATTTCCTCCCTGGACAGGGTCAAGGCGACTCACCCGGACATCCCGATCATCATCATTTCCGCCCAGAACACCCTGAATACCGCCGTGCGCGCTTCGGAAACCGGCGCCTTTGAATATCTGCCCAAGCCCTTCGATCTTGACGAACTGGTCAAGGTCGTCGGCCAGGCCCTGAAGCCCAAGAATGTCCAGCCCGCCGAACCCCCGATGGACGAGGAAAGCCTGCCGCTGGTTGGCCGCAGCTCGGCGATGCAGGATGTCTACCGGATGATCGCCCGTCTGCTCAGGAATGACCTGTCCGTGCTGGTGCTGGGCGAATCCGGCACCGGCAAGGAACTGGTGGCCGAGGCCATTCACAGTCTCGGGCACCGGAAAAACGGCCCCTTCATCGCGGTCAACATGGCGGCAATCCCCTCGGAGCTGATCGAGGCGGAACTGTTCGGCCATGAAAAGGGGGCCTTCACGGGTGCCGTTGCCAGCGCCTCGGGCAAGTTCGAGCAGGCCCAGGGCGGCACCCTGTTTCTCGACGAGATTGGCGACATGCCGATGCACGCCCAGACCCGCCTGCTGCGCGCGCTTCAGGCCGGCGAAATCAACCGGGTCGGCGGCAAGGGCGTGGTCAAGCTCGACGTCCGGATCATCGCCGCGACCAACCATGATTTTCTCGAACTGATCGAACAGGGCAAGTTTCGCGAGGATCTCTATTACCGGATCAACGTGGTGCCGATCGAATTGCCGCCGCTGCGGGAACGCGCCAGCGACATACCCGCGCTGACCAGTCATTTTCTCAAGCTTGCGGTGACCGAGGGACTGCCGCAGAAACAGATCTCGCAGGAGGGGATGAACCTTCTCTGTCATAATTACTGGCGCGGCAATGTCCGGGAGCTCAAGAATGTCATCTACCGGCTGGTGGTAACCGGCAGGGAAGACACGCTGTCCGAGGACGCGATTCGCCAGATTCTGGCGGCCGAGCGCGGCGACGACCGGGTCGAATCCGCCAATATGGAGTTTGAAGGCCATATCAAGTCGATCGTGCTCGATCTGATGGCCGCGCCGGAGAGGGAAAATCTCTACGCACAGGCCCTTGAAAAATTTGAAAAACCCCTGCTGATCGAGATGATGCACCAGGCCCATGGCAACCAGATCAAGGCGGCAAAAATTCTCGGGATCAATCGCAACACGTTGCGCAAGAAACTTAACGAATATCAGATTGATCCGACCCGGTCCAAATAGCAGATCGCGACGAACCGACGGTGAGATTCGCCGAACCGTGATATATTTGCAATATAAGTGCTTTTCCAGCAACGAAACTGTTGTATTGAAAACACAATGACGGTTTTTCAACAACGCTCCGAAAAACGTGTGCCGAACTGGCTGCGCCGTCTCGCTCTGTTGGCCGAAAAAGAGACCGTCATGCGGCGTGTCGAGTGGATCGTTATCGTGCTGTTCGGCGCGATCATGATCGGCAGCTATTATATTCTGAGCGGTCAGTCCGAGCAGACCGATTTTATTTCCCCGCCCCTGACTGCCGCTCTGCTGGTCGCCAATCTGATTCCGGCGATGACTCTGCTGGTGCTCTTTGGCCGCCGGATCGCAAAGGGCAGGGCCGCCCGGTCTGCCATCGGCAGCAAGGGGCGGCTGCACGTCCGTCTGGTCGCCCTGTTCTCGCTCGTCGCCAGCATCCCGATGCTGCTGGTGGTCATTTTCGCGTCGCTGCTTTTTCAATATGGCGTGGAATTCTGGTTTTCCGACCGCGCCAGAGGCATGCTGGAAAACGCCAATGACCTGGCCCGCGGCTATTATGAGCAGAACCAGCGGGAGGTGGGTGAAGAGACGATCACCATGGCCAATGACCTGCGCAACTATTTGCAGCAGGCCGATCTGGAAAGTCCGGAATTTGCAGAAGGTTATGTCTTTCAGGTGCTGTCGCGCAAGCTGAACGAGTCGGCGATTATCGAAATCGGGTCGGATGGTGTTGCCAGAACAGCAGCGGCGGTCGATCCCGATGACAATGACCAGGGACCCAAGATAACCGAAGCGGTGATGAAACAGCTCCAGCAGGGGCAGAGCTATGTCGTGACGGCAAGGCCCAACAAGATCGAGGCGGTGACCGCGCTTGATCTGAAATCGCGTATATTCCTCTACGCTGCGCGCGATTCCGATATGCTGGCGCTGAGCCAGTGGGAGCGGGCGCAGTCCGTGCTGGCGGATTATGAAGAGCTTTTCTCGCGGTCGAGAGGCCTGCAGCTGCAGTTCAATATCGCGCTGTTCGTCATCTCCCTGCTCATCGTCGGTCTGGTCTTGTGGATTGCGCTGCTGGTCGCAGACCGGCTGGTCAAGCCGGTCAGCGATCTGGTGCACGCGGCGAAGCGGGTTACCGAAGGGGATCTGGCAACGCGCGTCCCCACGACGTTCGAAAATGACGAGATCAGCACGCTGGGGCGGGCCTTCAACCGGATGACGGAGCGGCTGGAAACGCAGACCACGGCCCTGATGACCGCGAACGAGCAATTGGGCAGCCGCCGCGCCTTCATCGAAGCGGTGCTGGAATCGGTCACTGCGGGTATCATCAGTCTGGACGAAAAAGGCGAGATCAAGCTGGTCAATTCCCAGGCCCAGTCGCTGCTCTCGAAACCGATCGATGAACTGCTCGATGCCGACATTGCCCAGGCCGCTCCGCAATTTGCCGAGCTGATTGCCGAAGGCGTTGAAAACAGCATCATCGAATTTGCCTCCGATGCGGACATGCGGACGCTGGCGGTAAAGATAGTCGGGGGAGGTCCCAGCGGCCATGTCATTACCTTTGAAGACATAACCCAGCAATTGCTCGACCAGCGGCGTGCGGCATGGTCCGATGTCGCTCGTCGTATCGCCCATGAAATCAAAAACCCGCTGACGCCGATTCAGCTAGCCGCAGAGCGGCTGCAACGCCGGTTTGGACGCAAGCTGACGGTCGATCTCGATGTGTTCGAAAATCTCACCGGAACGATTGTCCGTCAGGTCGGCGATCTGAGAAATATTGTCGATGAATTTTCCTCTTTCGCCAGAATGCCCAAGCCCGTTTTCCGTCGCGAAAATCTCGACGATATCCTGAAACAGGCCCTGTTCATGCAGGATGTGGCATGGCCGGATATCAGCTTCAATTTTACGGCGGACGAGCAGCCGGTCACTCTGGTCTGTGATCGGCGGCAACTCGGGCAGGCATTCACCAATATCATCAAGAATGCCGCAGAAGCCATTCAGCAAAAAGCGGAAACCAGTCCCGATTTTCAGGTTGCCGACGGCGAGATAAATCTGGCCATTCACTCGGAGAACCAGCTTGTCATTATCGAACTGACCGACAATGGCATAGGTCTGCCGATCGAGCGGGACCGGATCGTCGAGCCTTATATGACCACCCGGGCCAGTGGCACGGGGCTGGGCCTCGCCATCGTCAAGAAGATCATCGAGGAACATTTCGGCGAGATGAAATTCAGCGACGCACCCGGCGGCGGTACGCGGGTGACGATCCGGCTCAACCCTTCCAAATTGGCGCGGCTGTCGCACGACAATGCGATCAGTGCGCCATCCGATTCCGACGACAGTGCCGAACAAATGGCCGCAATGGATAAATGAGAGTTAGAGGACCCACATGGCGTTAGATATTCTGGTTGTAGATGACGAACCCGACATTCGGGATCTGATATCCGGTGTTTTGGAAGACGAGGGATATACCACCCGGGTGGCGGCCAACAGTGACGAGACCATTGCCGCCGTCAACGAACGGCGTCCCTCCCTGGTCCTGCTGGATGTCTGGCTGCGAGGCTCGCGTCTGGACGGGCTGGAACTGTTGTCCGAACTGAAGCAACTTGATGCCAAGATGCCGATCATCGTGATCTCCGGCCATGGCAATATCGACACGGCGGTCGCTGCCATTTCGCAGGGCGCTGTCGATTTTATCGAGAAACCGTTTGAAGCGGAACATCTGCTGCATCTGGTCGCCAGGGCAACGGAAACCGAGCGGCTGCGCCGGGAAAATGAAATATTGAAAGCGCGGGTTGGCTTCGCGGACGAGCTGACCGGCAATTCGGCGGCGGTCAACAACGTGCGGGCGACCTTGAAGCGCGTTGCCGGCACCGGCAGTCGCTTGCTGATCTCCGGCCCCGCCGGGGTCGGCAAGGAAGTCGCCGCGCGCCTGATGCACAACTGGAGTTCGCGCGCCAATGCGGCCTTTGTCACGATCAGCGCAGCGCGCCTGTCGCCTGAAAGCGTCGAGGAAGAGCTGTTCGGTACCGAACGCAATGGCAAGATCGAAAAAACCGGATTGATGGAAGAGGCGCACGGCGGCACGCTGTTCATCGACGAGGTGGCCGACATGCCGCTCGACACGCAGGGCAAGATTTTGCGGGTCCTGACCGAACAGAGTTTCAACCGGCTTGGCGGTTCCCAGAAAGTCAGCGTGGATGTCCGCGTTGTATCGGCGACATCGCGCGATCTCGAAGTCGAGATCCGCGAAAAAAGGTTCCGGGAAGATCTGTTCTACCGCCTCAATGTCGTTCCGGTCGTGTTGCCGCCTCTGAACCAGCGACGCGAGGATATTCCGGTGCTGGTTGAACATTATGCCGCGCGCTTTGCCGCCGAACAGCGTTTGCACCCTCCCGAAATATCGGATGAGGCGATGGCCGCGCTGCAGGCTTGTGACTGGCCGGGCAACGTCCGTCAGTTGCGCAACGTGGTCGAACGCACGATCATTCTGGCACCGAAGGACAATTTCGCCAGGATCGAGGTTGAAATGCTGCCGCCTGAGGTGCTCGGCAATGACGATGATATCGACCAGGGCGTCGCGTCGCTGATGGGCTCGCCGCTGCGCGAGGCGCGGGAGAGCTTCGAACGGGAATATCTGAAGGTCCAGATTCGGCGTTTTTCCGGGAATATTTCCAAAACCGCCAATTTCATCGGCATGGAACGTTCCGCCTTGCACCGCAAATTGAAGATTCTGGGTCTCGCCTCGCGAAAGAAACAGGACGTTGACTGACTGCCATGGTTATCGGTTGTCGTAACGGCGCAAATCCCATATATGCGATAGCAGCCCCCCGGGTGGCACAAGGCGTAAGCGCAGAAATAATATCATGCCGTCGCAAAGACAGCCAATAATAGGAGTCAAATATGACCGATAAATCAAACAACTTGCAGGATTTATTCCTGAATTCCCTCCGGAAGTCGAAAACCCCCGTGACGATGTTTCTGGTCAAGGGTGTCAAGCTTCAGGGCATTGTCACCTGGTTCGACAATTTTTCCGTCCTGCTTCGCCGCGACGGTCAGTCGCAGCTGGTCTACAAACATGCCATTTCGACGATCATGCCGTCAGAGGCGCTCGACACCGAGCCCTTTACCGAGATGATGGCGAAGGCGAAGGCAAGGGCAGGGGTCCTTCAGGAGGTATTTCTTACCGCCGTTCGCGACAGCAACGACCCCGTGACCATGTTTCTGGTGAACGGCGTGATGTTGCAGGGCGAGGTCGCTGCCTATGACCTGTTTTGCATATTGCTGGAACGCGAAGGGCTGTCTCAGCTCGTGTACAAACATGCGATATCGACGGTGCAGCCGGGCGGACCGCTCAATCTGGCCGATTATAACAATGCCGACGATGGTGCGCATTGATCCCATTTGAGAAGGAAAGTCTCGACAGCAAAAGCGGTCGGGCGCTGATCGCTCATCCGGATATGGTGTCCTTGAGCCAGGCTGCGCTCGAGCATCGGCTGGCCGAAGCGGCCGGTCTCGCTCGCGCGATTGGTCTGGTCGCCACCGATACGGTTTATTTCTCGGTTCGCAAACCCAAGCCGGCCACGCTGTTCGGATCGGGACAGGTCGACCAGATCGGCAAGATGATGGCGGAACAGTCCGCAACCATATTGATTGTCGATGGCAGTCTGAGTGCCATCCAGCAGCGCAATCTGGAAGAGAAGCTGGACGTCAAGGTTATCGACAGAACCGGCCTGATTCTGGAGATATTCGGTGCCAGAGCCGCCACCGCTGAGGGGCGTCTTCAGGTTGAACTCGCTCATCTTGACTATCAGGCCGGTCGTCTGGTGCGCAGCTGGACCCACCTGGAGCGGCAGCGCGGTGGTTTCGGTTTTCTGGGTGGTCCGGGCGAAACCCAGATCGAATCCGATCGCCGGATGATCCGCGACCGGATGGCGAAATTGCGCAAGGATCTGGCCCATTTGCGCAAGACCCGCGCGCTGCATCGCGACCGGCGCCAGCGCGCGCCCTGGCCAGTGATTGCACTGGTTGGCTATACCAATGCCGGCAAATCGACCCTGTTCAACCGACTGACCGGGGCCGATGTCTTTGCCGAGGACCTGCTGTTTGCAACTCTCGACCCGACGATGCGCGAATTTTCTCTGCCCGGCTATGACAAGGCGATCCTGTCGGACACGGTGGGCTTCGTGTCCGATCTGCCGACGCAACTGGTCGCCGCCTTCCGCGCCACGCTGGAAGAGGTGACCGCCGCCGACATCATCGTCCATGTTCGCGATATTTCGCACGAAGCGACCGACGCCCAGGCGCGTGACGTCCGGCAGATTTTGGCCGATCTCGGCGTCTCCGAGGAAGCAGGAGAGGGGCCTCCCGTGATCGAGGCCTGGAACAAGATCGACAAGATTGATCCCGACGCCCCGGAATATGCGCGGATCATGCCGCCGCTGCCGGAAAATGTTTGCGCTATCTCGGCCGAAACCGGCGCGGGGGTCGATATATTGGTCAATCTGATCGCGAAAACCTTGTCCGAAGGCTATCAGTGCGAACAGATCACCATTGCGGCGTCCGACGGCAAGCGAATGGCCTGGCTGCATGAAAATGGTCGAGTGCTGAGCAGCGAACAACAGGCGGATGAACTGGTGCTGGAGGTAGAAATGTCACCGCGAAACTGGGGCCGCTACGACGCGCTGGACTAAGCGCTCAGCCGGTCGCCAGGCTGGTCTTGGCCTTCTGCCATTCTGCTTCCAGCTCCTCGATCGACATTTCCTGCATGTCTTTATCAAGACTGGCTTCGACCAGACTGAATCTTTTGGCAAATTTCGCCGTCGCGTCGGCGAGCGCGCGTTCCGCATCGACCTTGTAATGCCGGGCCAGATTGACCGCGGAAAAGAGCAGATCACCGATTTCCTCGTGGACTTGCTCGTCGCTGCTCGCCGCCTCGACTTCGTCTAGCTCCTCAAGCAGCTTTTCCTTGACCGGTGCCTTGTCCGGCCAGTCAAAACCCACTCGGGACGCTCGCTTCTGAATTTTCTGCGCGCGCAGCAGGGCGGGCAGGGCCAGTGCCACACCGTCGAGCGCGCTCGACTGGCCGGACTGCTCGCGTTCGCCTGCCTTGATCTGTTCCCATCCGGGACTCTCGCTGGCTTCGCCAAAAATATGCGGATGCCGGCGGGTCATCTTGTCGCAAATCGACGTGACCACGTCCTGAAAGTCGAACTTGCCGTGATCGGCCGCAATCTGGCTGTGAAATACGACCTGTAGCAGGAGATCGCCAAGTTCGTCGCGAAGTGACACCATATCGTCACGTTCTATGGCATCGGCAACTTCATAGGCTTCCTCGATCGTATAGGGCGCAATGGTCTTGAAAGTCTGCACCTTGTCCCATTCGCATCCGGTGTCCGGATCGCGCAAAAGCCGCATGATTTCTAGCAGGGGATTGATCAATGGGCCATCCGTTCCGGTCTGTCGATAAGGTTGATAATATATATTATGTTAAATAAAAACTCATCCCGCAGGGGCTCCAGCCGGCGGTTCCAACACCATTTCCGTACCCTCCACGCGCCAACTTCGCAAACTTGACAAAAAATTCATCCCGATCACATTGGAATCGCCAAATTCCTCCGCCACCACAACCGGCAGATCCTTTGCCAGCATCGGTCCGATCTGCAACGACTGAATGGTTCCGCGCTGCGCCTGGACGGATCCATTGGCGGTGCTCAGGATAACTGGAAACGGACTGTCACTGATATTGATGCCGGCTTTCTGCGCCGTCGCCAAAGTCATTGCCGTGGTGGTCGCGCCGCTGTCGATCAGAAACCGCACCGGCTCCGCGTTAACCTCTGCATCGACCCAGAAATGACCGTCCGCCGATTGGCGGATCCGCAACGTATCCCCGACCACCGCCTGTTCGTTTCCTCCGGTCATTTCTCCGGTGACCCGGCCCCAGACCGCCAATATTTCACGCTGATAGGAAAAGCCGACGATGAACAGCGCAAAGATCGCGACCCACGCCAATATGTTGCGGAAAACCTCGCCCAGTCCAATGCGACGCGAAAACAAGGCGCCGGCAACCAGTACCAGCGCACCGATCGCGAACACAAGATTGATATTCTGGTCCTCTGTCACAGTTCAGATTTCTCTCATATAGCCATCATAGGCTGGCCGGACATGATCCGGCAATATGCTGACAAGATGGGCATAGTCCATCGACTTGTCCATATGCGTCAACAGACTGAGGCCCGGCTTGACGTCCTCAACAAGCGCCAAAGTCATATCAAGATGCGCATGAGTGGGATGCGGCTCGTCGCGCAAGGCGTCGACCACAAACAGGTCGCAATTGTGGTATAAGGCACGCATTTCCCGGGTCACCTCGCCAAAATCGGTGGCATAAACGATGGATTTTCCCCGGTGCTCGAAGCGCAGTCCGGCCGACGTTATGCCGCCATGCGGCTGATCGACATGGCTGACAGCAATATCTCCGATTTCAACGCCCTGCTCTTCCAGCGCCCTTCCCTCGCAAAGAGAAGGATAATATTTATGTCCCTTGAAAATATAGGAAAAACGCTGCTGCAAACTCTGGAGCGCGAAAGGGCGGGCATAGGCAGGAATGGGCTCGCGCGTTCGCTGGAAAACGGGCCGCAGATCATCGATGCCGTGGCAATGATCAGCATGGTCATGCGTCCAGATCACTGCGTCGATATGATCAATGCCATTGTCGAGAAACTGGTTGCGCAAATCCGGCGACGTATCGACCAATATCCTGGTCGTTTCGCTTTCCACCAGAATTGAAACGCGGCTTCTCCGGTTTTTCGGTTCCTTCGGATCGCAATCGCCCCAGTCATTGCCAATGCGCGGCACCCCGGTCGAGGTCCCGCATCCCAATATCGTCAGCTTCAACGCCACATTCAGGACCGCGCCTTGGAAAAGAGCCGGTAGAAATTGCGAGCGGTGGTTTCGCAAAGCTGCTCATATTCCTCGCCGCGCAATTCGGCCAGATAACGGGCGGTATCCGCAACAAAGGCCGGCTCTCCGGTCTTTCCGCGATGCGGAACCGGGGCAAGGAAAGGTGCGTCGGTTTCGACCAGAAGCCGGTCCGGCGGCAGTTTTGCAGCCGTTTCCTTCAGGTCTTTCGCATTTTTGAAGGTTACGATACCGGAGATCGAAATATAAAGGCCAAGCGCCAGCGCTTTCCGGGCGAAATCCTCGCTGGCGGTAAAGCAATGGATCACACCGCTATAGGCGCCCTGCTCCATTTCCTCGGTCATGATTGCGGTGGTGTCGTCCTCGGCATCGCGCGTATGGACGATGATCGGCAAGCCGGTTTCGCGTGCGGCATGAATATGGGTGCGAAAGCTCTGCTTCTGCCGCTCCCGGTCGCTGTGATCATAATAATAATCCAGTCCCGTTTCGCCGATCGCAACAACCCGCGGATGGGCGGCCTCCTTGACCAGCTTGCTGAGATCGACATCGGGGTGCGCGTCGGCTTCATGAGGATGGATACCGATGCTGGCCCAGACATCCTGTTCCCGTTCGGCCGTCGCGACAATATCCCGCCATTCGCTTTCGCGGGTCGAGATATTGAGCATCGCGGTGACACCGCTTTCCCGGGCGCGATCGAGTACAGCGCCCTGCTCCTCGACCAGACCCTTGTAGTTCAGATGGCAATGGCTATCGACCAGCATTCAGGGATTTACCTCGTCCTTCAGCAGTTCAAGACGGGGAAATATCCCGACCGGCTGCGGCAATTCAAGACCAGGTTCAATCGCGGTCCCCAGATGTTCAAATTCACGCGCATTCGGTGGCTGAGCCAGCAGGTCCAGCATCTTGTCGCAGCTTTCCGGCATCACCCAGCGGAGCATGATCGCCAATTGCCGGATCGCTTCCGCCGTATGGTAGAGCACGCTATCCGCTCTGGCAGGATCGGTTTTGCGCAACGCCCAGGGCGCCTGATCCGCAAAATAGGTGTTGGTTGCGCTCAACTGCTCGCGAATGGTGTCAAGCGCCTGGTCAATCTTGAACAGACCGCCAGTCATCGCCTCGGTCACGGCTGCAAAACAGCGATCGAGCTGGCGGAGCAGCTCGGCCTCGGCGTCTGTGGCGGTACCGGGCTGCGGTACAAGTCCGTCGCAATTCTTGGCGATCATCGACAGGCTGCGCTGGGCGAGATTGCCGAAATTATTGGCCAGATCAGCGTTGGTCTTGGTGACAATGGCATCGGCCGAATAGGTTCCATCCTTGCCGAACACCACGTCGGCGAGCAGGAAATAGCGCAGTTGATCGACGCCGAAACGCTCAGCCAGCGCCATCGGGTCGACCACATTGCCCACCGATTTCGACATTTTTTCGCCCCGGTTCAGCAGAAAACCGTGGCCGAACACCTGTTTGGGGAGCGCCAGTCCGGCGCTCATCAGAAAGGCTGGCCAATAGACCGCATGAAAGCGCACGATATCCTTGCCGATCAGATGAAGGTCAGCCGGCCAATATTTTGCGAACATGCCCTCGGTGTCGGGATAGCCGACACCGGTCATATAGGTCGTCAGCGCGTCGACCCAGACATACATGACATGGCCCGGCGAGCCCGGAACCGGAACGCCCCAGTCAAAGCTGGTGCGCGATATGCTCAGATCCCTCAGCCCGCCCTCGACAAAGCGCATGACTTCATTGCGCCGGCTTTCGGGCTGGATAAATTCGGGATGCTCTTCGAATAATTTCAGCAACCTGTCCTGATATTCGGACAGTTTGAAGAACCATGTCTCCTCCGCTGTCCATTCGACAGGGGTGCCCTGCGGAGAGAGCTTTACGCCCCCCTCGCCTGTTTCCAGCTCGTCTTCGGCATAAAAAGCCTCGTCGCGCACCGAATACCAGCCTTCATAGCGGTCCAGATAGAGATCGCCATTGGCCTCCATCGCTTTCCACAGAGCCTTGCTGGCGTCATGATGCGCCGGTTCGCTGGTACGGCGAAAACCGTCATACCCGATATTGAGTTTATCGCACATCTCTATGAAATAAGAGGACATTTCATCGGCGAGCCTGATCGTTTCGACGCCGGCTGCACGCGCCGTCTGAACCATTTTCAGGCCATGTTCGTCGGTGCCGGTAATCAGCCGGACATCGCGTCCGCTCAGTCGGTAAAAACGGGCGATGGCATCGGCTGCGATCGCCTCATAAGCATGGCCGATGTGCGGACGACCGTTGGGATAGCTTATCGCGGTGGTAATATAAAAGGGTTCAGACATGCCCTCTCTCTTGATGCATTGACGGCGCTTGTAAACAGCCAAAATCTCTATTTTTGTCGCGGCGAGGGTGCAAGATCGCCCATCAGGCTTCCCAGCCGGAATATTACCGCCTGATTATCCAGCGCTTTCGGCACTGCCGCAGAGGCGAGGTCACTGGCTTCCCGCCATTTTTCAATGGCCTGCAGCGATTGTCCCGTCGCACCATATTTGATCTGCTCGGCGATCAAGCTGGGAGCCCTTTCCAGAAAAGCCCTGTATCTCGGAGTCGCTGCCTTGAGGGAGAGCTTGCGGGATAATTCGCTCTTCAACTGATTGTCCCGGTCGCCGGTCTTGATGATTTCCCGGGCCAGCCCTTCCAGCTCCGCGAGCCCGACTTCGACATATTGCAGGGCGCGACCGGGTGAACCTTCCCCCGCCAGAACCAGTGCATCAAGATCGGCCTCACTCAATTTGGGCGAGGCATTTTTCAATATGGCCCGCATGTCATGATCGTTCAGCGGTTCAAAGCGCAGCATCTGGCAGCGCGACCGGATTGTCGGCAGCAACCGGTCGGGCATATGGCTGATCAGAAAGAAAATGGTATTTTTCGGCGGCTCTTCCAAATTTTTCAATATCGCGTTGGCTCCGGCGCGCTCCAGATCATCGGCCGCGTCGATAATCACAACCCGATATTCGGAAATAGACGCCTGATTCTGAAACAGCGGTTGCAAAGCCCGAATCTGGTCAACCTTGATATTCCGTGCAAGGTCATGCTCATCAAGCGAATCCAGGCCATTGTCCCGCGCCTTCTTTTCCTCCTTGTCCCCTTTTGGTCCGCGGCGCAGCAACCGGAAATCCGGGTGGGACCCTGCGGCAAGCAGATGGCCGGCTTCATCATCCTGAGTAGCGGAGAAACGGGCTGGACGGTTGCGGGAATTGAGCAGGAAATGCGCGGCTTGCTGGGCAAAGCCGGCCTTGCCCAGTCCCCTGTCGCCTGCCAAAATCCAGGCATGATGAAGCATATCCCTGGCGAGCGACTGGCGAAATATCTGCTCTGCTTTTTCGTGACCCAAATATGACGTCATGACATCAAGTCGCCAAGATTCTGCACCAGCATAGCGGTGATGGACTCGACACTCTGCGCCGCGTCGATGATGCGAATACGTTCGGGCTCGTCGGCCGCAAACTGGCGGAAATTGGCCATGACGGCCTGATGATAGGCACTGTCCCGGCCGCCGATCCGATCGCTGCCGCCGCGATCGCGCGCCGCAGCTCTTTTCGAGGCGACCGCCTCTGGCAGATCGAGGATGAAGGTCCGGTCCGGCATCAGCCGATTGCTCCCGACCCGATGCAGTTCCATGATTTCTTCATCGCTCAGTGCACCATTCACGCTCTGATAGGCGCGGCTGCTGTCGATGAACCGATCACAGACAACCCATTCTCCGCGCGCCAGAGCCGGGCGAATGAGCTTGGCGCAATGTTCGGCGCGGGCAGCGGCAAACAGCAGGGCCTCGGTACGGATATCCCATTTGTCCTCGCCGCCGGTCAGCAGCATTTCACGGATTATCTCGGCACCAGGAGTGCCGCCCGGCTCGCGCGTCAGCTGCACCGCATAGCCTTTTTGCTCGAGCATTTTCGCCAGAGCGACGGCCTGCGTTGACTTGCCGGTCCCTTCGCCGCCCTCCAGGCTGATAAAGCGGCCTGGGGTCACGCCAGCCCGAGCAGAGACTTCAATCCGGCCCAGACTCTGTCAAAGAAACCAGCTTCTCCGACATCCTCGCCCGCGACCAGAGGCACCGACTGTTTGCCGGCATCGACCGTTGTGACGACCAGTGTCGCGATCGGCTGTCCTTTGGCGATGGGAGCCTTGATCGGCCCTTGATAGGTCACTTTCATCGAGACATTGCCGTCGGAAGCTTTTGGGATCGTGACAAAAAGATCCTTCGGCGCGACAAGCGAAACGGAGGAATGGTCACCCAGTTGAACTTCTGCCGTCTGAACCTTCGTGCCTTTGTCAAAGAGCTTTTTGGGCTCCCATGCATTGAAGCCCCAGTTCATGAATTTAACCGATTCCTCGATCCGGCCACCATAGCTGTCCAGACCAGCGAGAACCGAGACCAACCGCCTCCCCTTCTGTTCTGCAGAACCGGTAAAGCCATAGCCCGCTTCTTCGGTATGTCCGGTCTTCAACCCATCGGCGCCCGCCACCTTGCCCATCAGGGGGTTGCGGTTTGACTGAGTGATACCGTTCCACTCAAATGCGTCCTGACCATAAAAAGCATCATAGAGTTTCGGAAAATTATTCACCGTGGCCGATCCGAGCGTCGCCAAATCTCTCGCAGTAACCACGGTCACGCCTTCATCCGGCCAGCCATTGCTGTTGCCGAACCGGCTGTTCGACATGCCCAGTTCTTTTGCCCGCTTGTTCATCAGCCCGACAAAAGCCGGTTCGGTGCCGGCAATACCTTCTGCCAGGACAACGCAGGCATCATTCCCAGACAGAGTGACGATGCCATGCAGCAGCTCGCGCACGCTGACCTGATCGCCTACGCCGAGAAACATCGTGGATCCCTGGTTGTTCCACTTTTTCCAGGTCTCTTCATTCACACGAAACTTGTCGTCCAGCTTGAGCTTGCCCTTTTGGATCAGGTCAAAGGCGACATAGACGGTCATCATCTTGGCCATGGAGGCCGGCGGAATTTGCTTGTCCGCATTTTTCTCGAACAGCACGGCTCCGGAAGACAGGTCCGTCATATAGGCTATCGGCGCATCGGTTTCAAAGCGGGGGGCAGCGACCACCACGGACGATAGGGCGATAAACGGCAGTGACGCCAGTAGATATTTTTTCATGTAGGCCAAGATTCCCGATAAATGATTAGCGACTCAAGATCATTGATCCGCACGCAAAACACGTGCTCCGCTATAACCCCGCTGCTGCGCCTGTGCCAGCCCTGCTTGCGCTTCTTGTTCGCTGGCGAAGGGGCCGTAACGCACCCGCCAAATGGATCGGCTACCGTCCGGTATCACCCGGGCACCGATTTTTTTGGCCAGCGTATCGGCGCGCGACTTGCTGCTGAAAGCGGCCACCTGAACCACATAGGATCCGGCCAGTCCGTCGACATAATTGTCGCCGACGCTATTTTCTGCAGCAACCGGTCGTCCCGGACCTTCGACGATGAAGCGACCGTCGCGTGTGCCGGATGTTTTCGCCGGAGTCCGAGGATTGGTTGAAACAGCCGGTGATGGAGCATGGCTGGATTTCCCAGCCTGTTTGACCGGCTCCGCCGGACGAGGAAGCTTGGCCAGATTTTTCCGCAATATCGACAACAGGGAATCCGGTGTCGCGATGCGTTCGGTCGCAGGAGCCCCCATGCGCAGCACGGCCCGCTCCTGCTCATTCGGATTGACCTTGCGAACCCTGACGCCGGAGACGCCATTGCGGTCAATGCCCAGCTGTCTTGCCGCCCCGAGCGACAGGTCGATCAAGCGGTCGGTGGCAAATGGTCCCCGATCATTGACTCGCACCAGGATGGTACGCCCGGTGTCGAGCGCCGTCACTTCGACATAGGATGGTAGCGGCAGCGTCTTGTGCGCGGCCGAGATTCCTTGCGGATTGAAGGATTCGCCGTTGGCGGTCACATTTTCCGCCAGTTCTTCACCATACCAGCTGGCATAGCCGACTTCGTCGTAGCTCTGGACGTCCTCGGGTGTATAGGTAATGCCGCCCACCTGGTAAGGGTCGCCAATTTTCTGTGGATAGTCGGAAATTGCTGCCGCCCCGCCTGGCTTGCCGACGCCTCCCGGAGGCGGAGTTCCGCCCGCACCCTGGCCAAAATCGCGCGAACCGGCACAGCCGGAAATCGCCACGATGGCCGCTGACAATATGCCAAGTTTAACTGCGTATTTCATCCGCCAATAACCCCACTGCTAGCCCGTAAAAATTCGAACAGTTATAATCCAGAATGACGCGATAATTGCCAGTCAGCAAATAAGCGCGGTTGCCCGCCCCATCGGGTTCCAGCAAGGTCGCCATCGTCCCGCCCTCAAGATTTTTTCCGGTGGCCGGAACGACACCCAGAGCCCGCCATTCTTTCATGCTCTTCCACTGGCTGTGACGGCCAAAGACACGCGGACAGCGGGTGGGAACAATCTTGCTTTCGACTGCCGCGCGATCAAGCGAGGAAGGTACGTTGACGGCAATGCCCCAGGGTTCTCCCCGGCGCCATCCCGAGTGAACAAAATAATTGGCGATCGAAGCAACCGCATCATATTCGCTGCCCCATATATCCGCATAGCCATCGCCGCTGCCGTCTTTCGCCAGACGCAGATAGACCGAAGGCAGAAATTGCGGCTTGCCCATCGCCCCTGCCCAGCTGCCCTTGAGAACAGATTGCGGCACTCCATTGTCGATCAGCTTCAATACTGCCAGCAATTCGGGTTCAAACAGCGCGCGGCGCCGGCCTTCATAGGCCAGGGTCGCCAAGGACCGGGGAATATCGAAATCACCGGTATAGGAACCGTAATTGGTTTCCTTGCCATAGATCGCCATGATGATCGGGCCGGGCACGCCGGTTTCCCGCTCGACGTCGATCAGCTTTGCGATCAGCCGCCGATAGGCCGCCTTGCCCTGCTCGATCCGGGCTGGCGTGATATGCCGCTGCTGATAAGGCGCAAAGGGCGGAATGGCGCTGTTGGGGCTGCCTCCCGGCTGCGACTGATCAAGCGAAACGACCCGCGGATTATAGGTCAGGCCGGGCAGAACCTGATCCAGAGTCTGCGCGCGGACCCCCTGCCGCAAGGCTTTCTCCCGCACCTCCTGCAGATAGGATTCAAAACTGGAATTGGCCTGGGCCCTGGCGTCTTGGATCGGCACTGCAGCGCTGATGCTGACAAGTGCAAGAGCGCTACAGGCGATGGTGGTCATGATACGCATGAATACTTCCCTTTCGTCACGGCTTTGTCGCACAAAGCGAGTCGAAGGGGAATCCCTAAATAACCCGCGCGAGCAACCGCTGGACCCGAAAGACCGGACAGCTGGCAGATTTGCCGCGCGATTTCATCCATTTGCAAAATGTTTTGCGCTTTCAAAACGGGGACGCTAGGACGCGTTCGACCCGGCTTTTTGAGCTATGCGGACAGGTGGCAGAGTGGTCGAATGCAGCGGTCTTGAAAACCGCCGAGGGTGCAAGCTCTCCGTGGGTTCGAATCCCACCCTGTCCGCCATTATTTCACGACATTTTTCATTTCCTCCTCCCCTATTTCCAGCTTGTCCCCTCTCCATCATTAACGCTGGGGACCGATGCTGCCATTAATAGCAGTATGGCCAGTGGACCGGCGCGCTATTTGATAGGCGGACAAGGGAAGCGATCGAGATGACCATATCCGGGAGTTACGACTATATCATCGTGGGGGCGGGATCGGCGGGATGCGTTCTGGCCAATCGATTGTCAGCGGATCCGGCCAATAGCGTGTTGTTGCTGGAGGCGGGTAGCGATGACAATTATTGGTCGATCGCGGTTCCCGGAGCCTATGCCTATACGCTGGATAATCCGGGCCTGCTCTGGCCTTATCAGACGCAGCCAATGGAAAACAGCGGTGGTCGCCGCTTTGCCTATCCGCGCGGCAAGGTCATCGGTGGCAGCGGCGCCCTCAACGGCTTGCTCTATGTTCGCGGCCAGGCACAGGATTATGATGACTGGGCAGCCGCCGGCAATGCCGGGTGGAGCTGGTCGGAGGTGCTGCCCTATTTCATGCGCTCCGAAAACAACGCCCGCGGTCCGGATCAGTGGCACGGCACAACGGGTCCCCTGCATGTTGCCCATCTTGCGGATATGAAAGAAAAAAACCCGCTCAGCGAAGCGTTTTTGGAGGCGGGGCAACAAGCCGGCATGCCGCTGGCAGAAGATGTCAATCGCGGTGATCAGTATGGCATTTCCTATTTCCAGATCAATACGAAGGACGGAACCCGATGCAATACGGCCCGCTCTTTTCTGAAGGAAGCGAGAGGACGTTCCAATCTGACCATCGAAACCAGTGCATCGGTCTGCAAAATTCTGCTGGAGGGCAAGCAGGCGAGCGGCGTGAAATATGAGCAGCATGGGCAATTGAAGGAAATATCGGCCAACAGCGCCGTTGTCCTGTCGGCAGGCGCGATTGCCAGTCCGCAATTGCTGGAACTCTCGGGCATCGGCAATCCCGCCATATTGAAAAAACATGGCGTGGAGCCGCTGCACATTTTGCCAGGCGTGGGTGAAAATCTGCAGGAACATTACATGGTGCCGTTTGTGTGCCGCGCCAGCGAGCCGGTATCGATGAATGAGCAGACAAGAGGCTTCCAGCTGCTCCAGCAACTGGTGAGATATGCGATGCGGCGAAAGGGAATTCTGTCGAACAGCGGATTCCACGTTCAGGGCTATTTCAAGTCCCGCGAAGAGGTTGAGCGGAATGATATGCAGATACATTTCTTTCCGTTTTCCGGGGAAACCGACCCCGAAAAGGCGCGGAAAAACAAGCTGCAGGATCAGCCGGGATTTACCTTCATGTTCACACAGATGCGTCCGGAAAGCCGGGGCCATAGCCATATTCAAAGCGGCAATGCCGACGTGATCCCGGCCATCAATCCCGCGTTTCTGACGGCCGAAGAAGACCGCAGGGTTTACATAGATGCCGTTAAATTCGGCCGCAAAATTTTGTCACAGCCTGCCATTTCTTCCCTGACGGCGGCAGAAATGGTGCCCGGGCCAGAGATTAGCAGCGACGACGAAATAATGGACTTCGTGAAAAATGCCGGAAACTCCATGTATCATGGATGCGGCACCTGCAAGATGGGTACCGACGACATGGCGGTGGTCGACGGTCAATTGAAAGTGCGCGGTATAGAGAAACTCTATGTGGCCGATGCCTCGATCATGCCGCGCATTCCATCGGGCAACACCAACGCTCCGACGATCATGATCGCCGAAAAGGCGTCGGAAATGATTCTCTCCCGCAACGGGATTGCCATGGCCGCATCCTGAGCAATCTGATAGGCTGGCTATTCTATGCCGAAGCGCCCTGCCCATCCCCTGATCTTCACCGACCTCGACGGAACCTTGCTTGATCACGAAAGCTATTCGGCCAAACCCGCCGATCTGTTGATAGAGCAGATCATCGGTCAGTCGATCGGCTCCGTCATTCCGATTACGAGCAAGACCCGGGCGGAATTGCAATGGCTGCAAGAATCGATCCCGCTCAGGGCAATGATTAGCGTGACCGAGAATGGCTCGGTTATCGTTATTCCGCAAGGCTCTGTCTTTGCAGGTTTTACGGGACCGCAACATGTCCTCTCCGGACTCGGATATGGAGAGATTCTGGAGCAGATCGAGGCTCTGGCCCCGGCTTTGCGACAGGAGATTAGAGGATTTGCGGATATGTCCGCAGCAGAGGTTTCACAAGCCACGGGCCTGAAATTGCAGCAGGCGCGGCTTGCCAAGCAGCGAGATGCGTCAGAACCGTTTCTCTGGTCAGGGTCGGATGGGGCGATGCAGGAACTCAGCGCGATCATGGCTGAAGCAAAGATTCGAATTCAGCGGGGAGGCCGCTTCTATCATTTTACCGGCGATGCCAACAAGGCACAGGCGATGGAGCGGGTTAAGGCCTCCTTTGCCGATCAACAGGAAGCCGATTGCGAGTTGATATCCATCGCCCTTGGCGACGGGCCCAACGACCTGGAAATGATCGAGTCTGCCGACAGAGGCGTGATCATGCCCAATCCCCGCGGGGTCAGCATAAACTCGAGCAAATCCCATGTCCGGATGGCTCCCGCCCCCGGTCCGCAGGGCTGGGTCCTTGCGGTTCAGGAACTTTTTTCGGAATTGGGTATTATCCTGGCAGAAAGCTGATTAGGCAGGTGGCTCGGAAACTGCGGGGATTATATGGCTGATTTTCATCAAAATGGTATCATATCAACACTTCACAATCTGACCGACCCCAGCACGGAATCGCTGGAAGCGCATTTGATGCTCTACCGTGCTGCCAATCCGATGGCCCTTGTACTTCCCTGTCTGTTTTCGGAGCTAGAGGGTCCGGCACTGGAAAATATCGTCGACGAATTATGTGATGTGCCATATCTTGATGATATCATCATTGGTCTGGACCGCGCCGACAAAGAGCAGTTCAGATATGCCAAGGACTATTTTTCCCGACTGCCGCAACGACATCATATCCTTTGGAACAGCGGGCCCCGGCTCACCGCGCTGGACGACGAACTGAAGCAACGCGGCCTGTCCCCGGCACAACCCGGCAAGGGACGCAATGTCTGGTTCTGCTTCGGCTATTTTCTGTCGGCCACGGACGCACAGGTGGTGGGGCTGCACGATTGCGATATCCTCACCTATGATCGGGGACTGCTCGCGCGCTTGATGTATCCGGTGGCCAATCCGGCATTCCCCTATGTATTTTCCAAAGGATATTACGCGCGCACCACCGAGGAGAAGTTCAACGGGCGGGTGGTCAGACTGTTGATCGGGCCCTTGCTGGCAGCGCTCAAGAAAGTCTGCGAACCGAACGACTATATCGTATATCTGAACAGCTTTCGCTACGCACTCGCCGGGGAATTTGCGATGGGGCGACAGGTGGTCAAAAACCTGCGCATTCCGTCCGACTGGGGCCTGGAAATCGGCGTGCTGTCCGAGGTGTGGCGCAACCATTCAACCCAGGCCATATGCCAGGTTGAGATCGCGGATAATTATGATCACAAGCATCAGTCTGTTTCGTATGACAACCCGGACGCCGGCCTGTCGAAGATGAGCATCGACATAACCAAATCCATTTTCCGGAAGCTTGCGACAGACGGCCAGATTTTCTCGCACGGCACGTTCCGGACACTCAAGGCGACTTATTTCAGGATCGCCCTGGACCGGATAGAGGCCTATTATAACGATGCGGTTATGAACGGCCTGACCCTCGACCGGCACGAGGAAGAAACCACGGTCGAGCTGTTTGCCCAGAATATTATGACCGCCGGTGAAGTGTTTCTGGAATCGCCCAACGAGACGCCTTTCATGGCCAACTGGACCCGGATCAACAGCGCCATTCCCGACTTCATGGACAGGTTCAAGGAAGCGGTCCGGCTCGACAATGAAGACTAGACAGGGCCTGGCGGCATGTTGCAGAACCACACGGTCTGGTAGGGCGACAGAAAGAAATCGCTTTCAATATCGGTGACCAGATGGCTCGAGATCAGATCCCACCAGGTATAGCCGGCGATCAGGTTTATATCGGCCAGGGAGAAGGTCTTCCCCTGCTTGGTAACATTGGTGATAGCAAATATGCTTTGCTTTCGATCCCGGCTCTGTCGCCAGACACCAAATAAGCCTTCGGGCAGAGCCAGTGTGAACTGGACCGCATTGGGATGGAACGCCTGCTGCTGCTTGCGCATCTCGATCAGCTTCTGGAAGCGGCTAAAAACCTCAGCTTCAACCGTAGTGGGGTCTGCCAGTTTCTCGCTTATCCTGTCATAATCCAGCTGTCGCCGGTTGATCGAGCGGTTGTGACCGGTCAGATTGACCTCCTCATAGCCGTTGGCCGTCGCCAGCAGGCTGTGAATATAGATGGCAGGAATGCCTTCCAGCGCCAGCATGATCGCCATCGCTGCCATGAATCGATCGACCTGATATTCGTCTGGTCCGTCCAGGGTGCCCTGCATCGCCTCAAAATAGGAGATATTCATCTCATAGGGTTTCTCGATGCCGCCCGGGCCGCGTCGCATCGAGACCCGTCCGCCAAAAGTCTGGATGGCGGCAAGCATCTGGTCGACTTCGCCCTGCGGCAAGGCGCCTTCGGTCGGCCGCAGTCCTATCCCGTCATGGCTGGCAGTGAAATTGAGATAGGTGCATCCGGCCAGGGCCGGCGGATTACTGCGCGTCAGCCGCTTCAGATAAAGTGCATTGCCGGTCAGCAGCGCGTGGGTCAGCAGCGGTGGCAGGGAGAAATTATAGATGACATGCGCTTCATTCTGGTTGCCGAAATAAGTCAGATTTTCATGGTTGGGAATATTGGTTTCGGTGATGATGATCAGCGTTTCTACATGATGATCAAACAGGGTGCGCAGCAGCCGTATGATCTCGTGAGTCTCATCGAGATTAATCGACGGCGTGCCGATTTTTTTCCAGAGAAAGGCGATCGCATCAAGCCTGAAGATCCGCACGCCATGGTCGATATAGGCCGCGAGGATCTTGACAAATTCGATCAGGACTTCGGGATTGCTGAAATCGAAGTCGAGCTGGTCGGTACTGAAGGTGCTCCAGACATAACGGTCGCCGGATGCCGTCCGAAACGGAGTGAGCAGAGGATGCGAACGCGGGCGGACCACCTGTCCAAGGTCAGTCGCCGGATCGGCGGTGAAATAATAATCCTTGCCTGGCGCTTCATCAGACAGAAATTGCTGAAACCATTTGGATTTGCTGGACCCGTGGTTGATCACGAGGTCCGCCATCAGCCGATAATCCTCGGCAATAGATTCGATATCCGACCATTCGCCGAGATTTTCGTCAACCTCGAGATAGTCAATAACCCCGAAGCCATCATCGCAACTATAGGGAAAAAAGGGCAATATATGAACCGCACCAATGGTCTGCCCAATATGCGCCTTCAAAAAGCGGTGCAGCGTTCGCAGGGGGCGCTCTTTTTTCGAGCGCACCGATCCACCATAAGTGATCAGGACAATATCACTTTCGTCCCACAAATGCTTGTCAGCGATTTTTCGCCGTTTGATCATTTGGCTTGTATCTGGCCAGAAGAGATTGACGATGCGCTCTGCCAGCATTTCACAATCATGATCGGGATAGACCACGCGCAGATGCGCTGTAAGACGTTGCAACAGATGGGTCACGGTAGCGCGATCATTCATGATATGGACTGTCGCTCCAAAAAGCAGCTTGACCCCGATGGGATAATCGGGGCTTTATTGTGCAGTGCATAAAACAGCAAATCCCGATTCAATAAAAGCTTTTTTAAAAGACCTGTATGTCCATGCGCTTGCACCGGCTCTGCCCGTAAATGCGATGCGTGATCTTATATGGCCAGAGGTCCCGGGGCGGACCTATATTCTGTCGGCTGGCAAAGCAGCAAGCCAGATGGTGGCAGCGATTCAGGACCGGTTGCCGACCGATGCAGAAGGACTCGTCGTGACTCGCAGGGGCTATGTCCATCCCGGATTTGCAGCCGACAATATGCGGATCGTCGAGGCCGCTCATCCTGTTCCTGACCTGCTCGGCGCCGAAGCGGCACAAAGGGCACTGGCGGGGGCCGACATGCTTGGTGAAGATGACCTTCTGCTGGTTCTGATGTCTGGTGGCGCCAGCGCGCTGCTGCCCGCTCCGGCTGCCGGCATGACTCTGGCCGAAAAACAGGTCGTTACCCTGGCTTTGCTGCGAAGCGGCGCCCCGATCAGCGAGATGAATATTGTCCGCAAGCATCTTTCGGCGATCAAGGGTGGTCGTCTTGCCGCGCGCGCCTGGCCGGCAGCGACCCATATGATTGCCATTTCCGACATTCCCGGAGACGACATCGCGATGATCGGGTCCGGACCAACCGTCCCCGACCCCTCGACCTGCGCAGATGCTCTCTCTGTTATAGAAAAATACGGAATCAACCTGCCCTCTGCAATCCGCGCCCAACTGGAGGCTGGCACGCTGGAAACGCCAAAATCGGGGGACCCGGCAATGCAGCGAACAAGCGCTGAAATTTGCGCCAAGCCTGCTGACATGTGCGCTGCAGGGGAAGAAGTCCTCAGGCGCTTGGGATATGAAGTGATCATGCTTGGCGATGCGCTTGAGGGAGATGCTCTGGAACTCGGCAAAGCGCATGCGCTGCGAGCCAGGGCGCTCAAAGCCGAAGGACGAAAGGTTGCCCTTATTTCCGGCGGAGAAGCAACCGTCGCGGTCCATAATCCCGAGGGGCGCGGCGGCCGGTGTTCCGCCTATCTTCTCTCCTGCGCCCTTGCCCTTGCAGGAGAGCCCGACATCTGTGGATTGGCTGCGGACAGCGACGGGATTGACGGCTCGGAAGACAATGCCGGCGCTTTTCTGTGGCCCGGCGTTCTGAATGCGATGGGCGGTGCCGATCAGGCCCGCGCGATGCTCGATCATGACGACAGCTATCTGGCCTTTCAGAAGGCCGATGGTCTTTTGATGACCGGCCCCTCCGGCACCAATGTCAATGACCTGAGAATATTGCTTGTCGGCTGATATGCAATGAACAAGCAGATATCACGCTGACGAGCGGGCTTCTTCCAATCCGCTGATCAGCCAGTCTCTCTCGAAAATGGCGGTGGCGACCGGTTTCGAGATATACCAGCCCTGCCCAATATCGCAGCCATATTGTGTGAGCAGTTCAAAACATGCCTGGTCCTCAATGCCTTCGGCTACAATCTTCAAGCCCAGGTCATGCGCCATGCGGATGGTGGATTTTACCATCACCCTGTTGGCATTGTCGCTTGTCATAGTTCTGACAAAATTTGATCCAGCTTGATTTCGCTGACTGGCAGACGTTGCAAATAGCTGAGAGTCGACTGGCCCGGGGGGCGTTTGCGGTCCCAGTTCGGGCGATTCGATTTTGGCGTGGAATCGATTTTGGCGTGGAAGCAGCTGCACCCCTTGGAAATGATCGATTCGAGAGCGGAGATCGCTCTCCCAAAATCAATCTCCAGCTAGGAATGCGCTTCTAAGCAAGCAATCTCCAGGCGCTGCTGAGGGGGACGTTGGGGACCTGCAGCGATACAGAACTCGCCGTCGGAACTCTTACTCGTCCTTTACCGGTCGCGTGTTGGAGCTGACATATCCCGCATAGCCATCGGTGAACGAAAATAATACGCCATCCGCTTCTTCGGTGGCAAATTTCGTCGCTTCGCTCGCCGAACTGCCAAACTCCATTTCATCCTTCTGTATCGCCGTAATCATGGCCTTCCGCTCGTCGGCGCACGCCGTTGGGGCAGCTTTTTTGAAAGCGCCGGCTCCGATTTTTTCATCCAGCTGCGACGTTGTGAATTCGACCAGACAGTTGGAATAAGCGACCCGGGCAGTATCCGCGTCTGCAACGGTAGCGGCTGATACGGTGCTGAACAAAGCAATACTCAGAAATGCAATCATCACGATAATTCCTCAATGAATGCCCCATTATAGCATGACTGGAATTGCGGAGCGAAGCAGTTTCAGTAATTATATGGTGAAAAAATATTCATGTTATTCAGTTATATAGCCTCCTTCCCGAGGATGATGTGCAATCTGCCGGATGGACGCCCCGCAGCCACCATCGATTCGCTGCGACTCATTGCCCAAACAATATTGGGGCTTGCATCCGGATCGATTTTGAGAGAATGGCGCATCAGATATCGGGTTTCTCTTAATTGAGAATTCAAAGGGAAACCGGTGAGAAATGGGCTTGCGCCCTGTTCAAATCCGGTACTGCCCCCGCAACTGTAAGCGGTTAGCCGATATGCCAAATGCCACTGGATCCCCGGATTTGGGAAGGCGGCATATCAGCTGCGATCCGCAAGTCAGGAGACCTGCCCTATATCGTCGTTCTTCAGCCGGACGGGGTGTGTCGGGTGAACGGGGGAATCCCCTGCGTAACGGCAATCGATGTCGTTAACAAAGGGAATCCTGATGCCTAAATACCGTCAATTTACCGCTCAGTTATTGAGCTGCGCTGCGCTATTCTATTGTCCTTCGGCTTATGCCGAGGAGGATGCGGATGCAGACAGCCTTATCGTGGTAACCGGAACGCGTTCCGGCGATGCTATCTCGCCCGATATCGATGCGGGTTCTCTGACGGTGATCGACAGCGACCAGATCGTTAGCCGTCAGGTCCGTCAGATTTCTGATATATTACGGGATGTGCCCGGGATCGCAGTGAGCACGACTGCCGGACAAACCCAGTTGCGCCTGCGCGGCGCAGAAGCCAATCACACCCTGTTCCTGATCGACGGCATCGAGGTTTCCGATCCGTTTTTCGGAGAGTTTGACGTCGGCACTCTGATCGCGGACAATATGGCGCAAATCGAAATATTGCGCGGTGAGCAAAGCGCGCTTTACGGATCGGATGCGATCGGTGGTGTCGTGCATTATCGCACCCTCACCGGTGCGGACGAGCCTGGTCTTTCCGCTCGCATAGAGGGAGGATCTTTCAATACGGTCAACGCAGCTGCCCGGCTGGGCGGAACGTCGGGCGCCTTCGACTATGCGTTCACCTCTTCCATGACCAGCACGGACGGTCAGCCCAATGCGCGCGGTGGCACCCGTGATCTTGGCAACGACAGCGCGGCTCTGGCATTTGTGGGCAATCTGCAGGCCACAGATCATCTCCGCTTTGGCGTGGTCACTCGCTATTCGAAGAACAAGGGCGATTTTAACGGCAGCGAAAGCGACCCCACGAGCCCCCTGTTTGGCCAGATTATCGATAGTCCGGGCAGACGATTTGAAAATATTGGCGTCTATGGTCTGGTGAAGGCAGAGCTTGACCTGATGGACGGGCGTTGGTCTCACCGGGCATCTGCGCAGTTTGCGGACAGTAAAAGGCGGAGCTATTCTGCTACTGCGCAGACCGGCGGAAGCGTGGGCAAGCGGCTCAAGGGCAGCTACGAAACCACACTCAAATTTATCGGCGACGCGATGGAGCATCGGCTGACATTTGCTGCCGACCTGGAGCGCGAAACCTATCGCAATACCGATCAGTCCGCTTTTACCGGAGAAAGAAGCAACGAAAATCTGGGCATTGTCGGGCTTTATGAGCTGGAAGTTGGTGGCCGTGCTTCGTTCAGTGCCGCCGTCAGATATGATGACAATGACCGTTTTGCCAATGTGACCACCTATCGCGTGCAAGGCGCCTATCTGCTGCCATCGGGAACGAAGCTCCAGGCAGCCTATGGCACGGGCGTCAAGAACCCGGGATTTTTCGAGCTGTACGGCTATTTTGACGGACAGTTTATCGGCAATCCGGACCTGACACCGGAGAAATCAGAGGGATGGGAAGCGGGGATAACCCAGCAGCTTCTCGGTGGCGACGGACAGATCGGGCTGACCTATTTCCAGACTCATCTGGAAGATGAAATATTCACGACCTATCCTCCTCCGACATTCACCGCGACGCCTGCCAATCGGGCGACCCTGTCCAAACGCAATGGCGTTGAAAGCTGGCTCGAGATCAATCTTGACGAAAGCTGGCGGATCAATGGCAGTTACACCTATTTGCGGGCGCGTGAAAATGGCGTGCAGGAAGTCCGTCGGCCAAAACATATTGGCAGCATGGCGATCGACTGGCACCTGCCGGACAACAAAGCGGGGCTGACCCTGGTCGCCCGTTATAACGGATCGCAACAAGATGTGGCCTATACCGACCCAAGCTTCATTCCGCTCAATGTCCGGCTGGAAGATTATCTGCTGGTGAACCTGAACGGACGCGTCGAGATCAGTCCGAATCTTGAGCTGTTCGGGCGCGTTGAAAATATTCTGGGTGAGCGGTATGAACAGGTCTTCAGCTTTGTTTCAGCTGGGAGAGCGGTTTACGCTGGTGTTCGCGGCCATTTTTGAATTTCTAAACAGAGGAAAAAAGCTTATGAATACGCAATCTTTTTCCGGAAAAGCGGAAGATATCTGGGCCGCTACCATGGCAGCGGCGTCGGTCCTGGGAAGCTGGATATTCGCCTGCATCACTCCATTTTCCGCTATTGGCGTTCTGCTCGCTGCCACATTGCCGGGTCGCAAGGCGGTGGCCTGGATGAGCGGAGTCTGGCTCTCCAACCAGCTGGTCGGCTATTTGATCCTGGATTATCCGCGCACAACGAACAGTTTTCTTCATGGCGGCAGCTTGCTGTTCGCCAGCATGGCGGGTCTGTTTGTCGCTATGGAAATATTGAAATGGCGCAAAAGCGACAATCTGGTCGCCCTCGCGCTGGCCTTCGGCGCGGCGTTCGTGGCTTATGAGTCCCTGCTATATGTGACGGCCCTCTTCCTCGGCGGAACAGACACGTTTGCGCCCGAGATCGTCTGGCTGCTGGCCAAGAACGACTTTTTCTGGTTCGCCGGCCTGCTGGCGGTGCGTGTTGCCCTGTCTCGCGTCCTGCCCCAGTTCTACGCCCCGAACCTGTCTGTTCGCTCCGCATGAGCAGCGACCTTCGTGTCGTATCCCTATTGCCCAGCGCCACGGAAATTGCCGTGGCGCTGGGACTGGAACCCAATCTGGTCGGCCGGTCGCATGAATGTGACTTCCCGAATTTTGTTCGCGATCTTCCCGTGTGCACGTCGACCAAATTGGAAAAGGGTCTGCGGTCGGATGAAATCGACAAGCGGGTACAGGAAATCGTCCGTCAGGGTCTTTCGGTCTACGAGGTCGATACGCCCCTGCTCCAGTCCCTGGCGCCGGACGTCATCCTGACTCAGTCGCAATGCGCGGTGTGCGCCGTCACGCCCGATGATCTGGAGGAAGCGTTGGCGACCTGGATAGGAAAGAAACCGCAGCTGATATCGCTGGCGCCCGACAATCTGGACGATGTGTGGGGCGACTTTCGCAAGGTTGGCGATGCAGTCGACCGGCCCGAAAAAGCGGAACAGGCGATCGAGCGGCTGCAGAAGAGCCTCGACGGCATGACGGCCGGCGACGCCCCGCGCCCGACCATCGCTGCGATCGAGTGGATGGAGCCGCTGATGGTCGCCGGAAACTGGGTCCCCGAACTGATCGAGATCGCCGGGGGTAAGTCGCTGTTCGCAACCGCCGGTCAGCATTCTCCCTGGCTGGAGTGGGATGCCCTTCTCGCCTCCGATCCCGACAAGATCATCTTCATGCCGTGCGGCTATCAGATCGGGCAGACGGTCGCCGAAATGCCGGCCATGGTCAAGCATCCGCACTGGGCCAGGCTGTCGGCGGTCCGGAACGGCGAAGTCTTTCTGGCCGATGGCCATCATTTCTTCAATCGTCCCGGCCCGAGACTCGTCGAATCCGCGAAAATCATCGCGGATATATTATATGCCGATCCCGCCAACAATGGCGATCTTTCGAAGGGCTGGATCCGCTGGACCGGGGAATGAAGACACCGCAGCGCCGTCCGCTATCATAAGCGGATCTTGTACGCCGATAGCTTTTCATACCAGGGCTGGCATTCATCCGCGATCCGCTGGGCCGCCGGATCCAGCTGCGGCGCAGCGCTTTCGGCCCCGCCAAATCCTGTCGTTTCCAGCACCCGCCCGTACCAGTGAGTCGCCCAGATACCGTCGCTATCCCGCGGGCCAGCCTGCCATGACAACATGCCATCATCCCAGGGGATATCCAGCGCCGAGCACAGCGCCTTCAGATGGGCTTCCGGATCGCGCACTATGTCGGCGCTATCCAGCACGATCGGCGGCTTGCCGGTCATCTGCGCAGCCTGATCGACATAGTCGAGCTGCCGTGCATAGCCGAGGTCTTCGGCGTTTACCTCGACCCGCTTGGCGGCATAGCTGGCAACAACCCGCACCGGATCGCGGATCAGGAAGGCATGGCGGTGATCGGGAAAGTCGCCGATCGACACATCCGCCACCATATGGTGCGGCATATGTTTCTGGTACCATAGCGGCTGGCTGCCCGGCACCGGTCCGCGCATTTCCTCCGCCACCGATTGCCAGTCGCAATCCATCGACGCGATGACTTCATCCGCCATCGGCTGACGCTGTCCCGTCTGCTTCAGAAAGGCCCCGTAAAAGGGTTCGTCGCTCACCGCACAGTCGCTGCGCCCGCCAAAGCTGCGCATCATTGCGGTCGAGATATTGCGCGGCCCGGACCACATGGCGATACGGATGGGGTCGGTCATGGGTGATCCTTCGTCATTGCGAGGAGCGTAGCGACGCGGCAATCCAGGGCGGCTAGCGAGGCTCTGGATTGCTTCGCTGCGCTCGCAATGACGGGTTCAGGCAACATCACGCTCGATCAGTTCCTTGTACAGCCCCTGCAGGCGCTCGACCATCGGCCCCCTGCCCTCGGTCAGCATCCGGCCATCCACTTCGGTCGCCGGCACCACGCCGGCAAAGGTGCCGGTAACAAAGGCTTCGTCCGCGCCATAGACATCGGTCAGCGAGAAATTCTTCTCGAACACGGGAATGTCATTTTCCCGGCAAATCCGGATGACATTCGCTCGGGTGATCCCGCCGAGGCAATAGTCGCCGCTCGAGGTCCAGACCTCGCCCTTGCGGACGATGAAGAAATGGGTGGAGTTGCAGGTTGCGACAAAGCCCTGCGGATCAAGCATCAGAGCCTCGTCCGCCCCGGCCTGGGTCGCCTGAATACAGGCAGTGATGCAGTTGAGCTTGCTGTGCGAATTGAGTTTCTGGTCCTGCACCGCCGGATCGCCGCGTCGGACATGAACGGTGAACAGGCGGATACCGTTTTCCACCGTACTCGGCAGCGCTTCCTTATATTCCGGAATGATCACGATCGTCGCCGGGGAAATCACCACGCGCGGGTCCTGATAAGGGGTTGAGCGGATGCCGCGTGTTACCATCAGCCGGATATGGACGCCTTCCTGATCCCCCATGGCGTTGCCGCGGATTGTCTCGTACAGCCGTTCCACCAGTTCCTCGCGAGAGATACCAATATCCATCGCGATCGCCTTTGCGCCTTCAAACAGACGGTCGAGATGGGCCTCGAGAAAGGCGATCTGCCCGCGATGCACGCGCAGCCCTTCCCAGACGCCGTCGCCGAGCATGAAGCCGCTGTCGAAAACCGACACCACCGCCTCGGCGCGTGGCGTCATGAGGCCATTGACATTGATCAATATGGTCTCGTTGCGGGGATCGGCGGCAAAGTCATGCGTGCCCTTAGCCATGGATTATAACCTTATGATTTATCGGAAAAATGTGGAGCGAACTTGACAATCTTTACAGGGTCTAAAGTAAAGAAATCTGAAGCTGCAGGAACGACCCTATTTTGCGATTTTGGAGAGCAGAGCATATTGCGGTTCATAATGTCAGGCTAGCGCAAACAGGGTGGTGTAGGAAAGCCTTAGTTATTCTTTCGTGTGTGTGTTCCCCGCCGAAGGACGGGGTCCAGAGCTGTCCTGCGCGATCGTCTGGGCCCCGCCCTTCGGCGGGGAACAGGATCCCTCTGCAGGTTCTTATCGTGTTTCCCTCTCCCGTTAGGGAGAGGGTTGCGCAGGTTTGGCAGCTTGCTGCCTAGTTGTAGCTGGGTGAGGGTGTACTTCGCTTCAGAGTACAGAACACCCTCATCCAACTGCGCCTAGCTTCGTTCCTCAGCAAGGCTCCTTATCCTTCTCCCTCACGGAAGAAGGAGTCACATATGCAAAACCCGTCCGTAAGCGTCGAGCACGCTCTCATGCATCATCTCGCTCAGCGTCGGATGCGGGAAGACGGTGTTCATCAGCTCCGCCTCGGTCGTTTCCAGCGTCTTGCCGATGGTATAGCCCTGGATCAGTTCGGTCACTTCCGCACCGATCATATGGGCGCCGAGCAGTTCACCCGTCTTGGCGTCAAACACCGTCTTGATAAAGCCCTCGGTCTCGCCCAGCGCAATCGCCTTGCCATTGCCGATAAAGGGGAATTTGCCGACCTTGACGTCATGGCCCGCTGCCCTGGCCTTGGCTTCGGTCAGGCCGACGCTGGCGATCTGCGGGTGGCAATAGGTGCAACCGGGGATATTGTTGATGTCCATCGTGTGCGGATGGCCGCCGGCGATGGTTTCCGCCGCAATGACGCCTTCATGGCTCGCCTTGTGCGCCAGCCATGGCCCTGCGGTACAGTCGCCGATCGCGTAGATGCCTTCTATATTGGTCCGGCAATGGTCGTCGGTCTTGATATGGTAGCGCTCGTCCGGTTCAACGCCGAGCTCGTCGAGGCCGATCGTCTCGATATTGGGCATGATGCCGACGGCGACGATGACATGGCTGAAGTCATGGCTTGCCTTCTTGCCCTTGTTGTCCTCAATCTCCGCCTTGACACCCTTGTCACCGACCTCGATACTCTTGACGCCAGCGCCGGTCATGATCGTCATGCCCTGCTTTTTCAATGACTTTTCGAGGAAAGCTGAGACTTCTTCATCTTCAACCGGAACCACCCGGTCAAGCATTTCGACCACGGTGACGTCAACGCCGATATCGTTGTAGAAGCTGGCGAACTCAATACCGATGGCACCGGAGCCGATAACCAGCAATTTGGTCGGCAGTTCCGGTGGCGTCATGGCAGTGCGATAGGTCCAGATGCGCTTGCCGTCGGCCTTGGCAAAGGGCAGATCGCGCGCGCGGGCACCGGTGGCAATGATGATATTTTTGGCGGTCAGTTCCTGCTCGCCCTTGTCGGACTTCACCGTCAGCTTGCCGGGTGCGGTGATCTTGCCCTCGCCCATCACGACATCAATCTTGTTCTTCTTCATCAGGCCGGTCACGCCCTGGTTGAGCTGCTTGGCGACGCCGCGCGAGCGCTTGACGATCGCATCGAGATCGGCGCTGATCTTTTCCGCCACCAGACCATAGTCGGCGGCATGTTTCATATTGTGAAACACTTCGGCCGAGCGCAGCATCGCCTTGGTCGGAATACAGCCCCAGTTGAGACAGATGCCGCCCAGATTCTCGCGTTCGACAATCGCGGTCTTGAGCCCGAGCTGCGAGGCGCGGATCGCCGCGACATAGCCGCCGGGGCCGGAACCGAGGACGATGAGGTCGTAAGTGTCAGACAAGGGTCTTATCTCCATTTTTTGTTTTGACGTTTGGGAGCAAAATCTTCGAGCACCACAATGCCATTGTTATTGCCGCTATCAAAATTCCCGGCGCGAAAATAACTGAGAATGTCCCACTTCCCAGAATTAGGGTGCCGGAAATAACTACAGCACAAGCCAGTGCAACCTTCATCAGATTGTTGAACGTCAGTCGATCATATTTCCTTAAAAGGAATGCAGCAACGACACCTAATGGTAAGCCGATCATTGACACCCCGATCGCAGAAAGTAACAAATAATTGAGGCCGACACTCAATATCAATCCAGAATCAATACCAGGGAGTAAAATTAACCAATAAGGGATTGTTGCAACTACAGAAGATACAAACAATCCAAGAATGGACAGAAAAATTAGATTGCCATTCATGCTGGAGTTGCCAAATAATTCTCGACCGCTTCTTTGAACGCCTTGTTAAGCTGCGCGCCTTTGGTGCCCTCGCCTAAACAGCAGATCTCAAAGATACGGCTCATACTAAGTTTCCTTGGGGACTTGCACCGGCGTCCCATCCCCGTCCACTGCCACAAATATGTAAACCCCCGATGCCGCCTTCATCATCTCGTCCTCATGCCGATCCCGGCGATAGGCCTCGACCTGAACCGTCATCGAACTCCGCCCAATTTTGGCGAACTCGGCGTAGACCGACAATTCATCCCCAATCCCTACCGGATGTTCAAAACGCAGATCAGTGGCGCCGACCACAACCGACTGGTGCCTGCTGTGCTTGGCCGCCAGCGCGCCGCCGGCCTGCGCCATCTGGCCCATCAGCCAGCCACCAAAGGCCACGCCATAGGGATTGCCCTCGGTCGGCATGACGATGGTGCGGATCGCTGGCACCTTTTCGGATATGTCGGTCAAGCCAGCATTCCCAGTGGATTTTCAACGGTTTCCTTGAAGGCCTTCATAAAGGCTGCGCCGGTCGCACCATCGATGGCGCGATGGTCAAAGCTGCCGGTGGCGGTCATGATGGTGGCGATCTGGACGCTGTCATCGATGACAACCGGTTTCTTGATCCCGGCGCTGATCGCCAGGATCATGCCTTGCGGCGGATTGATCACGGCATCGAAACTGGTCACGCCGAACATGCCCATATTCGACAGGCTGGCGGTGCCGCCCTGATATTCATGCATCTTGAGCTTGCCGGCTTTCGCCCGCTCGGCAAGATCCTTCATCTCGGTGGCGATGGCGCTCAGCGATTTGGTATCGGCGCTGGTGATGATCGGGGTGATCAGGCCGCCGGGGATACTCACCGCCACCGCGATATCGGCGCGCTGGTAACGGATCAGATTTTCCTCGGTGTAGCTGACATTGCTGTCCGGCGCCTGCATCAGCGCCACCGCCTGCGCCTTGATCAGCAGATCGTTGACCGACAGTTTGATGCCGCGCGCTTCCAGCGACGCGTTGAGCTCGCCGCGCAGTTTCAGCAGCTTGTCGATATTGACATCGATGCTGACCCGGTAATGTGGGATGGTCTGCTTGGCCTCGGTCAGGCGGCGGGCGATGGTCTTGCGCATGCCGGACAGTTTTTCGGCGGTGTGCGGAATATCGAAATCGCTCGAAGTGGAGCTTTGCTTGGCCGGTGCTTCGGCAGGCTCAGCACGAACGGATTTTTCGCTGTCCCCTTCACCCTCAGCTTGTCGAACGGTACCACCTTCCGCTGCATCAATATCCGCCTTGATGATCCGGCCATTCGGGCCGGAACCCTCGACAGCGGCCAGATCGACGCCTTTCTGTTCAGCCAGCCGGCGTGCCAGCGGACTGACCTTCAGACGGTCGTCGCCTGAACCAGACGAGCTTTTCGCTGCCGGAGGCGAGGATGCAGGCTTGGCTTCCTCTTTGCCTGCCGTTTCCTCGTCTGTTTTCTGATCAGGTTTTTCCGTCTTCGCAGCAGGCTTTTCAGCCTGTTTTTCCTTGGGTTCAGCAGGCGCTTCGATATCGCCTGCATCTTCGCCTTCTTCGGCAATGATCGCGATCACGGCGCCGACTTTCACATTCTCCGCGCCTTCGGGAACGACGATCTTGGCGATCACGCCTTCGTCAATCGCCTCGAATTCCATCGTCGCCTTGTCGGTCTCGATCTCGGCCAGCAGGTCGCCGGAGGACACGCTGTCGCCTTCCTTTACCAGCCATTTGGCCAGCGTTCCTTCTTCCATGGTGGGGGAGAGCGCAGGCATCTGCAGATTGATGGGCATGGCCGGTTTTCCTGTATTGGTCCTGTTTTCGCCCCAAGCTGTCCAACATTGAGCCTATGGCGTCAAGGGCGCTCGCTTGCCTTGCGGGCATTTTTATCGCAACAGGTATTTCTGACAGGAGGAGGAGCGTTCATGCGTACATATCTGGTGGTGATCGACGAGACCGACGAGGCCAGTCTGGCGCTGCGCTTCGCCTCGCGCCGGGCGATGAAGACGAACAGCGCGCTGCACATTCTGGCGCTGGTAGAGGCCGAGGATTTCGTCGCCTGGGGCGGCGTGCAGGCGACTCTGGAGGAGGAAGCCAAGAACCGGGCCGAAGCCCTCGTCTCCGGCGCCGCCGGCAGCCTGTTCGAGGAAACCGGCATCCGCCCCTCGATCACCGTCAAGCAGGGCAAGGGTCCAAAGGTCGTGCGCGCGATGATGGACGAGGTCGACGGGCTGGCTGCACTGGTTCTCGGCGCGGCGGCTACTGGCGCGCCCGGGCCGCTGGTCAGCCATTTTGCCGCCACCGAGGCAGGCTCCCTGCCCTGCCCGGTAATGGTGGTGCCGGGTTCGCTGAGCAAGGAAGAGATCGACCGGCTAAGCTGATGCGTGCGCGGCCAGTGCGCCGCGCGCCGGATAGCCCGACTCGATCGCATGGTCGATACCCTGCAGCAGCTGGTCGAGCGAGGGTCGGGTGAACGGCATGCTCTGGATGCTGGCAAAATAGAGCGTCTGGTCGGGCTTGACCAGCAGTAGCGCCGGTTCGGAAAATACCCGGGGCTCGTCGCTGCCGGGACGCCCGGACGAAATATAGAGCCCGAGGTCGCGGGCGAGACTTTCGCTGAGGCCATAGCCGATCATCAGATCCTCCATGCGCCATTCCTCGGCTGCCTGTTGCGCCCGCTGCTTGTTGTCCATGCTGATCGCGACCACCGTGATGCCGCGCTTGGCAAAATCGCGCAGACGGTTCTGCAGATCGCGCAGTTGCATCTTGCAGATCGGGCAATGCAGGCCGCGGTAAAAAAGCAGCAGGGTGAAATTGTCGCCGAGCCGCTGGCTCAGCTGAAACTTGCCGCCGTCGGTCATCGGAACGGTAAAATCGGGGACGGCTCTGGCAGGGAGAAGGCGGGACATTGGGGGGAGGATTCCTTTGCGATTGAATCTGCCCCTATTCAAGCCGAGTAGCGGTCCCGATACAATGAAATTTTACTTGCGCCGCTTCTTGCCCATATGGCCGCGGACATTGGCCGGCTTTCCCGGCTTGCCCTTGCGGTGCGGCTTGCCCTTGCCCGGGCGACGCGGGGCCGGGCGGCCCGGCATATGGTTGGCACCCTCGGCCAGTTCGAACAGCAGGCTGCCGGTGGCGGCATTGGCCTCGACCAGGCGCAGTTCGATCTTCTGGCCGATATTATAGGTGGTGCCGCTGTCCATGCCGGTCAGCTGCTGTTTCGACTCGTCATAGTCGAACCGTTCCGAGCCAAGCGTGCGGACCGGCACCAGGCCATCGCCGCCCAGTTCTTCCACGGTGGCGAAGAAGCCGAAATTCTGGACGCCGGTGATCCGGCATTTGACGACCTCGCCAACCCGGTTCGCCAGATGCGCCGAGATATAGCGGTCGATGGTTTCCCATTCCGCCTTCATCGCCCGGCGTTCGAGCTTGGAGATTTTTTCCGAGATCAGCTCAAGCCGCGCCGCCTCTTCCTTGCCCAGGCCCGAATAGGCGGGGATGGATTCATTGTCCGGTACCGGCTGCTCGAGCTTGCAGGCGCTGACCAGCGCGCGGTGCACGATCAGGTCGGCATAGCGGCGGATCGGGCTGGTGAAATGGGCGTAGCTGCCGAGCGACAGACCGAAATGGCCCATATTGGTGTGGCCATAATAGGCCTGGGTCTGGCTGCGCAATATCTGTTCCATGACCAGCGGCAGCAGCAGTTCGTCGTCGACCTGCTCGATCAGATTGTTGAACACCGCCGGCTTGATCACCTGGCCCATGGCAAAGCTCATGTCGAAGGTCTTGAGATAGTCCTTCAGCGCGATCAGTTTCTCGCGCGACGGGGTTTCGTGGACGCGGTAGATCACCGGCGATTTTTTCGATTCCAGCATCTTCGCTGCCGCGACATTCGCGACGATCATATAATCCTCGACCACGCGGTGGGCGTCGAGCCGCTCGCGGATCGCGATCTCGACGATCTTGCCCTGGTCGTCGAGCACAACCCGCTTTTCCGGCAGATCGAGATTGAGCGGCTCGCGCTCGTCGCGCGCCCTGGCGAGCAGTTTCCAGCAGGCCCAGAGCGGTTCCAGCGCCTGCTTCTTCAGAGGATGATCAAGCCGACCGTCGATCGCGGCCTGCGCATCTTCATAGGCAATATTGCCGGCCAGCCTGACAATCGCCCGGGTGAAGCGGGAGCCGATCACCTGCCCCTTGGCGTTGATTGTGACGTGGCAGACCAGCGAGGCCCGGTCGACACCCTGCTTCAGCGAGCAGACATCGGTCGACAGGGCTTCCGGCAGCATCGGCACCACCCGGTCAGGAAAATAGACGCTGTTGCCGCGCTTGTACGCTTCCCGGTCCAGCTTGCTGCCCGGGCGGACATAATAGGAAACATCGGCGATCGCGATCAGCGCCCTGAAGCCGCCCTTGTTGCCGGGACTGGCATCCGGCTCGGCCCAGATTGCATCATCATGGTCGCGGGCATCGGCCGGATCGATGGCAACAATCGGCAGATGGCGGAGATCCTCGCGCTTATCCTCCGATACCGGCAATTTGGTTGCCTGTTCAGCTTCCTCGATCACGGCATCGGGAAAATGCAGCGGGATTTCGAACTTGTGGATCGCGATCAGGCTGAACGACTTGGGCGCAAACGGATCGCCGAGGATTTCCTTGACCCGCGCCTTGACCTCGGAACCGCGCTTGACCGGTTCGGCCAGCACCAGATTGCCCGGCTCGGCCTCGCCCAGATCGAGGATCGCGGTGCTGCGGCGGATCTTGCGGTCGACCGGCTTCAGCCAGTAGCGGTCGCGCTCGTCCTTTTCGACAATCCCCATCAGCATCTCGGCGCTCTGGGCCAGCTTCTTCATCAGGAAGGCGACATGGCCCCGCCCGCGCTCCTCGGTCCGGGCCAGGATTCGGTCGCCGATAGCCAGCGCGGCGCGCCGGCCCTTTTCCTTGATCCGCAGTTTTGGCGCGGGGGCGCTCTCGGCTTCCCATTTTTCCGGAATGCCGATCGCCTCGTTGCCATCTATTTCGACGATTTTGAGAACCGTAACTTTTGGAATGCCGCCCATTTTGTGAAACGCCCGCCCCGGAGTGCTGTCGATAAGGCCTTCATCGGCCATATCCTTGAGCAGAGCCTTTAGCGCAATTTTGTCCGAACCCCGCAAACCAAATGCCTTGGCGATCTCGCGCTTGCCGACTTCCTTGTCGGATCGCTCGATAAGATCAAGAATCTGCTTGCGCGTTGGAACCTGTTTCGGTTTGTGGGTTTTCTTCGGACCGGCCATCAATAAGCTTTGCCGATGATGATCCGTTCATCAGCCGGCTTGCCGCTGAAGATACAATTGCCATCAACGGCGCCGGCATCCACCGGTACATTGCGGAAGGTGAGTTTCAGCTTCTTGAGCCGCTCCTCAATCGCTGCCAGCTCGTCACCGCTCGCCTTGCACCATTGCACTTCCAGCCAGCCCGGATATTTCTTGTTTTCCTTGTAGAAGCGCTCAACGTCGGACCAATGTTCGACGCCGCGGGTGATATTGCTATCCAGTCGCTCTTTGGCTTCGCCATGTAGCGCCGCCTGGATTTCCTCCAGCAGCGCCGGAATTTCGGGCAGGAATTCCGCCTTGGCCAGAAACTTCGTGTCCAGCTTGCCGCTGTCCTGATAGAGCGCATCGCGGCGGATCATCGCGACCTTGCCCTCGGCCATGTCGCGCGGTCCGATTTCAAGAATGACCGGCGCGCCTTTCTTGACCCAGGACCAGCGCTTGGTCTGGGTCTTGGCGCCGCTGGTATCGAGCTTGACCCGAACGGCCTCATCAAAGGCTCTCAGTCCGGCAATTTCCTTGGCCAGCGCCTTGCAATAATCGAGCACCTCTTCATCTTCCGGCTTGTCGCGGAGCATCGGCACGATCACCACCTGATAGGGCGCGATCAGCGGCGGCACGCGCATGCCGTCATCGTCGCCGTGAGTCATGATGACCCCGCCGATCATCCGCGTCGAGGTGCCCCAACTGGTGGTATAGGCGAACTGGAATTCGCCTTCCTTGTCTTGGAAGCGGATATTCTGCGCCTTGCTGAAGGTCTGGCCGAGAAAATGGCTCGTGCCCGCCTGCAGCGCCTTCCCGTCCTGCATCATCGCCTCGATCGAATAGGTCGCATCCGCACCGGGGAAACGTTCATTCTCCGGCTTCTCTCCGGCAACGACCGGCATCGCCAGCACATTTTCGGAAAATTCCCGGTACATCTCCAGAATATTCAGCGTCTCTTCCATCGCCTCTGCCTTCGACGCATGCGCCGTATGACCTTCCTGCCAGAGAAATTCGCTGGTCCGCAGAAACATCCGGGTGCGCATTTCCCAGCGCACCACATTGGCCCACTGGTTGATCATCACGGGCAGGTCGCGCCAGCTCTGCACCCAGCGGGCAAAGGCCGTACCGATCACGGTTTCCGAGGTCGGACGAACCACAAGCGGCTCTTCCAGCTTCGCCTCGGGATCGACGATCAGTCCGCCATCTTCGCCTTTCGTCAGCCGGTGATGCGTGACCACCGCCATCTCCTTGGCAAAGCCGTCGACATGCTCGGCTTCCTTCGCAAAATAGCTGAGCGGAATGAACAGCGGGAAATAGCAATTTTCATGGCCGGTGGCCTTGATCCGCTGATCCATCAGATATTGCACCCGTTCCCAGATGCCATAGCCCCAGGGGCGCATGATCATGCAGCCGCGCACGCCGGATTCCTCGGCAAGGTCGGCTTCGCTAATGACTTGTTGGTACCATCCCGCAAAATCATCTTCACGGGTGATGGACAGAGCATTTTTCTTCACTTGGTTTTCCTGCGGATTATTAGGTTCCGGTATTCAGCTGTCGAGTTTGTCGATCTTCGACTGGATATCGGCGAGTTGCTGCTTCAGCGCCCTGATCTCCGCATCTTTGTCCGACACGTCCCCCTGCGCCTTGTCTTCATCGTCGGTGCCGCCATTGTGGCCAAGGCTCAGTGCCTTTTCAAACACGCCGGCCAGCGGACTGGCCTTCAGCGCATTTTCAAGCGCTTCCTGAAATTGCTTCTGGTTCTTGACCGCCATCTGGCCGAGCGGATTCTTGTTCAGCGCGCCCTCGACAGCTTCCTGAAACTGCTTCTGGTTTTTTCGGAAATTGTCCATCGATGCTTCAAGATAGGATGGCATCAAAGACTGCATGCTGTTGCCATACATAGAGATCAGCTGGCGGAGGAACTTGACCGGCAGCATCTGCTTGCCGCTGCTTTCTTCGTCGACAATGATCTGGGTCAGTACATTGTGCGTGATGTCTTCACCGGTCTTGGCATCGACAACGATAAAATCCTGGTCATGCCGGGTCATGTCAGCAAGAAAGTCGAGCGTGATATAGCTCGATGTCTGGGTGTTATAGAGTCGGCGATTGGCGTATTTCTTGATTACGATCGGATCGCCTGGGTTGTTGGTCTTGGACTTGGCCATATCAGCTCCCGGTGAGTCAGAGATTCTGTTGTTGCTCTGTCAGTCCCACCATAAATATTTTATGTTGCGATTGCACTAAACCTATTTGTGCATCGCCGCAACTTCTCTTGTTGTGCAGTGTTTTTGCGCAGCAATTTTTGATTGTGCATCCGCGTTGTACTTCCCCGGTGAACTATCCCGGTGGAGCGCGCTAGCTCCACTCCCTGGACAGGCGATTGCCAAGACCGGTAATCAGTTCATATTGCGACAATCCGGACTGGACGGACGCAGTGGGCAGATCGTAGACGCAATCCACCCAGTCGCCTTCGCTCAGGTCAGGCGCGTGACTGAGATCGATCGCAACCATGTCCATCGACACTCGTCCAAGAACCGGCATCTTCGCATCGCCATGCCGAAATATCCCGCGACCGGAAAAGCCGCGCAAATAGCCGTCGGCATAACCGATCGCCAGGATCGCTATCGGATGCGGGCGGTCAGCAATATACTGCGCATTATAGCCGACCTTGTCACCGACTGCGAGCGTACGGACCTGGATGATTTCCGCTTGCAACGCGGCGACCTGGCGGACCACCTTCTCCAGTTCGGACCGCTGAATGCCCCCGTATAGGGACAAGCCGGGCCGGGTAACATCGAAATGATAGTCTTCGCCCAGTGCGATGCCGGCGCTGTTGGCCAGGCTTGTCCGGCAGACAGGCAGGATTTCCCGCGCAGCCTTGTAACAGGCCAGCTGCTCAATGTTCTGCGGTCCGTCCTCATCGGCGGAGGCAAGATGGCTCATGCCGATATCGATGGTCAGTCCGGTCAGGATATCCGGTTGCAGATCGGCGACATTGATGCCGAGACGATTCATGCCGCTGTTGATCATGAGATCACAGGGCCTTGCGGTCGGCAGCCAGCGCTGCACCTGTTCCAGACTGTTGAGCACTGGCTTTGCCGGCGACCGGGATGCAAAGGGCATGTCGGCTTTCTGAACCCCGTTGAGCACGGACACCGCGGCCCTGCCCGCAGTCAGGTCCTCGATCTCGCGCGCCTCCTGCCAATTGGCAACGAAAAAATCCTCGCAGCCAGCTGCCAGCAGACAGGAAACAACATCGCGCACGCCAAGACCATAGGCATTGGCCTTTACCGCCGCGCCCGCTTTCGCCTTTCCGGACAATCGGTCGAGCGCCGACCAGTTTGCGACCAGCGCAGCGCGGTCGAGCTTCACTCTGGCGGTTGCCGGAATCGGGATATCGGGATCACTCATGAATCGAGCGTTAGGGCTTTTGTCGGCCTTCGTCGAGCGCCGCTTCCGGATCGTCGGGGATGCCCCACCAGCCCACGAGCAGCGCGATAAACACGAATATCCACGTGTACCAGAGACCGGCATAGACATCGCCCGACCGCGCCACGATATAGCCGGCGATCAGCGGAAGGAACCCGCCGAAATAGCCCGCTCCGATATGATAGGGTATCGACATCGAGCTGTAGCGGATCTTCGCGGGGAACATTTCCGCCAGCAGCGCTGCGACGGAACCATAGTTCATCGCGCTCAGCGCCCCGAGGACCATCAACACACCGACTATGCCCGCCAGCGCCAGCGTCGAAGGCTGACGATCGGCAAAATCATAGCCATGGGTCACAAGGCTGGATTCAAGGGCCCGCTTGCGATCGGCGGAGCTTGCCGACAGCGTTGTAGCGACCGGCAGCTCGGTGCCACCGACAGTCACCCGCAGCTGTTCTGCCTCGACAACATCATAGGGAACGCCGCTGGCGGTCAGCGCTTCGAGTATCTTTCCGCAATCGCTGGGCTTGCTGCCGACAAGATCGGCAAAGGGATCGGTGCTGCACTGCTGGCCTGCGACCTGCACCGGCGCGCTTTTCGCGCTGTCCCACAGGCCGGGATTGGCGAGATGGCCCAGCGCCCAGAAGCAGGGAAAAAGCAGCACAAGGATCAGGATATTGCCGATGATGATCGGTTTCTTGCGCCCCACCCTGTCCGACCATTTGCCGACAAACAGATAGAAGGACATGGCGACCAGACCGGCGATGAATACCAGTATCTCCACGGTCAGTTCGTCCACCCGCATCGGACCGCGCAGAAAGGACAGGCCGGAGAAAAAGGCCGTATACCAGATGGTGGTAAGACCGCCGGTTATGCCGAACAGCGCCACAAATATGCGCTTCTTGTTGCCGGGATAGGTGAAGCTTTCGGTGAAGGGATTGCCGGACATCTTGCCCGCTTCCTTCATCGCCCGGAACACAGGGCTTTCCGACAGCTTGAGCCGCATCCACAGCGAAATTGCCAGCAGGACGATCGACAGCAGGAAGGGCACCCGCCAGCCCCAGGCGGCAAATTCCTCCGGCGGAATCAGGAAGCGGCAGCTCAGCACCACGGCGATACTGAGCACGAACCCGCCAGCGACGCTCGCCTGGATGAAACTTGTATAAAAGCCGCGTTTTTCCCTTGGCGCATGTTCCGCGACATAGATGGCGGCCCCGCCATATTCGCCGCCAAGCGCGAGGCCCTGAATGATCCGCAACAGGATGACAATCACCGGAGCCGCAATCCCGATACTGGCGGCGCCCGGAATCAGGCCGACGCCGGCAGTGGCAATGCCCATCAGGGTCACCGTCACCAGAAACGTATATTTGCGACCGAGCTTGTCACCAAGATAACCGAAGAGAATGGCGCCAAGCGGGCGAAAGCCGAAGCCGATCGCAAATCCGGCCCAGACCAGCAGCAATTGCAGCGTCTCGTTTTCGGAAGGAAAAAAGGCCGCGCCGATCAGCGATGCCAGCGTGCCGTAGATGAAGAAATCATACCATTCGAAAATAGTGCCTGCGGACGAAGCGGCGATGACCAGACGAATCTCTTTCTGCGTCGGTTCCCGCTGCCCCGCCATTGCGACTTCACTGGCCATCCATTGCCCTCCCCCAGGCGATTTTATTCCAGTTCGAGTATCACGGCATCGACGGCAAGGCTATCGCCTTGTGCAGCTTCCAGCGATTTCACCACGCCATTTTTTTCGGCGCGCAGGATATTTTCCATCTTCATCGCTTCCACCACGGCCAGTGGCTGGCCCTCGACAACCGCTTCGCCGACTTCGACATGCAGGGCGACCAGCAGGCCGGGCATCGGGCAGAGCAGATATTTGGACAGGTCGGGCGGAATCTTTTCGATCATATGGACCGCATGCTGCGCCACATGGGCGGGCAGGATCCGCGCCTTGTGGGTGGCGCCATTGCTGTTGAGAGCAAAGCCGTCGGCGGTCTTGGCGATCTTCACAGACAGCGGCTTGTCATCCACCGTAGCGAGGATCAGGCTGTCGCCCGGCGTATATTCGGTCGACAGATTGACGTCCTTGCCATCGACCGTGATTTCTTCCTCGGAAACCGAAACATCCATGATCTTGTCGCCGATCTTGACCTGCCATTCTGATGGCGGGTCGAGCCTTTTGCCGAGCTGGTTGTCGACGCGGCGGGCGCGGTCGGCGTGGGCGGTGGCGGCGAAGGCACCGATGGCAGCGAGATTGCGCAGCAGCTCGTCGGACGCGGGCGCGCCCTGGAAGCCGTCGGGATATTCCTCGGCGATGAAATTGGTGGTGATATTGCCTTCGCGGAACCGCTCGTGCTGCATCAGCGCCGAGAGGAAATCGATATTATGGCCGGGGCCCTTGATCTCGAACCGGTTGAGCGCGTCGATCTGGCGGTCGATCGCCTCGATCCGGGTCGAGCCATAGGTGATCAGCTTGGCAATCATCGGGTCGTAGAAGATCGAGACCTCGCCGCCTTCTGTAACACCGTCGTCAACGCGAATGTCCCTCTCGCCGTTCGTGTCGAGCGAAGTCGAGCCACCGGTACCCGACAGCTTCTCGACTTCGCTCGAAGCGAACGGAGCTTGCCGGAACTGGGCCTCCGGCGGCCGATATTTGACCAGCCGACCGGTCGACGGCAGGAAGCCGCGATAGGGATCCTCGGCATAAACGCGGTTTTCGACCGCCCAGCCAGTGAGCTTGACCTCATCCTGGGTCAGGGGCAGTTTCTCGCCATAGGCGACGCGGATCATCTGTTCGACCAGATCAAGTCCGGTAATATATTCAGTGACCGGATGCTCAACCTGCAGCCGGGTGTTCATTTCGAGAAAGTAAAAGCTCTTGTCGGCCCCGACGATCAGCTCGACCGTGCCGGCGCTGTAATAGCCGACGGCCTGCGATAGAGCGACGGCCTGCTCGCCCATCTTCTTGCGCATCTCGGGATCGACAAAGGGCGATGGCGCTTCCTCGACCACCTTCTGGTGGCGCCGCTGGATCGAACATTCGCGCTCGCCGAGATAGATGACATTGCCATGCTTGTCGCCCAGCACCTGGATTTCGATATGGCGCGGCTGTTCGATGAATTTCTCGATAAACACGCGGTCATCGCCAAAGCTGGCCAGGCCTTCACGCTTGGTTGCTTCAAAGCCTTCGCGAACGTCTTTCTCGTTCCACGCGAGGCGCATGCCCTTGCCGCCACCGCCGGCGCTGGCCTTCATCATTACCGGATAGCCGATCTCGGACGCGATGCGCACCGCATGTTCGGTATCGTCAATCTCGCCGATATGACCGGGAACCACGCTGACGCCGGCCTTTTCGGCCAGCTTCTTCGACTCGATCTTGTCACCCATCGCCGCAATCGCGTTGATCGGCGGCCCGATAAAGGCGATATCATTGTCCGCCAGTTCCTGCGCAAAGCTGGTTCGCTCGGACAGGAAACCATAGCCCGGATGCACCGCTTCCGCGCCGGTTTCCTTGCAGGCCTGAATGATCTTGTCGGCGATCAGATAGGATTCCGCTGCCGGCGAAGGCCCGATATGGACAGCCTCGTCCGCCATTTTGACATGCGGCGAACGCGCATCAGCATCGGAATAGACGGCGACCGTCTTGATTCCCATTTTCTGGGCGGTGCGGATAACCCGGCAGGCGATTTCGCCACGGTTTGCGATCAGGATTTTTTTGAACATTTAGGCTGTTTTCTTTCGGATTATCAAAAAGGTAAGGACTATCCATATTGTTGAAGTTGTCACCACAACAATTTCAAAAACGGGCATCCCAGTGATAAATGGTAATTCATAGGCTGCACCAGCGAGTAGCAAAAGCGGTCCACAAAATAATAGCCACGCAAACGTGAACCATGAAAGTGCGATCCACTTTTCGGCTTTCACTCGGCTGCCTCCATTACATCGTCCCGCTGCTCGGCCGCCATCGGCACCAGTCCCAGCTTGGCAAACATCGCCTCATCCGCATCATCACCGGCATTGCCGGTGGTCAGCAGCTTATCGCCGGTAAAGATGCTGTTGGCACCTGCCAGGAAGCACAGGGCCTGCGTGCTTTCCGACATGCTTTCGCGGCCTGCGGACAGGCGCACCATCGACGCGGGCATGGTGATCCGCGCCACCGCAATCGTGCGGACAAACTCGATATCGTCAATCTTCGCCAGCGGCGTATCGGCCAGCATATCGCCGAGCACCGTGCCCTTGACCGGCACCAGCGCATTGACCGGCACGCTTTCCGGATGCCTTGGCAGGGTCGCCAGCGCGTGGACAAAGCCGACCCGGTCGGCCCGCGTCTCGCCCATGCCGACAATGCCGCCGGAGCAGACATTGATGCCGCTGTTGCGGACATTTTCCAGCGTCTCGAGCCGGTCGTCGAACGTGCGGGTCGTGATCACCTTCTCATAATGTTCGGGCGAGGTATCAATATTGTGGTTGTAATAGTCGAGACCCGCATCGGCGAGCATCGCGGACTGTTCCTTCGTCAGCATGCCGAGGGTCATGCAGGTTTCCATGCCCATCTGGCGGACGCCCTGCACCATTTCGATGATCGCGGGCATGTCGCGGTCCTTGGGATTGCGCCAGGCCGCGCCCATGCAGAAGCGCGAGCTGCCGCGGTCCTTGGCCTGAGCCGCGGTCTGCAGCACGGTGCGGACATCGATCAGTTTCTCCGCCTTCAGGCCGGATTTCGCGCCCGCCGACTGGTTGCAATAGCCGCAATCCTCCGGGCAGCCGCCGGTCTTGATCGACAGCAGGGTCGACAGCTGCACCTGCCCCGGCGTGTGATGGTCGCGGTGAACGGAAGCCGCCCGGAACACCAGCTCGTCGAACGGCAGCTCGAACAAAGCCGCGATTTCCTCGCGGGTCCAGTCGTTGCGGACTTCGTTCCCTGCCGCAGGGCAGGGTCCAGAATTGTCCTGATCAATCGTCTGGGCCCCGGCCTTCGCCGGGGAACTGATATTTTCGTCTAAACTCATTCCGCAGCTTCCTCTTCGGGGGGCATATTGTGCCCCAGCAATCTCAAAATATCGGCCGCACATTCCACAATATTGCTGCCCGGTCCATAGATTCCGACCACACCGCTGTTGCGCAGGAATTCATAGTCCTTGGCCGGGATCACGCCACCGGCAAAAACCTTGATATCGCTGCGCCCGGCCTCTTTCAGCAGATTGATCAGTTCGGGGATCAGGGTCTTGTGACCCGCCGCCAGGCTGGAGGCACCGACCGCGTCCACATCTTCCGAAAGGGCCAGTTCGGCGGTTTCCTTCGGCGTCTGGAACAAAGGCCCCGAAATGACGTCAAAGCCCATATCGGTAAAGGCGCTGGACACGACATTGGCACCGCGATCATGACCGTCCTGACCCATTTTCGCGACCAGGATTTTGGGCTTGCGGCCCAGCCGCTGCGACACCGCATCGACGCCCTCGATCACCATCGCATAGCGCGCATCGCCTTCATAGGCCGCGCCATAAATGCCCTTGACCGGTGTCGGGCGGGTTTCATAGCGACCGAAGACCGCTTCCATCGCATCCGAAATCTCGCCAAGCGACGCCCGCTTGCGCGCCGCATCGACCGCCAGCGCCAGCACATTGCCGTTGGTCCTTGCCCCCTCGGTCAGTGCTTTCAGCGCGTCCTGACAGGCACCCTCGTCGCGCTCGGCGCGCATCTTCTCGAGCCGGGCGATCTGCCCCTGCCGAACTTTCGCATTGTCGATATCCAGCGTTTCCATCGGATCTTCCGCTTCGCGGCGATATTTGTTGACGCCGACGATCACCGCATCGCCCCGATCGACGGCTGCCTGCCGTCCCGCAGCCGCTTCCTCGATCATCGCCTTGGGCCAGCCATCGGCGACCGCTTTCGCCATGCCACCCTCGGCATCGACCTTTTCGATAATCTCCCAGGCCTTCTCGACCAGCTCGTCGGTCAGCGCCTCGATATAATAGCTGCCGCCCAGCGGATCGACGACCTTGGTAATGCCCGCCTCTTCCTGCAGCACGATCTGCGTGTTGCGGGCGATACGAGCGGAAAAGTCGGTCGGCAGCGCGATCGCTTCGTCGAGCGCATTGGTGTGCAGCGACTGGGTGCCGCCGAGCGTTGCGGCCATTGCCTCGATCGTGGTCCGGATCACATTATTATAGGGATCCTGCTCGGTCAGCGACACGCCAGACGTCTGGCAATGGGTCCGCAGCATTTTTGAGCGCTCGGATTGCGCGCCCAGCCCGTCCATCACCCGGTACCACAGCGTCCGCGCCGCACGCAGCTTGGCAATTTCCATGAAGAAATTCATGCCGATGCCGAAGAAGAAACTCAGCCGGCCGGCAAAGGCATCGATATCGAGCCCCGTCGCCATCGCCTGCTTGGCATATTCCCGGCCGTCGGCGATCGTGAAAGCCAGTTCCTGCACCGCCGTCGCTCCGGCTTCGTGCATATGATAGCCGCTGATCGAGATGCTGTTGAACTTGGGCATATGTTCCGACGTATAGGCGATAATATCGGATATGATCCGCATGCTTGGCGCCGGCGGATAGATATAGGTGTTGCGGACCATGAACTCCTTCAGAATATCATTCTGGATGGTGCCGGACAGCTTGTCTTGCGAAACTCCCTGCTCTTCCGCCGCGACAATATAGAAGGCCAGACAGGGGATCACCGCGCCGTTCATCGTCATCGACACCGACATCTCGTCGAGCGGAATCTGGTCGAACAGTATCTTCATGTCCTCGATACTGTCGATCGCCACGCCGGCCTTGCCGACATCGCCGACCACGCGCGGATGGTCGCTGTCATAACCGCGATGGGTGGCCAGGTCGAAGGCCACCGACAGGCCCTTCTGGCCCGCTGCCAGATTGCGGCGATAAAAGGCGTTGGATTCCTCTGCAGTCGAAAAACCGGCATATTGGCGGATCGTCCAGGGCCGGCCGGCATACATGCTCGCCTTGACCCCGCGGGTGAAGGGAGCAAAGCCGGGCAAGCCCGGATCGCCGGCGTCCTCAGCCGTATAGAGCGGCTTGACGGCAATGCCTTCCGGCGTCTGCCAGGTCAGGTCACGCCCCTTGACCTCCTTGTCAGCCAGTTCCTGCCAGTCCTTGAGTGTCGGTTTGTCAGTCATATCTGCCCTGTATATCCATATTCTACTATATTAGCCGTTAGCGACGAGCCTGTCGAACCATCCCGCCCGGACGAGTGGTACTGTCAGCCTGGCTGCAGTCGCCCGGCTCGACGCAAACGGTGTTCATTCACCCTTGAACTCGGGTTTGCGCTTTTGCAGGAAGGAAATGGCCCCTTCCCGCGCATCCTTGCTGTCGCCGGCGATCCGCTGGCCTTCAGATTCCCGAAACAGCGCCGAAGCATAGTCACTTTCCAGCGCTGCTGCCAGATTCTGCCGCATGACGCCCAGAGCCACGGTAGGGCCGTCTGCCAGGCGTCTCGCCAGCGTGCCGGTTTCGTCCATCAACGCATCATCTTCGACGCATTTGTAGATCATGCCCCAGTCCGCGGCCTTTTCACCCGAAACCTTCTCGCCGAGCAACATCATCTCTGTCGCCCGCGCCTTGCCGACCAGCCGGGCAAGCATCCACGATGCACCGCCATCGGGCACCAGACCGATATTGACAAAGGCCTGCAGGAAATAGGCGGATTTGCCGGCGACCGCAAAGTCGCTGGCGAGCGCAATCGAACAGCCGACGCCCGCTGCGGGACCATTGACGGCCGTGATGGTTGGAATATTCATTTTCGCCAGTTTCAGCATCAGCGGATTATAATGCTGGTTGAGCGCGGCATAGCTGCCCTGACCGCCGGACAGGGCGCTGTCATTTTTTGCCTGGAGATCGGCGCCGGCGCAAAAGGCACGGCCTTCGCCGGTAATCACCAGCGCGCGCGCGTCTTCCAGCTTGTCCAGCGCGATATAGATATCGTCCGCCATGCCAAGCGAACAGGCGTTGAGCCGCTCCGGCTTGTTGAGCGTGATCGTCGCGACCTGATCGGTGATGGCGAGCTTGATATTTTCGAATTCCATATGCGGTCCTTTTGCTTCCCTCTCCCGTGAGGGAGAGGGTTGTGAAAACTTGGCAGCTTGCTGCCTAGTTGTAGCTGGGTGAGGGTGTACTACACATCAGAGTAAGAACGCCCTCATCCAACTTCGGCTAGCTTCCTTCGTCAGCAAGCCTTCGTATCCTTCTCCCTCACGGGAGAAGGTTTGTTCCATTCAATGCCCCTTGGGCGTTTCCATGATCTCGGTTAGCATCCCGCCCATATCCTTGGGATGCACAAAAAAGATAAGCGTGCCGTGCGCACCGATGCGCGGTTCGCCGAGGACTCGTTTGCCCATCGCTTCAAACTCCGCCTTCGCCGCATGAATGTCGGGCACTTCAAAGCAGACATGATGCTGGCCGCCGAGCGGGTTCTTGGTCAGAAAGCCGTAAATGGGACTGTCCTCGCCGAGCGGCTCGATCAGTTCGATCTGGGTGCCGTTGGTCGGTCCTTCTGCCGGCGTGTCGACGAAGCAGACCTTTACGCCCTGCGCCGGCAAGTCAAAGGGCTCGCAAATAGAGGTCGCACCCATGACATCGCGCCAGTGGGCGATGCTGTCGGTGATGGAAGGCGTCACAACGCCGATATGATTGAGTCTTCCGAGTTTCATTTCATTCCTCCGTTACCGTCATTGCGAGGAGCGATAGCGACGCGGCAGGCCAGAGCGGCAAGCGACGCCCTGGATTGCTGCGCTGCGCTCGCAATGACGATATTATCTTTTCCCGAATTCAAAACCATTGCTTCAATGCTTTTCCCCGTGCGGCATGAACTTGTGCACCAGCGGTGCGATCAGCGAACCGACCGCCACGCCGAGCAGGCCGGACAGGATCGCAAAGGTGATGCCGGTGGCGAATGACGCGGCCGATGCCGGGAACAGGCCCACCAGCGGATGCGATATCCAGTCGATCAGATGCTCGGGGCCGTGCCATCCGATGGCCGCAATATTATGGACCAGCAGACCACCGCCGACCCAGGCCATGGCAAGCGTGCCGATGATCGAGATGGCGGAGAGCAACTTCGGCATCAGTTTGATCAGGCCGCGACCAAAGGAAGCGATGAAGCCTTCATTCTCCCGCGCCAGATGCAGGCCGATATCGTCCATCTTCACGATCAGCGCGACCGCGCCGTAAACCCCGATGGTAATGACGACCGCGATCAGCGCCAGGATGATCGCCTGCTGCCACCAGACCTGCTCGGTCACTTCCGAAAGGGCGATCGCCATGATTTCGGCGGACAGGATCAGATCGGTGCGGATCGCACTCGAGACCATTTCTGCTTCGCGACCAGGCCCTTCGTCGAGCGCGGGCTTTTCATGCTTGGTGGTCTCGTCGATATGCACCAGCTCCAGCACCTTTTCGGCGGCTTCATAGCTGAGGAAAAGGCCGCCGCAGATGAGAATCACCGGGATCAGGAATGGCGCAAATTGACCGAGAAGGACCGCGGCGGGCAGCAGAAAGACCAGCTTGTTGCGGAACGAACCCTTGGTGATCTTCCAGATCATCGGCAGTTCGCGCGCCGGCGAAAAACCGGTCATATATTGCGGCGTCACCGCAGCATCGTCAATCACCACGCCGGCGGACTTGGTCCCGGCACGGGCCGCGGCGACACTGATATCATCGACCGATGCGGCGGCGACTTTCGCAATGGCTGCGACGTCGTCGAGAAGGGCTACTAAACCTGTTGGCATGGAAACCCTCCGTCATTGCAAGGAGCGAACGCGACGAAGCAAGCCAGGGCGGCAAGCGAAGCTCTCGATTGCTTCGCTGCGCTCGCAATGACGCGATGCTCCCTCGTCATTGCGAGGAGCCGAAGGCGACGCGGCAATCCAGAGCGGTAAGCGACGCCCTGGATTGCTTCGCTGCGCTCGCAATGACAATTGCCGTCAACCATGCGCGATATCTCCGTAGAGGTCCCGCCATTGCGGATTAAAAGACTCGATCAACGCCAGTTTTTTCTTCCTCGATCTGGCCTTGATTTGCTTCTCTCGCACAATCGCGGCTTCCATATTGTCGTGCATTTCAAACCAGCATCTTGCACCGATAGCGTCTGGTAAATCCATCCGCGACGCCCTCGCGATGCTGTCAGGCGCGTTGCGGGAGATTGGATGTCACTCCGGTGTAGAGAGCCCCGTTTCGCTTGCTGGCCATGATATAGACGGCAGGCTGTTTCAATGTTCATTGCCCCACCTCGTCATTGCGAGGAGCGGAGCGACGAAGCAATCCAGAGCGTCGCTCGCGGCCCTGGATTGCTTCGCTGCGCTCGCAATGACGGGTGACAGTCTTCATCTGCAAATTATCACAGCGGAATATTGTCATGCTTCTTCCACGGATTTTCCAGCTGCTTGTTGCGCAACTTCCGTAGTCCCAGCGCCACCCGGCGGCGGGTTGAATGCGGCATGATCACCTCGTCGATAAAGCCCTTTTGCGCCGCGATAAACGGGTTGGCAAAGCGGGCTTCATATTGGGCGGTCCGCTCGGCAATTTCTTCTGCCGTCCTGCCGCGGAAGATGATTTCGACCGCACCCTTGGCCCCCATCACCGCGATTTCGGCGGTCGGCCAGGCATAGTTGAGATCGCCGCGCAGATGCTTCGACGCCATCACGTCATAGGCACCGCCATAGGCCTTGCGGGTGATGATGGTGATTTTCGGCACGGTCGCCTCGGCATAGGCAAAGAGCAGTTTCGCGCCATGCTTGATGATGCCGTTATGCTCCTGTGAAGTACCGGGCAGGAAGCCGGGTACGTCGACCAGAGTGATGATCGGAATATTGAACGCATCGCAATAGCGGACAAAACGCGCTGCCTTCTTGGACGCGTTGATATCCAGGCAGCCGGCGAGCACCATCGGCTGGTTGGCGACAACGCCGACGGTGGCGCCTTCCATCCGGCCGAAGCCGCAGATGATATTGCCGGCATGGGCAGGCTGGACTTCAAAGAAATCGCCTTCGTCGACCATCTTGCGGATGACTTCGTGCATATCATAAGGCTGATTGGCATTTTCGGGGATCAAGGTATCGAGGCTTTCCTCGAGCCGGTCCCACGGATCGGCGGTCGGACGCTCGGGGACTTCCTCGCGGTTGGACAGCGGCATGAAGTCGATAAAGTCGCGCGCAGCCAGCAGCGCCTCGATATCATTGTCATAGGCGAGATCGGCCACGCTGGTCTTGGTCGTGTGCGTCACCGCACCGCCCAGTTCTTCCTGGGTGACGATCTCGTTGGTCACGGTCTTGACCACATCGGGGCCGGTGACGAACATGTAGCTGCTGTCCTTCACCATGAAGATGAAGTCGGTCATGGCTGGCGAATAGACCGCGCCGCCGGCGCACGGGCCCATGATCAGGCTGAGCTGTGGAATCACGCCGCTGGCGAGGACGTTTTTCTGGAACACGTCGGCATAGCCGCCGAGCGAGGCGACGCCTTCCTGGATGCGGGCACCGCCGCTGTCGTTGATACCGATGACCGGCGCGCCGACCTTCATCGCATTGTCGAGCACCTTGCAGATCTTCTCGGCATGGCGTTCGGACAGCGAGCCGCCGAAGACGGTAAAATCCTGCGAGAAGACATAGACCAGCCGGCCGTTGATCGTGCCGGAACCGGTGACAACGCCGTCCCCGGGGATATGCTGTTCGTCCATGCCGAAATCGACGCAATTATGCTCGACATACATGTCGATTTCCTCGAACGAATCCTCGTCGAGCAGGATATCGAGCCGCTCGCGCGCGGTCAGCTTGCCCTTGGCGTGCTGGGCGTCGATCCGTTTCTGGCCGCCGCCGAGCATGGCTTCGGCGCGCTTGGCTTCCAATTGTGCGATAATGTCTGACATGCATCCCCCGGCTGTGAATCACTTGGTGCCAAATGCCCTAGTCAATGCACAGCCGGTTAGGCAATCCTCAATAGTAATTAATCGTACAATTAAACCTGAGCTTTGATGGCAGCTGCCGTAGCGTCAGCCTATTTGAACAGCACCAGTTCCTCGGCCATGCTGGGATGCAGCGCCACCGTATCGTCAAATGCCTGCTTGGTGAGGCCCGCTTTGACGGCGATTGCCGCAGCCTGCAGAATTTCCGGCGCATCGGGGCCGATCATGTGCAGACCAAGGATTTTCTCGGTCGGGTGCTCGACGATCATCTTGTAGAGGCTGCGCTCCGGCCGGTCGGCAAAGACGTTGCGCATCGCCCGGAAATCCGAGGAATAGACCTTGATATTGCCATATTTCTCGCGCGCCTCGCTTTCGGTCAGGCCGACCGATGCGATCGGGGGCTGGGAGAAGACCGCCGAGGGAATATTGTCATAATCGACGGTGCGCGGGTTATCGCCGAACACGGTATCGGCAAAGGCCTGCCCTTCGCGGATCGCGATCGGGGTCAGCTGCACGCGGTCGGTGACATCGCCGACGGCGTAGATGCTCTCGACATTGGTCCGGCTATATTCGTCGACGATGATCGCATTCCTGTCATCGACCGCGACCCCGGCCGTTTCCAGCCCCAATCCGTCAACTTTTGGCCGTCTTCCGGTTGCCGCGAGCACAATATCGGCACGAATTGGGTCTTTTTTGCCGTCCATGTACACATCCAGCGCACCGTCATCGCGTTTTTCGATCTTGTCGAAGGCGCAGTTGAACTCGTAGCTGATCCCCTTGGCCAGCGAGATCTGGATCAGGCGGTCGCGGACGCTTTCGTCATAGCCGCGCAGGATGATGTCGGACCGGTTGACCACCGTAACATCACTGCCCAACCCATTGAAAATGCCAGCAAATTCATTGGCAATATAGCCACCACCGGAAATGATGATCGTTTCCGGAAGCTTTTCGAGATGGAACATCTCGTTCGATGTCGACATATGTTCGCTGCCCGGGAAATCGGCAACCGCAGGCCACGCTCCGACCGCGATCAATATATATTTCGCAGTCACCGTCCGGCCGCCGGCCAGCCTGATCTCGTGCGGCCCGGTCAGCTCGGCGCGTTCGAGAATGATCTCAACCCCATGATTTTTCAGCGTTTCTGTATAGGCATTGTTGAGCCGGTCAACATCCTTAAGGACATGATCGCGCAATCTCGCCCAGTCAAATTTGGCATTGTCCCAGGTCCAGCCGAAATTCTTTCCATCTTCCAGCTCTTCCGAAAAATGCGAGCCATAGACCAGCAGCTTCTTCGGCACGCACCCGCGGATAACGCAGGTGCCGCCCACGCGATATTCCTCGGCGACAGCTACTTTTGCGCCATAGGATGCCGAAACCCGCGCTGCCCGCGTTCCTCCGGAACCTGCTCCGATAACGAACAGGTCATAATCATATTCAGCCATCTGTAATTCCTTGTTTTCAGGTACCAAAGGCCCTTTTTTTCAGCTCTTCGGTCGATGCGTCCAAGCGGGTGCCGTCGTTCGCAGACAGGGTATTTGCCATCTGCTTGCCCAGTTCCACGCCAAATTGATCGAACGGATTTATATTCAGCAAAACCGCATTCACGAATGTCCGATGCTCGTAGAAAGCGAGCAACGCCCCTAGTGAACGTGCTTCCAATTCTTCCAATAATATGGTCACCGATGGTCTGTCACCCGGATAGTTTCGATGACTGTCATCGGATTTTTTGCCCGCCATCAAGGCCGCGCCCTGTGCGAAACAATTCAGCAGCAGGCCATTGTGATGCGCGGGATCCAGAGAATCGCCCGGTTCGATGACGGCAAGAAACTCCACCGGGACCAGATGGGTGCCCTGGTGGAGGAGCTGGAACACCGCGTGCTGTGCATCGGTGCCGATGCCGCCCCAGACGATCGGGCTGGAGTGCAGCGACAGCGGTTCGCCATCGCGTGTCACCGACTTGCCGTTGCTCTCCATTTCCAGCTGCTGCAGATAGTCGGGCAGCAGGCCGAGGCGCTCGTCATAGGCAAATACCGCTCGGGTTTCGCACCCTCGCGCCTGAGCATAATATTGGTCGCAGAAGGCCGCCAGCACCGGGATATTCCGGTCCCACGGGGCCGCCTGAAAATGCTCGTCCATAGCGGCAGCGCCGGCCAGCAGATCGGCAAAAACATCATAACCCAGAGCGAGCGCCACGCCAAAGCCGATTGAGGACCAAAGCGAATAGCGTCCGCCAACGGTTTCGGAGAATGGCAATATGCGGGTTTCATCAATGCCCCATTGCACCGCCTGCTCCGGATTGGCGGTCAGCGCCACCACCTGGCCCAGGGGATCCACCACTCCCTGTTCCCGCATCCAGTCCAGCACCGACTGCGCGTTCAACAGGGTTTCCGCCGTCGTGAAGGTCTTGGATGCTATAACCAGCAACGTCTTTTCGGCGACAAAACGCTCCAGGACCGGCTCCAGCGCGGTGCCGTCAATATTCGATACCACCTCCAGGTCATATTTCTCGTCGCCCAGCTTGAGCGCCCGATAGAGCAATTTTGGGCCCAGCGCCGACCCGCCAATGCCGAGATGAATGATCTGGGTGAATTCACCCAGCGCGCCGGAATCAATAATCTCTATCAGGCTTTTCATCCGCTGGTGCAGCGCATGCGCATTTTCCACGCTCGCCGGGCTGCCCATCCCGCGTTCTGCGCAATGTTCCGCCGCCCTGCCCTCGCTGACATTCACGGCTTCGCCCGAAAGCAGGGCATTGGTCTTGGCAGAAAGCTCGACATCATCGGCCAGATTCCGGAAAGCCTGCACCGTGACTTGATCGAGATGAGTTTTCGAAAAATCGAAATAGATACCTGCTTGCTCCAGGGAGAAGTTTCTTGCCCGATCACCATCGTCTTCGAACAGCGCGTTCAGCGTGGGGTGTGGAAGTTTTTTTATGGTCTGCCAAAGGTCTGAAGTCATTCTATCATCCAATCTCTGCATGTCTGAAGTGTGCGCCCCGTTGACCGCTTCTGCCCTATCCGCCGGATAGGCTGGTCTCAAGGCGAAAATAGCAGTGGTCGGCAGAACGCAAGAATTCTTGACGCCAAAGCCATTGTCAGCGAAGGGGCGCCATGGCGCGAAACAAAGCAGAAAGATCGGAAACCGGCGATTTTGTCGCGTTCCTAGTGAAATTGGCGATATTTATACTGATATTGCGCAGTTTCATTTTCTCTCCGTTCAACATTCCATCGGAGTCGATGCAGCCCCGCCTGGTCGTCGGCGACTATCTGCTGGTTGCCAAATGGCCCTATGGTTTTTCCCAATATAGCTTGCCCTTCAGCGCTCCCCTGATTCCCGGGCGGATATTGCCCCATTCTCCCGAACCCGGTGATGTTGTGGTGTTCAAGGCCCCGCCCAAAGCCCACGACGATTATATCAAGCGGGTGATCGGACTTTCTGGCGACATCATTCAGGTCACCGACGGCATCGTATCCATCAACGGGACGCCCATAGAGCGCAAGAGGATCGACGATTTCGAGCTTCCCGTGTCTCCCAACAGCCCCTGTTACCGTCCCGAGTTTGAATCGGCCAAACAAGATGGAACGCCGATTTGTCATTATCCGCAATTTCAGGAGACCCTTCCCAACGGCGTCACCTATCGCGTCCTCGATGTTGACCAAAATTCGGAAGGCGACAATACTCAGGCCTTTGTCGTGCCGGAGGGCCATATGTTTCTGATGGGTGATAATCGAGACCGCAGCGCCGACAGCCGCTTTCCGGCCCAGGAAGGGCAGGCAATCGGTATGGTGCCCGAAGAGAATCTCGTCGGCAAGGCTCTAATATCTGTGTTTTCAACGGACGGTTCGGCCGAATGGATCAAACCATGGACCTGGATTAGCGCTGCCCGCTGGGACCGGATCGGGAAAAGATTTTGAGCCGCTCCGACTTTCTTGAATGGATCGCGGAGATCACGGGCCAGCAGCCTGGCAAGCCAGAGCTTTACAAAAGAGCTGCGACCCATGGCAGCCATGGCGAAGAAGATTATCAGCGCCTTGAGTTTCTGGGAGACAGGGTGCTAGGACTGGTGATCGCGGATCACCTCTACAACCAATTCCCGGACGAGCCCGAGGGGCAATTGTCGCAACGACTGAACGGACTCGTCTCTGGCCCGGTCTGCGGCGATGTCGCAAAACATATCGGCGTCGGCAATCAAGTTTTGTTGGGCAAGCAAGCGCGCGATGATGGTGCTCGGCACAGCGTGAAAGTGCTTGGCGATGTCATGGAGTCCCTGATTGGTGCAGTCTATCTTGATCACGGCATGGAGGCGGCTCGCAACTTTATCCTGCGTCATTGGGAAGGCCGGCTGTCGGCAACGGTGGCCGATGTCAGGCACCCCAAATCTGCCTTGCAGGAGTGGGCCGCCGCCAATAATCGCAAGGTTCCGGCTTATGAACTGGTCGATAAAAGCGGACCGCACCACGATCTGAAATTCACCGTCAGGGTGAGTGTCAGCAATATAGGCTCGGTCGAAGCAACAGCTTCTGCCATTCAGGCAGCAGAGACCGAAGCTGCACGAAAATTTCTGGAAAAATACACATGACTCAAAAATGCGGCGTAGTCGCCCTGATCGGCGCCCCCAATGCCGGCAAATCGACCCTGATCAATGCCCTCGTCGGCCAGAAGGTGGCGATCACCAGCTCCAAGCCGCAGACCACGCGGACCCGGCTGCTCGGTATCGCGATCGAAGCGGACACGCAGCTGCTGCTGGTTGACACGCCGGGCATTTTCGAACCGCACCGCCGGCTTGATCGGGCGATGGTCTCCGCCGCCTGGGAAGGCGCCGAGGATGCCGATATCATCGTGATGCTGGTCGACGCGCGAGCCGGCCTGGGCACCAAGGTCACCTCGATCGTCGAGCGGATCAAGCACCGGTCGGAAAAGACCATTCTTGTCATGAACAAGGTTGATATTGCCGCCAAGGACAAGATGCTGGGCCATGTCGTCAAGCTGCACGAGCTGGCGGATTTCGACGAGACCTTCTTTGTCAGCGCCAAGACCGGCGACGGGCTGGAAGAACTGAAAGCCTATCTGACCAAGGCGATGCCGAAAGGCCCCTGGCATTTTCCGGCCGATCAGGTTTCGGACGCCAGCGAACGCATTCTCGCCGCGGAAATCACCCGCGAGCAGGTGTTCCGGCAGCTGCATGCCGAGCTGCCCTACGCCACCGCGATCGCGATGGAACAATATAAGGAGCGGCCCGACGGTTCGCTGGAAATCCACCAGCAGATCCTGGTCGAGAAGGCCAGCCAGAAGGCGATCATCCTCGGCAAGGGCGGCCACCAGATCAAGGAAATCGGTGCCAAGGCGCGGGCCGAGCTGTCCGGTATCCTCGGGAAGCCGGTGCATCTCTATCTGCACGTCAAGGTCAGCGCCAACTGGGATGAGGACAAGAGCCTCTATCAGGATATGGGGCTGGACTGGGTCAAGTAGCCGGAAGCCGGCGCGGCCGGAAAATCCAGTCGCTTATTTCGCGAAATACCCTCCAGCAGGATTTGGCCAGTTCGGCCTGAGCCCGATCGGGGCGAGGCACCGGCAAATTCTGCCGGCACCTCCCTGCCCTATTCCGTCTCGGCTTTGGCCGCAGGGTTCTTCGCAGCGGTTTTCTTAGCTGCAGGCTTCTTCTTGGCCGCCGGTTTTTTCTTTGCTGCGGGCTTTTTCTTTGCCGCTGGTTTCTTCTTTGGCGCGGCTTTCTTCGCCCGCTTCTTGGCCGGTCCCTTGGCCGCGCGGTCATCGATTAGCTGGGCGGCTTCTTCCAGAGTGAGCTGGTCCTTGTCGACCGTCTTGGGCAGCGAAGCATTGGTTGTACCGTCAGTGACATAGGGGCCGTAGCGACCGTCCATCAGCTTGATCTCGGCCTCGGTGCGCGGATGGGCGCCCATGATCTTGAGCGGTTCCATCTTGCCGCGACCACGACCACCGCCGCTTTTCGCCGCATCGGCAAGCTTTGCAACTGCTGCGTTCATGCCGATTTCAAAGACTTCAGGCGTATTTTCGAGGCGGGCCGACTTGCCATTGTGGCTGAGATAGGGGCCGTAGCGACCGATCTGCGCCATAACCGGCTCACCGGTTTCCGGATGAATGCCGACCTCGCGTGGCAGCGACAGCAACTTGACCGCCCATTCAAGACCGAAATCTTCCGCGGGGATGTCCTTGGGGATCGAGGAACGCTTGGCTTCCTTGCCTTCGCCCTTCTCGACATAAGGTCCGAAACGGCCGACCTTTTTGGTGATCTTCTCGTCGCTGTCCGGGTCGACGCCCAGTTCCTGCGGGCCTTCGTCCTCGTCGGCATTGGCACCGCCGCCCTGCGCAAAGCGCCGGGTGAACTTGCATTCGGGATAGTTGGAACAGGCGACAAAGGCACCGAAGCGGCCGCCGCGCAGCGCCAGCTTGCCCTCGTTGCACCGCGGGCACAGCCGGGGATCGCTGCCATCTTCCTTTTGCGGGAATAAATAAGGTTCGAGAAATTTGTCCAGTTCGGCCGTCACTTCCGATGGCAATTTTTCCATCACCTCGACCGTCTTCGGCTTGAAGTCGTGCCAGAAGGCCTCGAGAATGGCCTGCCATTGCGCCCGGCCCCCGCTGACCTCGTCGAGTTCGTCCTCGAGTCCGGCCGTATAGTCATAGGCGACATAGCGGTCGAAGAAGCGCTCGAGAAAGCCGGTCAGGAGGCGCCCGCTCTCTTCTGCAAAGAAGCGGTTCTTTTCGATCCGGACATAGGCCCGGTCCTTGAGCGTCTTGATGATCGAGGCGTAGGTCGATGGGCGGCCGATGCCCAGTTCTTCCATCTTCTTGACCAGACTGGCTTCGCTGTAGCGCGGTGGTGGCTGGGTGAAATGCTGGATGGCATCGACGGCCTTCTTGGCCGGGCTGTCGCCCTTGGACACGGCCGGCAGCAAGCCTCCGTCATCGTCCTTGTCGTCATCGCGGCCTTCCTCGTAGAGCGCCAGAAAGCCGGCGAACTTCACAACCTGGCCATTGGCACGCAGACCCGTCTTTCCAGTCCCGTCGAGCATCTCCACCGTGGTGCGTTCGAGCCTGGCGGACGCCATCTGGCTGGCCATGGCCCGCTTCAGGATGAGATCGTAGAGCTTCGCATGGTCGCCGGTGCCGACGGTGGTCTTGGTGAAGCTTGTGGGCCGGATCGCTTCATGCGCTTCCTGGGCATTCTTGGCCTTGGTCTTGTAGATGCGCGGGCTGTCCGGGACATAGCTGGCATCATAGCGGTCGGAGATTGCCTTGCGTGCAGCCGAAATGGCGCTGCCATCCATCTGCACACCATCGGTCCGCATATAGGTGATCGCACCATCTTCATAAAGCTGCTGGGCGATCCGCATGGTGTGGCTGGCGGAATAGCCGAGCTTGCGCGCGGCTTCCTGCTGCAGGGTCGAGGTCGTGAAGGGTGGCGGCGGATTGCGGGTCAGCGGCTTGGTTTCGACCATTTCGACGGTGAACAACCCGTTTTCTACCGCCGCTTTGGCCAGCATCGCCTGTTCTTCGTTGACCAGGTCCATTTTGCCGAGCTTTTTGCCGTCATGGATGGTGAGACGGGCTTCGAACGCCTGACCGCCCTGCTCCATCTGCGCCGAGACCGACCAATATTCCTGGGGCTCGAACGCCTCGATTTCGCGTTCCCGTTCAACGATCAGCCGGAGCGATACCGACTGGACGCGGCCAGCGGATTTTGCGCCGGGCAGCTTGCGCCAGAGAACCGGCGACAGCGTAAAGCCAACCAGATAGTCGAGAGCCCGGCGAGCGCGATAGGCGTCGATCAAATCTTCGTCGAGCGCGCGCGGATGCGCCATCGCGTCGGTCACCGCGGCCTTGGTGATCGCGTTGAAGGTCACCCGGTCGACCTTGTCCGGGAGGGCCTTCTTATTACGCAAAACTTCCAGCACATGCCAGCTGATCGCTTCCCCTTCACGGTCAGGGTCGGTCGCAAGGATCAGGCGAGTGGCCTTTTTCGATTCGTCGCTGATCGCCTTGAGCTGCTTCGCCTTGTCAGGATAGTTCTGCCAGGTCATGGAAAAACCGTCATCCGGGTCGACCGATCCATCCTTTGGCGGAAGGTCGCGGATATGTCCGTAGGACGCCAGAACCTTGAAATCCGATCCCAGATATTTCTCGATGGTCTTGGCTTTGGCGGGCGACTCGACGATAACTAGCTGCATATGTTCCAATTTTCTATTTTCTCACGTATACGCGCGAGGCTGTGACAGGGATTGGGCTTAGGTCAAGGCCCTGAATGAAGATTTTTGTCAATGGCGTTCACAACACCATCGTTGCGCAACGGTCAGTTTGACAGGCTGACGCGAGCCCCGGCATGGCGGGTAAGGCGGCCCGCCAGTTCCAGTTCGAGCAGCGCCAATTGTACGGAAGACGGAGGCAGCCCGGATTGCCGGACGAGTTCATCGACCGGCACCGGTGTGAAGCTGAGCAGGTCGACGAGCGGCGTGGGTTCGATATTCCCCGCGTCTTCCTTGCTGGCTTCCTGGATGATCACTTGGTCACGATCTGCCCGCAATTCGTGGTCAGAATGGACGGCTTCTGCCCGTTCATCAAAAGGACGAATCAGTTCCAGAATATCATCGGCAGACTGAACCAGAGTGGCGCCTTCGCGGATCAGCATATTGCAGCCCCGTGATCGGGGATCCAGCGGAGAGCCGGGAACTGCCATGACCTGCCGACCGGATTCGGCAGCGAGCCTTGCCGTGATCAGCGATCCGGAACGCGGTGCTGCCTCGATCACCACCGTGCCGCGTGCCAGTCCCGCGATGATCCGGTTGCGATAGGGAAAATGCCGGGCGCGGGGCTCGGTGCCGGGCGGCTGTTCGGCCAGCAACAGCCCCTGGCTTGCTATCGCCCGCTGGATATGCTCGTTTTCGGGCGGATAGAAAATGTCCGGTCCACCGGCAATCACGGCGATTGTACCGGCTGCAAGCGACCCCTGGTGGGCGGCGGTGTCGATCCCTTTTGCCAGGCCCGAAACCACTACAATCCCGGATTCCGCCAGATCATTGGCGAGCTTATAGGCAAAGCGGCAGGCTGCCGCAGAGGCGTTGCGCGCACCGACCATGGCAAGCATTGGCCGTTGCAGCAGTTCCGGCCTGCCCAGCCAGAGCAGGACGGGCGGGGCATTGCCCAGCTCGGCCAGCAGCGATGGGTATGCGGAATCCCCCAGAAAGAGCAGCCGCGCGCCCAGGCCCCGGATCGTCTGCAATTCGGACTCAATTTGGCGGGCGTCGGCGATCCGGGGTGACCTCCCGCCCCCTCGTGCGGCGAGTTCGGGAATGGCTGCCAGTGCGCGCGCTGCCGAACCAAATCGTCTGATCAATTGCCGGTAAGTGACGGGACCGATATTCTCGGATCGGATAAGCCGGAGCCGGTCAAATGCTTCCCGACTTTCCTCCATTCACTTCAAGCCTTCTTCGGTGACCCGACCTTCGGTTCGTCGCCAGACATCAGCCGCTCGATATTGGAGCGATGCTTCCACAGCACCAGCAGCGCCAGACCGATGAACATGGGCATCATGGCATATTCTCCCAGAGCGAAGACCGCGATCGGCACCGAGACGGCCGCGAGCATGCCTCCCACCGAGGAATAGCGCCACAGCGCCAGCGATCCAAGCCAGGTGACCGCGAATATCAAGCCTGCCAGGGGCACGAGAGCGGTAACAATGCCCAGCAAGGTCGCCACACCCTTGCCGCCCTGAAAGCGGAGCCAGACGGGATAAAGATGGCCGAGAAAAGCGCCCAGGCCGGCCAATACGCCGAGTCCGCCGGACACCTGCAAGGCGATATATACGGCGGCATAGCCTTTCGCCATGTCGAGCAGCAGGGTCAGCGCCGCCATCGCCTTGTTGCCCGTCCGCAGAACATTGGTCGCGCCGATATTACCCGATCCGGTCTGGCGCAGATCGCCGCCGCCCGACAGGCGAGTCAGGACCAGCCCGAACGGAATCGAACCCAGCAAATAGCCGAACAATAACGCCAATATTGGCTCTACCCACATAGACTGCACTTCAATTACCCCTTGTATCCTTCGCGCTATATTCACAGTCGGAGATGAGCAAGTATCACGCGTGAAAAAACGGCCAAGGCCAAACGCCTGTCAGACGAACCGAAGCTGTTGCCGTTCCTATGCTATTCTGGCTAAAGGAAAAGCATGACCGCAACGCAGACCGGCGAGTGCCCTCCCTTGTTATTTTTCGATACCGGCGTCGGCGGCCTGTCGGTGCTCGGCGAGACGGTGAAGCTGCTACCAAATGCGTCGATCGTCTATGCCGCAGATTATGCCGGCCTGCCCTATGGCATGAAGTCGGAGGCGGAACTGGCGGCGCGCGTGCCGGCGCTGCTCGGGCGTCTGGTCGAACGCTATAAACCGGCGCTGGCGACCATTGCCTGCAACACGGCGTCGACCATCGCGCTCGACCATGTCCGTTCGGCGCTGGACATCCCGGTCGTCGGGACCGTGCCCGCGATCAAGCCGGCCAGTGCCCTGACCAAGACCGGCGTGATCGGCTTGCTGGGCACGCGGGCCACCATTCGGCAGCCCTATGTCGACCGGCTGGCCAGCGATTTTGCATCAGACAAAATCCTTCTGCGCCATGCCGCTCCCGAGCTCGTCCATGCCGCAGAGGCCAAGCTGCGAGGAGAACAGCCGGATTCCGGAGTGATTGAGGCAGCCATCGCGGGATTGCTCGACCAGGCCGGCGGAGAACGAATCGACACGGTCATCCTGGCCTGCACCCATTTTCCGCTGTTGCGCGATGAGCTGGCGGCGGCAGCCCCCCGCCCCATTCAATTTATCGACGGTGCGGAAGGAATCGCGCGCCGGATCGTCTATCTTACCCAGAAGCTGTCCTGGCCGATCGAGCCGGGAGAGCGAATATTTGTGACAACCGGCGAGCTGGCCGATATCGAATCGTATCGATCAGCCTTGGCCGAATATGGCATCAGACACTTTGAAAAGCTGTGAGTCCATGCCGGGACCTGGCTTATTGCGAGTGGTTCGCGCTGGAAATTCGGGGAAAAGGCCGCTAAGAGCCCCTCCAACAAGACCGCAAGAACAGATTTGACGCAGGATTTGGTGATATAGTGGACTACGACAAGATTTTCTCGCAAGCGATTGACCGGCTGCATACAGAGGGCCGCTATCGGGTCTTTATCGACATTCTGCGGAACAAGGGTTCGTTTCCCAATGCCCGCTGTTTCGCGCATCACAACGGGCCGCAGCCGGTCACCGTCTGGTGCTCGAACGACTATCTGGCGATGGGCCAGCACCCCGATGTGATCGAGGCCATGGAAGAGGCGCTGCACGATGTCGGTGCCGGTTCCGGCGGTACCCGCAATATCGGCGGCAACACCCATTATCATATCCAGCTCGAACGGGAACTGGCCGACTGGCACGGGAAGTCGGGCGCTCTGCTGTTCACCTCCGGCTATGTTTCGAACGAGGCCACGCTGTCGACGCTGACCAAGATATTGCCGGGCTGCATTATCTTTTCGGACGAACTCAACCATGCCTCGATGATCGCCGGGATCAAGAACAGCGGCTGCGAAAAGCGGGTGTTCCGTCACAATGACCTGGAACATCTGGAAGAATTGCTGGCCGCCGAAGATCCGGAAGTGCCGAAGCTGATCGCCTTTGAAAGCATCTATTCGATGGACGGCGATATCGCGCCGCTGCACGCGATCTGCGATCTTGCCGACAAATATAATGCACTGACCTATTGCGACGAAGTCCATGCCGTTGGCATGTACGGCCAGCGCGGCGGCGGCATTTCCGAGCGCGACAAGGCGGCCGAGCGGATCACCATCATCGAGGGTACCTTGGCCAAGGCCGTCGGCGTCATGGGCGGTTATATTACGGCGGACCAGAAGATCGTCGACGTGATCCGGTCCTATGCCCCCGGTTTCATCTTCACCACCAGCCTGTCACCGGTGCTCGTCGCCGGGGCGCTGGCCAGCATCCGTCACCTGAAAAAGTCAACCGCCGAGCGCGACGGCCAGCAGGCAGCGGCGCAGACTCTGAAAGATCTGTTCAAAAATGCCGGTCTGCCGGTGATGGAATCCTCGACCCATATTGTTCCGCTGCAGGTCGGCGATCCGATCAAGGCCAAGAAGATCAGCGACATATTGCTCGCCGAATATGGCGTCTATGTCCAGCCGATCAACTATCCCACCGTGCCGCGCGGTACCGAGCGTTTGCGTTTTACCCCCGGTCCGGCGCATAGCGAGGCGATGATGGTCGATCTGACCAAGGCTCTGGTGGAAATCTGGAGCCGGATGGATATGGAACGGTCGATCGCGGCCTAGTGCTCGGGCGTCCATTCCCGCCTGAATGAGATAATTGCAGTCCAAAGTTCGTCAAAGTTCGGGCCAAGAACGGGTTTTAGCGATCAACATCTGTCCGCGTTCGTCTGTGAAAGAACGGGCCTCTTCGTCTTTTCTTTGCGCCGCAAGGCCGCGAGATCGGCGCCTGCCTTCACAGCGACACGACGGTTCTGCTCGTGTCTGCGAACTTTACAAAAACGCGTGTTTTCTATTTCTTTCAGTTTTGGTCCAAAATCGCAGATTTCCCGGACTTATATCGCCTCGCCCACGCGCCGAGTGTAAACTTTCGAATGCAATCGAAAGGCACCGGGTCTTATCGCCGGGAAAAATCTTCATGAGATATGCAGATTGTCAAAGAGCCTGTCCCGGACTCGCCGGAAGACAAGATCGAAAGATATATGATCAGGGCGGGTGTAGGAAAGCACAAACAGACGCTAGCCGCCCGTGATCACCTTCGCATAGAGCTGAGCGTCGACATTGCCGCCCGACAGGGTGATGGCCGTATGATCGGTCAGTGGAATCTTCCCGGCCAGAATCGCAGCAAGTGCCACCGCTCCGCCCGGCTCCAGAACCAGATGCAATTGCGCAAAGGCGACGCGCATCGCATGATGCACCTCGTCCTGCGTGACCGCCAGGCCCAAGGCGTTGCGGGCCTTCAAGATGTCAAAGGTGATCGGAGCCACCCGCAGCGTCTGCAGCGCATCGCATTCGGTAGCAGGCGGATTGTCGCCGACCGGTACGATTGTGCCGCCTTCAAGCGACCGTTTCATATCATCCCAGCCCTCCGGCTCGACCACCACAATCCGGGCGTCGGGATTGGCAAGCGTCGAGCCGCTGGAAAGGCCACCACCACCGCAGCAGACAACGACCTGATCCGGTATCGATCCAGTCAGAGCGAGCATCTGCTCGCGCATTTCCACGCCGCAGCTTCCCTGTCCCTCGACGATCCAGGGATCATCGAAGCTCGGCACGACGACAGCACCGCTTTTCGCAGCGAGATCGGCAGCGAGCTGTTCCCGCGAACCACTCATCCGGTCATAGGTCACGACCTCGGCCCCGAGCGCCCGTGTATTGTCCAGCTTTGCCCTGGGAGCGTCCTCTGGCATGACGATGATCGCCGGGATGCCGAGGCGGCGCGCTGCCCAGGCGACGCCCTGGGCATGATTGCCGCTGGAAAAGGCGACGACGCCGCGCGGCCGCTGTTCGTCCGTGAGATCGGTCAGCCGATGCCAGGCGCCCCGTATCTTGAAGGCACCGATCGGTTGCAGGCATTCCGCCTTGCACCAGATGGTCCTGCCCTCGACCGTCAGCGGAAGCAGGGGCGTTGGGGGCAGGATGGCAGCGATTTTCTGCGCCGCTCGCTCCACGCCGGCGAGAGTGGGTTGCCGCTTCGGGTCCATCAGGTCTTGCTCTGTCATGGTCACTCCCTATATGCGGGGTTCTCATTTCTCCAGCATTTAGAGTGAAAATCATGAGCAAAATATTGGTGATCGGCGCCGGCGGCGTCAGTTCGGTAGCGGTACACAAGATGGCGCAGCTGATCGCGGCGGGCAATGGCACGTTCGGCGAGATATTGCTGGCCAGTCGAACGCTGTCCAAATGCGAAGCGATTGCCGATTCGGTCAAACAGCGCACCGGCGTTGCCATCGCGACCAAGCAGATCGATGCCGATGATGTGCCGGCGCTGACCGCGCTGATCGAGCGGGAGAAGCCCGATCTGGTGGTCAATCTGGCGCTGCCCTATCAGGATCTGCCGATCATGGATGCCTGCCTGGCGACCGGGACCGACTATCTCGACACCGCCAATTACGAGCCGCGCGACGAGGCGAAGTTCGAATATAAATGGCAGTGGGACTATCATGACCGGTTCAAGGATGCCGGCATCATGGCGCTACTCGGCTCCGGCTTTGATCCCGGCGTGACGAGTGTGTTCACCTGCTGGCTGAAGAAGCACCATTTCGACCGGATCGACACGCTCGACATTCTCGACTGCAACGGCGGCGATCATGGCCAGCATTTTGCGACCAATTTCAATCCCGAGATCAATATCCGGGAAGTGACCGCCAATTCGCGGCACTGGGAAAAGGGCCAATGGGTAGAGGGACCGCCGCTGACCCAGAAGCAGGAATTCGATTTCGAGGCGGTCGGCCCGAAGAACATGTATCTGATGTATCACGAGGAAATCGAGTCGCTGAAGACGCATCTCCCCGAAATCCAGCGGATTCGTTTCTGGATGACCTTTGGCGATGCCTATCTGACGCATCTGGCGGTGCTGCAGAATGTCGGCATGACGCGGATCGACCCGGTGATGTACGAGGGCCGCGAGATCATCCCGCTGCAGTTCCTGAAAGCCGTGCTGCCCGAACCGGCGAGTCTCGGCGAGACGACCAAGGGCAATACCAATATCGGCGTGATCGCGACCGGTGTGAAGGACGGCGTCGAGAAAACGCTCTACGTCAAGAATATCTGCAGCCACGAAGCGGCCTATGAAGAGACCGGCAACCAAGGCGTCAGCTATACCACCGGCGTGCCGGCGATGATTGGCGCGGCGATGATGCTGTCCGGCCAGTGGCAGGGCAAGGGTGTGTTCAACATGGAAGAGTTTGATCCCGATCCGTTCATGGAGATGCTGAACCAGCATGGATTGCCCTGGACGCTGGAAGAATTGGAAGCACCTTTGGCTTTCTGACGATGGAGACGAAGGCAGGCGATCCCGGCGCTTTTGCGCATTTCGATCTGGCGCGAGTGCCGTCGCCGGCCTTTGTCGTGGATGAAGTTGCCGTGCGGCGGAATCTGGAGATTCTGGCCGACATCCGGGCGCGCTCCGGCGTCAAAATTCTGCTGGCGCTGAAGGCCTTTTCGATGTGGTCGCTGGCGCCGCTGATCGACGAATATCTTGATGGCTATTGCGCCTCCGGCCTGTGGGAAGCCCGGCTGGCCAGGGAATGTTATAAGGGACCGATCAGCACCTATTCGCCGGCCTACAAGACAGACGACCTGGCCGAGCTGAGCCGCATTTCCGAACATATCACATTCAACAATCCTCAGCAGATCGAGCGATGGAAAAGCGATTTAAATCAAGATATTGTGCTGGATAGTTCAGGTATTGGATTAAGAATTAATCCGGAAATCGCGCTGGGCGAAGCGGCAAAATATGATCCCAGCCAGCCGCACAGCCGGCTTGGCTTTCCGATCAGCCAGCTCCGGCCAGAACATTTCGAGCATCTCTCCGGAATTCATTTCCACAATCTGTGCGAGCAGGGCTTTGATGCGCTGGCGCAGACCTGGGCAAAGGTCGAGCCGATTATCGCACCGCATTTCGGTGCGCTGAAATGGATCAATCTTGGCGGCGGTCATCATATCACGCGCGATGATTATGATCGCGAAGCGCTGGTCGATTTTCTGAAAGCGCTCAAGGCGCGGTCCGGCTGCGAAATCTATCTGGAGCCGGGCGAAGCGGTCGCGCTGGATGCCGGTATCCTGGTGGGCGAGATTCTGGACGTGTTCGACAATGGCATGCCCGTCGGAATCACCGATATTTCGGCGACCTGCCATATGCCGGATGTGATCGAGGCGCCCTATCGCCCCGCGATGCTGCACGAGCGCAGCGACGGGCCAGCGATCCGTCTTGGCGGGCCAAGCTGCCTGGCGGGCGATATTATCGGCGACTATATCCTGCCGGACGAGCCGCATATCGGCCAGCGGATCGCTTTCCTCGACCAGGCGCATTATTCTATGGTAAAAACCAATACATTCAACGGCGTGCCGCTGCCGTCGATCTGGCTGTGGAACAGCGAGAATGATATGCTGCGCTGCGTCAAATCCTTCGACTGGACTGCCTTCAGGGATCGGCTCAGCTAAAAAATGCTGTCGTTCAGCTTCTGTAAGGACTTCGGTCTTTACAGAGCGATCAAGTGGCCATATAGCCGCGCCTTGCTGCCCCATGGCCGCTTGCGTATCCGCAAGGCAGCTCAATCGATCTTAGCCTATAAGGGGGTCCCTTGAGTTGCACCATTATCTTGATGCTGAGGAGCTGACGAAGGCTCTAAGCCCAGACATTCCAGTTTTGCTGAACCGGCCACACGCAGCGCGTCGCGCGGCGCGTTATTTTGTCGACCAGTTTCCCGGCAAGTCGCTCTATGCGGTAAAGGCAAATCCGTCTCCTGCCCTGCTGAAATTGCTGTGGGCAGAAGGCATTACCAATTTCGACGTGGCTTCGATCGACGAAGTGCGGATGGCGCGCGCGGCTCTGCCCGACGCGACCCTGTGCTACATGAACCCGGTCAAGCAGCTGTCCTCGATCCGCGAGGCCTATCGCGATCATGGCGTGCGGATTTTCTCGCTCGACAGCATCGAGGAACTGGAAAAGATCGAACTCGGCACCGACGGCGCCGACGATCTGACGCTGTGCGTCCGGCTGCGCGTTGCCTCGGAATTTGCGGAGATCAGCCTGGCAGCGAAATTCGGCATTGAAGTCGATGAATCCGCAGAATTGCTGCAGCGTGCGCGGCAGACCGCTGACAGCCTCGGCATCTGTTTCCATGTCGGCAGCCAGGCGATGACGCCCTTGGCCTATGTCCACGCGCTGGAACGCGTCCGCGCGGCGATTGTCGCTGCATCGGTGACCGTTGACATCGTCAATGTCGGCGGCGGCTTTCCGTCCATCTATCCGGATCTGGAACCGGTTTCGCTGAACCATTATTTCACCGCCATCGACCGCACGTTCGAGGATCTGCCGATCAGCTATTCCGCTGAACTGTGGTGCGAGCCGGGCCGGGCGCTGTCGGCCGAATATAGCTCGCTGGTGGTCAAGGTCGAGCGCCGCCGCGGAACCGAACTCTATATCAACGATGGCGCCTATGGCACATTGTTCGATGCCGCCCATATCGGCTGGCGATTCCCCGTGCGCCAGGTTGGTGTTGATCAGGAAGACCCGGCGACCACCGGATTCAGCTTCTACGGCCCGACCTGCGACGACATGGATTTCATGGCCGGCCCCTTCAACCTGCCCGACAGCATCAAGGCCGGTGACTATATCGAGATCGGCATGGTTGGCGCCTATGGCTCGGCGATGCGGACCAAGTTCAACGGCTATGGCAACAGCGAAGAATATGATGTCACCGACGAACCGATGGCGAGCCTCTATGTCGGCGACAATCTCGACCGGTCGGATCGCGACAATGTGGTGTCCTTTCCGCGCATTTGAGCGGCCAAGTAAGTTGCAATTGACAATCGGTTTTAACTGACGCAGTTTCCCCGAAAGATCTGGGGAGATATGTGATGGATATTCCGATACTGGCACCGGCGGCGCTGCTGGTCTTATGGTCGCTGGTCATGCTGTTCTGGATGGTGGCGACAAGATTTCCGGCGATGGCAAAGTCCGGAATGGACCTTGGCAAGGCGCCGCCCGGCGGGCGGGGAAGCAATCTGGAAGGCGTGATCCCCGACAAGGTCAACTGGAAAGCCCATAATTATACCCATCTGATGGAGCAGCCGACGCTGTTCTACGCAACCGTGGTCATCCTTGCACTGGCCGGGGCGGGGCACGGGATGAACCTCTATCTCGCCTGGGCCTATGTGATCATCCGGATCATTCACAGCGTCTGGCAGGCGACGGTCAATCTGGTCAACGTCCGCTTTCTGCTGTTTTTGGCTTCGACGATCTGCCTGCTGATCATGGCGATCAACGCGCTGTGGGTGACGCTTTTCTAGAGATATTAATATCGGGACGAAGACGATGGGAAACAGTCCGATGCTGCAGCCGATGGTTGCTCTCATCTTGTGGACGATGCTGATCTGGCTGTGGATGTATGTCACACGGATTCCGGCGATGAACAGGGCGAAGATCGACAGCGTCAACCAGATCGGCGGCAAGGGCGGCGATCTTGACCAGCTGCTGCCGCCGGAAGTGCAGTGGAAGGCGCATAATTATAACCATTTGCTGACAGAACCGACGCTTTTTTACGCCATTTGTGTCGTTTTGATCCTTTCTGCGCAGGATTATGGCCTCAATCTGACGATCGCCTGGGCCTATGTCATCCTGCGGGTGCTGCACAGCCTGGTCCAGGTCACGGTCAATCGGGTGATCATCCGCTTTTCGCTGTTCGCATTGTCGAGCCTGTGCATTATCGCGCTGGCGATCCACGCGGCGCTGGCGGTGTTCCGCTAGTCGCGGCTGAAGCTGGAGACAATCTCGACGTGGGTCGACCATAGAAACTGGCCCACCGGCCAGACCTGCCGCAGCTTGTAGCCGGCGTCGCAAAGCTGTTTGGCGTCGCGGGCAAAGCTGGCCGGGTTGCAGCTGATATAGCAGATTTTGGCGACATCGGACTGCGCCAGCTGCAATATCTGTTCGCGCGCACCGGCGCGGGGCGGGTCGAGAATGACGGCGTCGAAGCGGTTCAGTTCCTCGGCGCTGAGCGGACGGCGGAACAGGTCGCGATGCTCGCAGAAAATCTGGCGGGTGCTGTGGTTGGCGGCCATTTTGAGCGCGCCGATCGCATCGCGCGCGCCTTCCGCGGCATAGACTTTCTGGTCGTCGGCGAGAGCGAGCGTGAAGGTGCCGAGCCCGGCAAACAGGTCGGCCACGATGCGCGCCTCGCCGACCGCCTCGCGCATCGCTGCAATCAGCACCTGCTGTCCCTCGCGGGTTGGCTGCAGGAAAGCGCTGTGCGGGAAAGCCACCGGCGTGCCGCCGAGCGTGACGGTCACCGGCTCCGGCTCCCACTGGGTTTCAGGGCCATAGCCGCTGTCGACGGAGAGGCGCGCCAGACCATTGTTTTTGGCAAAGGCGGACAGGGCCTCGCGCTGCTCCAGCCCTTCGGGTTCGTAATTGCTGATCAGCAGGTCGATGCCCTGGTCGACCAGAGTCATCTCGATATTCATGTCATGCTTGCGGCGCGCGGCGCCTTTGAGAAATTGCCGCAAGGGCGCGAGCAGAGCGAACAGTTCCGGCGCCATGATCTCGCATTGCTCGAGATCGACGATGCGGTGGCTGCCGGCGCTGCTGAAGCCGAGCTTGAACTGGTCGCCGAGACGGGCGGCGCGCAGGCTGGCGCGAATCCGGCTTTTTGGCCGGGATATCTGGGGCGGGTGGAGGATTTCCGCTGCAAGCCCCTGCCCTTCCAGCGCGTAGGCAACCCGCTCGGTGAGGAAACGACTGTAGCTTTCGGCATCGAGATGCTGCAGGCTGCAGCCGCCACAGGTGCGGAAATGCTGGCACGGCGGCTCGACATGGTGCGGGCCGCGGATCAGGCCGCCATCGTCGTTCAGCCGGTCAAGCGGCGCCGAAAAGGCGATGTGGCGTCCATCGGCGGTGACGCCGTCGCCCTTGGCGGCGACGCGCAGGATCAGGTCGGGATCGGGAGTCGCGGTCATAGACATTCCTGCAAGCTGGCGGGGATTTGGTCGATCAGCATTTCCGGCGTAAACCCCGGACCGGCCAGTCGGGCAGCACGGCTGTGCAGCCATTGGCCTTCGCGGGCTGCCTTATAGCCACTGATGCCGGTTGCCAAGCGGCTTGCGATCATTCCGGCCAGCACATCACCGGTGCCGGCGGTCGACAGCCAGGGGCAGGATTGGGCTGCAATCGACGTAGCGCCATCCGAGCGGACGATGACCGTATCGGGTCCCTTCAGCAATATTGTGCAGCCAGACTGACGGGCAAGCTTGCGGCTGTCGTCGAGCCGGTCCTGCAGGCCGTCCCGCATCATGCCCGCAAATTCACCGGCGTGCGGCGTTGCAATCGTCTCTGCGGATCGGCTTTTTATCATCTCGCTGAACTGTGCCCCAGCCACGGTCAGCGCATCGGCATCGATCACCAGCGGCGCATCGCTGTCCAGTGCTGCGGTCAGCAGATCTTTGGCATGCGCATCGCGACCGAGGCCGGGGCCGATGGCAATGGCTGAAATACGGCTGTCCGAAAGCTTTTTCCGGAGATCGGCAATGTCGGTCACGGTCTCGACGACGATACTGGGGTGCGGGGATTCAAAGCCGGAAGCGGCGAAGATTTTGACATAGCCGGCGCCCGCTTTCTGGGCGGCCATCGCCGTGAGCCGGGCTGCACCCTGCATCGCCCCCGCCACCACCGCGACCAGGCCGCGGCTATATTTATGGTCATCGGAAGACGGTCCCGAAAGCCGCGGCTGCGTCAGGATGCCGAGCTGGCTGTCCGCCGTGATGCCGATATCGATCCCGACCAGATTGCCCATTTTCGAACGGGCCGGTGCCAGAAAATGGGACGGCTTGAAGGCCCCGAGGGCAATCGTGGTGTCAAAGGCGCCGATATCATTGAGCAACGCGCCATGATCGGACTCGACTCCGCTCGGCAGGTCGATCGCCACGCGCCGTTTTGCGCCAGCGAACAGGCGGCTGAAATCAGCGGACCAGTCGTCGCCGACCGCTCGGGTCAATCCGGTGCCGAACAGGCAATCAACAAATTGCGGAGCTGGCCGGGCATCGGCCAGGGGCACCGTTGGGCCCGTCCACAGGGATCGGGCGTGCCGGGCAGCGTCGGTCTTTGGTTCCAGCGTTGCCGCGACCGTGACATCGACGCCTTTTTCCAGCAGCCACTGCGCGATAACATAGCCATCGCCGCCATTATTGCCGGGACCGCAGAGCAGCAGTGTCGGCTGGGCGGCAGCGATCCGCCAGATCATCTGGGCAGCCCCCTGCCCGGCCCGGCGCATCAGTTCATCGACTGACGTACCGCTTTCGATAACAGCCTGTTCCGCCTGCTGCATTTCAGCGGCGGTCAAGATGTTGCCGTGGTTGAGCACCGGGGCCTCTAGTTTCCGGCTTGCGCCGGATTGTCACTGGCGGCGGGTGTACTGGCCCCCGTCGCGGCTGACCCCGCACCAGGCTTGATCTGGGCGGGCAGCAGATATTGGTCTGGCCCGACGGTGACCAAGATTCTGCCATCCTCGACGATCGATATTCTGGCCTGGTCAAAGCCGTCAGCGGCCTCCAGCCCATGGCCGTCGGTCAATACGTTGAACCGGCGAAACCCGCCATCGGGATGGCGGATGATCATCGTCACCCCGTTTTCGCCGCTGAGCCGTTCGATATAGCAATCGCGGGCAAAATCCCGGGCACCGTCGATCGCGCATTCGACTTTCCCGTCATCGCCGGCGCGCGAGGCCGCACGCTGTTCGGCGTCCGCCAATATCTGGTTGTCCGGCCGATTCTCGCAAGCGGTCAGCGCCAGCGAAAGGGCCAGAATGTTAAATATCCGCGTAGACATTTTTCTCTGCCTTGGCTCCCGGATGGGTGACTGCCCCCTGATAGGCAGGCCCGACATTCTGCGCGTAGCGCCACAGGGCACCCGATCCATAATCATTTTCACGCGGCACGAAATTCTTGCGGCGCTCTGCCAGTATAGACTCGTCCACTTCCAGATCAATCACCCCGGATATGGCATCAATATTGATCATGTCGCCGTCCTCGACCAGCCCGATCGGTCCGCCGTCAGCGGCTTCGGGACCGACATGGCCGATACAGAAACCGCGGGTGCCGCCGGAGAAGCGACCGTCAGTGATCAGGGCGACCTTCTCGCCCATGCCCTGGCCATAGAGCGCAGCGGTCGTGGCGAGCATTTCGCGCATGCCGGGGCCGCCCTTGGGCCCCTCGTTGCGGATCACGATCACCGCGCCTTCCTTGATCCGGCGCTGCTCGACCGCAGCATAGGCATCTTCCTCGCACTCGAAGACCTGAGCCGGTCCGCGAAACTGCAGGCGGGCCATGCCGGCGACCTTGACGATCGCGCCTTCGGGTGCCAGCGAACCGCGCAGGCCGACGACGCCGCCGGTCTTGGTGATCGCATGCTGGACATCATAGATGACCTTCTGGTCCGGGTTCCAGGTGATTTCCTCGATATTCTCGCCCAGCGTCTTGCCGGTGACGGTGATGCAGTCGCCCTTGATCAGGTCATTGTCCATCATCGTTTTCATCAGCATGTAGACACCGCCCGCCGCGTGCATGTCCTTGGCGACATATTTGCCGCCCGGCTTCAGGTCGGCGAGATAGGGCGTGGTCTTGAAAATCTCGGCGACGTCGAACAGGTCGAAGTCGATTCCCGCCTCATTGGCCATGGCTGGCAGATGCAGCGCCGCATTGGTCGAGCCGCCGGTGGCAGCCACGACGCGCGCGGCGTTGATGAAGGCATCCCTGGTGCAGATATCGCGGGGCCGAAGATTGAGTTCGATCAGGTTCATGATCTGGCGACCCGCAGCCCGCGCCATGTCGTCGCGGGTTTCATAGGGGGCCGGTGCCATATTGCTGTTGGGCAGCGAGAGACCGATCGCCTCGGCGACGCAGGCCATGGTGTTGGCGGTAAACTGGCCGCCGCAGGCGCCGTGACCGGGACAGGCGACCTTTTCCAGTTCGATCAGTTCTTGCAGCGGGCAATTGCCGGCGCTGTGCTGGCCCACCGCCTCGAAGACATCGACGACGGTCACGTCCTGGTCGTGGAAGCGGCCGGGCAGGATCGAACCGCCATAGACGAAGATCGACGGCACGTTGAGCCGCAACATCGCCATCATCATGCCGGGCAGGCTCTTGTCACAACCGGCATAGCCGATGACCGCGTCGTAGCAGTGGCCGCGAACGCTGAGCTCGACGCTGTCGGCGATGACTTCGCGCGAGACCAGTGAGGCCTTCATGCCCTGATGGCCCATTGCGATGCCGTCGGTGACGGTGATGGTGTTGAACCGGCGCGGCGTGCCGCCGGCCTCGATCACGCCTTCGCGGGCCATGTCCGCCTGGACGTCGAGCAGCGTGTTGCAGGGAGCGCTGTCATTGCCGGCAGAGGCGATGCCGACGAAGGGTTTGTTGATATCTTCTTCGGTCATTCCCATTGCATAATAATAGCTGCGCTGCGGTGCGCGCTCCGGTCCGACGCTGACGTGGCGGCTGGGCAAGCGGGATTTGTCGAATCTGTTGGTCATTCTGGCTTCCAATATGGTGTTTCCGGAGCGTCCTTCCAAAACTCGGCCGGTTAAGCAAGAGCCGTTCTTATTTTATCGCAAGTACGCAATAAAATATCAGCAAAACGGCGCTGCCCGGTTTCATCCATGATCAGGTCCTGTCGCAATTCCGCGCCGAAATAGGGCTGGCCGATGATTTCGCAGTGGCGGTCCATCGTCGCGTTGAGCTGCTTGCCCGAATAGGGCAGCTGGTCGCCGATGTTCAGCGCCCCTTCCTGCTCGAGAAACTGGAGCGCGAAACGGGATGCGGTCTCATAATGATTATATAATATGCCGATATCCCACGGGCGGACCAGCTGCGGATCGGTGCGGAGCGTTGGCGTGAAGCTGTGCAGCGACAGCACCAGTGCCGGCTTCAGGTCCGCGATCAGCGAGTCGATACGGTCGTGATAGGGGTGAAAAAAGCGCGCCATCCGCCCTTCCCGCTCTTCCGCAGATATCTGGTTGCCGGGAATTTCGATGCCGTCGCTGCGTACCGGAATCACGGACGCTTCATCGGGATAGCGGTTAAGATCGACCACCAGACGGGATGTGGTGCTGAGAACCGCCAGATAGCCGCTCTTCTCCGTCATTATCCGGGCGATCGGTGCGGTACCGGGATCATAGGCGATATGATCGTCCAAAAATTCCGGGGAAATACCGAGATCAATATCGTCGGGCAGATGATTGGAGGCATGGTCGGCAACGATCAGCACGCCGCCTTCCGAGGGAATACCGGATATTTCAAACCCTTCCATCAGCGAAACCTTCCTGTCATCGTCCATATGTCACCCAGCGCCGAGCGGCAATATTGCTCGGCCTTGTCCGCTGCCTCCGCACTGTCGAACAGAGCGAAGCAGGTCGCGCCCGAGCCGGACATGCGCGCCATCACCGGATCGCAATGCTCCAGCGCGTTGAGCACGCCTGTCAGGATCGGCACCAGAGCGACCGCCGGTTTCTGGAGATCATTTCTGCCCGCCAGCGCAACGGGAAGGACTTCTCCGTCCGCCAGACTGCCGCGATCGATGCCGTCCCAGGATGCGAATATCTGTGCGGTCGAGACCGGGACCAGCGGATTGACCAGCAGCGCGGTATGATGCCGCAAGCCATCGTCGGGAACCGGGGCAAGATCCTGGCCGATGCCGGTACCGCGGCAGGTCTGGCTGGCGACACAGGCGGGAACATCCGCTCCCAGCGGCTTTGCGATTTCCGCCAGCTCGGCGATCGAATGATCCAGTTCCCAGAAGCGGTTCAGCAGGCGCAGGGCCGCCGCCGCGTCAGCCGATCCGCCGCCGATACCCGAAGCAACGGGCAGTCGCTTTTCCAGATGCAGATGCGCGCCCCTCTGTCCGCCAGAAACTGCAGCCAGCCGGTCGGCCGCCTGCAGGACCAGATTGTCCTTGTCATCCAGCCCGGCGGCAAAGCGTCCGCCGATCGTCAGTTTCAGATCGTCACCGGGATGGACCGAAAGCGCGTCGCCCTGGTCGAGAAAGGCAAAGATCGTTTCGATCCGGTGATAGCCGTCCGGCAGCCGTTGCCGGACGTGGAGAGCGAGATTGATTTTGGCACAGGCGGTTTCGCTGTCCGCCGCGCGCCCGAGGGAAGCCGGCATCAGGGCGAGACGAGTTCGGGCCGGAGACCCAGATCAATCTTGCTGGCGAGGCGCTGTGCATCGTCACCCTCCGCGAATAATTTCGCCGATTTCCATGCATAGCGCGCTTCATATTGCCGGCCGACGGTCCAATAGGCATCGCCGAGATGCTCGTTGATCGTGGGGTCCTGCGGCTGCCCCTCGAGTGCGCTTTCCAGATAGGTGACCGCGCGTTGATGCTCGCCGGTAATGAAATAGGCCCAGCCAAGCGAGTCGGTGATTGCCGGCGAGTTGGACCGAAGTTCATGCGCCCGCTTGATCGCCGCGACGGCGGCTTCCTTGTTTTCCCGCCGCTCCAGCTGGGCATAGCCGAGATAGTTGAGGATCGTCGGGGAATCGGGGAGCAGCGCATTGGCTTTCTGCAGCGACTGCAGGCCTTCGGGCCATAGACCGGCCTGTTCCTGCGCCCCGCCCAGCGCCAGCCAGTAATTGGCCATCAGCGCGTCGGGCGGATTCTGCGTTTCGGCGACTGTGATTGCGGCTTCGAAGGCAGCAGCGGCGGCCCTGTTCTGCCCCTCTGCCTGCAGCACCTGGCCCCGCAGAATATGCAGTTCGGGAGCATCCGCATTAGCGGCGACGGCGCTGTCCAGACGGGCCAGCGCCTTCTCGAAGGCGCCGGTGGATACCAGACTGGAGATTTGCGAGCCGAGAGCGACCAGATAATAAGCGCTTTCGGGCCCGATCCGCTCATATTCCGATATGGCGAGGCCGTGGCTTTCCGCTGCAGCATAGACCCGGCCAAGGGTCAGATGGGCATAGTCCGACTGGTCGGCGACACGAGCACCTGCCTGAGCCATGACCTGTGACAGAAAGCGGGCCTGCTGCACCGCAAGATCGCCGGAGAGTCTCTGGAACAGAAAACCGAGGCCGATGGCCGGCGTGACTTTTTGCGCTACATCCTTTTTCTGACCGGCCGCAATTTTGCGCAGCAATCGCTGCTCGGGCGCGGTGGCCTGCATTTTCAGGATTTCCGTCGCGGTTGCCGGATCGTTCAGCGCCCAGAAATGGCGAGCCGCGATGATCCGCAGCGGGGCCATGCGGGGCTCGTTGCGCTCGACCACCCTGGCAAGCAGCGCGATCGCTTCGCGGTCCCGCCGGCTTGCCAGCCTCGTCAAAATCAGATGCTCTTCCAGATAATATCTGGCGGTATCGTCAGCCTGCGCACGGACCAGGGCTGCCCTTGCATCCCGGCCTCTCGCGATATCCAGCCAGGATTCGAGATAGGCGGAGAGAAAGGAGAAATTCTTGAGGGCGTCCAGTTCCGCGATTGCCCCGCGAGCGCCATTCCAGTCGCGCCCGGCAAAGGCATCGGCATAGGATATCAGCGGCATTTCCGGATCGGCCGTGCCGTTCGCCTGCAGCACCTGAACCGCCTTCACCGCCAAGTCAAAATTGCCCACTTCGATGGCGTTGGCGAATGCCTTGCCAGCGAGCAGTGCGTTGTCGGGCTGTTCTTTCAGCCCCTCGGCATAGATGGTGGTGGCCGCTTGCAGCTGATCCGACGATTCGGCCAGCCTCGCCTCGACATAACGGTTCAGTGCCGACGCACTGTCCCCGCGACTGGCCAGCGCCGGCGAAACGGCCTGACCCGCGAGGAGCAGCGCAAAAATGCTCCGGCTACATATTCGGATAATTTGGACCTCCGCCTCCTTCTGGTACCACCCAGTTGATGTTCTGGGTCGGGTCCTTGATATCACAGGTCTTGCAGTGAACGCAATTTTGCGCGTTGATCTGGAATTTCGGCTTGCCGGCCTCGTCCTCGATAAATTCGTAGACGCCGGCGGGGCAATAGCGGGCCGAGGGACCGGCAAAGACCGGGAGATTGACGTCGACCGGAATCTTCGGGTCCTTCAGTTGCAGGTGGACCGGCTGGTCTTCGACATGATTGGTGTTGGACAGAAACACCGAGGACAACCGGTCGAAGGTGATCACCCCGTCCGGCTTCGGATAAACAATCTTCTCGCAATGTTCGGCGCGTTTCAGGCGCGACCAGTCGGGGTGCAGCTTCATCGTGAACGGCAATCTGATCTTCAGATGCTCGGCCCACATATAGATGCCCGAGAGGATCGTGCCGAGGAAATCGCCATATTTCTCGACCGCCGGCAGGACATTGCGGACCACGCGCAGTTCCTCGCGGACCCAGCTGTTCTCATAGGCGGTGCCATAAGCGGTCAGTTCGTCGCTGGTGCGGTCGGCGACGATCGCCTCATAGGCAGCCTCGGCTGCCATCATGCCGGTTTTCATCGCGGTATGGGTCCCCTTGATCCGCGGCACGTTCACGAAGCCGGCGGAACAGCCGATCAGCGCGCCGCCCGGGAAATAGAGTTTCGGCACAGCCTGGAAGCCGCCGTCGTTGATCGCGCGGGCGCCGTAGGACACGCGCTTGCCGCCTTCCAGAATCTTGCGGATTTCGGGATGCAGCTTCCAGCGCTGCATTTCCTCGAACGGCGAAAGATAGGGATTTTCATAGTTGAGCCAGGTGACAAAGCCGAGCGCGACCTGGTTGTCCGCCTGGTGATAGAGAAAGCCGCCGCCATTGGCGCCTTCGCTGAGCGGCCAGCCCTGGGTATGGATGACACGTCCGGCCTCGTGCTTGGCCGGATCGATGTCCCAAAGTTCCTTGACGCCGAGACCATAGATCTGCGGCTCGCTTTCCGCGTCCAGCGCGAACTGGTTTTTCAGGATCTTGGTGAGATGCCCGCGCGCGCCTTCGGCAAAGAAAGTATATTTGGCGTGCAGTTCGAGACCGGGTTCATAGTCGGGCTTGTGGCTGCCGTCACGGGCAACGCCCATGTCACCTGTGGCCACGCCCTTTACCGAACCATCGTCATTGTAGAGAATTTCGGCGGCGGCGAATCCGGGGAAGATTTCGACTCCCATATTCTCCGCGCGCTCGGCGAGCCAGCGGCACAGGTTGCCGAGCGAACCGGTATAGGTGCCCTTGTTGTGCATGAACGACGGGGTGATGAAATGGGGAAGCGCGATTTTCTTCTTCTTGGTCAAGATCCAGTGATGGTTTTCGGTCACCGGTGTCCTCGCCAACGGACAGTCCTCGTCGCGCCAGTTCGGGAACAGTTCGTCCAGACCCTTGGGATCGACGACCGCGCCGGACAGGATATGCGCGCCGATTTCGGAGCCCTTTTCCAGGACGCAAACCGAAAGATCCTTGCCGGCGTCATCCGCCAGTTGCTTGAACTTTATGGCGGCGCTCAAACCGGCGGGACCACCGCCGACTATCACCAGATCATAAGGCATTGACTCTCGTTCACTCATGTCGCTTTTCCTACAATTCTTGCTTTTATTCTGTTGTAAATTCGGTCTGTCGTAAACCGCAACCCGCTGGGCACAAACCTGCTTTCCCGCCAATTGACCTATTCGTCAACTCATGACTCTATGCTTAAATGAATTTTATCCCAGCACCAACGGCTAATCCGTCCACCGAATCCATGGTCAAAAGCCTGCAGCACTGGTGGTCGCTTGCGGGTGTGGAACTGGATTATGAGGATCAGCCTTCGGCGCTGCTGGCGAGCGAACCGGTCATCGCGCCAAGGCCGGCCCCGGCTCCGCCCGTCGCTACGGAACCCGCACCGGCAGAGACCAAGCCGCCGGTGCATAACGAGCGGCTACCGGCCGGCTATGATGATTTTATCGCTTGGCTTGCCAATGATCCGGGACTGGTGGAAGCGGGCTGGTCGAAGCACCGCGTGCTGCCCGAGGGCAGTCTGAAACCGGAAGTGATGGTTGTTTCCGCCCTGCCCGAAAAAAATCGACATGGTGATGTCCATCTGTTCCATCCGGACAACCAGAAGCTGCTGGAAAAGATGCTGGCGGCCATCGGCTGCGATTCGGATCGGTCTTACCGAGCCTCCATCGCGCTGTCGCTGCCGGTGGATGGCAGAATTGACGAACGGCACTGGCCGTCCCTCAAAAAACGGCTGTTGCATCATATCGGGCTGGTCGATCCCAAGCGGGTCATCTGCTTCGGCGATATGGCTGCGAAGATAATTTTCGGCGAAGATATGCTGACCGCACGCAAAAATAAGCAATTTATTAACCATGACTCATCACAAACAGAGGCGATCGTAACATTTCATCCGCGGATCCTGATCGAGCGACCAATGTTCAAGGCCGAAGCCTGGAAGGATCTGCAAATGCTGACAAGGATATCTGCCCCGTGAAACTGAAACTGGCCCTCACCGCTTCGCTACTTTCCCTCGCTGCAACGCCGGCGCTCGCCGATGACGGAGCGGTGCTCTACAATAGCGCTTCGATCGCCAAGGATGTGCCATCCCAGCTGAAGCGGCAGCAGTCCGACCATTATCGGGCGCTGTTCTCGGCGATGAGCGCCAATCAGTGGGACGTAGCCAAGAATCTTCTGGATAACGCACCGACCGGCCCGCTCAAGCCGATCGCGCAGGCCGAATATTTTCTCGCCGCCAACAGCCCGCGGGCCGAACTGGGGCCGTTGCTGACCCTGGTCAACGAGGCCCCGCAAATTCCGCAGGCCGCCCAGCTCGGCCGCCTGGCGCAGAAGCGCGGCGCGCAATTGTTGCCGAGCCTGCCGCAGCGCAGAAATCTGTCATGGGTGCCCGGGTCACCGATCCGTTCCAAGCCCCGCGATGTGGATTCGGACAGCACGGCCAACAGCGTGCGCGGCCAGATCATTGAATTTATCAAGACCGACAACCCGCAGGGCGCAGAGCAATTGCTCAACGCCAGCGCCATGCAGATGTCCCCCGAGGGACGGACGGAGCTCGAACAAAGGGTTGCCTGGTCCTATTATATCGAGAATGACGATGCGTCCGCCTTGCGGCTGGCGCAGCAGGCGCAAAATGGTGCGGGCGACTGGGTCGGTCATGCCAACTGGGTTGCCGGTCTGGCGGCGTGGCGGATGAACGATTGCCGGACCGCGGGCAGTGCCTTTGAAAAGGTCGGGCGGTCAGCGGCCAATGTCGATCTGAAAGCGGCGGCCCTCTACTGGAGCGCGCGTTCCGATCTCAAATGCGGTCAGCCGGAAAGAGTGCAAGGCAAATTGCAGGCGGCGGCCCGTCTCGACGACAGCTTTTACGGCCTGCTAGCCGCGCAGACCCTCGGCATGGAACCGGACCGATCGGATGCGACGGACACGTTCGAAAAATCGGACTGGCATGCGCTCGAACGGCATGAAAATGTCCGGGCGGCGATTGCGCTGGTGGAGATCGGTCAGGAGCAGCTGGCGGACGAAGTGCTCCGGCATCAGGCGACGATCGGCGATGACAGCGACCACCCTGCCCTGATCAAGCTCGCCCGCGAGCTGGATTTGCCGCGCACCCAAATCTGGCTGGCGCACAACGCCCCACGCGGCATGAAGCCCGATGTTCTGGCCGGCTTTCCGGCACCGAAATGGAAGCCCGACGGCGGCTGGCGAGTCGACCCGGCCCTGATCTATGCCCATACGCTGCAGGAATCGGCCTTTCGCAGCCAGGTCGTGAGCCCGGCCAATGCCATCGGGCTGATGCAGGTGCGTCCCGGAACGGCCGGCGATATCGCCCGGGCCAACGGCATGAATTTCAACGAAGCCGACCTGTACCGGCCCTCGACCAATCTGGAATATGGCCAGTCCTATCTCGAATATCTCGGCAATTCCTCGATCACCGAGGGCAAGCTGCCGAAGATCGCAGCGGCCTATAATGCCGGTCCGGGCGCGGTGCAGCGCTGGAACAGCGAAATAAAGGATAATGACGACCCGCTGCTGTTCATGGAGAGCATCCCCTATGTCGAGACCCGCGGCTATGTCTCGATCATCCTGCGCAACTACTGGATGTACGAGAAACAGGCCGGCATTCAGTCGGTCAGCGCGCGGGCCCTGTCGCAAAATCACTGGCCCCGGTTTCCAGGCCATCCGGACAAAAGAAAGACGCAGTTCACCTCACGCTGATCGCGATCCTGCAGACATGAAAAAGCCGGGCCCTGCATTGCGCGGGGCCCGGCTTTTTATTTTGCGAGGCTTTGCCGCCTAGTAGCGGTAATGATCCGGCTTGAACGGGCCTTCGACGGGCACGCCGATATAGTCGGCCTGTTCCTTGCTCAGCGTATCCAGTTTCACGCCGAGTTTCGCCAGATGCAGTTCGGCGACCTTCTCGTCGAGATGCTTCGGCAGGACATAGACATCATTTTCATATTGCTCGGGACGCAGCCACAATTCGATCTGCGCCAGCACCTGGTTGGTGAAGCTTGCCGACATCACGAAGCTCGGGTGGCCGGTGGCGCAACCGAGGTTGACCAGGCGGCCCTGGGCCAGCACGATCAGCTTCTTGCCATCCGGGAATTTCACTTCATCGACCTGGGGCTTGATTTCGGTCCACTGCATGTTCTTGAGCGCACCGATCTGGATTTCGCTGTCAAAATGACCGATGTTGCAGACAATCGCACGGTCTTTCATGGCGCGCATATGATCGACGGTGATCACATCCTTGTTGCCGGTGGTGGTGACGAAAATATCGCCGCGCTTGGTGCCTTCGTCCATGGTGACGACTTCAAAGCCTTCCATGGCCGCCTGCAGCGCGCAGATAGGGTCGATTTCGGTGACCAGAACGCGAGCACCGCCGTTGCGGAGCGACTGGGCCGAACCCTTGCCGACATCACCGAAACCGGCGACAACCGCGACCTTGCCGGCCAGCATGACGTCGGTTGCGCGACGGATTGCGTCGACTAGCGATTCCTTGCAACCGTAGAGATTGTCGAACTTGGACTTGGTGACGCTGTCGTTGACGTTGATCGCCGGGAACGGCAGCTTGCCGATCTTGGCCAGTTCATAGAGACGGTGAACACCGGTGGTGGTTTCTTCCGAAACGCCCTTGATGTTGGCAACGGTCTTGGTCAGGTAACCAGGGCGTTCCTTCAGGAAGCGGGTCAGGGTCGCGACGAACACTTCCTCTTCCTCATTTTCCGGCTTGAACAATTCTTCGCCGGCTTCGACCCGAGCACCCCAGAGAGCGAACATGGTGGCATCGCCGCCATCGTCGAGAATCAGGTTGCAGGTCTCGTCCGTGCCCCAGTCAAAAATGCGTTCGACATAGGCCCAATATTCTTCGAGGGTTTCGCCCTTGATGGCGAAGACCGGGGTACCGCCGGCGGCGATCGCCGCTGCGGCATGATCCTGAGTCGAGAAGATGTTACAGGACGCCCAGCGGACTTCGGCGCCGAGATCGAGCAATGTCTCGATCAACACGGCGGTCTGGATGGTCATGTGCAGCGAGCCGGTGATCCGGGCACCCTTCAGCGGCTTTTCCTTGCCGAATTCTTCGCGCAGCGCCATCAGGCCGGGCATTTCGGTTTCGGCTATTTCAATCTCTTTGCGACCGAAATCGGCGAGTGAAATGTCCTTGACGATATAATCTTGGGTTGCGGTGTCCGCTGCGGTTGCCACGTGTCAATCTCCTTGGAAAACGAAATGCCGCACAGGCGATCCAGTGCGGCAACATGAGATCATAATAGCGGCTTATCGCTTCGGAAGCAAATATAAAGATGTCTTTATATTTGATATTTTGTGAGGCTTCTGCGCGACCGGTCGCAACAATCAACGGATCAGGCGCTGCCAAAGCCGCTCGACAATTTGGTCGGATCAATGCCCTGCGCCTCCCAGGCCATCGACCATTTGTCAGCGGAACCGGTTTCGTACAGCCAATCCGGAGACCCTTCGGCGATCGACCAGCCATTCTGGGTCAGTTCGCCTTCGAGCTGTCCTTCCCCCCATCCGGAATAGCCAAGGGCGATGATCCATTTGGCCGGTCCCCTTCCCTGGGCAATCGCGCTGAGCATTTCGATCGAGCTGCTCAGTCCCCAGCGATCGCCGACCTGGACCGTATCGAGCATGTTGATATCGAGACTGTGCAATATGAAACCGCGCTGCGTTTCCACCGGCCCACCAAGAAATATCTCGCGGTTCGGCGCGTCGCCCGGATCGATCTCGAATTGTTTGAGAACATCGTGAAAGCTGATGCCTTCGACCGTCTCGCCGATGTTGATGCCCAGCGCGCCATTCTCGTCATGCGAGCAGATCGCCACCACCGATCGTGCAAATCGGGGATCGGCCATTCCTGGGGTAGCGAGGAGGAACTGGCCGGAGAAGAATATATTGTCGTTCATTACAGGCAGCATAGCGCCGCAAAGATTAACTGCCCATGAGAAATTGAACCGGCCCGCGCCCGGGCCGTTTTGGCGGCTTGTAATTTCATGCGCCTGTCACCACTATCAGCTACAGAGGCAAATGTTCACCGCCCGATCAAAACCAGGAGCAAGATATGATTAACAAAGGCGACAAAATTCCCGACGTGAAACTGGTCAAGGCGACCGCTGACGGTCCGCAGCAAATCAGCTCGAGCGAATATTTCGCTGGCAAGAAAGTCGCGCTCTTTTCGGTTCCCGGTGCGTTTACACCGACCTGCTCTGCCAAACATCTGCCCGGCTATGTCGAAAAGGCAGCAGACCTCAAGGCGAAGGGCGTCGACGAGATTGCCTGCACCGCGGTCAATGACGCCTTCGTGATGGGCGCATGGAACGACGCTGCCGGTTCGGAAGATGTCACCATGCTGGCAGACGGCAATGGCGAATTCGCCGAAGCGGTCGGCCTGACCATGGACGGTTCCGGCTTTGGCCTGGGCAAGCGCGGCCAGCGTTTCTCGATGATCGTCAATGACGGCGTCGTGGAAGAGCTGAACGTCGAAGCGCCTGGCGACTTCAAGGTCAGTGCAGCGGAATATATGCTCGACCAGCTTTAAACTGCATTCAGCAAATCGAAAAACCGGCGGGAGCCTGAGCCCCCGCCGGTTTTTTATTGCCTACCAGCCGCAGGACTTGCCCTTGTTCTCTTCCTTCAGCCAGTCCATCAGCGGCGCGAAATAGCTGATCATCGCCGAGCCATCCATTTCCCGGGTACCGGTGAAGGCTTCCAGCGCATCGGGCCAGGGCTTTGAAGCACCCATTTCCAGCATAGCGTTCAGCTTCGCGCCCACTTGCTTGTTGCCGTAGAAGGAGCAGCGGTGCAGCGGTCCCTTCCAGCCGGCCGCGTCACAGGCGGCCTTGTAGAACTGGAACTGCAGGATGCGGGCGAGGAAGTAGCGCGAATAAGGCGTGTTGCCCGGGATATGATATTTGGCACCCGGATCGAAAGCATCAGCGGGACGCTCGACCGGCGGGGTGATGCCCTGATATTCCAGCTTCAGATCGTGCCAGGCGGTCGTATAGTCGGCCGGCTTTATCTCGCCGTTGAAGACACCCCAGCGCCATTTGTCGACCAAGAGGCCGAATGGCAGGAAGGCGACCTTGTCCATCGCCTGGCGCAGCAACAGACCGATATCCTTGTCGGCGCTGGGCACCTTGGCAGGATCGAGCAGGCCGATCTGGACCAGATATTCCGGTGTCATCGACAGGGCGACGGCATCGCCGATTGCTTCGTGGAAGCCGTCATTGGCACCATCCAGCTGCAGATAGGTGAGGCCGTTATAGGCGCGCTGATAATAATTGTGGCCAAGCTCGTGATGGATGGTGGTGAAATCGTCGCCGTTCACCTTGATGCACATCTTGATCCGGATATCGTCCTTGTTGTCGATATCCCAGGCGCTGGCGTGGCAGACCACTTCGCGGTCTGCCGGCTTGGTGAACAAAGAGCGTTTCCAGAAAGTGTCGGGCAGCGGTTCAAAACCGAGCGAGGAGAAGAAGCCCTCGCCCGCCTTGACCATCTTGATCGCGTCATAGTCCTTGCCCTTGAGCAATTCGGTCGTGTCATAGCCAATGTCACCGGCCCCGGCTGGCGCAACGATATCATAGATATTGCCCCATTCCTGCGCCCACATATTGCCGAGCAGGTCGGCGCGGATCGGGCCGGTGGCGGGCTGGACCTCGTTGCCATATTTTTCGTTGAGCTTTTCGCGGGTGTAGCAGTGGAGCTGGTCATAGAGCGGCTTGACCTGGGCCCAGAGCTTGTCCGTCAGCTTGGCGAAATCATCCGCCGGCATATCGTAGCCCGAGCGCCACATTGCGCCAACATCGGCAAAGCCGAGTTCGCGGGCGCCTTCATTGGCGATCTCGACCATGCGGGCATAATCATCCTTCATCGGCGCGCCGACATTGCTGTGCCAGCTTTCCCACATTTCGGCCAGTTCTTCGGGATTGCGATTGGTGCCCATCGCGGCCTCGATGTCGGAGCCGTTGATTTCCTTGCCGTTCAGCGTGCCCTTGCCCTTGCCATAGGCCGAATTCAGCTTGGTCGCGATCTCGTTAAGCTCGGTAGCCGCGCCCTCGGTGGTCGGCGCCGGCAGGACAATACCGCCGCGCAGCTTGTCCAGCTTGCGCCGGGTGACCGCGTCGAGGCCCTTCACATCGTTGAACCGGGCTGCTTCGATCGCCGCCTGCACCGACATGGTCGTGCCTTCCGCTCCGGCTTTTGCCGCCAGTGCATCGGTGTCGTCGGTGATATAGGTCGAGTTTATCCAGTAGGTGCGCGAGGCATCGACCGAGAAATCATATAGCTTCTTTTCGGTTTCCTCCACGAAAGCGCGAGCTTCTGCCGCAGTGGGCGGCGTGGTCTTTGCGCTCGCATCCTGTTCGTGATCCTGGGCCAGAGCCGGAGTGGCCAGAGCCATGGTGGCGATGGCGACGATCGAAGCGGCGGTTTTCATATAGTCATCCTCATATTTGTGATTTTGGTTAGAATTGAAACTTTATCGAGTGCCGGTCAAGTGCGGGTTTCACGCCAGCGCCAGATCAGCGCGACGATCATGGCGACGGTGCCGGCGATCCAGGCGATGATCTTGACCGGTCGGACCAGTGCTGCGGTTCCGGCGAGCAGGTCGCTGCCCTGCCCGCGAACCAGCTGCACCAGCTGAGAGACGGTTTCGAGATAGTCGGTCAGGCCGAAGAGGAAATAGACCAGCACGCACAGCAGGCCGATCTTCTTCAACGCTGGCGATTGCGCCCGCTGCCAGATCAGCCGCCCGCCGATGATGCCGCCGGACATATAAAGCGTGATGAAGACAAGATCGGTGATCATGCTCCAGCGCGCGAGATCGAGCAGGCCGGCCCGGGCCCAGCTTTGCTGGATCGCGTTAACCCGCGCAGCGGTCGCGGCGCTTTGATGATCGAGAATGCCATGGGGTGACACGGCGGTTTCCAGCGCTCCGGCGGAAAGGACCAGATAGGCGAACAGCGCCAGGCCGCCGCCCCAGAATATCCAGAAATTGCGCCAGCTGTACAGGTTTGACATGATTCCTCCTATCCGGCCAGAAAACGCACCATTTCCTGACCCAGTTCCGCCTTGGTCACGCTGCTCATATGGGTGCCGGGTATCGCGACATAATGGCCATTGAGCAGAATCGCCGCCAGTTCTTCCGGATCGCCATTGTCGTCATCCTCGCTGCCGCACAGGACCAGTGTGTCTGTTTCAATGCTGGCGGCCTCTTCCGGATCCATATCGGAAAAGGTGTCGAGCAATAATCTCGCCGCCACCGGATCGATTTTCTGGCTTTTCATGAACTGGATCGCCAGCCAGTGCGGATCGCCGCGCTTGGCAGTGTCTCTTGTATCAATCGCCTGAAAGAAAAAGTCCCGGCGCCGCGCCCAGCCCGACAGGCCCTGCAGGCCCATGCCCGCCAGAATAGCCTTGCGGGGGCTGGTGCCGGTCGCCAGCATTTTCGCCGTGGTCCGGGCGCCGAGCGAGAAGCCGCCGAGATCAAAATCGGTCAATCCGAGATCAGCGATCAGCGCCTCGATATCCTTTACCAGCACGTCAGCGGGATAGGCGGCGGGGTCATGCGGGGCGTCGCTTTCGCCATGGGCGCGCAGGTCCGGCATGATCACCCGGAAGCCGGCTTCGGCCAGCAGCTGAGCGTGACCGAATTTGATCCAGTTGGTTTCGGCGTTCGAGAACAGGCCGTGGAGCAGGATCAGCGCACGGCCTTTTCCCACTTCATGGATCTTGAGATTTGCTCCGTCAAAGGATGAAAAGTCCCAGTTTTTTGCGGTCATCTTTCAACTCTCATAATCCAAAGTTCGTCAAAGTTCGGGCCAATGACGCATTTTTCTGCAAATTTACCGGCGGGCCCTTTTGGACTTCCGGTGGGGTTGCCACCGCTCTGCCTAGGGGTTTGAGCGCCTGCAGGAAAGCACCATATCATGGTCATTTGCCGCTACCCAGGCTTGCTCGCCACTGGTTGAGGTCATCCGGCTGAGTCAGATGCTGATCGCTCTGCGGATCCAGTTCGAAGCCGGGCTGCTTTTTCGATACCCATAAATGCCCCAACGGCGCGATACCGGAAGGGTCGTCCAGGGTGCCCACTTTCAGGGTGATCCCCTCCGGCGGGTTGCTCGGCGAATGCCAGAGCCGGGTGCCGCATTGGCCGCAGAAATAGTTATGCTTTGTCTTGCCGCTGTGCGCCTTTGTTGCGAAGGATGCGCAGTCCCCTTGCACGGTCAGGTCCGAAAAGAGCATCGGCATCGACATCGAAAAGGCGCTGGCGCTCTGCTTCTTGCATTCGCCGCAATGGCACGCATAAGCGCGAGGTACCGCGCCTTCAAACCTGAACCGCACGGCGCCGCACTGGCATCCGCCTGCGATTGTCATGAATCGGGAGCCAGTATTTTGACCCAGCCTTCTGGCGTGTCGGGTTGCGTCTCCAGCGTGGGTACATCGTCGGGAATGACAATCCAGGGCTGCTTGCTTGAAACCCAGAAGTGCGCCTGCGGGCTCATATCGGTGCTGTTGTCCAGCGTTCCTGCCCGCAGGCTGACAATGCCGGGACGCAGGTCATTTCTTGCATATATCCGAGCCTTGCAGCGGGCGCAGCCGACGATGGTGCTGTTTGCGCCGCTCGGCTGGGTGACATGGCCCTCGTCCACTTCACCGCTCAGTTCGCAATCATTCTCCATCACCGCCATATGAAAACTGAAGGCGCTGCCGGTCCGTTTCTGACAATCGGTGCAGTGGCAGGCATAAGGCTTCATGCGCAGACCCGGCTTCAACGTGTAGCGGACCGCGCCACAGACGCAGCCTCCGGTCAGATTCTCGGTCATCGCTCGGCAAGTCCTTTCTGTTTCATCCGCCAGACGGCGAGGTCGATCCGGTCCTGTCCAAAAAATGGTTCGCCATCGAAGACCAGTGTCGGCACGCCCCAGTGGCCAGCCGCTTCGAGCGCCGCCTGATTAGCGGCAATCTCGGCATCCAGTTCGTCCGGCTGCGCTTCCGCTTCTGCCTTCAGCTCGGCAAAATCCAGACCGGCCCGTTCGGCGGCCTTTGCCAGATGGTCGCCCTCGTTCCAGCCAGCGGTGCCGCCCCAGATCATCTGCGACACTTCATTGGCAAATTCGAGCCCCTTGCCCCGCCGCGAGGCCGCCTGCCCCATGCGGGTCAGCTCGAAAATATAGGGCTGGTCCGCCGCGATCTTGCGGGTCGCGATATCCTGAACGATCGGATCGGGCTTGGGCGGGGCCATCGGAATGCCCATATGCTGGGCCACGCGGAACATGTCGCGAAAGGTGTAGCCGAGCCAGTTGGGATGGTTTTTCTCGAAGAAATCCGGTTCCCGGATGGCCAGCGGATATACGAAGCGCTGGTTGATTTTCAGGTCATATTGCTCCGTCAGCGCGACATAGCGCCGCGTTGCCAGATAGCTGTAGGGAGAGCGAAAGGACCAGTAGACGTCTGCATATAATGTCATCCGTTTATCGTAACCGCGATTGCAATCTTCGCAAGCACATAGTGTTGTGATTAGTAAGCATTGCTATTATATATCCACTTATGAGCGAAGCTATCGGATTTCTGATTCACGACACCGCGCGCCTGTTCCGCCGGGAGCTGAACGAGCGCATGCGGCACAGCGGCGTGACCGCGCTGCAATGGCGGCTGCTCGCCTATCTCGCGCGCAATGAAGGCACCAATCAGGTGAAGCTGGCGGAATTCCTGGAAGTGGAACCGATCACCCTGTCGCGGATGATTGACCGGCTCGCCGATGCCGGGATGCTCAGCCGCCGCCGCGATCCCGATGATCGCCGCGCCTGGTGTCTCTATCTCGAAGAACAATCGCTGCCGCTGATCGTCGAATTGCGGGCTGCTTCCGCAAAACTTACCGAGGCCGCCCAGGAGGGCCTGACCGGGGAAGAACGCGAGCAGCTGGCCTCTCTCGTCGAGCGGATGCGGCAGAACCTGTCGCGCAAGGCGTGCGATGCAAAACAGGAACAGGCAGCCTGAACGCCATGCTGAAATCCAAAGATATGCCCGAACCATATGATATGCCTGAAACTCTCGCGGAAGAGGAGCAGGTGATTCCCGGTGCCGACAATGCTGTCCCTGACAAGCCGAGGCGCCGCTGGGTTCGCTGGCTGGTCATGGCGATCGTGCCACTGGCGCTGATCGCGGTTGGCGGCTATATGTGGCTGACCAGCGGGCAGAGCGTTTCGACCGACAATGCCTATGTCCAGCAGGACCAGGTTTCCGTGGCAGCCGAAGTCGGTGGCAGGATCATCGAGGCAAATGTCAGCAGCGACGACATCGTCCAGAAGGGCGACATCCTGTTCCGCATCGATCCGGAGCCTTATAAAATTGCGCTCGCCCAGGCCAATGCCGCCATCGCGGCTGCGGAAGTGCAGGTCCAGGCCCTGCGCACCACCGCTGCGGGCAGCGGCGTCGATATCTCCGCCGCCCGCGAGGATATTTCCTTTGCCCAGGCAACGTTCGAACGGCAACGCGCGCTGATGCAGCGCGGCTTCACCACCAAGGCCGATTTTGAAGCAGCCCAGCATGCGGTGGAACAGGCGCGGGAAAAACTGCGCCAGGCCCAGGCCGATGCGGCCGAATCGCAAAGCCTTGCTGCCAATGCCCGCTCGATGCCGGGCGAGAATCCCGCCATCGCCGCAGCGAAAGTGCAGCGCGAACAGGCGCAGCTGAACCTGTCACGCACCACCGTCCGCGCGCCGACGTCGGGGCGGGTCGCCCAGGCGGACCGCTTGCAGGTCGGACAGATGATGGTCAGCGGCCTCCCTGCCCTCACCATCGTTGCCGACGAGAAAAGCTGGGTGGAAGCCAATTTCAAGGAAACCGATCTGGCGCAGATGGAAGTCGGCCAGCGCGCGGAACTGACCTTTGATGCCTATCCGGATATCAAGCTGAAGGGCCATGTCGAGAGTATCGGTGCCGGGACCGGCAGCGAATTTTCGGTATTGCCGGCGCAGAATGCCACCGGCAACTGGGTCAAGGTGACCCAGCGCGTGCCGGTGCGGATCGCGATTGACGAGAAATCGCCGCGGCCGCTGATCGCCGGGCTTTCCTCCGAAGTGACCGTAGATATTCGTTCCAAGGGCCGATAATGGCAACCGCTGCAGCCGTCGCGGGAGCCACGCCGCAGGTCGATATCACGCCGTTGCGGCGCGCGCTGCTGACCGTCGCGGTGATGGGCGCATCGGTGATCCAGATTCTGGACTCGACGATCGCCAATGTCGCGCTCCCGCATATGCAGACCAGTCTCGGCGCATCGCTCGACACCGTGACCTGGGTCCTGACCAGCTATATCATCGCATCCGCCATCGCCATGCCGATCACCGGCTGGCTGGCCGACCGGATTGGCGGGCGTCAGCTGTTCCTGATTTCCGTGAGCGGCTTTGTCCTCGCCTCGATGCTCTGCGGACTGGCGACGAATCTGGAGGAAATGGTCGCCTTTCGTGTGATGCAGGGTATCAGCGGCGCCTTCATCGCGCCGCTGGCTCAGACGGTGATGCTCGATATCAATCCGCCCGAGCGTCATGCCAAGGCGATGGCGATATGGGGCATGGGAATCATGGTGGGGCCGATCATGGGCCCGATTATCGGCGGCTGGCTGACCGAAAGTTACAGCTGGCGCTGGTGCTTCTATGTCAATGTCCCGATCGGGATAGCGACCATTTCGGCGCTGTGGGCGCTGCTGCCGCACAAGCCGATATTCCGGCGAAAATTCGACCATCTGGGATTCTGGGCGCTGGCCGTCGGCCTCGGCAGCCTGCAGCTGATGCTCGATCGCGGCACCCAGCTGGACTGGTTCGACAGCTGGGAAATCCGGATTGAAACCGCGATCGCCATCGCGGCCTTCTGGGTCTTTGCCGTGCAAATGGCCAGCGCGAGAAACGCGCTGTTTGCGAGAGAAATGCTGACCAACCGGAGCTTCGCCACCAGCCTGTTCTTCATGATCGTGATCGGCATCGTGATGTTTGCCAATATGGCGCTGTTGCCGCCGATGATGCAGAATCTCTATGGCTATCCGGTGATCGATACCGGCCTGCTGCTGGCGCCGCGCGGCGTCGGTATCCTGTTCAGCATGGCGGTGGCCGGGCGCCTGGTCGGCAAGGTCGATGCGCGGCTGCTGGTCGGAACAGGATTTTCGATCGCGGCCTTTTCCATGTGGCAGATGAGCCAGTGGTCGATGGAGATGGACTGGCGGCCCTTTGCGATCAGCGGCCTGGTCCAGGGGCTGGGCATGGGGCTGGTCTTCATCCCGCTCAACACGCTGGCCTTCGCATCCTTGCCGGCGAGCATGCGCACCGATGGTGCCAGCCTGCTCAACCTGTTTCGCAGCGTCGGCGCATCGGTCGGCATCTCCATCGCATCCGCGCTGCTCGGCCAGAATATCCAGACCAGCCACAGCGATCTGGCGTCCCATATCACCGGGTCGACGATCAACAATATTGACGCCAGCACCGCTGACCGGTTTCAGGGTCTGGGCGACCAGGCGCTGATGTTCGCAGACGCGATGGTCAACAAACAGGCGGCGATGATCGCCTATCTTGACGATTACTGGGCGATGATGTGGGTCACGCTGGCGGTGATCCCGCTGGTATTTCTGTTGCAGAAACCCAAGCCGGGAGCCACCGCCGGCCCCTTGATGGAGTGACTAGCCCTTTTTGAGGTGCTTGCGGCCGAGCAATTCGGCGATCTGCACCGCATTGAGCGCGGCACCCTTGCGCAGATTGTCGCTGACGCACCAGATGTTCAGGCCATTTTCGACCGTCGGATCCTCGCGGACGCGGCTGATGAAGGTTGCGCCGTCACCAACGCATTCGACCGGCGTGACATAGCCTTCGTCTTCGCGCTTATCGACCAGCATGATGCCGGGCGCATCGCGCAGGATCTTCTGGGCATCCTCGGCGGACAGCTCATTCTCGAACTCAATATTGATCGATTCGCTGTGGCCGACGAACACCGGCACGCGGACACAGGTCGCGGTGAGCTTGATCTTGGGGTCGAGGATCTTCTTGGTCTCGACGACCATCTTCCATTCTTCCTTGGTCGAGCCGTCATCGAGGAACACGTCGATATGCGGGATCACGTTGAACGCGATCTGCTTAGTGAAGACGTGGTTTTCCTTGGGATCGCCGACGAAGATCGCGCGGGATTGCTCGAACAGCTCGTCCATGCCGCCCTTGCCCGCGCCGGAGACCGACTGGTAGGTGGAGACCACGACGCGCTTGATCGTGGCGGCATCGTGCAGCGGTTTCAGCGCGACGACCATCTGGGCGGTGGAGCAGTTGGGATTGGCGATGATATTGCGCTTCTTGTAGCCATCAATGGCTTCCGGGTTCACTTCCGGCACGATCAGCGGCACATCGGGGTCCATGCGGTAGAGCGAGCTGTTGTCGATCACCACGCAGCCAGCAGCAGCAGCCTTGGGCGCATATTCCCTGGTGGCGGCAGAACCGGCAGCGAACAGGGCGATATCCCAGCCGGCAAAGTCGAAATGCTCGATATTCTGGACCTTGAGCATCTTGCCGGTATCGCCAATTTCGACTTCGCTGCCTTGCGACCGCGACGAGGCGACCGCAGCCAGCTCGTCATAGGGGAATTCGCGCTCGACCAAGACATTGAGCATTTCGCGCCCGACATTGCCGGTGGCGCCGACTACTGCAACTTTGTAACCCATGTAACTTTTCCTGTGGCTGATAGTAAAACAGCCGGTTTTCCTGTGGGGAGAACCGGCTGCGTGAAACTGTTATGAAGCGTTTTTTACTTTGCTTCTGTGCCCTTCGCTGGCTGGTTCAAGCGGCGTTCCGCAATACGGGCCCGTTTACCGGTGCGGCCGCGCAGATAGTAGAGCTTCGCACGACGCACGATACCACGGCGAACCACGGTAATGCTTTCAATATTCGGGGAGTAGAGCGGGAATACGCGCTCAACGCCTTCGCCGAACGACATTTTGCGCACGGTGAAGTTGGAGCCCATGCCGCGATTGGTGCGCGCGATGCACACGCCTTCGAAATTCTGGGTACGAACGCGTTCGCCTTCAACGACGCGAACACCGACGCGCAGCGTGTCGCCAGCGCGAAATGCGGGTATTTCCTTGGAAGCGATAAATGCGTCGACCGCTTCTTTTTCCAGTGTCTGAATCAGGTTCATGACCTATTCCTTATCTTTATCTTTTTCCTGCGCACCAGAGGGCGACTGATCCGGAGTGTCCCTGTGACGCTCCCATAAATCCGGCCGCCTTAGCCGTGTATCTTCCTCTGCCCTTTGTTTCCGCCAGGCAGCTATTTTCGCATGATCCCCCGATCGCAAGACTTCAGGGATGATGCGCCCTTCCCATATTTGAGGTCGGGTATATTGCGGATATTCCAGAATCCCGGTCTCGAAACTCTCGTCATCTCCGCTAGAAGACGCGCCCATTACCCCGGGGAGCAGCCGAATGCAAGCGTCTAAAAGCACCAGAGCGCCCATTTCTCCGCCGGACAGGATATAGTCGCCGATCGACACTTCTTCTATGGCGCGGGCATCGAACAGGCGCTCGTCAAATCCCTCGAACCGGCCGCAGATGATGGTAACGCCGGGACCGGCCGCGATTTCGCGGACGCGGGCCTGGGTGAGCGGTTTGCCGCGCGGGGTCATGGCGAGGATCGGGGCTTGTGATAAGGGAAGACCCGTTCGTGCTGAGCCTGTCGAAGCACCGGTGGCGTGAGCAAGCTGCCCATCGACAGGCTCAGGGCGAACGGTGCTTGGGGCCGCTAGCCCTGAGCCTGTCGAAGGGCGCTTCTCGTCGGAGAAGCGTGGTTCGACAGGCTCACCACTAACGGCAAGCCGCTCCGCCATCCGCTCCACCGCATGGTCCACCGCTGCGGCCATGATATCGGCGCGCAGCACCATGCCGGCACCGCCGCCCGCCGGCGTGTCATCGACGCTGCGGTGCCGGTCGGTTGCGAAATCCCGCGGGTTGATGGTGTCGCAGGCCCATTTGCCCTCCGAGAGAGCCCTGCCCGCCAGCGATGTCCCCAGCGGTCCGGGGAACATCTCCGGGTAAAGGGTAATGATCTGGGTTGTGAAGGTCATCTGGTTCGGCGCCAGTTTATCCACAATATTCCGGTGGTCATGCCGACGAAGAAACTGCCGAACAGGCCGACGGCAGCGCCGATCGACATCGACAGGATGCCGCCGCTGCTGCAGATTTCGGCATCGACGCAATGATCGGACTGGATCCACCAGAGGCTGAACAGCCAGTAGAGGACAAACAGCGCCGGGACGGGAAGGCTCGCCAGGAAGGGCAGCCAGGCGAGATTTGCGTCGGGGTTCCGCCGTTTGGCGATCTCGATGATCGCAATCGTCAGGCCTGCGATGACCAGGATGGTCAGGATGAGCATCATTGCGGTTCGACGAAATCCGCCAGCACGATCGCCGGATCATTTCGCATGTCGATCGCCTTGACCGGGACCATGAATTTCTTGCCATTGGCGCGCTCGATCTCGATCACGTCGCCGGCGCCAAATTCGTAGATGGCGAAAATCTTGCCCAGCTCCTCGCCGGCATCGGAGACGCATCGCAGGCCGATGATATCGATATGGTAGAATTCGTCCTCGTCCAGTTCCGGCAGGGCGGAGCGCGGGACGGTAAGTTCGGTGCCGCGGGCGGCTTCGGCGCCGTTGCGGTCGGTGATCTCGGCGATCCGGGCGATTGCGCCCATCTTGTGCGGCTTGACCGATTTCAGGGTGAGAGCACCGGCGTTGAACGTCTTGTGCGCCTTGAGACTGTCAAGGCTGTCGCAGAACAGCTTGAGCCGGACTTCCCCGGTCACCCCGTGCGCGCCAATGATGACGGCAAGGGGGACGGGTTTGTCTTGTTCGATGGTCATAAAGCACCGTTCGTGCTGAGCCTGTCGAAGCACAAGGCCTCACACCACTGCCCTTCGACAAGCTCAGGGTGAACGGTCGATGAAACCATCAGAAGATTATCCTTCTGATTTTTCTTCTGCAGGCGCGTCTTCCGCAGCGTCGGCAGCCGGTGCTTCTTCGACGGCAGCTTCTTCTGCAGGCGCTTCTTCAGCCGGAGCTGCAGCAGCTTCCTTGGCGGCTTCTTCAGCAGCAGCGGCTTTTTCCGCTTTCTCTTCCAGACGCTCGGTCGCTTTTTCGCCCGGCTTGCCCTTGTTCGGGTTGTTGCGTGCTTCGCGCTTCAGCAGGCCGGCGGCATCGAGAAAACGGGCGACGCGGTCGGATGGCTTGGCGCCATTTTCGAGCCAATGTTTGGCACGTTCGCTGTCGAGCACCACGCGCTTTTCATCATCCTTGGCGAGCAGCGGGTTGTAGCTGCCGATGCGCTCGATGAACTTGCCGTCGCGCGGCGCACGGACGTCGGCGACGACGATCTTGTAATAAGGGCGCTTCTTGGAACCGCCGCGGGACATTCTGATTGCTACTGCCATTGTAATAAACCTTTCTAAAGATACGTAAATTCAAACTGTTGTGATTATTTCTTCTTGTTCAATAAATTTGCCAGATCAGGGGGAAGTCCGCCTGAAGACATATCGGGGAGTCCCGGCATGCCGGACATGCCGCCGCTCTGGCCACCCATTCCGGCACCAGCCGCGCCACCGCCGCCAAACATCGACATCAGGCCCTTGATGCCGCCCATCTTCTTGATGCGCTTCATCGCCTTGGCCATTTCCTGATGCATCTTGAGCAGCTTGTTGACGTCCTGAACGGTCGTACCGGAGCCGATCGCCACCCGCCGCTTGCGCTTGGCGTTGAGCAGACCCGGCCTTACCCGCTCTTCCCTGGTCATCGACCCGATGATCGCGTCCATGCGGACCAGGACTTTTTCATCCATCGCGCCGCCGGCCATGGCCTGCTTGGCCTTTTTCATGCCCGGCATCATCGAGGCGAGCGCACCAAGCCCGCCCATCTGGGTCATCTGCCGGAGCTGGGCGCGCAGATCGTTGAGATCGAACTGCCCCTTGAGCATTTTTTCGGCGAGCGCTTCGGATTCTTCCTTGTCGACGACCTGAGCGGCCTTTTCGACCAGGCTGACAACATCGCCCATGCCCAATATTCGACCGGCAACGCGTTCCGGGTGAAATTCCTCCAGCGCATCGATCTTTTCGCCAACGCCGACGAACTTGATCGGCTTGCCGGTGACCGCGCGCATAGACAGGGCAGCGCCACCGCGGGCATCGCCGTCCATCCGGGTCAGGACGACGCCGGTCAGATCGACCTGGTCCGAGAAATTCTGCGCAACATTGACCGCGTCCTGACCGGTCAGCGAATCGACCACCAGCAGGATTTCCTGCGGCTTCGAGATATCGGCAACCGCCTTCATCTCGTCCATCAGCTGCTGGTCGACGTGAAGCCGGCCAGCGGTATCCAGCAGCAGGACATCAAAGCCCTGCAATTTTGCGGCCTGAAGCGCGCGCTTGGCAATCTCGACCGGCTGCTGTCCGGCGACAATCGGAAGGGTGGCGGCGCTGATCTGCTCGCCAAGCACCGCAAGCTGCTCCTGAGCCGCTGGACGATTGACATCGAGCGAGGCCATCATGACCTTCTTGTTGTCCTTGTCCTTCAGCCGCTTGGCAATTTTTGCCGTCGTGGTGGTTTTACCAGAGCCCTGCAGACCGACCATCATGATGATGGCGGGAGGCGCAACCGACAGTTCGAGTGCACTGACTTCCGAGCCGAGCATTTCGGCGAGGCCGTCATTGACGATCTTGACCACCTGCTGGCCGGGTGTGACCGATTTCAGGACCGACTGGCCGACGGCCTTCTCGGTGACCTTTTCGACGAAATCCTTGACCACCGGCAGAGCGACATCGGCTTCGAGCAGGGCGATCCGCACTTCGCGCATCGCGCCGCGCACATCTTCTTCCCGCAGCGCGCCGCGTCCGCGCAGCTTGTCAAAAACTCCGCCAAGGCGGTCGCTCAACTTATCAAACATGTTCCCGCCTTTCCTTCCTCAAAAGACCCGAAATCGGGCCAACGCAAAAAGCGCCGGTGGGCGAAACCTCGCTGACCGACGTGTGAGTTTTTCGAACTCTAAACTGAATTGGCAACAGAGATTGCCGATTTGAGGCGCTGTTAGTGCAGTTCCGGGGATTTCGCAAGCACGGAATTTTTCGGATATGAACGGATGTTAACCAGAAATTGAGAACTGTTCGGTAAAAGCCTCGCGATAACAATTGGAAAAATGAATATGGCTGGACCAGTAGCCGACCAACATATACGTTTGATGAAGAACGGATACAAGATATCCGTGGGCCGGGATGTGTTGACCGGCGCCATCGTTATATTGGCGATCCTGATGTTCGCGGGCACCGGCGGCACGGTGCTGTCCGACGCTATCAATTCCCTTTCCGGACAGGCCAGAGCGGGCGACAATGTACTGGTATCCGCCTTTCTGCTCAACATCGCGCTGATCCTGTTCGGCTGGCGTCGGTACAAGGACCTGACCAAGGAAGTCGAGGAACGAGCAGCCGCCGAACAACGCGCGCATTCGCTTGCCGTTACCGATCCGCTGACCGGACTGCTCAATCGCCGCACCATTGGTGAACGAACCGCAGAAATGATCAGCATTGCCCAGCGCAGACAAAAGAGCATCACATTCCTGATGCTCGATCTCGACAATTTCAAAAATATCAATGACGTCCATGGTCACGGCGCGGGCGATGCCGTGCTGAAGAAAGTGGCCACCCGCATCGCCGATGTCCTGCCGCCGAAGAATCTGCTGGCCAGGCTGGGCGGAGACGAATTTGCCTGCGCCTTCATCTTTGATCCCGAACAGCCCAAAATGGTGGAACAGATTGCCGACGACCTGATCGATGCAATCGCAGCGCCGATTATCGAAGACGGCGTCCAGCTTGTAGTGACGACATCGATCGGCATGGCCCGTTATGATATGGAATCGGAAGGCGTCGACGTGCTGATGCGGCGTGCCGATATTGCCATGTACAGTTCGAAAAAGCAGGGCCGGAACCGGCATTGCTGGTTCGACGCGAATATGGAGCAGGAACTGCAAACGCGCAGCCTGCTGGAAACCGGTATGCGCGCGGGCATCCCGACCGGGGAATTTGTCCCCTATTTTGAACAGCAGATAGATCTGGCGACCGGGAGATTGACCGGTTTTGAAATGCTCGCCCGCTGGGAATCCCCGACCCAGGGTCTGATCTCTCCCGAAATATTCATCCCGATTGCCGAAGAAACCGGGATGATTGGCGACCTGTCGATGAGCATTTTGAGACAGGCGCTGCACAATGCCAAGCACTGGGATTCCTCTCTGACCATTTCGGTCAATATATCCCCGATCCAGCTGCTCGATCCCTGGCTGGCGCAGAAAATTGTCAAATTGCTGGTGGAAAGCGGATTCCCGCCAAACCGCCTGGAAATCGAAATCACCGAAAGCTCGCTGTTCGAAAATCTGAGCCTGGCGCAATCGATTGTTGGCAGTCTGAAAAACCAGGGGATCAAGATCGCCCTCGACGATTTTGGTACGGGCTATGGCTCCCTCGCCCATTTGCGCGCCCTGCCCTTTGACCGGATTAAAATTGACCGCAGTTTTGTCTCGTCGCTCATGCGCAATCCGGAAAGCAAGGCGATCGTGAAAGCAATCAACGGCCTGGGCGAAAGCCTTGGCATGCCGATCACCGCCGAGGGCATTGAAGACAAGGAAACCGAAGCCGTGTTGCGCCAGATCGGCTGCGCCAAGGGCCAGGGCTGGTATTATGGTCGTCCACTGACCATTTCCGAAACCCGCAAGATTCTGGCTGAACGCAATTTGCTGCCGTCGGCGCCCCTGGAAGAAGAACCCGCAGAACAGGAGGACGCTCTTTCCATCCTGACCACAGAAAAGCGGCTGCAAAAAACGGCCTAGACCTGCTCGGCTACAGGCCGGGAGAGCCGAATTGCTGGACTCCCGGGAACGGCATCCCTAAATCGCCAGTCATGAGCACCGGACGCTTTCACAAAATGCATGGATTGGGCAATGATTTTGTCATCATTGATGCGCGCCTGGAGGACATGGAACTCACCGGCGTAAGCGCCCGCGCCATTGCCGACCGGCACAGCGGGATCGGCTGTGACCAGCTGATCGTGCTGCGTCCTTCCCGCCAGGCGGACGTCAGAATGCAGATTTTCAATGCCGACGGCAGCGAGGTCGAAGCCTGCGGCAATGCGGCGCGCTGCGTCGCAAAGCTGATCGGGGACGAGACCCGGATTGAAACCGGCGGCGGTATCATCATCGGCAATGCCACGGCGGATGGTGCCATTGTCGATATGGGCAAGCCCCGTTTCGACTTCCAGGCGATCCCCCTCGCCTATGCGATGGACACATTGCATATGCCGGTGGGCTGGGAAGATTTGCAGAACCCGGCGGCGGTCAATGTCGGCAATCCACATGTGATATTTTTCGTCGAGGACAGCGCGGCGGTCGAACTCGATCGGCTCGGCCCGATGATTGAGGTCGACCCGCTGTTTCCCGACAAAGTGAATGTCAATGTCGCCCATATCGAAAACGGTATCATTAATTTGCGCGTGTGGGAGCGCGGAGCGGGACTCACCAGGGCTTGCGGGACTGGTGCCTGTGCCACGGCTGTCGCAGCCATCAGGCGCGGTCTGGTCAGCAGTCCCGTACAGGTCAACCTGCCCGGCGGTCAGCTGACGATCAGCTGGAACGACGGCGAGACGATCGAGATGCAGGGGCCGACGACCTATGTTTTTGCCGGGGAAGCAGACTGGACGCAGTTCGGATGAGCGCTCCGCAAATGATCAGCATGGGATGCCGGCTCAATATAGCCGAGAGCGAGAAGCTGCGGCAGAATCTGGCAGCGAGCAATATTGACGGCGACAATCTGATCATCGTCAACAGCTGCGCCGTAACCAATGAGGCAGTGCGGCAGACGCGGCAGGCGATCCGCCGGGCGAAGAAGGATAATCCGGAAAAAAATATCATCGTCACCGGTTGCGCGGCCCAGGTCGATCCATCGATGTTCGCGGCGATGCCGGAAACCAGCGCTGTGGTCGGCAATATCGACAAATATGATCCGGCCAATTTCAAGCTCGGGCTGCACAGCAATCGGCCCGATATCCGGGTGTCCGATATCATGCGGATTACGGAAACGGCTCCGCATATGGTCAGCGCCTTTGCCGACCGTTCGCGCGCCTTTGTCGAAATCCAGAATGGCTGTGACCATCGCTGTACCTTCTGCATCATTCCCTTCGGCCGGGGCAACAGCCGGTCCGTGCCCGCCGGACTGATCGTCGAGCAGGTACAGGCTCTGGTCGACAAGGGCTTCCAAGAGGTCGTGCTGACCGGTGTCGATGTCACCAGCTACGGGCCGGACCTGCCCGGAGCGCCGACGCTTGGCCAGCTGATCGAACGGATATTGAAACATGTCCCCCAATTGCCGCGGCTCAGACTGTCGTCGCTGGACGGGATCGAGATTGACGAGCGGATGTTTGAGTTGCTGACCGGCGAGACCCGGCTGATGCCCCATGTGCATCTGTCGCTGCAGTCGGGCGACAATATGATCCTGAAACGGATGAAGCGGCGGCACAGCCGCGAGCAGGCGATCGCCCTGGTGGAAAGGCTGAAAGCCAGACGACCGGAAATTGCGGTCGGCGCGGATATTATTGCCGGCTTTCCGACGGAAGATGATGCGATGTTCGCCAACAGCCTTGCCCTCATCGAGCAATGCGACATCGTTCATGGCCATATTTTTTCCTATTCCCCGAAACAGGGCACGCCGGCAGCGCGGATGCCGCAACTCGACGGCGATGTGATCAAGCGCCGGGCAAAACTGTTGCGCAACGCGGTCGCCGGGCGCGCGCGGAGCTGGCGGCGAACGCTGATCGGGACGCGGCAGAATGTGCTGGCGGAAATGTCCGGCGACACCGGCTATGCCGCCAATTTTGCCCGCGTGACATTTGACGCCCCTGCGAGCAGGGGACAGATCGTTCCGGTGGACATTACCGGGATTCAGGACAAGCAACTGATTGGCAGGGTGGCAGCGTGAGCGAGAAAAACAGTTGGAAGGACCGTCTGTTCGGCGGTTTCAGCAAGACATCATCCCGGCTGACCGAGAATCTGACCGGCCTGGTGACCAAGGCCAGGCTGGATGAGGCGACTCTGGATGATATCGAGGATGCACTGATCATGTCGGACCTGGGTCCGGCGACGGCCGCGTCGATCCGGGAGAAGCTGGCGGTCGAGCGTTTCGAAAAGGGACTCAGCGAACAGGCGGTGAAGGAAATCATCCGGCGGGAGATTGCGGCGATACTGGAACCGGTCGCCATCCCCCTGGAAATCGATGCCTTTCCGCGGCCACAGGTGATATTGGTGATCGGCGTCAACGGCTCCGGCAAGACCACGACGATTGCCAAGCTGGCCCATCTGTTTCTCGAACAGGATTATGGCGTGATGCTGGCGGCGGGCGACACGTTCCGCGCGGCGGCCATCGGACAGCTCAAGATATGGGCCGAACGACTGGGCGTTCCGATCATCAGCGGCCCGCAGGGCGGGGACAGCGCCAGCATCGTCTATGAAGGCGTCAAACAGGCGACCGCCACCGGGATCGATGTGTTAATCGTCGATACAGCCGGACGGTTGCAGAACCGCAGCGAACTGATGGACGAGTTGGACAAGATCCGGCGGGTGCTGGGCCGCCTGAATCCGGCAGCGCCGCATAATGTGGTGCTGGTGCTGGATGCGACGACGGGGCAGAATGCCCTGTCCCAGATAGAAGTGTTTCAGGATGTGGCCAAGGTCACCGGCCTGATCATGACCAAGCTGGACGGGACCGCCCGTGGCGGCGTACTGGTCGCAGCCGCGAAGCAATTTGGCCTGCCGATCCACGCCATCGGGATCGGCGAGACCGTCGACGACCTGAGACCATTCAAGGCCGAAGATCTGGCCGCAGCCATAGCCGGGATAGAAGAATGACCGAAGCCACTGCGATTGAAGAAATTCCAAAAGACCACCGGGGCCTCAGCTTCGCGCTCGATTTCGGGCCGCTGCTGATTTTCTTTCTGGTCTATAAATTCGGCGCGCCGGAAGGCAATCCGATCACCTCCGCCATTTACGGCACCATCGCCTTCATGGTCGCGATTGTTGTTGCGATGGGCATTTCCAAATGGAAGCTCGGCAAGGTCTCACCGATGATGTGGATGTCGGCGGTGCTGATTCTGGGATTTGGCGCTCTCACCATCTATTTCGCCGACCCCCGTTTCATCCAGCACAAGCCGACCATCATCTATGCCGGATTTGCGCTGATCCTGTTCGGCGGACTGCTCCGCCGCAAGGCGATGCTGAAAAGCCTGCTGCAGGCGGCTTTTGAAGGCCTGAACGATACCGGCTGGCTGAAACTGTCGCGCAACTGGGGCCTATTTTTCGCGGCCATGGCCGTGCTCAACGAGCTGATGGTGGCAACGCTGAGCTTTGACTGGTGGCTGACGATCAAGGTCTGGGGCGTGCCAGCGGTTTCGTTCCTGTTCGCGATGGCCAACATCCCGATGCTGATGAAGCACGGCTTTACGGTCGAAGAAAAGCCGCGCCCTGAGGGTCAGGACGCGGCTTAAACTGCTTTTCAGCCGGAAGGGGGCTTAGCCCTGGTCGGCGCGGCTGACGCCGTCTCCATCCATGTTCAGGGCAACGAAGTCCCAGTCGACAGCATTGTCGAGCAGCGCCGAAACATAGTCGGGGCGCGCGTTCTGGTAATCCAGATAATAGGCATGTTCCCAGACATCGAGCGTGAACAGCGGCTTGACGCCATGTGCAACCGGTGTGTCGGCATCATGATAGGACGTGATCTTCAGTTCATCCCCATCCAGCACCAGCCAGGCCCAGCCACTGGCGAAATGGCCGGTTGCCTCGTCCTTGAACTTGGATTTGAAATCATCGATCGAGCCAAAGGTCTTTTCAAGACGATCTTTCAACTCGCCGGAAATTTCCTTCTTCTCTGGTGACAGGCACAGCCAGTAGAAGCTGTGGTTCCAGACCTGGGCGGCGTTGTTGAACAGGCCGCCATCAGCGACTTCAATGATTTCCGAAAGCTTCTTGCCTTCGTGATCAGTGCCTTTGATCGCGTCGTTCGTCTTGCTGACATAGGCATTGTGATGCTTGCCATGATGATAGTTGAAGGTCTCTTCGGAAATCAGATCTCCAAAAGCCGTTTTTTCATAAGGGAGGGGCGGAAGTTCGAAAGCCATAATGTCGTTTCTCCATTTTTTGAGATGTAGTCTGTCAACGCATCAACCACAAAAAAGATGCAAGGACAATTATCCATTTTCCCGGAAGACGGGATAAAAGATGGTTTTTGAGCCATAGTCCCCGAGCGGCGGAGGCTAACAGTATAGAGTCAATTTCAATGATGGCAGCACTGGAAGAAATGGAAGCATGACAATGGCTTTTTTCGCCCGCTTTTTATGAGCCCAGAAGATCATGCCGTTTCAGGGCATGGCGCAGCTGGTCATAGGTCAGGTTGAGCGCCTTTGCCGTCTGCCGCTGATTATAGCGCGACCTGGCGAGGGCCGCCTCCAATATCCGCTTTTCATAGGCCTCCACGGCGGCTTTCATATCGTCCACGCCGTCGAATGTCGGTTCGGATGACGCTGGTGCGGCCTGCGCCGGCCGGGACTCTCCGGTCGCGGACGCATCGGTGCCGGAGTCGGGGGCGACATTTTTCTCGCGCGGCTTCCACGGCGATTCGAACGGGTCGAAGACGATATGGTCGACCGGTCGGCTATGGTCATTCCACTGATAGACGGCGCGCTCGATCACGTTGCGCAATTCCCGGACATTGCCTGGCCAGTTGTGCCGGTTTAGCGCCTCGGAGGCGAGCCGCCCGAATCCCGGCCAGGAAGGCCATTCCAGTTCCGCGGCCATCCGGCGGCCGAAATAGTCGCTCAGCACCGGCACATCGCCTTCGCGCACGCGCAGCGGCGGCAGGGTCACGACTTCGAAGGAAAGCCGGTCGAGCAGGTCGGCGCGAAACCTGTTCTCGTCCGCCATCTTCGGCAGATCGGCATTGGTGGCGGCGACGATGCGCACATCGACGCGCTGCGGCCGGGAGGATCCGATCCGGGTGATCTCGCCATATTCGACCGCTCGCAACAACCGTTCCTGAGCGCCGGTCGACAGCGTGCCCAGTTCGTCAAGGAACAGGGTGCCACCATCGGCTTCCTCGAATCGCCCAACCCTCGCCTTGGTGGCGCCGGTGAAGGCGCCCGCCTCGTGACCGAACAGTTCCGCCTCGATCAGGGTTTCCGGCATTGCCGCGCAATTGAGCGTGACAAAGGGTCCGTCCCATCGCAGACTGAGCCGGTGCAGGCGTTCCGCGATGAGTTCCTTGCCGGTGCCGCGTTCGCCGACGACGAGCACCGGACGATTGAGCGGCGCTGCCCGGCTGGCCTTTTCGACCGCGTCGAGAAAGGCGCCTGATTCGCCAACAAATTGGGTTTCGCGTTCCATGACCAATATATAGTGTCGATTGCGATTAAATAGCAATTAATACCATGCTGATGGGCAGGAGAAATATGATTATCTCTTGTTTTTCAATGTGTTATTTCAGTTGGCACGGCTTCTGCAATGCAGGTTCCAGACACCAATGACACGGACTTCTGGAGGAAATCATGCCCGCACTGAACAAAATGACCCGCACCGATATTTCCGCGATCATCTCGATCCTGCTCTTCAGCGTGACGATTGTGATCAGCGCGGTGGGGCCGGCCCAGGCCGAAGGCATGATGGCCTCCCAAAACGCTTCCCCTCCTGTCGGCCTTGTTAACCCAGGTTACCCGGCATGACAGACAAAATGGCCGGGGCCCCTTCTTTCCCCCTTGCCGAAGTAAGGTCCCGGCCACCTTTTGAAATTCAACAGGTTGATGTAGAACAGGACTGGAGCGACGGCTCGAACAAGTTCCGACACAACCACAGACGCAACCGGAGTATGTACATGGCAGGCATTTTTTCAAGAACGCGCGATATCATCGCGGCCAACGTTACCGACATGCTGGACAAGGCAGAAGACCCGTCCAAGATGATCCGCATGATCATCCTCGAGATGGAGGAAACGCTCGTCGAAGTCCGCGCCTCCGCCGCCCGCACGATCGCCGACCAGAAGGAAATGCGCCGGCATATCGACAAGCTCGATCATCTGACCGAAGACTGGGGCGAAAAGGCCCAGCTGGCGCTGTCCAAGGATCGCGAGGATCTCGCAAAAGCCGCGCTGATCGAAAAGCGCAAGGCAGCCGACATGGCCGACCAGCTGAAGGCAGAAATTCAGGTGCTGGATGATGCGCTGCGCTCTTCCGAAGGCGACATCGCCAAATTGCAGAAGAAGCTGCAGGAAGCCCGTTCGCGCCAGAGCAATCTGGTCAACCGCCTGGAAAGCGCCGAGAACCGCGTGAAGCTGCGCGAGATGTACAATGGCGACAAGGTCCATGACGCCTTTTCGCGGTTCGAATATCTAGAACGCCAGGTCGATTTTGCCGAAGGCCGCGCCGATGCGCTCGGCATGGGCGGCGAGCCGCAGAGTCTGGAAAGCCAGATCGCGGCGCTGGAATCCAGCGACAAGGTCGATGAGGAACTGGAAGCCATGAAGGCGGCCATGAAGAAAGGTGACGCATAATGCCTGAAGAAATTGTTCCAATCGTAGTCATCACAATGCTGACGCTGTTCGTTGGTCTGCCGTGGCTCGTATTTCACTATGTCACAAAATGGAAGACTGCAGCGACTATCACCAACGAAGACGAAAATCTGCTCGAAGAATTGCACCATATGGCGCGCCGTCTGGATGACCGGATGGAAACCATCGAGCGTATCATGGCAGCAGATAACCCGGATTGGCGCCAGTCATCGCTGCCGAAACAGTCCGCAGACCCTGTTCCCACGCTCGAAAATTTTGACGAACTGCTGAAGAAAGAAAGGCATCCATCATGAGCTCCTCCCGCACCAAATTCTATCTCGACAAGAAGCGCGCTAAATGGAGCGGAGTTTGCTCAGGGATTGCTGACTATACCGGGGTTGATGTCATGTGGGTACGGTTAGCTGCTATCATGCTAACGGTAACCGGCGTCGCCTTTCCGTGGATTTTTATCGCTTACTGGGCGGTCGCAAAATTCGCAGATCCCAAACCTTTCGAGCTTTACAATCGTGATCAGGAAGACACCAAATTCTGGCAGGGCGTGAGACAGTCGCCACGCCGCACCACTCGCGACATCAAGTCGCGGTTCCGGGAAATCGACCGCAAGCTGGCCGACATGGAACTATATTATACGAGCAAGAACACCGCGCTGTCGAACGAGATCGAGAATCTGCGCTAAGCGCCTGAACAGGGAGAATAGACATGGACTGGGGAAGCCCGCAATTTGTCCTGGCAATCATCGTCATCAGCTACGGAGCGTGGATCGTCAACAACTGGATCCGAGCCAAACATGGCTACGAGCTCGAAGACGAATGGGGCGGAAAGTCCGGAAAATCCGGCAAAAACGACCCGGATGAACAGCGCAAGATCGAATTGCTGTCAAACGAGAATGCCGAGTTGGTCGGGAAGATCGACCGGTTGCAGGAACGGCTCCAGGTGCTGGAGCGGATCGCCACCGATCCGGCCAAACGCACCGCCGATGAAATCGAAGCCTTGAGGGAGAAAAACTGATGGACCCGGATAAAATTTCCGTCCTCACTTCCATTGCTCCGATGATTGCAGTGGTCACCGCCATCGCTGTCGGCGGCTGGGTTCTCACCACCTGGATGCGGGTCAAGAACGGATATCCCCTCGAAAACCAGTGGGGCAAGGCGGTCTATCCGAAAACCGATCGGGAAGCGGCCGAGCGAGTCAAATTGCTCACCAATGAAAATGCCGAACTGCGCGCCGAACTCGGCTCCATCAAGGATCGGCTGGCCAATGTTGAACGGATCGTGACCGACGACAGCCACCGGCTGACCCAGGAAATCGAGCAATTGCGCGACAAGCGCGCGAACTGAGGAGGATATTGTGAGCACATTTGCCTTTCTGACCTTTTTTCTGATCGTGGTCGGCATCCCGGTAATCGGCGGGTTCGTGAGCAAGATGCACAAGGCCAATATCGAGCTGGAAAAGAAGAAGCTCGAAACCCTTGGCCACCAGACCGCCGAAAAAGCGGCTCAATATGCCGCGCATACCCAAAGGCTGGAACAGCGCGTGCGCGTTCTGGAACGCATCATCACCGACAAGGGATTCGATGTTTCGATGCAGATTGAAGAGTTGCGCAGCGAACCTGAAACAAAGGAACTGAACTGATGGGCTTTGAATTTGCACTTCTCATTCCGCTCGCTCCCTTTGCGCTGGGTGCGCTCTGGATATGGACTCGCCATCAAAGCAAAATGGCGGAAAAATACGGCCATCTTCCGAAAGGCGTGGACGCAGACACCGACCGGATGCGCGAGGAACTGAAATATCTCAAGGAGCGGGTGGCGGTTCTGGAGCAGATCACCACCGACGGCCACAGCACCAGGCAGCTGGAAAATGAAATTGAGCAATTGCGGGATCGCTGATCCGGATTGATTGAGGAGACAGGATATGGGTTGGCCAGAAGCTGTGGTTGCCATCATCATCATTGTGACGATCGGACGAGTGATGCGGTCCAAATATCGCGCCGAGCACGGCATATTGGAAGATCGCAGAGGAAATGCCATCGGATCGCAGCCGAGAAACGATCCGCAGAACGAACGTCTGCAAGAGGAAGTGAAATATCTCAAGGAGCGGGTGGCGGTGCTCGAAAAAATTGCCACCGATGATCGCGGATCCCGCGAGCTGGAAAAAGAGATCGAGAAATTGCGCGACCGCTGAGCCGGTCCGGAAAGTAGAAGGACAAGCATGATGCAAGAACCTGCTTTTTATATGATCACCGCGGCCTTTTCCCTGATCGGGCTCACGGTATTGTCGCTCGTCGCCCTGCGCGGATGGCGCGACTGGATCGCCCTGAAAGCCCGCGAACTGGAGCAGCGCCGCGAGGACAATCCGCCGACCGCAACATCGCGGATCGAGGTTGCCGATCTGAAGGAACGGATTCGCAAGCTGGAAGCGATCGCGGCGGGGGTGGAGCTTTGACTACAAACCGTTCATGCTGAAGTTACACACCGTTCGTGCTGAGCTTGTCGAAGCACTGGTCTGCGCGTGCCTCCCGCCGTTGACCTGCGGTCGCCTTCGGCTCGACAGGCTCAGGGCGAACGGATGAATCGGCACGAGGCGAACGGCAAAAATGGGTGACGTTGCCACTCTCCCCTGCTAACCGCCCTCCCCATGAGCAAAATTGACGATCTGATCGAAGAATATGAGTTTCTCGAGGCCGATGACCGTTACCGGTTGCTGATCGATCTCGGCAAGCAGCTGGACCCGATGCCGGATGCGCTGAAGACCGATGCCACGCTGGTGCGGGGCTGTTCCGCGTCGGTCTGGGTCTATCCCACACAACGGGACGACGGGCGGCTGCATTTTCTGGCCGACAGCAATGCGGCCATTACCAAGGGCATCATCGCGCTGGTGCTGGAGACCGTGCAGGACCAGAGCAGCGAGCAGATTCGGCAAACCGATATTGCTGCTGTGCTGGAGCCCTTTGATCTGAAGAATCAGCTGAGTTCAAACCGGACCCAGGGCATTCCCAACATGATTGCACTGATCCAGCAGACAGCCGAGCGGTTACAGTAATACCAGTGCCCCTGCGCAGGCAGGGGGCCATCTCCCGATCTTGTAACCTCGAGGTTTTGAACGGGTCCGCTTAGGCTATCGCCGGCGACATAACCACGCCTCTGATCGTGTCGATGACAAGAGATGGATTCCTGCCTTCGCAGGAATACCGAGCTAGATCGGTTTCCAGACGCGCCGTTCCTCGGCAATGCGCAGAACTTCAAAGGCCGCCTGTGCCGTCTGGAACTTCCTGGCCGCTTCCGCATCTCCGGGATTGACGTCCGGGTGATATTCCTTGGCCATCGATCGCCAGGCCTTTTTCACCGTTTCAAATTCGACATCGGGCGTCAGGTCGAAAATTTCCAGCGCGGTCATCTCGTCGCGCGAGCGGCTGCCGTCGCCGGAGCCCATCCAGCTGTAATGGGCCGCTTCCTGATAGGCATTGGCATCGCGCTGCTCGTCGGCCTCGCGCTTCTTGCGCTCTTCCTTGTCGAGACCTTCGAAATAGTCCCATCCGCGATTATATTCGGCGGCATGGGTCTGGCAGAAATACCAGCGCTCGGGACTGTTTGGCGATTTGGGTGCCGGGCAGTTCCCGGCTTCGTCGCAACCGTGGCGGTCGCAGATCTTGACCTGCTGCGTTTCGCGGGAGCTTTCATAGCTTCCCCAGCGGGGAAAGCCCCAATTGTCGGATCGTTTGGCTTTTGGCATAGTCTCTATTCTAACAGAGGCGGGTCGCAAGTTCCACCGCTAAGATAATACCAGAGGGTCTGTAAGCCGGGTTCTGTCCACCCGCCTGCGCATAAAGCTTCGGCGGGATAGCCAGCCATTCATCTGGGCCATGCATTGCTGCGTGGCTCTAGCAACCAACCCGGGCTGCAGGCCGAAAAAGCCATATGCCGCCCCTATTTGGTTTTGCTCCAGGTGGGGTTTACCGTGCCAGGCCTGTTGCCAGTCCCGCGGTGCGCTCTTACCGCACCCTTTCATTGTCACGTGACCGAAGTCGTCGCGACCTGCTTTCTGTTGCACTTTCCCTAGGGTCGCCCCCGCCGGACGTTATCCGGCACCTTTTAATCGTGGAGCCCGGACTTTCCTCCCTCCTACGCTAAAGCTTCGGCGGGCGAGCCCGCGCCGGATATCATGATATCGCGGGCTCTCCTGCCGGAGCTTTAGCGTAGGAGGACGGCTGGCCGACCCTCTGGTCCGCCCTATTTAGTGATTCCACGCTCCCTGTCCAACATTAAAGACAGAAGCAGCGAGCGGCATTCGCCGTCGATCACGCCATCGATGGTTTTCGGGCGGAAGCGCCGCTGAAAGGCGACGACGGCGGCGGTCTGGTCGGAGATGTCATAGCCGAAGCGTTCCAGCGCCAGCATGAAGCCGCCATCGGTCCAGGGCGGGTCGCCTAGCTTCAGCGGCGGTTTTTTGAGCGCAATGCCGTGGCGGGCCAGTCTTTCCCAGTCGAAAAGCTCGCCCGGGTCCTGCTTGCGGGCGGGCGCGAGATCACTATGGCCGATGACATTTGTCGGGGTGATATGGTGCCGCTGCACGATATCATGGGCGAGCCGGGTGACCGCATCCATCTGTTCTTCCGGGAACGGCACATAGCCCCATTCATGGCCGGGATTGACGATCTCGATGCCGATGCTGGCGCTGTTGACGTCCGTGATACCGCGCCAGTAGCCGCGGCCCGCGTGCCAGGCGCGCTTTTCCTCGTTGACCATCTGGACGACCTGGCCGTCCTCGGTGACGACATAATGGGCGGAGACCTTGGCTTCCGGATTGGCCAGCCAGCTGATCGCCGAGGCTGCGTCCTTCATGCCCGTATAATGCATGACCAGGATGCTGATCGGCAGCGCGCGTTCGTCATAATTGGGAGACGGCGTCCATATCCTATCCATAGCAGACTTCCTTCTCCAACCGGGCCGAGACCATTCAGGCGGTTACAATAGCACCGAGAAGCAATTCTGTCCCGGATTCCGGAGAAATCCTGAGATCGCCGCCGTTTTTTAGCGCCAGTTCGCGCGTCATCCAAGCCGCTGCGGTCCGGGCACTGAGATCGGCGGGAGCGATCGTCCCGTCGAGCGCCGTGCGGATACCGTTGTCCAGCGCGATTTTCGTGCCTTCCGCCCGGATCACCACCTCGATCCCGAGATCGCCCTGTTCCGCGCCGATGTCGAGGCGGCCACCCCTGACCAGCGATTCCTTTGCGATGAGCGCCAGATTGAGCAAAATCTTGATCGCCTTTTTCGGCAAGGCATGGCCCTGAACCGCCCAGCCCAGAGTGATCTTGCCCGACTCGCCGAGCAACGCCTCGATCAGCTGGCGCGCCTCGGCGGGATCAATCGTGTCGCCAAAGCCGCCCGCCGCGCCAAAGGCGAGCCGGAAATATTTCAGCTTGTCGGCGGAGGTTCGGGCACTGTCGGCGAGCAGGTCCATGCAGCGGTCGCGCATCACCGGATCATCCTCGCCTTCGAGCAATTCCAGCCCGTTGTTGAGCGCACCGACCGGACTTAGCAAATCATGACAGATTTTCGAACATAGGAGAGAGGCGAGGTCCACTTCGATATTCGACATATAAATGCGCTTTCAAACTGTGATTTCTATTCCGCGGCTGTTTGGCCTTTTGCATCGGCGCAATCAAGCGGGATCGCGTCAAAACGGCCATAAATTTCGCCATCGGGGACTGCCTGCCAGGCCGCGGCATCCTGCCCGTTGATGATCAGCCAGAGCCGGCCATCGGGTGCCGCGCTTTCGGCATCGGTGACCGAGGGACGCACCGGCCCCGAGGGATGGGAATGATAATAGCCCAGGACAGGCTCGCCGCCGCTTCGCTCGCCCCGCTCCGCATCGATCAGGGTGCGGGGGTCAATCTCGAAATGCCGGCGCGGATCATCGGCGACATTTTTGGCCGCGCGGCGGGCGCTGACCCTGCCCTCCCGGCCAAATAAAATTCCGCATATTTCCTGCCCTGCTGCCACACGGGCCAGTTGCTGCAGATCGGCCAACATCGCGCTTGATATAAGGAGTTGCATGGCCCACATCTACGCGATGAAACCAGGGCAATCCACCATATCCGGAACATTACCGGATTCCGAGAAAAAACAGAGACTGGATGCGGCCCTGACCGAGGCGGTCGAAGGGCTGTCGCGCGAACGGGTAAAATCGCTGATTTCCGCGGGAAATCTGCAGCTTGACGGCGCTACATTCACCGATCCTTCTGCCAAGAAAATGGGCGGCAAGCCGTTCGAGCTGACGATTCCGGAGCCGGTGGACGGCCCTGCCCTGGCACAGGACATCTCTCTGGATGTGGTTTTCGAGGACCCGCACCTGATCATCATCAACAAGCCGGCAGGTCTGGTGGTCCACCCGGCGGCCGGTCATGCCGACGGCACGCTGGTGAATGCGCTGCTGCACCATTGCCGGGGCCAGCTGTCCGGCATCGGCGGCGTCACTCGGCCCGGGATCGTCCACCGCATCGACAAGGATACGTCGGGACTGATGGTGGCCGCCAAGACCGATGCCGCGCATCAGGGCCTGAGCGCGCTGTTCGCCAGACATGATATCGAACGGCGCTATATGGCGATCGTCAACGGCCGCCCCAACCCGGCGTCGGCGACGATCGAGGGCAGTATCGGGCGCAGCAACGTCAATCGCAAGAAAATGGCGGTGGTCGGCGACGACCGGGGCAAGCTGGCGATGACCCATTATACGGTCAAGGAGATGCTCGATGGCGCGGCGCTGGTGGAATGCACGCTGGAAACGGGACGCACCCATCAGGTCAGGGTGCATATGGCCCATATCGGCCACAGCCTGATCGGCGATCCGCTCTATGGCACTCGTCGAAAATCATTACTTTCCCGGCGAAAAGATATTCAATTTGGACGGCAGGCGCTGCATGCTGCTAGTCTTGGATTTGTTCACCCCATAACGACCGAAAAATTGACGTTTTCTATCGATTTTCCGGACGATATGCAGGAACTATTCATGAAGTTGCGGGTATAAGGAATACACCTTATATAAGCTTTGACCAATGGGTGCTTAATGAGGCCCGGCGGCATAACATAAGAAGGAACGAAAATGGCTAATGGTAGCAATGTTCCGGCAAAAATCCCTGCCTTAGGGGGGGACGCGAGCCTGAACCGGTATCTGTCGGAAGTTCGTAAATTTCCGCTTTTGACTCCCGAACAAGAATATATGCTGGCGAAACGCTATTCTGAACACAAGGATCAGGAAGCCGCCGCCCAGCTCGTAACGTCGCATCTGCGACTCGTCGCCAAGATCGCGATGGGCTTTCGCGGCTATGGCCTGCCGGTGTCCGACCTGATTTCCGAAGGCAATGTCGGCCTGATGCAGGGCGTGAAGAAATTTGAACCCGATCGGGGTTTCCGCCTCGCGACCTACGCGATGTGGTGGATCCGTGCCTCGATCCAGGAATATGTGCTGCGCAGCTGGAGCCTCGTCAAGATGGGGACGACCGCTGCCCAGAAGAAGCTGTTCTTCAACCTGCGCCGGATGAAGAATAATCTCGACGCGTTTGAAGACGGCGATCTGTCGCCCGAGGATGTGCAGAAGATTTCCACCGATCTCGGCGTGGCCGAGCATGAGGTGGTCAACATGAACCGCCGCATGTCGATGGGCGGCGATGCCTCGCTGAACGTCTCGCTGTCGTCGGACGATGGAGACGGCGGCCAGTGGCAGGACATATTGGAAGATGACGTGCCGCTGCACGACGAGGCCATTGCGGCGTCGCAGGAAGCCGACTTCCGGCATGAAATGCTGTCCGAGGCGATGGGTTCGCTGAACGAACGCGAGCAGCACATATTGGCTGAACGGCGCTTGTCCGAAGATCCGAAGACATTGGAAGATCTGAGCAAGGTCTATGATGTCAGCCGCGAGCGCATCCGCCAGATCGAGGTTCGTGCCTTTGAGAAGCTGCAAAAAGCGATGCTGCGCATTGCCGGAGAAAAGCAGCTGCTTGCTGCGGGTTAATTCTAAACGCTGTCATTCCGGCGAGGGCGGGAATCCAGTAAATAAAGCAGCCGCGAAGCGACTTTTTGATGAACTGGATCCCGGCCTTCGCCGGGATGACAAATAAACCAAGACGCCCCGAAACAGGATTTGTTTTCGGGGCGTTTTGCATTTAGGCTGCGATGATGCGGGCAATTAAATTTCTTCTGAAACTGGCGGTCTATTTTATTTTGATCACGGTCGCCTGGGTCGGACTCTATGCGATTGTACCGCCCCCCGTCACCGCCACGATGATCCTGGATGAGAACGGAATCACCAAGGACTGGACCAGCTTCAGCGACATTTCGCCCAATATGGCGCGAGCGGTGATCGCGGCCGAGGACAGCAAATTCTGCAGTCACAATGGCTTCGACACCGAGGCGATCCAGAAAGCGATCGAACGCAATGCGCAGGGCGGACGGCTTCGGGGCGGCTCGACCATTTCCCAGCAGGTCGCGAAAAATGCTTTCCTCTGGCAAGGCGGCGGCTTCTTCCGCAAGGGCCTGGAGGCCTATTTTACGTTCCTGATCGAGACGATCTGGAGCAAGAAGCGGATCATGGAGGTCTATCTCAATATCGCCGAGACCGGGATCGGCACCTATGGCGTGCAGGCCGGTGCGCAGCGCTATTTCCGGAAGGACGCCAGGGACCTGACGGGGATCGAGGCGGCGCGGATTGCCGCTGCCCTGCCCTTGCCCAAGAAACGCGCCGTCAATGGCGCCAGCGGCTTTACCCGGCGCTATGGCAATACCATTGCGGCGCGGATCAATGTGGTGAAGAACGAGAAGCTGGACAGCTGTATCTATAAGTGAGTTTGTTCCGGCGCGGGCCAGTACCAATCACTGCCAGCGTTTATCATTGTTTGAAATGCGCATGGCGGCACAGGTCGGTGCGAAAAGGCCCTGACCCTGTGCCGGGATTTGAAGAGATGGGCCCCGGCCTTCGCCGGGGCACAGGGGCGCTAGGCCGCGTCTTCTTTCTTGGGCTTGCTGCTCTTTGCAATCACCTTGACCGGCTCCTTGGTGCCGGCGACAACATCCTTGTCGATTACGATCTCGTCAACGCCTTCGAAATCGGGCAGGTCGAACATCGTGTCGAGCAGGATATTCTCGACGATCGAGCGCAGACCGCGCGCACCGGTCTTGCGTTCGATCGCCTTTTTGGCGACCGCGACCAGCGCGTCATCGGTGAAGGTCAATCCGACATCTTCCAGCTCGAAGAGCTTGCGATATTGCTTCACCAGCGCGTTTTTCGGTTCCTGCAAAATCGTCACCAGCGCGTCGATATCGAGATCTTCCAGCGTTGCGATCACGGGCAAACGACCGACAAATTCGGGGATCAGGCCGAATTTCAGCAGATCTTCGGGTTCGCCCTGGGCGAGCAGTTCGCCGACCCTGCGCTCTTCGGGAGCCGCAACATGGGCACCAAAGCCGATTGACTTGCCCTCAAGACGGTCGCCGATGATCTTTTCCAGACCGGCAAAGGCACCACCGCAGATGAACAGGATATTGGTGGTGTCGACCTGCAGAAATTCCTGCTGCGGATGCTTGCGGCCGCCTTGCGGTGGGACGCTGGCGGTCGTGCCTTCCATAAGCTTCAACAAGGCCTGCTGAACGCCCTCGCCCGACACATCGCGGGTGATGGAGGGATTTTCCGCCTTGCGGCTGATCTTGTCGATTTCGTCGATATAGACAATCCCGCGCTGGGCCTTCTCGACATTATAGTCGGACGACTGGAGCAATTTCAGGATGATATTCTCGACATCCTCGCCGACATAGCCGGCTTCGGTCAATGTGGTGGCGTCGGCCATGGTGAACGGCACGTCGAAGGTCTTTGCCAGCGTCTGTGCGAGCAGCGTCTTGCCGCAGCCGGTCGGACCGACCAGCAGGATGTTCGATTTTGCAAGCTCGATATCGCCGGATTTGGAGGCATGATTGAGCCGCTTGTAGTGATTGTGCACCGCCACCGACAGGACGCGCTTCGCCCGCTTCTGCCCGATCACATAATCGTTCAGCACATCGCAGATTTCCTGCGGTGTCGGCACCTCGCCATCCTTGCGGCCGGTTGCTGCGCCCTTGGTTTCCTCGCGAATGATGTCGTTGCACAGTTCCACGCATTCATCGCAGATGAACACCGTAGGTCCTGCAATCAACTTGCGGACTTCATGTTGGGATTTTCCGCAGAAGGAGCAATATAGCGTGCTCTTCGAATCAGATCCCGTCAATTTCGTCATAAAAGGTCCTTTAAACCGGCTGATAATGTAATCTAACCGTCAAATTCCAAATTGCCACCGCTTTTTTCGCGGCCTTTCGCCCTGATAGACAAGTCTATCAAATATGGCTTAAATTTCATTTAGGGCAGCGGTAACCGCTTATTTAGGGTCTTCCGTCGGCACCGGGCGCTTGTCATATACCTCGTCCACGATGCCAAATGCTTTGGCCTCGTCAGCCGCCAGGAAGGTGTCGCGATCCATCGCCTTTTCGATATCTGCCACCGATTTGCCGGTATATTTGGCATAGAGTTCGTTCATGCTGGCACGGATACGCAGAATTTCCTTGGCCTGGATCTCGATATCGGAGGCCATGCCCTGCGCGCCGCCTGACGGCTGGTGCACCATGATCCGGGCGTTGGTCGTTGCCATCCGCATGCCCGGTTCACCGGCTGCGAGCAGGAAACTGCCCATCGAGGCCGCCTGGCCGACACAGACCGTGCCGACGCGGGGACGGATATATTGCATCGTATCATGGATCGCCATGCCGGCAGTCACAACACCGCCTGGCGAGTTGATATAGAGATAGATGTCTTTCTTCGGATTTTCCGATTCCAGAAACAGCAATTGTGCCGTGATGATCGACGCCATTCCGTCTTCGATCGCACCGGTGACGAAGACAATCCGCTCGCGGAGCAGCCGCGAAAAAATGTCGAAACTGCGTTCGCCACGGTTGGATTGTTCGACAACCATGGGGACTAGAGCGTCTGTGATCGGATCATGCATGTTGTAACTCGTCCTGTTTTTAGCTTTTTTGGGCCTGTCTTCAGCTTCGGCACTACATCGGGATTATCGCAGAATTGTTCAAGGCCTTTAACGATGTTGGGCGAGAATGATTGCCGTCAGAAAAAATCGCGCGCCGGCATGACGATCATTGCGCAGCATCCCGGCTATCCCTACATGTTCTTCAAGGCAATGCTGATCGTTCCGTGATCGGTGCTACTCAAAATTCCACTAGCGGAGTCCAGAATGATAAACACAAACAGTCCAATCACTCCCACTTATAATGACGAGGACGAAGACGAGAACAAGTCCGGCGGCCTGCCCGGTGCCATGATGACGAAATTTCTGGAAGCGCGCACGATCATGATATTCGGCGGCATTGACCAGAAGCTCGCCGAACGCGTCTCGACCCAGCTTCTCTATCTCGACCATGTCAACCATGACCCCATCCGCATTTTTCTGAATTCTCCCGGCGGGCATGTGGAATCGGGCGATACGATTCACGATCTGGTTCGCTATATCAGTTCGCCGGTCGCGATGATCGGCACGGGCTGGGTCGCGAGCGCCGGCACGCATATTTTCCTGGGCGTTCCGAAGGAGCGGCGGTTCTGCCTGCCCAACACGAGATTCCTGATTCACCAGCCCTCCGGCGGCGCCGGCGGCAAGGCATCGGACATCGCCATTCAGGCGCAGGAGATCGTGAAGATGCGCGAACGACTGGCCCAGATTATCGCGGATGAAACCGGACAGGATGTCGAGCGGGTCCGCAAGGATATCGATCGGGATTACTGGATGAGCACGGAAGAAGCCAAGGCCTATGGCATTCTGGGTACGGTGATCAATCAGGCGAGCGAAGTCACCATCTGACAATTGCCGCCGGGCAGCTGCAAAGCCGCCCGGCGGATCATTCAATTTATTTCTTGGCCGGCGCCTTCTTGGGAGCCGGCTTTTTTGCAGGTGCCTTGTCCGCAGCCTTTTTCGCTGGTGCCTTTTCAGCGGCGTCCTTTGCCGGTGCTTTCTTGGTTGCAGCCTTCTTCGCCGGAGCCTTTTCTTCCTTGGCGTCTTCCGAAGCCTTCTTGGCAGCCGGTTTCTTGGCAGCGGCTTTCTTCGCCGGCGCCTTTTTCTTGGCCGCTGGCTTCGTTTCCGCTTCGTCTTCCGCCTCGATTGCGGCTTCCAGCTCTTCGCGGGTTACCTTGCGATCGGTGACTTCGGCCTTGTCGAACAGGAAGTCGACGACCTTGTCTTCATACATCGGTGCACGAAGCTGGGCGGCAGCCATCTGGTCCTGCTGGATATACTGGATGAACCGGTCACGGTCTTCCGGACGATATTGCTGGGCAGCCTGCTGCATCAGCATCGACATTTCCTGCTGGCTGACTTCCACGCCATTGGCCTGGCCGATTTCCGAGAGCAGCAATCCGAGACGGACACGGCGCACCGCGATATCGCGATATTCTTCCTTTTCGTCTTCCATTTCCTTGCGGGCGGCTTCGGCATCCTCTTCCTGTGCCGCTTCCTGCTCGAGCTGCTGCCAGATCTGGTTGAATTCGGCTTCGACCATGCTTGGCGGTACGTCGAAATCATGGCTGGCGGCCAGCTGGTCGAGCAGCTTGCGCTTCATGTGGGTGCGGGTCAGGCCGTTCAGTTCCTGCTCGATCTGCCCCTTGAGCAGTTCGGTGAGTTGGTCGATGCCTTCGAGGCCCATGGATTTCGCCATTTCGTCGTCGGCCTTGGCTTCCTTGGGCTTCTGCACTTCGCCGATGACAACATCGAACGTGGCGTCCTTGCCCTTCAGATCCTCGACATTATAGTCCTCGGGGAAGGTCACCTTGACGAGCACTTCGTCATTGGCTTTCTTGCCGATCAGCTGGTCTTCGAAACCCGGGATCAAGCGGCCCGAGCCGAGCTCGATCGCCATGCCTTCGCCCTTGCCGCCGTCAAACGGCACGCCGTCGATCTTGCCTTCAAAATCGATCAGCACCTGATCGCCGGTCTGGGCCTTGTAGGATTTGGCTGCGGTTTCAAACTGCTTCTGGCTTTCCGCGAATTTCTGCAGAGCCTCGTCAACGGTCTTCTTGTCCGCCTCGACCTGCAGCCGTTCCAGCTTCAGGCCTTCAACGTCGGGGGTTGGCACTTCCGGCAGAACTTCCAGTTCCAGCTTGACCAGCGCATCCTTGCCGGGCTCATAGCCATCTTCGAGATTGACACTGGGCTGCATCGCCGGACGGAGCTTGTTGTCCGTCATGGTCTTTTCGATACTTTCCTGAACCGTGCTGTTCAGTGCGTCCTGCATCAGGGCGTCATTGTGCATCTTGCGCACCAGATTGGCAGGGACCTTGCCCTTGCGGAAACCGGGCATGTTCACCTGAGGTGCCATTTTCTTGACCTCGGCTTCGACCCGCGATTCGATATCCTTGGCGGTTATCTTGATTTCATAGGCCCGTTTCAGGCCTTCGTTCAGCGTTTCAACAATCTGCATGACTATCCTTTGGTGCCTTCATATTCAGTGTTTTTCGGTAGATATTGCGACTAACTTGGTGCGGGCGAAGGGACTCGAACCCCCACACCCGAAGATACCAGAACCTAAATCTGGCGCGTCTACCAATTCCGCCACGCCCGCCCAGCTAAGCCGTCAAAATTCTATCGAAGTACGATTGACCCGCGCGCCTAGCGTAAAGGCGCGTGGAGGGCAAGTGGGGAAACTGGGATAGATGCTTCGTACACCAACTGCATCATAGCTCGAGATCAGTTCAATATAACATTATCCATGATTGCCCGTGCCTCTGAAACACTCTCGTCAAAATAATGGAGTCGCGGAGCCGTGTAATTGATAACGTAAAGGCGTTTATTATAAACCGCCATACGTGCCTCTCCAAGGCGTGTTAGAGGATCGTTCGGATGAAGATATGTATAGCTAACCTTCAATCCTGGGACCGATCCAAGCTTCGCTGGCTCCAGCTTCGTAACCTCAACCCCGGTTGCATCAGTCACAATACTGAAGTTCGCTTTAAACAGCTCCGCCACATCGGGAAGCAGCATATCAGACTGAAATTTGGGTAGCGGCTGATGCTTTTTACTTCTTTCCTTGTAGATCGATTCTCCCGCTTCAATTTGGGAAAAAAAATCAATCCTGTTGAGTGGGAACCCGTTTTTTGTCCAAGATTCTCCCCGATTGGATTCGCGCTTAGACCAACGGTTCCATTCACTAAGCGGAACAACAGTCATTCCGCCTTTACCCACTTCATTGCTTTCGACTTTGATGTGTTTCCAACCTGCAATGGTAGGCTGACTCGAAAGAAGCAGAAGTGAGACAGCTGCTGCCGTAGCGACTTTAGCAATAGATAAACTCATTATTCCTCTCCGATCAGCAAAGTTATCATTGATGCATCGGGAGCATCAGGAGCCATTCTGATATATGTTTTTAGTGTTTGCTTACCCTCTGCTTGTGCCCCGCTTCGCATTTGCGATAAGCCCAAACCTCGCCATGCATTTGGATTCTCATAGCCAGCTTCGATCGCGTTTAAATAAGCAGTTGCCGCTGTCACCAAATCTCTGGGGTTACCGCGCTTGCGATAAAGCTCACCTTGAAGAAACAAGAGATCAGGCGTCCAACCGTCCTGCGCTATCTGCTCCAATAGAAATTTTGTGGCTGAAAAATCATTCCGCTGCAATTGATCGTCAAAAAATTCCGGCATGTAAGAGCGTATTGCTTCCATATATTCCGAAGCTTTGTATACACCCTCGTCATTTGCCTCCTCCGCCAATCGAGACAGATAGTCTGCGCGTTCAAACGATGATGGGTGGCTATCGGCCCAGCCGGTCCACTGCCTTCGTCGGCTGCGTTTTCTTTCCCGTGCTTGTTCCGCATCCTCGTCCAATAGGCGCAACCACACATGAGCACCGGCGCCGCTCGAATAGGGTGATATTACCAAATATTGAGCTGACAATATGTCAGATTCGCGTTCCTGATCACGCTCATATAGATAGACTTCTCCGTAAATTGATGTTCGATAATCACGATGATGTTGATAGGCTCCCGACCCACCGGCTGCGGCCGCAGCTCCAGCAACGATCGTCATCCAGCTCACTAAATCCGAGCCTCTCCGTCTTTTCTTAAAACTATTCAAAGAATGACGCTGTTCGAAATGTGCAAATTCATGCCCAAGAACTGACGCCAGCTCAGCCTCGTTCTTAACTCGTAACAAAAGCCCCGTATTCACGGACATGATGCCATTCGGGGCCATCGAAGCATTGAAATTTGTATCGCGAACTATGTAAATTCGCGTCGCACCGCACCGATCGAAGCCAACAGTCTCGCACAAGACTCCTTTTACATAATTAACGAGATCCGGTGCGTGATATACTGCGGGGCTCCGCGCAAATTCCTTCTCATACTCGTCCCATTTTTGCCACAGTCCTCGTTCGTCTAGGTCATGCGGCTCGTAGGCATGTTCGAACAGTGGGAGAGTCGGACGAACTTCAGATGCATAGGCGGGGATGAAACAAGCGCTGGAAAGAGAGCCAATTAATCCGAACAATTTGAGTATGGGACCACGGTATCTCATTCACCTTCATCCACACTGCCAGGAAAATCCTCCAACAACTGACCAACACGTTTTTCGACGCCATCCGAATTCCGCACGTCTCCGCCCATTTGAAGATCAGCATTTAACCATACAATATTGCCTGTGCGGAGGTCGATCAATCCTGCTGCACCTTTGTGAATGCCCGACTGAACTCCTGCGCCGAATAGCCCGGCAGCAGCAAACTGCAAAATCTTGCGCCCCGTAGAACCGTAGTGGTCTTCTGTAACGATGAACAATCCATAATTGGCACCGCTAAGTTCTGCCAACCGAGCGGTCCCCGTTCCGAGAGTCCAATCGAACGAACCCTTTTTCTGGGTTGGCAGGCGGTTTCCTACGAAAAACTGATACTCGACAATCGCGTCGCTGACAGTTTCGAACAAAGCCTGATGTTCCGCTAGTAAGTCGGCATCATCACCATAAAGTTCAGGTAGCTGAACGATTTGATTTGTTAATCGCGCCTGCGCTTTTTCCAATTCGGCATCTATCAATCGCCGCGCTTCAGTGGTCCATTCGGCACGGGGCTCGAACATTCCACCCATAGACTGTTCACCGACCTGAATATCTGGCCTGAATAAAATTATTTTTTCACCACGTATATCCGCAGCTTCAAAACCATCCCTAATACCGGCCTTTTCTTGCGCTTGTACTGATGAAATTGAAAATAGAAGTGCATAAGCAACTGATAAAATTCTTAGCATATAACCCCCGATACTGCCTTGCAGCATATCGTTGGCTAAAAAATCTTATTTATCAAGTACTTTCTTCAACAGCTCGTTCACCACCTGCGGATTGGCCTTGCCCTGCATTGCCTTCATCGTCTGGCCGACGAAGAAGCCGAACAATTTGTCCTTGCCGTCGCGATATTGCGCGACCTTGTCCTCGTTGGCGGCCATGACCTCGGCGATCACCTTCTCGATCGCGCCGGTGTCCGATTCCTGGACGAGGCCCTGCTCCTCGACGATCTTCTTGGCGCCGTCGCCGGTTTCGAGCATGATCTCGAAGACCTGCTTGGCGATTTTTCCGGAAATCGTGCCGTCGGCGACCAGGCCGAGCAGTTCGGCGGCCTGTGCCGGGGAGACCGGGCTGTTCTCGATGCCGACGCCAAGCCGGTTGAGCGCGCCGAACAGTTCGGAGGTCACCCAGTTGGCGGCGGTGCTGGCAATTTTTTCGGGTTCGTCGCTGATGTCGAGCAACTGTTCGAACCACAGGGCGGTTTCATGCTCGGCGGTCATCACCGCTGCATTATAGGGGCTGAGGCCGAGAACGTTTTTATAGCGCGCGCGCTTTTCGTCCGGCAGTTCCGGGAGGCTCGCCTTGCAGTCGAAGATGAAATCATCTTCCAGTTCCAGCGGCAGCAGGTCGGGATCGGGGAAATAGCGATAGTCGTGCGCGTCTTCCTTCGAGCGCATCGATCGCGTTTCATTGCGATCGGGATCGAACAGCCGGGTTTCCTGGACGACGGTGCCGCCGTCCTCGATCAGGTCGACCTGACGCTGCGCCTCATATTCGATCACCGCCTGGATGAAACGCATCGAGTTCACATTCTTTGTCTCGGTGCGGGTGCCGAGTTCGCCGCCGGGCTTGCGCACGCTGACATTGACATCAGCGCGCATCGAGCCCTGCTCCATATTGCCGTCGCAGCTGCCGACATAGCGCAGGATCGAGCGGAGCTTGCGGACATAGGCGGCCGCTTCCTTGGGCGAGGTCATGTCCGGCTTGGAGACGATCTCCATCAAGGCAACGCCGCAGCGGTTGAGATCGACATAGGACATGGTCGGATGCTGGTCGTGCATCAGCTTGCCGGCATCCTGTTCGATATGGATGCGCTCGACGCCGATCGCCTTGCCGTGGGCATCGGGATCTTTCTCGTCGAGCGAAATCTGGATCACGCCCTCGCCGACAATCGGATGGTAGAGCTGGGAAATCTGGTAGCCCTGCGGCAGATCGGCGTAGAAATAATTCTTGCGGTCAAAGCGCGAATATTTGTTAATCTGGGCATTGATCGCAAGACCGGTGCGCACCGCCTGGCGGACGCATTCGGCGTTGAGCGTCGGCAGCATGCCGGGCATGGCCGCGTCGACCAGGCTGACCTGCGTATTCGGTTCCGCGCCAAATTCGGTCGAGGCGCCGGAAAAGAGCTTTGATTCGGAGGTGATCTGGGCGTGGACCTCGAGGCCGATCACGACCTCCCATTCGCCGGTTCCGCCCTGGATTCTGTATGTTGATTCAGTCATTTTTTAATTCCACCGTTTTGGGCGACCAATTTGCATCTCTTAGCCCCGCCTCAACTTCTTCAACTACTTGCCTGATGGATGGGTCGTAGCCACTTTCGGCCTCTATTTTTCCGATACATCCCCAACAGTCACCACCACAATCTGAAGAAAGGGGTGCATTGGGATCGTTCAATAGACATCCGCACAATCCACATGTTTTGGTTTTTCTCCAAATCACCACCACTGCTCCGGTTTCGCGACAAAGCCGGCGCGTTCCTCGATTGCCAGGCCTGCGTTGAATACGCTCTGTTCGTCCAGTGCCTTGCCGATGATCTGCAGACCAAGCGGCAGGCCCTTGCCGTCGAGTCCGGCCGGCACCGACATTGCCGGCAGTCCGGCCAGCGAGCTGGGCACGGTGAACACGTCGTTCAGATACATGGCCAGCGGATCGTCCATTTTCTCGCCGAGGCCGAAGGCGGCGCTCGGTGCGGTCGGGGCCAGCAGCAGGTCGCAGCTGTTCCAGGCCTTGTCGAAATCCTGCGCAATCAGGGTCCGGACCTTCTGCGCCTGGGTATAATAGGCATCATAATAGCCAGCGCTCAGCACATAGGTGCCGATCATGATCCGGCGCTTTACCTCGGGGCCGAAACCGGCTTCGCGGGTGGCGGCATACATGTCCTGCAGCCCTGCCCCGTCCGGCAGATCGCGCAGGCCATAGCGCACGCCATCGTAGCGCGAGAGGTTGGATGAGGCTTCGGCAGGCGCGATGATATAATAAGCCGGCAGCGCATATTTGGTGTGCGGCAGCGAGACATCGACGATGGTTGCTCCGGCATCCTTCAGCATCTCGATACCCTGCTGCCACAGCGCGTCGATCGCGGCGGGCATGTTTTCGACGCGATATTCCTTCGGAATACCGATCTTCTTGCCCGCGAGGTTGCTGCTGAGCGCCGCTTCCCAGTCGGGGACGGGGAGATTGAGCGAGGTCGAATCCTTGGCATCAAAACCGGCCATGGACTCGAGCATGATCGCGCAATCGCGGACATCATGCGCCATCGGGCCGGCCTGATCGAGCGAACTGGCAAAGGCGATCGTGCCCCAGCGCGAGCAGCGACCATAGGTCGGTTTGAAGCCGGTGATGCCGGTAAAGGCGGCCGGCTGGCGAATCGAGCCACCGGTATCGGTGCCGGTTGCTGCAGGCGCGATTCGTCCGGAAACGACCGCCGCGCTGCCACCCGATGAGCCGCCGGGGGTCAGGTCGCTGTTGCCGCCGTCGTTGCGGCGCCAGGGCGAAATCACATTGCCGAACGCGCTGGTCTCGTTCGACGAGCCCATGGCGAACTGGTCGAGATTGAGCTTGCCGAGCATCCCTGCACCGGCCTGGAACAGATTGGCCGACACGGTCGATTCATATTGCGGAACAAAGCCCTTCAGGATTCCGCTTGCCGCGGTGGTTTCCACGCCTTGCGTGCAGAAGAGGTCCTTCATGCCGATCGGCACGCCGGCCATCTTGCCCAGCGTTTCGCCGGCAGCCCTGGCCTTGTCGGTGGCGTCTGCCGCCGCCAGCGCATGCTCGGGCGTTTCCACCAGAAAGGCGTTGAGCGGCTTGGCCGCGCTGACGCGCGCGTTGAAGGTTTCGGCCACTTCCCTAGCGGTAAAATCACCATCGGCGATGCCGCTGCGAATCCCGGCGATACCCAGATCATATATTTCGGTCATAGGGCCAGTTCCGTTGGTGCTGAGCCTGTCAAAGCACTGGTTCGTTCCGCATGGCCTTTCGACAGGCTCAGGGTGAACGGGGTTTCTGTCTGTAGAGCCATTATTCGATCACCTTCGGAACCGCAAAAAAGCCGTGGTCGGCAATCGGCGCGTTGGCCAGTATCTTGTCGCGAATCTCGCCGTCGGTGACGACATCGTCGCGCAGCCGCAGCTTGTTCGGGATCACCGCTGTCATCGGCTCGACCCTGGAGCAATCCACTTCACCGAGTTGCTCGACCCAGCCCAGGATCTGATTGAGTTCGGGCACGAAGGCGTCGGCTTCGGCGTCGGTGATCGCGATCCTCGAGAGGCTGGCGATTTTTTTGACGGTTTCCTTATCGATTGACATGACTCATTCTTTTCAGGTTCATCTTTTTTCGGGTATTTCGGAATTTATTTGTGTACCGAGCGCCGCTAGCACCGGCGCGAAGCGGCTTCAAGCGGATTGAGGCGGCAATAACCGGTTGGAGTATCATTTGGCCCGCAAGTTTCTCTATTTTGTTGCCGCCATGGTCATATTGGTGATCGCTGGGGCGTTCGTATTTCGCGTCTATGGCGACGAGCTGATGGAAGTGGCCTTTGTGCCGGACACCGAATTCACCGCTCAAGATGTGCTCGAAACCAATGTCTATGCCGACCGCGGCATGTGGCTGGCCCGTCCCGGACTGGTCAAGGGCAACCCTGCCCTGTGGCTTCCGGACGACCTGGCTGAATCGGACGAGGCCTTGCCGGACGGCAAAAAAGCGGCCGTTTTCTTCATTCATCCGACCTCCTTTCTGAAAAAGGATCAGTGGAACGCGCCGCTGGACGACAAGGAATCGCAAGCCCGGGCGCGAATCTTCCTGCGCGGACAGGCGAGCGCCTTCAACGCGATGGGCGATGTCTGGGCGCCCCGCTATCGCCAGGCAACGCTGGGGGCGTTTCTCACCGACAAGCCCGAGGGCGAGCAGGCGCTGGATGCTGCCTATCAGGATGTACTGGCCGCCTTTGACTATTTCGTTTCCGAAATTCCCGGGGACCAGCCGATCATATTGGCCGGCCACAGCCAGGGCAGCCTGCATCTGACCAATTTGCTCAAGGACCGGGTTGCCGGCACGCCGCTGGCCAATCGTATTGTCGCCGCCTATGTGGTCGGCTGGCCGGTTTCGGTGGACACCGATGTCCCGGAAATGGGTCTCGATATCTGCGAAGCCCCGGACCAGACGCGCTGTATTTTGAGCTGGGAAAGCTATGCGGAGCCGGCTGATTATGGCCGGATCATCGACGTATATGACCGGACGATCGGCTTCAATGGCGAGCCGCGCAAGGGCAGCAAGCTGCTCTGCACCAACCCGATCAACGGCGATGTCGGTTCCGTGGCGGCGGCGTCGGCCAATCTCGGAACATTGGTCCCCAATGAGGATCTGAGCGATGCCAGCCTTGTCGCCGGCGGGGTTCCGGCCCGCTGTGACGACCGCGGCTTTCTGCTGATCGGCGACCCGCCGGACATGGGTCCCTATGCCCTGCCCGGCAATAATTATCATGTCTATGACTACAGCCTGTTCTGGGCCAATATCCGGGCCGACGTACAACGGAGGATGACAGCATTTCTGGCGGGTTGATCAGCGCCGATGTGCAGGCTTTCAGCGAGGCGCTGCCGGATGGCGGGCGGCTGCTGGGGCTGGATATCGGGACCAAGACGGTCGGCATGGCGCTCTGCGATTCGCACTGGACCTTCGCCACGGCGGCGGAGACCATAGAGAGACGCAAATTCTCCAAGGATCTCGAGCGGATCAAGGCGGTGATAAGCGAACAGCATATCGTCGGGATCGTCGCCGGCCTGCCGCTCAATCTCGATGGCAGCCAGAGCCAGCAGACCCAGGCGGCGCGGTCCTTTGCCCAAAATCTGAAGCCGCTTGGCCTTCCGATCCTGCTGTGGGACGAACGGTGGAGCACGCAGGCCGTCACTCGCGACCTGATCGCGTCCGATGTCAGCCGCAAAAAACGCGCGAAGGTCGTCGACAAGATGGCCGCCGCCTATATTTTGCAAGGGGCCATCGACAGGCTTGCCGCACTGCCATGATGGCTCTATAGCTCCCGCTTTAATGACATTGCAGCAAACAGGTTCACCGCATCAGTTTCCCACCGGATCGGATGCTTTTCCTCATCGTCACTTATTGGGTATCGCCGGGCTGCAGCCCTGGGAGATATTGTTCCTGCTGGAGGAAGCCAGACAATGGGTCGATCTCAACAAGAAATCCAGCAAACATGCCGACCGGCTCGACGGTCTGACCGTCATCAATGCCTTTTTCGAGAACAGCACGCGGACGCTGCTGTCCTTTGAAATTGCCGGCAAACGGATGGGCGCCGATGTGGTCAATATGCACGCTGCGCAATCGAGCATCAAAAAGGGGGAAACGCTGATCGACACGGCCGTGACGCTCAATGCGATGAAGGCCGACGCGATCGTGATCCGGCACGGCAGTTCCGGCGCGGTGCAGCTGATCGCCGACAAGGTCGACTGTCCGGTGCTCAACGCCGGCGACGGCAGCCACGAACATCCGACCCAGGCGCTGCTCGATGCGCTGACAATCCAGCGCCGCAAGGGCGACATCAGCGGCCTGACGGTAACGATCTGCGGCGATGTGATGCACAGCCGGGTGGCCCGGTCGAATATCTATTGCCTGACCACACTTGGCGCGAAAGTGAAGGTTTGCGGGCCGCCTTCCCTGCTGCCTGCCGCGCTCGACCGGTTCAACGTGGAGGTGTTCACCAATTTCGACGAGGCGCTGGAGGGCAGCGATGTCGTGATGATGCTCCGCCTGCAGAATGAGCGGATGAACGGCAATTTCATCCCCAGTCCGCGCGAATATCACCATCTCTACGGGCTTAGCCGCGAGCGGCTTGCCCGCGCCAAGGATGATGCACTGGTGATGCATCCGGGGCCGATGAACCGCGGCGTGGAGATAGACAGCGACGTTGCCGATGATCCGAATCATTCGGCGATAACCGAACAGGTCGAAATGGGGGTTGCGGTGCGGATGGCCTGTCTGGACGTGCTCACCCGGAAATCCCGCGGCGTGGAGGGATGGTCATGAAACGCATTTTTACCAACGCGCGCCTGCTGTTGCCGGGCGAGGAACAGCCCCGTGAGGGAAGCCTGATAATTGACGGCGAGCGGATCGCTTCGGCAACCGATGCGGCCAGCCATCAAGGCGCCGAGGAAATCGATTGTCAGGGCAGACTATTGGCTCCCGGTATCGTCGATCTCGGTGTATTTGCCATCGACAAACCGGCCTTCCGCTTCGGCGGAATCACCCGCGCCGCGCTGATGCCCGACCAGTCCCCGGTTCTCGACCTTCCAGCGATGATCAAGCAAAGGGCCGCCGAAGGCAAGCCTGATCTCTGGTCCCATCCGATCGCGGCAGCGACCATCGGTCTCGAAGGCACGCATATGGCCGAAATCGGGCTGATGAAGCGATCAGGCGCGAAGGCGGTTGCGACCGGCCGGCAATGGATCGCCGACAGCGGCACGATGCTGCGGCTGCTGCAATATTGCAAGGCGCTCGATCTGACGCTGATCGTGCACAGCGAGGATGCGGGCCTGACGCAAGGCGCGGTCGCCACCCATAGCGAGACCGCAACCCGGCTCGGCCTCGCCAGCGCCTCTCCTGCGGCAGAGGCGATCTCTGTCGCCCGCGATATCGCGCTGGTTCAGGAAACCGGCGCGCCTGTCCATTTCCGCCAGGTGACCACGCAGGACGGCCTCGATCTGGTGCGTGCGGCCAAAAGGGAAAATCTGCCGGTGACCTGCGGTATCACCCCTGCCCATCTGCTCCTGTCCGATATCGCGATCAGCGATTTCCGTACCTTTACCCGGCTTTCACCGCCGCTGCGCAGCGAAGACAATCGCCTGGCCTGTCTGGAAGCGGTCAAGGACGGAACGGTTGACGTGATTGCGTCGGGTCATGATCCCCGTGGGCCGGAGGACAAGCGCCTGCCTTATGCCGAATCTGCGCCTGGAATGGCCGGTGCCGAAACCTTGCTTGCCCTGTCACTCACTCTGGTTCGCGACGGGACGGTTTCCATCGGTCGCCTTTTCGAGCTGCTGTCCGCCAACCCGGCGAAAATCCTGGGCGTCGAGGCCGGGCTGCTGCAAGCGGGATATGAGGCCGATTTCATCCTGATCGACGAGGACAGTCCCTGGCAGGTCGATACGCGGAAAATGGCTGCGGCTGCGGGCAATACGCCATTCGACGGGCTTCCCGTCCAGGGCCGGGTGACCGCCATATATAAAGGCGGCAGAGCCTATTAGCCCGCCGCCTTTGTTGAATTTTTTGCTATATTAGCGGGACGCCAGTTTTTGCACCGACTGACTGGCCATGCGCGATGGCGCGGCCTTGTTGATGCTGGTGGCGTGGCGAACGATGCAATTGCCGCCCTTGGCCTTGATGCCGGCGCACATCGCTTCCGCGGTCTGTGCATTGCCAAAGCCGATGGCCGCAAGACGGTACAGGGTCTTGCCCTTCACCTTGATCCGCGAACTGGCGAATTCGAAAGCGTTCAGATCGCTGTTCTTTTCCGACAATATGCCCCAGGCGCGCTTGGCCCCTTCAGGCGAGGAAAAAGCACCGAGCTGGACCAGATGCGTTCCGGCTGACGAGCGGGCGCCTTTCGCGGCCGGCTGATAGGCGACTTTTTGCATAACCGGCTTGGGCGAAGAGCTGGTCTGCACCGCTGCGGTCACAGCTGGCGTCGACTTGGCACCCTCGACAACAAATTTTCCTGCTGGTGCAGCGCTTTGCGGATTATACTGTGCCCTTGTGAACGTAGCAGTGGCTGGCGCTTTACCAGAGGCACTGCTGGCCGGCACGGGCACGGCGGCCACTTTGACGTTATTTTCTGCCGCGAGAAAATCAATTTCGCCTTCGTCTTTTGGCGCCGGTCCGACGGCGGGCAGCGGAGTGTTGCGATCAAAGCTGGCGACTTCCTGGCCATAATCCTGGCCTGTGGAGGCGGCGACACTGGCCGGAGCGTAGCTTTGCTGAAGCGCCAGCTGGACCGGCTGACCCGGGTCATTTGCCACAGGCGTCACATTCAGCAGCGTCGCGACGCGTGTCTGATACGCGCCGGGGCGTGCCATCTGGGCCCATTCCATGACCCGGTCGTTAATCGCAGCCGGTGCGACATCCTGAACCGCCATCAGCTTTGCCTCTTTCCAGCGGCCGTCCAAGGCATAGGCCAGTCCGAGATTCTGGCGCGTGCGAGCCGTGACATTGGATTCACGGATGGCCTGCTCAAGCACCTCGATCGCGGTCTTGCTGTCCCCGGTCAGCGCCAGGGCCAGTCCATAGTCAGCCGCCGGAATATATTGGCGATTGGCGACAACCAGCGCCTTTGCGCTGTCTGCCTTGCCCTGACCGAGCTGGGCCAGGCTGAGGCTCAGGATCGTGCGCGCATCACTTTTCCCGAGGTCCATCGCGTCCTGAAAACTGCGCTCTGCCGAAGCCAGGCGGCCGGCGGAGAGATAGGCCTGTCCCAGCAGCGCCCGGGTTTCAGGATCGCTGCCAGCCCCGGCAACCGAACGCTCGGCAAAGGCGATGGCGGAATCATAATCCCCTTTCTCCATCGCCTTTTCGGCTTTCTCGGCATATTTCGCAGCGTCTTTTGCGGTAGCCGGCTTGCTCGACATGGATGCGACTGAACCGCCTCCAAAGGGACCACAACCTGTCAACATGGTGGCGAACACCATGGAGGAAGCAGCCATTTTCAATATCACATCGCGTTTCATTTCTATGCCCTCGCAATAAAGTCTGTCGTTTCCGTCAAAATTCTTTTCCAGCCTGTTCAGGCTGCTCCGCGCGACGGAACGCGCTCGGCCAGGTCATCCAGTTCGGGGATAGACCTCAAATATTCGTCCAAAGCTTTGGTTACCAATTGCTGCGCCGAGACATTTTTCACCGCTGTCGCCAGCCGCAATCGCAAATGCCGTTCCGGGTCCAGGCGAAGGGTAAAAGCCGTTTTCGCCTTGCGGGTCCGCGATTTTACCGCGGGCCGTGATTTCTCGGCTTGGTGCTCTTCGCTGGCGTTCGCGAGCGCCAGCGCTGATTTCGCAACCAGTGGCCGAACTTCGCGGGAAATCGACAGCGGTGCGGTTACAACGCTCGATTCGCCTTCCTCTGCTTCGCTTGTCGGTGCCGGCTTTGCGCCCAATTTGGCGGCAATCTCTTCCTGCTGCTGCCGGACTGCGCCACCGGAGCTGGGGATCGCTCCAGCCAGCGGATTGTGGCGAAGATGTTCGACCGGATGGGCGTCGTGATCGGGATTGACGTCATAGCCCATGTCATTCCAGCCCAGATCCTCATGGGTTTCACCATGGTCAGTGGACGAATGATCGGGGAAATTGGCAAAGCCCTGACGACGCATCGCAGGCTTTGCGCCGCCTTTCCTCGCCAGCAGGCTGGACGAAAGGGACGCCAGGGGTTTCGATTCGCGCATTTTTCCAGCCTCTCCCATCACGAACCAACCACGCGGCGACCAAAATTGCCGCCTGGCCGCTGGATGCCCGGGTTGACATTCTGTGCCATCGCGGGGGCGCTGAAAATTGTCCGGCGGAAGTTTTTCTCGAGCCGGTCGGAGATATAGGACCACAGATGGACGACTTCCTGCGCCGAGCGGCTTTTCGGATCGATTTCCATCACGGTACGGCCATCGATCATCGAACCGGCAAAATCGGTCCGGTGATGGACGGTGATCGGCGCTACCGTGCCATGCTGCGACAAGGCCACCGCGGCTTCAGCGGTAATCTTGGCCTTGGGCGTCGCACCGTTGACGACGAAAAGCAGCGGCTTGCCGGCGCGCTCGCACAGATCAACCGTAGCCCCGACGGCTCGGAGATCGTGCGGGCTCGGACGGGTCGGGATAACGATCAGTTCGGCCACCGAAATCACGCTCTGGATCGCCATGGTGATCGCCGGCGGCGTGTCGATAACGGCCAGCTTGAAGCCCTGTTGCCGCAAAATAGCCAGATCGGAAGCGAGCCGGGAAACGGTGGTTTGCGCAAATGCCGGCAATTCGGCTTCGCGCTCGTTCCACCAGTCGGCGAGAGAGCCTTGGGGATCGATATCAATCAATACGACAGGGCCCGCCCCGGCCAGTTGTGCCTGTACAGCCAGATGGCCCGACAATGTGGTTTTGCCGGAGCCTCCCTTTTGCGAAGCCATCGCTAGAACTCGCACGCTCTTCCCCTTGTTCAATCACGGCAGAATTTGCCCGAAAATCTATATTCGGATGCATTTGTGACAGAACAGGGCTAAAATAGGGTTAACAAGTTTGAGGCAAATTTGCCCGGTTGATAATGAATTTGCACCGGTCCGCTAACCGACGGCTGAACAGCATGGCCAGTTTTTGCTAGACTTGAAGAGTCCGGGCAGTTTAGCAATGCGGAACTGGCTATTATCGTTTCATTCTGACAATTGATGACCAAGGAATATTCCATGACCAAGGCCCACCATCCCATCGCTTCGTTGCTCGGCATGGCTCTCCTTCTGGGTTCGGCGCCTGCTCTCGCAGATGTGAAGGCCGGCGTGGACGCCTGGGGACGTGGCGATTATCAGACGGCGATCAGCGAATGGCGCGGTCCTGCCGACAAGGGCGATGCCGATGCCCAGTTCAATCTCGGGCAGGCCTACAAGCTGGGCCGGGGCGTTTCGCAGGATCTGGTGCAGGCCGAAAAATGGTACAAGAAGGCGGCAGATCAGGGACATCTGCAGGCCAGTGACAATTACGGGCTGGTGCTCTTCCAGAGCAACCGCCGCCCCGAAGCCCTGCCCTATCTGCAGGCCTCCGCGCAGCGCGGCGAACCGCGGGCGCAATATGTTCTGGGCACCGGTCATTTCAATGGCGATTTTGTCGAAAAGGACTGGGTCAAGGCCTATGCCCTGATGACCCGTGCGTCGGCGCAGCAATTGCCTCAGGCAACCACCAATCTCGCGCAAATGGATCGCTTCATTCCGATCGAGGACCGGCGCCGGGCGATCGAGCTGGCCGGCCAGATGGAACAGGAGGAAAAGCGTATCAGAACCGCACAGATCGGCGGACTGCGGCCCAGCCAGTCGACCGGCGCGGTAGAGATCGCGCAATTGCCGCCGTCCCGCCCGGCAACGCCCGATCCGGCCCCTGCCCCGATCACGCCCGGCGTAACCTATGCCGATCCACCGAAGACAGCACCGGGCGCAACCGCTGCACCGGCCACGACCACGGCTCCGGTCAAGGCCGCCGCCAGCGGCGACTGGCGCGTGCAACTGGGTGCGTTCAGCGACGAGGCCAAGGCGAAAAGTCTCTGGAACAGCCTGGAAGGCAGGGTTTCCGCCCTGTCCGGACTGCAACCCTATCTGGTCAAGGCCGGCGGCATAACCCGGCTGCAGGCCGGCCCCTTTGCCACCCAGACGCAGGCGGAATCGATGTGCAAAAGCGTCAAGGCATCCGGCAATGACTGCATTACCAAAAGGCGCTGAACGGCTTCTACGCGGTCATCCAGCGATCGGCGGCGATGCCCTGAATATATAGCAGCGCCGTCAGATCATTATATCTGATCGCCACATCGGCAGCCTGCGCTGCCTTGGGCTTGGCATGATAGGCCACGCCCAGACCCGCTCGCTGCAGCATCGGGATGTCATTGGCGCCGTCGCCGACCGCAATGCACTGGTCCAGCGACAGGTTGGCCGCCCGCGCCGCCGATTGCAGCAATTCATCCTTGCGGGTCGAATCCACGATGGCACCGTCCAGATCACCGGTCAGAAGGCCGCTTTCCTCGCCGAGGACATTGGCGTGAAAGGACTCAAAACCAATGGCTTGTGCGACAGGCTTGGCAAATTTTGTGAATCCGCCGGAGACCAGAATGGTCGTCGCCGCGTCTCGCGCCATGGTGCGGACAAGGGTCTCGGCCCCCGGCATGATCTTCACCCGTTCATCCAGGCATTTCTGGATGGCCGCAGTCTCCAGTCCCCTGAGCAGCGCCACCCGGCCCCGGAGCGCTTCCTCAAAATCGAGCTCTCCCTGCATCGCGCGTTCGGTGATCGCCGCGATTTGCGGCTTGATGCCAGCATAGTCGGCCAGCTCATCGATGCATTCGACCGTGATCATGGTGCTGTCCATGTCGGAAATCAGCAGTTTCTTCTGCCGACTATTCTCCGGTTGCACCGCGACATCGATCTCACCCGCCATGGCTTCAAGATGCTGGCGGGCGGCAACCGCGTCGCCGGCGAAGAAGATATCGAGCGCTCGCCCGTCGATGACGTCGGACTGGCGGCTGATCAGGGCACCGGATGCGTCGAGACCGGCCAGCGCCGCGGTAATATCTCTCTCATTCAGGGAATCTTTTGCTATGAGCGTCGCGATGAACATGATTTCTCCGAAACAGGACAGAAATGTTGCGCTGGTCGTTGGACCGACGGCCAGCGGTAAATCCGCCTTGGCATTGGACATTGCCAAAAAGCAACCCTCGGTAATCATCAATGCGGACAGCGCGCAGGTCTATAGCGACCTTAGTATCCTCAGCGCTCGGCCTACCGAGGAAGAGATGGATGGCATCGAACATCAGCTTTTCGGCTATATTGACGGCAGCGAGGCCTGTTCCGCGGCGCGCTGGGCCGAGGATGCCAGGGCGGCGATTGCCGAAGCGCATCAACGCGATTCATTGCCGATACTGGTCGGCGGCACCGGCCTCTACGTCCGAATCCTGCTCGACGGGATCGCCCCGATTCCGCCCATCGAGCCGGAGGTCCGGCAGGACATCCGGAAAATGGAAACATTGGAAGCATATCACGCGCTGCAAGGCGAGGACCCGGTCGCTGCCGAACGGTTGCATGCGGCCGACACAACGCGGATCCAGCGCGCGCTGGAAGTGGTCCGGTCGACCGGCAAGCCGCTGGACCATTGGCAAAGGCACAAGGTCGGCGGCATTGGCGAGCAGATCAAATTGCATCCGCTGGTGATGCTGCCCCCGCGCGAATGGCTGTATCAGCGCTGCGACCAGCGCCTGCACGAGATGGTCGCGCGCGGCGCGAAGCAGGAAGTGGAGCGGCTTCTGGCCCGTCACTTGCCAGCCGATCTGCCGGTCATGCGGGCGATCGGGGTGGCGGAATTCGGCGACTGGCTGTCGGGCAATATTGACAGGGAAACCGCCATTGAACGCGCGCAAATCGCCACGCGACAATATGCCAAGCGCCAATATACGTGGTTCCGGAACCAGAGCCCGGCGAACTGGATGCGCATCGACGGGACATTAAATAATGATTTGGAAGTTATAATTGAAACTATATTACACCATTAGCCCTTGACATAATATATTCAGATATGTAGCGAGCCCCGGAATAACAAATCCTTGCGTATCGTGTTGCAGTCCATCATGGCGGGCGGGCAGCGCAAACAGACAATCAATGGAGCATGATGTGGCCGAAAAGAGCGGCGCCGACATATTGGTAGAGACCCTCCTGGACCTTGGCGTGGATACCGTGTTCGGCTATCCGGGCGGCGCTGTGCTTCCCATTTACGACGCGCTGTACGAACATCCGAAGATCAAGCATATTCTGGTACGGCACGAGCAGGCAGCGACCCATGCCGCGGAAGGCTATGCGCGGTCTACCGGCAAGCCCGGCGTTGTGCTGGTGACCTCCGGTCCCGGCGCGACCAACGCGGTGACCGGCATTACCGATGCGCTGATGGACAGCATCCCGATGGTCGTCATCACCGGCCAGGTCGCGACCAATCTGATCGGCACCGACGCCTTTCAGGAAGCCGACACGATCGGCATCACGCGCCATTGCACCAAACATAATTATCTGGTCAAAAAGCCCTCCGATCTGGCGGCCGTCGTGCAGGAAGCCTTCCATATCGCGACCCAGGGACGGCCGGGGCCGGTGGTCATCGACATTCCCAAGAATGTCCAGGTGGCCGCAGCGGAATTCGCTCGCCACACCGGCAAGGGCAATTCGCGCTATCAGCCGCAAACCGAAGGCGACTTCAAGGCAATCAACGCCGCTGCCGAGATGATCATGAATGCCAAGGCGCCGGTTCTCTATACCGGCGGCGGAATCATCAACAGCGGCCCCAAGGCAAGCGAAACGCTGCGCGAACTGGCCGAACTGCTGGGCTGCCCGGTCACGTCGACGCTGATGGGCCTCGGCGCCTTCCCGGCGTCATCCGACAAATGGCTCGGCATGCTCGGCATGCACGGTACGTTTGAAGCCAATATGGCCATGAACAAGGCTGATCTGGTGATCTGCCTCGGCGCGCGCTTTGACGACCGCATTACCGGGCGCATCGATGCCTTCTCGCCGAACAGCAAGAAAATCCATGTCGATATCGATCGCTCCTCGATCAACAAGACGATCCGGGTGGACCTGCCGGTCATCGGCGACGTCGGCCGGGTGATGGAACAATTGCTGGCCGTGCTCAAGGGCCGCCGCTTTGCGACACCGGACCATGAGGAATGGTGGGCGCGAATCAGGGGCTGGCGGGCGACAAATTGCCTCGATTATCCTGAAAACAAGCAGGAGATCATGCCGCAGAAAGCGATCCGCAAGCTGTGGGAAGCCACACATGAGCGCGAACCGATCATCACCACCGAAGTCGGCCAGCACCAGATGTGGGCGGCGCAGCATTTCGATTTCGAAAGCCCCAACAAATGGCTGACCAGTGGCGGTCTCGGTACGATGGGCTATGGCCTGCCCGCCGCGATCGGCGCACAGCTGGGCAACCCCGACGCGCTGGTGATCGATATCGCCGGCGAAGCGTCGATCCAGATGAATATCCAGGAACTCGGAACGGCGACGCAATATCGTCTGCCGGTCAAGCTGTTCATCCTCAACAATGAATATATGGGAATGGTTCGCCAGTGGCAGGAACTGACCTATGAAAGCCGTTATTCCAACAGCTACAGCGACAGTCTGCCCGATTTCGTGAAGCTGGCCGAAAGTTACGGCTGGACTGGTATCCGGATTGAGGATCCGGCGGATCTGGAGTCGGGTATTCGCCAGATGCTCGACACCGACGGCCCGGTACTGGTCGATTGCCGCGTTGCCAAGCTGGCCAACTGCTTCCCGATGATCCCGTCCGGGGCCTCCCATACCGAGATGCTGCTGACCGCAGAGGACGTAAAGGGTACGATGGACGACCGAGCAAAGGCGCTTGTATGATGCATATTCACGAGGAAGCCGTCGAGCGGCATGTTCTTGCCGTCCTGGTCGACAATGAGGCCGGTATCCTGGCGCGCATCGCCGGCATGTTCACTGCCCGCGGCTATAATATCGAAAGCCTGACCGTCGCCGATATCAGCGAGGATCATGCGATCAGCCGGATCACCATCGCCACCAACGGCCCGCCGCATGTCATCGAGCAGATCATTTCCCAGCTCGATCGGCTGGTGCCGGTGCACAGCGTGCGCGATCTGACCGAATCCGGACCGCACGTGCAGCGCGAACTGGCGCTGGTCAAGGTGGCCGGCAAGGGCGAAAACCGGATTGAGGCGATGCGACTGGCCGATGCCTATCGCGCCCGGATCGTCGATGCCTCGACCGAGAGCTTCATTTTCGAAATCACCGGCGCGCCCGAGAAAATCGAGACTTTCGTTGCGCTGATGCGCGAAGTCGGGCTGGTGGAAGTGGGCCGGACCGGGGTGGTCGCGGTAGGACGCGGGCCCAACGCCAGCTAAAATTTTTCGTTTCAAATCACAGCAATACAAAGGACGCCTAAATGAAAGTCTATTATGACGCCGATGCGGATATGAACCTGATCACCGGCAAGAAAATTGCGATTGTCGGCTATGGCAGCCAGGGCCATGCCCATGCCCAGAACCTGCGCGACAGCGGTGTCAAGGATGTCGCCATCGCTCTGCGCGCCGGTTCGGCGACCGCAAAAAAGGCAGAAGCGGCCGGCTTCCAGGTGATGACCAATCAGGACGCTGCGGCCTGGGCCGATATCGTCATGATCCTCGCCCCCGACGAGCATCAGGCGGCGATCTATGCCGATGATCTGCACGACCATATGAAGGAGGGCGCTGCCATTGCCTTCGCCCACGGCCTCAACATCCATTTCGGCCTCATCGAGGCGCGCAAGGATCTCGATGTCATCATGATCGCCCCGAAAGGTCCTGGCCACACGGTACGCAGCGAATATCAGCGCGGCGGCGGTGTCCCCTGCCTGATCGCGGTGGACCGCGATGTGTCCGGCAACGCCCATGATGTGGCGCTGGCTTATGCCTCTGGTGTCGGCGGCGGCCGTTCGGGCATTATCGAGACCAATTTCCGCGAGGAATGCGAGACCGACCTGTTCGGCGAGCAGGCCGTCCTGTGCGGCGGGATCACCCATCTGATCCAGGCAGGCTTCGAAACGCTGACCGAAGCCGGCTATGCGCCGGAAATGGCCTATTTCGAATGTCTGCACGAAACCAAGCTGATCGTCGACCTGCTCTATGAGGGCGGCATTGCCAATATGCGCTATTCCATCTCCAACACGGCGGAATATGGCGACATCACTACCGGACCGCGGATCATAACTGCCGAAACCAAGGCGGAAATGAAACGGGTATTGGCGGACATCCAGTCGGGCCGCTTCGTGAAGAATTTCGTGCTCGACAACCGTGCCGGTCAGCCGGAACTGAAAGCCGCCCGCAAGGCAGCCGAAGCGCATCCGATCGAGGAAACCGGTGCCCAGCTCCGCGCTATGATGCCGTGGATCGGTGCCAACAAGCTGGTCGACAAAGACAAGAACTAGCATCAAGTCGGGACTATCCCGCGATTGATAGCTTCGAACACCGCCGGGGGCGGGCGTACCACCCCTCGCCCCCGGCCATCCTCACTCCTTACCCGCTTCGCTGGTTCCTCATGAACCGCCCATTTGCCAAGAGAGCATCGCCAGAATTTCGGACCGCCAAGCCATTGCTCGCGGACTCGGATTCCCTCCATCCGACCGAAGCGGAAGCAATATTGGCTGAAATTGACATGGACAGGTTGCTGCTCCCCATCCAGAATTGATCCTTATAGCCATATTGAGTTTGTAAGGAGGAAAAGACATGATCAAATCTATCAGCCGGGCATTGCAGCATAGTGATGCCGGCGAGGAAACTTCGCCTCCGGCTGCTGCCAGCCAGGGCCTGACCCGCTCGAACTTTCTGCGGGCGATGGCGGCAGGCGTTATGACAGCAGGCGTGGCAATGGCCGCCAAAAACGCATATGCCGCGACATCCAGTGGCATAGAGCCCGTCACCGATATCGATAAGCTCTATGATGTCTGGCAGTCTCGCTTCAACGCCGCAGACCTTGAAGGCCTGGTTGATCTTTACGTGTCCGATGTCACCTATATTAATCCGGATGGCAAGTTGATGACCGGAAAGTCCTGCGTTCGCGAAGACTTTGCAGGGCTCTTGGCCTTGAAACCCCAAATTATTCTGGGTGATCGCGAACACCATCTCTATCATGACATTGCGCTGACCACCAATCACTGGAAACTGGCCTTTACGGATGAAGCTGGCGTCAAGCAGGAACTGACGGGCGGCGGCATCGAAGTCATGCGCAAGCAATCTGATGGCGGCTGGCGCTATATCATAGACGACGCATCGCGCTCGGCGGTATAATAGGCGGCGCGGGGCCGGACGCTTGATCTCCTGTCAGACCGCCCGGTCGCGTGCCGCAGCGAATTTCAGCAGTTCATCCGCTACATCGCGATCGCAATTTTGCACCAGCCGCTGGACGCTATCCTTCAAGGTGCCCTCCATCGCCGAAACTCTCGAAGCCATCGCCCAGTCGGGAAACTGCCGCCGCGTGATCGTGCCGCTGTGCAAGCGAATGATCGCCCGATGACGGGGGTCGATGGATATCCGCGCAAAGGTTCCTTCAACCTTGGCCTGGTCGCCTTCCAGATATTGCAAATAGCGTCGCCGATCGTGGATCAAAATGCCGGTTATGCCATCCCGGTCGTTGTTGACCTTGGCTCGACGCAGAAGGCCCTTGACCTCCTCCTGGACCATCTCGTGGGATGGGCTGCTCATATAGACCAGACAATACAATCCGGTATTTCCTTCAATGGTTCGGCACCCTGTTAGCCGCACAATCTTAAAATTTCACAACCAGATAGAAGGCGCGATTCCTTCTGCCAGTGCAAAGATTGCAAAAAAATCCACCGGCAGAGTTGATTTATGCGGAACTATGGATAAAAAGCTCCCCATGACGAGGTTAAAAGCTCTCTCGCTGCTACGACTTATACGCCCTTAGGCGTACCGTTGCTGCTGCCCGGAAGGCGCAGCGCCCCGCCTAAGGGACCGATTTTCAGAACATTTCAGAAAACCCGCGAATTTGTGCCTTGCGCGCAATTTGCAGCAGCATAAGAGTGAAGTCATGCACCAGAATCCGTCGCAAAAATACCGTCCTTTTCCGCAGATTGACCTGCCCGACCGGCAATGGCCGTCGCGCACGATTGACAAGGCCCCGCGCTGGCTCTCCACCGATCTGCGCGATGGCAACCAGGCGCTGATCGATCCGATGGACGCGCAGAAGAAACAGCGTTTCTTTGACCTTCTCGTCAAGATCGGGGTCAAGGAAATCGAGGTCGGTTTCCCGTCCGCCGGTGCCACCGATTTTGACTTTATCAGCGGCCTCGTCAAATCCGGCAAAATCCCCGATGACGTCATGGTTCAGGTGCTGACCCAGTCGCGCCGCGACCTGATCGAAACCAGCTTTGCCAGCCTGGAAGGCGCAAGGGCCGCGATTGTCCATCTGTACAACGCGGTGTCCCCCGCTTGGCGCGATGTCGTGTTCAAGCTCGACAAGCAGGGCGTGAAGGATATTGCCCGCGAAGGCGCGACCATCTTGCGCGAACAGGCCGAAAAATATCCCGATACCGACTGGCATTTCGAATATTCGCCGGAAACCTTTTCGACCGCTGAGCTGGATTTCAGTCTGGAAGTGGTCGAGGCGGTGATGGAAATCATCGAGCCGACCGCCGACAAGCCGCTGATTCTGAACCTGCCGGCAACGGTGGAAGCAGCAACGCCCAATATCTATGCCGACCAGGTCGAATGGATGTGCAAGCATATCAGCAGGCGCGACCATGTTATCGTCAGTCTGCACACCCATAATGACCGCGGATCGGGCATCGCCGCGTCGGAACTGGGCCTGATGGCCGGCGCCGACCGGGTGGAAGGCTGCCTGTTCGGCAATGGCGAGCGCACCGGCAATGTCGATCTGGTTACACTGGGTCTGAATCTTTACACACAAGGCGTTGATCCCAAGCTGGATTTTTCCAATATGGACGAAATCGTCAAGACGGTCGAATATTGCAACCAGCTGCCGGTTCCGGCGCGCCATCCCTATGCCGGGGAGCTGGTCTTCACCGCCTTTTCCGGCTCGCACCAGGATGCGATCAAGAAAGGCTTTGCGGCGCAGGAACAGCGCAATGACGAGCTGTGGAACGTGCCCTATCTGCCGATCGATCCACGCGATCTGGGCCGCGATTATGAAGCGGTCATCCGGGTCAACAGCCAGTCCGGCAAGGGCGGCATCGCCTGGATACTGGAACAGGATTACGGGCTGAAACTGCCGAAGCGGCTGCAGGCCAATTTCAGCCGAACGGTACAGGAACTGGCTGACGAGACGAGCCGGGAACTGTCTTCGGAGGATATCTGGGAAGCGTTTCAGAAACGCTATCATCTGGATGGCAGCGGCAAATATAGCCTGGTCGACTATGACGAGCGGGCGACCGGCGGCGAACGCATCTTTGTCGGCAAGATCAGGGGGCCCGATGGCGAGATATCGGTCAGCGGTCGCGGCAATGGCCTGATCTCCAGCGTCGTCGACGCCGTGTCCTCGGCACTCGGCGTATCGCTCGAGATCATCGACTATAATGAGCATGCCCTGGGCTCGGGCAAGGATGCCCAGGCCGCCGCTTATATCGAATGCAAGACCGGCGACGGCAAGGAATTTTACGGCGTCGGCATCAACAGCGATGTTGCCACAGCGTCGGTGGAGGCCCTGCTCAGCGCCGTCAACCGGATTTAAGCGCTCGGTTAAAATAACAGTGGAATATGCCACCGCATCGGCTAATGCGGTGGCATTGCTTTTCACATCGGGGGTTTCCATGACTTTGCCAGCCATTTTTGACAATCTTCGCCTGCCGCTTATCGGCTCTCCCTTGTTCATCGTGTCGGGACCGGAACTGGTCATCGCGCAATGCAAGGCCGGGATCGTCGGCAGCTTCCCTGCCCTGAACGCTCGGCCGCAGACGATACTCGATGAATGGCTGCACCAGATCACCGAGGAACTCGCAACGTGGAACCGGGAAAATCCGGACAAGCCGGCAGCGCCCTTTGCCGTCAACCAGATCGTCCACAAGTCGAACGACCGGCTTGACCAGGACATGGCAACCTGTGCGAAGTGGAAAGTGCCGATTGTGATCACCTCGCTCGGCGCGATCGAGGATCTCAATACGGCGGTCAAAAGCTGGGGCGGCATTACCCTGCACGACATCATCAACAACCGCTTCGCGCACAAGGCGATCGAAAAAGGCGCGACCGGCCTCATTCCGGTGGCAGCCGGAGCCGGCGGCCATGCCGGCACGCTGTCCCCCTTCGCGCTGATGCAGGAAATCCGCGAATGGTTTGACGGCCCGGTGGCGCTCTCCGGCTCGATCGGCAATGGCGCATCGATCCTGGCGGCGCAGGCGATGGGTGCCGATCTGGGCTATGCCGGATCTGCCTTTATCGCCACCAAGGAGGCCAATGCGGATCAGGGCTACAAGGAAGGCATTGTCGAGGGCCAGGCCTCCGATATCGTCTATTCCGATCTGTTCACTGGCGTGAAGGGCAATTATCTGCGCCAGTCGATCGAAAATGCCGGGCTCGACCCGGACAATCTGCCGCAGGGCGACTACAAGACGATGAACTTCGGTTCGGGTGGCAATACCGAGAAAAAGGCGTGGAAGGATATCTGGGGCTGCGGCCAGGGTATCGGCCTGATCAAGGATGTGATGAGCGTCCAGGAGATGGTCGACCAGTTCACGCGTGAATATCGCGAGGCGCGGGAGAGCCTGAAGACGCGATTCAACTATTGACCTCGCAAGCCTCTGAAAGCAGATTTGGGATAGCGATCCAATGACGATCATTCCCCCTTCCCGCTGATATAGGCGTAAATCATGAAGCCTCCTTTCATCGACAACCGGTTCGTACGACGGTTCAGTCTCTCTACGCCGGTCGCGCTGGCGCCCATGGCATTGGCCACCGGTGGCGAGCTGGCCGCCGCCTGCGCGCGGGCAGGAGCGCTGGCGCTGGTTGGGGGCGGCTATGGCGATCTGGAGTGGACGCAGCGGGAATATCGCGGTGCAGTGAACCTGCTGGGCGATGATGCGGCTGCCCTAGCGAGACTCGGCTGCGGGTTCATATCCTGGAAGCTCGCGGAGGACCGCAGCGCACTGGACTGGCTGCTCGACCAATCGCACAGGCCTGCTGCTGTGATGCTGTCCTTCGGCGACCCGAGCCGCTTCGGCAGAATATTGTCCGCCCATGGAATACCGATAATCTGCCAGATTCAGACGATCGCACAGCTGCCTGCTGCTCTCGAAGCCGGTGCCTCGGTGATTGTCGCGCAAGGGTGCGAAGCGGGCGGCCATGGGATGAATGCATTCGAGGGACGCAGCACATTCACTCTGGTGCCGGAAATGGCCGACTGGCTGGCGAGACATGCTCCCGAGACCATCCTGCTCGCGGCAGGCGGAATTGCGGATGGTCGCGGGCTGGCGGCTTCCATGATGCTGGGCGCGGACGGCGCGCTGATCGGATCCCGGCTATGGGCCACCAGGGAGTCAATGGCGGCGGCAAGCGCCAAGCATGCGTCCCTTGCTGCCAGCGGCGATGATACTGCGCGAAGCGGCATTTTCGACATATTGCGTAGCAAGAACTGGCCGCCACAATTTGACTTCAGGGCGATCAGGAATCGACTGCACAAAAAATGGGAGCAGCGGATAGACGAGCTTCGCTCCAGTCCCGAAGCAGCCATTGAGAATTATCTGGAGGGCGTGCGGGCGGAAGATTATGATCGCGCCCATATCACGGTCGGTGAAGCCATTGGTCTGATCAACGAAATCCTGCCAGCGGAACAGGTGATTGAAACCATCAACCGCGCGGCTGCACGCCTGCTTGCTGGTGAGGCTTTGGACAAGCAGCCGGAATAGCGGCTGATCCACAGTAGATCATTCGCGCAAAATCTGTCTCAATTTCGGACATTCTGGAAAAATCCGAGAAATTTCATCCGATAATGACAGGATTTCCGTCATTAAATCGCTTTATATCAGGTAAACGGGAGTGAAACTGCGTCTCTCACGCATGGGGCCGGCTTATGCTCTGGCCCGGGGGAATTAAGGAAAGGTCCTGTTTTTTGGCTGTTGTTGCCGTCTATAATTCCAAAGGGGGCGTGGGCAAATCTACTTTTGCGATCAATCTCTCGTGGGAAGCGGTTCGGCAGGGCTATCGCACATTGCTGTGGGAGCTGGATGAACAGGGTGACAGCAGCTGGATTCTGTCGCCCCACAACAATCACTGCAAGACCAACGCAAATCAGTTTGTACTGGGGGCGCGCAATATATTGCAGCAAATCCATCCGAGCAAATTCTCCGGCCTGAGCCTGCTCGAAGGCGATCCCAACATGAGGGCGACAGAAAATTTTCTGATCCTGTTTGCCCGTCAACAGCAGCTGTCCAAATTATTCGCCGAACTCGAGCAAAATTTTGACGTGATCATATTGGATTGCGCGCCCGGATTCAGTGAGGCCAATCGCAAGGTGATGCTGTTCACGCATCTTGTCGTGGTGCCGGTGATCCCTTCCCCCCTCGCGGTCCGGGGGCTGGACAAGATTCGCAAATTCATGACTCTGCATCGCGGCCACCACCCGCCCATTCTGCCGGTCTTTTCGATGGTGGATCGCCGCCGAAAAATGCACAATCTGTCGCTGGAGGAAAATCAGGACTGGCCGGTCATTGATATGGCCAGCGAAGTCGAACAGATGACCCATCGTAAGCTGCCGATCGGTGCCTTTGCCCCGGCCAGCCGTAGCGGTCTGTCCTTTTCCCGATTATGGCGAGGCATCGAACGAAAATTACTGGAAAGGCTCGTCCTGCGGACCAAAGCGGAAGAGGAAGAGCGTCGCGCAAACCAGCGATGACCAGTTGCCAGCTGAAATATCGTCACATTTCTCCGCGCTGGCGCCGCAGGGCGAACCATTTTTCGACATTGGCATTATGCTCTTCCAGCGTTTCGGCGAAGACATGGCCGCCCTTGCCATCCGCGACAAAATAGAGCGCTTTGGTTTTTGCAGGATTCAACACCGCCTCGATCGATGCGCGACCGGGATTGGCGATCGGCCCCTTGGGCAGGCCGACCATGGCATAGGTGTTATAGTCGTTGACCTGCGCTATTTCCGATTGCCGGATCCGTCGGCCCAGAGGCTTGCCCCTGGTGATCGGATAGATGATCGTCGGGTCGGCCTGCAGCATCATATTCTTGCGTAGCCGGTTGCTGTAGACACCCGCCACCGTTGGCCGTTCGCGCGCTACGGCGGTTTCCTTCTCTACGATCGACGCCAGGATGATCGCCTCTTTCGGGCTTTTTGCAATCGTCGCCTGTGACCGTTTTGGCCACAATTCTGCAATCGTGTCCTTCATCGCCTTTTGCATGCGCAGCAAGACGGCCGCCCGTTGCTCGCCGCGCTCGAAGCTATAGCTGTCGGGGAGGATCGATCCTTCGGCGGGCAGCGGAATATCGCCCTTGAGCAGCTTTTCATCCATCAGTTTTTCGTAGACGAGGATTGACGGAGTCCCTTCCGGAACTGTGATCAGCCGCTGCACGGTTTTTCCGCCCTGCAGGATATCGAGAATCAGCGCGTTGCTCGCGCCCGCCGGAATTTCAAATTCGCCGGCCTTGATCGGTTCGGACCCGCCGAGAATTTTCGCGCGGGTCAGGAAGGCATCGGCGGATTTGATGACGCCTTCCGATTCCATGGTCGCTGCGGCGGTGGCCAGGCTCGAGCCCGACCTGATCACAATCGTCCGCTGTTCTTCCAGCGGCCCGCTGGCGTTCCAGCCATAGAGGAAGTTGCCAGCGAGCAAGACTGCAATGACCGCCGCTGCCACCAGGATCAGGCAACCGAGGCGGCGCATGATGCTAGATCGCTTTCATGATGATGCTGGCATTGGTGCCGCCGAAACCGAAACTGTTGCTCAGCACGGCCTTGACTTCGCGCTTCTTGGCGAAATGCGGAACCAGATCCACGCCCTCGCAGCCTTCATCCGGATCATCGAGATTGAGCGTCGGCGGGACAATCTGGTCGCGCAGGGCAAGAATGCAGAAAATGCCTTCCACCGCGCCGGCGCCGCCGAGCAGATGGCCGATCGCCGATTTGGTCGAGCTCATCGACATGGTCTTGAGATCTTCGCCAAACAGACGCTTCACCGCTGCCAGTTCGATCGTGTCGGCCATGGTCGAGGTGCCGTGCGCGTTGACATAATCGATATCGGCTGTGGTCAGGCCAGAGCGTTTCAGCGCCATTTCCATCGAGCGGTAGGCACCCGTGCCATCGGGATGCGGCGCAGTGACATGATAGGCATCGCCGGACATGCCGTAGCCGATCACCTCGCAATAGATTTTCGCGCCGCGGGCCTTGGCATGTTCATATTCTTCCAGAACGACGACGCCTGCGCCCTCGCCCATCACGAAGCCGTCGCGATCCTTGTCATAGGGACGCGATGCTGCGGTCGGATCGTCGTTGCGCTTGGTCGACAGCGCCTTGGCCTGTGCAAAACCGGCAATGCCGATTGGGCAGATAGTTGCTTCCGCACCCCCGGCCAGCATGACATCGGCATCGTCGAGGGCAATCATTCTTGCGGCATCGCCAATGCTGTGGGCACCGGTCGAGCAGGCAGTGACAACCGCATGATTCGGCCCCATCAGACCATATTTGATCGAAACCTGACCGGAGATCAGATTGATCAGGCGGCCATGGACAAAATGCGGGCTGACGCGGCTCGGTCCACGCTCATAAAGGACGATCGATTCTTTCTCGATTCCCGGCAATCCGCCGATTCCGGAGCCGATCGAACAGCCGGCACGCAGCTTGGCCTCGTCCGACATGTCGGTGAGTCCCGCATCCTCCAGCGCCTGACCGGCAGCATCGATACCGTAAACGATGAAAGGATCGACCTGCCGCTGGACCTTGTGATCGACGCGCAGATTCGGATCAAAGCCATATTCATGGTCGGCCGGCTTGACCTCACAGGCGATATGGCATTTCTGGTCGGATGCATCGAAACGCGTGATCTTTCCCGCGCCAGACTTGGAAGCAAGGATATTGCTCCAGGTCGTTTCTACATCCCCGCCCAGCGGCGTTACCAGGCCCATTCCGGTTACAACTACACGGCGCATATCATGCCTTTCCTTGCGGACTTCCCCTGCCCTAAATCAAAAACGGCCACCGGTTCAGGACATTCCTCCCGGGCCGGTGAGCCGCTTTGCAGTTTTTTAGCGATCATTGGCCCCGAGGCGCGCCCTTTTCGGTGGCAGCACCCCAAAATCAATTAGCCCTTGTTTTTGTCGATAAAATCGATCGCGTCTTTGACAGTGGCGATTTTTTCGGCTGCGTCGTCAGGAATTTCGACGCTGAATTCTTCCTCAAACGCCATAACCAGCTCAACGATGTCAAGGCTGTCAGCGCCCAGATCATCGATGAAAGCAGCTTCTTCGGTCACTTTGTCGGCTTCAACACCCAGATGCTCAACAACGATCTTTTTTACGCGCTCTGCAGTCTCACTCATGAGAGGTCCTTTATGTTACGAATGAATTTCTATTTCGTCCTAGTGCGGTGGCGCGCGGCTTGCAAGTGTCCGTGAAGTCGAAAACGCACCGGGAACTACATTTCTGCGACAAGTGCTAGGAAATCATCGCCATGCCGCCGTTCACATGCAGCGTCTGGCCGGTCACATAGGCGGCTTCCTTGCTGGCCAGATAGACCACGGCGGCACCGATATCGTCGCCGCTGCCCATTTTTCCCGCCGGAATCTTGCGATTGATTTCGTCCTTCTGGGCATCGGTCAGGGCGTCGGTCATCGGCGATTCAATGAAGCCGGGAGCAACGCAGTTGACGGTGATGCCACGGGATGCCAGTTCCTGCGCCAGAGCTTTGGACATGCCGACTAGTCCGGCCTTCGATGCGACATAATTGGCCTGGCCGGGATTTCCGGTGGCGCCGACCACCGAACTGATCGAAATGATCCGGCCATGGCGGGCCTTCATCATCGGCCGGGCTGCTGCCCGGATCAGGCGAAAGGCCGATTCCAGATTGACCCGGATCACATCGCCGAAATCCTCGTCCGACATGCGCATCACAAGGCCATCGCGGGTGATCCCGGCATTGTTGACCAAAATGTCGAGCTTGCCGAGCTTTGCCACCGCATCCGGCACCAGGGCATCGACTTCTTCTGCCTTGGACAGATCACAGGGCAGGACAACATGGCCTTCACCCGCCATCTGCGGAATCATTTCCATCAGGACATGCCGGCGCGTTCCCGACAGCGCGACGGTGGCACCGCGCTCGGCCAGGGATTTGGCGATCGCGGACCCGATTCCGCCCGACGCTCCGGTTACCAGGGCGGTCATTCCGCTTAAATCAAACATTCCCAATTCCTTCAAAATTCCAGGCCGTAGCGCCAAATATTAGAGACTCTATGCCGGCGCGACTAGAGGCCTTTCAGAAAGGATTCAATATCGTCGAGGGACACGAGACTGACGGTCTCCGCGTCGGGCGCGATCCGCCCGACCATGCCGCTCAGCACCTTGCCGCCAAATTCGACAAATTGCTCCACACCCGATTCCGCCATATTGGCGACCGATTCCCGCCAGCGGACCGTGCCCGTCACCTGCCGCACCAGCAGATCGCGAATTTCGTCCACTTCCGACACCGGAGCGGCTGTGACATTGGCGAAGACCGGAACGACGGGGGACAGGATCGTTGCCTCGCCCAGCGCCTCTTCCATGGCTTCGGCAGCTGGCGCCATCAGGGAACAGTGAAACGGTGCCGAGACCGGCAAAAGGATCCCGCGCTTGATGCCATGATCCTTGGCCGCTGCAATCGCCCGCTCGATCGCCCCGATATGCCCGGAGATCACCACCTGAGTCGGATCATTGTCATTGGCCACGGTACAAATCTCGCCCTGGGCCGATTCATTGGCCAGTGCCGAGGCCTTTTTGATGTCGGCTCCGAGCAGGGCCGCCATGCCGCCCTTGCCGACCGGCACCGCCTTTTGCATCGACAGGCCGCGCAATTTCAGCAGTTCGGCGGTCGTCGTCAGGTTCAGGGCCCCCGCCGCGCACAGCGCGCTATATTCGCCGAGGCTGTGGCCGGCGACATAGCTGCACAAATCTTCCAGCGACTTGCCGCCGTCTTTTTCCATGACCCGCAGGGTCGCGATGGCATTGGCCATGATCGCCGGCTGCGCATTTTCGGTCAGGGTCAGTTCTTCGGACGGGCCTTCGCACATCAGCTTGAACAGATTTTGCTCCAGCGCGTGATCGACTTCCTCGAAAACTTCGCGGGCGGTGCTGCTGGCCTCGGCAAGCGCCTTGCCCATGCCGACCGCCTGGCTGCCCTGTCCCGGAAAAATAAATGCGCGCATGATCATCCCCATTGCAAAATATGCTGGGGAATTAGGGACGATTGCCCGGTCATGCAAGCGCCGCTGTCGCACAGCAAAAGCATTGCGTATTTTTAATCGTCCGATTAAACCCGGGACATGATCGATGAGACATTCCGGGAAAAGCTTGCAGCTTACTGCGGCAGAGCCTTTGGAGCAAACGGCACCCTGACGGAAGTTCAGCGCTTGTCCGGCGGTGCCAGCATGGAAAGCTGGGCCTTTTCCTATGGGGGCGAAGCCTTTGTATTGCGCCGCCTGCCGACTGGCCTGTCGGCCGATGATGACGGTCTCCGCGGCGTTCCCCTGGCCACCCAGGCCGATGTGATCGAACTGGCCCGCGCCGCCGGAGTGACGGCGCCAGAGGTCCGCGGACGGCTGCAGCCGGACGATAGTCTGGGCGAAGGTTTCATCATGAGCAAGGCAGAAGGTGAGACCCTGCCCCACAAGATTCTCGGCAATCCCGAATTTGCGGAGGCAGAAAGCAGACTGACCGAGCAATGCGCCAGGGAACTGGCGGCCATTCACCGGATCGGGATGAATCCGCTGCTGCAGTCGCTCGAATATTTTTCTCCCGCCGAACTGATCCGCGTGCAGAAGGACAAATATCACGAAATCGGCGGCCAGATTCCGATCTATGATCATGCCTTTCACTGGCTGGAGCAAAATGCACCGGATGCCAGCGACAAATATCTGGTGCATGGCGATTTCCGGATGGGCAATCTGATGATCGACCATAAGGGCCTCACCGCCGTGCTGGACTGGGAACTTGTCCGGCTGGGCGACCCGGTCCAGGACCTGGCCTATCTGTGCACGCCGAGCTGGCGATTCGGCCATTATGAGAAGGAAGCGGGCGGCTTTGACAGCGCCGGGGCCTTTCTGGCAGCCTATGCCGAAGCCAGCGGCGCCGAGGTCGATCCCGACCGTTTCCGCTTCTGGCTGATCTACTCGACGCTGTGGTGGGGAGTTGCGTGCATGGTGATGGGCCAGATCTGGCGCAGCCATGGCGACCGTTCGCTGGAGCGTACGGTGATCGGCCGCCGGGTGTCCGAGGTGGAGATCGATCTGGCCCTGCTGTTCGAGGAAATCCTGCCCGATGCGGCAGCCACTCCGCTCGACTGGTCCATGCCGGAAGAGGCAAGCGTGACCGGCGAGACCGGTTACGGCGAATTGCTGACGGCGCTGGAGGAATGGAATGCCCGGCATGTTCTTCCCGGCCTGAAAGGCCATGACAAATTCCAGTCCCGCGTGGCCGGCAATGCGCTTGGCATCGCGCGGCGGCAGACGGAATGGGGCCCCGGCTACCGGGATGCCGGAAAGGCCCGGCTGGCCGCTATCGGTTATGATCATCGACAGCTTTGTCTCGGCCTTTCAAAAGGGGAGATCGCGGCGACCAGTCCGGCGGTCTGGGACCATCTGCGACTGTCCGCGCTGGAACGGCTGTCCATCGACCAGCCCAAATATGCCGGCCTCAAGGTCGCGCTCAACAAATGGAGAAGCAGATGACCGGTTTTGAAATCCCGCAGGAAATTGAAGACTATCTGGATGTGCTGGACGCCTTCATCGAAGCCGAGATCAAGCCGATCGAGCAGCGCGACGACAATATCCGCTTCTTTGACCACCGGCGCGAGGATGCCCGGACCGACTGGGACAATCAGGGCCTCCCGACTGAGGAATGGGAAGCCCTGCTGGTCGAGATGCGTCAGGTCGCGGACGCAGCCGGTCACTATCGCTATGCCCTGCCCAAGGAATTTGGCGGTCAGGATGGCACCAATCTGGGCATGGCGCGAATCCGCGAGCATCTGGCGCACAAGGGCCTTGGGCTGCACAATGACCTGCAGAATGAAAATTCGATCGTCGGCAATTTGGTGCAGCCGCTGATGCTGCGCGATTTCGGTACCGAGCAGCAGAAGAATGACTATATTCCCGAGATGCTGGCCGGGCGCATGGGCTGGTGTTTCGGGCTGACCGAAGAAGATCATGGCTCGGATGCCACCTGGATGGACACGACGGCCGTGCGCGAAACGCGCCGCGGCGTCGACGGCTGGCTGATCAACGGCAACAAGATGTGGACCACCGGGCTGCACAAGGCCTCGCATGTGATGACCTTTGCCCGCCACAGCGGCAAGGACGGCGATGCGCGCGGCATCGGCTGTTTCATCGTGCCGGTGGATGCCGAAGGCTTCGAGATCGGCGAATATATGTGGACCTTCAACATGCCCACCGACCATCCGAAATGTTCCTATACCAATGTCTGGATTCCCGCAGACGCGGTGCTGGGCGATCTCGACATGGGGCTCGCCTGCGCGCAGCATTTTGTCCACGAGAACCGCATCCGCCAGGCCGCATCCTCGCTGGGCGCGGCGCAATATTGCATCGACGAGTCGGTACGCTATGCCGGCGAGCGCAAACCCTTCGGCAAGCCGCTGTCCGTGAACCAGGGCATCCAGTTCCCGCTGGTCGAACTGCACACCGAGGCGGCGATGCTGCGCCAGCTGATCTATGCCACCGCCGCCAAGATGGACACCATGCCGAAACCGGATGTCGCCAAATATCTCTCGGCCCAGGTCAGCATGTGCAACTATCGCGCAAATCGCCTGTGCTGCGATGCCGCCGACCGCGCGATGCAGGTCCACGGCGGCATGGGCTATTCCCGGCACAAGCCGTTCGAACATATCTACCGGCATCACCGCCGCTACCGGATCACCGAGGGCGCGGAGGAAATCCAGATGCGCAAGATTGCCGGCGACATGTTCGGCTTTCTGAACCGGAAAAAATAACACCCCCGACGGGCGCAGGCGCCAAAAAAAGCTTGGGCCGGACTTATTTCGGCTTAACCTTGGTAGCCTCCCAATCGGCCACGGTGCTGAAAGCCGGCAGGGAAAGCGAATCCGTATCGATTTTTCGGGTCGGAACATAACCCGGCGGCAGATTGGGAACATCCAAGCCGGCCTCGGCGATCAGATAGGGCGATACGCGCCTGCTGGTGCAAAGGCCGCCGTTGCCGTCACTGACCAAGCGCGTTTCAAACTCGATGCCTTGCTGATTTCTGTGCGACCGGCAGACGGTTGCGACCGCCAGCTGCCCGTCCCCAAAATCGATCACAAATTTTGTACCGACCGGGACATTGTACAAACCGTCGACCAGCGCCCCGCTAACCGACAGGTTTCGGATAACGATAGAATAGACATGGTTTTCATGGATCATCCGCACTTTGCGGTACATCGACAGCCGCTCGTTGCGATGATGGGTCGGTCCCGACGGTTCGATCGTCCACTGCCCCTGATCGAGATTGTCGAGCAGCTCTGTATTGCTCACGGCGTCGCTGTAGACATAACCCTGGACATGGCTGACGTTCAGCTTGCTGATCAGGTCAAATTCGTCCAGCGCTTCGACACCCTCGGCCGTCGTCTCCATGCCAAGCGCATCTGCCAAGGCAACAATGGCGGCGATAAGGGCGCCATTGCGCGATCCCGGTTCGGTCGCGCCGCGCAAGAAATTCTGGTCAATCTTTATCCGGTCAAAAGGAGCCGTCTGCAAATGGCTGAGGGACGAATGACCGGTGCCGAAATCGTCCAGAACGAGCCGCACATCACGGCTTTTGATCGCCTGAAACATTGCGTCCATCTCGTTGGTTTCCGCCATGAACACGTCTTCGGTGATCTCCAGTTCTAGCCGTTCAGGAGCCAGTCCGGACAGTTTCAGCGCATCATCGATCAGTTTGGGGAAGCGTTCATTCGCAAACTGGCTGGCAGCGACATTGACCGCAATCCGCATATGGCCGGGCCAACTGGCCGCGTCTCGACAGGCCCGATTGATGGCCCATTCGCCAAGTTCCCAGATGAGATTGGTGTCTTCGGCAATGGGAACGAACAGCGCCGGGGAAATGATGCCGCGCTCGGAATGGTTCCAGCGCATCAGGGCTTCAAACCCTTCAACAATATTGGTCTTCGCATTGACGATCGGCTGATAGGCGAGCGCCAGCTCTTCCTTGATGATCGCATGTTTCAGATCTTCACCCAGCACCCGGCGCTCTTCGGCAGATTGCTGAAGATCCTTGGAATAGAAGCGAAAACGTCCGCGTCCGTTTCCCTTTGCCTCATATAGAGCGAGGTCAGCGCCTTTCACGAGCTCTTCCCTCGACTGGCCATCAAATGGGCTGATCGCGATCCCGATGGATGCCCCGATGATGCAGCGATTGGCGCCGACCAGATAGGGCTGGGAAAGGCTGCCGATAATTTTCGTGGCCAGATCGCCCAGAACACCGCGATCATCACAATCCCGCAATATGATCTGAAATTCGTCGCCCCCGATGCGACCGACTTCGCCGGCCTTCCCGACGACCTTCTGCAAGCGTTCCGCCACCTGTTTCAGCAATTCGTCGCCGGCGGGATGTCCCAATGTGTCATTGACCTGCTTGAAGCGATCCAGATCGACAAACATCACGGTGCAGGTCCGGTTTTGCGCCTGATAGGCCGCCAGAGTCGTCTCCAGAATTTTTGTCATGCTGGCGCGGTTGGCAAGGCCGGTCAGCGAGTCATATTTGGCCATACGCGTGGTATCGAGCGACTGCCTGCGTTGCGCCGTGACCTCCGATCCGCTGCCGCGAAAGCCAAGAAAATTTCCGGATGGATCGTGATAGGGGCGGCCCGAAATGGACAGCCAGCATTCCTCTTCGGCATTGGCTGCCTGGACTTCGAGACCGTTAAACTTGACCTTCTTGGTCAGGATGAAGGGCAATGTTCTGGACCCCGACTCATTATCGTCCGGCTTGAGAAACAGCGAAACCATTGGCGTGCCGACAAGTTCTGCCGACGACCCGCCCAAAGCTTCAGCTACGGATTCGGTGATATAGGTGAGGTTTCCCGAGGCGTCGGTGGACCAGAACCAGCCCAGCCCGCTTTCCTCAAAATTCTGCAACAAGGCGAGAGCATCTGCCGCTTTCATCGAACCAGGTTCAGAGGATGGCTGCGAGCCGAGCCTGGAACTGATGTTTCCGAAAAAACCGCGAGCGCCGGGCTGCTTCGCCTTGCGGGCGAGGTCTTTATTATTCATGGGTGCATTGACGCCCATGTTATAATTTTTCTCGTTTAACCATATCGTTTAACATCGTAAGCCAGAACAGTTGCGGATTGGTAAATGCCTCAATCGGACGATCCACAGATCGCCCCGAAAACCGCGCTTGCATTCCTGGAACAATTCCGCCATAGGCGCCGCTTCCGCGTGATCGGGGCTATCCGGATCACAGGAAATACGAAGAAAGCCGGAGGGGCGTGTCTGCATGGTGCGGCGTCAGCGATCGGCGGTAAATGAAGGAATGATTGCATGCCAATGTATGAGCATGTCTTCCTCGCGCGACAGGATCTGAGCCAGTCTCAGGTTGATGCTCTTGCGCAGGAAGCCACCAAGATTGTAGAATCGAATGAAGGCAAGGTCGTTCTGACCGAAACCTGGGGCCTGCGTACGCTCGCCTACAAAATCCAGAAGAACCGCAAGGCTCATTATGTCATGCTGCGTCTCGATGCACCGGGCAGCGTTGTCCTGGAACTCGAACGCCAGACCCGGATCAACGAAGATGTCATCCGTTTTCTCACCATCCGCGTCGACGAGCATGAAGAAGGCCCGTCCGTGATGATGCGCAAACCCGAACGCGAGCGTGAACGCAAACCGCGCCGCGACGACAATTAAGCCAGAAGAGGAGTTAAAACATGGGACGTCCATTTTTCCGTCGCCGCAAAAGCTGCCCCTTTTCCGGCAAGAACGCAAAGCCCATCGACTATAAAGACGTGAAGACGCTGTCGGGATTCATTTCCGAACGCGGCAAGATCGTACCAAGTCGTATCACCGCAGTATCCGCCAAGAAGCAGCGCGAGCTTTCCAAAGCTATCAAACGCGCCCGCCATCTCGGCCTGCTGCCGTATCTCGTGAAGTAGGAGCGAAACAATGGATATTATTTTGCTCGAACGCGTAGAAAATCTTGGAAGCATTGGCGATGTCGTCACTGTCAAGAACGGCTATGCCCGCAACTTCCTGCTGCCGAACAAGAAGGCCCTGCGCGCCAATGCAGCGAACAAGAAGGTTTTCGAAGCCAATCGCCAGCAGATCGAAGCCGACAATGAAGCGAAGCGCAAGGAAGCCGAAGCGGCATCCGGCAGCATCGATGGCAAGCAGATCGTTCTGATCCGCGCATCGTCCGCCAGCGGCCAGCTTTACGGCTCGGTATCGGTTCGCGACATCGTCGAAGCCCTGAACGCCGATGGCAAGAGCACCGTCGTCGAAAAGAGCATGGTCATTCTGGAAAAGCCGATCAAGTCGCTTGGCGTTTTCGATGTCCGCATTCGCCTTCACCCGGAAGTCAGCGTCACCATCCAGGCGAATGTCGCCCGTTCGGATGACGAAGCCGACCTGCAGAAGGACGGGGTCGATGTGATCCAGCAGATGTTCGAAGAAGATCAGGCCGAACTGGCCGCCGCTGCGCTGTCGCCGGACAGCGAAGACGACGGTGATCAGGCCGGAAACGATGAAGCTGGCGAACAGGCTGCTGAATCGGCTGAAGCCGAAGAACAGGACGAAACCGAAGACAAGGAATAGTCCTCCTTCCGATCATATTTGGGAAAGCCCGGATCCGGACCGTCGCAAGACGGGCTCCAGGTCCGGGCTTTTTTTCTGAAATTAGCGTTGCGGTGTGACCAGAGCGCTGATCAGTAGCCCATCAGGCTCAGAACTTCCTTGCGGCTGCGGGCGTCATCCAGAAAGCATCCGCGCAGGCGGCTGGTAATCATGCCGACGCCTGGCGTACGCACGCCGCGAGCGGTCATGCAGCTGTGGCTCGCCTCGATCACGACCGCCACGCCATGCGGTTTGAGATTGTCCCAGATACATTCCGCGACCTCTGCGGTCAGCCGCTCCTGCACCTGCAGGCGGCGGGCAAAGCCGTGGAGAACGCGGGCCAGCTTGGAGATACCGACGACCTTGTCGGTCGGCATGTAGGCGATGCTGGCCTTGCCGATGATCGGCGCCATATGATGTTCGCAATGCGAGTGGAACGGAATGTCCTTGAGCAGCACCAGCTCGTCATAGCCACCGACTTCCTCAAAGGTCCGTGCAAGATGCATGGCGGGGTTTTCGCCATAGCCCTCGCAATATTCCTTCCATGCCCGTGCAACCCGTTTCGGAGTGTCGACCAGGCCTTCCCGCTCGGGATCGTCGCCGGCCCAGCGCAGCAGGGTTCGCACCGCTTCCTGGACCTCTTCCGGAACCGGAATTTTCTGGGCTTCGCGCTCCGCGAGAGCGTCGACAATGGAGTTGGAATAATCGGCCAAGACAGGTCCTTCAGTTCAGCACATGCAATGCCGGCAAGTTAGGCCAGCACGGTCCCCGGCGCAAGTGCACCTTGGGGTATATCCGCAAAAGAAGGAAGGTGGTGCGCCCAGAGAGATTCGAACTCCCGACCCCTTGATTCGTAGTCAAGTACTCTATCCAGCTGAGCTATGGGCGCTAACCAGACGGTGCAGATAGGGGGTGAAGTCTCCGCTGGCAACCGATTTTTCTGTTTTTCGGAACAAAGACGCAATGTTTCCATCAAGCCGTTATTTTCGGTCCAGCAACTTTTCCATATAGACCAACTGGACACCGGCTTCACCGGTACGATGTGTTTCCCGGTACCCCAGATGACGATAATAAGCCACATTTCCAGACATTGCTTCATTGGTGTACAGGCGCAGCAATTTGATCGAACGAGCGGAGGCATATTCTTCTGCATAGGCCATAAGAAAAGACCCAAGTCCGTTTCCTTGTTCCTCCGGAACAATTGCGATGGTGCGCACGAGGATATGATCGTCGCCGGGAACCAGAATCAAGATACCCAGAATTACTCGGCTTTTGCACAAGACATAGGCATGCTGACTGGCAACCAATTCGGCATAGTCATCCGTCATTGGCTGCGGCTTGCGGCCAAGCAACGGAATATAGTCGCTATAAGCCGCGCGAATGATGGCTTCCATTTCGCTGACATCTTCTTGCCGCGCAAGCCGGATGTGAAACCCCACCATTTCAGCCGGCTTTGGACAGCGCTGCCTGTGCCGCCGCCAGGCGCGCGATAGGCACGCGATAGGGCGAGGCGCTGACATAATCGAGGCCGGTTTTCTCGCAGAAGGCGATCGAGGCCGGATCGCCGCCATGCTCGCCGCAAATGCCGAGCTTGATGCCGGGCCGGGCCGCCCTGCCCCGGTCGGCCGCGATTTCGATCAGCTGGCCGACGCCCTCGATATCGAGGCTGACAAACGGGTCGCGCGGGAAAATGCCCTTGTCGACATATTGGGTCAGGAACCGTCCGGCATCGTCGCGCGAGACGCCGAGCGTGGTCTGGGTCAGGTCATTGGTGCCGAAGCTGAAAAACTCGCCATGTTCGGCGATCTCGCCGGCCATCAGCGCGGCGCGCGGCAGCTCGATCATGGTGCCGACGAGATATTCGATCTCGCGGCCCTTTTCGGCGAACACTTCTTTCGCCATGCGGTCGACGACATCCTTCATCAGCTTCAGTTCGCGTGCCGTCGCGACCAGCGGGATCATCACTTCGGGAATCGGTGCCTCGCCACTCTTTTCCGCCACTTCGCAGGCCGCCTCGAAAATCGCGCGGGCCTGCATTTCGTAGATTTCGGGATAGGTGACGCCAAGACGGCAGCCGCGATGGCCGAGCATCGGGTTGAACTCGTGCAGTTCATTGGCCCGCTGCTTCAGCGTTTCGACGCCGACATCGGCGGCTTTCGCCACTTCCTCGAACTCCGACTGGTGGTGCGGCAGGAATTCATGCAGCGGCGGGTCGAGCAGCCGGATGGTTACTGGAAGGCCGACCATGACCTCGAAGATCTGGCGGAAATCGTCTCGCTGTTCGGGCAGCAGCTTCGCCAGCGCCGTGCGCCGTCCCTTCTCGTCGGGTGCCAGGATCATCTGGCGCACCGCGGTAATCCGGGAACTGTCGAAGAACATATGTTCGGTGCGGCACAGGCCAATGCCCTCGGCGCCGAAATCGCGCGCCACCTGGCAGTCGAGCGGGGTTTCCGCATTGGTGCGGACGCCAAGCCGCCGGACCTTGTCGGCCCAGACCATCAGCACGCCGAAATCGCCGACCAGTTCCGGCTGGATCGTCGCCACGCGGCCGACCATCACCTGGCCGTTGCTGCCGTCGATGGTCAGCATGTCGCCTTCCCTGAGCTCGCGGTCGCCGACCTTCATGACCTTGGTCTCATTGTTGATCGAGATGGTACCGGCCCCGGAAACACACGGTCTTCCCATGCCCCGGGCAACCACGGCGGCGTGTGACGTCATGCCGCCACGCGCCGTCAATATGCCCTTGGCGGCATGCATGCCGTGAATATCCTCGGGCGAGGTCTCGACCCGGACCAGAATGACGTCATCACCCATCTCGGTACGCCGTTCGGCGGTGTCGCTGTCAAACACGATCAGGCCGCTGGCGGCACCGGGAGACGCCGGCAGGCCGGTGGTCAGGACATCGCGCTTGGCTTCCGGATCGAGCGTCGGGTGGAGCAGCTGGTCGAGCGCCATCGGATCGACCCGCAGCACCGCCTCTTCCTCGCTGATCAGCCCGTCATGGGCCATGTCCACGGCGATCTTCAGCGCCGCCTTGGCGGTGCGCTTGCCGTTGCGGGTCTGCAGCATCCACAATTTGCCTCGTTCCACGGTGAATTCGATATCCTGCATGTCGCGATAATGGCGTTCGAGCAGATCAAAGACAGCGGCCAGTTCCTGATAGGTTTCCGGCATTGCCTCTTCCATCGACAGCGGCTTGGCTCCTGCTTCCTCGCGGGCCGCTTTCGAGAGATATTGCGGGGTGCGGATGCCGGCGACGACATCCTCGCCCTGGGCGTTGATCAGCCATTCGCCGTAATAGAGGCTCTCGCCGGTCGACGGATTGCGGGTGAAGGCAACGCCGGTGGCGCTGGTTTCGCCCATATTGCCGAAGACCATCGCCTGGACATTGACCGCGGTGCCCCATTCGGAGGGGATATCGTTGAGCCGGCGGTAGACCTTGGCCCGCTCCGCCTGCCAGCTGCCGAACACGGCGCTGACCGCGCCCCACAGCTGGTCGTTGACATCCTGCGGGAACGGCTTGCCCCAGAGCTTTACGACCAGATCCTTATATTCGCTGACCAGTGCTTTCCAATGCTGAGACTCCATCTCGGTATCGGTGAAGAAGCCATTGTCTTCCTTGATAATTTCCAGCGCTTCTTCGAATGCATCATGATCCAGCTCGAGCACCACGTCGGAATACATCTGGATGAAGCGGCGATAGCTGTCCCAGGCGAAACGCTCGTCGCCGGAGGTATTGGCCAGACCTTCCACGGTTTCGTCGTTCAGACCGAGATTGAGCACGGTGTCCATCATGCCCGGCATCGAGGCGCGGGCACCGGAGCGGACCGAGACCAGCAGCGGATCGGCCGGATCGCCAAATTTCTTGCCGGTCACCGACTCGATATGGGCGACGCCCTGAGCGACTTCGTCGCGGACTCTGTCGGGATATTGGCCGCCTTCGGCATAATAGCGGGTGCACATTTCGGTGGAGATGGTGAAGCCGGGAGGCACCGGCAGGCCGATATTGGCCATTTCGGCAAGATTAGCACCCTTGCCGCCGAGCAGGTTGCGGGCCTCGGTCTTGTCAGACGGCGCCCCGTCTGCATCCATGCCGCCACCGAAACGATATACATATTGGGTCATTCAACTGCCTCATCACTTTTAACCCCTCCTTTTTAAAGGAGGGGAAGGGGTGGTTATGAGGAGGCTGGCTCGATGCCAGTCTCCGAATTTTGTGGGTGAGGTTAGACACCACCCCAACCCCTCCTCTGAAGAGGAGGGGCTTTTAGTTTAGTTCCGTTCTCGCAATCATCGCCAGTGTTCTAGCCCTCAATCTGTGAAAAATCAGCGACTTGATGGACCGCATTACGAAAGCGCGCGAGCAGGGCAAGCCGCTCTTCGCGCTTTGCCGGATCGTCATCATTCACCGTCACATCCTCGAAAAACTGGTCAATCGGCCCGCGCAGCGCGGCAAGCGCGGTCATCGCAGTTTCAAATTCTTCCGCCTCGATCGCAGCGGTGACTTGCGGCTGCGCAGCGTCGAGCGCGTCGATCAGCGCCTTTTCGGCTGTTTCGGGGGTGTAGGAAAGGACATTGTTCCCCTGCGCAGGCAGGGGGCCATCACGGACCGGTGCGTCAGGATCAGCGGTCGGGAGATGGGCCCCTGCCTCCGCAGGGGCACTATCGTGCTCCGCACCTGATGCGGAGCGCTCTTTGCCGCTCGTCTCGAGCGAAGTCGAGAGACCTTGTCCTGCCGCATCCGTGTCTCGACTGCGCTCGACACGAACGGAAGTGCCGGCTTCCTTCTTCAGGATATTCGAAGCCCGCTTGTAGCCGGCGAGCAGATTGCCCCCGTCCGTCGTCTCGACAAAGGCCTGCAACGCCTTCACCCGGGCAAGCAAGCGCACCAGATCATCTTCACCGCCGAGCGCGAACACCGCGTCGATCAGGTCGTGGCGAACACCCGCTTCGCGTTGCTGGACTTTTAGGCGGTCAACAACCAAGAGAACCGATTCACTGGTTGGATCATCTACAAATGCATCTCGAATATTAAGCTCGCGCATGGCTTCATGAATGAAATTGAACGCTTTATAAAATATCTCACGAAGACTCAGCCGCAATTCGTTCTGCAATATCAAGCGCAAGACACCAATTGCCGCACGGCGTAGCGCAAAAGGGTCTTTTGACCCCGTCGGAGCAAGTCCGTGATAGAGAAAACCTGAGATTGTATCCAGCTTATCCGCCAAACTCACCCACACAGTAGTGGGATCAGTCGGCACATCATCGCCCTGCCCGACCGGCTTGTAATGATCTCGGATCGCGTGCGAGACTTCGACCGGAAGTCCCTGTTTCTCTGCATAATAACCGCCCATCAAGCCTTGCAGCTCGGGGAACTCGCCGACCATTTCGGTGACGAGATCGGCTTTGCAGAGACGTGCGGCCTGCTCGGTCTGTTCCGGGTTGGCACGGAGTAACCCAGTCCCTTCTAAAGACGCCAACCACTCAGCCAGCTTGGCCACACGCTCTACCTTGTCGGCAACCGTTCCCAATTTCTCGTGGAACACGATGTTGCTCAATTTTTTTGCATGATCCTCCAACTTGGTCTTCTGGTCAAGTTCCCAGAAAAATTTGGCGTCGGAGAGCCGTGCGGCGAGGACTTTTTCGTTCCCCGCGATGATCGCTGCGCCGCCATCGCTGGCGTCGATATTGGCCGTGCAGACGAAATTCGGGGCCAAGTCCCCCTCCCGCTTGCGGGAGGGGTTAGGGGTGGGATTGCCTGCGTCCTCAGGCCCACCCCCGGCCCCTCCCGCAAGCGGGAGGGGGGTACGGCAGATAAAATATTTCTGATTCACCCGCGCCGTCAGCTGGATCACCTCTTCCGGCACTTCCAGAAAGGCGGGATCGAACGAGCCGAGCAGCGGTACCGGCCATTCGGTGAGGCCGGCATTCTCGATCACCAGGCCTTCGTCTTCGACCAGTTGCAGACCGGCGTCCGAGGCCGCCCTGGCGGCGCCGTCGCGGATGATATTCTGCCGTTCCTCGTGATCGATGATGACATGGCAGGCGCGGAGTTTTTCGGCGTAATCGGCGGCGTTGCCGATAGTAATTCTGCCAATTTCCGTTCGTGCTGAGCTTGTCGAAGCACCTTGTGCCAGCTGCCCTTCGACAGGCTCAGGGCGAACGGAGTGATGAAACCGGTGCCCGACCGTCTCGTAGCCCGACTCTATGCCGTCAATCTCGCATGGCACCAGATCATCGCCCAATATCGCGACAATACCGCTCAGCGGCCGCACCCAGCGCAGGCTTTCGGTCGAGGCGCTCGCCTCGCCCCAGCGCATTGATTTCGGCCAGGGAAAGGCGCGAATGATCGCCGGGATGGCTTCGGCCAGGACATCACGTGTCGCCCGCCCCGGCTTGTTGATCACGGCAAAATAGGTCGGACGCCCTTTAATATCGCGCACTTCCAGCTGGTCGCGGGTGACGCCATTCTTGCGGCAGAAACCCTCGACCGCCTGGTCGGGGGCGCCTTCCGGTGGTCCCTTGGCTTCCTCGCTGACCGCTTCGGTCTCGGCTGGCAGGTCTTTGGCAATGAGCGCCAGCCGTCTTGGCGTTGAATATATGGTGATTGCCCCGGCTTTCAGGCCGGCTTCGGCCAGTTGCGCGGTGAACAGCCGTTCGAGATCGGCGCGGGCCTTGGCCTGCATCCGCGCGGGGATTTCTTCGGAGAGCAGTTCGAGGAGAAAATCGGTCATAGATATCCTCCCTGTGCATAGCACGGGGAGGGGGACCGCGCGGAGCGTGGTGGAGGGGCCCCTCCGTCAGCCGTTCCGGCTGCCACCTCCCCATTGCTGCGCAACAGGGAGGAAAAAACTGCTTCCATACCCATCACGCCGCCCATCCGTTCTTCACCATATGCGCCTCGCAGCTGCCCTTGGCGAGGTCGCGGACGCGGCCCATGTAGCTGGCGCGTTCCTGCACCGAAATCACGCCGCGCGCCTGCAACAGGTTGAACATATGGCTGGCCTTGATCGCCTGTTCATAGGCGGGGATCGGCAGCTTTTTCTCGAGGCAGTTTTCGCATTCGGCCGCCGCCTTGTTGAACAGGTCGAACAGGGTCTCGGTATTGGCGACTTCGAAATTCCACTCCGACATCTGCTTCTCATTATCCAGGAAGATATCGCCGTAAGTCATTCCGGCACCGTTATAATCCAGGTCATAGATACTATCGACACCTTGGATGTACATGGCCAGCCGTTCGAGACCATAGGTCAGTTCGCCGGACACCGGTTTGCAGTCGAACCCGCCCATCTGCTGGAAATAGGTAAACTGGGTCACCTCCATGCCGTCGCACCAGACTTCCCAGCCCAGTCCCCAGGCGCCGAGCGTCGGGCTTTCCCAGTCGTCCTCGACAAAGCGGATGTCGTGCAGCATCGGATCGATACCGATCACCGCCAGGCTGTCGAGATAGAGCTGCTGGATATCCGGCGGCGAGGGTTTCAGGATCACCTGATATTGGTAATAATGCTGCAGACGGTTGGGGTTTTCGCCGTAGCGGCCATCGGTCGGGCGGCGGCAAGGCTGGGCGAAAGCCGCTTTCCAGGGGTCCGGACCAAGCGCGCGCAGCGTGGTTGCGGTGTGGAACGTCCCTGCCCCCATTTCCATGTCATAGGGCTGCAGGATCGCACAGCCCTGATTCCCCCAATATTCATGGAGTTTCAGGATGATCTGCTGGAAGCTGAGCGGCTTCTTGTCGGTCAATTTGCGGGCTTTCTACGCGAAGGCAATATTTACGCGCTGCTTTGGCGAAGGCAGGCACGAGGGTCAAGGGAGGATTGGTCTGATGTGCGACCTTATTCGTCATCCTGAACTTGTTTCAGGACCTCCAAAGGCTGTGCGTGATCGCATGGGATCCTGAAACAAGTTCAGGATGACGATGCTCGTTCCTCCGCCTCTTATTCCGCCGCCACCAATGCCTCGACCTTCTCCACCGTCACCGGCACCGCATTGAGGACGGCATTGCCGGACAGCGGATCATAGCTTTCGGTATCGGTGAGATCATTGAGCGAAACCCCCGGCTTTTCGCGAGCCACCGACAGGCCGACGCCCTTGCGGCCATGGCCGAAACCATGGGGAATGGACACCACGCCGGGCATGACGTCATCGCTGACCTCGACAGGGATTTCGACGCGGTTCACGCGGCTCGTGACTGACGCCATGGCGCCATCCACCAGACCGCGCGCGCTGGCGTCATCGGGGTGGATCATCAGCGTGCAGCGGTCCGGCCCTTTCAGCAGTCGCGGGCTGTTGTGCAGCCAGCTGTTGTTCTGCCGGACATGGCGGCGACCGATCAGGCGCAGCGTGTCGGGCCGCTGGTCGGCCAGAGAAGCGGCGAAGCGCTGCAGTTCGGCGAGAAAATCCGGATGGGCGCAGTGGATCCGCTTGTCCTCGGTGCGCAGCCGCTCGGCCATGCAGGGACGCAGCGGCCCCAGATCAATGCCATTGGACGCGGCCTCCACCTCGGCCAGGGTCAAGCCGGCGGGCGAACTCTGCAGCATGCCATCCAGCACATCGCGCGGTTCGCGGATATTGGGGACATCCTCGCCCTGCTGCGCCAGCATTTCGCGCGCCAGCTCGGCAATGATTTCCCAGTCGGTCTTCTCGCCATCCTGCAGCTCAAAGATCGCCGGCGAATAGCTGGCATAGTTGCGGATCGCCAGCGGGCCGAAGAAGAACGGGTAATGGTCCTTTTCCAGCGGTCCGCAGGGCGGCAGGATATAATCCGCGTGGCGGCTGGTTTCGGTGACATACATGTCGAAGGAAACCATCAGGTCGAGCTGCTCCAGCGCCCGGTCGAGCTTCGCGCCATCGGGCGACGACAGCACCGGATTGCCGGTAACGACAAACAGCGATCGGATGCGCTCCTTGTCGTCCTTCTCGCGAAGCATCTCGTCGGCAAAGGTGACCATCGGCAGTTCGCTCATCACCGAGGGCATCGGGCCTCTCACCGTGTCGGCGGTGCGCACCGATCCGCGGCCGACCAGATTGATCGTGTCGAGCGCGGGTTCCGGGACCATCGTGCCGCCGACCCGGTCGAGATTGCCGGCGGCGATATTGATCACCTGGATCAGCCACTGGTTGAGCGTGCCGAACTCGCAGACCGAGACGCCCATCCGGCCATAAAACGCAGCGGGCTGGTCAGCCGCCAGCTCGGCCGCCATGGCCTGCATGGTTTCGACCGAAATGCCGCAATGGGCGGCCAGTTGTTCCATGTCGAATCCCGCAAGCGCTGGCTCGATGGCGCTCCAGCTGTCATCCAGTATCGCATCGAGCCGCGACGTGTCGGCCAGTCCGGCGTCGAAAATGTTCTTCAACAGGCCGATGAGCAGCGCCGTATCGGTCCCAGGCTTCACGAAATGATGCGCATCGGCCAGCTTTGCAGTCTCCGTCCGCCGCGGGTCGACGACGACCAGCTTGCCATCGCGGGCCTGCATATCCTTCACCCTTTTCTTGAAGTCGGGCACCGTCCAAATGCTGCCGTTGGAGGCGGCGGGATTTCCGCCGATGATCACCAGATACTGGCAGCGGTCGATATCCGGCACAGCGGCGAGGCTGACATGGCCATACATATGATATTGCACGACATGGTGCGGAATCTGGTCGAGGGTCGAAGCGGAATAGATGTTTTTCAGGCCGATGGCGCGGCGCAGCTGGCCGATCTGGGTGGAGATGCCATAATCATGCGCGCTCGGATTGCCCATATACATGGCCGGCTTGGCGCCCTGCCCCTTGAGATCGAGCAGCCGCGCGGCGATTTCCGAGAAAGCCTGCTGCCAGCCGATTTGCTGCCACTGGCCATCGACCTTTTTCACCGGCCTGTGCAAGCGGTCGGGATCATCCTGCAGATCGGCGATCGCGGTCGCCTTCGGACAGATATGGCCGCGGCTCAGCACATGGTCGGGATTGCCCTTGATCGAGAGTATTGCGCGCCCCTCCACCTCGATCAATACGCCGCAATTGGCTTCGCAGATATGGCAGGTGCGGGCGTGAATGGTGCTCATCGGGAAACTCCTTGATTTAATCATCCGGTTAACAGATTTGTCGGGCCGCCACCAGTGGCGCCGGACCATCGGTCAAAATTTGCTGGGCATTTGCTGCCATTTGTTCGATGAAGCGCGCCTGTCCTTCACTCGGAGCAATTTTTCATGCCGCGTAACTGGCTTCTCACCGCCCTTCTTCTTCCGCTCTATCTGTCGCTCACCGCCTGTCCGTCCAGCGGCGAGGAAAGCGCCAGTGCGGGCAGCAATGCCGTGCCCGCCCCGGCTCCGAAGCCAGCAACAATGCCCGATGATGCCGATCCCGCTCTCTGGGTGATCAGGGACGAGGACACGACCATCTATCTGTTCGGCACGGTCCATATCCTGAAGCCCGGCATGACCTGGTTCGACGAGACAGTGAAGGACAGTTTCGAGGCGTCGGACGAACTGGTCGTCGAAATGATCAAGCCTGATCCCGCAGCCATGGCCCAGGTGATCGGCGACATGGCGATCGACAAGACCGGTATCTCGCTGCGGGACAAGCTGACCGCGGCAGACCGGACCAAATATGAAGCTGCCCTTGCCCGGCTGAACCTGCCGGTCGCCTCGTTCGACCCGCTCGACCCGTGGTTTGCCAGCGTCAATATTTCGCTGATCCCGCTGATGCGCAACGGCTATGCCTCCGACCAGGGTGCAGACGACGAATTGCAGGCGCAGGCAAAGGCACGGTCGATGCAGATCACCGGCCTCGAAACGCCCGAGCAACAGCTGGGATTTTTCGACAATCTGCCCGAGGACGTCCAGATCCGCTTTCTCAATTTCACCATCGACACGATCGACGAAGCCGCCGACGGCATGGAGCAGATGGTCATCGAATGGGCCAATGCCCATGTCGAGCAACTGGGCGAGCTGATGAATGCGGGCCTCGAAGACAAGATCATTTACGACACGCTGCTCGTCAATCGCAACAAAAGCTGGGCCGAATGGGTGGAACAGCGGATGGCGCAGCCCGGGACGGTGTTCATGGCGGTCGGGGCGGGTCATCTTGCCGGAGACAGCAGCCTGCAGGCGGTGCTGGCGAAAAAGGGGCTGGTCGCCCAACGGATGGAATATTGATTTTTATCAACCCCGGGCTTTCATTTCGCTGCAATGACGCCAAATAGGTTGCATGCGAATCACACTCTCTCTCCTCTCCCTTCTGACGGCGCTGCTGCTCGGCGCGTGCAATAACGCGCCCGACCCGGTGACCCTGAACACGGTGAAGACGGGAACGCCGGCGCTGTGGAAGGTCACTGGCACCAGGCCCGGGCAGGTCGGCACGGCCTATATGTTCGGCACGATCCATATCCTCCCCGACGATGTCCAGTGGCGCACGCCCGTGCTGGAGGCGGCGATCGCCGATTCGGACCGGCTGGTGATCGAAGTGCTCGGGCTCGATGACACGAAGAACGCCGGCAAAATATTTTCCCGGCTGGCACTTTCTCCCGGACAGGAAAGGCTCGACGCGCGCGTCGAACCGGCGCTGCGCGACGACCTCGACCGGATCATCGATGCCACCAATATTCCCGAACGCTCGCTCAACCGCATGGAAACCTGGGCCGCGGCACTGTCGCTGGCCTCTGCGCAGACCCGAGGCCTCGGACTGGATTCCAGCGGCGGCGTCGAGAAGAAACTCACGGCCCAGTTTGCCGAGTCTGGCAAGCCGATCGAGGCGCTGGAAACCATCGAGAGTCAATTGGGCTATTTCGACCGGCTGCCGGAAGCGCAGCAACGCAAGATGCTGACCAGCGTGATCGAGGAATCGAGCGATTCCCGGCAAGCCTTTGAGCAATTGTTCAACGCCTGGATGACCGGCGATCTCGACCAGATTGTCACGCTGACCGATACCGGGATATTGATCGACCCGAAGACCCGTGAATATCTGCTGGTAATCCGCAACCAGGACTGGGCAGAGCAGCTCGACAAGCGCCTGCAAAAGCCCGGCACATCCTTCGTCGCGGTTGGTGCCGCCCATCTTGCCGGCGCCGATGCGGTTCAGGACATGCTTGCCAAACGCGGCTATAAAATCGAAAAAATCCAGTAACAGGGCCATTCATGACATTCATATTTGATCGGGAAACCGCGCTGATCGCGCAGGAAGACGGGCAGTTCACGATCGAGGCGAGCGATGTATATCGCAATCCGACCGGCATGGCCTTTGGTGGATGGGTCGCGGCGATTGCAGCGCGGGCGGTGGAACTCCATCCCGAATGCCGCGGTCCGCTGGTGTCGCAGCAGATTCTCTACATGACCGGTGTGGGACCGGGTGAGGTCACACTCTCGGTCCGGCTGCTGCGGGCGGGATCGTCGACTCAGTTCTGGCGAGTCGAGCTGTCGCAAAATGGCGCCATGACAAACGCCGCCGATATCGTGACCAGCACCCGCCGGCCGACGGATATCGACTATCAGGTCGAGATGCCGTCGATCAAGACGCCGGAGGATTCGATTCCCCTGCCCTCGGTCAATCCGATGGCACCGAAATGGGTGTCCCATTATGACCAGCGGATTGCCAAGGGCATGCCCTTTGCCGTCAACAACTCCCCGGAAGCGATCGTCTGGATTCGGGAAGCGGACGGCCGCCCGGTCGACCGGGTCAGCCTGTTCTCGATCCTCGACACGCCGATGCCGCGAACCTTTTTTGTTACCGAACAATTCCGTCCGGGCTCGACCGTCGCCATGGCCACCTATATCTACGCCAGCGATGAAGATCTGGCGGAGGCGGGCAGCGATTTCTTGATGCTGCGGGTGACCGGCGCCACCGTCCGCAACAGCGCCACCGACGGCCGTGTCGAGATCTGGTCGAAAAGCGGCATATTGCTGGCGACCAGTTCCCAGATCGGATTTTTCCGCTAGGTCGAATATTGGCCGCAAATCCCTTGCTTTTGCGAAGGTCCGACCTTATAGCGCCCTCTTTCCGGCCATGAGCACCCTGGAGGCGTGGCGGAAATCTAACAAAACCTTATTTTTGGAGCAACATTATGAGTGATCAGCTGTCTATTGCAGCAGAGCCTCGCGAACGGGCTGGCAAGGGAGCCTCCCGTGCACTGCGTCGCGAAGGCCGTGTCCCCGCCGTTATCTACGGCGACAAGAAAGAAGCCCAGGCGATCCACGTCGAGGCCCGCGCGCTGAACAAGCTGCTCGGCACCGGCCATTTCATGAACTCGCTGGTCGAGGTTGATGTCGACGGCGTCAAGACCCGGACACTGCCAAAGGATGTTGCTTTTGATCCGGTCACCGACCGGCCGCTTCATGTTGACTTCTTCCGCCTTGCCAAGGGCGCGAAGGTCCAGGTCAATATCCCTGTCGTCTTCATCAACGAGGAAGCTTCGCCAGGCCTGAAACGTGGCGGCGTGATGAACGTTGTCCGTCACGAACTCGACCTGATGTGCGACGCGGATCATATCCCGGACCAGATCGAAATCGACGTGACCGGTCTCGAAATCGGCGACTCGATCCATATTTCGCACATCACCCTGCCAGAAGGATCGGAAAGCGCGATCACCGATCGTGACTTCACCATCGCCGGCGTGACCGCACCGTCCGCTCTCAAGTCGTCCGACGACGCAAGCGAAGATGACGACGTGGAAGAAACCGAAGTCACCGAACAGAATGCCGATACGGTCGAGGGCGAAGACAGCTAGACCTTTATCGATCAAACAATATAACAAAAACCGTCCATGCTGGTCTGTCAAAGCATGGACGGTTTTTTTCTGTCACAAGCTCGATAAGAGCGGGAAGAGCGTTAAAAAATGCAACTATGGGTCGGCCTTGGCAATCCGGGCGCGCAATATGCGCTGCACCGGCACAATGTCGGCTTCATGGTGATCGACGCGCTCGAGCAGGTGCACAGCTTTCCGGCACCGAAGCAGAAGTTCAAGGGCTGGACCATGGAAGCGCGGCTGGGCGGCGAAAAGCTGGTGCTGCTCAAACCGGCCACGTTCATGAACGAAAGCGGCACCAGCGTGCGCGCGGCCATGGATTTCTACAAGCTGCAGCCGGAAGATGTCACCGTCTTCTATGACGAGCTCGATCTCGAACCGTTCCGGGTCAAGGTCAAACGCGGCGGCGGCGCGGCGGGCCACAATGGCATCCGCTCGATGATCGCCCATATCGGCCCGGAATTCCGCCGGGTCCGCATCGGCATCGGCCATCCCGGCCACAAGGCGCGGGTGACCGGCCATGTACTGGGCAATTTCGCCAAGGCGGAAATCGATGATCTTTCCGACATGCTTGGTGTGATCGCATCCGAAGCCGACTGGCTGGCCAAGGGCGACGATGCGCGTTTCATGAGCGAATATGCGATGCGGATGCAGGAATAGGCAAGAGTTTCAAACAATAATCACCACCCCGAACTTGATTCGGGGTCCAGAGCGTATATGCGCAACTTTTGAACGATTTGGCACGGGGTGCCGGATCGGATTCAGCATGACGGAGTTTTCACATGGGTTTCAAATGCGGTATCGTTGGCCTGCCCAACGTCGGAAAATCAACCTTGTTCAATGCGCTGACCGAAACGCAGGCGGCGCAGGCGGCGAACTATCCGTTCTGCACGATCGAGCCCAATGTCGGTCAGGTTGCAGTACCCGATCCAAGGCTCGACCAGATCGCGAAAATTGCCGGCAGCGCCAAGATCATCGAAACCCAACTGGCCTTTGTCGACATCGCCGGACTGGTCAAGGGCGCGTCCAAGGGCGAAGGTCTGGGCAACCAGTTCCTCGGCAATATTCGCGAGGTCGATGCGGTCGTCCATGTCCTGCGCTGTTTCGAGGATGACGATATCCAGCATGTCGCCAACAAGATCGACCCGATTTCCGATGCCGAAGTGGTCGAGACCGAATTGCTGCTGTCCGATCTCGAAAGTCTGGAAAAACGCGTGCCCGCTTTCCAGAAAAAGGCGAACAGCGGCGACAAGGAAGCGAAGATTGCGGCCAATGTGCTTGGCCAGGCGCTGGAACTGCTCCGCGAAGGCAAGCCGGCGCGGCTGACCGAACCCGGCGACGAGGAAGAACAGCGGATTTTTGACCAGTCGCAGCTGCTGACGGCCAAGCCGGTGCTCTATGTCTGCAACGTCAGCGAAGCCGACGCTGCCAAGGGCAATGCGCTGAGCGCCGCGGTATTTGAAAAAGCCAAGGCCGAGGGCGCGGAAGCGGTGATTGTCTCGGCCGCGATCGAATCCGAACTGGTCGAGATGGAGCCGGAAGACCGGGCCGAATTTCTCGCCGAACTGGGGCTCGAGGAATCCGGTCTCGCTCGGGTGATTCGGGCCGGTTATCAGCTGCTCGACCTGCAGACCTTCTTCACCGTCGGTCCGAAGGAAGCGCGCGCCTGGACCGTGCACAAGGGTGCCAAGGCTCCCGAGGCCGCCGGCGAGATTCACAGCGACTTCGAGCGCGGCTTCATTCGCGCCGAAACCATCGCCTTTGACGACTATGTCGCGCTGGGCGGCGAGAGTGCTGCGCGTGACGCCGGAAAACTGCGCCAGGAAGGCAAGGAATATGTCGCCAAGGACGGCGATATCTTCAATTTCAAGTTCAATGTCTGAACTGTCACATTGCTCCGCTAGACGACAAGCCTCCGGGAGAACCGACATGATTCGTTCGCTATTTGCACTGCTGTTCACCAGTTTTCTACTGACCGCCGCGCCCGCGCTGGCCGCAACCACGCCCGAGCAGAATGAGTCGGTCAGCGAAAAGGCAGAAACCCGCGATCCGGTCACGATCCTGATCTCGATCGACGGCTTCCGTCCAGACTATCTGGAACGCGGGATCACCCCCAATCTGAAGGCACTGGCAGCGACCGGCATCTATGGTCCGATGCGCCCTTCCTTCCCGAGCAAGACCTTTCCCAATCACTGGACTCTGGTGACCGGCAAGACTCCGGACCATCACGGCATTGTCGGCAACACGATGGAAGACGCGGCCCGGCCCGGCGAAATATTCAAAATGGCGACCAAGGACCCGTTCTGGTGGAGCGAGGCCGAGCCGATCTGGGTCACCGCCGAAAAGCAGGGAATCCGGTCCGCGACCATGTTCTGGCCCGGTTCGGAAGTGCCGATCGACGGCATTCGGCCGGCCGACTGGTGGCCGTTCAGCCAGGACCTGTCCAATGACCGCCGCATCAACGCCGTGGTCGACTGGATGCGGCGGCCTGCCGACATCCGTCCCAAAATCGTAACTCTCTATTTCGATACCGTAGATATGGCCGGCCATTATTATGGCCCCGCACCGAGCGAAAAGCTGCACGCGGCCATTGCCGAGGTCGATAGCGAAATCGGACGACTGCAACAGCAGCTCGACCATCTGGGACAGCCGACCAATTTCGTGATCGTGTCGGACCACGGCATGACCGAAACTTCGCCGGAGCGGATCATCCATCTCGACCAGATCATGCCGCGCGACCAGTATCATCTGGTCGAGGAAGGCAATTATGCGGGAATCGAGCCGCTCGAGGGCAATGCCGATGCCGTCCGCGCCGCCTTTCTGCAGCCGCACGAGCATATGCAATGCTGGACCCGCGAGAATATTCCGGCAGAATTCGCTTATGGCACAAATCCCCGCGTGCCTTCGATTCTCTGCCTGCCGGAGATCGGCTGGGTGGTCTATCAGGACGCGCCGGAATGGATGACCGGCATTGGTGGCGGTCATGGCTATGATCAGCGCGATCCGGATATGCGAGCCTTTTTCCTGGCGAGCGGTCCCGGTATCACCGCGGGCGGGCCGTTGCCGATATTCGACAATGTGAATGTCTATTCGCTGGTGGCACGGCTCGCTGGCATCACACCCGAGGCCAGCGATGGCAGCCTCGCACCGTTCGAGGCGCAGCTTGTCCCCTGAACGGGTCGCCGAACCCCGGGCTTATTGCATCGGATCGAAATCGGCTATCCGTTTATAGACAAGCGTAACCGGGGCGCTGTTTTCGACGCGGCAGCTTTGCGGATCGAGGGTCCGGTCGCCGCGGAATCCCTCCAATCTGCTGCCGTCCTCGCTGAGCGTCAGCCCCATGCCGACCCAGATCTGGAGCGCGCATTTTCTCTGCATCGCGCGGGAAAAGGGGCCGCGATGCGCGCCATAGACCAGATTGCCGTGCACGGTTGCGGTGAAATCGATATCATTTTTATCATTGTCCGCTGACCGCTGGCTGTGCCGCGACGTGAGGCTGGTACCGTCTTGCGTAAAACGGACGACCGTGCCGTCTTCCTGTTGCCAATAGCCGGTGAGATCGCTCTGAACCTCGCCGACCTGCTCGGTATCGCGCGCGTCGGCAGCGATCCCGCTCACCAACATCAACGCAGAGAATATATAGACTGTCTTGCGGTATCTCATGGCACACTCCCCATCCATCCGGACCTAATGGTCTCCGCTCGACAGGCTATGACCGAGATCACAAGCGCCCCGAAAAACAGGACTCATTTGCGACCGAACAGCTTTTCCACATCGTCGAGCGCCAGCTTCACCCAGGTCGGCCGACCGTGATTGCACTGGCCGCTGTGCGGCGTCACTTCCATCTCGCGGAGCAGCGCATTCATCTCGGCGACGCTCAGCACGCGGCCAGCCCGAACCGACCCGTGACAGGCCATGGTCGACGCCACATGATCGACTCGCTCCTTGAGACTGAGCGCCTGGTCGTAGGCACCCAGTTCGTCGGCCAGATCGGTGACCAGTTCCCGGACATCGCCGGAGCCGAGCATCGCCGGCGTCGCGCGGACCAGCATCGCGGTCGGGCCGAAACGCTCCAGTTCCAGCCCGAAGTCCGACAATTCCGCCACTCGCGCCTCGAGCCGGTCGCAGGCATTTTCATCCAGCTCGACGACTTCTGCCATCAGCAAAGCCTGTGAAGCCACGCTACCGCCGTCGACCGCCTTGCGCATGCGTTCCAGCACAAGCCGCTCGTGCGCGGCATGCTGATCGACAATCACCAGCCCGTCGGCTGCTTCGGCCACAATATAGGTTTTCGCCACCTGTCCGCGTGCGATACCGAGCGGATAGCGACTGGCCTCCGGCACCGGCTCCGCCGCTTCCTCTGCCCTGCCCATCAGCGGCGCCAGCTCCTCATGGGTATCGATGCCCGCAAACACGCTGCGATCATCATGAACAGCGGCAGACGGATAGGGTTGCTGCGCAACATTCGCCCTGCCCTGCGTCGTCCGAAAGATACTGGTCTGCGGATCGGGCGCGACCGGTTCGCTCTGCCATCTGCCCAGCGCCGATTCGGCCGGACGCTGCACCGCGCGAAACCCGCCCTCGTCCAGCGCCTTGCGCAGACCGCTGACGATCATGCCGCGGATCATCGCCGGCTCGCGGAAACGCACTTCGGTCTTCGCCGGATGAACATTCACATCAACCAGTTCCGGCGGCATGTCGATGAACAGTGCGACCACCGGATGCCGGTCCCGCGCCAGCATCTCGGCATAGGCCCCGCGGACCGCGCCGACCAGCAGCCGGTCCTTGACTGGACGGCCGTTGACGAACAGGAACTGGTGGTCGGCAACACCGCGATTATAGGTCGGCAGGCCCGCCACGCCGGTCAGGCGAATCTCTTCCCGCTGCAGGTCGACCCCGACGCTGTTGGCGCGCAGGTCGCGGCTGGTCAGCGCGGCCACCCGCTCCGGTCCGGTTTCTCCCGCCTGCACCGCGATCGCCTTGCGCCCCTGATGCTCCATAGTGAAGCCGATATCGGGCCGCGCCATCGCCAGACGACGGACAATGTCAGTGCAGGCGGCATATTCGCTGCGCGCGGTGCGCAGGAACTTGCGCCGTGCCGGCACCTTGGCGAACAGCTGCTCCACCCGGACCTTGGTTCCCGGCGGAATTGCCGCCGGTCCTTCCTGCACCAGTTCGCCGTGATCGACCACCCGCGACCAGCCATCCTCTCCGGCCATCCGGCTTTCGATGGTCAGGCGCGCGACGCTGGCGATCGACGGCAGCGCTTCCCCGCGAAAGCCCATGGTGGTCACCAGCTCGATCGCCTCGTCCGGCAGCTTCGAAGTGGCATGGCGTTCCAGCGCCAGGGCAATGTCGTCGCGGCTCATTCCGGAGCCGTTGTCGGCGACCTGGACGAGATCGAGCCCGCCCTCTTCCAGGCGGATATTGATCTGGCTGGCTCCGGCATCGATCGCATTTTCGACGAGCTCCTTGAGAGCGCTTGCCGGGCGTTCGACGACCTCGCCGGCAGCGATCCGATTTATCAGGCTGTTTGGAAGTCTTCTTATTGACATATTGCCGTTCCTAGCCCAAGCGACCTTGCCAAGCGACCCCTGATTTTCTGGGCGGTCCCCATGGTTAATTTCATGACCCGTTCAGCTTCTTTATCGCTTGGATTAATTGTTGCAGCAATGTCTGCAAATGTTAGAAATTACGGACAAAATTATGTTTGAAAATCTGTTCAAGTTCCGTTCGCAAGATTTGGCGATCGACCTCGGCACTGCGAATACCGTTGTCTATTTGCGCGGTCAGGGCATCGTGCTCAACGAGCCTTCGGTCGTGGCGATCGAGACCATCAACGGCGTGAAGAAGGTCAAGGCGGTCGGCAATGACGCGAAGATGATGATGGGCAAGACACCGGACAGCATCGAGGCCATTCGCCCGCTGCGCGACGGAGTCATCGCCGACATTGATGTCGCCGAACAGATGATCAAGCATTTCATCCAGAAGGTGAACGGCAAGAGCAAGCTGTTCAGCTATCCGGAAATCGTGATCTGCGTGCCCAGCGGTTCGACCTCGGTCGAACGCCGCGCCATTCGTGACGCCGCATCCAATGCCGGCGCCCGCCAGGTGTTCCTGATCGAGGAGCCGATGGCGGCTGCAATCGGTGCCGACATGCCGGTGACCGAGCCGATCGGTTCGATGGTTGTCGACGTCGGCGGCGGCACCACCGAGGTGGCCGTTCTCTCGCTGCGCGGCCTCGCCTACACGACCTCGGTCCGCACCGGCGGTGACAAGATGGACGAAGCCATCGTCTCCTATGTCCGTCGCCATCACAACCTGCTGATCGGTGAAACCACCGCCGAGCGGATCAAGAAGGATTTTGGTGTTGCCCAGGCTCCCGCCGACGGCGTTGGTCATACCATCCATATCAAGGGTCGCGATCTGGTAAACGGCGTACCCAAGGAAATCTCGATCAACCAGGGCCAGATCGCCGAAGCGCTGAGCGAACCGATCGGCACGATCATCGAAGGCGTCCGCATCGCGCTGGAAAATACCGCGCCGGAACTGGCTGCGGATATTGTCGACCAGGGCATCGTCCTGACCGGCGGCGGCGCGCTGATCTCCGGTCTCGATTCGGCGCTCAGCGACGAAACGGGCTTGCCGGTGACGGTCGCTGAAGATCCGCTGGCCTGCGTCGCAATCGGCACTGGCCGCGCGATGGAAGACCCGATGTTCCGGGGCGTGTTGACCACGGCCTGATTTCGAGAACAGGATGATACAACGATTGGAAGCGAAAGGATAACCCCATATGGCGCCGCCAAACTATCGGCGTCCAGGATTTTCCAAGCGGGCGCAATACAGTATATTCGCCAGCTATTTACTGGGCATTTTGGGAGCAGTCATGGGACTGCTGCTGCTGCTCATTTCCTTCATCGATCCTCAGGGATTTTCGGCGCTTCGCACGATCGGTGCGGAAGCCGTCGCGCCGATCAGCAAGTCGCTTTCCGAAATCGGCGGTGCCACCGGCAGTGCAGGCGATGAGATTGCTGCCTATTTCAACGCGGCATCGAAAAATGCGGCGATGCAGCGGAAGCTGGAGCAGTATCGGACAGAAATCTTGGAAGCCCGCGCCCTCAAACAGGAAAATGAGCGTCTCAAGGGTCTGCTGAAGCTGGACGAGGAAGTGCCCGACTCGATCGCCATGGCGCGCCTGATCAGCTCGACCGCCTCCAGCGCCCGCCGCCTGGCGACCCTCGGCGTTGGCAGCAACAGCGGCCTGGAAGCCGGTCAGCCGGTGCGCTCGCCGGAAGGCCTGGTCGGACGCATATTGGAAACCGGCCCGACAACCGCCCGGGTATTGCTGGTGTCTGACGGCAAGAACGTGACCCCCGTGCAGCGCGCCAGCGACAGCCTGCCTGCCTTTGCCACCGGTCGTGGTGACGGCACCGTGGATATTCAGCCGATCAATATCGGCTCAAACCCGTTCAAGACCGGCGACCTGATGATCACTTCCGGCAGCGGCGGCCTTTACAGTCCGGGCATTCCGGTGGCTGTCGTGATCCGCAAGACCGAAAGCGGTGCCATCGGCCGGGTATTGGCCAATCCTGCGAAGGTCAGCCACGCGATCGTCCAGCCGATTTTCCAGGCAGAAACGGTCCGGCAGATCGAAAAGGATTCGATCGAAGACGTGGAACAGGAAAGCGGCGAATAGTGCCCCGTTCCCGGCAATCCAGGATTGGCCGACAACCCTCCCAGTTGCGGATCAAGCTGATACCGCCGCTGACGGTTGTCATTGGCTCGATGATCACGGCGCTGCCGATTATCACCGACTATCCCATCCTGCCGCCGATGGGCTTGCTCGTGATATTGGCCTGGCGCCTGATACGACCCGGCTACTGGGCGGTCTGGGCGGGCTTCCCTCTCGGCCTGATCGACGATATCTTCAGTGGTCAGCCGCTCGGCAGCGCCGCCTTTCTCTGGTCTCTCGTTTTCATCCTGCTCGAGACCCTCGACCGCAAAGCGGTGCGGCGGGATTATTGGCAGGATTGGCTTATCGCCTCCACGGCCATCATCTTTGTGCTAATAGGCGGCATGCTTATCGTTGATTTCCGATCCAATGTGTTGCGGTTCGACCTGCTGGTGCCGCAGATCCTGCTGTCTGTCCTGCTCTATCCCTTTGTCGCCCGTCTGATCGGGGCCATTGACAACTGGCGGGTGGCGGCATGAAGTCTCCCAAGACGATCAGCAGCGCGATGCAGGAAATCACGTTCACGCGCCGCGCGACCGTGATCGGAGGATTGCAGATCGGCGTCGGCGTGATGCTGGCGGCACGGATGGCCTATATCTCCGTCGCGGAAAACGAGCGCTACAAGCTTTTGTCGGAAAGCAACCGGGTCAATCTGACGCTGGTTCCGCCCCGTCGCGGCTGGCTAATCGATCGCAATGGCAAGCCGATCGCCAACAACAAGACCGATTTTCGCGTCGATATCATTCCCGACCGGCTGCGCGACAAGAGGCAGACGATTGCCACGCTCGCCGAACTGCTGTCGCTCGACTCGGAAGAGCTGGAGCGGATCAACAAGGAACTGGCGCAGGCCACCAGTTTTCAACCCGTTCAGGTGGCCACCGGACTCGACTGGGAAGAATATGCGGCGGTCAGCGTCCGCCTGCCTGACCTGCCCGGCGTGTCGCCGCGCCAGGGCTTTTCGCGCAATTATCCCACCGGTCCCGCCGTCGGCCATCTGGTCGGCTATGTCGGCATTGCATCGGCAGAGGATTACAAGAAAAACCCCGATCCCATTCTGGTCACCCCGGGCTACAAGATCGGCAAGGATGGCCTCGAAAAAATGTTCGAGGACCGGCTGCAGGGCAAACCCGGCGCCAAAAGGGTCGAGGTGACAGCCCGCGGCAAGATTGTCCGGGAACTCAACACCCACCCCGACACGCCCGGCAAGCCGCTGCAGCTGACTCTCGACATCGATCTGCAGGAATATGCCGCGCGCCGGCTCGGCCCGGAGTCCGGATCGGTGGTGGTGCTCGACACCCATAGCGGCGACATACTCGCCATGGCGTCGATGCCCAGTTTTGACCCCAACAGCTTTTCCGACGGCATCAGTACCGTTGAATGGGGCATGCTGTCCGAAGACGATCATGTCCCGCTGCGCAACAAGATTCTCAAGGGCCTCTATCCGCCCGGTTCGACCGTCAAGCCGATGCACGCCATGGCCTTTCTCGAGGCCGGCATACAGCCGACGGAGACCATCACATGCGGTGGTGGCCGCCGCATCGGCAACCGCTTTTTCCACTGCTGGGGCAATCATGGCCAGGTCGACATGGCCAAGGGCATCTACCAGAGCTGCGACAGCTATTTCTACCATTTCGCCCAGGAAGTGGGCTTTGCCAAGGTGGCCGATTACGCAAAGCTGCTAGGCATGGGCCAGGAATTTCCCCTGCCCGTTTCCAGCCAGTTTTACGGCACCGTGCCAAGCCCGGCCTGGCTGGAAAAAAAATATAAGCGCAAATGGCAGACCTATGACACGGTCAACAGTTCGATCGGTCAGGGCTATTATCTCGCCAACCCCCTGCAACTGGCAGTGATGGCGGCCCGGCTGGCGACCGGCCGCAAGCTGATGCCGCACATGCTGGCCGACGGCAAGCGCAAGCCAGCACCGTCACTCGGCTTTACCGACGATCATATCGCCTATGTCCGGGCGGCGATGAGCGAAGTGGTCAACGGTCGCGGCACAGCCGGTCGCGCCAAGCTTCCGCTCGACGACGTGCTGATGGCAGGCAAGACCGGTACCGCGCAGGTCGTCAGCCTCAGCGTCTCCAACGGCAAGCGCAGCGCGCCCTGGAAATATCGCGACCATGGCCTGTTCATCTGCTTTGCCCCCTTTGACAATCCCCGCTACGCCGCCGCCGTGGTGATCGAACATGGGGGCGGGTCCGGGGCGGCCTATCCCGTCGCCCGGGATGTGATCACCTTTCTCTATGACCGGGAAAAGGCGATGAATGTCCTGACCGATCTCGAACAATCCTGGGGCGGCACGATCCAGGAACGGATGGACACAAAAATGGCAGCCTATCGCGCCGCCCGAAACATGGAAAAGGCAGCGGCGGACAATCCGCCTCCGGAAGCGCCCGCCGCCGGCACCGAAGCCAGCGCCGGAGACTAGCAATTGAGTGATTTCGTTCCCGCGCCGATTGCGCAGCTTCCCTGGAAAACGATCCTGCTGCTGTTCGTCCTGGCGAGCTTCGGCTTTGTCGTTCTCTATTCGGCGGCGGGCGGCAGCATGAGCCCCTGGGCCGGCCCGCACATGTTCCGGTTCACGGTGTTCGTGGTAATGGCGATCGTGCTCTCGCGGTTCAAGGAATCCTTCTGGAAGGCCATGGCCTTCCCGGTTTACGGCGCTGTCGTGCTGATGCTGCTCGGCGTCGAGCTGATCGGGGCGGTTGGTGGCGGCAGCCAGAGATGGCTCAACCTCGGCTTTATCAATCTCCAGCCCTCGGAACTGATGAAGGTCGCGATCATCCTCGCGGTCGCCCGCTTTTACGACCTGCTGCCGCCAAGCCAGCTTCGGACCTGGGGGGCGATCTGGCCACTCTTTGCCCTGCTCGCGGTGCCCTGCATGCTGATTCTGCTGCAGCCCGATCTCGGCACGACCATCACCGTCGTTGCCGGTGCGCTGACCATCGCCTTTCTCGCCGGATTGCCGCTGCGGCTGTTCATCGGCGGCGCTGCGGCGGTCGCGGTTATCGCCCCTCTCGCCTATTTCTTTGCGCTGGAGGAATATCAGCAACGGCGCGTGACCACCTTCCTCAACCCGGAAAATGATCCGCTCGGCTCCGGCTATCATATCAGCCAGTCGAAGATCGCGATCGGGTCCGGCGGCCTGTTCGGCAAGGGCTTTATGAACGGCACCCAGAGCCATCTCGACTATCTGCCCGAGGGCCACACCGATTTCGTCTTTGCCACCATGGCCGAGGAATGGGGCCTGATGGGCGGCATATTGGTGCTGTTCTGCTTCTTCCTGCTGTTTCGCTGGGGCCTTGGCGTGGCGATGAAAGCGAAAACCCGCTTCTCGAAACTGACTGCGGCAGGCCTCACCGTGACCATATTCTTCTATGTCGCGATCAATCTGATGATGGTGATGGGACTGGCACCGGTGGTGGGCATTCCCCTGCCCTTCCTCAGCCACGGCGGGTCATCGATGATGACAATCATGATCTGCGTCGGCATATTGATGTCGATCGAACGCAATCCTGGGAGGCGCGGCGGTGCTTTTGGATGATTATTGCAAGCAAGATGTTGCGTTTGCAAAATCCGGCCCTATATAGCCTGTCATACCATATGGACGCTTAGCTCAGTTGGTAGAGCAGCTGACTCTTAATCAGCGGGTCGTGGGTTCGAACCCCTCAGCGTCTACCATTTTTCAATAGGGAACCATCCAGCGGATGGTTCCCTATTTTCCCATTCAGGGCCCGGCTATGCGCCGGAAGGCGTGCCGCGGTCCTGGTCTTCGGGCAGGGCGAGCGGCGTGGCCGCGCAGATCGTGCGCAAGGCCTGTTTCAGCCCTTCCTCGATGGTCGGGTGGTAGAAAGGCATTTCCAGCAATTCTGTTGCCGTCTGCTCCTGCTGAATCGCCCAGGCCAGCATATGCCCCAGATGCTCGCTCGCCGGCGTGCACAGGTCTGCCCCGATCAGCCGGCCATCGGGCGCGGCAGCATAGAGCGTCAGAACGCCCTCGTTGACGCCTTCGACCCGCGCGCGGCCCTGATCGCTATAATCGGCAGTGCCGGTTATGACCCCGTCCTCCTCCGACTGCCCGATCCTCACGACGGGCGGGCTGGTGAAGGTAATTGCGAAAGGCGCAAAGCGCTGGCCGGGTGCCGATGCCGGAAAGGCAACGGCATTGCGTCCGGCAATGGCGCCATCGTGAGAGGCTTCGTGCAGAACCGGCTGATCATCCGCGACATCGCCGGCCAGGAAGATCGCGCTGTCGCCGCATTGCATGCTGTCGCGATCGTGCAGCGGTACCCCGTCATCATCTAGCTCCAGCCCTGCAGCGGACAGATCAAGGCCCTCCAGCTGGGGCGGTCGTCCCGTCGCAACAAGAACATAGTCAAATTCGGATTTGCCCGATGACGTGCCGCTCCAGGACAGTGCTATGGATTCGCCTTTCGCCCTGGCCTCAAGCTCGACGCCCAGCTTCAGGGTCAGATCCTCTTCGATAATGGCCCGGAGCGCAGCATGCACCCTGTCGCAGCGGATTCCGCCCAAACGCTCTCCGCGATCAAACAGTGTCACCTTTACGCCCAGTCGCGCCATCGCCTGCGCCAGTTCCAGACCGATCGGGCCGGAGCCGACAACCGCCAGACGCTGCGGCAAATCCTCCAACTCGAATATGGTCTCGTTGGTCAGCAGACGCTTTCCCAGACCGGAAAATTCGTCCGGAATGAAGGGCGCCGATCCGGTGGCGATCACGACGCTGCGCGCCTCGATCTGTCGGCCATCGTCCAGCTCCAGACAATGGGGCGAAATGAACCTCGCCCTGCCCTGCAGGCGAATATCATCCGGAATTTCGGCGATGCTCTCGCGAGTGAGGCGGGCGAAGCGGTCACGCTCGTCGCGCACGCGCTGCATCACCGCCCTGCCGTCGATCCCGACCGCAGAAACGGTGATACCGAAGGTCCCGGCCGACCGCGCCGCATGAGCCGCGTGCGAAGCGGCGATCAGCAGCTTTGACGGCATGCAGCCAACGGTCGCGCATGTCGTGCCGTTATAGGCAGGATCGATCAGCAGCGTGCTGGCACCATTGGCGCGGGCTGCCCGCTCGGCGGCGAGACCCGCAGTGCCAGCGCCGATCACCGCGACATCGCAGCGGAGCGTTTCCCTGCTATCAGTCGGCAATCGTGATCGCCTTCACATTGACGAATTCCTTGAGGCCGACCTCGCCATGTTCGCGGCCATAGCCGGAATCCTTGACGCCGCCGAACGGCATGTCGGGTGATGCAATGGAATAGCCATTGATGTTGACCATGCCGGTATCGAAATAGGTGGAAGCCATTTTCACGGCGCGGTCCACATCCTTGCTGAAGATACCGCCACCCAGGCCATAGCGGCTGTCGTTGGCGATGCGCATGGCATCCTCGTCATCCTTGGCCTTGATGATCGAGGCAACGGGTCCGAAAATCTCGTCGTCATAGGCGGGCTGTCCCGGTGCAACATCGACCAGTGCGGTGGCCGGATAGAACCAGCCGGTGCGATCAGGCACCTCGCCGCCGGCAACGACCTTTGCGCCCTTGGCCACGCTTTCCTCCACCTGTTTGTGGATCTGGTCGCGCTGGCTGCACGATACCAGTGGCCCAAGCTGCGTGTCCTCATCATTCGGATCGCCCATCACAACGTCCTTGAACGCGGCGGCATAGCCCTCGACAAAGGCATCATAATTTTTCTCCGTAACAATGAACCGTTTCGCGTTGACGCAGGTCTGGCCGTTGTTGAACAGGCGGCCCTGCGCGCAGGTCTTGATCGCCAGCTCCATATCCGCGTCATCGAACACCATATAGGCGTCGTTCGAACCGAGTTCGAGAACGGTCTTCTTCGAGACCGAGGCGGCCTTCTGGGCAACGGTGCGCCCTGCCTTGTCGCTGCCGGTCAGGGTCACGCCGCGCACCAGGTCATGTTCGATAATCTTGTCGGACTGGTCATGGCTGATCAGCAGCACGCCGAACAGTCCCTTGGGCAGACCGGCCCGCTCGTAGATGTCTCGCAGCAGCAGACCGCTGCCGGTGCAATTTTCGGAATGTTTCAGCAATACGCCATTGCCGACCATCAGACTGGAAATCGAATAGCGGATCGCCTGATAGCAGGGGAAGTTCCAGGGCTGGATGCCATAGATAACGCCAAGCGGCGAATAAGTGACAAGGCCGCGGCCTTCCGGAACATCATGCTCCTCATCCGCCAGCATTTTAGGGCCATGCTTTGCGGTATAGTCACAGATACCCGCGCACAGCTCAATTTCCTCGCGGCCGTCGCTGAGCAGCTTGCCCATTTCGTCGGTCATCAGCTGGGCAAATTCCTCTTTCGACTTGCGCAGTTCATCGGCGATATCCGCAATCACGCCGGCACGTTCCTCAAGGCTTTTCAGCCGCCATTCCAGAAACGCGTCGTGACTGTTCTGGACAACCGCCATCGCCTCTTCGTCGGACATGACGGGATAGGTCTTGAGAGTCTGTTCGGTCAGCGGATTGATTGTTTCTATGGTCTTGTCGGTCATATTAGATCCTTGTGTTGTGATAGGGGACGAGCGCGGGGGATGCGCTCAGCCATATGTTTTGCGGTGATCGTCCAGCGTACCAGACGCCTGCTCGAGGGCTTCCTCGATGGCCTCGGCAAATGTCTCGCCGGAAAGGCGGAAAATGCCATTATGCGCGACACAGGCGATCTTCGTGTCGGCCCACTCCCGAGCGAGGCCTTTTGCCCAGGCGATATAGTCGTCCGCCGAACCCGGGCGTTTCTCCAGCCCTTCGGCGAGTTTCGGATGGAAGCGCAGTCTCGGCCCCGGAAGCAATTTTTCAACCAGCGACGGCAGATTGATGAACATCAGCGTGTCATCAACATGAACGATACGACTTTCCCGATGGCGTACGATAACCGAACTCACATGGACACTGTCGTCTTCCGGTACGAAATCGACCCCCGCGGGAACCGAAAAGTCAAAAATATCGGCAAATTCCTCCTGCGTCGACTGATCCTCAATCAGCGCCGGATCCCATGCCAAATCCGGCATTTTCTGGTGATGACGCCGGGTCCCGATCAGCCGGGCATTGGGCAAGAGCTTGTGAATGAACTCGCAATGGACGGTGTGAAAGGGATGGACGTTCAGCACCGCTTTGATCAGCGAACCACCGTAAGTCAGCGCCATCAGCTCTTCGCGATCCGCCTCGTCCATTTCATAGGCATCAAGCAGAATGAACGATCCGTCCGGCTTGCGAACAAGCGACATCTGCGTGCCGATATTGATGACATGCGATATCTTGAAATCGCCGCGTATATTCCAGAAATTGTCGGTCAGATGTTCGATTGCGGCGCTCCTGTGAAAGTCGTTGGGGGTTGTCTGAACAACACCCCAGCCGCCTTTCGGTTCCGTCAAATCGGTGATCCGGATAGCTTTCTCCGCTTGATTCCCGGGTACTGGGGGGTCACGCAGCGATTAGCGGATATACCAGTATCAGGCCGAGCCCGACCAGCAAGGTCGCCAACCATTTCCATCGCCCCATGCCGATCCATGCAATGCGCACAGCCTTCCGCTGTTCTCTGGCCGACAGCGCAGGGCGCAGAGCGAATATGGTGACGCCCGACACACAGAGCATCGTCAGCAGACAGCCGAACAGGAACCAGGGCAATTTGCTCCCATATCCCGCGAAGGTCCCGAAATGCAGCGGATCGGCTGCTTCCGAAATCCGCTGGTGGACGGACAGCTGTTCGCCGCGACTGGTGGCGAGAACGCCCCCGGTTGCCGGATCGGCCCACACCGCATTGGCTCGCGGGCGGACCAATATGGCACTGGCATCGCCCTCAAAGCGGAAGGCCTGCCCGGGCTTCGCGGGAAAGACGATCCGCCGGATTGCCAGCTCCGGAAAAGCCGCCCGCGCCGCCTCCAGGCTGGCGGGGAAGCGTGCGACGACCTCATTGTCCGGAATCGCTCGCTCCGCACTGGCCTTGATCGCGGGCGGCGCATCCAGGCCTAGGCTTTCGGCGAGATACCAGATGCCGGTCAGCGCAATCAGCGCCACGAACCAGAGCGACCACAGTCCGGCGAGACGGTGGATATCGCCCCAGGCGGTACGCGCGTCGCGCCAGCGGACCGGCTTGAAGAAACCCCGCCACCATTTTTTATAGACCACGAGACTGGAGACCAGGCTGGCGAGCAACAGGACCGACAGGACCGAGACAAGAGGGACGCCGATGTTCAGCGGCAGGTTGAGATGGCGATGCATGTTGCGCAAAATCCGCTGCGCACCCGCCCATGGCCCGACACCCTGAATGACACCCGTTGCGGGATGAGCATAGAGAAAGCCCTGGCTGCCATCGGGGCGGATGATATGAACATTCGCGGCAAATGCGCTGGCCACCGGCGCATCGATCGAGCGGATTGCCACACTGGCCGGGTGCGCGGCAGCGGCGGCGGCAATCAAGTCCCATTGCGGCTCGTCGCTCACCGTGGCAGGCGACACCCTGAGGCCCGGCTGCAGCAGCCAGTCGATTTCGTGCGACAGCACCGCCAGCGTGCCGGTCGCGAAGACGAACGTCAGCAGGATCGCAAGCTTCAGCCCGGCCCACTGGTGAACCAGCCACCACAGGCGGGCCGGCTTGACCCGGGGTCGCCGCCGGGCGGCCTGAGGCCTGCCATCCATCAGCCTGCCATCCATCAGAATGTCCGGGTCACCTCAATGAACGCGGACCGTGGCTCGCCGGGGAAATGGCCGGTGCGGTCGATAAAGCCCGAGGTCGCGTAGGTCTTGTCGAAAATATTGTCGACCCGCAGCATCGCCTTCCACGGACCGGTTTCATAGATGATCGATCCGTCGAAGACGAAATAGGGTTTCACTCGCTGGTCGCTGATCGACCGCCGTTCCGAGACATAATCGCCGCCCAGGGCAAAGGCGAGACCGACCGGCCTGATCTGGTACCGCGTCCAGAAACCGAGCTGATGTTTCGGCGCATTGGGAAAGCGGTCACCGATATTCAGGCCGAAGCCGCTGCCGCCATTGTCTTTGGTGATCTTGGTATCATTATAGCCATAGTTCACGGTCAGCACCCAGTCCGGGGTAAGGTCGGCGGCAAAATCGAGATCAAAGCCCTTGCTGGTGACCTCGCCGAACGCGATAAAATCATCGACCCCGTCGCCGCCGGGATCACCGGCAGGATCCGCCTGCAACACATTGGTGCGCCGGATCTGATAGACCGACAGGCTGGACTGTACCCGCCCGCCGAACAGCGCGGTCTTGACACCCCCTTCAATCATGTCGCCCTTCAGCGGGGAAAAGGGGCCGCCAGCCAGCACATCCTGCTGGCCGATGTCCTGCGGTTCGAAGCTGGTCGCATATTGGCCGAACAGCGACAGGTCCGGTCGAATCCGCCAGGTCAGTCCGGCGCGCCAGGTCCAGGCATTGTCGCCGTACGATTCGCCCTGCAATTCGTCCCGATAATCATCATAGCGAGCCCCCACAACCGCAATCACCGGCCCGATGGTCGCCTCTTCCAGGAGGTAGAAGCCGGCTCGGCGGGCGCTGGTCGGACGGTCGTCGGGATAGATGCGCGTCAGGTTATAATTGGCCGGATCGGTCACGCCATATTGCGGATTGTTGAGACTCAGCGGAGTCGGCAGGCCGGGCGTCGCGCTGGCCCTGCCCCGCGCCCGATAATAGTTGAGCGACCCGTCTTCCTGATAATAGTCCATCCCGGCCAATATCCGGTTGCCGATCTGGCCGAGATCAGCCGACCAGATCGCGTTGGCGCCAAAGGACCAGCTTTCATAGGTCCGGAACTGGTCGCGGAATTCGCGGATGCTGGCATCGACCTTGCCGTCGCCATCGGAATCGAACAGCCCGCGAGGCTCATGATATTCCTGGCTTTCCTTCGCATCAATATAGCGCAGCCCGACATCGAGCTTGAGATTGTCAGCCGGTTCGACGGCCAGCAGCGCTTGGGCGACATTCGATTTCAGCCAGAGAAAGTCGCTGGCTTCATTATGGTTCCAGCGCCGGTCGGCAAGAAAATTGCCCTCGTTGTCGGTCGGAACGCCGCGCAGGCGGTTGCCGCCCAGATCGATATCATAGCGAGTCGCCTGCAGCGTCAGCGTGCCGATACCGATATCGGTTGTCAGACCGGCGTCCAGGATCAGCGTCTCATTGTCCGCATTCCAGCGGGCATCATCGCTGTTCTCGTAGAAAACCGCGACACGGCCCGCCAGCTTCTCGGAAAGCGGCCCCGTGGCATCTACGGTACCGCCAAACCGGCTACGTGTGCCAGCAATGGCGCGCGCTTCGATCGCCGTGTCGAAGGCAGGTTTCTTCGAAATATAGTTGAACAGGCCGCCCGGTGCGGACTGGCCATAGAGCATCCCTGCCGGTCCCTTGAGAAATTCCACCCGCTGGATATTGAACGTCTGCGGCACCGAAAATCCGGAATAGGGATCCCCGCGCAGGCCGTCGAAGAAATTCTCCTCCTGCCGGAAGCCGCGCGCGGTGACGCCGGCATAGCTGAACACCGTGACGCCCGATATATTGCGGTAGAGATCCTGCGCGTCGCGGGCGCCCTGATCGCGAATAAGATCGTCGGTCAGAACCGTGATCGACTGGCTGGAGGCCAGCGGATCGGTCGGCAGCTTCCCCGATGTCGTTTCCTCCACGCGATACAGCCGCTCCGCCCGTCCGATAACGATGATGTCTTCCCGGCCTTCGGCGTCAGCCTCTGCAAGGTCCTGCGCTGCAAGGGGCGCCGCTGCGCCGAGCAGCATGAATAACGAAATATTGCGTGTTAGAATCATAGAGCCTCCTGATGGCCCCATGCTCTATTGATAATCATTTTCATTATCAATGCTGCTTGCAAAAAAAGCGGACTATGTTTCCGAAATGCTGATTATCGAACAATTTGTGGCTGAACGTCGCCTAGCGCAGCTGGCTATCCTTGCTGCCACGGCGGTTGAAGCCGGCCTGCGAGCGGGTTGCATCGCGCGCCGACTGGCATGCCACACAGGTCCTTGTCCCGGGCAAGGCGAGGCGGCGCGCTTCGGGAATTTCGTCGCCGCATTCGACGCAATATTTTGCGGCTTCTCCGGTCGGCATATCGGCCCGCGCGCGCTTGACCGCGTCGGCTATTGTATCGTCTATCTGATCCTGCACCGCACCATCGCGTGCCCAGCCGCCTGCCATTGAAACCTCTGAATATTTATCTCTTGGGAGGCTTTAATCTAGGCACGAAAAGCGGATTTTCAAGGTCGGGGCGACTATCGCCGGCGATGGAGCGGGGAAACCTTTTTCCAGGCCGGCCTGATATTGTCCAACAGTCTGAGCGGCATATCCCGTCAGACGATCGGATTCAGATCCCTCTCGCCCGAAGAGCAAATGAACGCGTCCAGCGCCCGCAGGGCGGCAGACAGCGCGCTCCTGCCGATTGGCCCGCCCAGCGAAACGCGCATTGCCTGCTGGCCGCTATGGCCACCAACCGCAAAGCCTTCGGATGGCGCCAGCCCGAGACCGGTATTGCGCATCAAGACGGGCAGATGTGCTGCGAGCGATCCATCTGGCATCCGCAGCCACAGGTGATATCCTTCCGGCTGAGACGCGAAGGTGCCGGAGCCGAGAATCTCCCTGGCAGTGGCTTGCCGCCATGCCGCTTCTGCCCGGGTATCCTGTACCAGCCTATCGAAGGTTCCGTTGCCCAGCCAGTGCGTAACAACGGCAGCGTTGATCGGAGGGGCCATGACCACCGTCTCATGCATCTCTGCACCAAGCTGCATCGACTGGCCCACATTCGGACAGCGAACGAACGCGACACGCAGAGCAGGCGAGATCACTTTCGATGTGCTCGCGATATACCAGCAAAGATCAGGAACCAGACTCGCAATGGGTGGCGGTGGATTACCAGCCAGCAAGCCATAAGCATCATCTTCGATGATCCGCAGATTTTCGCGCCGGGCAACATCTGCGATCTGCTTTCGATTCTCGGCGGAGATCGTCTCGGTCGTCGGATTGTCATTGGTCGGCACAATATAAAGCGCGCGGATCGCCTTGCTCCGACAGGCCTCCGCCAGCGCGTCGCCGGTCATTTCCGGCAAAGCCACCAGATTCAGTCCTAGACGCAGCGCCAGAGACCGCAGTCCGGGATAGACGAACCGGCCGCAGGCGACATGGTCACCGGGCCTGGCAATGGTCGACAGCACCGCGTGCAGGGCGTTTTGCCCGCCGGCGGTTACGATGACCTGGTCGGCATGGGTGGCAATGCCGATCCGGCTGAGCAGCTGAGCACCCGCCTCCCGCACGTGCGATGCCCCGCCGGGGCGCTGATAATGGAAGGCGGCCTCGGCCTCATTGGCCAGACAGGTCCGCACGGTATCGGCGAAAGCGATGGATAGCGATCGGCCAGCCGGCAGAGGCGGGCAATTCATGGCCTCGTCATATTGAGCCGGTGCAGCGGTCGCAACCGCCCTGTCCTCCCGGACGAAGCTGCCCGCTCGCCCGCGACCGACGATCAGCCCGCGCTCGCGCGCCAGCTCATAGGCACGCGTGATCGTGGTGAGATCGAAACCCAGAGTATCGGCCAACTCTCGTTGCGGCGGAAGGCGGTTGCCCGGTTTGAAATAGCCGCTGTGAATGGCGTCCGTCAGGGCATCGGCTACCGCCCGATATTTGGGTCCGGAAAATCGGGAAAGCTCGGGAATCCAGTTCGACACCAGCTATTTTCCTTCAAACCATTCGTCGCTCTCTGACGCCCCGTTCAGCTGCGCCCAGAGTTTTTCGGTGCCCGCTTCTTGCGCCTTGTTCACATATTGCGAGGCGACCAGCCAGCCCTTGATCGGTCGAAGCGGCAACGCACAGCCCAGACTGATCAGCGGGAAAGAGGTCAGCAGATGAACCCAGAATGGCGGTTCCAGGGCGACTTGCAGCCAAACGACCAGGAAAACGAGGGGAAAGGCCACGATGCACAGCGAGAAAAACGCCGGGCCGTCATCGGGCGATGCAAAGCGATAATCAAGACCGCAGACATCGCATTTGTCAGCGATTTTGAGCCAGCTGCTGAACAGCTTGCCCTCGCCGCAACGCGGGCAGAGGCCTTTCCAGCCGCAATGCAGGATCCAGCGAAACTTCTCGTCTTCGACCATTTTCAAGGTACGTACTCCATACAATATATATAGTCACGTCATTGTATGGTTCCATAGCTTGCTGATCGAGCGGAGTCAATTAACAGGCCTTGTTTCTCTGGTTATTTGACCGGATAGCGGTCGACAGGACGGGTCGAGATACCTAATATATAGGGAGATTTAAAATTATTGTATGGATAATAATACATACAATAAAAACGGAAGAAAAATGACCGCCATGAATAGATCCACGGAGCTGATCGACACCGCCCGCAATATCGTGGCCATCACGCTGCGCGCGTCGGGCCGCGAGGATCTGGCGAAAATGGTGCTGCAGGGCGCCGGTGATGACCTGCCCGAACTGTCCGCCACGGTTGCAGCCCTGACCGACCTCTACGGACAGCACGCCCGGTTGAAGCAGGCGCTGCAATTTTACGCCGACGAAAGCTGCTGGGATGACGATCTGCCCGGCGGCGCATTGACTATGCATGACCGGGGCGAAGTCGCCCGAAATGCTCTGCTCGGGCGCGATATTTTCCGGCATCGGGATTGAACGGCGGGACTGACCGGTTCCGTTCGGCGCGCTTTGCCGCCGCCCATCTCCCAAAGAAAAAGGCGGGCCCCTTTTCGGGGTCCCGCCTGATATTTTTTTTAGAACAAAGCGCGAAAATAAAATGGGGAGCGATACTCTGCTCCCCGGTTTGTTGTTTAGTTGACGGCGTCTTTCAAGCCCTTGCCGGCTTTGAATTTTGCTTGAGTCGATGCTGGAATCTGCATCGGCTCGCCGGTGCGCGGGTTGCGACCGGTAGAAGCTTTGCGCTTGGAAGTCGAAAATGTACCAAAGCCAACAAGACGGACTTCGCCGCCGCTGGACAGTGCACTGGTGATGGAATCAAATACGGCATCGACCGCTTTGCCGGCGTCGCTTTTGCTGAGGCCGCTGTGATCTGCAACGTTACTGATAAGATCCTGTTTATTCATTGTGGGAATCCCCCCTTCTCTGATGGCAATTCATTTTGAATCGCGCCTTTGTCTTGCGGCAGTAATGCGAAATTATCGGGATGAGTCAAAGAAAAACCGCTGTTTTCTGCGCCAGACCCCCATTTTTTGTGTCAAATGAGACGAAATGAGACCAGCGGTCCGCGAGCCGCACAGGTTTCGATTATTTTACCTCCGCATTTCGCTCGTGTTTCAGAAGCGCGACTCGCTCATGAAAAGGAATCAGTGCCGCGCGAGCGACCCCGCATCATCAGCAACCGGTGCCGTAGCGTGGCTAGCAAGCTCGTCGGCATCGCTCCACTCGATCGGCTCCACTTTCTCCGTCAGCGCTTCGGCCAGCACCTCATCGACATGACTCATCGGAATGATCTTGAGCTTCGAGGTGATATTTTCCGGAATTTCGACCAGATCCTTTTCATTGTCCGCCGGGATCAGAACGGTCGTGATCCCGCCGCGCAGCGCCGCCAGCAGTTTTTCCTTCAACCCGCCGATCGGCAGGATGCGGCCGCGCAGAGTGACCTCACCGGTCATCGCGACATCGCGGCGGACCGGAATGCCGGTCAAGGTCGACACGATTGCAGTCACAATACCCACGCCTGCCGACGGGCCGTCCTTGGGCACCGCACCTTCGGGCAGATGGATATGGATGTCCTTGCGGCTGAAGAAGCTCGGCTTGATTCCGTAGGAAGGCGCACGCGCCTTCACAAAGGAGAGCGCCGTCTGGATCGACTCGTTCATCACGTCACCCAGCTTGCCGGTGGTCTTGATCTGGCCCTTGCCGGACACGGTGACCGATTCGATGGTCAGCAGTTCACCGCCGACTTCGGTCCAGGCCAGACCGGTCACGGCACCGACCTGATTCTCTTCCTCGCCGACACCGTGGCGATATTTCTGCACCCCGGCATATTCGGAGAGATTGTCGGGAGTGATTTCGACGCTCTTATACTCGCCTTCCAGAATCCGGCGCAAAGCCTTGCGCGCCAGCTTGGCGATTTCGCGTTCCAGCGTCCGTACGCCGGCTTCCCTTGTATAATAGCGGATCAGGTCGCGCAGCGCATCCTCGCGCAGCACGAATTCGCCTTCTTTCAGGCCATGGGCCTCGATCTGCTTTTCGATCAGATGGCGCTTGGCGATTTCGACCTTCTCGTCCTCGGTATAGCCTTCCAGCCGGATGATCTCCATCCGGTCCAGCAACGGCTGGGGCAGATTGAGCGAGTTGGCAGTGGTCACGAACATGACGTCCGACAGATCGATATCGATCTCCAGATAATGGTCCTGGAACTTGTCATTCTGCTCCGGATCCAGCACCTCGAGCAGCGCCGAGGCCGGATCGCCGCGGAAATCCTGGCCCAGCTTGTCGATTTCGTCGAGCAGGAACAGGGGATTGGACGTCCCCGCCTTCTTCAGATTGGAGACAATCTTGCCCGGCAGCGAACCGATATAGGTCCGGCGATGGCCGCGGATTTCCGCTTCGTCGCGCACGCCGCCCAGTGACTGGCGAACAAATTCGCGTCCCGTCGCCCGGGCGATCGAGCGTCCGAGAGAGGTCTTGCCGACACCGGGAGGGCCGACGAGGCACAGGATCGGGCCTTTCAGCTTGTTGGTCCGCGTCTGCACCGCGAGATATTCGAGAATCCGCTCCTTGACCTTTTCCAGAGCGAAATGGTCGTCGTCCAGCACCTTCTCGGCCTGCTTGAGATCCTTCTTGAGCCGCGACTTCTTGCCCCAGGGCAGTCCCAGCAGCACATCGAGATAGTTGCGCGTCACGGTCGCTTCGGCCGACATCGGCTGCATGCCCTTGAGCTTCTTCAGCTCGGCGGTCGCCTTGGCCTTCGCTTCCTTGGAAAGCTTCAGTTCCTTGATCTTCTTGCCCAGCTCGGCCAGCTCGTCGCCCTCGCCGTCTTCGCCGTCACCCAGTTCCTTCTGGATCGCCTTCATCTGCTCGTTGAGATAATATTCGCGCTGGGTCTTCTCCATCTGGCGCTTCACGCGGCCACGGATTTTCTTCTCGACCTGCAACACGCCCAGCTCGCCTTCCATGAAGGCAAAGACCATTTCCAGCCGTTTCGCCGGATCGCTCTCCATCAGCAGACTCTGCTTGTCGGCAACCTTGACGTTGATATTGGCGGACACGGCATCGGCAAGACGCGCCGCGTCGTCGATTTCGCCCAGCTGCACCACGGTTTCGGCGGGCATTTTCTTGTTGAGCTTCGAATAATTTTCAAACTGTTCGATGACCGAGCGCATCAGGGCCGAAGTTTCGGCGCTTTCCACTATTTCTTCCTCGAGCAGGTCGACCTTTGCCAGCACATAGCCTTCCGGCTGCTCTTCCAGCGACTGGTGGCGGGCACGCTGCTTGCCTTCGACCAGCACGCGAACGGTGCCGTCGGGCAGCTTCAGCAATTGCAGCACGGTCGCGACCACGCCAAGATCGTAAAGCTGATCACGAGCAGGATCGTCTTCCGCCGGATCAAGCTGGGCGACCAGGAAAATTTCCTTGTCGGAATCCATCGCCTTTTCAAGCGCAACCACGGATTTGTCGCGACCGACAAACAGCGGCACGATCATGTTCGGAAAAACCACAATGTCGCGCAAGGGCAGCAATGGCAGCGACTTGGTTTCGGGGGTAGAACTGGTTTCAAACTCGGACATTTTAACTCCAACATGTTGCACTGCAACAGCGCTTCTCCACCCTATATGGTGGCTGCTTGAGACACTTCAAGCGTAATGCGTCCGATCAGCAGAAGCGCCTAAAATGGCAACTTAAAACCTGGTGGCAACTGCATGCCGCTGGTCATCTTGCCCATTTCCTCGCTGCTCACGGCGTCGGCACGGTTGCGCGCATCGTTGAACGCCGCTGCGACCAGATCTTCCAGCATCTGCTTCTCCTCAGCCTTCATCAGACTCTCGTCGATCTTCACGGCCAGCACCCGGCCTTTCGCCGTTGCCTTGACCTTGACCAGTCCACCACCGGCCTGACCTTCGACCTCGAGGCTATCGAGCTTTTTCTGGGCTTCCTCCATCTGGGTCTGGACCTGTTGCGCCGCATCCTGTGCGGCCTTCATCATTTCTTCCATCGATTTCATCGCTATGCGCTCCTTGATTCTTGAGGCTGGGGATCATCTTCCTCCAGCAATATGGCATCGGGAAAGGCTTCAAAGGCCGCCTTCACCATCGGGGCGTCCAGAATGGCCTGGCGCTCCGCGTCCCGTGCCTGCTGCTCCTGTTCGACCAGACTCGGCTGCGCCTCGCCCTGCCCCTGGTTGATGGTCCATTCCCGACCGGTTTCCTGCTTCAGGGCATCGGCAATTTTGCGGATATCCGCATCGGCGATCGCCCGGACCGGCTGATAGACGATATGAGGCGGGTCAAAAGACACCAGCCGCATGTCGGCGATCATGATGCTTTCCAGCACGGCGGAGACCTGCCCGACAGCCTTTACCGCATCGGCAAACTGATCCGGCAAGCCACGGGATGGTGCCGGAATTTTGGCGACGGGAGCCGCTTGCGCGACCGGATCGGCCACCGGCGGTGCGGCACTTTCCCTTTCGGCTGGCGGCGATGTCGCCGGGCCACGCGCTTCCAGCATCTTTGCCAGATGTCCGGGATCGGGCATGTCCGCGGCACAGAGCACGCGCAACAATGCCATTTCGCACGCTTCGCGCGGCAAATGGGCCTGCTGGACCTCCTGGTAGCCCTTGAGCAGCAACTGCCACAGCCGGTGCAGTACCGGATAGGACAATTGCTCGGACCATTCGGCAAATTGCTGCCTGGCCTCGTCCGACAGGGTCGGGTCACTGGCCTTGCCGACCTTGAACAATGTCACCTGGTGCGAAAGCGACAGCAGCCCGTTCATCAGCGACAGCGGTTCGACACCAATCTTATATTGTTCGGCGATCGCGTCGAGCAGCGCCGCGGAATCGCCTTCCAGCAATTTTGCGAACAGCCGCCGCACGGCACCGCGATCGGACAGGCCCAGCATGTCCCGGATTTGCGCCGCCTTCACCTCGCCATCGCCATCCATATCGGCATGGGCGATTGCCTGGTCGAGAATCGACAGGCCATCGCGCACCGATCCTTCCGCTGCCTGCGCGATCAGGTCGAGCGCTTCCTGCTCGGCGGTGACGCCTTCCTTGCCGACGATCATTGCAAAATGTTCGGACAGCTGGTCGGCACTGATCCGCTTCAGATCGAAGCGTTGGCAGCGAGACAGCACGGTGATCGGTACCTTGTGCACTTCGGTGGTCGCAAAAATGAACTTCACATGCGGTGGCGGCTCCTCCAGCGTCTTCAGCAAGGCGTTGAAAGCGTTTTTCGAGAGCATGTGAACTTCGTCGATAATATAGATTTTATAGCGCGCGGACACCGACGAATAGCGCACTGCCTCGATAATCTCGCGAACATCATCGACGCCGGTATGGCTGGCGGCATCCATTTCGATGACATCGATAAAGCTGCCGGTTGCGATACTCCGGCACGGTTCGCACACACCGCAGGGATCGATGGTCGGGCCGCCCTGCCCGTCTTCGCCAATGCAGTTGAGCGCCTTGGCTATCAGACGCGCGGTGGAGGTCTTGCCGACCCCGCGCACGCCGGTCATCAGAAAGGCGTGGGCCAGCCGGTCACGCTTGATCGCATTGCCCAAAGTCTGGACCATCGCATCCTGTCCGATCAGTTCGGAGAATTTCGATGGCCGGTATTTGCGCGCCAGTACCCGATAGGGTTGGGCGGCACCGGGAGCGGGCTGTTCCGGAGCGTCGACACCGGTAGCGGCGAATATATCGTGTGAATCGGACATGAAGATGGAGTTTAGGCGAGACGGGCGATCTTGTCGAAGCCTTATCAGCCTATTGCGACCAGAGACGCCAAATTTGCTGTGAGTAGGAGCCGGGCGACCCGCAGAAAAATCGTTGCGGCTGCTTCCTTCCGGACCTGACCGGGTTGGCGACGACTACGTCCACCCGACTCCCGCTGCGCATATGGTAGCAGTCCGGCGAAAATGCAAGCCGTTAGATGGATGCTCTGAGCCGCTAGAGATTCTGCATATTGTGGCTTTCGATCGGCATATGCACCGTCAGGCCGTCCAGTTCGGCGGTCAGATCGATCTGGCAGGCCAGCCGGCTCGTCTTGCGCGCTCCCGCCGCGAGATCCAGCATATCCTCTTCCATTTCGGTCGCATCCGGCAGTTTCTCGAAATCGGCCGGATCGACGATGACATGGCAGGTCGAGCAGGCCATCTGGCCTTCGCATGTGCCTTCGAGCGGCTGGTCATGCAGCTGAGCGATGGTCAGAAGATTGTCGCCTTCCGATGCCTCGGCGGTCACCGTTTTCTCGCCATCGGAGCTGACAAAATGGACCGTGATCTTGCTCATGATAGCTGTGTCTCCGCTGCTTGATTGATCAGATGCGCTGCCTGCTCGACGTCTTCCAGGCTGTTATAACGCCCGAATCCCAGACGGATCGATGATTTTATCTGCAAAGGCTCCAGTCCCAGAGCCGCCAGCACATGGCTCGGCCGCCCCGAGCCGCTGGCACAGGCCGAGCCTGCGGAAAAGGCGACACCGCGCACATCCGACATCAGCCTCGCGACATCCAGCCCGTCGCGGCGGATATTCAGATTGCCGGCATAACGCTGCTCCAGCGATCCGTTTACGGTCCAGTCGCCGAACAGGCTGCGCGCTCGGTCCGCCAGCCTTTCGATATGCGTCATGTCCGCCTGCATGCGCTCTGCGCAGATTTTTGCGGCTGTGCCCAGTCCTGCGCAAAGTGCCGGTGACAATGTGCCCGACCGCACCCCCTGCTCCTGCCCGCCACCATGGATCAGCGGCGGCAGTTCGATACCGTTGCGTACCCACAGCACGCCGATGCCCTTGGGGCCGTAAATCTTGTGTCCGGACAGCGCGATCAGGTCCGGCTGCTGCGGAATGGCGAGCCGACCAAAACCCTGCACCGCATCACACAGCATCAGCGCACCGGCCCGATGCGCCATCTCCGCGATCTGCTCGACCGGCTGAATGACACCAATCTCGTTATTGACCAGCATCGCGCCGACCAGCGCGGTCTTCTCGCTCAAACATGCTTCCAGTTCTTCCAGAAGGATCAGCCCGTCGGCATCGACAGGAAGCAATCTGGTCTCGAATCCCTGCGTCCGGTACCACAGCGCGGTGTCGCGCACGGCCGCATGTTCCGTATCGATCACGGCGATCCGGTCGCGCCCTTGCCGGGTTCGGGCCGCACCCATGGCCAGATTGATCGCTTCGGTCGCGCTTCCGGTAAAAATCACCCGTCCGTTCTTCGGCAACAACGCGGCAACCTGTTCGCGCGCCAATTCAACCGCAGCGGCGGCCTTGCGCCCCATGACATGAGGGCTGTGCGGATTGCCGAAATTGTCCTTCAGCCAGGGCAGCATGGCATCGAACACTTCCGGCGCGAGCGGCGTGGTCGCCTGATTGTCGAGATAGACGGGAGTCATCGACCGGCCTCAGGCACGCCGGGCGTCCGCAAAAATCGACTTCCACTTGTCGATAAAGGCATAGATATGCGCGCGCGTGGTGTCGCGCCCGATACTGACCCGGATCACTTCGCGAGCGACCTGCGGGTCGGTACCCATCGCTTCCAGCACATGGCTGGTCTTGAGCGTGCCCGAAGAACAGGCGCTGCCGGCGGAGACCGAGAATCCGGCCATGTCGAACTTGATCAGCTGCGTATTGGCGGCGACACCGGGCATATGATAGCTGGCAATCGTGGCAATGCGCGGGGCCTTGTCTGCGATCACCGCGCCGCCTTCCTTGCGGATCGCGTCATCGAGATGCTGGCGCAGCTCCGCTGCCCTTCCCGCCCAGTTGGCCGGTGCCTCCAGCGCTGCGGTCATGCCGAGAATATAGGGCAGATTCTGGGTGCCGGATCGGTATCCCTGTTCCTGGCCACCATCGGCATGGAGCAGCCGGAGATCCCTGACCAGCAGGGCGCCGACCCCGGGCGGGCCACCGAATTTGTGCCCGGCAACAATGATCAGGTCGGCGTCCGGCAAGGGCAGCTTGCCCACCGATTGCGAACAGTCGGCCAGCAGATGGCTCCCCCGGTCGCGAACGACCTTCGCCAGCGCGTCCATGTCCTGCATTACACCGGTTTCGTTGTTGACCGACTGGATCGCCACCAGTGCCGGCCCCTCCACCCCCTTCAGCAGGTGATTGAGGTTCGCCGGAATAACCATACCATTGCTATCAACCGGAATCTGCCGGGCACCCGGCGCAAATCGCAAAACCACATCATGCTCGACCGGCGACACCAGTTGCGTTTCCGGTTTCGACTTGGTCAGCGCGATCTGCACCGCCTCGCTCGCACCGCTGGTGAAAATCACATCGCCGTCCCAGTGCAGCGCCTCCCTGAACCGCCGCCGCGCATTCTCCAGCATCGCCTGTGCGGCGCGCCCGTCGCCATGCGGGGAAGAGGGGTTGGCCCATTGCTCAAACCCTTCCACGCAGGCCTTTTTGGCAACATCCAGCATCGGTGCGGTCGCCGCATAGTCAAGATAGATGCGTCTGGTGTCGGTCACGATAGGGGCAAAATCTCTCTGGCTTGCTGGATTGAGTTGCGGATTTGGTCGCTCACCCTATATAGGCCCTGCATCCAGCGCAAAAGCTATTCTATATCTTCATGCTCTGGACCATATTATTTTGATCGAAGAATTGAAAATCCATGCCAGATGTAATTTTTACCGGACCCGAAGGCCGCCTCGAAGGCCGCTTTAGCCCAGGACCCCGTGAACGCGCACCGGTTGCAATGATATTGCACCCCCACCCGCAGGCGGGCGGCACGATGAACGACCGGATCACGCAGGCGATGTACAAGACCTTCGTGAAACGCGGCTTTGCAACCCTGCGGTTCAATTTTCGGGGTGTCGGCCGCTCGCAGGGCGTGTTCGACAATGGCATCGGTGAATTGTCCGACGCAGCGGCAGCGCTGGACTGGGTACAGAGCTTCCATCCCGAAGCCCAGACCACCTGGATCGCGGGCTACAGCTTTGGCGCCTGGATCGGCATGCAGTTGCTGATGCGCCGTCCGGAAATCCGCGGTTTTATTTCCGTATCACCGCCGGCCAATATGTATGACTTCAACTTCCTGGCACCCTGCCCGTCCTCGGGCATCATTGTCCAGGGCGTCAACGACGAAGTCGTCACCCCCAGCGCGGTGCAGAAGCTGGTCGACAAGTTGCGCACCCAGAAGCATATCACCATCCATCATGACGAGATTCCCCGCGCCAACCATTTCTACGAAAACGAGATGGATTTGCTGATGGGGTCGATCGACAATTATCTCGACATGCGCCTCGCGCCGGATTCGCCGATCAAATAGCTTCAGTCGGCCGACTGTGGCGAAACCGGCTGATTGCGCTCTGGGGTAGGAATCGTCCAGATTCCGACATTGGCGAACATGACCGCGGCAGCGACGAGCATCAGCCAGCCCTGCTTTTTGTTGGTGCCCTTGCGCAAGATATAGACGCCGCCGGCGAACAGAGCCGCGCCGGCCAGCATCAACACAGATAAGATCAGGTTTGTCATGCCATGACCGTTATCGGCACGGCGACGGGCTGACAATCAAATGTTGCGCCCATTTCCCGAACTGCTTCTGCATCCTGTCCCGGGCGGTACTGATCACCCTTGATTGCCAAGCTCTCGCCGCTTTGATAGAATATGAATTGAGCATAAAGACAGGACAGGCAGAAACGGAACCGGCCTCGTGCACCCCGAACCTCCTCTGCTGATCATCGCGCCGATAGCGAGCGATATCGATCTCACCCGGTTTCCCTGGTGCCCGGCGGCAAGTCATAAAGTCTGCGTCAACCGCGCCAAATTTCGAAATCTTGAAATGATGGAAGTCATTGTCGATGCAATGCCCTTTCTGCTCACGCGGCTGACGGCCGCCGAAATGAGCGAACGCCTCGCTGCCGGCACATCCGATCTGCTGTCCTGCGACCTGCCCGGTTCGGGCGAAGGTGCCATTGCCATTGCGCCCAGTGACACGCTCGCTAGCGACCGGCACGTGCCGGAAATCCACCGCCGTTTGTTGATGCTGGGCCAATGGATCGGAGAAAGCCTGGACGCCACCACGGCGGCTTGGATGCCGGCGCGAAAACTGACCCGATTCGCATGGTTTGACAATGTGGTGAGCCAATATCTGGCCGGGCGCGGGTTTCCGGCCCTGTTTCACATCTCTTTTCTGGAAGGCCTCCCCGGCGAGATCGCCACGCGGGGGCTGCGCTATTTCACCGGGCAGGAAATCCATCTTACGCTCCCGCCGGATTATCGGCGGGCCGACGCCGATGAGCGCATGGCGGACATCATCGCCGATATCATCGCCCATGGCAGGATAACGCTCTTGTCCCGGTCAAAGGACTCCGTCCGGTCGGAGACGCTGACCTATACGCCCAGCGCCAATCTCGAGCAGGTCGAAATCCGCATCCGCCGCGATGCAAAATCTCGCATCGCGGCAGAGCGATAATATGGACTATGCGGCGCTTGGCGCTGCTTCGCGAACGTTCTGGTCGACATGTTCGGCAAACTGCTCGAAATTGTCGATGAACAATTTGACCAGCTTCTGCGCGGTTTCGTCATAAGCGCTAGGGTCGGACCAGGTCGAACGGGGATCAAGGATCGCGCTGTCGACGCCCGGCACCGATACCGGCACTTCAAAGCCGAAATTTTCGTCGATCCGGAACTCGCCGTCGTTGAGGCTGCCATCCAGTGCCGCATTGAGCAGGGCGCGAGTCGCCTTGATCGGCATCCGGCTGCCTTCGCCATATTTGCCGCCGGTCCAGCCCGTGTTGACCAGCCAGCAGCGTACGCCGCCCTTGGCGATCCGCTCTTTCAGCAGATTGCCATAGACCGAAGGGTGGCGCGGCATGAACGGCGCACCGAAGCAGGTCGAGAAGGTCGCTTCCGGCTCGGTCACGCCGATTTCGGTGCCGGCAACTTTCGCGGTATAGCCGGAAAGGAAATGATACATCGCCTGCTCGGGTGTCAGCCGCGAGATCGGAGGCAGGACGCCAAACGCATCGGCGGTCAGCATGATGATATTCTTGGGCACCGGCCCCATATTGTCTTCCGACGCATTCGGAATGAACTCGATCGGATAGGCGCCGCGGGTATTTTCCGCCTTGCTGTTGTCGTCGAGATCCAGTTCCCGGGTCTCGGGATCCATCACCACATTTTCCAGCACCGTGCCGAAGCGGCGCGTGGTCGCATAAATTTCCGGCTCCGCGTCTTCGGAAAGCCGGATCATCTTGGCGTAGCAGCCGCCTTCGAAGTTGAAGACCGCGGTATCCGACCAGCCATGCTCGTCGTCACCGATCAGCACCCGGCTGGCGTCCGCCGACAGGGTTGTCTTGCCGGTACCCGACAGGCCGAAGAAAATCGCCGTATCGCCTTCCGGACCGATATTGGCCGAGCAATGCATCGGCATCACCGAATCGAGCGGCAGCAGATAGTTGAGCAGGCCGAAGACGGATTTCTTCATTTCGCCGGCATAGGCAGTGCCGCCGATCAGGATCAGCTTCTCGGTCAGGTTGACAGCGATCACGGTCTCGCTCCGCGTGCCGTGGCGCTCAGGATCGGACTTGAAGCTGGGCAGATCGATAATCGTATATTCGGGAATGAAGGCTGCGAGCTCATCGGCCTCGGGCCGGACCAGCATCGTGCGGATGAACAGATTGTGCCAGGCCAGTTCGTTGATGACCCGGACATTGACGCGATGTTCCGGCTGCGAACCACCGAACAGGTCCTGCACGAACAGCGTGTCCTTCTCGCCGAGAGCGGCAACAAAGTCGGCTTTCAGCGCCGCAAAATGTTCCGGCGTCATCGGCGCATTGGTCTTGCCCCACCAGACGCTGTCTTCGGTTTCGCCATCGCGCACAATGAACTTGTCATTGGCTGAACGGCCGGTGTGCTTGCCCGTTTCGACGACCAGCGGGCCATCCTTGGCCAACTGCCCCTCGCCGCGGGAAACAGCCGCTTCCACCAGAGCGGGCGCACCGAGATTCCAGTGCTGCTTCGCCGGACTGGCAAAACCTTGATCATTTAATGATACGGACGAAACTTTTGACACTGATAATCCCCTAAAGCTTGAAACAGGTTGAGATCGCACGGATGCGGCAAAATTGACATGGCGCTTACTGGACCGGGCCGAGTCGGTCAAATTTCTTCCCTATGACCCGTTAAAATATATGCACCACCGGCTCCCGGGTTCCCTCGCGGGGTCACTAGTGAACAGCTCTCTTGTAACCTATTATCCAATAAACTAGGTCACAGCGGGCGCGAGCGGCAAAGGGAATCTGAAAATGGCAGCCAATATTGCTCTTGTCGACGACGATCGCAATATATTGACGTCGGTATCGATCGCATTGCAGGCGGAAGGCTTTGTCACGCGGGTCTATTCTGACAGCGAGGCCGCGCTGCACGCAATTCTGGCCAATCCGCCGGATCTGGCGGTATTCGACATCAAAATGCCCAAGATGGACGGACTGGAGCTGCTCCGAAGAGTGCGGGAAAAATCCAATGTGCCGGTCATCTTCCTGACCTCAAAGGACGAAGAGCTGGACGAGGCACTGGGCCTGGCCATGGGTGCGGATGACTATATCAAGAAGCCCTTCTCCCAGCGTCTGCTGATCGCCCGGGTCCGCTCGATATTGCGGCGGACCGAATTCATAAAATCGGTCGATGAGGGCGAGGACGAAGAAGCCGCCGAGCCACTGGTCCGTGGCCATCTCGAAATGGATCCCTCCCGCCACCTGGTCCGGTGGAAGGATGAAAATGTCACCCTGACGGTCACGGAGTTCATGATTCTCGAAACCCTGGCGCACCGGCCGGGTGTGGTAAAAAGCCGCAACCAGTTGATGGACGCGGCCTATCAGGACGATGTCTATGTCGACGACCGCACCATCGACAGCCATATCAAGAGGTTGCGGCGAAAGTTTCGCGAGGTTGATCCTGAATTTGACGCAATAGACACATTATATGGAGCCGGATATCGCTACACCGAATAAGGACCGGCAGGAGCGGGACAAGGGCCTGTCCCTGCGCTGGTCGGCCCGGCTCTCCCTCACCACCCGCATATTGGTCGTCAATGTTCTGGCGATTGCCCTGCTGGCCGGAGGCCTGTTCTATCTCAACAATTATCGCGACCGTCTGACCGAAGAGCGGCTGGCCCAGGCAAGGGTGCAACTGACGATCATGGCGGACGCGCTCTCTGCCGGCGATATCCGGTACAAAAAAGCGCTGATCCGTCAATTTTCAAGCCATCTCCGGGCGCGCCTGCGTCTTTACGCTCCGGATGGCACAAAGATCATCGACAGTTTTTCACTGGCAAAGCCAACCTATGAATTTGTCGATCCCGAAACAGAGCCCTTGCGCAAGGATGCCGCCCGACTGCTGGACCGGACCATTGAGAATTTCGTTTTCAGCGAGCCCATCCCGCATTTCAGCGAGCCGGCCAAGGATGTGCTCGCAGCATGGCCGGAACTGATCGCTGCCCGCAATGCACCGGGCGCGGTCAGTTCCGTCAGCCTTGCTCCGGATCGCACGCCGGTCATTGTTGCGGGAAAATGGCTTCCCGATGGCACCGGCACGATCCTTTTGACCGCCAATGCGCGCGATATCACCCGGATTGTCCGTGCGGAACGGACCAGCGTGCTGCTCGTGATATTGATTGCCGCGACCGTTTCCATATTGCTGTCGCTGTTTCTCGCCCGCACGATCGTTCGACCGATCAGGAAACTGGCGCACGCAGCTTTTCGCGTGCGAATGGGCCGGTCGGACGAGATTGCAATACCGAGAATGCCCGACCGGCGCGACGAGATCGGTCAGCTCAGCCGCGCCCTGTCGGATATGAGCGCCGCCTTGCGCGACCGGATCAACGCCACCGAAGCCTTTGCCGCAGACGTCAGCCATGAAATCAAGAACCCCCTTGCCTCGCTGCGGTCGGCGCTGGAAGGGCTTGAACGGGTCGAGGACCAGAAACTGCAGAAACAGTTGCTTGATGTCGCCAACGACGATGTCCGCCGGATCGACCGGCTGATCAATGATATCTCCGACGCCTCGAGAGTGGATGCCGAACTGGCGCGGGCCAAGTTCGAACCCATTGATATCGGCAATATGCTGGAGCAGCTGCTCGCCGCGCGCGAACAGCGGGCGTCCAACCTCGGCGTCCATATCGCCTTTGCCCGACCGGCAAAGGACGTCGCCAAAGTGATGGGAGACGGCGGTCGTCTGGAACGGGTGTTCAGCAATCTGCTCGACAATGCCGTATCCTTTTCACCCGATGGCGGGCTGGTCGAGATATTGGCAACGCCGGATGGCGACGAAATCGTTATCCATGTTGCCGACCAGGGCCCGGGTGTCGGTCCGGAACAAAGGGACGAGGTGTTTCAGCGCTTCCATTCTGCCCGGCCCGACGGAGAAGCCTTTGGAAAGCACAGCGGTCTGGGGCTGGCGATCGCCAAGACGATCGTCGAAGGCCATCAGGGCACGATCCGCATTCTGGACCGGCCAGGCGGGCAAGCGGGCGCCTGTTTCGAAATTCGCCTGCCAAAGGCACCCGAATGACCGCGACATCCGGCGACATCAGGCAGGAAACAGTGCACGCCACCGCCGTCGCTATCGCTGGTTCGGGCGTCCTGATCCGCGGCGCTTCCGGTTCGGGCAAGTCCGATCTGGCCCTGCGTCTGATCGACCGGGGCGCAATATTGATCAGCGATGACCAGGTGGACATCGTCCGCGCAGACAAGGATCTGCTGCTCAGCCCGCCCCCTCGCTTGGCCGGAAAACTGGAAGTACGTTCGCTGGGCATTTGCGAGTGCGACTATCTGTCCGGCGTCACATTGAAGATGATCGTAGACCTGAAATCGCATCCCGACCGGTTTCCGCTGGACCGCCAGATCATGATTTTGCTGGGAATAGAGGTGCCAACCTGTACACTGGACGCTATGGAATCGAGCGCAGCAATCAAGGCGGAATGGGCCTTGCAACGGATAATGCAGGGCGCAATTGAATCATGAATGAAAAACGCGCCAAGCCGGTAATGCTGGTGACCGGTCTGTCCGGGGCAGGCAAATCGACAGCCTTGAAAACGCTGGAAGATATCGGCTGGGAAACGGTCGACAATTTTCCATTCCGGCTGATCGAGCGTCTGCTGGACACCCCGCCTTCCAAATCCGTGGGCGACAGCGATCCGCCGCTCGCGCTTGGCTTCGACAGCCGGACCCGTGGTTTTGATCCGGAGAAGCTGATCAAACGCGTCAAGCGGCTGCAAAAAAAGCAGGAATATGAGATTTCGATCCTCTATCTAGATTGCACCGATAGCGAACTGGAACGGCGCTATAGCGAGACCCGGCGCCGGCACCCGCTGGCTCTGGACCGTCCGGCGAAACAGGGAATCGCGCTCGAACGGACGATGCTTGCACCGCTTCTGCGCTGGGCCGATCATGTCATCGACACCACGGACCTGACCGCCAAAGATCTGCAGCGGGAGATCCGCGAAAAGTTCATCACCGACAACGCAGCGGTCACCACGATCACCATTACCAGTTTCGGTTTTTCCCGGGGCGTTCCCAATAATATCGATCTTTTGTTTGATGTCCGTTTTCTCGCCAACCCTTTCTGGGAGCCGGAACTCAAGCTGCTGACAGGCCTCGATCCAGCGGTGGCCGATTATATCGGCAAGGATCCTGCCTATGCAGAGACCATAGAAAAGATTCTCGATATGCTCACATTCCTGCTCCCCCGCTATCAGGACGCAGGCAAAGCCTATGTGAATATCGGGATCGGCTGTACCGGCGGACGGCACAGATCGGTACATGTTGCCGAACGACTGAGCAAAGACTTGCGTGCCGCTGGTTTTTCCCCCAGTGTCCTGCATCGCAATTTGGCGTCTCGGCCGATGGAAGCGCTGGAATCTATGCAAAAATTAAATGGGCACAAGGGAATTTAATCGACATGATTGGATTGGTTCTCGTGACACACGGACATCTGGCAACCGAGTTTGTCATTGCCATGGAACATGTTGTCGGCCCGCAAAAGGCGATTGCCGCGATCGGTATCGGTGCGCGCGACGATATGGAAGAACGCCGTCAGGAAATCGCGGATTGCATCCAGAAGGTCGATTCCGGAGAAGGCGTTATCATTCTGACCGACCTGTTCGGCGGCACACCGTCCAATCTGGCCATTTCGCTGATGGAGAAAGGCAAGGTCGAGGTCATCGCCGGCGTCAACCTGCCAATGCTGATCCGCCTCGACGGGGCGCGCAAATCGATGGATGTTGTTTCCGCCATCGCCGCAGCCAAGGAAGCCGGCCAGAAATATATCAGCGTCGCGTCGGAAATATTGGGCAGCGACGCATGAGCGAATTTCGTAGAACCGTGGAGATCACCAACAGCCGCGGGCTGCATGCAAGAGCGAGCGCGAAATTCGTGACCTATGTCAGCAAATTGCCCGACGGGGTGAACGTCAAGGTCGCGAAAGACGGCACCGAGGTGACCGGCACCTCGATCATGGGCCTGATGATGCTGGGCGCCGCCAAGGGCGACAGCATCGAGATCATCGTGACCGGCAACAATGCGGAGAGCGCGCTCGAGAAAATGGCCGGCCTGGTCTTCGACGGTTTCGGCGAAGACTGACCAATGCGCCACCAGATTACCGGTTTCTCCAATCCGACGATAAAGCGGCTGCGCAGCCTGCGCGAAAAAAAGCATCGCAAACGCGAAGGACTGTTTCTCGCCGAAGGCCTGCGCATTCTGACCGAGGCGCTGGACAGCGGCAGGGCCCCCAGAATATTGGTGGTTGTGGAGGGTACGGACCTGCACCCTCTGGCCCGAAAAATCGAGGAAGCGACGGTCGCCGCCGGCGGCGATGTCATCGAGACCAGCGAAGCGATCATCGCCAAGCTGTCCGGCAAGTCCAACCCGCAGTCGATCATCGGCATCTATGCCGACCACCCTGTCCCGCTGGCAGAGCTGGACCGTTCTACCGCCAATATCTGGCTGGTGGCGCAGGCGCTGCGCGATCCCGGCAATCTCGGCACGATTCTGCGCACCGGCGATGCGGTGGGCGCCGGCGGCCTGATTCTGATCGACGATTGCGTCGATCCCTTTTCGGTGGAAGCGGTACGCGCCAGCATGGGCGCGGTCTTCACCCAGACGATCAGCCTGGCCCGCTGGCCCGACTTTCTGGCCTGGCTGCGCAGCGGTCCGGGGGAACTGGTCGGCACCAGCCTCAACACCGACAAGGATTATCAGGCGGTCACCTACAAGCCACCGACTTTCCTGCTGATCGGCAACGAGGCGCAGGGCTTGCCGGAAGACTATGAAGCGGACTGCGATAGGCTGGTCAAAATGCCGATGATGGGCAAGGCCGACAGCCTCAACGCCGCCGTGGCGGCTTCTGTGATGGCCTATGAAGTGCTGAACCAGAGCCGCCAGAGATAATTTGGCGTTCCTGCCCCTCTGTGTTAAATTCGCGTTGGAGGGGTATCATATGAAAAAAACAATGGCATTGTCATCGCTGGCATTTTTGGCGCTTGCTGGCTGCAGCGAACCGGCGGAAGCACCCGTGGTGGTCGAGGAAAAACTGGGCGACTATTCCGCTCTCGGTACCGAGCCGGGCTGGGCCGTCGAGATCAAGGACGACAAGATCAGTTTCTCGTCGCAGAACGGCAAGGGTTTCACACTGCCGGTGGAGCGAATGAAGAAAACCGATAGCGGCTGGGACGTCCGGGGCTTTTCGGGTACCGACAATATCAACATCCATATCACCAGCGACCAGCAATGCAGCGACGGCATGAGCGATCGCAGCTACGCCGATACGGTCAAGGTCGAAGCCAGCAACGCCGGCATATTGAACGGCTGCGGCGGCACCGTAACCGAAGGACCGGACGGCCCCTCCTAGGGGCTATTCGGCTGCCTGGTCGCTGATCTCGCGATCATCCTCGATCAGCTTTTCGGTCACCGATTCACTGTAGCGTGGCAGCGCCTCGATTTCCGGCACGGGTTCCAGTTCCTTCTTGCCGGTCTCGATCTGCAGTTCGGCAAATTTGCGGCCCGTGGCCATGACATTGCGCTCAAAGCTGCCGACAAATTTGTTGTAATTGCCGACCGCGCTGCCGAGGCCCGACCCCATGCGCTTGAGATGCTCTCCGGCGACCGCCAGACGGTCATACATTTCCTTGCCGAGCTGACCGATCTGCTTGGCTTCCGCTGCCATCTTCTCCTGCCGCCAGACCCCGGCGACGGTCCGCGCGATCGCCACCAGGTTGGTCGGCGTCGCCAGCAGCACCTTCTTCTCGAACGCATGGTCCCAGAGCGTCGGTTCATGCTCCAGCGCAGCAGCCAGGAAATGCTCGCCGGGGACGAACATGATCACATAATCCGGCGCATCCTCGAACTGGTCCCAATAGGCCTTTTTCGACAACCCATCGATATGCGCCTTCATCGAATTGCAGTGGCGCGCCATGGCAAAGCTGCGCGCGGCTTCGTCTTCCGCCTCGAACGCGTCCTGATAGTCGTTAAGCGAGACCTTGGCATCGATCACCAGCTTGCGCCCGCCCGGCACATTGATCACCGCATCGGGTCGCAAACGTCCTTCATCGGTATCAATGCTCTGCTCGGTGACAAAGTCCGTATGTTCCGACAGCCCGCAGCTTTCCAGCACATTCTTGAGCTGCTGCTCGCCCCAGCGGCCGCGCGATTTTGGCGCGTTGCGCAGGGAGTTGACGAGCCGCGCCGCTTCCTGCTGCACCCTGTCCTGCCCCTGCCGCACCTGTTCGATGGTAGCCGTAATCCCGGCATAGGATTCGGTCCGCTCCTTCTCGATCTTGGTGATCGACGCTTCATAGGTCGCGAGGCGCTCGTGTACCGGCTGCAGCAATTTGGCGATCTTCTCGCCGCCCTTTTCATTGGCCTGGTCAAAGCGCTGGTCGGCGCGCTCGAGAAACTGCCGCTGTGCGGTCTCCAGCATCTTGGCACCAATCTCGGAAAATTGCGCCGACAGCGCCTCTTTCGCCTCGATCAACTGTTGCATCTGCTTTTCATGATTGCGCGCATCCGCCTGCAGCGCTGCCAGCTCCGTCCGCGCGGCGTCCCGCTCGTCGCGCACGCCATCCAGCGTGATCCGCAAGGCATCGGTCGCCTGGGCCGCTTCCTTGGCCGGCTTGCCGCCGATAAACCAGCCCAGCGCCAGACCGCCCAGAAGAGCGATGACAATGGCGATAATGACAATGATAGGGTCCAAAATGAGTCTCTTTTTGATAAGAACGAAAAGAGAACCTAGAAGCGTTTCGGGGAATAGGCAATACTCGTCCTATGGCCCCGCAGCCGTCATTGCGAGCGCAGCGCGGCAATCCAGAGCGTCAAGCACCAACGATGGCGACAAGAAGCCCTGGATTGCTTCGTCGCTTCGCTCCTCGCAATGACGGCGTTTGATTCAGAATTAATGGTGGTTGAAGCGGCAAGTGAAGTGTTCCGCTACCTCAGGCAGCGATGCCATGTTCCTTGCGCAGCTTGGCCAGCTTTTTCAGCACCATCTGCCGCTTCAGCCGCGACAGATGATCGATGAACAATATCCCCTCGAGATGGTCCATCTCGTGCTGCAGGCAGGTCGCCAGCAGGCCGTCGATCTGCTCTTCATATTGCTTGCCGTCCACATCCTGCCAGCGCGCGGTGATGGTCGCGGGCCGCTCGACCTCGGCATATTGGTCGGGCACCGACAGACAGCCCTCGCTGTAGATATTCAGATCTTCTGACGGATCCAGTATCTCGGGATTGATGAAAACGAGCGGATTGTTGATCACGCCATGATCATGGTCGCAATGTTCGCCATGCTCATGCTCGTGCGGCGCCGGTTCCTGCAGATCAATTACCAGCACACGCTTGGGCACACCGACCTGGATCGCGGCCAGGCCAATGCCGGGCGCGTCATACATGGTGTCGAACATATCCCGGACTAGGGTTTTCAGTTCATCATTAAACTCGGTCACGGGTTCGGACACGGTTTTCAGGCGCGGATCAGGCACCTCGAGGATAGGTAATATAGCCATGGCGCAAATTTAGGGATTCCGGCGGGATTCGTCAAGCTGCGACGCCCGATGTGCGGCCAAAGAAAAGGCGTGCGGTCCAGTTTGAACCGCACGCCCGATTGTCTTTCCGGTTTGGAGCTTCTCCTAGAAGCGGCCGCGCACCGTGATACCATAGGTTCTTGGCTCCGCCAGGAAGGCCGAATAGGTTTGTTGCGACGCAACGAAGGGCGTGTTGAACGCAACCTGCGAATAATCAACATTGAACAGATTCTGTGCCCAGCCTTCGATCGCCCACGCATCATCCGGACCACGGATACCGATACGCGCGTTAACCAGCGTGAACCCGTCCTGTTCCTTGCCGTAGAGCAGATCCGAACCGGTGTTATAGTCACTGGTCGTCCGGGCGTTTATGTAAAACAGTCCGGTCAGTCCGGTGTTCCCGATTGGCGGGGTGTAGGACAGCGACGCGGTCGCGGTGATTTCCGGAGCGTTGGACAAATTGTCGCCTGGCAGCAGGCGCAGCGCCGGATCAAGGGCAGCCCCGGTGTCACGGCCAACCAGATCATTTTCATAGCTGGTGTCGGTATAGGTCAGGCCCATCGAGACGTTGACATAGTTGATCGGATTGATCGACGCTTCCAGTTCGACACCCTGTGCGACCACACCATATTTGACATTGTCAGGTGCGCAAGTACCGGTGGCGGCGCTGGCATCACGATCCGCTCCGCCCAGGCTGTCGCTGCAGGCGTTGATGTTCTGGACAAGGAAGACCGAACCGTTGAACGTATTCAGCTGGAAATTGCTGAACTGCTGACGGAAAGCCGCGACGCTCAGCGAAAATTCCCGAGTGGAATATTTTGCACCGATTTCGAACGCATCGACCGTTTCCGGGTCGAATTGCAGATTGGCAGTGGTGCCAGCGGTTGCCGGATTGACCAGGGTGGAGCTGGTCAGCGCCGAGCGATCCAGATTAAAGCCGCCAGCCTTGTAACCCCGCGAGTAGCTGCCGTAGAACAGCAGATCATCGGTTGGTTTGTAGGACAGGATCGCGGTGCCGGTCAGCTCATTCTCGCTGCGGCTGTCGTTCAGGGTAACGCCGTCCAGTTCGGAGGTGGAATTGCCCTGACAGGACAGGCCGATCAGCCCGCCTGCCAATCCGGCAAGCGGTCCACCAAGCAGCGGCGTGAACAACGCGCGCTGTATGGGGCACATCGTGTTGTCATTGGTGAAGGATGCGTTGAAGTCCTTGGTTTCATGCGTGTAACGCAGGCCCACCGTCAGATCCAGCTTGTCGGTGACATGGAAGATATTGTGAGTGAAAGCCGCGAAATTCTCACTTTTCTGATTGTAGATGTCGAGAATGGAGCCCTTGTCATTGATCGTGGCGAGATTGTCGAGACCCGCAAAGATCAGCGGGGTCGCAGCACCAAATGCACCCGCTCCGCCATTGGCGGCCTGCAAGGCAGCACGGCCACCAGCGCTCAGACAGCCGGTGCTGGTTGGTGAGGCGAGCGCGGGGTTTACCGCGTTGACGATCCGGCACGGCGCGAAGGCACCATATTGCGTACCGAAGCGTAGATTGTCGCGCGTTTCCAGCTTTTCATTGGCGTAGAAACCGCCGATCAGCCAGTCCAGCTTGTCATCAAATGCCGAGCCCTGCAGGCGCAGTTCCTGCGTGAAGGTCTTGAATTCACGCGCGCCGGCATTTTTATTCGGTGCGCGATAGAGAATGTCGACCTGCGTATAATCGGTATCGGATGCCTGGAAGTTGGAATATTCCCGATAGCCGGTGATCGAGGTGAAGTTCAGCTCGCCGATCTCGGCGTTGAGTTCAACCGAACCACCGAAATCCTCTGTCTCGCCGGCATAGGAACGACCAGCGGTAACATAAATGTCCCGGTTGAACGTGCTCTGGTTGAGCGCGGCAGGATTCTGGCCAAGCCCAAGGAGAACCGGAATGATCGGGTTGGCGGGGTCGGTCAGAGCCGGCGCACCAGGCTGTGGGAGGGCGAAGGGATCAAGGCCGGGGCTCACCCGTGCCTGCTGGGCAAATTCAGGCTGGACGAAGGTCGCTGCACAGCAGGCCTCGTCCTTCTTCGAATAGTCGCCGATCACCCGGATGCTCAGGCCGTCATTGGGTTCGAACAGGAACTGACCGCGGATCAGATAACGGTCCTTGTTGTTGACGTCCGTGCCGTTCACCACATCGTTGTAAAAGCCGTCGCGCTTCAGATAAACGCCGTCGATGCGCGCCGCAATCGTATCGCTGAGCGGAGCATTTATGCCGCCTTCGAGACGAATCTGGTCATAATTGCCATAGGTTGCAGAGGCATAGCCAGACAATTGGAATTCCGGTGCGGCGGTGGTGATGCTGATCATACCGGCCGAAGAGTTCCGACCGCCCAGGGTACCCTGCGGGCCGCGCAGAACTTCGATCCGTTCAATCGGGCCCAGTTCGCTCAGCGCGTTACCGCTGCGCGAACGATAGACACCGTCGATAAAAACGGCGACGGAGCTTTCAAGACCAGGATTGTCGCCAACAGTACCGATGCCGCGAACACGGGCAGAGCCATTGGCTTCGTTACCGGTGGAGGAGACCAGCAGCGACGGGGCCAGCTGGTTCAGTTCGCGAATATCGCTGGTGCCGCTTTGCTGCAATTGCTCGGCACCGATTGCGGACACAGCGATCGGAACATCCGACAGCGCTTGCGAGCGTCCCTGAGCGGTCACGACAATGATATTGCTGTCGACGGTCTCGTCATTTCGGTCGGCCTGGTCAGTGGCGTCCGATTGGGTCTGCGCATAAACGGGTGCGGTCGCGATGGCCGCAAGGGCAAATGCACAGGCGGATAGATTCAAGGCCAATTTCATAACATGCTCTCCTGAAAAATTTCTTTTTTTATTATACCCCGTCTACCTCAGGATCCGAAAATCTGCGGGATTGATGACGCGAAAGTTGTCGGTGACCTGATCGCGGAAGACGTGCCATTGTTTCGGCACGTTTTGAGTTAGGAACCCCAGGATCGCTGC